>Ga0209117_1000013_pt1 | contig 192013 bp, 177 predicted proteins | sample BlaSpr_A8_OM2_M2_FD_187978 | JGI IMG/M metagenome (GOLD analysis project Ga0209117, IMG submission 187978) | Forest soil microbial communities from Thunder Bay, Ontario, Canada - Black Spruce, Ontario site 2_A8_OM2_M2 (SPAdes) (version 2) | ecosystem: Environmental > Terrestrial > Soil >... | reverse complement strand
AACGCGGAGGCCCGGCCCTTCTCCTGGACGGCCACCCCCGATTCAATCCTGGAAAAAATCCAGCGACTATGTGAACGTATTTCCGGGACACAACACTAGGAGAACACCGCAAGAGAGTTGAAGGCGATGGCTATATTTTCGCCGGGCCAACCGGCGCGCCGCTGAATCTCGGGAACCTCGTGAGGCGCGTCATCAACGAGGCGTTGAAAAATTCAGAAGTTGAGTGGCGTGGGTGGCACGCATTCCGCCGCGGCCTGGCAACGAACCTATATAGGATCGGCGTTCCGGAACGAACGATCCAGGCGATTCTGCGACACGCAAACGTTTCGACAACGCTGGCGTTTTACGTCAAGCCAGTCTCTAGCGACAGCCACGCGGCCATGGCAAAATTAGAGAAGTCGATGGGCAACCATTGGGCAACGGAGAGAAAGGTAAATGCCAGCTAACCCTAGCAGAATGATGGTGGGCCTGGGGAGATTCGAACTCCCGACAAACGGTTTAGGAAACCGTTGCTCTATCCATCTGAGCTACAGGCCCGTAAGGACTTACCAGACGCAGATACTATGCCGGCTTGCCATCCATGTTTACACCCGATGGCGTATTCCTGATTCTTTCTTCTAGCTTCTCCATCGCCGCTCGAGAGTCGCTGTCAGGAGTCGAAATATAAAGTAAAAGAGTCGTTCCGATATCTGCATGTGGCATGATCGCCCGGATGATTTTGGGGTGCGCGCCCAGAGAATAAATGTGATGCAAGCTCGCGGCGGCATCCATGGAAATCGGTCCATTGTACCGCTGGTTACCCGTCCATGCATTTTTTAAAACAGGTCTAATGAACGGTATTGCAGATTGTGAAAGCGCAACGGTCCACCCGCCAACAATGCCGTAGCCCTGCTTCTTTGGTTGGCGTTTCGATTGCAGTGGTACCCTCCGCTGACACCTAGTTGTTTCTATACTCTGAGCGGTCGGCCTGCTCCAGTGCCGCAAAACTAGCTACCGCCTGTTGTAAGGGCGAATTCCTTGATTCAACAGGCGAGAGAAAATCCGAGATGAAATCCCACTTTCCTCCCGGAAACCTTTGCTTATATATTCCGCCCCGGCACGGGCGGAAGTACTTTAGGTTTGCGAAATCCACAAAGACATCTGCTTGACGAGGTGACCGGCTGTGGCGGAAGGGGCGGTGGTAGGGACGCGTCCTAGTGGACAAGTTCCAAGCACAGTTCAGCGAGTTCTTGCATACCATCTTCTTTCGATAACACCGCGCGGATTCCAGCGGCGCGAGCTTCCGGCTCAATGAGCTTGTTCGCGTGGTTTGTGAGCATAACCAGTGGAACGTTGGGCATGGTCTTACTAAGCACGCGGGCAACTTCAAGCCCGTTTAACAGTGGCATCACGAGGTCTAACACGACCAAATCAGGATGGAGTTGAGCGGCCTTTTCAATCGCATCCTGTCCGTTGCTTGCTTCACCACAAACTGTGCATTCTGGTTGCGCTTCCAAAACCGACCTAACTATTTGGCGGATTTTAGGATTATCGTCGACGATGAGGATACATTTCCGCACAAGGCGCTCCCGCCCGACGGTGACTTCGACAAGGCCGATACCGGAGGGGAGGTAGGACTTTGGCGAGCAACTCGCTGACCGTCACACCCAAGGTGCTTGGTTCTGCTTCACGGTGCAATACACTCTTATCCGTATGGGTGCTTACAGGAACATCTTAATCTTGTGAGTCATGATTGTTGCGGCGATGAAGAGTGGGAGCGGCTGAAGACTAAGCGGCGCTAACCTGAGCCAGGTTGAATCTCCCGCAGCAAGACACGAAGGCCACTCAGAGCATCATTGAGCGCCACGCTCTCTCCTGTGAGCTTCGAAGGTGTTTGCTCCAATTCGCGCATCCGTTGGTGAATCGCAAGCAGAGCAACCTCCACACGTTTTTTCAATTTCGATGGGTTAACTTCAACGAGCGCGGCCTGATACATCTCTTTCCAGTTGGTGACAGGATTACAGACCGCCGCCATGCAGCCGTCTGGGAAGACCCATGAATGAAATCGAATCAGTATGGGTCGTCCGCCCTTGCTCCTGAGGATGTGCTCCACGTGTAAAGACCCGAGTCGAGGAAACTGCTTGAATAAAGGGGGCAAGGACTCCGGCTCATAGCTGATGTCCTCAATCGCCTTGTCCAGCAATTCCAATCGGCTGTAGCCAAGAAGCTTGCAAACACCGTCCGAACAATCAGAGAACCGCCGTGATGCGTCTACAAATACAACATACTCTGACTTTAATTCGGGATGGGAATGACTCCGCAGCCTGATGAGTGATTCGAGCCTGCGCAGTAAGTCTTTGGGTTCCCCGCCCTTCTCGATGAAAGCGTCAACAAACCCATTGACCGTGTCTTGCGCACCAGGATAAGCGGACAACATGATTACCGGAATGCGGGGCTTAATCTCTTTCACTCGGGCAGCAACCATGCTGCCATCCATCTCGGGCATGGAGTAATCAACGACAACCGCATCCACTAGGTTCGAGCGAAAGATATCCATCCCTTCTTTGCCACCGGAAGCGGTTAGGACGAAATAACCAGCAGACTCAAGGAGTAGTTTGCGAACCGTCAGATTCGACTGTTCGTCATCGATGCAGAGGACAGAGGATTTTCTCTTGGTTAAGGATTCAAGTTCCATTGGGAAGCCATCCCGAAAGTCCCGGAATTCAACTTTATTCGATTGGGAAAGCCGTACCGAGGGTAGGTGTGCGTCAACACCCCGTCAACCACAATCTTCGTTTGTAGGGCAACCTACAAACAAAACATGACAACCCGCGACTTCAACGTCGCCGGAGAACGCCACCGTTCACAAGGAGTACTACGTTTGGCAGAAAGGTCAGAGACGAAACCGCAGTGTCGTCATGCTATGGCACTCGCGCCATAGCATAGTGGCTTCCTGGAGTATGAGCCAGAGCGGCGGCGTCAGACGCTGATCATGCCAAAGTTAGCTTTCGGCCGGAGGATACCGTGCCGGCGCATTTTGTCGAGCAGTGTCGTGCGTTTCACCCCGAGTCGCACAGCCGCGCCGTCAGGACCGCCGATCACCCAGTCAGTACTTCCCAGGGCTTGCAGAATATGTTTACGCTCAGCTTCCGCAAGTGAGAGGCTCAGAAGGTGAGATTTTCTCGGCACGTCGTAATTGATCGAGCGGAGTAGGATCCAGAACTGTATCTGACGATAGAATTACTGAGCGTTCGACCAAATTTTGCAGTTCCCGTATATTGCCGGGCCAATGATATCGGGCCAGGGTGTCCATGTATTGTGTGCCAATAGTCTCGATCCGTTTGTTCATGCGCCGCGCATACATCTTGACGAAGTCCCACACCAAGAGCGGAATATCCTCTCGGCGTTCGCGGAGGGCTGTTCAAGACGTCATGCGCGGTGGACCGGCAGATAAGGCTGGGTTAAAGCCGGGTGACGTGATCCGCAAAATCGATGGACGGCCCGTCAATGGAGCGGATGAATTAACGGCCTTGGTGGCCAACACGAATCCTGGCACCTCGGTCACGCTTGACGTTCTTCGCAACGGTCAACCGCTCACACTCAAGCTCACTATGGAGCAGCGGCCAACCGATCTTGGCCTTGCCATGGGTGTGCACAAGACTCCATCGGAAGGGCCCTTGCGCGGCGTTTTTGTACAGAACCTCACACCCGCGTTGCGCAAGCAGTTGGCGATACCGGCAGACGCCCACGGTGTCGTGGTCACCGAAATTGATCCAAGTAGCCCTGCCGCACAACACCTGGAACAAGGCGATGTGATTGTGAGCGTGGATCACCAGCCAGTAACCTCGGTAGCCGACGTCAACAAGTTAGCGGCAGCAGCCAAGAGCAAAGCGTTGCTCAGAATTATTTATCAAGGCGAGGGCGTCTTTATCGTGATATCCAGCGATAATAAGTAGACCACGCATTTGCTTACACGTTGGACTGCAGATGGAAGGACACAGGGGAATACCGAAGTACAATTTTCGAAAGTAAATCAGGCCCTCAAAAAGGATCTTGGGAGGTGTGGTCATGGGCGCTACGTCAATCTCTTCTCCTACGGTGGTCCAAGGCGCAGTGGGGTGGTCGATCGCCCTCAGCGCCTTGATGATTCTGGCTGGCTTTTTCGCCATCTTTCTACCGCCAGCGGCCGGAATCGCAGTCACTCTATTAGTTGGATGGCAGCTTGTCTTCAGTGGCGGAGCGCATTTGGTATACGCCTGGCACACGCGAGGCGCTGGCGCGGTTCTGTAGGAAATACTCTCGTTGGCATCCTTTATATCGTTATCGCTGCCTACGTGCTGATCAATCCCGTTGCTGGTTTGGCGTCTCTCACGCTCGCGCTTGCTGTGTATCTGCTTTTCGAGGCCGTTCTGGAATTGGTTTTGTCATTCCGCCTTCGCCCACTCCCAGGCTCGGGTTGGCTGCTGCTGGACGGGATCGTCACCTTGATTCTGGCCATCTTGATCTGGCGCAGTTGGCCGTCAAGTTCGGCGTGGGCCATCGGCACACTCGTCGGCATCAGCATGTTATTCAGTGGTATTGCCCGACTCATGCTCTCGGTCGCGGCACGCCGCTTGGTCAGTAAGTTGGCCTGACAATAAGAAGCACCCAGCGCCGACGGCGGCGACGAAAAAGTAGGTTCAGTGACTCAGGTATGGTAGTTGCGAACGGATCGTCCCTGCTAGCGTTAGAGTGTTTGGAAGGACTAGCTTACGCGATCCGCAATGTTCTTCGTCGCGGCAATGTGCCATTTGAATGGGACTCGTGGTGGGTGCTCGCATCCCAAGGCGAAGGTTTGTCTAACGATGAACTTCCCAAGATCGCAAATGTGTCCGGCGTCGACAGAACCTTAGAGTTCAACCTCAGCAACCCGGACAGGCACTGAAATTTGTGTTACGCCCGTATTTGCGATTTAGTAACAAAAACCACAAACAACAATCCCAGCGCCAAAAGAATCATTGTCGGGGGTTCCGGTACGGAAACTGTAAGCGTATACGTTCCCTCCCCGCCCAGAAAATCATGAAACGTCACTGGAGTCAGGAACTCAAGCATCGTGGGATTTTTTTCGCTATCCGAATACAATTGTGCACCGGTCAGGCTAAAGTCTGGCTGGGTCGTGGACGCAAACGCACCGAACGCGCCCCCTCCGCTCGGAGCGCTGTAGAACACCAGAAAATCGCTCGAGTCCTTGCCGTTGATTTTCAAGTGCAGCGGATTAAACACGATAAAGCCGAAACCAAGATTAAAGTTGCCGTCCAAAATCGTCGGACTAGCGGGCAGTTCGAAAGTAGCTGTGACCGGTCCCGCTAATTGATACGACATCAAGGTCAGGCCGTCGGCTTTCGTCACGCCTGCACACAAAAACAGCACCAGCGGTAAAAGCAAGCTCAGACGCGTCATCCACTTCATGGTAACCCCCGCGGACTCTTCCGGCGCAGCCATTATCTACCTAATATACTTTAGCGCAATCGGTGTTCCAATGGCACCGGATCTAAGTGAATGTATCTAAAGTACTTACAGCCACGGTCAGACGCAATATCTCGAAAATTGCAGTACTGTGGCAACAAAATTCCTCTCCTCTGTCCACCCGGGGGAACGGCGGACCGTGACACGTTTTGTTTACGATAGACCGACATTACTCGAACAGGGTTAGGTCAGCCGAATTTTGACGGGCTGCCTGTCCTTCCTCCCTCCCTCCGTGGCAAGAGAGCAACATAATCTCCTTTTATTCACCTGGTCGCTTCAGGTCTTACCGGGACCCCTCATGCCAATGCTTGGCGGTACTCACGGATTATTGATTTATTTTCCCCTGGTGACTAATATTGGGGCCTGGAGCATCCGCTCGAGAAGGAGATGCTATGTCATTCGGCCTTTACTCGATTGGATTCGCGATCGTGATCGGCGGCCTGGCTTATGCCGCGCACTTGCTGCACGTACCCGCACGCTGGATTGCGGTGGGTGCGGTCATTCTTTTAGGAGTCGGGATTCTGACAGGTGTTAAGGCGACACGTCAGAAAGATCCTGTGTGATAGCGGTGTCTTGCCCGTGCAAAACAAAAAAGCTTGAACACCCTTTACGAAGGGCTAACTTTGCGGCGTTCTCATTGGCTTTCCACGTTGTGAATGCGGTGTAACAGCGATGTCTACGCGGCGAAGGAGAACAGGCAGGGCAAATATGCACCGCCGGTACTAGCTGCTAGAACAAGTGTTGCAACGCTCGAAGTAGGAAACCGTTACCCTATCCATCTGAGCTGCAGGCCAAGTATATCTACGCTCGCTTATAACCATTTGTGTTCCAGAGAAAAAGAATGATCGCCTGTGAGAGGCGTCATGCGCCGTTGCGCATCGAAGCACGCAATACAGGCAAACACGTCGCGGCTCTTCCCGCGCGATGACTGACCTAACGTTTGGAGCGCGTTGCATTACATCGCAATCGGAGAATATCTAATGGCGGTCCGTTGTGACGTTTCCGCCAGGGCTTTCAATGAATTTTGGCGGTACGGCTTCATTCGCAAATGCAAAGCCGGTGAGATATGCCAGACGTACAATCTTGGCCATCTTGGTGTAATTGACCTTGTCAGCAGTGTCGCTCGAATGGTGATAGTCGGGATGAAAGCCGGTAAACCACCAAAAGGCCGGAATATTGTGCAGCACGAATGGAAATTGATCACTGCGGAAGAAAACGTTAAGAGCTGCCTCGTGATCAAAGCGGTCGTCGAGATCGAGGCCAACGTATTCATTTTTTTGCGCCACTGTCCGGTTATAGTCCGGGCTATAGAGGGCGCCGATCAGATTGAGCCGGTTGGTCGTATCGTTCGGTATATGGATCAGTCCCTCGGTCTGTGCACTTGCCGTTTCATTGCGCCCAATCATATCGAAATTGATCATCGCCCGCGTTGTCTCGAGCGGGCGCAGCGGATGCGCGGCCAGGTAGAATGCCCCTAAGAGCCCGCGCTCTTCTGCTGCAAAAACCACGAATAGAATCGAGCGTTTGGGCTTGTCGCTATTTTTTGCGCGGGCATTCTCCGCGAACGCGTGCGCCATCGCTACCACTCCGACCGTCCCCGAGCCATTATCGTCGGCGCCATGAAAGATCTCGCTGCCACTCATCCCATTGTGGTCATGATGCGCGCTGACAAGGATAGTTTCGGCTTTCAGGATTGGGTCACTTCCTTCCAGAAATCCCACAACGTTGTGGCTTTTTCCGGTAGTCTTCGAAGCATTGCGGTAGTGCAGGGTTACGGTGGTGTCCGGCAACGGCCGCGACTGGGGCTTCAGGTCGTGGTCAATCGCAGCCTGCAACTCGGAGGGAGTTGCTCCGGCGCCCGCCAGCATTTCTTTAGCCAGCGCGTCAGAAATAACTGCGGAGGGCGTTTTGAGCGTGTCATCGGTCAGCGCTTGCGACGGAATCGTCACTGGCGTGCTTGATCCGCCGATCCGCGCCATGCGCTCCTGGTTTGACGGATGCTTCCGGTTGGGTTCGGCCACAATGAGTACGCCAATCGCGCCGTGCGCCTGTGCGTTCGCAACCTTAACGCGGGTCGTGGCGTAGCGCGTGTTGCCGGTCCCATTGAAAATGGATGCGGGGTCCAACTCTTGCGGCTCATGATCAAAAATAAGAACGATCTTTCCGCGCGTGTTAATTCCGGCGTAATCGTCGTACTTTAGCTCTGGCGCAGTGATGCCAAAACCCGCAAATACCACATCACCGGTCACGTCCACGTCCGCAGGAAAAGACCCGTAAGCCTCGGGAAATTTCCACTGCTTCTGGTCGCTGCGGCGTTTGAGCGTGACGTAACTCTGCGCGCGATCGCCGCGGTACTCGATCAAATTGACCGGCTGCAAGTAGCTGCCGGACGCCGCGGGCCGCAGTCCAGCCTTAGCAAATTCAGAAGCGATCCACTGTATAGCGACATCGTCCCCAGGCTGCAAGGACATGCGGCCCTGTAACGCGTCCGAAGCCAAAAAGGTGAGGTCGGCTCGCAATGTTTCCTCGCGGATCGTATTGAATCCGCTAGCCAGCTGAGCAGGAACTGGCTGCTGCGCCTGAGCCGACGCAGCGAGTCCGGAAAACATCGCGCAAAGGCCGAAGTGCAAAGCCAATCTTCGTGGGTTCATTGCCATACCATACGGAATTCCGGAACTGCTGACAACAGCGATCGCGATTAGACAATTCGAAGTTCGTGTGTCCCCTGCGATGCTCGGCGGACCACCTACTTTCCCGCCGGGCCTCGGACGTTCCCTGCCGGCGCCGCCCATGCTACAGTTTGCAGAGACTGCTCTAGATTATTTGGTGGCGAGGAGGACTTCATGGCTGAGAGTATTCCAGAAAAATACTCCGATTTATTGCACAAGGCTGCGTTTGGGAACCTGGGCACGCTGATGCCTGATGGCCGTCCGCAGGTAACGCCCGTGTGGGTGGATTACGATGGCAGTTTCCTGCGCTTCAATTCCGCGCGGGGCCGGCAGAAGGACCGCAATGTTCGGCGCGATCCCCGCGTCTCGGTCTCCTTGATGGATCCAGAAAATCCATACCGTTACCTCGAAGTGCGCGGTCGAGTTGTAGAGATTACGGAAAATGGTGCCGACGAACACATCGATAAGCTCGCGAAAAAATATCTTGGCAAAGATAAGTATCCGTTTCGCCAGCCCGGCGAAGTCCGCGTGATGTACAAGATCGAGCCGGAGCATGTCAGCTCGATGGGCTAAGTAGTAGAACCTCCACGCGCAAACCACAAACCAAGACCCGGTGCTCGGTTCGACCGGCAAAATGCCGTAAACTCGTGGCCGGGGGACGCTATCGATCTTCACTGAGGATTCTTCATTTAACTCCCCCGAGAAATGCGGAGAACTCATGCTGGACACACGCGGAAATCGATTGACGTACCTTGGTCATAGCACGTTTATTTTGACCACAAAATCCGGGAACGTGATTCTGATCGAGCCGTGGGTGATGGGCAATCCAAAATGTCCGCCGGGGCTCAAGAACCTCGCGCGACTCGACACTATGCTGATCACCCACTGCCATGGTGATCACTTTGACGATGCCGTCGAGCTGGCGCGCGCTCACCAGCCTCAGATCGTCGCCATTTATGAAGCGTGTATTTGGTTGGAGTCGAAAGGACTCGAAAAATATACGCGGCCGATGAGCAAAGGCGGCACGCAAAAAGTTGGCGAGATTGAAGTGACGATGACCCATGCATTTCATTCCAGCTCGATTATTGACGACGACAAAGTGATTTATGCTGGCGAGGCGGCAGGTTACGTTGTGCGGCTTCCGAATGGCTTATCGATTTATCACGCGGGCGATACCGCGGTCTTCGGCGATATGAAACTTATCGGTGAGTTGTATACACCGGATGTCGCGTGCCTGCCGATCGGGGATTTGTTCACGATGGGGCCGCGGGAGGCGGCACACGCAATCCGGCTGCTTGGCGTGAAACATGTCGTGCCCATGCACTACGCCACAGCGCCCTATCTGACCGGCACACCTGGCGAGCTGCGCGCTTTGACGAGCGACATCGCCGGCCTCGAAATTCACTCGCTGCAGCCGGGCGAATCCCTTTGTTAATCCCCCCCCGGATCATAGCAATAGGATACTCATCCAACCGGCCTAGCGCCCCAGGGTTACCCCGGATTCAATTCCTTCTGAAGCGCCGCGGCTTTGCGAAACCACGGTCGCTCGATTCGCTTTAGATACCTCGGCAACGTGCGCTTTTTATCCAGGATCTTCTGGGCCCACCGGCAAGCTTCTTCGGTGCGGTTCTGGGCCCTCAGAAAGCACGCATAGTTGTACATGGTCTCCGACGTGGTCGAGTATTGGGCGGCCTCGGCGAACCACGCCGCCGCAGTATCGCTTTGTCCTGTCTTGGCGTACGCATGGGCGAGCAGCGCCGCGGTACGGTACGAGTCGTGTTTTCGGTCCGCGCGCACCGCGTGCTCGAGATCCGGAACGGCTGCGGCAAAATCCCCCAGCTCCAGCGCGCAAAGGCCACGGCGATAGAATGCGTGCACCGAGTCGCTGCGAACTGCGATGGAGTGGTTAAACGCTTCACGCGCTTTTGTGTATTGTTTCTGGTCCCAGTAGAGCTCTCCCAGCTCTTCGTAGTTCGCTGCCGAGGGGTTATCGAGTATCGCCATCTCAACGACCTTGATTCGCGAACGCCGTCCAAACCCCTGGAACACACCGCGCAGCAAGTCCGCGTCCGGCAGGACCTCGACCACGATGTACGCGGCTGCGCCCAAGAAGCCGCCGAAGAAAATAATAAAATACCAGTACGTATCCGCGCGGCGCCGTATCAGGTGCACCAGCGCGAAGGCTTGTAGAACAAATCCCCACGGATAGAAGAGATAGCCCAGGCCGGCCATCGGCGAGCTCCTGGCGGTAGCATGCCTTACAGTCTGGTTTCTGCAAAGCGATATCGGCCCGATGCTAAAAATCAGTTAAGATCAGCTGCCCGAAAAGGCAACATTGGAGAGCACATGAAACTCGTAAACGGCAGTGTTGAAAAATATGTTTACCGATTGCTGCCCAAGCGCGATGCCGTACTGTCAGAAATGGAAGCGTATGCGCGGCGGCACCATGTTCCGATTATCGGTCCGGCTGTAGCGCGGATGCTCGCTCAGCTGGTGCACATTTCCGGCAGCCGGCGAATCTTCGAAATGGGCTCAGCGATCGGCTACTCAACGATCTGGCTGGCGCGAGCGGCCGGGCCGAAGGCTGAGGTTTTCTACACCGACGGCAGTCCTGAGAATGCGCTGCGCGCACAAAAACATTTCCGGCGCGCGGGAGTAAGCGCTCGGATACGCGTGCTGGTCGGCGATGCCTTGAAGCTGCTCGCTGAGACTCCGGGCGAATTCGACTTGATTTTCAACGATGTGGATAAACATCAATATCCGGCGGTGTTCCGGTTGGCCGTGCCCAGAATCCGACGTGGCGGGCTTTTCATCACCGACAATACGCTGTGGTCCGGGCGTGTCACGCGTCGTGCCACCGATCGCGACACGCGCGGTGTACAACAGTTCAATCGCTTGGTTTATTCCTCGCGCCAGGTTTTCCCGGTGTTGCTCCCTTTGCGTGATGGTGTGACCGTGTGCCACAAACTGTGATCCGCCCGACACACTGCGGCGAGCCAGACGGTTGCAGGCTAACGCCGGAAGAAATTTCTAATGAAGAAGCCGAGATTGGCAGGCCGCTCTGCCAGGCGCCGCATGAAGTAGGGAAACCAATCCCGGCCGAAGGGAATGTAAATTCGCAATCGGTAGCCATCATGGATAAGCTGGCGTTGCAAATCAGTGCGGATGCCGTAGAGCATTTGAAATTCGAAGTCGTCTTTGGAAATGCGGAGCTGAGCGGCGCTGCGAATCGTAGCCGCGATCATGCGCGGATCGTGCGTGGCGAGACCGTGATAGAAACCGCTAGGCAGAAGTATCCGCATCAATTTTACGTAGTTGCGATCCACATCAGCTTTAGCTGGAAAGGCGATCTCGGGCGGCTCCTTGTACGCGCCCTTGCAGAGGCGGATGCGGCAGCCATAGGCCAGTAGGTCCACAAGGTCTTCTTCGCTGCGGTAAAGACAGGCCTGGATGACGGTGCCAATGGCCGGGTTGCGACCGCGCACCCGCTTGACGAGGCTAATGCTGCGCTCGGTATACCGGGAGCCTTCCATATCGACACGCAGAAAATTATCGTAGCTAGCGGCGCGATCAACGATGCTCTGAACCAGGCCTTCGCAAAAGTCGCCGTCCAGGTCCAAGCCGAGTTGTGTGAGCTTGCAGGAAACGTTGGCATACAGTTTTTCGCAGGCGATACGGTCAAAAAGTTGGAGATAGGTATCCCGGGCACGCTGCGCATCTTCCGCCGTCAAAACGTTTTCACCGAGATAATCCAAACTGGCCATCATCCCCGCAGCATTACACGCGCGCGCTGCGGCGAGAGCTTCCTCCAGCGTTTCGCCGGCGATGAAGCGGCTGGCCATGGCGCGGGTGGCAGATGTTGACATGATCCACCGCTTGAGTTTTTTGCTTTGCGAAAGATATAGAAGAGTGGCGCGGAGCATCAGTCGGTTACCGGTGCGGCGCGCTGCCGAGAGGGGCCGCAACGCGGCATGCGAATGTAAAAGGATCGTGCGAATGATGGAGGATTTTTAGCGAGCACTGCTCGTACTGCGGCATTGGAATTCGATTATGCCCTGACAGCGAGCAGGACACTAGTCCAAGTGCTGTTCGAGGAACTTCTCAGCATCCAGGGCGGCCATGCAACCTGAACCCGCTGCGGTCACAGCCTGGCGATATTTGTGATCCTGCACGTCCCCGGCGATGAACACCCCCGGGATGCTGGTACGGCTACCGTCCAGTGCGATAAGGTAGCCATTTTCATCCATCTCGAGTTTCCCTTTGAAAACGTTGGTATTGGGATGGTGGCCGATAGCGATGAAAACTCCTTCTACGGGAAGAGTTCGCACTTTATCGGTGGCGACATCGCGAATTCTCATCGCGTCCACGGCGCCTTTGGAGGCATCCAACACCTCTTCGACGACGCCGGGAGGATGGAAATGAACTTTATCGTTATTGCGCGCGCGGTCGAGCATGATTTTGGAAGCACGGAAATCTTTGCGGCGGTGGATTAAATGTACGCGGGATGCGAATCGCGTGAGGAAATTGGCTTCTTCCATAGCGGAATCACCGCCGCCAACTACGGCAATCTCTTTGCCACGGAAAAAATAACCGTCGCATGTGGCGCATGTGGAGACGCCATGGCCAAGTAATTGGCGCTCGGACTCAAGCCCCAACATACGCGCGGTGGCTCCCGCGGCGATAATCAACGTCTTGGTTTGATACGATTCTTTGCCGGCGACAATGGTGAACGGGCGGCGGTCCAAGATGACGTCGCTGACAGCCCCGGCTTTGAATTCGGCGCCGAATCGCTGGGCCTGCTTGCGCATGTTGTCGATCAGTTCCGGTCCGAGAATACCTTCTGGGAACCCCGGGAAGTTTTCAACCAGAGTCGTGAGGGTCAGTTGTCCCCCCGGCTCGTGGCCATCGATCACCAGCGGCTTCAAATTTGCACGGGCGGCATAAATGGCAGCGGTTAATCCGGCACAGCCGCTGCCGATAATAAGGACGTTCTGCACTCGAGAACCCTCCCGGTATTTGATTCACCAAAGGTAGCCGACGATACAATACAAAAGCTTGCCATTGTAGCATTCGCTGGATTTTGCCGATAACCCACCAACATACCCTGGCGGTTTTCAAACCCAGCGTGAAGCCTGCGCGCGATTTGACCTGCCACGAGACGCGCAGCTATAGTGCTGAAACGAATTCGTAACCATGGGCGAGGAGAGGTTCGATGGATTTGCGCTATCCGATCGGAAAATTGCAAGCTCCCGAGCAAATGCAGGATGCGGATCGGCACAAGGCGATCGCCAACATCGCCGAGGCTCCCAAACAGTTTCGGGCTGCGGTGGCCGGGCTCCATGATGCGCAGCTGGATACGCCGTACCGCGAAGGCGGATGGACAGTTCGCCAAGTAATACATCACGTAGCCGACAGCCACATGAATGCATACGTGCGCACGCGTTTGGCGCTTACCGAGCAGGAACCGACGATCAAGCCTTACGACGAAAAGCTTTGGGCGGAACTCGAAGATGCGCGAAGCGCTCCGCTCGAGTCCTCGCACGCGCTGCTCGACGCACTCCATGAACGATGGGTCCGACTTCTCCGCGCAACGCGTCCCGCAGATTTCTCTCGAACGTTTCGGCACCCCGAGCACGGTCTGCGAACCGTTGATTGGATGCTCGGCGTGTATGACTGGCATGGACGCCATCACGTTGCGCACATCAAGGCACTGCGCGAGCGGCACGGGTGGACGTAGCGGCGAATGGGGATTGAATCGCTTCGCGATGCGCCTCGGTCGATTGGGCGGCCGTAGAATTGCAAATGAGAAAGGGAGAATGAGACATGTCACGTGCACCCGGAACCTACGCAATCTTCGAAACTTCGCAAGGCGTTATCGTGGTTCGATTGCTCGAAAAAGAGGCTCCCAAGACGGTGGCCAATTTTGTCGGGCTTGCTGAGGGAACCAAAGAGTTCAGCAATCCGAAGAGCGGAAAGAAGGAAAAGCGCGCATTTTACGACGGGCTGATATTTCATCGTGTGATTCCAAACTTCATGATTCAAGGCGGCTGTCCGCTCGGCACCGGCACCGGCGATCCAGGGTACAAATTCAGCGATGAATTTCATCCTTCGCTAAAGCACGATAAAGCCGGCAAACTTTCGATGGCCAACTCCGGGCCTAATACTAACGGAAGCCAGTTCTTCCTCACTGTGGCCGCGACTCCGTGGCTCGACAACAAACATACGATTTTTGGCGAGATCGTCGAAGGGCAGGACGTTGCTGACAAAATCTCGAAGCTGCCGCGCGATTCAAGTGACCGGCCACGCCAAGGCGTTACGCTGCAGAAAGTTCGCATCGAGCGGATCTAGAACAAGTCGATTGTGGCTCGCATATGCTTACCCTGCCGCGCCTGCTAGGCTTGTTCACTGAAGCGGTTTTTATTTTACTCGGCGTCCTGATCGCCTGGCTGGCTTGGAGTGGGCGAGTGGTATTCGACCGTCACTCGATTTCCTGGATCATTCTTGGCGCCGCGCTGATTTTGTGGGGGCTGCGCGCGCTGCAGAATGCCGGGCAATGGTCAATGCGCTGGCAAAATTTGGTGCGCGGCGCTTCGCTTGTGCTGGTAGGAGTGGCGATGCTGGGCGCGGTGCAGGCGCCCTTCCCTTGGGTAGGACCAATGATCGCGGCGGCAGGCTTGTCGCTGGTCCTGCGCGGACTGCTCGGTGCCCTGTTCATCCTGCGCTCGCGCTAAGGCTTCGAGCGAAGCAGCAACTCGATTCGTTGCTTGCTTTCCTTCCCGTATCTCTGAATATAATCGCCCCGGTCCTAGCTTGGCCTGGCAAACCGAGCAGCGCGGTGGAGGTCGATATGTTAAAAGAATTCAAAGAATTCGCCATACGCGGCAACGTGCTGGATTTGGCGGTAGCCGTGGTTATCGGCGCCGCCTTCGGAAAAGTGGTCACATCTTTCGTGGAAGACATTCTGATGCCGCCCATCGGACGGCTTGCTGGCCGGGTGGACTTTTCGAGCATGTTCATCAGCCTGGATGGCCAACACTACAACTCCATAGCCGCGGCGAAAGCTGCGGGAGCGCCGACTCTAAACTATGGACTATTCATCAATTCGGTTATTACGTTTGTGATCATAGCGTTCACTGTTTTCTTGCTGCTTCGTCAGGTGAATAGGTTCAAGGCCAAGCCCGCGCCGGCCCCTGCCAGCAAGGAATGTCCGCGATGTTTTACGGTCATCCCGTTGAAGGCCACACGCTGCCCAAACTGCACATCCGAACTAGCGGCCTGAAAGGATACGCTGGGGGCCCTTTAATTCGGGGGAAGTTTCTGGCGGGCGTTGTTTTCGATGTGCTGCCGCAAACGTTCTACCACCTCATCTTCTTGCCCGGCCTCAATTTCCATCTGCACTTCATTCAGCGCAAAGTGAACGACGTCGTGGTGATGGAGCTCCCGAGGGGCCAGCCGATCGCTGAAGCGCAACCAAAGGGTGTGAAGCAGGTTGACCTCATTGGCGGTAAGGTTTGGCGCGTGAGGGCCCAGCACCTTGAAAATCTTGTCGCCGGTTGGGGTGTGAATCTCGAGATTGAACTGGGGTTTGGGATCCCCTAGTCGTTCCCAAGCGATCCCGATTTGACGGGCCTGCTCGTCGCTCGTCCACTTCTGGGAATGACCCAGCACAATGGTGGACGATTCCAGGCTCTGCGCCGCGCGCAGAATACCATCCCAGAGATCGCTCGCGCCCACAACCGCCAGCTTGATCGGCTTGCCGCGTTTTTCTGCCAGAGACAGTGCCTGCGTAAACAAATATTGCTCGATGCTGCCGAACAATTGCTCCGGCGCAAGCTCGTGTTCGCCCGAGGCAGCACGTCGCAGCACACGCACATGCAAGACAACCAAATCACGCCGCTCCGGCTTAAACCGGTCGAGGACGCTCGCCAGATGGTAGAGTGCGTGATAATTGCTTACCGGAACCAAAATATTTCCCGGGCGCGCGCCGACGCTCTGGGGCGAAAGCACATCCTGCGTGGCCACATGGAATTGATCCATCTCGACGTGAGCCTGCCCGCGCGTGCGCGTCATGCGCTCTGATGCGGTGAAGACACAAAACAAAAAAATCGAAAAGGTTAATCCCGCCACGGTGGCATTGGGCTTGGTGAACAAGTTTACAACAGCAATCAGCAGCAAGGTCGCGGTGATCAACGCCAGCCCCAGGGGGATTTCCAATCCGCCAATCTTAATATTGAGAGGAACGCGATATTCTCGCTCGCCTGGGTGCGTGTACCGCAGGACCAGCACCGCGAGGCCCTTCATGGCAAAACTCCAGACCACCCCAAAAGCATACAAGTCGGCAAGGAAGGTAACGTTGCCCCGGCTGATGATAATCGTCAGCACCTGCAGCGCCACGATGATGTTGATCAGCCGGTAGGATGTGCCGAACTTTGGATGCGGCTGCCGGAACCAGTCCGCCAGCACTCCATCTTCCGAGACACGGTTGAGTACGCCATTGGCTCCCACGATGGATGTATTGCCGGCCCCGGAAAGAATCAGCACACCAACGAAGACCACGAACGCATGGAACAGCAGCTTCAAAAACTGGGGCCCCGCGAGATTCATCGCCAGGCCGCCGATCAGGTTCTGTAGAAAGTTTTGCCGCTGATCGTCGGGGATGATCATTACCGCGAAAACCGAAACGAGTCCGGTGAACAGCAGGCTGTACAAGAAAATGATGAAGCCGGCCTTCTTCAGGTTCGGTAGTTTGGGGCTTTCGATTTCGCGGTAGACCTGCGCAAGTGACTCTTCGCCGCTCATGGCCAAGACGGAATGCCCCAATCCGACGAAGACGGCTACCAGGGTAAACAGCCTGCCGAGCGGAACGCCGTAAAGCCATCCCATCGAATGCCGATCCAGGCGGATATTCGCGGGAGTTGGAAGGGGGGGAAGATGCAGGCTCCGCGTGAGAACGGTATAGGCACACCAGGCGATGAGGATCACCACCATGACCGTGGTGATTCGCATGATTTTCAAGGCTTTATCGCTGGATTCAGGAATCCCCTTGATGTTCTGCCACCAGAAATATATGGTCACGGCTATCGCGAAGGCGGCCGCCAGATTATTTTCCGGTCGCTCGCCCAGGGGCTGTAACTTGACGTATCGGAGAAGATCATTAATCAAGCCCGCCAGATATTGACCGGCGGCAACCACGCTGATGGGACCTGTCAAAATGTAATCAAACATCAGCGCGGATACGGAGAACTTTGCCAGCGTCCCGCCCATCGCTTCTTTGACCACGCGATAAACACCGCCGCGCACGAACATGCTGCAGCTTTCCACGTAAATAGCGCGTACCGCGTAAGAAAACAGCATAATCGCCACGATGAACCATGGCGCAGTCTTGCCGATAAAGCCTTCCGCTTCGCCGCCCGCATAATACGCCGAGGAAGCCAGGTCATTTAGGACGATGGCTGCGGCGCGCCAGAAGGAAATAAACGTGAGCATGGCCGTGGTGGCCACGAGGACACGCGGAATGGAACTGCCGCCAGGAAGTGGGGCCGGGGGCCCGGGAGTTTTGGAAGCCATTTAATGTTTCGGTTTGACTGGCAGGGACTTATGCTCGCATTTTTCCTGAGGGATGTCTAGGATCAGGATTAGGATTCCCGGGTATGATGGAGACGTCGGGTCGACATCCTATATCTCCATGCCCATACCCATTGACACGCGCAGAAAACCCGCCAGCGTTAAGGTTCACGTCACCTCGGGCGCGGGTGTGGACATCGTCTGGTCCGACGGGCACGCCAGCCATTACGACTTCGTCTACTTGCGCGACCTCTGCCCCTGCGCGCTCTGCAACGACGAACGCAGCAAAAAAGAAGCTGTGACCAGCGCGATGGGAGCGCCCAGCACAGCCACTGTTTCCTCGAGCGCTGTTCTCCCTATGTTCAAGCCCAAGCCTCGCGCGCAATCGGCCGCCACCGTCGGCAGCTACGCCATTCAAATCACCTTTAGTGACGGCCATTCCACCGGGATCTACAGCTTCGATTACCTTCGCACCATCTGCCCGTGCGCCGACTGCGCTCGCGAATTTCGTTCTCCGCTGCAATAGCGCACCTAATAAGATCCCGGTAGACCCATGCGATCGAGCTCCTCTTTGATTGCGAGCTGGTCGAGACTCACGAGTGGCAGACGGACCAATAAGGAGACCCTTTGTTCGAGCACCAGGAAGGCATCGCCAAAGGCTTGCGCAATTTCCCGAGGCGTGCCGGCAGCTGCGGCCGGATCGGCCACACCCCAGTGAGCGGTCATGGGGTGCCCAGGCCAAACCGGACACGTTTCCCGCGCGGCGTTGTCACACACCGTGAATATAAAGTCCATCCGTGGCGCACCCGGCTTGGCAAATTCGTCCCAATTCTTGCTGCGCAAACCGTTCGTTGGCAAATGCGCTAGTTCAAGTTGCCTTAGGACCTCGGGACGTATGCTTCCCGAGGCATGGCTGCCGGCGCTATACGCAGTAAAGCTGGGGTGACCCATGTGGTTGAGAATCGCTTCGGCCATGATCGACCGAGCCGAATTCCCGGTGCACAGAAAGAGCACGTTGTAGCGCTCGTGCATGAACGTTCATACCTTCGCGGCCTCGGCCGGAGCACAGCAGGTTGGGGTACAGCAAGTTTTTTCGCTGCTGCCCTGCTCGGCGACACTCTGGCCCGCACCGAATCCCCGCCCGGCCCTCTCCGGCAAATTGTCTTTTAACACCACAAACACCTCCCACTCATTGCCATCCGGGTCATGCACCCAGGCTTTGTCCTGCAATGCATAGCAACACTCCGTCTTCATCTGGTTGCGGGGAATCAAACCTTGGCGCGTCCACTGTTCGCGCACCGCGAGCACGTCCTCTGTCGAGCTGACCTGGATGCCCATGTGCGAGAGCGCGCCCCGTTCTCTGAAGGGCACTTCATTTAATGTAAAATTGAGCGGCGGGTTGCTGACGTCGAATTTCGCATAGCCGCGGCGAACCTTCAACGGCTCGATTCCAAACATCTTGCGGTAGAACTCGATACTCTGCTGTACGTCCTTCACGTTGATGGCTACGTGCGCTTTCAAAGCCAGCACTGGCAAAGCCGGGCCCGGTTGTCTCTCCATGAGCAGCCTCCTTTTTCCGGAATTCATATTCGCATATACGAATATGTTGTCAGGATACGCTTGTCCAGACGTATCTGTCAAGGCGAATATGTGTATACTACCAGCATGTCACCCGCCCCGGCTAAAGGACCCGGCAAAGTCTCCTTGGATCTCTTGTTCCGCGCTCTCGCCGACCGCACGCGCCTCAGAATTTTGCATCTGATGGCCGACCGCGAGATTTGTGTGTGCTACTTCGCGGAAATATTGCAGCTCGCCCAACCCAAGGTGTCGCGTCACCTGGCCTACCTTCGCAAGGCCGGTATGGTGGCTGCTAGGCGCGACGGCAAGTGGATGCACTACCGCCTGATCCTACCGAGAGACCCAGCCGCTAAAAACATTTTGCGCGAAACACTAAATCACCTTCGCCAAAACCCCGAAATGCAACACGACGTGGCTCGCCTCAGTTCTGCCTGCTGCCAGCCAGAAAAGTATCAGCTCCTCCAAGGCGCGCCCCAGCCCGCATTGGTTCAAACGCCGTGATTCAGGAAAGGAGATGACGAGATTATGTACGCAAGGAGTTGTGACCCTTCACGCCCAACCGGAGAAGGTGGAAGATTGCATCCGAATCTTTAGAGAACTAAACGCACCCTCGATTGCCGCGCAACCAGGATTCGATCATGGGCATTGGTGGGTTGACCGGAGCACGGGCAAGGCCGTGTCGGTTACGTTCTGGGATACGGAAGGGAACGAGAGGGCCAGCCGGGCGCATATCCCACGGCTACTTAAGGGCATGGCAGACGTGCTAGCCACAAACCAGGGCGAGCGAGAGACTTTCGAGGCGGTTCACGAGCAATGTAACGTACACACGGGCCTGGAGTCAGCCGCTTCACCGAGGGCAACAAGAGACCCCGGTTGAGCAGTCAGTGGCAGCCGCAACTATCATTCAATCTTCTTGGCGATTCCGGTGACTATTGATCCGCTTCATGACTCCGCAGACTTGCGTAGCCCGGTGACGGGCCGCCACACTGCCGCCCCTTGTTCCCGTCCGGGCACCTACTTCACCCGCAGTGCGCTAGATCTCAAGATCGACGAAACCCTTAACTAGCGGAGATGTGAGAATCGTTGCTGTTCGCCCTTGGAATTGCTGACCGGAATTTGTGCGAGGCGGCCATGCTCGAGCTCGATGCGCCGGTCGGCTTGACGCGCGATGCCCGCGTCGTGGGTGACCATTAAGATGGTGTTACCTGCGGCGTGCAAGTCACGAAACAAGCCGATGACGATCTCCTCGTTTGCCTCATCCAGGTTACCGGTAGGTTCGTCCGCCAGCACAATTCGTGGCTGGTTGATAAGTGCGCGAGCGATCGCCACGCGCTGCTGCTCACCGCCAGAAAGCTGCGACGGCAGGTGTTCGAGGCGGTCGGCCAGCCCGACGCGCACAAGCGCAGCCGTCGCTTCGGCTTCATTGGTGACGCTGTGAAAATATTGCGCCAGCATTACGTTCTCGAGCGCGGTTAGGTAGGGGATCAGGTGGAACTGCTGGAAGACGAATCCAATTCTCTCCGCGCGATAGCGAACCAGCTCCGCCTCACGGAGGCTGGCCACGTCGGAGCCGTCCACCATCACCCTGCCAGACGTGGGAGCATCCAGTCCTCCCAGAATATTAATGAGCGTGGTTTTCCCCGAGCCCGAGGGGCCCATAATCGCGATCCACTCGCCGGCCTGCACAGTGAGGCTGAGGCCATCGAGCGCGCGCAGATTGCCAAACTGCTTGACCAGATTTTCGGTTTGGACCAGAGCGCTCATGCTTCGCCCCGAAAAATCTCGACCGGGCTCACGTGCGACAGTAAACGCAGCGGGAACGCTCCAGCGATCGAAACCGCGATCATCAATCCCAGAGTGATCGGAACAACGGCGAATCTTGGCGATAACTCCACGCCGAAAACGCGTTGTCCGATCCATTCGGAAAGGGCTATTCCCAGGAAGCATCCGAGCACTCCGCCGGTGAACCCAAGGACGCCGGCTTCGAAAAGAAATAAACGCATGATGCGCCGGATGGAACCGCCAAGAGCCTTCATCAAGCCCACGTCGTGGCGGCGCTCCACGGCCAGCGCGGCCATCGTCGCCAGGACGCATAGCGTCGTCAGTACAAGAATTAGAATTACGGTCGCTAGTATCAAGCCTTGAATCTTCTGGAACAGGCGGCCCTCCGCTTCGGCAAGGGCCCTTACCGGTCGCACTTCGGCGAGAGGAATTGCTTGCGCAAGGCGCCCCGTGTAATCCTGAATTTCTTCAGGGGTTCCGGGCACGCTGATTTGTACCAGACTGATTCGCTCCGCAAGGCCTGCAAGCCTCTGAACTACTGGCAATTCGAGAAACATTTGATTGTCTTCAGCTCCGCCGGAACTGACAATTGTTGTAACGCTGCACAATTGCTTGCGATCAGCGAAGTCCAGCTGCAGCGCATCGCCCAACTTGGCGGCCAATTGTTCGGCCGCCTTGATTCCGAGCAAACACGGGCTTTGCGTTTGGAGATCGCCGCTGTCAGCCCTGACCATCTTCCAAGCAGGCGCGATTTTCTCCAGATCGTTCAGATGCGTTCCGCTCAAGATCACCAGGGTACCTGGCTCGCGAGGGGCGTCTTGCTCGCTTGCTGCGTTCATGGCCATCGGGTTCGTCGCGGCCAGCTTATGAGTGCGGGCAGTGATATACAGAAATGGCACGACGGTGGTGCTGTACCGATTGTGTATGGCTTTGATGCGATCCACGATTCCAGCATCCAGCAACCGGGCCTCGCTTGCCTCGGCTCCGCGAGGCGCTGACACCACTACGTTGGTGCCAAGCGCGCGAAATTCACGCGTCAGCTTTTGCTCTGCATCCATTTGCAAATTGAGCAGTGCCGCGCAGACGGTGGCTCCGCTCGAGATTGCCAGGAATGCCACTGCGAGTCTCGCTTTGCTCGCGTATAGCAACCGCCAAACGATGCGCCAAAACATTACTGACCTCGCAAGATTGGCGCGGGGTCGAATCCTGCAGCCCGCCGAAGCGGGATGAGACTTCCGAGCAGCGCGACCATGATGGCGAGAATTAGAATTATGGGAAGCAGAATGATCCGGGGTTCGGGCGCCACGCCAAAGATGCGCTCGCCGACCATGCGTGCAAGCACGAATCCGGCGCTGAAACCCAGGACTCCGCCAGCAAGGGCCAAGAGTAATTGCTCGGCCAAAAATAATGCACCGACAACAGATTTGCCGGCACCGAGCGCTTTCATCAGACCAATCTCGGTGCGCCGCTCAAGAATCGTCGTTGCCGCGGTGGCTGCGACCGCCAAACCGGCAGCAAGCAGAGCGGCCAAGGTCACGATCCACATGAGCGCACTCACGTGGTTCAGGATTTGACCTTCCGCCTGGGCCACGCGACGAATCGGCCGCGCTTCCACTCCCGGAAGCGACTGCTGAATTTGCAGCGCGATCGAAGAAACGTACGGAGTGCAATACCAGCGGTCGTAATCTTCCGCCGACATTTTTGATGGATCGCGCCGCGCAAAGGCATCTTCAGGCTTGGTGAGCGCGCTCACAAACAGTTTCCGAAATTGACCAGGACGCGCAGAGAAATCCTGCGCCATGGCCAGCGGCGCGATGATCGCTTCTTCTTCGGGCCCGCCGCTGGCGAGGAGGCCAACAACAATCACGGCCTCGGTTCGCGGGCCGGCCTCGACGCGAAGTCGGTCACCAATAGTGATGCCCGAGCGGTGAGCCAACGCCTCACCCACAACGCATTCGGCGGCATTCTCGGAGAACCATCGGCCACGAACGCGCCACCATGGATTGGTGCTGGCGATTCCGGTAACAAACGTCGAACCATCGGGAACGGTGACTTGATGTTCGAACCACGTACCCATTAACACGTGGTGCTCCATTGCCGTAGGGCGCAGAGGGTTCGCGGAACCCGCCGGACCGCCGGCCACGAAAGTTACCGGTGTTTCGAGAATTGGCGCGAATCCCAGAATATTATTTCGCCAAAAAATTGTTTTCAGTTTGCCTAGATCTGCTTCCGATAAATAAGCGCCTTCGCTCACGGGACGATAGTCGATGCCGCCGATCTCGAGCGGGAGTGTGTCCCCTTGCGACGTGACCAGCAGATTCGCGCCAAGGCTGCGGAATTCCTTTGCCAGGCGATCGCCCACATCGAGGGCCACGCTCAATGTTGCTGTAGCTATGGCCATACCCAGAGTCAGCGCTGCGGCCACCAGGATTTTGCGGCGCGGCTTGCGAGCAAACGAATCACCAACAATGCGAAAGAACATAGAATTCTCAGGAAGCTACTTGGGAACCTCGCTGGCGGCCTGCGCGAGAGCCGAGAGATCGAGCACCAAATCATCGCCCTCTACTGTTGACGGCACCCCCACCGGATTACATCCGCCCGCTGCGCCGATGGTCGGAGTATAAATCGCTGATGCGCAGTGGCGGCAAATGACGCTCGAGCCGTCCTGCCGGTATCCGACGGCCCCGCAGATGCGGCAAGCGTCGAGTGCGGTGCCCCAGCCAGTGGGCTTGCGAATGACAAGAAATCGGAGCATGCTGCCCTGCAGGTCGACGTTGAAGAAATGCAGATTGCCGTCGCTAACCTCGGCCACAGGAATTCGCACCCGTTGTCCTTGCGGCGTTACGGTCCGCGCCTGAGGAGATGCTGACGAAGCGCGAGCGTTGATGAAGTCCGCGGCGAGGGCCAGCACAACGGCCAGGCAGGCAACCGCGGCCGCAAACATCCATCGACGCTGCCGCCTCCTGTCCCATTCGCGTCGACGCGCTTGGGCATCGTTTTGTGATGGCGTTGCCGGTGTGCTTTGTGACAGCGCGATCCATTCGCGAAGCACCAGCAGCGCGGCTGCGCCCAGAATAAATACGAAGAAGAAAACTTCATTGCGCACGATCGGACCAATCAGAGCCATTTCTTGTTTGCTGGAGGGCAGCCAGCGAGCTTCGCTCAATTCGTGCAGGCCGGTCAGGGCAAGCTGAAAGGCGACGAGAATTAAAATCGTGCTGGTGACGGCAAAAAAACGAGGTAGAGGAACGCGCAATGTGCCCTTGAAAAAAAACAGGCCAACGGACACAGCTGCTGCGAGTCCTAGTAACGTACCGATCCCGGTGCCCAGGCCTTCGCTCGAAAGTTGCACCGCGCGTAAAATGATGGCCATTTCGACGCCTTCGCGAAGAACCATTAGGAATACAAACAGCAACAACCCGATGCCTGCTGAGCGCGTCGTAGCTCTTGCAGCAAAGGTCTCAACACGCTCCTCAATTTCTTTCTTCAGGCGCCGAGCGATGCGGTTCATCCAGACCAGCATGCTCACGACAAAAAACGCGGCGATGAGCAACAAAAGGCCTTCGAACCCGTCCTGACTCAGGCGCCAGCGCTCGAGCGCTATGGCCACCCCCAGGCTCATCGCGGCTGCCAATGCCACGCCGGCCCAAACGTAGCTAGTCAGGCGGGCGCGACCGGTACGGGTGAGGTACACGAGAACGATTCCGACCACGAGCGAGGCTTCGACACCTTCGCGGAGGGCGATTAGAAAGGCCGAAAGCAAAAGGAGGAGACTCCCAGTTGAAAATGAGTTGCAACTACAACTTCGCAGTTTACACGTCTAAATGCGAGAGGTCAAGAAATTTAGGAAGCAGGCAAGAAAATAGGGAACCAATCAAGGGCGAATTGACTGCGAATTTGCCGCGCCGCAATCGTCCACCCGGTACAATACTCTAGACTGGTTCGCATGCCAATGGCCGTCACAAACCGGATGCGTTTCGCTCTGCTTGGTGCGTTTCTAGCCGGGGCATGTCCGGTTTGGTCGCAAGCACCTGCGAATTCGCCGAGCGGTTCCGGGCCCCCGCAGCTGGCCATCGCCCCACAGCCTGCCGTAAAACCCGACACCCACAGGGCAAAACGCGCCTATCAATTAGGATTGCGTGCGGAACAGAGCGGAGACTGGAGCACCGCTTTCGAGGCCTACACCGAAGCTGCGATGTATGCGCCAAGCGATGTCGAAATTCTTCGTCACAAAGAATTGGCTCGCTTCCGATTGGTGAGCCTGCACACAGACGCCGCCGAGCGCTATGCGGTGGCAGGGAAATTCGGCGAGGCCAGCGAGGAGTTGCGAACAGCGTTGCGGCTTGATCCGGGATATTCCGTGGCCCTGGAGCGCCTGGCGCAGTTTTCAAAACTCACAAGCTCCGGCGATCAGGCAAACGCGGCAGCGCTTGCGGGTCCGGTGGAACTTAAGCCTCAACCAGGGACGCGGAACTTCAATCTGCGAGGGGAAACGCGAAGCGCTTATAGCGAGGTAGCTCGACAGTTCGGGCTGACGGTGGCCTTCGATGGCGACCTGCCCTCACACCCTGTGCAGCTGCGTGTCAACGACGTGGACTTTCCGACAGTGATGATTCTGCTTGAGGACCAAACGGGAACGTTCTGGCGTCCGGTCAGTGACCATCTCCTGTTTGTGACCGCGAACACAACCGAGAAGCGAAAAGAGTATGCGCCAGTCGTGGAACGGACTATTGAGCTGCCCGACACCATCTCCCTGGAGCAGCTGACGGAGTTGCAGCGCGTAGTGCGCGAAATCGTGGGGATCGCCCACAGCCAGATCAGCCCCGCCACGCACACCATTACAGTTCGCGATACGCCCAAAAAAGTCACTTTGGCTGCGGAATTGATGCGCCAGGTCCAGCAGTCGCGCGGCGAAGTCATGCTTGAGATCGAGCTTCTCGAGGTCGATCGGGCGGCGGCGCTATCGCTGGGAGTCACTCCACCCACTAAGGCACAACTGCTGACGGTCAATCAAAGCGACTTGACCGCGCTACAAAAGGCGCCCGACCTGGCCGCGTTGCTGGCGATTATCCAGCGCATTTTGGGCCGCTCGGGCACGCTCGGAGGGCTTAATTCGAGCCAGCTGGCCTCCCTGATTGGCTCGGGACAGCTGGCCGCCGGAGCATTGATTCCCCCTATTGTCGCGATCGGCGGCGGCAGGTCCACGGTGCTGGCCACGGTCCCGCAAGCGGCTATTGATTTTTCCCAGGAGTTCAATCTGCTGCGCAGCGGCCGACGCATGCTGCTTCGCGCGTCCGATGGCCAGCCGGCATCCTTCTTTATTGGCGACCGGTTTCCCGTAGCCCTGGCGACACTTTCGGCAAGCTTGGCATCGTCCCAATCCATTCCGGCCATCAGCGGCACGAGCTTACCGCGCACCGATTACCCCGTCGGAAAGGGACCGATCGCTTTGTTTACCGCGGACTTTAATGGCGACGGGTCGAGCGATCTGGCGGTGGTCAATCGCGATGACAATACTGTTTCTATTTTGCTGAACAATGGGAGTGGCTCGTTTGCTTCGGGCGCGGGATCGCCTATTGCGCTAGGAGCAGGTCAAGTCCCTGTGGCGCTCGTCGGCGGAGTGTTCAACGAAAACAGCGGACGCATGGACCTTGCCGTCGTAAACAAAGGCTCGGGCAATTTGACGATCCTGCAGGGCGACGGAAAGGGCGGTTTCCAGGCAGCCGGCGGTCCGCCCATTGCCGTAGGTGCGAGCCCCACCGCGGTCGCCGCGGGCACCTTCAATACGAAAAACGACGTTCACCTGGATCTAGCAATTGCCAATTCGCAAGACAACACCATCACCATCCTTTTGGGCGATGGTAAAGGAAACTTCACCGCGGCTCCGGGGTCGCCGCTGAAGTTGGCGGGCAGTGAACAAAGCCCGATCGCGATTATCACCAAAGATTTCAATTTGGATGGCAAAGCAGATCTGGCAGTGGTGAATCAAACCTCCAATAATGTTGCGATCCTGTTGGGCAACGGCGACGGAACCTTTAGAGAAGCTCCAGGCTCACCGATCGCGGTGCGGAAGTCTCCAGTGGCGATCGCCAGCGCTGATTTCGATGGGGACACCCATCCTGACTTAGCGATCGTCAATCAGGGCGATGCTTCTGTAACCATATTATTGGACGCCAGGGGAGACGGCAGTTTTACCGCGGTCAACTCGCTGCTCGCAACGGGCGCGACCCCGGACGGCGCAGTAAGCGGGGATTTTAACTTCGATGGGCGCGCTGATCTGATTGTCGCCAACAGCGGTTCAAATACCGTGTCCGTATTCTTCGGTTTGGGCGGTGGCTTCTTCAGCCAGCCAGTAATTCTGCAAACAGGGGCCACGCCGCGGGGGCCCGTGAGCGCGAGTTTCACCAGGAGTGGCCGAGCTGACTTGGCTGTGGCGGACCAGGGATCAAATCAAGTCAGCGTTATTCTCAATCTCTTGTCTATTCCAGGGGGAAATAACATCGCCCAGCAGCCTTTTCCGGGCGCGGAATACCTCGACTTGGGGCTGAAGGTAAAGGCCACTCCGCGCTTGCACAGCAATGATGAAGTTTCGCTGCAGCTTCTGTTTGAAATTCGCCATCTTGCCGGGAGCGCGCTGAATGGCATTCCGATTATCAGCAATCGGACTATCGAGCAATCCGTCCGGTTGCGCGAAAACGAGACAACGATTATCTCCGGCATGCTCGAAAGAGATGAAGTGCGTTCGATCAGCGGCCTTCCCGGGCTTTCGCCGATTCCGATCGGTGGAGTGCTTGCCGGCAAACTCCGGTCGCGGCCGCGCGATTCCGAGCTCATCATCATGATCACGCCGCGTCAGTTGCGGCTGATACCCGCTGCCGGACGCGCACTTTATGCCGGGCGCGGTGACGAACCAACTCCACATGGCGGTGGTGAAGGGGTCCAGCCACAACCGAGCCTGCCTCCTCAGCCGCGGCCGGGTATGCCTCAGCCAATACCTCAGCCGCCGCAGCCACGGCCGACTCCGCCTCAATAGTTCAGTGATGTTTGTTCGGGTTTGAAAGAGTGTGGCCGCAGAGCCTTTCGAGAATGGAAATAGGGGATTTTGCCGGCAGCACCATCGCATGGCGCGACACGATAAATGTTTGCTCCATCGCAAATTGCCCCTCAAGGACAGCGTGGCTGACCATATCTGTGTAAACCATCCAGGTTGCGTCCGGAGCAAATTCCCAACGCTGGGTAGGACAGGCCGCGCGGAACGCGTCATTCTCTTTCATGAAATTGTGGCACCGGTGCATGAAGTCATCATAGGGGGCCCGTCCGGCGCCCGGCCAGCGAAGGACTCGAGCCAGCCGAGCCCCAGCTTGTGCTGCGAAACCAGTGCGAGGAGTGGGAAATCCAATTTGTCGCGCATAACGCTCAGCGATCACATCAAATGTTTCCGCCGTCAGCCACACGCGATTCTGCGTGGGATTCAGGTTCGTGAAAACTCGTAGAATTCGATCGCCATTTGTAGGGCGCGTTGGAAAAGCGTCCACATGCGGCAAATCGTTGCGCGCACGCAGACGCGCGGGCCGTCCGCGCTCTTCGACGGGCCGATAGCTCGCGAAATCGCGCCGCAGTCCATTCTTGTAGGGACTGAGCAGAGTGCTGACAAATTGACTGGCCTGTTCGGAATAGGCACGCAAGATCGCACGCAAGCGTGCTTCTTCAGCGGCATCCGATTTGGCAAGCCCGGTCAGGCGATCTTCATCCGGACGGTACGCCACATTCTTGTGATAGGTGGCGTTGGTCTGCCTCTGGCTCAACAGAAATTCGCGCTTCTCGGGAGAGAAGGCAAATGGAGTGCGCGTAAAAAGAAGAATATTGCCGCGTTCGAGCTGCTCGCACAACAAACGACCGCGGCCGACAGGATTCGAAGAGTCGGCTCCCGAGGACTTTTCCCCGGCATCGGCAACCGCAGCATCCTCGACGATAATTAAATGGGTGGTTCCATCCATCGGTTCGCTCGATCACGCCGGTTTTTGCGAGGATAGGAGTCGCGGCTCCGGTTCCGCTAGCAGCATACGGTGCCGCCGTGCCCCTGACAAGGCACGCGGGTGAATGCGCAGCCGAGCGATGTTGGAAATACTTAAGGCTCAGCATCGAGCACAACGATAGGCTGATAGGTGCGCGGCACCACCGCCTCAGCGATGGCGATCAAGCGATCCTGATGATCGAAGACCCGCAGGCGCGGAGCAGACCTGGGACCGCCGGAGTCGAGTTCCGCGGTCGCTCCCTCGCTTGTTTGCCAATGGCCCGGCCGAATCTCAGAATTGAGTATCGTAAAACGAGTGCCGTGGCGGACGCGATGCTCGAGCGCCGGAGGCACGTTCGCGCGCGGAAACTCAGGCAACAAGTGCTCGATAGGGATAACCGAGTCGCGCAGTTTACCTGCACTCGCGGCAGCCTCAAGCGCCGGTAAGCCGATCGCCTGGTCAAGAGTAAATTCACCAACCGCGGTGCGGGCAATCTCCGCCAGGTGTGCGCCGCAGCCAAGCCGCTCGCCCATTTCGTGTGCCAGCGCGCGAATGTAAGTTCCTGAAGAACATTCGACCACGCAACGCGCGACGGATCCATCAATTTGTGTGATGCGGTACTGGTAGACTTCGACCTCGGCCGGCTTCAATTCGATAGATTTCTTTTTGCGCGCCAGCCGGTGGGCCACCTGGCCGTGGATCTTCTTCGCCGAAAATGGCGGCGGCATCTGCGCAAAACGGCCTACCCGTTCGGCCGCCAGGCGCTCGATTTGGGCAAGGTCTAGCACCGGCGCACTATCGGGCCCCTGGGGCTCGCCATCGGCATCGTAGGTATCGGAAGCAAAACCAAAGCGTATAGCCGCGGTATAACGTTTGCGACGACCGCTATAGAATTGTGCGAGTCGCGTTGCGCGTCCTAGCAGCAGCACGAGTACACCGGTGGCCAGGGGATCGAGGGTACCGAGATGCCCCACCCGGCGAAAGCCGGCAAGACGCCGCACCGCGTCAACGATATCGTGCGAGGTCTTCCCGCGGGGCTTATCGATTACGAGCGCGCCGTCGAAGTGTGGCGACTGAATGTTCGTAGGCATAGACTAGAAGTAATCCGCACGATGTAATCGATGGGTGTTGGCGATTCGATCGTAGCAGTGCAGGGCCGTACTTTACCTGAGCGAGTGCACAACCGGATCATTCTTCACTCGTCACGTTTTGTTTCCTGTTTCGTCTGCCTGAGCAGGCTCTCAATTCGTTCGCGATATTCTTCGGAGCGGTCGAGCGAGAAATGAAGCTCCGGAGTACGACGCATTTGGAGCCGCTCGAATAGCTCGCGGCGGATGAAACCAGCGGCTGCTTCCAAACCCTTCATGGCCAGGGTTTGTTCTTCTTCATTGCCGAGCACGCTGACAAAAATGCGCGCCTGCTTCAAGTCTGGAGACACGCGAACTTCGGTGACGGTCACGATGCCGGAGAGGCGGGGATCTTTCAGCTCGCCGGCCAGCATGGCTCCAACCTCATGAAGAATTTCTTCGGCCACACGCTCGTGGCGATGTCCGGCAAGGCTCATTGGTGGCACTCACAATACCTCAAATTCGTGCGCGATTAAATCCCGCCCCAGCAACTTTTCCGATTCCGCGAATACCGTTTGCAGTGACTGTTGCAAGTGATGCTCGTCAGCGGAAAGCGTGACCACGCCGATGACTGATCGCTGCCAGGTGTCTTGATGATCGAGCTCTGCCACGGCGACGTTGAAATGACCGCGGAGCCGGTCTTTCAAGCTCCGCAGGACCTGCCGTTTGTCCTTCAGCGATCGGGCGTCGGGGATGTGTATTTCTAGGGTAAGAAGACCGATGGGCATGTGCGACCCCGGCTTGCGGAATTGAAATTTGCGGCGCTCAGAAGCGCTAGGTGCGCGAACCGGCGCTCGGCAAGGCGGCCTCGGCGGCCGTCAGTTTCTGAACCTGGAAGCATTCCAGGATGTCGCCGACCTTAACGTCGTTGAAATTGGAGATGCTGGCGCCACATTCAAATCCCGAGCGTACCTCGCTCGCGTCATCTTTGAAACGCCGGAGCGAACTCAATTTCGCGGTGTAAATCACAACGCTATCACGAACGACGCGAATCTGACCGTCGCGCTTGAGGACTCCGTCGAGCACATAACAACCGGCGATCATGCCGGTGCCCTTGATGCGGAAGGTATTGCGCACCTCGGCGCGGCCCATGTAGGTCTCTTGGAAGACGGGCTCGAGCAAACCTTCCATGGCTTTCTTGATTTCGTCCGAAACTTCGTAAATGATCGAGTGCGTGCGGATTTCGACCTTTTCCTGTTGTGCCAGATCGGCAGCCTTGCGCTCAGGACGAACGCCAAACGCGATGATGATGGCACTCGAGGCTGAGGCCAGCAACACGTCGGTCTCGGTAACCGCACCGACGCTGGCATGCAGGATCTTCAGCTTCACCTGATCGGTCGAAAGCTTCGGCAACATCTCGCTGAGCACTTCCACCGAGCCTTGCACGTCAGCCTTGATGACAATCGGCAACTCTTTGACGTCCCCGGCCTTCAGTTGCTCGTGCAGTTGATCAAGGGTAATGCGTGAGCCAGCCGACCGTGCCAGCGACGCTTCGCGCAATTTCGACTGGCGATATTCGACGATGTGGCGGGCCTTAGCTTCGTCGGTCACCTGGAAATGGTCGCCAGCTTCGGGTATGCCTTGCAAGCCCAAAACTTCGACCGGCGTTGCCGGCGCTGCTTCCTTGACGGTGCGACCTTTATCGTCAAAGAGAGCGCGAACCTTGCCAAAGACCGCTCCGCAGATGAAAAAATCTCCCGCATGTAGCGTTCCGTTTTGCACGAGCACAGTGGCCACCGGGCCGCGCCCCTTGTCAACGCGCGACTCCAGAACCGTGCCGGTGGCAGGGGCCTTGGGATTGGCCTTCAATTCACGCATGTCGGCCACGAGCAAAAGCATTTCGAGCAGCTTGTTGAGGTTGGTTTTTTGCTTCGCGGAGACCTCAACCATTACGGTGTCCCCGCCCCACTCTTCGGGCATCAGTCCACGATCGGCAAGCTGGCGCTTGACGCGCTCGGGCTCCGCTTCGGGTTTGTCAATTTTGTTGATGGCCACAACGATGGGTACGCCGGCAGCCTTGGCGTGGTCGATGGCTTCCTGGGTCTGCGGCATCACACCATCATCAGCACCGACCACGAGCACGACGATATCCGTGACCTTGGCGCCGCGCGCGCGCATTCGTGTAAACGCCTCGTGACCCGGTGTGTCCACGAATACCACTCGCTTGTGATCGACCGTAACCTGGTACGCACCGATATGTTGAGTGATTCCGCCCGCTTCGCCGGCAGCCACTTCGGTTTCGCGGATGGCATCGAGCAGACTCGTCTTACCGTGGTCCACATGGCCCATGACCGTGACCACGGGAGCGCGCGGCGATAGATTTTCCAGTTTCTCTTCCTTGGCGACGTCAAGTACTACTTCTTCTTCGAAGGAAATAACTTTGACAACGCCGTTGAAGGCCTCCGCCAGGGTGGTAGCCGTAGGCGTATCGAGCGCCTGGTTGATGCTGGCGAAGATTCCGCGATCCATTAAAATTTTGAGCACATCTTTCGCGCGTACGTCCAGCTTTTCAGCGAGATCACGTACCGTGACACCTTCGGTGATGGTGACCTCACGCGGCTCGCGCGGCACAGGAATAGCGGCAGGGACAGTGTGGCCCGGCCGACGGTCAACGACTCCGGGCCGTGCCCGGACCGGGTGCAGCTTGCGCTCGCCTTCGGCCTCGCGCTTGTCCATGACCGGGCGGGCACGGGGCGGTGGCTTGCGCGCATAAATCGGCTTACCCGGCTCCACCTTTGTGGGCAGCGGAGGCGGCGGTGGCGCCATTTGACCGGGACGCGTCGGTCTCGACCCTGGACGCGAAGGCATGGGTTGACCGGGTCGCCCCTGTATCGGCCTCCCGGAACCTGCCGGGGCACCAGGACGCGGATGGCGCGCGGGTGGTCCGCTAGCGCCAGGTTGCCCGGGGCGCGTCGCGGGCTGACCAGGTCGCTGGTAAACCGGTTGAGATGATCGGGAAGGGCTTGTTTGCGCCGTCGGCGACGCCGCCGGAGGGTTTGGCCTGGCACCCGGGGGAATAGGGTTGCCAGCGTAACGCCTCAACGGCGCCTTGGGAGCTGCCGCAGGAGTGGTTGCAGGCTTCGCAGCAGCAGAAGCAGGGGGCGCCGCGCTCGTTCTGGCGGCACTGAGGGCTGGTTGCTGGCCTGGGGCAACAGGAGCCCGCACAGCAGGGGCGGGAGACTTCATGCCCGATGGCGCTGCGGGAGAACCCGCAGGTTTAGGTGCAGCGGTTGATGCCGGACTCTGCGCCGGAACGCTTGGCTTTGCCGGAATTGCTGGTACCGCGGATGGGCCACTGACTGCGGCCGGCTTCTCGGCGATCACCCCGCCTGTGGCTGGCGCTGGGGGCTTCGTGGGAACGATCGGGGCAGCGACAGGTGCTGGAGGAGCTGCGGCACGAGCCCGGGCGGCCCTGGTCGCCGCTTCCTTGGAGGCCTTTTCGGCGGCAGCCGCAGCGGCTTCGGCCGATGCTTCCGCTTCCGCCACTTGGCGGAAATGCTCTCGGACCTTTACCGCAGCCTCTACCTCAATCGAGCTGGAATGGGTCTTCTTCTCGCTAACCCCAGCCTCCGGCAAATAATCCAGGATTGCCTTGGCTTTGACTTCGAGTTCGCGAGCCAGCTCGTTGATACGAATCTGATTGCTGTCGGTCATGCCCCTCGCTATTTACACGTCGCCTTCGTGAGTCGCCCGTGGTGTCTCGGTGTCTTCGTTTTTCAAAGTGTCTGCGGTGTGCTTCGGTTCTGCAGCCTCTGCGGCAATTTCAGTTTCCGCGGGCGCAGCAAAAGTTTCTGTTTCGCCGCTCACCTGGTGGGACGGGCCTGTTTCGTCGACGGTTTCGCTGCTGGTCTCCGCGTCGGCGGTTTCCACATCGGGTGGTTCAGAACCAGCAGCGGGTTGGTCGGCTGCGGTCTCGACCGATCCTTCAACGGGACCGTCGCTTGAATCTCCCGAGGCCGCCTCAGCTGATTCTTCAAGAGCCAAAGCGCCAGGGTCCTCACCCTCGAGGAGTTCTTCACCGCCGGCTTGCTGGCTCTCGAGTTTTTGGAAGTGTCCAGCGACGCAAACCATGATCTTCTCGACCATTTTTTCGCCGATCCCGGGAATCTCCATCAGCTGCTCGGGTGTCATATCAGCAAGTTTCTCAATGGTGCTAATGCCATGCGACTCAATTTTTTCGATGGTCTTAGGTCCAAGGCCGTGCAGCTCTGAGAGCGGCGTGCCTGGAGCCGTGAGTGCGGCCATTTGCGCTTCGATCTCCTGGCGCTTTTCTTCCTCGCTCTTGATATCGATGTTCCACCCAATCAGCTTGCTGGCCAGGCGAACGTTTTGCCCCTTCTTGCCGATAGCGAGAGAAAGCTGTGTATCCTCGACGATGACTTCGAGGTGGCGCGATTCTGGATCGATAATCTGCACGCGCGTAACCTTAGCGGGGCTCAAAGCTTTCTGCGCAAAGCTGACGGTTTCCTCGTTGTAAGGGATGATATCAATTTTTTCACCGCGCAATTCACGGATGATCGACTGCACGCGCATACCTTTCATGCCCACGCATGCGCCCACCGGATCAACATCCTTATCGCGGCTTTGCACGGCGATTTTGGTGCGTTCCCCGGCCTCGCGGGCTGCCGCGCGGATCTGCACCGTGCCGTCATAAATTTCAGGGACCTCCATTTCAAACAGCCTTTGTACCAGCACTGGATCGGCGCGCGATACAACGACTTGCGGACCCTTGGAAGCCCGCTCAACCGCGCGAATCACGACGCGCAGGCGGTCACCCAGGTTATAGGTTTCCAGCTTAGACTGCTCGCGCTTGGGCAGACGCGCTTCCGTGCGCCCAAGGTCGACAATCAAGTCGGGGCCTTCGGTACGTTTGACGATGCAATTGATCAGCTCACCCACGCGTCCGTTGAACTCATTGAAAACCGTGTCGCGCTCCGCTTCGCGGACCTTCTGCATGATCACTTGCTTGGCCGTCTGAGCGGCGATACGACCAAGCACGTCGGTAGGTCTGGCGGCCAGAATTTCTGCGCCAACCTCGATGTCCGGATGAGTTTTTCGCGCCTCACTGAGGGTTACTTCGCGAAGTGGATCAGCTATTTCGTCCACCACAGTGCGCACTGAAAACACGTCCACCTGGCCGGTTTCCGAGTTGAACTTCGCGCGCAAGTCCTCTTCGGTCTTATAGTATTTTCGCGCGGCAACCACCATCGCGTCTTCAATCGCAGAAACGATGACGGCGGGCTCAATGTGTTTCTCCCGGCTGAGCATTTCGATCTGTTGGTAGAGTAAATTCGCCATGGGTTACGTTTCCGAAACTCGTTAGAACTCGACAACCAAGTTTGCTTTGCGGATCGCCGCGAGGGGAAGCTCGACCACGCGCCGCTCCCGCCCCTTCAACTCCATCCGTACGATACCGTTCTGATACCCGACCAAGCGTCCTTCAAAAAACTTGGCGTTCTCCACCGCTTCGGCAGTAGAGATCTTCGCCAGCCGCCCTTGGAACCGTTCAAAATCTGCAGGCTTGACCAGTTTGCGGTCGAGGCCAGGAGAGCTAACTTCCAACGTGTACCCGGGGCCAGGAACAAGTTCCTCGACATCCAAAATAACGCTTAACTGATGACTTACCCTCTCACAATCGGCGTGGCTGATCCCGCCGCTAACGGTTCCACGCCCGCTCGGCTGCAGGACCACTTCCGCAACCTGACTCGAGTCAGGGGCGGCAGGGGGGCGGTCAATATAAATGCGTAAAAACCGCTGTTTCCCAACTTTCCATTCGACATCAACGACTTCCAGGCCCTCCGAACGCGCTACACGCTCGGCTGCCGCGCGAATCCGCTCCAAGTCCATGTTTCGGCCGCTCCGCACGGTTTCTGCCTGGGGCGTTAGCTGTAGAAGCCCCGCCCAACAAAAAAGTGGGCTCGCGCCCACTGAAAAATCCGACCGGCTTCAGAGCAAAATCAGTATAAGTCGGAGATTCGGTAAAAGCAAGTGTCATATCTGAACAGCAGCGTAACTCGCTTAAGGCTACAAACAGAACGGCCCCCTTCGGCAAACAAACGAAGAGGGCCCGCGTCCCGGGGAACCGGTTAGCGCTCCGGCGGCTTTTGCGTGGCTGGCGGAGTCGTTCTTGGGGTTGTCTTAGGCTGGGTGTTGGGTGCAGCGGGCGTTCTAGGCTGCGTCGCCGGTGTTCGCGGTGGAGTCGCAGCCGTTCCGCCTTTTACGGGATACCCTTGATCGTAGAGCCGGATGATCTCCTGGGTCAGGTCGCTTTGGCTTGAGGCGTAAACCAGCGGTGTGCCCTGAGCCGAAGAATCGAATACCGCGGTGAAACCGTTTTCGCGAGCGTAGCGATCGAGGACATCGATCATTTTCCGACCGATTCGATCAATGATTTCGCTTTGAGCCGCGTTGAGATCTTCTTGCAACTCCGTCTGTTTTCGCTCGAGCTGGCGAGTTAACAGCTCACCCTGTCGCTGAAGACGAACCTTTTCCTCCTCGCTGAGGGTTCGTTCTCCAGCTCGGAGGCGCCCGCGAATGTCTTCGATTTGTTTGTTCAGAGTTTCGAGGTCGTTCTGCCGCGGCGCAAACTGCGCTTGCAGTTCTGCCGAAGCTTGCTTGCCCTCAGCCGTGCTGACAATGGCGTTACGCACATTGAGCACGCCCAATTTAGCAGGCGTGGCGTTGCCGTTCGCTTGGGCACATGCCGCTACCACCGGCAGAACGATGCCTGCCAATACCGCACAAATCCGTCTTAAATTGTGATTCACTTTCTTTCGCTCCTATTCATCGATGCAGAGTTTATCAACTGTAATGTAACTCGCCAGTCCCCATATTCGCTAGCGCAAATGACACATTCTAACTACTATAGCTCACTCCGTTTTACATCAGCAATCGCAAACAGCAGTCTCCCCACGGAAGGCAACGTGGCCGAGTTATGTCCTCGGCTTCTTTCCCTACCTGCCCTTGCGCGTTAGCGCGGCAGCGGCAGCAAAAGGATACGGTCACCGGCCTGGTCCGCCACCACAGCCAAATTTGTCCGCGGATGGATATCCACCGCCGACGGCGGAGCGCAGGTCAAGGTCGAGCTTTGGTCTGTTGAACAAGCAACCGGCGAGATGCCGATCCCGAGAACTGCGGTTGTGCGCAGGGTCTGGGAGTTCACCACCGAAATGGTCTTGCCCGCAGTGTTGATGGTCACGAGCGTACTGGATTGATAATTGTAAGCCAACGAAGTCGGATTGACACCGACTCGCGCGGTCTGGACCCTGCCTGTGTCGGGGTCGATTACAAATACTTGATTGCCCAAACTTCCTGAACCGAAGAAACTGCCTGAGGCAGCGTCAAAAACAGTTGACGTGGGCAAGGGATTACCACCGAATCCGCCTACGCTGACCGAGCCGCGAAGTGTCGCCGAAGGGGTCGCGGAAGCGGCGCTTAGATTGAATACATCGAAAACCCCCGCCTGCGAGCTCGCCACCATAGCCACGTTCCGTGTTGGGTCGATAGAAACGGCCAAAGGCAATTGGCTGGTTCCGGTAGAACTTGCCGTGCCTCCGACGGTGGCGTCGAACAGGCTAATGCTGTTGGATTGCGTGTTCGTGACTACCGCAACGCCGGTGTCTTGGTTAATCGCAACGCCGAGCGGCCCCTTGCCTGTAGTAACGTTGCCCATCTCAATTATCTTTGGCGCTGCCGGACTAGTGATGTCCACAATCGAAGCGGTATCGCTTCCGTTGTTGGTAACCACTGCTCGACCGGCCCGCGAGAGCACGGCTACACCTTCGGGTCTGGTGCCCACGGCGATGTTTGAAATCACTGTGCCGGTGTTTAGATCCACCAATGAGGCACTGTTACAGCCGGCTCCCGCATTGGCCACGATTACGATGTCTCGCTCGGGATCAATGGCTACCGCAGCCGGAGCAGGATTTGCGCATCCCGCCGAAGCCGGTATGGGCACGGCTTGAACGACAGTGAAATCCATAGAATTCGAAACCGCGCCGTTCACCACGTCCAGCGAATACCGCCGCGGCGCCGTCAGGAAGGATGCGGGGATGGGGACGTCAAACTGACGATCGTTTGCGGTTGGGGCAGTGGGAATTTCTGTGCCGTCGAGACGCACCTTGGGACTGCCCATAAATCCTTTGCCGGTGATCCTGATCGTCAAAGGCGCATTCGAGACCAGCGTGAAGTTCGGTATGAGCTGGCGTGACGCCTCCGGAATAATGATTTGCCCGACATGCACGGTCTTGATTGCGCCGAGAGAAATAACACTGACCGAGTGGCTGGTAGTATTTACGACGAAAGCGCGATTGGTACCGGGGTCAATAGCAACAGCCGCGGCTCCTTGTCCTCCTGTAGGAATATCATTTTTTATAACGGCGGGCCTGGCCGGATCGACCAAAGTAACGATGTCCGGGCCGGCCCCCACGGTATTGGATTTCACAAGCACCCCGACGTTGGTAAACGGATTGAAGGCTGCGGCGTTTGCGGGATGGCCGATATCCACCGTAGTGCTGGTTTGATCGAGCTCGCTTAAGATGGGCGCGGCATTTGAGTTAACGTCCGTCAGCAATACCCGTGCTGAAACCGGGTTGATCGCGATACCGCGGATAGTGTTCCCCACCGCAACTGTAACCAGAGGCCGCCCCGACCGCACCTGGCCGCCTCCGCTTGAAGCATTTGGCGCTGTCTGACTGTAGGTAAAGGTTTTGGCATCAGGGACTGAAGCCACGCTGAAGGTGCCATTAAAGCTTGCGTCGGCAACCCCGGTAATCGCCACCGATGTGGGAATGGTGGGATTCAAGTTGTGGGCGTCCTGCGTAGTTATGGTGACGATATTGGAAGTCCGCTTGGCACCGTTTGGAGCATCCGCGATTTTAACCGACGTTCCCTGCTGGTTTAGATCAACGATAGAAAGCGGCCCCGCGTCCCCCGGCGTAACGAAGGCCCACTTGAGCCTCGGATCCACTGCGATTTGAGGCGCTGCTCCAGTGCTAACGGTGACCCCGCCAACGATGCACGGAGGTGCTGTCCCGAAAAGACATCCAGGAAGGGTCGGAGGGAGCGGGTCGATATAGCGCAAAATGGAAGCAGCGTTGGTCGATTGATAGACCACCAGGGCCAAACCGGAGTTGGGCTCGATGCCGACGGCGGCGGGAATCGGAGTAGCCGCCGGCTGGCCAAACACCGCGGTCAGGTCAACCGTACCGGTTACTGCTCCCGTCAGCAGATCAATCCTCGATACCGTCTTATCGCCGCTATTGAGCACCAGTGCGATGTGGCGAATCTCGTCGACAGCGACGCCCACAGGGGAAGCTGCGACGATCGGACCCCCGAGCAGCACGGGCGAATCTGGAGCGACGTTGATTCGTTGGACGGTATTATTTCCCGTGTTGGCCACAATCGCGATCCCCGCAACCGTGTCGATTGCCATCGCGGTCGGTGCCGCGGTGTCCGGCAGAATAAGCTGTGTCAATAGTGACGGTCCGGGACTGGGATTGGGCTGCACCGCCACGTTGGTAATGGCCGCCAACGACCGATTGTTCTTGTTTCGTACCCCCACGGAATAAAGCCCCGGTTGCGCCAAATCTCCTGAACCGAGGTTCATAGTGAGCTGCCTTGGTGAGAAAGGGTCCGGTGGGAGAAGGATAGGGCGATCACTGCCATTGAATTCGGCGGTAACCACGGGCACGCAAGGTCGTAACGACGGGCAATTCTCGAACGTTCCAAAATATCCGCCGTTAACAGTTAGGGATGGGTTTAAAAGGGTCTGCGGAAGGCTGTCCGGAAACGATTCCACGATCGCAGGTCGAACGGGCATGATGGTGATTTTGTCGGGAGCGCCAGGGACGATCGTGGCCCCGTCCACCGAAACGGTAAACGTGCCCGCTTTGGTCAAGTCCTTGGCAAGCAGGCGGAGACGCGCCAGTTTGTCACCGATCACAATGAGTTGGCTAGGATCATCGATGGTTTGACCGTCGAACTTCACGACCGAGGTCGAGCGCAGGTTGGTCACCGCAAGATAAACATCTTGGAACAGACCGCCTTGCGGGGCCTTGGTCGGGCTAATACCGGAAAACGTGGCGGCCTGGGCGGTAACAATCGTAACCGTGGCCGAGCCGGTCCGCGTCGTATCAATCTTGGATGTGGCAATAATCGTAGCCGTGGCCGGACTAGGCACGGTTGCCGGAGCCGTGAAAATCCCATTAGCGTCTATGGTTCCGGCGTTGGTTTCTTTGACCGACCAAGTCACGCTCTTTGTCGGATCATTCGAAACGCTGACGCTGAATGCAAACGTCTCTCCGGTACCGACCGTCGCAGTCGCCGGAATCACCGTTACGCGGATCCCGCTATCGAGGGTGATCGTCGCGGTGGCATTGCTTTTTTTGTCGGCATTGGCAGTGGCTTTTACCGTGATCGTTTGGGCCGGATTGGGAATCGTTGCAGGAGCGGTATACAGCCCGTCCACGCTGATCTTTCCCACTGGACTCATGGTGTCGCTAGCCGGTTTGTCATTGAGCGTCCAGGTCACGGTCCGATCGGTCGTGCCCACGACCGAGACTTGGAATTGCTGCGTGCCGTTCACCAGGACCGTAGGCGTAGTGGGGAATAGGGTGACGGTAATTACGTTTGCTGGCGTGCTGCCGCCGCAACCCCAACCGAGGGCGACGAGTGCAATCGCTGAAGCGAGCAACAGAAATCTTCGAGAATTCCCCCACATCATTGCCTATGCCTCCAAAATTTTCTTGCGGAGCACGGTATCCCGCGGCCTGGCCGCTTTCCCTTGGGGATGCCCTTGACAGTCCTCTAGAACGTCCGGCTCACTGTAAACCGGATGGTGCGAAACGGGTCAAAGAAATTTAAGCGTCCCGGATTGCTTACAAAATGCTGAAGATCCGGGAAAACTTGATTATTCAAAATTTGTTGCCGCAGTTCCGGCGGCTGAATCTGATTAAAAATAGCGGAATCCCTATTAAACGCGCCGGGTGGCGAATCGATGGCCTGCCGGTAGCGGTTGGGGTTGACGGCAAAATAAATACGGAATGGCGCCTGAACGATCGGGAGTTGCACGATGAATTCAATGCCAACCGAAGTGCGCAGTTTGAAATTTGAGCCGGGCAGAATGCGCAGATTGCCGCTAATGTCATTACCGGGGAACAGGCCACGCAAATTTTTGAGAGCCAGAGGGTCAACCTGCAGGCTGTTCTTCTTAATGATGCCGTTGAGCCCGGCGTCCGCGAACAGGGCCATGCTTACCGGACCGACGATGGGGATGCGATACTCAAAGTTCCCCACGCCCTGTAAATCTCCTCCCGGAAGAGCGATCTGATAGGCAAGAGTGGGAACGTCAAATTGACGGAGCGTGGGGCGCCCGGCACCATCAAGGTTGGTGGTATCGAGCCAGCTGACTCGTTGCGAGGTCTCCACCGGAAGAAAGGTTACCGGCGAAACCGAGCGGATATCGAACCCGCGCACGGTATCCTCGCCGCCCATATAAAAACGAGTCGTAGGTTCGAGGCTAAGCCCTCCAAAGCTTGTGGCATGGGCCGCTTGCGCGCGGAAGCCCAGAACGTTGCGTTTCTTGTTGATCGGCCGAAAATATTTCCACTCAAACACATTGGTGATCGCGTTGACATTGCCGCCGATGGGCCCGCCTTCGAAACTCAGGGAATAGAAAAAACTTTTGCCGCCTGTGGGATTGATGGGATTGTTGATCGTATTGTAGGTGATGGTAGGGGTCAGGCGGCTGGAAATAATTCCGCTGCGCGCCGACGGCCCGGCGATGCTTCGAAATTGTATCAGGTCGAAAAATGCGCTGGCAGCGGAGCTAAAGGGTTTGAGGTCCGATCTGGTCAGAGAGTAGGTGAGCCCCACGCGCGTAAATGAATAACGCTTCAGCGGATAGCTCGCGAAGGTTGTGAAACCTCGGCTGTTCTGAGTGTAATTATTCTGGAATGCCGGATCGATGGATACATTTTGCCCCGCCAAAATGGAAAGCTGCTTCTGCTGGTCGAATTTGTACTGGCTGTCGAAGATGGTGAACCCGGTCGAGATTGGCCGGTCAAACAAATAGGGTTGCGTAAAGCCAAACAGGAAGCTTCGCTGCAGGTCGCCGAACTGAGCTGAGAAGGTCAGCGTTTCGCCGAGGCCGAGGAAATTATTGGTCTGGTAACTAAGTCCGATAAAGGCTCCCGATAGACCGCTCACCCCGCCATTCAAACCGATGGATTGCTTGCCCTTTTCCTTCACCTTCAGGTTGATGTCCACGGTGGCGTCTTTCACGTTGCGCTTGAGCTCCGCGTTTTCCGGCTTGATCACCTCGAAGTAATCCAGTTGATTGAGGCGCAGAATGCTGAGCTCCCAAAGCCGTTGATTGAACGTGTTGCCTTCATCGAGGAGAACCTCGCGACGAATGACTTTATCGCGCGTGGTCACGTTGCCGTTGAATTCGATGCGGCGCACAACGTAGGATTTTTCTTCGGTGAAGATCAGAGTCAGATTGATCGTCTTGGTCGCTTCTTCGACGTCGGTGGTCGGCTCGGAAGTGAAATCGATATAGCCATAGTCCCCATAAATCTTGCGATATTCTTCGAGTGACTTGCGGACCTTTTCGGTCGAGAAAATATCGCCCGGCTTGAGCGGAAAAATGGATTTGAGCGCGTCCACTTTCAAGTGTAAGCCCTGATCCGGATCGCTGCTGCGAATCACCAGCTTGCCCATGCGGTAGCGTTCCCCTTCCTCAATTTCCACGCGAATGTTGGTCGCTTTGCCGGGATGGTGCGCTCGCCCGGGCAGGGGGACGCGAAACCCGTTCACATCCACGGTCTCGGTAACCGGCTCCTTGACGGTAACCAGAAAATACCCATTGTCGCGGTATAAGCCGCGGACGCCAACCTCAAGATCTTCTGCCAGTTTTTGTTGGTCGTAGGTCTTCGATAGTACGTTGATGGTTGTGAAATAGAGCGGGATCGAATAGGGGCGCGAATGGCGCATCGCGCGAATAAGCTTGCGGCTGGAGAACGCGTGGTTGCCGACGAAAATAATCTTTCCGACCTTGACCTTGGGCCCCTCATCCACTTTGAAAATAAGGATCACCGCGTTACTGGCGGGAACGCGCTCGTACGTCGGTGTCACCTTGGCAAACTGCCGGCCATGCTCCGCCAGCAAGTCTCGCAACACTACCTCGGCCTTTTTAATACGCGTCGGATCAAACTGGCTCTCCACCGACAGACCAACCTTGCGCTCTTTGAATCGCTCGAGAATGTCCGATTCGGTGACCGAATGTATGTTGTCGTACCGAATCCGGCGAATGACCGGACGCTCCTGCACCCGGAAAATAATGATTTTTGCGTCGGGCCGGTCCTTACTGTCTTGGACCTCCAGCTTGATGTCCTCAAAAAATTGCGTGTTCCAAAGCGCTTGGAAGTCGCGGCGCAACGCATCTTCGTTGTAGGTGTCGCCCTCGCGGCTGAAGATGCGGGCCTTCAGGGTTTCGCTGCGAATGCGCCTGTTCCCGTGAAATTCGATGCGCTCAACGGTGGCCAGAGGGGATTGCGGTACTGTTGGGGTCGTTTGCTGCGGAGATTGCGAAGAGTGCGCCGCGACTACGCTGGGGTGACGGGTTTGAGCAGCTAAACGGTCGGGCCAAATACCCCCGAGGAGAAAACACAATAACGTAACCGTCATCGCCGCGAATAGTTCACGGTGAAAGTTGCAAAAAAACGGCAAGCAAACTCTCTTATACGCGGCCGTACCGATGGTCAAGCCGCTCCCCCAGCCCAAAATATTTATTCTCCCGCCGGAACCTGGAAGACCCCGGCTGTGCGGTTTGGATTCGCTAGTTTATGACCGGGGTTGCCTCAACCACAGGCCGGAAAGCAAGTTCCTCGCCCGATACGTAGATTTCCAGAGTCGCCGGGCGTTGCAATCCCCCTTGGATGAGCGCTTCCGACAGCGGATCTTCCACGTACTTTTGCAAGGCACGTCGCAACGGCCGGGCCCCATAATTCCGGTCGCTGCACGTTTTCTCCAGAATCCACTGACGCGCTGCGGGCGTCAACACGATCTGTACCTGTCGATGAATCAGCGTATCGTTGATTTGACCGGCCAGCAGATCGATAATCCGCAGGAGTTCGTCATCGCCCAATGGATTGAATAGAATGATTTCATCCAGGCGATTGAGGAACTCAGGATTAAAGACCCGCTTTACTTCGCTGAGAACCATGTCTTCGATGCTCTTGGCGCCGCCCTCGGCAGTACCCGACTGGAAGCCCAGCGCTGAGCGTTTTTGAAGATGCCGCGCGCCCAAATTCGACGTCATGATGAGAATGGTGTTGCGGAAGTCCACGGTATTTCCCAAGCCGTCGGTCAACTGCCCATCCTCGAAAACCTGGAGCAAAATGTTAAAAACATCGGGATGCGCTTTTTCAATCTCGTCGAGAAGAATGACCGAATACGGAGTGCGACGAACGCGCTCGGTGAGCTGGCCGCCCTCTTCGTAGCCCACATAGCCCGGAGGCGCGCCGATCAGTTTCGAGACCGAATGCTTCTCCATGTATTCCGACATGTCGAAGCGCACCAGCGATTTTTCGCTGCCAAAAAGAAACTCTGCAAGGCGCCGAGCCACTTCCGTCTTGCCCACGCCGGTTGGTCCCAGGAACAGGAAGCAGCCTACCGGCCGGCCCGGGGCTTTGAGCCCGGCGCGGCTCCGGCGAATGGCGCGCGCCAGAGCGGTAATCGCTTTATCTTGACTGATGACCCGCTTGTGCAATTCCTGTTCAATGCGCAGCAGTTTTTGCTGTTCATCTTCTTTGATGGCGTTGACGGCGATGCCGGTCCACCGCGCCACAACCTCTTCGATATCTTCACGGGTCACGACACCGGTGGTAGAATCATCAAGCTTCAACCGTTCACGCACCACTCGCAGATTTTCTTTTTCTTTGCGCTCTTCTTCCGAATAAAAGCGCGCCTTCTCGAACTCATGGTTGGCAATGGCCGTTTCCATGCGATGGGTTATGAACTTCACACGTTTCTGCACTTCCGAAACTTCCTCGGGTAGCATGGCCTGCCGCAGCTTGACGCGCGCTCCAGCTTCGTCAATCAAGTCAATGGCCTTATCGGGCAGGAAACGATCTGGAATGTAGCGGCTGGAGAGATACACGGCATACTGAATGGCTTCTTCGGTGTAATTGACGGCGTGGAATTTCTCATAACGCTCGCGCACGCCTTGAAGAACTTTGATGGCTTCATCTTCCGCCGGCGCGGGAACTTTTACGGACTGGAAGCGGCGCTCGAGCGAGCGGTCTTTCTCGACCGATTTGCGGTACTCCCCTGGCGTGGTCGCTCCAATGCACTGAATCTCGCCGCGTGACAATGCTGGCTTCAGGATATTCGCGGCATCGAGCGACCCCTCGGCCGATCCGGCACCGACCAAGGTGTGCAATTCATCGATGAAGACGATGGAGTTCTGATTTTCCATCAGCTCTTTCATGATCGTCTTGAGCCGCTCTTCAAACTGTCCGCGATATTTCGTGCCGGCGACGATCAGGGAAAGATCAAGCGATAGGATCTGCTTGTCGGCGAGAAATGGCGGCACGTCGCTATCCGCAATCCGCTGCGCCAGGCCTTCGACAATCGCGGTTTTACCCACCCCGGGCTCCCCAATCAGCACCGGGTTGTTTTTGGTGCGGCGGCAAAGAATCTGGATGACGCGTTCCAGTTCGCGGTCCCGGCCGACCAGCGGGTCAAGTTGACCTTCGAGCGCCGCTTGCGTCAAGTTGCGGCTGAATTCAGCGAGTAGCGATGTCTCTTTGGGTCGATTAACGGGCACTTTTTCTCCTGCACTTCGTCCCAGTTCTTCGCGCAAGGATGACAGGCGCAGTCCGCGTTCCTGAAGAATTTCCGCACCAAAGCATTTTTCCTCGCGCAGAATTCCCAGAAGCAAATGCTCGGTGCCGACATGCTTGTGGCCCAGGCGCTCAGCTTCTTCTGTGGCAAGATTAAGGATGCGCTTGCATTCTGCCGACAGAGGCACTTCCACGGAAGTTGAAATGCGCTCACGAATCGTGATGCGCGATTCAATCTCTTTACGAATGGATTCGATAGAGCCGTGCTGGCGCAGGAAACGGTTGGCCAGCGCCTTGTCCTCGCGCATCAGTCCGAGAAGGAGATGCTCGGTCTCAATGTACGGGCTGCCATACTGACTCGCTTCATACCGTGCGAAGAAAATTACGCGCCGGGCTTTTTCTGTGTAACGTTCAAACACGGCTCAGCTCTTTTCTCCCCCTGAAGTTGATCCCATCTTCGACGGCCCCACGCCCCGAAGTTTCAGGACTCCCTGCTCGAGAGCCATCACCCGATCACAGCGCCCGGCCAGCGCGACATTATGCGTCGCGATCAGAGAGGTCAGCCGATGCGCGCGATGCAGGCGCTCGATCAAATCGAACACTGCCACCGCATTTTGCTCATCAAGATCGCCAGTTGGTTCATCTGCTAGCAGTATAGCTGGCTGAGTTACCAGCGCGCGCGCTATGGCCACGCGTTGCTGCTCTCCCCCAGACAGTTCGCCGGTGCGATGTTCAGTTCTGGCCGAGAGCCCAACCTCGTTCAGCCACTGACCCGCGATGCGCCGCGACCCTTCTGCGGAGTCCCCCCGCAGCAGAAGTGGCAACGCTACATTTTCTATCGCCGTAAAATCGGGCAAAAGATGATGCCGCTGCCACACAAATCCCACGGCTCGATTGCGAAATTGGGCCACTGCCGCGGGTGCGTTTGATTCAATTGGCTTCGAGTCGAAGTATACTGTACCGCTTGTTGGCGTGTCCAGCGCCGCTAACAGATGCAAAAGCGTGCTCTTGCCGGCGCCGGACGGGGCCATGATCGCAACCATCTCACCTTCGACAAGTTTCAGGTCTACCGCAGCAAGGACAACCAACTGCGCCGCGCCTGTTCGGTAAGATTTGCGCAAAGCGCGCGCCTCAAGAATTACGCGGCCGGTTGTTTCTGCCAGGCCCGGCGTCACGAGGCCGCGCGTTGTTGCTGCAGTGTGTCCAGCGCTCATCTAGTGGTTGTTCGTCTCCCTGCTTTATCTTTGGAAACCCGGTCCACGCTCATACGGTTAGATGCCGAGTATGGCGGGTGGTATCACTTGCTGCCGAACCGAGTGTCGCCGGGCTGCTTCCCTGTCGCTGACTCTAAACGAACCCGCCGCCGTTCGGTGCCAACCACTTCCATTTTTATGGCCAGGTTCTACCTTGACTGGTTCGTCTCGCTTTGCAACAACCCTCTGGCGGTCCGTAACTCCTTCTACGTCAAGAGATTCCCGGATGCCTCGGCAGTGCCTGGCGCGTTGCTAGCAGAACCCGCCTGCTACCTTACTAATGTGCACGCGGCTGGCCAAAACGTTTCGGCTTCCTGACGCCGCGCGCTTGCTGGCCAATTTGGCGGTTGCGCGTAAGGCAGGAATCGAGCAAACTTACAATCCGCGCTTGGCGCCGCCCCGCGACGCATCATGGCTACACACGTCCAAGGAAATAAAGCAATGAATAACCCATTAGGCGAACTGAATCCTCCGACACGCTTGATGCTTACGCCCGGTCCTTCCTGCATCGACCCGCGCGTGTATCGCGCGATGGCGGCCCCTTTAGTTGGTCACCTCGATCCCTGGTTTGTGCTGATGATGACCAACGTCCAGGAGCTGTTGCGCCGGACGTTTCAAACCGATAATCGTGTCACCTTCCCACTTTCCGCGTCCGGTTCTGGAGGCATCGAAGCGGCGGTTCTAAATCCTCTTGAACCAGGCGACGAAGCGATCATTTGTGTCAACGGCACTTTCTCCGAGCGCATGGCCATCATCGCCGAGCGCACTGCTGCCAAGGTTACCCGCGTCGAAGCCCCCTTGGGACGTCCCGTCGACCTTGATGATGTGCGTCGCGCCAGCAAAGGCAAAAAGATAAAACTACTGGGACTGGCGCACGGCGAAACGTCCACCGGGGTCATGCATCGCCTGGAAGATTTTCGCAAGGTGGCCGATGAGTTCGGCGCGCTTCTTGTGGTCGACGCGGTAGCGACTCTGGGCGGCGTTCCACTCGATATGGATCGCCAGCGGATCGATATCTGCTTCAGCGGCTCGCAAAAAGCCATAAGCGCGCCGCCGGGCATGGCGCCGATTTCGCTAAACGCTCGCGTGGAAGAACTTTTGCGATCGCGCAAGACTAAGGTGCAAAGCTGGTATTTTGATCTCACCACGGCAATGAATTATTGGGGCCAGGATCGCCTCTATCATCACACTCCGCCCATTTCGCTGATCTACGCCATTCGAGAAGCCCTGCGCCTGGTCCTGGAAGAAGGCTTGGAACAGCGCTGGGAGCGCCACCGCCGCAATCAGCAAGCTCTCATCGTCGGTCTGGAAGCCATGGGTCTCGAATTATTTGTTTCCAATCCGGCCGATCGCTTGACGACCGTGACGTCGGTCAATATTCCCAAGGGCGTTGACGATCCCAAGGTCCGCCAGCAGTTGCTCGACGAGTTCAATATTGAAATTGCGGGCGGCTTTGGTCCGGTCAAGGGGAAACTTTGGCGTATCGGTTTGATGGGATATTCATGCCAGCGCGGCAACGTGCTTTTGTTTCTCGCGGCCCTGGAGAAAACGTTGCTCGATCAAGGACTTCACCTGCCGATCGGCGCGGGTGTAGGGGCGGCGGTGCGCAGTTACTCGCAAACTGAGCCTGTTGCTGCCGGCGGACGCTGACTTGGGAGAACGTAAAAAATGCCTGCAATGATTGCCAACGTCGGAGCCATGAGTGAGTTTGTGGCCCCCTTCGACGTAACGTCCAAGCTCACCGGACCAACATTTCATTGCCATTTCTCACATGTCTGGAACGGCATCGCTACGCGCCACAGCGACACCATCGACACGAAGTTTCTGGTCGATGGTCGTAGCATACTGATCGGTCTTCTTCATACTGCTTTTGTGACGTTCCGCGAACGCGCCGGCCGCGACTTGAGCGACCGCGAAGCCAGTTATATTGCCGCAGAATATCTTCGCGAACGTCTCGAAGAAGAGGACGTTCGCGCTCTCTACGATGTCTCCCACGAAGATGTTCTTCGGCTGATTGAAAAGCTGCAGATTCGCTGAAGTTTCGCGGGTTTTGCCTATGCATCGGAAAGCGATTCGGGAAATTCAGGCGGCTCTTGCCACTCTCCCGCTTCCAGAATCTCGCCGCAATCGAGACATTCGACGTATTCTGCGTCGGAATCTTTGGCGATGAGTTGCGTTTGCAAGTGTTTGCAACTGGCAGGATCAAGCATAAGGACGTCTCGCTCGTTCGAAATGTTTGCAGTATCGCATCACTGAAATTCGGCGAGCCACGCTAGCCTCTCCTCGTTACGGCCTCTTCTAATTCGGTGGGCTCAACGCGAAAGCAGTCGAGACAGGGATGCTGCAAGCCGTCGCGCTTGATGAAATACATCACCAGAAACATCATCAGTGCGCCTGCAACCATCACCCCGACGGCGACGCGCAAGCCCACCACGAGATCCGCGAGGTCATCGATCTCGCCCACAACCAGAGGCCCGAAAATGCCCCCCAACAACTGCGTCGCGAACATGTACAGGCCAATGGAAGAAGCATGGGCCCGGCGCGGCATCATGTCATGAATGACCGCGGTCACCGGGCCGTGATACCAGGACATGAAGAAGCCGGCTGTGAAGAACGCGATCACCACCGCGGTCTTCTCCTCCGTCGTGATAGCCCACAAAATAAATGGCGCGGCCAACAAAAACCCCAGCGAGACCGTCAGGATTCTGCCGAAGGCGATGCGTTTCTGGAGGAAATCGGCAAGCGTTCCGCCGACCAACACGCCGGCCAGAGAAGAAATAAGCAGGGTTGGCCCGAGCGAGACGCCGGCTTCACGCAGGCTAAAGTCCTTGTAGCGCACCACGAAATCGGTTCCCCAAGTTATGAAAGCGACGCTGGCAAAGGTGATCAGAACTCCGCTCGCGATCAAGGCCACAAACGCCGGGACAGCCAGCAATCTGCCCAGGGGAATAATTTCCGACCGCGGTCCGCGCGGTGGCTCTTTCATACCGAATATAGCCAGCGCAAGAATCAATCCCGGAACGCCAACAAAATAAAATGTTGGCCGCCAGCCGACCCATTGCCCCACCACGCCGCCAATCGCTTGGCCGGCAGTTCCCCCAAGAACCATTCCCGCGGCGAAGATTGCTTGGGCACGCGCTCGGACCGTCGTTGGAAACGCTCCGGAAATCATGGATTGTGCGGCCGGCGCGTACGCGGCTTCGCCAACTCCTACCAGCGAGCGCGCAATCAGCAGAAGCAAGAAAGAGCCTGCCAGGCCACTGAGAAACGTAGCCAGGCTCCAGAAAATAACTCCAGCTGCAATGATGCGCGTGCGGCTCCATCGGTCCGCGAGAAGCCCAAAAGGAATGCTGGCTGCCGCGAGCACGGCCAACAGAACGACCTGCAGTAGACCGAGTTCCGCGCTACTCACTCCGAATTCCTTACGTAGCAGCGGCACCAGCGGAGGCAGAACTTGCCGGTCGGCAAAGTTGACAAAATTAATTAAAGCGAGTACAGCCAGAACGCGGAGTTGATAACCTGAGAGCGAATGAGATGGCTTGTCCATGGATTAGCGTTACGTTCCGCGGTGGTTCGGCGCTGCTCCGTAGAAAACAATTAATTATAACCGAAGATGAAAACCGTCCAGCAGCCTGTCGCAACCTCTGGTGACCGTCTTACTACGGTGCTGTTTTACGCCGTGCTTTTTCTGCTGGCGTACCTGGTGTTTCGCATCTTTGAGCCGTTTCTGGTGCCCCTCGGTTGGGCTGTGGTTCTCGTGGTTTTCTTTTATCCTTTGCAGGCGCGCCTCGAGCCGCGTTTGGGAAAATCACGCGCCGCATTTGTGAGCACAGCCGGAGTTGCGCTGATTCTGGTTCTGCCAAGCCTCGCGTTGCTCTCCACGTTTGTGCGCGAGGGCTTAGATGCCTCGCGCGGAATCGAGCGCGCCGTGGTTGACGGGCAGATGGCGAGCATCACGCGCCTGTGGACTTGGGTAACGCAACACGCTCCAGCAGCCGCTGCTTCAGGCGGGATCGCTGATCTTCCCACTCTCGTGCGCGGCTGGAGCGCGCGCGTCGCCGAATTTCTGGCTGCCAGATTGGGAACGGTACTGAGAAATGTGCTGGCGATATTGTTTGATCTGTTTGTGACGATTTTCGCGCTCTTCTACATTTTTCGAGATGCTGATGCGATCGTGAGGGTGATGCGCGGTTTGCTCCCTCTCGAACAGGAGCATCGCGAAAAAATGATCGGCGAGGCGCGCGATTTGATTTTTGCCAGCGTGACCACCAGCCTGATCATCGCGGCCATTCAGGGTACCCTCGGCGGTATCGCGTTTGCTTTGGTGCGCCTGCCCACACCATTTTTCTGGGGGGTCTGTATGGCTTTTTTTTCGCTTGTGCCGGTGATTGGTTCGGGGCTGATCTTTGTCCCCGCTGCCCTTTGGCTGGCGTTTACCGGGCATTGGGGCAAAGCCCTTATTCTGGTCGCGGTCTGCGCCGGTGTGTCCACCGTCGTGGACAGCTTGTTGCGCCCCATTCTGTTAAGTGGCCGCGCACAGTTGAGCGGTCTAGTGGTATTCATCAGCGTGATCGGGGGCGTGGAAGTATTTGGGGTGCTGGGATTGGTTTTGGGTCCCATCGTTCTGGCCACCGCCGCTGGACTCCTGGACGTTTACATTAAGGAGCGCGAAGCCTCAGCGCCAGCTGGGGTTTAAAGCTGCACTGGCATCTATGTAACCTGCTCCGCGCTTTTTCGAGCCTTTGACGATGGCTGTGCTAAAGTAACGCGCTGCAGCGATTTATGACCACGAAGATTGCCATTCCGCCGGCCGAACTTACTTCGGAGAAGCTGCGCTGGCGCTGCGATCCCCTACGCATCCCATTTGCCACCACCGCTCAAGCCGAGCCGCGCGAGGGAATCATCGGACAGTCGCGCGCGGTGCGTGCTCTGAAGATGGGCGTAGAGCTGTCGGCGCCCGGCTATAACATTTTCGTCTGCGGCCTGGCCGGCACCAGCCGCGGGGGCATGATTTCGCGGATGATCGAGGAAATTCAGCCGACCACCAAGGAATCGCTCGACCGCTGCTACGTCAACAATTTCAAAAGTGCCGACCGGCCGCGGCTGCTGTCGCTCGGCCGCGGTCAGGCCAACGCTTTCAAAAAAGACATGCAATCGGGCATTGAATTTTTGCGCCGCCGCATTCCTCAGGTTTTTGAAGGCGAGCCGTTTCAGCGGCAGAAAGGGAGAATTGTCGATCGCTTCACGACTCGTGAAAAAGAGCTCATGGACGATTTCACGCGGCGCATCGCGCGCGACCAGTTTGCCCTGGGGCACATGCAAGTGGGAGCGGTGGCGCTGCCCGAGATTTTCCCGGTACTCGAAGGGCAAATGGTTCCTATTGAGGACATCACAAAATTAGTTCATGAAGGCAAACTGGAAACACCGGTTGCCGAGGAAATCGAGCGAAAGTACGAGCAATTCCGCCAGGAATTCACCGTGGTATACCGCAAGACACTGACGCTGTCCCGGGAACTCGCCAGCGAGCTGAGCTACCTCGAACAGGAAGCAGCGTCGGTGCTGGTAGACGGTGTGATCGAGGAGCTGAAGGAAAAATATCCAGGCCCCAGCGTGGCCGAATATCTAGAGGAAGTGCGCCATCACCTGCTCGACAACCTCGATCCCTTCAAGGAACGAGAGGGTGAAGAGGAGCAGGCCCCGTCCAACTCGCCGGACGGCGCGATGATGCGCGGTGCCGCGAGCGAGCGCGATCCCTTCCGAGTTTATGGCGTGAACGTACTACTGGCGCACAATGATGATGACGCTGGTCCCATCATTTTTGAAACGACGCCTACCTACGCGAATCTCTTCGGTACCATCCAGAGAAGCTACGACTCGCGAGGGGGCTGGAATTCCGACTTCATGGACCTGCGTGGTGGCTCGATTCTGCGCGCCGACGGCGGGTTCCTGATTATGTACGCGATGGACACGCTCACCGAGCCTGGAGTGTGGCGCACCTTGAAGCGCACCTTGAACCACAGCCGTCTGGAAATTCAACCCATCGACATGTTTTTCGCCTTTGGAACGTCAGGGCTGAAACCAGAGCCGATTGAAATCAGCGTGAAAATTATTCTGATCGGCGACCGCGATATGTACGAGCTCTTATACGCGTACGAAGAAGACTTCCGCAAGATTTTCAAGGTACGCGCCGAATTCGACGAAGAAATGTTGATGACCGAAGAAGTGATTTCTGAATATGGCGGGCGTCTGCGAAAACTTAGCGAAGCTGAAGGACTGTGCCCCTTTGACCGCAGCGCGGTAGCCGCGATGCTGGAATACGGAGTGCGCAAGGCCGGGCGGCGCAACAAAGTGACGTCGCGTTTCGTGGACATTGCCGATCTGGCGCGCGAAGCGTGCTACGCGGCACGCGGAGAAAAGGCCGGCCTGGTCACCGCCGAGCACGTACGCGCCGCTCTTGACTCGAAGATCGAGCGTCACAACCTGATTGAAACCAAAATCCGAGAGATGATCGACGAGGGGACTCTATTAATCGATGCCTCGGGTTCGCGTACTGGACAGCTCAACGGATTAAGCGTGCTGGAAATTGGTGGCTATGCCTTTGGCAAACCGGTTCGCATTACGGCATCGGCGGCGCTCGGTAAATCCGGACTCATCAACATCGAACGCGAAGCCAACCTTAGCGGCCGCTTTCACGATAAAGGGATGCAGATCATCGCCGGATATCTGCGATCGAAATTCGCGCAGGATAAGCCTTTGTCACTGGCCGCCAGCATCTGCTTCGAGCAATCGTATTCCGGCGTGGATGGAGACAGCGCCAGCTCAACCGAGGTGTACGCGCTGCTTTCCGCCCTGTCCGGTCTGCCGCTGCGTCAGGATATCGCCGTGACCGGCTCGGTGAATCAGAAGGGTGACATTCAATGCATCGGCGGGGTGAATCAAAAGATCGAGGGCTTCTTCGATGTGTGCCGCCTCAAGGGTTTGACCGGGACGCAAGGCGTGATGATTCCGGCGGAAAATGTTGAGGACCTGATGCTGCGGGAGGATGTGGTTGAGGCTGTGGCTGCCGGACAATTTCACATCCACCCGGTTGCCAGCATCGAGCAGGGGATCGAAATTCTGACAGGTGTGGCTGCTGGGCAGCGCGGATCTGACGGCAGGTTCGAACCCCATACATGTTTCGCGCTCGTCGACGCGCGACTCCGCGATATGGCCCAAACCCTCAAAGAATACCAGTCCTAGACTGAAAAAAGTTTAGAGGAATCGGCTTCCCTTCCTTCCGCAAAAAACCCTTTAGACACCCTTGTTCCCGATTCACGGTTGCGCAGCCGGTGCAACATAACCCCAGCGATGATTGACTCGATAAGCGGGCTGTCCAATGGAAGGGATCGTCGATGGTTCCGACGCCTCCACCACACGTACTTCAATCTTGTGAAACTGGCCATCATGTTGCGGTCGAAAGCCGAGACTATATTGATGACGCAGGAGCGACGCCAATTGCGAAAAAATTCCAGCGAAGTCGTTTGACTTTTTAGGAAAAAAAGCCTGGCCTCCCGTGGATGCAGCGATTTCTTTCAGGGTGCTATCGGCCTCCTCGAAAGCCGCCAAGGTATTCGGGTTCAGCGCAGAAGGCGGGGCTTTCTTTTTCTTGCCTGACGTTGGCGGCGGAGAGCGAAGCTCGCCACCAAGGGAGACGGGCAGAATCACAACTTCGCCGGAGCGAAGTTGTGTCTCGAGTTTTTCCCAGTGCCCGGGCTCGGAAGTATCCAGACCGGTGGAAAGCAAAACAATCGCTTTCTTGCCGGGAAGAGCGGCAAGCCAGCCGAGAGCGGTCTCGAGCGATTCGAACAGATTCAGTTGGGCCATTCCAAGGTTGTAGCGAAGGCCGGCGATCGCGTCTCCGACGTGTTGCTTGTCGGTAGTGAAATTAACCAGCGGATGGGCCCCCTGGTCGTAACCGGCCAGCGCCACAACGTCATTAGGCGCAAGGCCTCGCAGCAAAGAGTACGCGGCTTGCAGATGCTCGCGCTCGAGAAAATAAACGCTCGGCCCTACTTCCACCAGGATCAGTACCTGGGCGGGGTCGTCGATGGAAGCGAAGTTGGTGATGGGCTGTTCGACACCATTGTCGGAGACACGAAAATTTTCTCGCTTAAGATTAACGGCGAGGTGTCCTTGAGCGTCAGTCACGGCAACGCCGACATTGACCACTTCGACGTGGGTTTCGATGCGCGATGGGGAGTCCTGAGTAGATTGTGCGAGAGTCGCCGAAGTCGCCGCCGCGAGCAAAACAATAGCGGGTAGTCTGGCAATCAACGGTACAGCCGCGTGCTGCGGAGCGATGGAACGTCGGGTCACGTGCGAGACTTTAGCGCAGTTACTGCGAAGCGGGCTTCGCCGCAGCCGCGCCGGCATTTTTGGGAGTGGTCAGGTAGCCCACGGCATGATCTTTGGCGACGCTGAAAACGACGACCTCATACAGCTCGCGACCAGCGCCGCCGGCATTTACGTAAAACTGAATCGGTTCATTCGCGCTGCGATCTTTCTTCTCGATGGCTTTATCATCGGCAAACACGGTCATGGTGTAGCGCTGCTTCTTGGCATCCGCTTTATTGAGCGCGAGCTGGACTGGGCCGACGCGCTGGGGACTTTTTGATTTTTGCAGGTCGAATTCGAAGATGTTGCGCTCACCGCGGCGCCTGAGCACATCGAGATCTTCACGATTGCGAGCGATCAGTCCGCTCATCACGCCGGCGTCCCCAATGACGCGCTCGAGCTTGCCCTTGGTGGCTTCGAGGTCGGTTTTGGTGGCTTCAATTTCTTTTTTCGCACCACCGACTTCGCTGGCCACATATCCAATTTTTTCTTCGCTCTCCTGCTTCACCTTGCCGAGTTGCTCGCTGAGCCGTTCATCGCTGGTTTTTTGCGCCTTGCGGATCGACTCAGCACGGCTAGCGGCCTGGGCCAGCTCCGTGCGGGTCATGCCGAGCTTTTGCTCCGTGCCTTCTACGTGGGCCTTCAACTCGGCGATGCGCGCGTTGGCTTGGTCCAGTTGAGCGGAGAGGACATTGGCCTTCTCGGAGGACTTGCTGAGGTCAGCCTCGAGCCGGGCACGTTCGGCATACCCGCCATAAGCGAGAAGGGCCAGCAGCACAAACAAAACAATTACGGACAGCAGCACCCAGCGCGGAGTAGACGCGGTTTCATAAGGATAGGATTCGCGTTCCTCGGGGATGTTCGGCGACAAGCTCATCGGGCCTCCTGAGATTCTGCTGCGACGGGTTGAACCGCAACTCCAGCAGCTGTGAATTATCTCGCGACGCCCTGGGGATGTCTACTTTCGGATGGCGAATGTTTCAAGAGTTGCGCTATGGGCGGCGTCGAGGCCAGCGAGCCTCAACGGTGGTGGTGAGGCCGCCGCGAGCAGTAAATTCGCCGCGAATCATGCACCACTCGGGGCGAGTGGCTTCGACAATGTCACGCAGGATGCGGTTAACCGCATTTTCATAAAAAATTCCCAGGTTGCGATACGACAACAGGTACAGCTTCAGGGCTTTCAGCTCCAAGCAAAGTTTTCTCGGGCTATATTGAATTGTGATCGTACCGTAATCCGGCATGCCGGTCTTGGGGCAGACTGAGGTGTACTCCGGGTAGCGCGTGGTGATTTCGTAGCCAGGAAATTGATTGGGCCACGTGTCGAGTTTGGGCAGCTTGGCATCAACTCCGGCGCGGGCATGTTCGGCGGTGTAATCGGGCATGTTCGCTCCTCGGCGCTATTCTACAATGGGAGCGGGCGCGTCGGAAAAAACGCGAATTGATCAAATATTAACATTGGCGTAAGCTCAGGGAGCCACCCCCTTCTGGGAGAGGTGAAATTGATTTGTCCTCGTTGCGGTGGACGTGATTGCTGGCGCTCAAAGCGGCGAAAGTTTTTGGATTACGTCGCTTCGGTCGCAGGCGCTCTTCCTTGGCGCTGCCGGGCATGTCAACAAAGGTTTTACGCGTGGACGGTACCGTTCCGCTATCTTTTTTACACGCATTGTTCGCGTTGCGGGAATCTTGAGTTGCAGCGCGTCTCACGGGAATTCGTTCCCCCCAGTATGATCTCATGGTTAGGGCACATTCTGCAGATTCCAGCGCGTCGCTGCGACCCTTGCCGGCACAACTTTTTCTCCATATTATCGCGCCACCCCAAAGCAAGCCGTGTTCGCACGCGGCCCGCGGCCGACTAGCCAGAATCGCTACTCCATTTGGTGACAACGCGTGCCAGTGGCCGGATCAAGTTGGAATTAAAAGAAACTTGGTAGCGCTAACGGGATTCGAACCCGTGTTTTCGCCGTGAGAGGGCGACGTCCTGGACCCCTAGACGATAGCGCCAGAGATGAGAATTTTACCACTTCCACGCTCGCGTGCCCACCAACTCATCAAACGCTTTCCACTTTAAGGTCGAGGAACGTACCAATGTCGCGCAAAACGCTTAGAAACATCGCGTCGGTGAGCCGGCCGGTCTGCGTGTTTTGCTGGCTGGGATGGTAGGAGCCGAACAATCGCGGAAGCGGGCCGGGAAGAATGGCAACAGCACCGTGAGAAAAAAGGTAGGCGCCGCGTGATGCAATGAATCTTCGGGTCTTTAGGATTGCCAGATAGCCGTCCCAGGCGATTCGGCCGAGCGCAAGAATTGCGCGAGGACCGAGCAACCCAAGCTCGCGCTCCAGGTACTCGCCACAGTTGGCCGCCTCCGAAGGAAGAGGTTTGTTATCGGGAGGCGCGCAGCGAGCTGTAGCAGCAATGTAAGCATTTTGCAGGAGCAGGCCATCACCGGCGTGGGTGGACGTTGGCTGATTGGCGAAGCCGGCGCGGTGCAGCAGGCGAAAAAGAAAATCACCGGAACGATCACCAGTAAACGCTCGGCCAGTGCGATTGCCGCCGTGCGCCGCGGGCGCCAAGCCAAGAATAAGAAGCTTGGCGTGCGCATCGCCGAAGCCAGGGACCGGGCGTCCCCAATACGTCCAATCGCGATAAGCGCGCCGCTTGGTGTGCGCTACGCGCTCGCGATACTCAACCAGACGAGGGCAGCGCCGGCACGCGATGATCTCTTGGTTTAACAGCGCCAGCGCACTTTCGATTTTCACAGCCTCACTTTACCTCGCAGCCGCTTCAACTGGTCTCGGCAGCGCTTCCTCATACCGACAGAATACTTTGGGTTTCGACAATCTTCCAGCGAAGGCCAGTTTAAAGCCCGAGCGATCGCTGATTTTGCAAGATTCACAGGGGCAGGCGCAGCGTCGCGCGGCATCCGCGCGCATCACGCCGATTTTCCAGTGTCAGTGTGCCGCCATGGGCTTCTGCAATCTGGCGACTAAGAACCAAGCCGATGCCGGATCCACCCTGCTTGGTTGTAAAGAAAGGCACAAACAGGTTGGAACTATTGGGGAGACCGGGTCCCTCATCGGTCACCCACACATGAATGTTCTTTCCATTTTTTGTCCAGCCAACTTGAACGAGCCCACCGGTTTCGAGCGATGCATCGGCAGCATTATGGAAAAGATTGATAAGAAGCTGATCAAGCTGATCGCCGTCGGCAGAGATCGACAGCGGAGGCCCCTCGACAATTTGAAGCGCCAGGCGGGTCTCCAAAATGGCCACGCGATGGATCCAATCGCGCACATCGACCGGGGCCAATGTCGGCTGCGGCAAACGCGCCAAGCGCGCGTACGCGGCCATGAAGCGGCCGAGAGCTTCAGAACGTGAACGAATAATGCCGAGACCCTGGCGCACGTCGTCCATCCATTCGGACAAGCCGGCTTCCGGCCATGACTTTTTCGCGGTGCCTTGTACCACCTGGCTTTCGAGACTTTGCGCAACCGATTGAATGGGCGCGAGAGAATTATTGAGTTCATGCCCGAGTACTCGGATCAATCGCTGCCAGGCCTGGCGCTCTTCGTCGCGAAGGGCGCGGCTCAGGTCGGTGAGCACGACCAGCTGATGCGGCAAGCCTCCTTGACGAAAGCTGCCGCGGCGCATTCCCCAGCGCCCGGAACTGCCTGGAAAACTCATCTCCAGCATGCGAGCCGGCTCGCCCTCGAGGCAACGCGCCAGGCCGAGCTCCTCCGCGGTAAGGCCGAGACACCGCTCCGAAGGGCGGCCCAGCAGCCGCTCAGCCGCGCGATTCACGAGACGCAGCTTTTGCTCATTGTCAAAAGTAAACACGGCGACATCTATTTCCTCCATAACGGTCCGCAGCAGGGCGGTCGCTTCCAGCGCGCCGAGCCGCTGCGAGCGCAGCGTCGAGCTCAATGCGTTGACCTCGCGCATCACTTCGCCCAGCGCGTCATCAAAGCGAGCCCCCCGCGCGCGCATGGAAAAGTCTTCTTCGCGCATGGCGGCCAGCAAATTGGAAAGTGTTTGCAAAGAAAATACAACGCGGCTGCGCAGTGAGCTGGCAAAGCCGATCCAGAAGCACAGGATCAGGATCGTGAGAGTCCACGCAAGCCTGGTCGAATAGTCTCCGGTCCAGAGCAATAGCAGGGCAATGATCGAGCCCGGCAGCCCCGCGGCCAGGGCTAAAAGCTGGACGCGGCGTTCGTGGTTGAGTTCCTTCATCGCGGCTGGTGTTTTTGCAGGCGGCGATAGAGCCCGCTGCGGCTCAGTCCCAGCGCCTTAGCCGCCTGGCTAACGTTGCCATCGTGGCGAGACAATGTTTTTTGCACGAGATAACGCTCGACTTCATCCAAACTCATTTCTTCAAGGCGAAGCGATCCTAAGGAAGCCACCGGTCGAAGACCTAGATCAGCGGCACGAATCTGCGGTCCCTGAGCCAGAAGAACGCCGCGCTCTACAGCGTGATCCAGCTCGCGAACGTTGCCGGGCCAGGGATGTTCGAGCAGCACCTGCGCCGCGGCGGCGTCGAATCCCGTAACATTTTTGCGGTAATGGTGCACGTAGGAATGAACGAAATGATTCGCGAGCAGGGTAATATCTTCGCGGCGCTCGCGTAGCGGAGGAAGATGAATCTCGATTGTATTCAAGCGAAACAGTAAATCCTGGCGAAAACGCCCGGTGTTGACTTCTGTATTCACGTCAGCATTGGTAGCCGCAAGAACGCGCACCTCCACCCGCCGCGTTTTCGACGAGCCCACCCGCTCCATTTCACCGGTCTCGAGTACGCGCAGGAGTTTCGCTTGAAGATTGAGCGGGACGTTGGCGATTTCGTCGAGGAAAAGAGTGCTGCCATCAGCTAGCTCAAAGCGCCCCACACGGTCGGTACGAGCATCCGTGAACGCACCTCTTACGTGGCCAAAGAGCTCGCTTTCGAAAATTCCCTCGGAAAGGCCACCGGCATTGACTGTGACCATCGGCTTATTGCTGCGCGAGGAAAGCGCATGCAGAGTTTGCGCCACAACTTCCTTTCCAGTGCCGTGCTCACCGGTGATGAGAACGTTGGCATCCGACGGGCCGATCTGAGCGATAAGCTCGAGCACCGGTTGCATGGCTGCGGATTTGGCGATTAACGTGGGGCGTGATTCGGCCCGTAGCAAACGGTTTTCGGCCTCCAAGCGCGAGGCGTGACGCAAAGCCTGGCGAAGATCAATCTGCGTCCGCAAAATGCTGAGCAGCCGCGCATTCTCCCAGGGCTTTTGAACGAAGTCGCGCGCCCCGCGCCGCATCGCTTCCACCGCCAGCTCCACGCTGCCCCATGCCGTCATCACCACCACCGGCAGCATCCCATCCACCATCTGGATGCGGGTTAGCAGGTCGAGGCCTTCCTGGCCGGACGTGGTGTCGCGCGCGTAGTTCAAGTCCATCAGCACGACATCAAACTCGCGTGTTTCGAGAGCGGACAGCAGTTCTGCGGGTGACGCAACCGCCTGCGTCTCATAGCCCTCGCGTTTCAATAGCAATCGCAGAGCTTCACGGATGTCCTGCTGGTCGTCGGCCAAGAGAATGCGATAGTGGTTGGAGGCAGAGGTTTTCATCGTTCCCCGAAGTTGTAATCTTTATCCTATTTCCGTGTGCTTGCGGCTCCGCGCTTGCAGCGCTGACGATTGCGGGCGCGGCTTCCGATGTCCAGCTCAAGCGTAAGGTTCACGACCGCGAACACTGGAGTTTTTGCAAGCATGCACAGCACCCACCAACGATACTGCCCACCGGTATGCATCGCCAACCTCCCGCACGAATGAGTGCAAACTCTAATCGGCAATGCTACTGGTGGCGAAGAGCGATCAGCGGATCTACCCTCGTGGCGCGGCGCGCCGGCAAGTAGCATGCCAGCAGCGATATTCCAAGGAGCACCATCGTTACCGTCACGAACGTCACTGGATCACCAGCCTGCACTTCGAAAAGAAGACTTTGCAACACTCGCGTGAGCGCAAGGGCGGCCACGGCGCCCAGCCCGACGCCTACAAGCGATAGCCGCATTCCGTCGCTGACCACGAGCCTTGAGACGTCCGCGCTCTGCGCGCCAATGGCCATTCGGATGCCGATTTCGTTCGTGCGCTGCGTGACTGCATAGGACATTACGCCAAAGACTCCGACCGCGGCGAGCAACACTGCGATCCCGGCAAAAACACTCATTAACAGCATGCTGAACCGCGCCCGCGAAAGCGACGTCCAGAGCAATTGCTCCATCGTTGCGATTTCCGAGACGGGCTGGTCTTTGTCCATCTCGCGCACTTCCTCACGGATCGCGGGAACAAGAGTCGCCGGATTGGACCTTGCCCGAACAACCAGGGTCATGAAGTTGTACGTCAGCTCAGGATACGGCCAGTACGACATCGCCATCGGCTTAGAATCCAGACCTTGATGCTTCGCGTCGCCCACGACACCGACAATTTCGCTGGGAACATTTACGCTCTTCATCGCGATAATGATTTTCTTTCCGATTGGATCTTCATCGGGAAAGTGCTGGCGAGCCAGAGCTTCGCTTACAATCACAACATGTGATTCCACTGACGACTCTTGTTCGGTGAACAGTCTCCCCTTCCGCAACGGAATTCCCATGGTTTTGAAGTAGTCCGGCTCGATGACCCGCACATCGACTGACTGATGCTTTCCTGCGGGAGGTTCAGGCCGGCCAACAATTGTGAAACTGGTGGCCACGCCCCCGGCAGTGAACGGCAACAAGCTATTCGCGCTCGCGGACTGAACTCCGGGCAAGGACCGAATCCGGTCCAGCAGTTGGTGAAAGAAAACCACACGGGCTTGATCTTGCCCGTACTTCGATCCAGGAAGACTCAGTTTGACGGTCAGCAAGTTCTTCGCTTGAAATCCCGGGTCCGCGTTCGCTAGGTGAGCGAAGCTGCGAATCAGCAGACCGGAGCCTGCGAGCAGCACAAGGGCGAGCGCCACTTCAGCGATAACAAACGCGTTCCTTAAGAAATGACTTCGCACACCGGCAGATCCGCCACGGCCGCCTTCCTTGAGTGATTCGTTGATCGGCGATCGCAGAGTCTGCAACGCTGGAGCGAGACCAAAAACCAGCGCAGCGACAAACGACACGCCGGCCGTGAACCCGAGAATGCGCATGTCCGCGCCGATATGGGTGATGTCGAGTAACCCCGGGGGACTCATCGCCAAAAGCAGATCCACGCCCCAGATCGCCATGAGCACGCCCAGTACGCCCCCAAAAGCCGCCAACAAAATATTTTCGGTGAGCATCTGGCGAGTGATTCGCCAGCGCCCCGCTCCCATCGCTATGCGGATAGAGATTTCGCGTTGACGAGCGGCAGCACGCGAGAGCAGAAGATTGGCGACGTTGGCGCAGGCGATGAGCAGCACGAACACGACAGTGCCCAGTAGAACCAGAAGCGCCAGGCGAATCTCGCGGGTCAATTCTTCGTGTAGGGGAATAAGGCTGACCCCCCAGCCCTTGTTGAAGTCGGGGTATTGCTGCTCGAGTCGCGCCCCAATCGCGTGCATTTCCCCCTGTGCGTGTCCCAGCAAGACGCCGGGCTTGAGCCGCGCAATGGCCATGAGGTAGCGGCCCGCGCGCTTCCGCGAATTCGGCCCAAAGACAAACGGATTCCATAGCTCGGCTTTCCCGCGGGTCATCGACCCGGTTCTAACATAGAGCTGAAAACCCTTGGGCATAATTCCGATCACGGTCATTGGTGCGCCGTCGACTTGGATATTCTTGCCGACGATGTGCATGTCTCCGCCGAATCGCCGCTGCCACAGTTCGTAGCTGAGGATCACCACACGGTCGTGACCTTTCTGGCCGTCTTCGGCACTGAAGTCGCGGCCTATGGACGGGTGTACGCCGAGCAAGCGAAACAGATTTGTGGAAACGTATTGAATGGGACTCTCTTCGGGCTCGCCGTCGCCGGTCAGGTTTGCGCGCCAGTCGAAGAAGGTACCCATCTGCTCAAAAACCGTGTTCTGCTCCTGCCAGTCGAAGAAGTTTGCTGGAGAGATGACGTTGAGAGCATTGGATCGATAGGGATTTTTTTCCCAGACGACAACCAGCCGGTCGGCTTGTTTATACGGTAATGGTTTCAACAGCGCGCTGTTTACAACAGAAAAAATCGCCGTATTGGCTCCCATGCCGAGGGCCAGGGTCAACACGGCCGTCAGCGTGAATCCGGGGCTTTTCGTCAGAGTCCGCAGGCTGAATCGCAGGTCGTTCCACAATGTTTGCATGCTCTGCCCCCTTCTAGCAGCTGTTCATTCACCATGCTGGTTATAAGGCTCCGCCGGCCACAGCCGTGCCCTCGCTCACAATCCACCCGTCTTTCACTTGAATCACGCGGTTGCTGTATGTCGCGTTTTTTTCCGAGTGCGTAACTTGGATAATCGTGGTGCCCGCATCATTCAGCCGCTTGAACAGTTCCATGATCTCTTCCCCCTGTGCCGAGTGCAGATTTCCGGTCGGCTCGTCGGCAAGAATCAGCTTGGGGGCCATCACTACCGCGCGCGCCACGGCGACCAGCTGCTGCTGTCCCCCGGAAAGCTGACTCGGGAACAAATCTTTTTTCCCGACGATCTGGAAGCGATCAAGGATGTCGCAAACCAGGCTGGTGCGCTCTTTGCGCGGCACATTTTTGTAAGAGAGCGGAATCTCCAGATTCTCAAACACGGTTAAGTTATCAATGAGGTGGTAGCTTTGAAACACAAACCCAATGTTGGCTTTGTGCAATTCATTGCGTTGTTTCAAATTCATCTTGTGGACCGCTTTTTCTTGAAAGTAATATTCGCCGGCCCACGCGCTGTCGAGCATGCCAAGGATGCTCAATAACGTGGATTTCCCCGCTCCCGATGGTCCCATAATCGTCAGGAACTCGCCTTGCGCGATGTCCAGGTTAACGCGTCGCAAAACGAAGAATTTGCTGCCTCCGGCCTCGTACACTTTTTCGAGGCCTCGTAGTCGAATCAGCGGTTCAACTCCCACGGTTTGCTCCTTAGGCTCCAACCCTTGCGTTCCCCATTAGCTTGGGCTTACCGACACGTCAAACCAATATAAGGTTTGCAACAGTTGGAATGCCAACGCGCATCGCCCTAAGCCATACAAAGACCGTATCTTAGAACGAAAATCGGCTCATCGATGGAACTAAAGCGTCCGAAAATGGGACGCCCCGTCGCACTCCCGAACAGTGGCAGATTTTACGTCGCATTATGTCGCAGGCAAGCGAGGCTGGAGGGGGGGAGCTGAGCTTCCCACCCCCCGGAAAAGTTGAAGATCTCGAGTGGCCTCAGGCTGTCGCCCGTGCAGCGATCTTGTGGAAGGTAGAGTGTGAAACTTCGCAGGTTTTGACCACCGGATTTCCGTCCAGGATGCTGGTAAGCAACTTTTGGATTTTCGGGTAACTCTCGCGATTGTAAGCCTCCGCGTCCTCTCTCTGATCCCAGAGGCTGATCGCAATTACTTCTGACCCTCCCGTCGCCAGAACAATTTCGTCTCGGAATCCTCGTACGCCTCGCAGTACGGGAAGGATCTCATTTTCCACGATTCGGTTGAATTCGCTTACTGCATTGGTTTTCAAATGCATGGTGACGTGTCGAGCAAACATATTCCCTCCTTGGATGTTCGCTTACGGGAAGACGCCGGTTCCCTGTTCCTACGTGGGGCTGGGGAGCAGGCAAGCTGGGATGGGTGTCTGCTGACTGAAGTAGGGAGGAAGCTTGAGCCCTCCCGTTGCGCGCGTAACAAGCAAAGGATGCTCCTGCGCCTATGCAAAGTCAAATAAAACCTGGTCCCCTGTGAAAATCCTAGGTGCCTTCCGTAGACAGTAGGCATGGCCACCGCGGCAGGCGTGACCTGAGCGCCGCCTGCAATGCCAGTGGAACATCCTCTAATCGCCAAGAAATTTCTATAACTTTTTTCCCTTTCTGCTCATCAAAGTCAGGGAAGTGCAAGTTGTGATCAGGAGAAGAGCACCATGGAAACGCGAAGGCTGGGAAACTCAGATTTGATGATCACGCGCGTCGGATACGGCGCGTGGGCCATTGGCGGGGCAGGCTATGACTTCGCTTGGGGCTCGCAGGAAGACGCCGACTCCATCGCGGCAATCCATAAGGCGCTTGAGCTTGGTGTGAATTGGATCGATACCGCTCCTGTTTACGGCATCGGGCACTCGGAAGAGGTCGTCGCCCGGTCCCTGAAAGATTGGCGCGGCGCGCGTCCCTACGTTTTTACGAAGTGCGTCATGCGCTGGGACCCACAAGGGCATGTGAGTAAAGTTTTCCATCGCGATTCGCTCCGCCGCGAATGTGAAGACAGCTTGCGCCGCTTACAGACCAGCGTGATCGATCTTTATCAAATTCACTGGCCGCCGGAAGACAACGGGCCGGGACTCGAAGAAGCCTGGCAAACACTCGCCGATCTTCAAAAAGAAGGAAAGGTCAGGTGGATCGGCGTCTCCAATTTCGATGTGGCGCAGATCAAGCGCGCCGAAACAATTGCCCCGGTGACCTCCCTCCAGCCACCCTATTCGCTGATCCGTCGACACATCGAAAACGAGATTCTCCCCTATTGCGAGCGACGCGGAATCGGCGTCATCGTGTACTCACCCATGCAGTCAGGATTATTAACCGGTGCGATGACCCGCGAGCGCATCGCTAGCCTTCCTGAAAATGACTGGCGCAAGCGCAGTCCGGAATTCAACGAACCCAACCTTTCGAAGAATCTCGCGCTCGTCGAACGGCTGAAACAAGTGGCCGCGCGCTACCGATGCACCGCGGGTGAAGTAGCCATTGCCTGGACGCTCCGCCTGCCGGCCGTAACCGGCGCGATTGTCGGCGCGCGAAACGCCAAGCAGGCCGAGCAAGTCATGCGCGCCGGCAACCTCAAGCTAACCGCCGGCGACATCGCAGCAATTGAAGGCATCGGCGCACAGGTAGCGCGCTAAGTTTCTCAATGTTCCGCCGATGCGCTCGTGTAGGGGTAACCAACCCTCCGAATAGACCGGAGATTACGAATGAACCTTGGGCTTCAGGGCAAGGCCGCGGTGGTATCGGGTTCCACAGCCGGAATTGGCTTGGCCATTGCCATCGCGTTGGCGGAGGAAGGGGCCAAAGTAGTCGTCAATGGCCGCACCGAAGCTCGAGTCAGCGCGGCGCTCGAAATAATACGCCGGCGCGTCGCGAGCGCCGACGTGTGCGGAGTCTCCGCCGATCTGGGCACCTCGAGCGGCGTCGGCGCGTTTCTCGAGCAAGTGCCTGAGGCCGACGTCCTGGTCAATAACCTGGGCATCTTCGAGGTCAAGCCGTTTGCGGAAATCTCCGACGCCGACTGGACGCGGTTTTTCGATGTAAACGTGCTCAGCGGTGTCCGGTTGACGCGAAACTATTTGCCAGGGATGCTGAAGAAACACTGGGGTCGCGTCATTTTTATTTCCAGTGAGTCTGCACAGCAGATTCCAGCGGAAATGATTCACTACGGTATGACCAAGACGGCGCAAGTCGCGGTGGCGCGCGGCTTGGCGGAATCTGTTGCCGGAACCGGCGTAACCGTGAATTCCGTGCTGCCTGGCCCTACCGATTCCGAAGGCGTTGGCGCCTTCCTGGACAGCATGGCCAGGCAGCAAAGCATCTCGAAAGCTGAGGTTGAAAAACAGTTTTTCGAAAAAGTGCGGCCAAGCTCTCTCCTAAAGCGTTTTGAAACCACGGAGGAAGTGGCCGCGGTGGTCGCGTTCGTTGCCAGCACACGGGCTGGGGTGATCAACGGAGCTGCAGTCCGCGCCGAAGGCGGCGTCATTCGCAGTATTTTCTGAACAGCCCGAGCCTGCGCCCATCAAACTAACCAGCGAACTGGTTCTAGAGTGTGGACAGCCTCTACCCGTCTCCAAAGAATTATCGGAACCGGACGCTTTCGGCTTTACGCGCCGACGCGCGCTTCGCGGCTTTCGTCTACGACGCGGCCGTCGAACAGGTGCACGGTGCGCTCGGCGAAATCGGCGTAGCGGGTATCGTGCGTAACCATGCAAATCGTCGCGCCCCCACGATGCAGTTCGCGGAGCAGCTCCATCACCGACTCGCCGTTCTTCGAGTCCAGGTTTCCGGTGGGCTCGTCGGCCATCAGGATCAGGGGGTCGCCAACCAGCGCGCGCGCCACAGCAACGCGCTGCTGCTGACCGCCGGACAGTTGCGAGGGATAGTGCTTCATGCGATGGGCCATGCCCACGCGCTCGAGCGCCTGCTGCACTTTCTGCTTGCGCTCGGCCGAGCCCGTGCCGCGATAGGTGAGCGGCAGCTCGACATTTTCGTAGACGGTCAGGTCGCCAATGAGGTTGAACGCCTGAAAGATGAACCCGATTTCACGGTTGCGAATGCGCGTTCGCTCGCTGAGGCTCAGGTTAGCGACCGGCTTTCCATCGAGCCAGTAATGGCCTTCGCTGGGCGAATCTAGCAGACCCAAAATCGAGAGCAGCGTGGATTTGCCGCAACCCGAAGGTCCCGCGATCGACATGTACTCTCCTTTGCGCACCTCGAGATGAATACCGGAGAGCGCATGGGTTTCAACCTCATCGGTGAAAAACACTTTCGTGACTCCCTCGAGCTTGATCAGGTTTCCGTTTGAGCCTTCCATCGCTTCTCCTTTATTTCGAGCGTTTCAATTCCCAAGACCTCAAAGTTTGTAAGGTACCAAGATCGATCATGTCCCCGATTGACGATGCGAACGTCGTCTCGCTACTCGTAGCGCAGCGCCTTCATCGGATCCATTCGGGTCGCGCGGCGTGCCGGAGCATAACCTGCAATCGTGGCGATCAGCGCGAGCGCAACCACAGCCACAACAAAACTAGACAGATCGAATGATTTCACTTTGTAAAGCAGCGACTGCGTCCACCGGCTGATCCCATAAGCGATAGGCAAACCAATCAAAATGCCCCCGCCGATGAGCCTGGCCATATCGTTCACGATCATGCCCCTAACCTGGCCAGGACCAGCGCCGAGCGCCATGCGCACGCCCATTTCGCGGGTTCGCTGCGTAACCGTGTACGCAAGCAATGCATAAATGCCGAGCGCAGCAAGAATTGCCGCAAGCGCGCCAAATGCCAGCGCGAGGAATCCGACCAGGCGCTCGGCCGAAATGGATCGCTCAATTTGCGATTCAAACGCGCGCATTTCGTAAACAGGCAAGCTGGAATCCAAACCTTGTACAGTATTGCGAACCGATTCGGCAAGGATTTCAGGGTTCTGATGCGTGCGCACGTAATATGTGAGCGAATGAATCGCAGGCTCCTGAGAATAGGGAATGTACGCAAACGGCTTGGTCTCCTCCTTGACTTCCATGTGCTTACTATCCTTTACGACTCCGACGATCTCAATGTTCAATGCAGCCGCAGCGCCGCCAAAGGCCATATGGCGGCCAATGGGATTACCGTCACCGAAAAAGTTTCGCGCCATGCTTTCATTGATGACCGCCACCTTGGGACTTCCTTCCGCGTCTTGCCGCGTGAATTCGCGTCCCCTCAAAAGCGCGATCCCCATCGTAGAAAAATAGGCTGGTCCGACGGCGTTGTGCAGAATATGAACGGTGCCGGCTTGCTCCGGTGGCTCACCTTCGACGTGGACATTGGCGCCCCGAGAATCCCCTGCTAATACCGGGATTTCCGCTCCACTCAACAATTGGACGCCCGGCAGGATTGCGAGCCGATCTTCGAGTTGGCGAAAGAACGTTATGCTCTGAACCGTGTCGTAGCCATTCAATCCTGGCGCCAGGGAAAATTGGAGGACCTGACTCGGGCGAAGGCCGAGATCGACATGATGGAGGTTATAGATGCTCCGCGTGAAGCCTGCTGCGGCGGTTATAAGAAGGAGCGTAAGGGCCACCTGAGAAATCACCAGACCTTTACGCAGCCGCGCATGCGCGAGACCGGAGGAAAGCGAACCGGCTTGATCCTTCAACGTGGCGGCGAGCTGCACTCGCGTAGCGCGCAACGCAGGGATGATGCCGAAAAGGAAGCTGCAGATGAGGGTGAGACCCAAGGCAAACAGCAGCACGGGGAGGTTGAGGGCGCTTGCAAGACCACGCGCGTCGACGTTCTCGCTGGCAAAGCGGACCAGACCTTCCGCAGTCCAAGCTGCGACGGCCAAACCCAACAAAGCAGCAGCGAACGAAAGAACGCAAGACTCGACAATCAACTGCCGGACCAGCCGCCAGCGGCTGGCGCCGAGAGCTAGGCGCACCGTAATTTCCTTTCGTCGGGCTACGCCTCGTGCAGTAAGCAAACCGGCGATATTTGCGCAAGCCATCAAGAGCACCAGGCCAACCATGGCCATCAAGGCCACGAGCGGCTCTTTGGTGTTGTTCTGGAAGAGCGGACGACCCTTGGACCCTTTGTGGAGAGAGATATGTGACCGCACAAACTCTTTTTTCTGCTGATCATTCCAATTGGTTTGGAGCGGAAGATCATTTTCGAGAATTGGTTTATAAGCGGCATTCAATCCAGCCTCAGCCTGCTCAAGCGAAATCCCGGGCCTCAGCCGACCGAGTAAAATCACCCAGAAGTCTTTGCGATCTTCGAGACCACTGCGGTTCGGAGTAATCTGCGCCTTCATGGTAATGGGAATATACAAATCCGGAACGCGGCCAACCTGGATGCCCTGGAAACCAGATTGCACGACGCCAACTACGGTCATCGGGCGACGGTTTACGAGGATACTGTGATTGAGAATGTTCGGATCGTTGCCGAAGCGTCGCGTCCAATAGCCGTAGCCCAGCACGACAACTGGATTCGCACCTGGAGCGGACGTATCCGCTTGCGAAAATGTTCTTCCGGCGGCTGCGCGAACGCCTAAAGTCTCGAAAAAATTTCCGGAGACTAGATCGGAATCGGCTCGCTCAGTTTCGCCGCGATGCCCGATGCTGACCGGCGCAGAATAATTTGCGGCCAGCGACGAGAACACAGCATTGTGGTCGCGCAAGTCCCTATACATCGGATAGGAAAATGACTCCTCACCCCCACCTTCATCGGAATGAATGTGTCCTTGCCTTGGACCATGGGAATAAAGGAAGACAAGTTCTTGCGGCTTGGAGACCGGCAAGGTTTGCAGCAACACCTGGTGCATGATCGAGAAAATGCCAGTATTTGCGCCGATGCCGAGTGCCAGCGTAAGAATGGAGATGGCCGCAAATCCCGGGCTTTTCGCGAGTGAACGCAGAGCGTAGCGAAGATCGAGCCAGATGGTTTCCAACCTTGCTCCTATGCGTACCGCAGCGCTACGATCGGATCGACACGGGTGTCGTGTCGCGCCGCGCCGGCAAGCCTCGGCAGCCTACGCAACACCCAAGATAATCAGCGTAGCGTCATCACTCAGCGTTCCCGCGCAATGACTTCGCACCTCGGCCATCACGGCGTCTCGTAATGTATCGGCCGAAACCATTCGGTTATGCCTGCCCACTTGCAATAGCCGCTGTAGGCCAAACTCTTCACCGCCCGAATTGGGCGCCTCGACGATGCCGTCAGTAAATAAAACCAGGCGGTCGCTCTGTCGCAACATAACCGCGGACTGGTCAAAACGCTGCGCCGGAAATTCACCCAAAATCGGCCCACCCTCGCCCAGTAGGTCAAAACTGCCATCCGAGTGAAGAAGGATCGGCGCAGGATGCCCGGCGTTGGTGTAGCTCAGGCGACGCTGCGGAGCATCGAGCTGTGCATAGAAAAAGCTAATGAATCTTCCATGGGTCATGCGCGTACAAATAGCTGTGTTAACGGTTGCCGCGAGCTCCCGAGGTGCCATTTGCGGTGAGGCCACGGCGCGCACAGTGGCCTGCAGATGGGACATTAACAGAGCCGCAGGCACACCTTTACCGACGGCGTCGGCAATGCAAAGCGCCACGCTCTCGTCGTTCAATCGCAGGACATCGAAGGAGTCGCCCCCTACAACGCCGACCGGTTGCCACTCGACAGCGATTTCATAACCGGGGATCCGCGGGATGTGATGGGGCAAGAGTCCCATCTGAATTTCGCGAGCTTCTTGCATTTCCCCGGGGTGTTTCGCTCTTCTGGCGTGCTCGGCAAGACGTTTTTGGAGCGGGCGACGTAGCTTCGCAAGCAATTGCTCGTTTTCCCAGGGTTTCTCGATAAAATCGCAAGCGCCGCGCTGCATGGCCTCGACAGCGAGATGGGTGCTCCCCCACGCGGTCATTACAATGATAGGAAGGGTTGTGTCCATCGCTTGGATTTGTTCGAGTAGCCGAAGGCCTTCTGTGCCCGACGTGGTGTCCCGCGCATAGTTCAGGTCCATCAGCAAGAGGTCAAACTCGCGAGCGCGAAGAGCTTCAAGGACCGCGCGTGGCGACGAAACGGCCTCGATCTGGTAGCCCTGTCCCTTTAGGAGCAGTTGCAGCGCGTGCAACAGGTCCGGTTGATCGTCGGCGATCAGCGTCCGCGGCGATGCCATGATATCGGGCTTCTCCTTTTGCAATTGGGCAATCATTGGTTCCGTCGAGCCTTGTCACCGCGCGCGTCGAGTGTTCGGGCAATCCTTTATCTATCGGAGCCGTATTCGATCGACGTTGTCGTATGCGGACATGTCCGAAAGAATGACCCGGTCGCCCACCTTTAAGCCATCAACCACTTCAATCGTGTTCACCGAGCTGCGCCCGAGCTTGACGTTGACGCGCACGGCCTCGGTGTCATTGAGAGGGCAAGTTGCGCAAACGGTTTTGAAGATGCCGATGGTGCTGTTGGCCTGCCCGTGAACCGGGCGACCCACGAAGAGCACGTCCTTGAGATTCTCAATCTCGATTGTTCCGTCAACGCTGAGATCCGGACGCGCGCCGGCGGGAAGAGAGGCATCCAAGGCGACATCGACGGTCACCGTGCCAGCTACGACCGAGGGGTCGATGCGCGACACGTGTCCCGGTACAACACCGTTGCGCGTATCGATCGATGCGCTTTGCCCGAGTGCTATATCCTTCGCTTGAGTCTCAGCGATTTTAATTTCAGCCTTCAACTTCTTGGGATCAGCGGCGCGAGCGAGATTGGTTCCCGGGGTAACTTGCTGCCCTACCTCGACCGGCACCAACTGCAAAACGCCATTGATGCCCGCGCGGACGTGGAGAGCGTCGATCTGGCTCCGTCGTAGCCGGTAGAGTGCTTTCTGTTGATCGACACGGGCTTGCTGAGCAAGTAGGCGCTGATTCGCCGAATCGGAAGCAATTCTGGTGCGCTCATCTTCAAGGGCGCTGCGAATGCCCAGCTGCTCGGCCCTGACTTTGGAAAGCCTGGTAGTTACATCGGCGGCCAATCCTTCTTTGAAAAGTTTCTCGTCTACCTCCGCCTGAATCTTCGCTTGTTGAAACTCGCCCTTGACTTGCGCTGCGACAGCCTTCTGATTCATCAGTTCGCTGTTGACTTGCACTTTGAGGGTGGCCAGGTCGGCTTCGGCGCCTTTTAGTTGAAATTCAGCGTCCAGCGCGTCACGTTGCACTTCCGGGTTGCTGAGCTCGAGAATGACCGAGTCGGGCTTAACCGTCGCCCCAGGACGCAGCACAATAAGCTCAACCCTGGCATTGGTGGTCGCTGGAATCCAGCGGATTTCTTCGGGGACCAGGGTGCCCAGGCCGTGCATATCGCGAAGCATTGGTCCGCGTTTTACCGTGTCGGGCCAAAGCGTGCCGGCTTCCACCGAAGGGGCCGCTGGTCGGAGACGCGAGAGCCCTAAAGTGACTCCTACCAATACGATGACGGTCACGAGACCATAGCTTATCCGCCGGATCTTTTTGGCGCGGGCATTTGACGGGCGTTGTATATCCATAAGTGAAATCCCTGGCCTTCACTGCTAGTAGCGCAACTGGCTCGCCTCCCACTGTAGCACAAATAACATCACTATTATCAGTTGTTTACGCCAGTAATCGGGCTACTCTTAAGGGTGTAAATGGCCGGTTGTGGGACGCAGTTGTCGCGGAATCGGACATCAACAACAATCTCGATACGGAGATCGCAATTGGCTCGATTTATAGTTGTAACCGGAAGATGCTGCAGTTGCTCCAATCGAACGGATGTGATAGGCAACCAGCGCCGGTTTCAGGATCGCAAGGGAAACCTCAGAACGGGCCATGAATCAAACGTTGGAAGAAATCATTCTCTTCGTGTCGGGTTCCTCGTCTGGCCTGCTATCGGGCCCCGTGCCGAGCTCGGTATCGGGCGCAACGTCTTTGCCAAGAATTCTCTATAACCTTTTAGAGAGTGCTGGTTACAAGGTGGTCGCGGCCGAGTCCGGCGAGGAAGTCCTTAAGGCGGTGCGGGCTGATTCGGTTGCGTTGATCGTTTTGGATGCCGGGGCAAACCAGGGACCTGATGGCGCGCTGAAGGAGCTGGCACGGGATTCGCTGCTTGCAGAATTGAAAGGCACCGGGACGCTCGCGGCGGGCCGCGTCATTGTTCTCGGGGGCGACAGTGGGGAGCGCGCCCGGCTTCTCGGTTTGGGCGCCGACGCCGCGCTTCCCGATTCGATTGAGCCTCGCGAGTTCCTGGCCAACGTGCGCGCGCAGCTTCGGATGCGACGCGAAACCGATGAATTGCGCAGCAAGACGCGCCTCGCCGAGCAGGGCCAGGAGATCGCGCATACGGCATTTAATGCCCTCGCTGTGACAGAAAAAATGGCGCGTGACGCCACCTCGCTGGATCGGCGCCTAAAAATCGGTGTCGCGGCAACCCTCGCAGTGACCGCCGCAATGGCCGGGATCTTTTTCTTGTTTTCGCGAAGCGCCAATAAGCAAACCAAGCTGGCCAATGCCGCACTGTCGCAACTCGAGCGAGGACTTATACGCCAGAGAAGTTTCGTGGCCGAGGCTCGCAAGCTGCGCGAAGAAATGCAGCGCTTCGACCAGGCCAGTTCCGACTCGCAAGCGCAGGCACTGCAAAAGCAAACGCAGGAACTGCGCGCCAAGATCGCTGGCGGTACCACGAGCGACGTGTCGCAATTGCGGCGGCAGCTCGAAGAGAACACTACGCGCTTGCGGCGTATCGAGCATGAGAGCAACTCGGCGCAAGACGTGATCCGCAGGCAATCGCCCAGCGTTTGCCTACTTCACGTGGCGGTCGCGTTTCGCGATAAGACCTCCGGCCAGATGCTGCACTACGCCGGAATCAACTCGCAAGGCGTTCCGCTGGAGGATAGCGACGGCAAAACGATTTACACGCTGGGCGGCAGCGGCCCGGAGGTTCGCGCTGATTTCTTCGGCACTGGATTTATTGCCGGGGCTGAAGGCCGCATTCTCACGAATCATCACGTGATCGAGCCGTGGTGGAAAAATGACGATTTGAATTCCGTCACTCAGCAGAACATGGAACCGGTGATTTCACGGATCAACGCGTATTTTCCGGGCGAGCGGCATGCGATCCCCGTGGAGATACAGAAAATTTCTACAACGGCTGACCTTGCTATGGTTCAAGGAGCGGCGGGCGTTTTGACGCGTCCGAAGCTGGAGCTGGACGCTAGCGAGCGCGGCGCACTGAGCGGCGAGCCGATGATTTCGGTAGGTTATGCGACGGGCCTGAGCGCGATTCTGGCGCGGGCCGACGAAGACACCGTGGCTTCCATTGTAAAGACAACCGGCGGCAACACGTCGGAAGTGATGGCCGAGCTGGCGCGGCGAAACTTGATCCGGCCGCTTACGACCCAGGGTCACATCGGCGACGTGTTGACCGACAAAATTGTTTTCGATGCCGCCACGACTTCAGGCGGCTCCGGGGGACCGCTGTTTAACCAGGACGGGAAGGTCATCGGTGTGACGTTTGCGGTTGTGCGCGGTTTCGGCGGCTCGAATTTTGGAATACCGATCCGCTTCGCCGTGCCCCTGCTCGAGCGGTGAGGCGGCCATCTCCTTCCGCCCCTTTGGGCTCACACATTTCAGTTCTGCTAGGGGGATACGATGTGAGCAGGCTCTTCCAGGCGGCCAGCCAAATTGACAGAAACGATACGAGATACTAGCATAGCCGTTTATTCATTCCTTGGTGGTCATCCCAGAGCCACAACCGTCCGGGCGGGATCCGTTGAGCAGCGAAACGAAAATCGGAACTATCCTTGACCGTATCGTCGAGGCGCGGCGAGCTGCTGTCGAGCACCGCAAGCGCGTGCTGCCCGAAGCTGCGGCGCGCCTCGGCGCAAAAAACGCAACGCCGGTTCGCGGCTTTTGGGCCGCACTGGGCCGCCCTTCGATCAACGTGATCGCGGAGCTGAAAAAGGCTTCGCCATCGCGCGGCGTTATTCGCAAAGATTTTGAACCTACACTTCTGGCGCGAGAGCTCGAATCCGCAGGGGCTGCGGCGCTTTCGGTGTTGACGGAAGAGGAATTTTTCCAAGGCTCGCTGAAACATCTGCGTGAGTCGCGCAAAGCGGTTAAACTTCCGGTGTTGCGAAAGGATTTTATTTTCGATCCCTGGCAAGTATGGGAAGCGCGGGCCAACGATGCGGATAGTTTTCTACTCATCGTGGCCATTTTAAGCGACCCCCTATTAGCCGACTTGCTCAGGCTTGGCCGGGAACTTGGAATGGAGCCGCTCGTCGAAGCGCACACACGCGAAGAGCTCGTGCGCGCTGTGGATGCGGGCGCAAAAATTATCGGCGTGAACAACCGCAACTTGAAAACCCTTGATGTCCGAGTTGAGACTTCGTACGAGCTGATTGAGATGATTCCCAATGAGTGCATCGCGGTGTGCGAGTCCGGCCTCAGCACGAACGATGACCTCCGTGAATTGCGCGCTGCGGGATTTGATGCCTTCCTGATTGGCGAACACTTGATGCAATCGCCCAATCCCGACGCCGCGCTGCGAGTTTTGCTCGGTGAACCGGAGATGAGCGGGGCGGACTCAGTCCAGGCATAGCGATGGTGCGCGTGAAAATCTGCGGGATTACCAACTGGAGCGACGCCGCGGTGGCAATCGATGCAGGAGCGGACGCCCTGGGTTTCAATTTTTCCCCACCAAGCCCTCGCGCCGTGACGCCGGCGCGCGCGTGGGACATTATTCAAAAGATGCCGCCGTTGGTGGAAGCGGTTGGAGTTTTTGTGAACTGGACGGCAAGCCCAGTTGGCGCACTTGCTCGCGCGCTGCGACTTGGCGCTGTGCAACTCCATGGGGATGAAAGTCCGGCCGCTGTGGCGCAGTGCGCTGCGGAAGGCGCCTCGGTGTACAGAGTAATCAAGGCCTTTCGTGTTGGCGATACCTTTGACTTGCGTCGCCTGGCGCAATACAAAGCTGCTTCCGCATTTCTCCTCGATGGATTCGACGCAAAGCTCTACGGCGGCACAGGCAAGCGCGTTGCATTGCGGATCGCGCGACGCGCCAAGAGATTTGGACCGATCATTCTGGCCGGCGGGCTCACGCCAGAAAATGTTGGTCAGGCAATTATGGAAGTACGCCCCTATGCCATCGATATTTGCGGCGGCGTGGAAACCAAGCCGGGCCGCAAGGATGCGACGCGCTTGCGGATGTTGATGCGAGCCGTGGAAAAGGCAAATCTGGCGATAAGCAACAACCGTTCGGCCATCTGCGGTGAGTCACCTATGGACAAGGACATTGAATCTCAGGATGATTCGCATGAAAGGCAGGCTGATTCGCAGCGAGCGGAATTAAGGTGCCGCGCGGCCACTTCCGCGCTCGCTCGATGGTCCGAAAGAGAAGCGAAATGAGTACCGGTGCAAAAACGTTCCCGGACAGGCGCGGTCGCTTCGGCCCGTATGGCGGTCGCTACGTTCCCGAAACTCTCGTTGCGCCCCTCGAGGAACTGGAGCGCGCCTACGAGCAGGCCAAAGCCGACCCGGCGTTTCGGTCGGAGCTCGACGACTTGCTGCGAAATTTCGCTGGTCGTCCCACACCCCTGCAATTTGCCGGACGGCTGACTGCCCATCTCGCCGGCCCGCGCATTTATTTGAAGCGCGAAGACTTGCTGCACACCGGAGCGCACAAAATCAACAATTGCCTGGGGCAGGGACTACTCGCGGTGCGCATGAACAAACCGCGCATCATTGCCGAAACCGGAGCTGGGCAGCATGGTGTTGCTTCGGCCACTGTTGCGGCTCGCTTGGGTCTTGAGTGCGTCGTGTACATGGGCACCGAAGACATGGCCCGGCAAAGTTTGAACGTTTCGCGGATGAAGCTGCTGGGAGCCCAGGTCGTCGGGGTGGAATCGGGCAGCCGCACACTGAAAGATGCTGTCAATGAAGCGATGCGCGATTGGGTAACCAACGTGCGCACGACTCATTATCTACTCGGCTCGGTTCTCGGCGCGCACCCCTACCCAGTGATGGTGCGCGATTTTCATAGGGTTATTGGCCAGGAGGCGTACGCGCAGATTCTCAAAGCCGAGGGACGCGTCCCAGATTTTCTTTTTGCGTGTGTCGGCGGAGGCTCGAACGCAATCGGGTTGTTTTACGATTTTCTCGGTGACGCGAACGTAAAAATGGTGGGCATTGAAGCAGGCGGGCGCGGCAAAGGAATTGGCGAACATGCGGCGCGGCTCGCGGCGGCAGCCGGTTTCTCCGGCGCGCGTCCCGGAATCCTGCAGGGAATGTATTCGTACGTGCTGCAATCCGACGATGGGCAAATTTCGACCACGCATTCGGTTTCAGCAGGACTCGATTATCCCGCGATTGGCCCCGAGCACGCGTGGCTCGCCGACCAGGGCCGCGCAGAGTATTCGGCGGCAAGCGACGAGGCCGCAATCGATGCCGCGCGAATTTTGGCGCGTACCGAAGGCATTATTCCTGCGCTCGAAAGCGCGCACGCGATTGCCGGGCTCATCGAGCGTGTGCCGAAAATGACGCACCAGCAAACGGTGATCGTGAATCTTTCCGGGCGCGGCGACAAGGATATGGATATTTACGCGCGTCACTTCGGCGCGATGACCAGCTCTTGAGGTACGTGGGTTCAGTGCGATAGCCAGTTCAGTCCGTTCCCAGGATGCGTCCATCAATGAGCGCGGTGACCATGCCCAGTGCAACTTCGATTCCCTCTCCCAAGCGCATCGCGCGACGTTTCGATGAGCTGCGCAAGACTGGAGAGCTTGGTCTTGTTGCGTATATCACGGCCGGTGATCCTTCGCTTGCTGCCACCGAGAAAATCGTCCTTTCGCTTGCGGAAGCTGGGGCCGACATCATTGAGCTTGGCGTGCCGTTCAGCGATCCGCTCGCGGACGGTCCCACAATTCAGCGCGCCAGCGAGCGTGCGTTGCGAAGCGGCACGAGTCTCCGCGGAGTACTCGATCTGGTAGCGCGGCTCCGGCAAAAAACCGACGTACCACTCGTGGTGTTCAGCTATTTCAATCCTGTTCTGCAAATGGGATTAAGCAACTTTGCGGAACGCGCCGCATCTGCGGGTGCGGACGGCGTCTTGATCACCGACCTGACGCCCGAGGAAGCTGGCGAGTATCGAAACGCAAGTACCGCCAAGGGACTCGACACAATTTTTCTGGCTGCGCCGACTTCCCCCGATGACCGCCTCGCGAAAATCGCGGCGGTCTCCAGCGGATTCCTGTATTTGATTTCGCGTACCGGCGTAACCGGCGCGAAAGAAACATTGCCGGATGATTTGCCGGAACTGGTTCGGCGGACCCGTCGGGTGACTTCGTTGCCGCTTGCGGTTGGCTTCGGCATTTCGCTCCCCGGTCATGTTTCCATACTCGGGGGATTGGCCGATGCCGCCGTAGTGGGTTCCGCGCTGGTCGCGGAAATCGAGCGGGCCCGCTCGACCGAAGCCGCGTGCCGAGGGAGCAGTAAGCTCGTACATTCTTTGAAGCAGGCGGCGCGGAAAGGAATGAGCCGCCGCGACGCTTCGCCGTGAGGTGTACGCGAATGAGCATCGAAGATTGGCGCCGACGCATCGATGAGATCGACGCGCAACTGGTGCGCCTGCTGAATGAGCGCTCACGCTGTGCGATGGAAATTGGCCAGTTGAAGCGCGCGGCCAATCTGCCGCTGTATCAACCGGAGCGTGAACGCGAAGTGCTGGAAAACGCCGAAAAGGTAAATCCTGGTCCTTTGCCGAACACCGCGATCCGGAGACTATTCGAGCGGATCCTTGACGAAGCGCGCTCGGTAGAACGCACGGCGATGCATCCCGGTAGCGAGTCGGAGAAGTAAAACGATACTCTTCGGCTGGGCAGAAGCGCGTAAGGTGTTTGCGAGGCAGAAACTCAGTTGATAGGTTCAGGGAGAAATGCATGGTTGTGGTGATGCAGGAAGGTGCCAGCGATCCGCAGATTCAGCATGTGCTCGACCGCCTCGTGGAAATGGGATTTGACGTACATCGGTCGACGGGCGCGACTCACACGGTACTCGGGGCTGTCGGCGACCGCACCGATTTTGACCCGCGCGATATTGAGTTGCTCGAAGGCGTGCGTGAGGTGGTGCGCATCACGCAGCCTTATAAGCTGGCGAGCCGCCATTTTCGTCCCGAAGGCACGATTGTGGACGTAGGTAAAGGCGTGCGCATTGGCGGCACCGAAGTGATCGTCGCCGCCGGGCCATGCGCCGTCGAATCCGCAGATCAAATCAACCAGGTCGCCGAGAGCGTCTCTCGTTTCGGCGCGAAGATCCTTCGCGGTGGGGCTTTCAAACCTCGTTCATCGCCGTATACCTTTCAAGGCCTCGGCGAACAGGGACTCAAGCTGCTGCGTGAGGCTGCCGACAAGCACGGACTTCTGGTAGTGAGCGAGGTGATGGACCCGTCGCAGGTTCAGATGATGCTGCCCTACGTAGACATGCTTCAGGTTGGCGCGCGGAATATGCAAAATTATCATTTGTTACGCGCTCTTGGCGAAGTGAAGAAGCCGGTGTTGCTGAAGCGCGGCATGTCTGCGACCATTGAAGAATTGCTGCTGAGCGCCGAGTACATCCTGTCTGGCGGCAATTACAACGTTGTTTTATGCGAGCGCGGTATTCGCACGTTCGAAACCTACACCCGCAATACGCTGGATATCGCCGCGATTCCGGTCATCAAGAAATATTCGCATCTCCCAATTCTCGCTGATCCTTCGCACGGCACCGGACGGCGCGACAAAGTGCCGCCCATGGCCCGCGCGGCGGTTGCTGCTGGTGCCGACGGCCTGCTCATCGAAGTGCATAGCGATCCCGAGCATGCTCTTTCCGACGGCGCGCAATCGCTTTACGCTGCGCAGTTCGCGGAACTCATGAAGCAACTGCGGGTCATCGCGCCCGCCGTTGGCCGGCACATAGGTTAGCCGCGGCACCGCTGGCACTTCGCGGAATCCATGACGACTGCTCCTCTCATCCCTTTTCGGCGTGCGGCTATCCTCGGTACGGGACTCATTGGCGGCTCGTTCGGTCTCGCGTTGCGTCGAAACTCTCCAGAGATGCACGTTGTCGGCTGGGATAAGGAACCAAATGCGGCGCGCCAGGCGCTGGCGCTCGGCGCGATCAAGGAAGTGTCGGTAGCTGCGGAAGCGGCCATCGCAGGAGCAGACCTGGTTTACATCGCGCTCCCGATTGGCATCGCCCTTGATCGGCTTCCGGCGATCGCGCAGGCCGCGGCCCCCGGGGCTCTGGTAACTGACGCGTGCAGCACGAAAGTGCGTATCTGCAGCACAGCCTCGGAAACGTTCCGCGGAGGTGCGCTATTCCTGGGTGGCCATCCGATGGCCGGCAAAGAATTGTCGGGAATCGCGCAGGCCAACGCGGAACTGTTCCACGGCGCCCGCTACGCGCTCATCGGCGACGATGAAGATCCGGCGAGAGATGCGCGATTGGGGGCGTTCGCAGAGTTGGTGCGCGGCTTTGGCGCCCATCCTGTTTGGCTCGACGCGGAAACGCATGATTGGGCGGTGGCGATCGTTTCGCATCTGCCGCAGCTAGTATCGGTAGCCTTGGCGCGAGTTGTCCGCGAAGAGACTGACGAAACAGGCTTGCCCGTTTCGCTCGCCGGATCGGGCTTGAAGGATGCCTTGCGCCTCGCCGGAAGCCCCTATTCCATGTGGCGGGATATTGCCTTTACCAATACCGATAATATCTCGCGCGCTCTTGACCGTCTCTCCCGAGCTATCGAGGACCTGCAAAGGCGACTTACCAGCCGCGAGCTTGAGGCCGAGTTCGATACCGCCAACGAACTCTACAAAATACTCCGCAACATGCAGTAAACTGCGCTCGGAAATAGGCTGCGATTCTAAGAAGAGTTCTTGGAGTGCGGGTATGGACAAGCGTGTGGCCAATGCCGACCTGGCAATCGAAAAGCTTCGTGATGGCGCGACGATTTTGATGGGTGGGTTCGGGTTGTGCGGCATTCCAGAAAATTTAATTGCGGCGGTGCGCCGCAAGGGCACGAAAAATCTTACCATCGTTTCGAATAATGCGGGAATAGACGGGGCCGGCATCGGACTGCTGCTGGAAACCAAGCAGATCAAGAAAATGATCTCGACCTACGTTGGCGAGAATAAAACGTTTGAGCGCATGGTTCTGAGCGGGGAGCTCGAAATCGAGCTAAATCCCCAGGGTACCCTGGCGGAGCGGCTGCGCGCCGGAGGTGCGGGTATTCCGGCCTTCTACACCCCGACGGGCTACGGAACAATGGTTGCTGAAGGAAAAGAAACGCGCGAATTCAATGGTCGCAATTGCGTTCTGGAGAAAGGGCTGCGCGGTGATTTCGCGTTTGTGAAAGCGTGGCAGGGCGACCGCTGGGGAAACTTGATTTACCGGAAGACTGCGCGAAATTTTAATCCGATGATGGCTACCGCGGCAGATTACGTGATCGCGGAAGTGGAAGAGATCGTCGAGTTAGGCCGCCTCGACCCTAACAGTATTCACACTCCGGGAATTTTTGTGGATGCCCTTTTTCAGGGTGCGCACTACGAGAAACGCATAGAAAAGCGCACCGTTCGCAAAGCTTGAAGGAACGATTCAGTGAGTCAGAAAAACGCCGGAACGCAAGATCGGAAAACGTAGGGCCGGATGCGGAGATAAACATGGCGCAAGCGGAAGCTGATAAACGCGAATTGATAGCCAGGAGGGTGGCCCAGGAATTGCGCGACGGGTTTTACGTCAATCTTGGCATTGGCACACCCACTCTTGTGGCCAATTACATTCCGCCAGGCATAGAAGTTGTTTTACAGTCGGAAAACGGAATGCTCGGCGTTGGACCGTATCCCCTCGAAGGAGAAGTAGATCCCGATTTAATCAATGCCGGAAAGGAAACCATCACGGAACTCTCCGGGTCCTGTTATTTTTCGAGCGCTGATTCCTTTGGAATGATTCGCGGTGGGCACGTGGACTTGACCGTGCTGGGCGCGCTCGAAGTGGACGAAAAAGGAAATCTCGCCAACTGGGCGATCCCCGGAAAAATGTTAAAGGGGATGGGCGGTGCTATGGATCTTGTAGCCGGGGCAAAGCGCGTCATCATCGCCATGGAGCACGCTACCAAGGATGGAAAACCAAAAGTTCTTAAGCAGTGTTCCTTGCCTCTAACCGGCGTGGAAGTTGTGGACCTGATCGTGACGGAGTTAGCGGTAATCGAAGTGACTCCGGAGGGCTTGGTGCTGCGCGAGGTGGCCGTCGGAACCACTGCCGGCGATGTGCAGAAGCTCACTGAGCCGCGGCTCAGAATCGCGGACGACCTTAAGACCATCGTTCTTTGACAGACTGCTACTGCAGGCTTTAGCGGGGTACTTTTGCCGCACAAACGTCAGGCGGTGCCGTGTTGGCTGATCCGATGTGCGCTATTATTTTGAAGGTCATTCACCCGAGGTGGAGCGCGTGGAGCCGCATTCGATTGTTGTGGTGAGCCTGCACAACCCCAAGGAAAAAGTCTGGGGAGAGTTAATCGCAATCCATCCCGCGGGCATTACGGTGCGCGCGATTGACCTCAATTCTTTTGACGACTTCATTCGCCAGGTACTGCATCCCGATGGTGATCGGGTTGGCCTGGCCACGCTGTTTTTTCCAATGACCCGCGTCGAACGCGTTGCCCTTGATGAACCCTCCGGCTCAATTCCTTCGCTTGCAGAATTGTTCGAGCGCAAAGTTGGCCGCACGCTTCCCGAGTATCTGGCCCTGTTTGCCTGATTACTGTACGATGCTGACGCATGGCTCCTCGCGTCTGGACGGTTCCCAACCAGATCACGTTTCTTCGCCTTGGTTTTATTCCGCTCTTTATTATTTTGATTGATTACGAGCGTTATGGCTGGGCGCTTGCAGTGCTGATCGTTGCCGGTCTTACCGACGGTATTGATGGTTTACTGGCGCGGTGGCTCAATCAGAAATCTCCTCTCGGCGCGATTCTCGATCCCATCGCCGATAAGCTGCTTCTTTCTTCTTCATTTTTTATTCTGGCGCTCAAGGGGAAAATTCATTGGTGGCTGACGATCCTGGTTCTTAGTCGCGACCTGCTACTTCTAATCACCGCGGCGGTGATCATTCTCGTCGCCGGTTATCGACCTTTTCCCCCAAGCGTCTACGGCAAATGGACAACTACCGTTCAGATTTTTCTCGTTTTTGGAGTGGCACTCGCCGCGACCGTGCAACAGCCGTGGTTGGCTCAAGTAAACAGAACGCTGACAATCATCGTTGCGGCACTGACGGTTTTTTCCGGTTTTCACTACGGGGTCATCAACGCACGCCGACTCAGCAGTTCACCAGCGGGCCACTCCAGCGACAGCTAACCAATCGGACCGGCGACTGAGCCATCGTCGCCACCACCAACCCCATCATCCCAGGTAATCGCCACTGGTTACCTTCAGTCCCAGTAGTACGCGGCGGGAGGCGATCGTGATTCCGAGCGCAGACGCGACGCGTTACGGGGTTGTGGTGGGCTTCCGAGCGACGCGGTTGCCTCTTGTGCGCGGAGCGTAAGTCGCGTCGCATACTCGAGGAATCCCTCTTCGATGGACCGGCCAGCGTACGGCGCAGCTTTTCTACAATGTCGGCACACTTCGAAAATAATTTATGAGCATAAACGCAAAGCTTGCGACCAGCACAATTCCGGCAATCCACCCGAAAATATAGGCGCGCTTGCGCTCAACCGCGTTGAGTGGCTCGCGATCCGCAAACACGCGTCCAAGTAGAAACCCGGAAGCCAATCCGCCGAAATGCGCGTAATTGTCCACGCCGCGCACAACAAGTCCAAATATGAAGATGGAAAGCACCCAGACCATCAACTGCCTGCGAAATGTGGCCATGTATGCCCCGCCGCGGCGGTTGGTAATGGCCAGAAGCAGTCCAACCAGACCCATGATCGACCCAGAAGCCCCTACGCTGAAATGCCCGCTAAGGGCACTTACAAAAAACCCGATCGCACCAGTAGCTACATAAAGAAAAAGATATCGTGCCGACCCGTAAACTTTTTCTACCGGCGGCCCAATGTCCATGAGCACCCAAGAATTCATGGCGATGTGAATCAGGCTGCCATGTAAAAATATAGCGGTTACCAGCCGCCACCACTGGTCCTGCATGTACAGAAGCGGAAGTGGCTGGCTTTCTCCGAGGCGGGCCAGCACTTGACCGTCGATCCCGCCAAACAAATTGAGGGAGTTGGCGCCGCGCATGGTAACGATCAAGCTCACACCGAAGAGCAGAATATTAGTAATGAAAATGATCGTGGTGGCGGAAGTCTCGCCGGGGAGAATTCCAGCAAAAGATTTGCTTGCCGCCGCCAAGGAAAAGGTCAGGCTCGCGCCGCATTCGTGGCACCGCGTCGCGGTCGTGCCCACGAGCGTGTTGCACGACGGACAAAGACGCGGCCGCGGGCCCTGCCGATCAGACCGGAACATCGCGCGCAGCCGGTTACGTAGCTGATCGACTTTTTTTTGCCAACGATAGGGACGTGGCACTGCATCTCCTTGCGGGCACGTAGCCGGGTTCCTATAATACCGGAATTGCCGAACGGGAGTGGCATGCCCCGCACAAAAGGAGCGCTATGTCGACATTTGAAGACGTGGGACGAAAGATTGACGACGAGATGCAAAAGCTGCGAGCTTACTGGAAGGAAAAAGTTGGCCCGAACACCGAGCGCCAGGCCGCCGCAGCTTTGCGAAAAGTTTCGCAGCGGCTGGCGAGAGCAGCTGAAGAATTAGAAGCTCGGATCGCCGCGAACGAAAAGTCAAAGACAGGCACTTGACGTTGGTCGGGCGCCCGGATCTTTCCGCCAGCATGTTTCACGTGAAACAGTTCTTCGGTACTCGGCGGATTGCTTCCTTCACGGTCAGCGTTTTTTGTTTTATGGTGGCGTCCGGATGCGCTGGGCGGGGGCCCGTCGTCGATCGCCACCCGCCAGCGGGCGACGAATCTACCCCAGGGGAACGCACCAACTCGCCCTCCGGAGGATCTCGCACAGCGTCTCGGCCGGGATCGCGGCCGGTCGCACCGCACCGGAACCTGTCGCCAAGGGTCGACACCAGCGGCTATGTGGAGGAGGGGCAGGCTTCATGGTATGGCGTGCCATTTCACGGAAGACGCGCGGCCAACGGCGAAATTTACGATATGAATAAATTGACCGCGGCGCATCGCACGCTGCCCTTCGAAACCATCGTGCGGGTGACGAACCTCATCAACGGCCTTTCAACGGATGTGCGCATCACCGACCGCGGACCATTCGTTGATAATCGAATTATCGATTTGTCGCGGGCTGCGGCCGACGCAATCGACATGGTGCGAGCGGGCGTTGAGCAGGTGCGCCTTAAAGTTATGTCCGGGGAAAATCCAACCAAGGGTTACTTTACCGTGCAGGTCGGGGCCTTCCACGATCGCGAGCGGGCGGGGCGTCTGCGCGATCGCCTGTTGCTAAATTATTCGCCGGTTTTTATTGAGAAAAATTCGACGCCGGTGGGAACATTCTACCGTGTGCATGTGGGGAAAATTTCCGGCGAAGATGCTACATACCAGTTTGCAGAGAACTTACGGAGGAGCGAAGAAGGGATCGTGCCCCTTGTGGTGCGCCTCGATGAGAACTTAGCTGAGGAGAAGCTCGATGAGCGATGATTGCCTGTTTTGCAAAATCGGCAAGAAGGAGATCGCCGCCAAGATCGTTTACGAAGATGCCGACATCTTCGCGTTTGAAGACATCCACCCGCAGGCGCCCACGCACGTGCTCATTTGCCCGCGAAAACACTTTGCGGCACTCGATGATGCCACTGCGGCGGACGGGCCGTTGTTGGGTCGACTGCAATTGGTAGCGGCACGGCTGGCGCGCGATGGAAATATCACTACTGGTTACCGCACCATATTTAACAACGGTCACGGAGCGGGGCAAAGCGTCTTTCATTTGCACCTACATCTTCTCGGCGGCCGCCCTCTGCGCTGGCCGCCGGGATAAAGTAAAAGAGTATCGGGATTCCTGACAGCTATTTATGGGTCATGACGAAGACGCCGTCCCAATCCGATCGGGGGCCTTCGAGCAGGTAATCCAGGCAACGTACCATGTACATGCGAGAGGGAGCGTCATCCGGCCAGCGATCGATTAAGGTTTTAAAGATTTTTTGCGCCTCATTCCATCGACGTTGCTGATAAGCGGAGCGGCCTCTCGCGAACAGTTCAAGGCGTTCCGTCCATTCGCTCAGGCTACCGGGGCCTTCGGCGGGGAGATCTTTGGCTCGCGCAATCAGTTCAAAAATTTCGACGGGCTGTAATTTGCCCTTTACGCGTATCAAATCTAACCCGCGGAAAACGAATCCCGCCTCGCGAGCGCCCTCGTAGGTACTCTCACTGACGATAATGTGCGTGCCATATTCTTTGTTGAGCCCTTCGAGCCGGGATGAAAGGTTCACGGTGTCGCCCATCGCGGTGTAGCCGTAGCGCAATACTGACCCCATATTGCCCACCGACGCGGCTCCCGAGTGCAGTCCGATACCAATATCCATCGGGGGCTTGCCTTCTTTAGTCCACTGCACTTGCAAGCAGCGGACGCGAGCCATCATCTCGAGGGCAGTTTGGCAAGCCTTGATCCTGTGATCGTGGTCTTGAAAGGGCGCCCCCCAGAACGCCATCACCGCATCGCCGATATACTTATCGAGTGTGCCCTGATGCGCGAAGATGATTTGGGTCATGTCAGTCAGATACTGATTCAAGAACAGCGCGAGGTCCTGAGCATCAAGCTGCTCGGAAATGGACGTAAAGCCGCGCACATCGCTAAACATCACCGTGATTTCCGTTTTACGCGGCTGAACCAGCTCTGGATTTTCAAGCAAGCGGCGGATGATTTCCGGACTTAAGTATTGCTGAAATGCTCCGCGCACCTTGCGTTTTTCTTTTTCTTCCACCAGGGCCCGGTACAGCGCCACGAGCAAAACGTTGCTGCCAATCGTCAGCAGGGGCAAAATAAAATTCAACCACCAGCCGTGTAGAAAAGCTGTGAAGTTCACCGCTATAAACGGAACGATCAACCCGAGACCAAACCACATCCACTTGGGATTCACCAGGGCCAGCCAAATTCCCAAGGGAATACCAAACGAGAAAATCAGCAAGGCATCGATCAGAGCTTGCTTCGCGCCGCGAACAAGGAATCTCTGATTCAGAATATTATCGATTACGTTGGCGTGAATTTCGACACCGGGATAATCGCTGCCGCTGTAAGGAGTGGCCTTGATATCAGCGATGCCCGTAGCTGTCGCGCCAATGAGCACAATTTTATCGCGGAAAGTGCCTGGCGGAAATTTGTGATAGACAACGTCGGCGAGGGAGTAGTGCGCAAAGCTCCCGACCGGTCCCTGATAATTGATCATCGCGCGCCCGAGATCGTCGGGACGAATGCGTAGCTCAGGGCCGAATTGGAGGTCATAGATCCCGGTAGCGGAATACCTCAGGATCGTTTGCTCGGACTTTAGCTTTAAAAAGGCGCGGACGGTCATCACATCCAAAGAAGGATATAAATCCCAATCCACAAAATCTTGCGAGCGGCTGTAGGGCAGAATCAAAGTGGCGCGCCGGACGACGCCATCGGGATCAGGCACGGCGTTGAAGAAACCGGTCCAGGAAGCATCTCCCTTGAGAGCGGCCGTGAGAACAGCGATATTGGCCTCCGCACCTTTTGGAAGCAGCCCGGCACTAGCGAATTGCTGCATCAGAAACAGCCGGTCTGCTTTGCTCAGCGAACCACGCATCCCGATGACTTGTGGAAACGCAAAAAAGCTAAGTTGATCGGCGTATTGATCGAGCGTTGCGGCATCAAGTCCACGCAAGTCGGCCTGCGTGTAGAAGAAAAAATTTCCGAGAATCACGGGTCCGAATCGCGAGATCGCTGCGGCAAATTGTTTGTCGGCGTCGTAGTCTTGCTCGAGGCGCTTCAGGAGGACAGCGAGTTGGGGATCGGTCTTCGCGTTGTTCTTCGCATTGGTGTTCGAAAATGGGTTCTGGCGTTGCCGGCTGGTGGCTTCCAGATTCTTCCGGAGCACGCCGATGGCCGGATTGATTTCCGGTTTGCTGAAGGTTACGTCAAAGCTTGCGACGCGCGCGCCATCTTCGCGAAGCACATCCAACAACTGGGCGTAGTAGCTGCGCGTGAACGGGAAGCGCCCGAGAACTTCCTGTGAATGCTGGTCGATATCGATAATTGAGATGCGCGGATCCGGATGCGTGAAGCGCGCCGAGCGGTAACGAAATCGAGTATCCAGGGAATCGAGCTCGAGCCGTTGAAGAAACTCAAAGCCCGGAGTTTTTGTTTCCTGCAGAAACACCAGGTAGTAGAGCGCAAAAGCGAAAGCGGTGATGACCAGACTGATGATGAAGGAAGCGCGATGCCTCCACCACGTCCGGACAAGATGGGAGAAGCCGTGAACGCTCCTACGGAGCACCGAATTCGCAACAGCTCCAGGCATTGGACGCGCGGTTGTTCCGATTAATCGCGGAAAATAAAGCGCATGCGAATGCTGTCCACTTCGATGATGTCACCATCATTCAAGCGGACCGGCCCGCGTATGGGAGCGGCGTTTACGCTGGGAACCTTGTCGCCGGGGGCAAGATAGAATCCATCATCGCGTTTGTTGATTTGCGCGACTACCTGCGGTTTGAACCAGCCGCGCACCTTGATGGTAGCCATTGCGGATTTTCCGATGATGGTTAGCTTGTTGGTAAGAACGTATTCCTTCTGGTCAGTCTTGCCGCTCATAATCACGAGTGTGGGAACTTTCAGGCGGCCCGGCGCAAGTTGCGAGCGCTCACCGAGCGCTACGGCCTGCTGCAGCATTTCGCGGCGCTGTTTGGTGTCGAGCACCATCGTTTCGTCCACACGCGGAGCAGACATTTTGCGTCCGCTATCCCACGGAACGGCGGCATCGCCGGACTGATCCACAAAGATGGTGTGCTTGCCAACGACTATGGAATCGCCATCGTGAAGCGTGGCACGCTCGATGCGAAGATCGTTTACGAAGGTTCCGTTCAAGCTGTTCAGGTCTTCGACAACCAGGCGACCTGCCTCAACATAGACTTTTGCGTGATAGTTGGAAATGGCCAGATTGTCTACGCACAAATCATTATCGGGCGCGCGACCGATACTCAAGGGACGACCGCCGATGGGCACTTCTTTCAGCACTCGGTTCTCAAATTTCAAACTTAGCTTCGCCATTTCAATTTCCTCCTGCGGACGCTGGGGCATCCGATGGACTACCGAACCAGCGGCGTAGGCGCGCTACCAGGTTGCTGGCCGCTGGCTGCACTTGCATAACGATAACGGTCACATTATCTTCGCCGCCATTTTCATTCGCGAGAACCACCAGGCGCTCGGCGGATTTCTGAGGAACCGGTTCCGTCAGCAGGGTGCTGGCAATTTCCGGATCGGTGACCATGCGAGTCAAGCCGTCCGAGCAAATCACCACAGCGTCGCCATCGAGTAAAGCATGTTCGTCCGCATCCACTTCGACTTCAGGCTGCGTGCCGAGCGCGCGAATCAGAACGCTCTGCATTTCACTCTCGTCGGCTTGCTGCGGTGTCAGAATGCCGCGACGAACTTGTTCGGCGACGAGAGAATGATCCCTGGTGAGCTGGTCGAGCGAACCGGAGCGCAGCAGGTACGCGCGGCTGTCGCCCACATGAGCCACACTGATGCGGTGCTCTTGTACCCAGGCGGCAATTACCGTTGCTCCCATTCCCCGCTGCGCCGCGTTGGTAGTGGCAGCTTCATGAATCTTGCGATTGGCAAGGCGTATAGCGCTTGCCAGGCGGTTGGTTCTTTCCGAAAGCGCTGCGTTGCGTTCGCCGAAAAAGGGAGCAGACGGGTTATGTACGGCTTCCAGGCAATGGCTTGCTACCGTCTCAACGGCAAGAGCGCTGGCCACTTCTCCGTGCGCTTCGCCTCCCATCCCGTCGGAAAGCACAAACAGATCTAGCGGGGCGACGATGCGAAACGAATCTTCGTTATTGGTGCGGACGCGTCCAACATCGGTGCATCCCCCACTTGTAATTCGCACTCGCTTGCCTCGTACAACAGGCCTATGGCCTGCTGCGGAACACTGCTGCGGCGCAGAACGCTTCAAGTCACGACCAAGGGCCCTGCGGCTTTATTTACGACCCTGTGGCAGGCTAACAAAGTGGTTGCGAGCATTCAAGGAACGTTAGTTGCGGTAGTTACCGGGCAATTAACAGCTCCTGGACCGCGCGGTCCGGGGCAGCGGCCATGAATCGCGTTACAACCGGGGTACAATAATGGCCGGCGATGTTGCTCATCACATTGACGGAGCGTAATTTACGGGCGGCTTTATGGGCCGTGGTTGTGGCCGGGACAACGCTCACCGCGCCACCCCGTGTGGCAGCTCAAGCTCAATCCTCTGCGGAGGCATCACCGACCCCCTCCGCGGCGCGAATGATCATTCTGCCCCGCAAACTGGTTGCCAGAGAGCGCGCCACACTCGCGGTTCTGGACATTCAAGGACGGCTGACCCCAGATGCAATTGTAGAATTTTCCAGCGGCGCGCACGTGCGGACCGATTCGACAGGTCGTGCAGCATTCGACGTTCCAACGAAGCCAAAAGTGCTTTTTGCACATTTGCAGGGACGCCCTGATAAGGTTTCGAGTGTTATCGTTCAGCGGACCAGTTCGGCAGAGCCGGGTCTTACTGTTTCGAGCTATCCCCGTGTGGTCGCACGTACCGATCGTTTCGATTTATCTGGCTCAGGATTCAGCGGAACGGCAGATGCCAATGGGGCAAACGCCGGCGGCACGACTGCGCTGATCCTTGCGGCGTCACCACTAGCTTTAGTGCTCATGCCAGCCCCAGGTCTAAGCGAAGGACCTTCGGAATTTTCCGTGGAAACGCGCGGGCAGCATGCGGGACCATTCCCAATCACATTCGTCTCGCTCGAGGTGAGCGCCACGAAACACCGTCTGGCAGCGAATGAACGTGGAGTGCTGACCGTGCGCGTGCGCGGAAGCGACCAAAGGTTGTTGATCGAAGCGCGAAATCTAACCCCTGAAATCGTGGCTTTAGCTCGCGCAAACGCACTGCGAGAGGTTACCAGTGGAGGCGAAGAAAACGTCGCTCGCTTTGAGCTCCGCGGACTTCGTACCGGAGCTTTCTCGATCAGCGTGCGTCTGGTTCCAACGATAAATGCCCCTTTGCCGAAAGCTCCAACGGTTTCGCAGCCGCTTCCGGAAGCGCACCTTCGGCCATTTGGTCGAGAGTCGCGCGGGCCCGATCGAGTTTACGATCGGCGTCCAAATAGGACTGTTGCGCATTGCGCAGATGTGTGCCGAGCTTGTCGTACAACTCACCGAAGTTTTCAAATTGCTTCTTAAGTCCCGCCAGGCCTTCACCGAGTTTTGTCGCGTTCTCTTCGATCTGCATTCCATGAAGTCCCATCATAATCAGCCGCAAATGAGCATAGAGCGTGTTGGGCGATACGGGAATAACCGACTTGCCGCGGCAATATTCGTCAAGAGCGATGCCTTTGCTATCCGCGGACATCAGCAGCTCATAGTAAACCCCTTCGGAAGGGACGAACATCAAAGCGATATCGAGCGTTCCTTCATCCGGTAAAATATATTTTTTGCAAATCGAATCGGCGTGTGTGCGCACGGCCTGCAAAAATCCGCGACGCGCTTCATCGCCTTCTGTGACGACCCTACGATAGTCCTCGAGAGGAAACTTCGAATCGATGGGCAAAAGTTTGTCGCGCAGGCGAACGATAGCGTCCACAACATCCCCAGTTGAAAAATGATACTGCGTCTGGTAGCTAGAGACCGGCAGGGTGTCGGCGAGCAGGCGCTCGAGGGTAACCTCGCCGAGTCCCCCGCGCGTTTTCGCACCGGTCAGAACGGTTTGAAGCGCCTGCGACGCTAACGAGAGACCCATGCTGGCTTGCTGAACCTCGCCAAGCTGCATCTGAATTTTGCCCAGGACTTCGCGCGAGCTTTTCACTTCGGCGTTCCAGTTTTCCTGACCCTTGGAGGTCAATAGGATGGAATTGTCGACGCCCTTCTGGACAGTTTGATTCATCTGGCCAAGTTGGTGCGTCACGGTCTGATTGAGTTGGCCGATTTGACTGGCAAAATTTTGCGCTTGCATCGCATGAAGACTCTGCATTTCCTGGCGAAGCGCGGTGAGTTGCGATTCGAGCAGCTCGGCTCTGCGCTGAGTGCGTCCCTGGTTAGCGATTGCCCAGATCGCTAAGCCACCCGCGGCGCCAACGACGACACTTAGGATGATCCATGGGTTCATAGTTGTCGTTCATTCAAGCAGGTCGCACAGCGCACCGGCGGCTGATTGCTGTGCTTGGTTCCATCCTAAAGGAGGCTAGCGCGGACCCCCCGTGGGGCGCAAGCGATACATCGCGAGACGTTTCGGGTGACTGCGTCGCTAGGGGAGAGAGAAATTTACGCTGCGGAAAAGATTATTAGCTGAGGTGTCGGCGCACAAGACGCCGAAGCTTTTCACGGTCATCTTCTTTCATGTGTACGAACTCGATCCCGCCCCCGGCCGGTCCAGTGTTTCGCACCACCGCGGTGGAATGGATTTTTCGCAGACCTGAGCGAATTTCCAGCTTGATAGAGTCTCCGACAGCCAACCGGCGGTCAGACTCGAGATACGCTCCGCCGAGGCTGATGGTGCGCACGCGCACGGTCGCGGGTTGCGACCCTTGAATCTGCGCATTCAGCGGCGAAGACAGCGGAATACGGGCATAACGACGCGGTACCGTGTAGGAAAGGCTCGAGCGCTCGACCGCTTCATAGGCGGCGCGAAGCCGCACAGAGGAAGGATTATTTTCAATTACCTGTAAGGCTTCTTCGGCCGCGGCACGCAACCCTGCGGGCTCCACGTAAACCAGGCCGCTACGCTCTTGGATAATGGCGCGAAGTACTGGAGCAGCTTCTTCGGCACGGAGCCGGGCCAGCGCCTCGATGGATTTTATGCGGATAAAGAGGTCGCGCAAGCTTTCGTGTTTGCCAGCAGCAATTTCCATCAGTTGCGGCACCGCGGAAAGCTCCTGTGCTAAGCCGATCTGGTCGATCATCATCGGCACAACAAGAGGATTTGCGTCGGGCAGGACGGCAAGAAACGCGAAAGCGGCCTGGGTACTCGACGCCTGATTCGCCGGACGCGCAAGTTCGGAAATAGCCAAATCTTGCAGACTCCAATCCCAGCTTGGAAGCGCTCGCGGGAGGCAGCGCACCAGGCGGGCGCTATCCGCGGCGGCTAGCATCTTAACGGCTGCAGAAGCACGTTGGCGGCGCGCCTCAAACAAACGAGTTTCGAGCAAGCCAAGAACCGGCACGCCCATCACGCGTAGCAGCCGCGCCATCGCCGGCAAAACTTCGGGGCCTTGGGTCTCGGTGAGCAGCAGGCTGAGCCTGTCCAGCAAGCGTTCCGGATCGCGGTGCAGCAAGCGCGGGAGCACTGGATCGAGTGCGCGGTTGGCTAGCGCCGCATCTACAAGCAGCAACCACCGATCGTCAGCCACCAATCGAGTGGCGAGTGCCGCAAGGTGCGCGTGTTCGTCGTCTCGCGGAGCTTGTTCGAGAGCCACGAGTATAGTTTCAAATGCCGGGAAGTCGGAGCGCTCGACTGCCAGGCGCGCCAGATTTTCGGTCAAAGCCGCAAGCAGCGCCGCGATCTCGGGAATCGTTTCGTTGCTGAGCGCGCGCAAGACGCCGCGGCTCAATTCTTCCGGTAATTGATGTGGCCAGAACCGCTCGGTGAGCCCCTGGAGATCGCATAACCCAGCTGCGGCCGCGCGTCGTGCGTGAACACTTTCATTCTCGAGGCATCGCGCATAGTTTAGGAGCACGAGGCGCGCTTCACGGCGCGAGGCATCCGCTCCGGCGTCTCCCAATTGCTCAAGGGCCTGTCGCAGAGCGGCTACTGGAACACACCAAACGTTGCTGCTTCGAAGCACGCTTGATTTTTCTCGCGGTGCCAGTTCGGTCCAGAAGCGCTTCACCAGGCCTTCGCGGTAAGCTTCGTTGGCCCAGTGTGCAGCGAGGGTGGTGAGATGTTGCGAAGAATGCGGACCCGTGTAACCGCCCGCCGCCACCAGATCATCGCCCAGACGGTCAAACAAAGGGCGCACGTTGTAAGGATTCAAGCGCCCGGCGACAAATTCCTCTTGCACAAATTGGAAAATTAGCGATTCCGACAGACGGATCAGATACGGCTGAGGCAATTCGCCTTCACGCGGCGGTTTATCATTTACGGTTGCGACGAGCAGTCTCACTGTCTTGCGCTCCGCTTCCGCAAGAGTGGAATGTATAGCGCGTGCGGCATCCTGCGCCGAGGTGCCGCCTGCAATTTCCAGCGGGGGGGTTAGCCGTGCCAACAAACGCAATGCGGGTGCCAACTCTTCGAGCTTTGGCGCACTGACCGGCGTGCTGGCCGCTTGAGCCGCTTCCTCCCTCGACGCGCCGCCATAAGCCATCATCGCGGCGATGAGGCTCGCCAGCACACTGTCTACTCTTCGCTCGATGTGCGTATTCACCGTGATTCCAGCGATGTGATGCTCAGCGAGACGGCTTGCCCAATCTGTCTCCCGTTGACCCCCAGACGACACGGCCCCAATTCTGCCGTGCGCTTCGGATCTTATCAGAGTGCCATTGGTTAATTGCGCGAGCGTTTCGAGCTCGCCCAGATTCGTTTCAGCATAGAAGACCAAAGTAGAAATGCCCGCCTCATTGAGTTCCGCTCCCAGCATGCTTAGCTCGTACCGGCTGTCGGCAATCGGCATCTCGCTAAGTTTGGGGACTACGATGCCTCCGCGTTCGACGCTGATGGCCAGGGCACCGACGGTTTCCATTGCCGCTCGAAGGCTGCGTTCGGCCGCATCTAAATTTTCCATCACGCGCGGATGATTCTTGCTATAAAGTCTGGCGGATCGCAGCAGCACATGAAACGCGCGCAAGAAGCGCACCACGGTTGTCTCCGCGTGTCTCTGAGTTACCGCTTCGGTGCGCGGGAATGCGTCTACTGCGGATAGCAGCCTTCCGCCGGTGCGAGGCGCGCCCTCATGGTTCAGACGTGCGTCAACCAGTGTGGGTTGTGGCGTCTTTGTCAGTGCCCGTAAGGCCAATTGCTTCTCCCACTGCGGCAGGCGTAAACAACGAGCGATTAGAGTCTTTGCCTCCTATTGAAAGAGCACGATCCTTGCCAGCTGTATTATACTGTAACCAGTTTAATTTCAGTACTATGTGCAGAGGGAAGGTTTCTTCCCGAGGTTCTGGCAGGGCCCTCTGGGCAGAAAGGTAACAAGTTAGGCAGAACGCACGGAGCTCTTGGCGTTTCACCAATCTGCCTGTTGCAACTCTAAATTTAAGAGAACCGTGAAGGGAATTCCTGCAGGAATTACTGCAATTTCCTGCCCATCATTCTGGCCAGCGAAGCGCTTCATTCACTTGTACTGATTGCCCTTCATCCACAAGAACTTTGCGGTTTACCTGAAGGAAGCCCTTTAATCTGAGGGTTAACGTGTGCTCGCCAGCCGTCAAGCGCACTCTTGCAGGCGTAACTTCGCCAGTCGGGTTTCCATCCACCAGGATTTCCGCACCGAGCGGTGCCGTGCGAACATTGGCCCACGCCACGCGGGGCGTGGAGCTTTGCGCCAGAGGGACGTCGAGCGTAGTTAGCACACTGGCTTTAACTTGGACTTGCCCTGCGTAGGAATCGAACCCCGGCTTTTTGACCACCAGGCTGTATTGCCCCGGCCCTAAAACCAACGTAGCAGGCGTCTGACCAGAAGACTGTTTCGCGCCATCGAGAAAGATGTCCGCACCAGCAGGGTGACTGGAGACGAATAACCCCTCAGCGGTTGCTTCCAATTGAATGCGCTGATCAAGGATTTCGCCAGGGGCAATGCTCAACGGAGTTTGCACTGGTTTATATCCTGGTTTGCCGACCCCCAGGGTATAACCCTGCGGCTTTAAATCATCAAAGCGGCAAGGCGTTTGGCATTGCGAGAAAATGCGGCCGCCCGGGCCACGTAAAATTGCCGTTGCTCCAATGACGTCACTGGTTACATCGAGTGCGCCAAGGCCACCGGCCGGACGCGGCCGGTCATCCGATTTGGGTTCGCCGCTGGTGGTCGAAGAATCAGCGGCATATTCGACGTGATCTACTAAGTGCACGTGGGTGGGAATATTCTTTAGATTTTGCAGCAATCGCCGATGCTCACTTGGATTCAAGCTGCCCGACAGCGTCAAGGTATTTCCAACGCCCGAAATCTTGATCTTTCCGCTTAGGCGGGCGCTTTGCAAATCTTTCTCAATTTTTCCTCGAACCGAACTAATTTCCGGATTCACTGATGTCGATTCGGGTCCGTGCGTCGGATTTGCGGGTTTCTCGGAAGCTTTCTCGCTCTCGGCGTTCAGCGTTGTTGCTGCCGGCTCTGAATTCGATGCCTCGGCCGCTGGCTCGCCAGCTGGTTTTGCGACCGGGTCGATGGCTGCTGCAGCGTCCAGTGTTGCGACTTTCTCGGGCGCAGCAGCGGTTTTGTTGGCGCGCGTGCGGACCAGCAGGTCTTGTACGGCCGGCCGCAGGCGATAACCGGCATATCCAATAATCGCCAACAAAATTATGGAAAGCACAATTGCGGAACCGTGGCCACGTTTCTCTCTCGGTGCGCTTGCTTGTCTTACGTAGGATGTCCGCGTTGGCGCTACACCGCCGTGCGTCGCTATAGCCCCAGGACGCATCGCGAGCGTTGCCATTGGTCCGCTGGTCGCAACTTGCGACTGAGCTGCGCCCGATAGTGCCATCGTCGCATTCGGATTCGGCCCCAGCTCTCGATAGTTTCGCAACTCTTCGAGCATCTCCCGGCAACTCTGATAACGCGCATCGGGGTGCTTCGCGAGTGCTTTGGTGATGACATAATCCAACCCGGGATGAATCGATGAGTCGAGTTGCCGCGGCGGAATCGGGTCCTCGTTCACAATCTTATAAATAACCGTCGTGATGTTCTGGCCTGGAAACGGTTTTTCTCCGGTAATCACTTCATAGAGCACCACGCCCAGGGAAAATATGTCGGATCGCCCGTCCACTGCTTTGCCCTTCACCTGTTCCGGAGACATGTAACTTGGCGTACCGACCACCTGCGCGGTCTGGTGCGTGGTTCCAAATTGGAGAATTTTCGCAGTGCCGAAATCGGTGATCTTCAAAGTATCATCGGAGGTAAGCATCAAGTTGGCGGGCTTGATGTCGCGATGAACCACGTTGCGTTCGTGAGCAAATTGCAACGCCGAGCACGCCTGTTCCATCAAACGCAGCACCCGCGGCAGCGGAAAGGTTTGCTTGCTGTCGATCTGCGCCTGCAAGCTGCGCCCCTCAATCAGCTCCATCGTGATGTAGAAGAGTCCTTCTTCTTCGCCCGCGTCGTAAATAACCACGATGTTGGGATGGGTCAGCAATCCTGCGGCTCGCGCCTCAGTTTGAAATCGCGCGATTAACTCCTCGCGCGACATCCCCGTGCCTTCTTCGCTTAGACGGATGGTTTTCACAGCCACCGTGCGGCCAATCACCGGATCCGTGGCTCGATAGACCACACCCATAGCGCCGCGGCCAAGTTCCCCCACAATTTCGTAACGTCCGGCTTTGGCTAAGGCATCCACGTTGCTTCGTGTCCTTTACTCAGCCCTGCGAAATAACTCCCCTGTACAGGGTTGGTTCGTAGCACTCGCGGCCGAGTACCGGCACGACTGCGCAATCCATCATGGCAATCGGTGTCAATGCGCGGGCCTAGCAGGTTTGCCGAGCTACGAGCACCCCGGCATCACCTTTGAACATAGCTGCAGCGTAAAGGAGCGTCAACGCTCTCGAGGTACAGTGTTTCGCAGAAGCAACGCGCAGTAATTAATAGGACAAATTCAGCTAGCGGGAGTCGTGTGAAGCGGTAGCCACTTGCACCAACTCGTTCGCGGCGGGAGCGGGGGCCGCCATCGGCTTGAGGGTTTGTGGCGATCTCCAATTGTCGATCAGCGCCACTTGCTGGACACACGACACCGTGCAGCGTGGCGCGCAAAATTTCTTGGTTGAATATTCCCTACGGCGATCTTCCGCGGAATACGTCTCCAGTGGGATTCCCGGATACCCGCGCTGCTGCGAGCACCAGTGCACCAGGCCGTCCTCGCAAATGTATAAATAACGCGAGCCCGAACGACATCGCCACTGATTCTCTTTCCCCCGTGCGATGTTGTGCTGGAAGGCGTTGAATCGCGAGTAGGATCGTTTGCCCAATGCCATTATTTCTTCAAAAATTCCTATCTCCTGCGGGCCCAGCGGCTTGAGCTGACCATTGTGATCGTGGATGATTCCCACTGTGCTCGTCAGTCCCAGCGAAATCGCGCGATGCGCGACCTGCAGTGCATCCTGTGGATTCTTTACACCACTGCCCAGCACAGAATTAATGTTCACCTGAAACACGGAATGCTGCGCCAGTAGTTCGAGCTTTTGATCAAGCACCTTGAGGCTTTTCTTGGAGACCTCATCCGGTATCACATTATCAATGCTGATTTGCAGGTGCTCGAGCCCGGCGCGGTTCAGCCGTTCGATTCGCTCCGCAGTCAGCAAATAACCGTTGGTAATAAGACCGGCAATCATTCCGCGCTTGCGGATGTGAACGATAATCTCGTCGAGATCGGGATGCATCAGCGGCTCTCCGCCACTGATGGTGATAATGGAAGTACCCATGTCCGCAAGGCGATCGAAGCGCCGCTTCATTTCCTCAACCGGCACCGCACTCGACACGTCATCGAATTCATTGCAATAGGTGCATGCAAGATTGCACCTGCGCATCGGAATCACGTGTACGAGAATGGGATGATTTGTAGAGGCCAGGCCTCGCGCAATCATCCGCCACTCGCGTAGACGCGTCCGCGCAAATCTCAGTTTGCGCCGGAACAGCACGGCAGGAGACGCTTCGAGTTTTTTCTTCGCACCGGCCATAGAGACATTCGCTTCAGTACATCGCTTGCGCTTTACGAGTCACGGAGTGGAATGCACCTCTCAAATTATACATGACGCAGGCGCAAGCCACAGCGCCGCCAAACTAATCGTCCACGCGATAGCTATCCCCATCGCTCATGGCAACCTTACAACAAATCCCCGAGCCGCGCGCTCCCCTTTAGCACCGGCGGCTAGCAATAAGCCCATGCCGCAGTGTGATTTAGCTCCACCTTGCCATGGCTAATTGCCTACGGAAATCGCCGGCCTTATATACATTTTATCGACGATTGTCGTATTACCTACGCTACGAAAAAATAAAGCAACAAGGTTTGTCAGTTTGCCGAAAGCGCGTCGAGTGAATTGTTTGTACCGGAGAAGTTATATTCTGGCGCCAGACATCCCGCCCACCGGCGACCGAATCTAAATCACGGGGTTTCGAATACATCTCAAGGAGGAGATCCATGAAGCGCATCTTATTCATACTACTGCTCGCGGGGGGCTTGGTCCCAGCCGCATCCGCACAGGAAAGTGCCGATCATGTTCACGTTGGCGTTTTTGCCGACTACTTCCGCCTCCATCAGAATGAGTCCAACATGGCCGGAGTCGGGGCACGCTTGGGCTTCAACACAAACCGATATCTGCGATTGGAAGCGGAAGCGGCGTACGACTTTAACGGCATCTATACCGAAAACTTCAGACCGGTTATGGGTAACGTTAGAGTTTCTCGCTCCGACTTTCGCGTTATGCACGGATTGTTTGGTCCCACCATTACCACCGGACACGGGGCGATCCGCCCGTTCTTCACGGTCAAGGGCGGGGGGATCAATTTCCGTTTTGATCCCCGACCCGCAACTCCCGGCACCTTTTTCAGCTCCGTCGATGCTCTTCGCGCCCGGGATATCAACGGCGTCCTTTATCCTGGCGGCGGACTGGAAGGCCACCTCGGTCCCGTGGGCTTGCGATTCGATATCGGAGACATGATTTACTTCAACAACGGAGCTCATCACAATCTCCGCATGTCATTCGGCCCATTCCTCCGATTCTAACGGCTCGTATTGCAGAGTCCCTTCCTAAGCGGAGGGGACTCTGCAATTAAGTCTGCGATCTCCCGCTGCTTCCCTAACGTTTCCAAGTCTGAAAATTTCCTTTTGACGCAACCACTGTAGAATTGCGCAAACTGGCGGACAGAGAGACACGACGCGCGTGATCGAAACGCACCGCATCGCACCACAAGTGCCAGGCCCAGCAAAGCTGGCCTATCTTCTGGCCCTGCTTTTGTTCTGCGCAGTTCTGCGCGCCCAATCGCCAGGCCCGCCCGAGGCCGTTCCCTATCGAGCGAGCGCAGTCATTATCTGGTCTTCGAAAACACCTACGTCCGCGTTTTCAACGTCGCCGTCGCCCCGCATGAATCGACCCTTCTCCACCGGCACGACCTCGACTATCTTTACGTCCTCATCGGCCCTGCCGACGTCACTAACGCCGTTCTCGGCAAGCCCGAAGTCCGCCTGCAATTTGCCGATGCCCAAGTACATTTTTCGCGCGGCCCCTTCGCCCATATCGCTCGCAACGAAGCCGATGCACCCTTGCGCAAGGTCGCAATCGAGCTCCTGCACCCGCAGGGTCCCGCCCGTAATTTGTGTGGTAACGTTCTTGCAGAGGATCCTGGTCCCTGTCCTGAGGCGCAATCCCCAACGGATAAACCTCAATCACAAGCTCCGCCCAAAACTCCACCCGCAGCTCCGAGCAAAGCCTCAAAGATCAGCCCCCCTCCCGTGCACCACTCAATTCAGCCTTGGGGAGCTCGCCGTGAACTTCGCGCAGATGGAACCCACCTATGGTATCCGCAGCACCGCCCACGTTAACCGCTTGCTCGTGGTCCTGGAACAAGCCGAATTGGAAGTAACGTTGCCGCACAAGCGGCCCCGCCAACTCCATTCCGCCGATGTTCTCTGGCTCCCTGCCGAAGCCCCGGCGACTGTCGTCAACCTCGCGCCCGGCGTTTCCCGCTTCCTACTCATCTATTTCAAGGATTGAACGCAATGGAAGCATGCAGGCCCTGAATCGGGGCCTATGGCCGGGGCATATCGAGTTGTTTTAGTTTTTGCTCGACGCTTTGCTGGATACCTTTTCGGCGCGCTTCTGACTCGGTCGTATTGTTCGCCAGCAGTTCCAGAGCTTTCTTGGCATTTTCCCGTGCCAAATCTTTTTGCCCATCGGCCAGGTAGGCGTCCGCAAGGCTGTCGTACACATTCGGCGAACTTGGGTACTTCATCGCATTGAGTTTCATGATTTCTACAGCGCCTTTGGTGTCGCCAAGCTGGATATGCTCGTAGCCAAGCAAGTTGACAATCCCTTCCGGGAAGCTTGCCGCCTTCGGATCTCGCAGACGCGCTATCGTGAGCGCTGTCCCCAGCTTCGTTGCGCCGCCCGGCTGCCCGGCAGAATCGATCAGCTCCAAATTGCGGACCACTTGCGGGTCCAGCCGCGAACCATTGGACTTCGGCGCGCTTCCGGGTTTCTGCGTAAGCGTTGCTCGCAACCACTCCGCGATCATGTTGGGCAATTCTTTGTTCGCTGCAAACATATCCGTGCCATGCCCTCCCTTGGCGTACTGCGCAAACCGGCTGGCGGAGTTTGACGACACGCTGCACAGCCATTGCATCGTTTCGTTCAGATTGCCGAACTCATCATCGTCCGCCGCGGCGGTGAAAACCGACAAGCCCTTCGATGCTTGCAAGAATAAGCGCCCGTCGCGGTCGGTTGGACCGGAAAGCAAAACCAGCGACTTCACCTCCCTGTGCCGCCTGGCCAATTGAACCGAATTATTGACCCCGCAGCTCGCTCCGCCGGCGCCAATGGCCTCGCCTTTCACTCCCGGTTGCGAGACCAGATACTGCAAGGCCGCGTCGAAATCGCCTGGCCACTTCTCCTGCATCATTTTCCGCGCCTCGTCTGGTTTCAACTGGTCGAAACGCGGGCCCCCGCTTTCCCCGAACCCTCGGTTATCTACGGTTAGCACGTTGATTCCCCTCGCCGTGAGACGTTCCGCTAGCGAGTCCCACACTCTGCGCTGTCGATTGCACTGGTGCAGCAGCAGGACTCCCGCACCTGGCTTGCCCGCTGCGAAGTACGTCGCCTTGAGAAGGGTTCCGTCGGCCGCTGTCAGCGTTACAGTTCGTGGGCCGGGCACCTCCTTCGCCATACCGTCCATCACGAAGAAGCGAAATAGCAGAGCCGCAAGCAGCAAGAACCCAAAAAACAAACCGCGACGGTTGCCTGGTGAAGCCATAATCGTCTGCCGCCCGTTCATCACAACCACCCTCCCGACGCGCCAACTCACACCTTCTTGCCGCGCAGCCCGGTAATCAGCAGCCACATCCCCACTATAAAAAACACCGCCATCACAATCAGCATCACCGGCAACCACTCATGAGGCACTTGCGACCCCATAAACGGTAGCGCCTGGAGCACGCGCACCACCGCCAGCAACACCAGCACCGCCCCCAGCACCACCTTCCACAAAACCATACTCCCTCCTCCTCTCTTGGAATGAGATCGCACAGTGTCGGAAACTTAGGCCCTGGCTCCCCTGGCGAGGGGCATTTGGCTTCTACGAATTCCCGATGAGCACTCCGGCCAGGAAAACGAGGATCCCTCCGAGCAGCACCTGCACGGCGGCTGAAAATGCCGGGGTATCCATGTAACGGTGGCGCACCCAGGAGATCACGCTCAACTCTAACAGCACTACGACCATGGCGATGGTCATCGCAATTCTGAACCCGGGAATGAGAAACGGCAGCGTGTGGCCGATGCCTCCGAGCGCGGTCATCACGCCACACACGGTGCCGCGCACCCACGGATGGCCGCGCCCGGTCAGGCTGCCGTCGTCGGAGAGCGCCTCGGCAAAGCCCATGCTGATGCCCGCGCCGACCGAGGCCGCAAGTCCCACCACAAAGGCGGCCCAGTTATTTCGCGTGGCAACCGCCGCCGCGAACAGCGGCGCCAGCGTGGAGACCGAGCCGTCCATCAATCCCGCCAGGCCCGGCTGGATGATCTGCAGCACGAAGAGCCGGCGCCGCGCTTCTTCTTCCTTTCCTTTCTCGCTGGCACCCAGCTTTTCGCGCTCCAACTCCTCGGCGCGATCAGCGTGCGCGCGCTCCTCCTGCGCCAGGTCATCGAGAAGCTGTCGGGTGTTAGCGTCGGTGGCGCGCCCCGCGGCGCGCTCGTAGAACCGCCGCGTCTCCACTTCCATCGCGCTGGCCTGATTGCGGATCTTTTCCAGATTGATCGGCTGGAGCAACCACACCGGCTGCCGCTGCACGAAGCCTTTCACGTCCTGCCGGCGGATCAGCGGGATGTGTTCTCCGAATTTCTGGCGATACAGTTCCAGCAGCCGTCGACGATGCCCCGATTCCTCCACGCGCATCCCGTCGAACACCCCCGCGGAGCCGGGGAAATTCTGCCGCAGCCCTTCAGCGAAATCGCTGTATATGCGTTCGTCCTCCTCTTCGAGCGAAATCGCCAGCGCCAGCACTTCCCTCTCCGTAAGGCTGTTGAATTTTCTCATCGCACTCGTTCCTCACAGACACCTGTGGATCGCTCCCGGCACGGTCGAACATTGTAAGCCAGGTCATAAATGAATAGCACCACCGGGACGCTGTCTTAGATTGACCGCCCCCCCCATTCTCGCCTAGATTGCCCAAATGCTGCTCGAGGGTTTGCATTCTGTAAAAACACGAAGCCAATTGGCTTAAACCTCGCCCCTCAGTTGAGGCAGCGCTTAACCGGCGGATCGGGGCTCGGAAAACCCTGCCGGCAAATGAGTCGCCAAAATTTGTCGGCGCGCTCTCGGCAGTCTCGACAGCCGGACTCCACTAGCGTCCTTGTTGCTGCTACACTAAGCGCAGCCTGCACCAACAAGGAGTTTGCGCATGTCCGAAGCTTCCCGCTCGGCGTCTGTGAACCGCCCGACGCGCATCGAAACCGACAGCATGGGGAAGATGGAAGTCCCAGCGGACCGCTACTGGGGCGCGCAGACCGCGCGCGCGCTCATCCATTTCGCGATCGGTAAAGACACCATGCCGAGCGAGCTCATTCGCGCCTTTGGCATCCTGAAAAAAGCCTGCGCGCTCGTCAATCAGGATCTCGGCAAGCTCCCACCCGACAAATGCAAGCTCATCGTGCAAGCCGCCGACGAGATCATCTCCGGCAAGTTGCGTGATCATTTTCCGCTGCGCGTCTGGCAGACCGGTAGCGGCACGCAGACCAACATGAACGTCAATGAGGTAATAGCCAATCGCGCTATCGAAATCGCCGGCGGCACAATGGGCAGCAAAAAGCCCATTCATCCCAACGATGACGTGAACATGTCGCAGTCCTCCAATGACACGTTTCCTGCAGCGATGCACATCTCCGCGGCCACAGAAGTTGCGCGTACGCTGATTCCCGCTGTAGAAAAATTAGCCCGCGCGCTTGATGCCAAGGCCAAGCAGTTCGCCAACATCGTGAAAATCGGCCGCACTCATCTGCAGGATGCCACGCCGCTCACCCTTGGCCAGGAACTATCCGGATGGGTCAGCCTGCTCGAGCGCGACCTTGCACGTCTCGGCAATGCGCTTTCCGGACTCTATGAACTGGCCATTGGCGGCACGGCCGTCGGCACCGGACTGAACGCGCATCCTGAATTTGCCGAGCGCGCCGCAAAGAAAATCGCCGAGCTCACCGGTTTGCCGTTTAAATCGCACCCCAACAAATTCGCCGCGCTCTCCGCGCATGATGAACTTGTCTTTGCCAGTGGCGCGCTCAAAACGCTCGCCGCATCGCTCATGAAAATTGCCAACGATGTGCGCTGGCTGGCCTCCGGTCCGCGCTGCGGCTTGGGCGAGCTCATGCTCCCGGAAAACGAGCCCGGCTCGAGCATCATGCCCGGCAAAGTAAATCCCACGCAGGCCGAAGCCATGACCATGGTGGCCGTGCAAGTGATGGGCAATGACGCCGCAATCGGATTTGCCGGCTCACAAGGAAATTTTGAGCTCAACGTTTTCAAGCCCGTCATCATTTTCAATTTTCTGCATTCTGTCGAGCTGCTCTCGGATGCCTGCCACAGCTTCGCCGATCACTGCGTCGTGGGAATCGAAGTCAATCGCAAGCAGATTGATTTCTACGTCAAGAATTCCCTGATGCTGGTCACCGCCCTGAGCCCCAAGATCGGTTACGACAAAGCCGCTCTGGCAGCACACACCGCCCATCACGAAAACCTCACCCTACGCGAAGCGGTCGTCAAGCTCGGCTACCTCACCGGCGATGAATTCGACAAACTCGTCCGCCCCGAAGACATGACCCACGCATGAGCCAAGAAATGACCGCACAAAGGTCGTCGAAAGCAGCCCACGAAAAAGTGTTTATGCTCGGTCGGGTCATTGTGTTCGGTGCGCCCGATTTCGGACCTGGGCTGACATCCGATCGGGAGTCCAAATGATTTTGCACGCTGCTTTCCTCAGGTTAGGCGTATTACTGTTCGGGTGCCTGCTCTCCGCTCAGCAGGCGAAGGAGTCCGCGACATACACGCTGAAGGCCACACCGAAGACGATCGCCTGGGGCTATTACGACGCCAGTGCGCCACCGGTGCTGCGGATTAAGTCCGGCGATACCGTCGAGATTCACACGCTGATCACTTCGAGCCCCAAGCGCCTCGAAGATGCGGGTGTTGCTCCGCAACAGATCGAGCAGTCGCTTCGCGATATCTACAAAGAAGTGACCAACAAGGGCCCCGGCGGGCACATTCTCACTGGTCCAATTTATATTGAAAACGCTGAGCCGGGCGACGTTCTCGAAGTGCGCATACTTGCCATTCGCTTGGCGATTCCGTACGCCTACAATGGGTTTGGTCCTGGCCGGGGATTCCTGCCTGAGGATTTTCCTTATCCAAAAACGAAAATTATTCCCCTCGATGAAAAACGCATGATGGCGCATTTTGCCGAGGGCATCGAAATTCCGTTACGTCCATTTTTTGGCAGCGTAGGCGTGGCACCGCCCGAATCCTCCGGGAAGATCAGCAGCGCGCCTCCCTGGATTCACGCCGGAAATCTTGACAACAAGGAACTGGTCTCCGGGACATCGCTTTTTATTCCCGTGCATGCGCGCGGCGCGCTGTTGGAAGTGGGTGACGGTCACGCCGGGCAAGGCAACGGCGAGGTTGATATCACTGCCATGGAAACCTCGCTCGTCGGTACGTTTCAATTGGTGGTGCGCAAGGATATGCATCTGCGCTGGCCGCGTGCCGAAACGCCGACGCATTACATCACCATGGGTCTGCATGAGGATTTGAACGAGGCCACTAAGTTAGCGGTTCGCGAGATGATCGATTTTCTGGTGACCGAGAAGCACCTCAGCCGCGACGAAGCTTACATGCTCACGAGCGTGGCCGCTGATCTGAGCATTACCGAACTCGTTGACGGTAACAAAGGTGTTCACGCGTCCATACCCAAAGAAATCTTTGTCTACCCGCGAAAGAAATGAAGTCGTGGTCTGCGGACTCCGTATCACGCATCAGCCCATCGAGCTCGGGCTCGATCTTGTACATCACGCGGACTTGGCTGGTGAAACAGGTGCTAATCCCTGCCAAAGTATTTTTTGCGAGCGTATCGATGTGCTCGTCGACGCCGGCTTGGCCTGGGATCGGCAGGTGAAAGCCAAGCCTAAAACCATGCGAGCTCCAAGATAGCTGTTGGGAATACGGAAATGAGGAATTGTCAATGACCATCGGCCGCGCTCCGCGGCCGCGAGTTTGAAGAATCTTTGCCGCTCGAACCGAGCACCGAGCGGATCGCCGCTTCGTAAACCTCCCGCTTGCTCTCGCCGACAATCTGCCCAACTTGTCGCCCATCGCGGGCATAAAAAAATGACGCCGGAATCGAGCCGCTCCACTCTTTGTTTACCACGTTAATGAACTGCTCCTCTTTGCCGGGTCGTTTACGAAAATTTGGGAAAACGGGTTTATACCGTGCAAGAAACCTGCGCATCAGAATCATCTCTCCGTCGCCATCGAGACTGATGCCTAGCAGTTGCAAGCCTTCCGGCGCGTATTTCTTCGCGAGTTCATTCAGCATCGGGTATTCATCGCGGCACGGCTCGCACCATGTGGCCCAGAAATTCACCAGCAGCGGCTTGCCACTGTATTTGGTAAGAATGTTTTCGAAGCCCTGCTGGTCGATTACCATCGGATCCGCAATTGCTGGTGATCCCGTTTTTCGTCCCGTTTTTCCGCCCGCTTTGGCGCCCTGTTGTCCGCGTTTCGCGGGCGCCCGCGCATCCTGCGCAAACAGTGCTAAATTCGCCTCTGCCAAAATAAAGAATCCGAGCACGGCCAGCAAGGGCATGACCGCTCGAAACCAAATAGTGCGCATAAATCAGACCTCCGTAGCCTTGGACGTAGCGTCTCCATTTTAGTTGTCAGTGCAGCCACAGTGCAATCGCTTCCAATCACGTTGGTTAAATGCGCGCGCAAGTCTGGGCTTGTCTCGCACCCAACTTCACGCTGCTGATGGATGGTACTGGTAGATGCAGTGGATATGGTTGTGAGGGGCTGCAGTAGAGGGCGCTGTCGCTATGGAGTATACTAAATGCTGAGCGGAGGTTGTGGAGACTACTTGTCCCGGCGCTCGGATAATGATATAAAACCGGATTCTTTAAGCCTGAGTTTTCGGCGCGTTGAGGATTCACGTATCGCTCGGAGGAAACCCTGATGGCTTATGTAATCGCAGAGCCCTGCATCGGAACCAAGGACACCGCGTGTGTAGACGTCTGCCCGGTGGATTGCATTCACCCGCGCAAGGACGAGCCGACTTACGAAGGTGAGACACAGTTGTACATCAGCCCGGTCGAGTGCATTGACTGCGGCGCGTGCGTTCCGGTATGCCCGGTAACAGCAATTTTCGCTCTTGAGGACTTGCCGGAAAAGTGGTCGAATTTCACAGCGATCAATGCTGACTGGTACACGAAAAAGGCGTAAGCAGGCCTATCTCGGCAACCCTCGCGCCGAACATAGATCGATAACTCCCGCGGATAACATATGCGGCGTGCCGCCCTCAGGCACGCCGTATTTTTTCAAGCAGCAGTTTTGGTTATCAACGAACAAAACCCGGCTCGCTTTCCGATTCTTGTTGTTCGAGCTGCGGAACGCGCTGAAGCACTTCGCGATCCTCCCTGGCCAGCGCCGCCAGCCAGCAACGCACAAACTCGCGAAGTTTGCCGATCTTCAGCCCACGATGCATGCTCGGAAAACGATCCAGCTTCCTCAGCCCTTCGCCAAGCAGTGATTCCGCGCCGGCGTGATTGTCCCGTCGGAAATGATGAAATGCGGCCGAAATTTGAATAATCCCTTGCAAAAAGGTTTTCTCAGGTTCAGGCGCCGCGAGCCAGATTTCTTCCCAGCTTTCGTGGGCCTCAAAGAACTGCCCGCTGTTGAATTGCGCAACTCCCGCTTGAAATTTTTTCTTTTCTTCGGATGGCGACAGCCTCTTCATTTCAGCCCAATCTCTCGGAACGAGTTTGCTTTCGCGCGCATCATAGCAGACCTATGCGAGAATATGATTCGCACCCTGGTGCACAGTGCCGATCATGGGCAATCACATTTCTTCTACGTGGGCCAGACGCGCGCGCGACAAATTGCAGGACAACGAAGGAGCGTCACTAGGTGCCGCAGAAATTTCATCTTGTACTCTTGATTCACGCGCATCAGCCGGTTGGCAATTTCGATCACGTCTTCGAGCGTTGCTTCCAGCGTTGTTACCTGCCTTTTCTCGAGCATTTGCAACGTCACCCCAGCGTCCGCGTCGGTCTGCATTATTCCGGACCGCTGCTCGAGTGGGTCGCGGAGCATCATCCCGAGTTTTTCTCGATGTTGCGCGAGCTCACCGGACGCGGCCAGATCGAATTGATTGGCGGCGGCTTTTACGAACCAATTCTAATTTCGATTCCGCCGAGCGATCAGCAGGTGCAAATTCACCGCATGGCCGATTATCTTGAGAAGTATTTCGGGAAGCGCCCATCGGGTGCGTGGCTTGCCGAACGCGTGTGGGAGCCCCAGCTTCCCGGTGTCCTTGCGCGGGCTGGCGTCAGTTACACATTAGTTGACGACATTCATTTTCTTTCCGCCGGGTTTGAGCTGCCGCAACTCTTCGGCTGCTATCTCGCTGAAGACGGTGGGCAGACGGTGAAGCTTCTTGCGGGCCTGAAGGCCCTGCGTTACTTGCTTCCGTTCCGCAGTGTGGACGAAACCATGGCGTTCCTGCGCCACTCGGCCGGGTCAGCTCCCGGAGGGATGGCTGTGATGGGTGACGATTGCGAAAAATTTGGGGTGTGGCCGGGAACGTATGAACATTGTTATCGCGATGGCTGGCTCGATCGTTTCTTTTCTGCCCTCGAGAATAATTCTGATTGGCTGGCCACCACGCCGCCTGCAATCGCTCTGGCCGAACATCGCACCCTGGGCCGCGCCGATCTACCCACGGCTTCGTACACGGAAATGATGGAATGGGTCTTACCAACGCCAATGCGCCAGCGCTACCACGCCGTGTATCAGGAATTTGCGGCGCGTCCGGACGTGGAGCCATTTTTGCGCGGCGGTCCGTGGCGAGCGTTTTTTACCAAGTACCCTGAAGCCAATCTTCTTCACAAGAAAATGCTTTTCGTTTCGAAGAAACTCAGTGAAGCGAAACGCCGAGGCTCAGCAATCCGCCGCCGTCTCGATGACGCGCTCCTGCATCTCTTGCGATCGCAATGCAACGACGCTTACTGGCACGGGGTTTTTGGCGGTCTGTATTCCCCGCATCTGCGCACGGCGCTGTGGCGCGACCTCATCTATGCCGAGAAAATTGCCGATGCTCTGGCACAAGAGCGCTCGCATCGGGAAAAAGATGCCACAGTGTTGCGGCGGCTTGATTTTGACGCCGACGGCGCGGAAGAGCTCTACATCACTTCGCCGGCATTTGCCGCGCTGCTCAAGCCCGCGGAGGGGGGAACCCTTGCCGCACTCGATTTTCGCCCCAACGATGTGGCGGTGATTAATTCAATCCAGCGCAGGCCGGAGGCCTATCACGCGCGTTTACGCGACGCGGTAGCCTCTGCAGGCGGTGTCGCCTCCATTCATGAGCAAACTCGCGTTAAAGAACAAGGGCTCGCGCAGCATCTTCGATACGATCGTTGGCCCCGGCACTCGTTCCGCTTGCTTTTGTTTCCACTGAAAAAAACGCACGCCGATTATCAGGCCTTGCACCTTGACGAGGCGGCGGCGTTTGCCGGCGGCGATTTCGCGATTACTTCGGCGTCCTCTGAAGGCGTCGAATTGGTACATAAAGCGCCATTCGGCGCCCTGGGCACCGCGACTTCCGCCGAGCCGGTGCTTCGCGCCACGAAGATGTTTACACTGGGCTCCGCCGCGAATTCTTGTGAAATCAGTTGCGACCTCACGATTGCGCACGATGGCGCAGCGCCGCTTCGTCTGGCCATTGGTTTGGAGACAGTGGTCAACTTTCTAGCCCCGAACGAGCCGGATCGTTATTTTGAATTTGAGGGAACGCGACATGCGCTTAGTTGGAGTGCTGGGGTGTCCGCCTCCGAGTTGCGTATCGTAGATGGCTGGCAGAAGGTGGCGGTCACGCTGCGGACGCCGCAAGCGGCTAACTTCTGGATCTCGCCGATCGAAACGGTCTCTGAGTCCGAAGAGGGATTTGAGCGCGTCTATCAAGGTTCGCAAATTCTAACCAACTGGCAGCCGCAAATTGCACCGCAAGAGGTTTGGAGGGCGCGCCTCAATCTGCGTATCGAATCGCTTTAAATCACACTCATGGGATTTGGGCTCGAAGTTCGGCGCCTGTCAGGTCGCAAGCAAGAGGTTTTGCGCGAATGGCCAATCACTGTCAATCCACTGCCCCTCACACCGAAAACCGAGGCGCACGGCGGTCGCGGGAATTTCACGCGCCTCGTACTTGTGGGAACTCTCCGTCCAGATGGTTTCGCCTCTCTTCAATCGCACGCAGAAGCCTGCGCCGCGAACCTGCACGGTCTGATCGCTCAGCGAACGTAGATGCATTTCGACGCGGCGCTCGCCCTGGTTCCATCGCGCTTCGTGGCGAAATCCTCCCACGTTAAAATCGGCGTCGAGCTCCCGGTTGAGGCGCGCCAATAGATTTAGGTTGAACGCCGCGGTCACCCCAGCCGGATCATCGTAGGCCAGTAATGTTCGCGGTATGGACTTCACCAGATCGGTGCTCAGCAGCAATCCGTCGCCAGGCAAGAGAATCTCCCGCACCTTGCGCAAAAAATCCTCGCCGGCATCGCGGTCGAAATTCCCGATGCTGCTGCCGAGAAATAACACCAGCAGGCACTCGCCGGGCTGCCGCCGGCTGGCAACCGTGAAAAGTCCGTCGAGATAAGTCCTTTCATAACCGAGCACGCTGACCAGCTCGATTTGCCCCAATTCCTTTCTACACTGCTCGAGTGCGGTCGGCGAAATTTCGATCGGATAGTAAAACGTGCGCTGCCGGCGGGCCAGCGCTTCCAGGATCCAGCGCGTTTTCTTTCCGCTGCCGCTACCTAACTCCGCCACCAGAACGGGCGAGGGCAGCCGATCCACTATATTCCCGGCGAATTGCTTGAGAAGTCGCGTATCCGCGCGCGTGAGTCCATATTCCGGCAGGACGCTGATCACTTCGAAAAGCGCGGAGCCCACTTCGTCGTACAAATATTTCGACGGCAATTCCTTTTGGCCCTGCCTGATCAGACCCGCTCGGACCTCCACGGCAATTTCCAACGCCCGGGATTTCGCAGTTTTCGATGTGAGCATGAGAAGTGGCCTGCGGACGCGTCAATTCTCCACGCAACGGAAAGTTGCATATGCATACGGGTAGTGCGCTTGGAACCAGTTGCGGAATGACCGTCGCAACAAACACGCCGCAGTGCGTGGTGATGCACCCTTCAAGACGTAATGCCGGCCGTCAAAAAAATCCGCAGAGTATCCGGGATAAAAAGAAAACGGAGTGAAGCCTTCAAAAGGTCCAAAGACCGTGCCAGTCCACTCCCAGCCGTTGCCGACCAGATCCTGTACACCAAAAGCACTCGCGCCCCCCGGGAAACTTCCCGCGGGCACAAGGTCCCATCCTTGAAAATCGAAATTGCCGTGGTGTTCTCGAGGCATTTCATCACCCCAGGGATACTTGCGCTCAAAGCCTTCCGGAGTGCCGTAAGCCGCACGATGAAATTGCGCTTCCGTTGGAAGGGCTTTGCCCAGCCACCGCGCGTATGCCGAGGCTTCCGCATAGCTTACGTACACCGGCCAATCAAGCGGTAAGGCGATCTTCTGAAACATGCTGCGGTACGTCCAGAGGTTGCCATTCTGCGACCACAACGCCGGTTGGCGAATGTTGTTCTCCTCTTTCCAGGTCCAGTCTTCATCGGTCCAGAGCGACCGGTGCTCATATCCGCAAGCATCAATAAACTTCAAAAAATCTCCGTTCGTTACGTTATGGATACCAATAGAAAATTCAGGTACGGCAACTTCATGGGCTTCAAATTCATTGTCCCATCCGAAGGTTCCCGGCGAACGACGCAACCCGAGTGTCACACTCCCGGCCGGAATCTTGGTCATGCGGGACTTTTCGCGAGGTTTGCCGCGTTGCGCCGAAGGTGCTGCTAGAATCGGTGGGCGGACTTTGCGGTCTAGGGGGAGTTGGTGCAGCATGTAAGCAAGCGTTTCGGCGTGCATCAGGCGATGCTCGATGGCGACTTGAAGCATCTGTGTTGTATTAGGATGTCCGCTTCCAGTATTCGACCATCGCTCGATCGCCGCATCGAGGATGTCGCGGCCCAGCTGGCTATAGCCCTTCACCTCGCTGCGATCGGGCCAATCCGAAGGCTTATCTGCAGGAAGGGCGCCGTGAACCGGATCAATGCCAAAGGCGAAAAGCTGGTCGAAGCTCTTGTTGAAAGGCGTCAGGCCGAAAGCACGCGCGGCCAGCAAATTCCAATCGAAAGCTTCCAAATGCCCCACATAAAAAATGATCCGGTGTCGCTCGGGTATTGGTCGATCATACAGAGCGTCCGGGCAAACGGCGCGAAACAGTTCGTCAGTTCGAGCGCGGGCTTCGCTGATATGGCCTTTCAATTCCTCGCGAGTCCGATCCAAGATAGCGGGCGCTGACATGAAGTCCCCTTTCTCTCGGGAATATATTGGATGCGATAGGCGCCGCGGGGTTGCGCCAAGTTGAGGGGTTGGGCGCCGGGGGGCGACTCTCTTTTTTAACTGCATCCATGTTGAAAGTCAAATGATAAAGAACTGTAGGAACGCTGACGACGTTGCAAAACAGCAGCACACGTTAATCGAATGCCGGGCGGTCTCGTTTCGGTTGCCGAATGGCCGTGGGCTCGTACGCAACGTCAATTTGCAAATCGCCCGCGGCGAGACACTGGTGTTGCTGGGTCGCAGCGGTTCAGGAAAAACAACGACGCTGAAGCTGATCAATCGCCTGCTCGATCCGTCGTGCGGGGAAGTTTTTGTCGAAAATCGCCGGACCACGGATTGGGATCCCATTCGTTTGCGCCGGGGAATTGGCTACGTGATCCAGGAGGCTGGACTGTTTCCCCATCTTACCGTTGAGCGCAACGTTGGCTTGGTGCCTGCGCTCGAAGGCTGGCCGGCGGACAAAATAGGTTCGCGTGTGGGCGAGATGCTGCGATTGGTGGGTCTCGAGCCGGGCGAATTCGCGCAGCGCAAACCGCGCGAGCTCTCCGGCGGACAACGCCAGCGCGTCGGAGTGGCCCGGGCGCTCGCGGCCGATCCCCCAATCCTATTGATGGACGAGCCTTTCGGCGCGCTCGATCCGGTGACCCGCGCCGATTTGCAGCGCGAATTCCGAGCGCTGGCCGCCCGGCTCCGGAAAACGATCGTGTTCGTGACCCACGATGTGCGCGAAGCGCTGCTGCTTGGTTCGCGAATCGCTCTTCTTGCCGAGGGTAAACTAGTTGCCGTTCGTGAGCCCCAGGAGTTTCTTGCTTCTGAGGAGCCGGAAATACGCGCTTTTGTTTCGTCGCTGGACTCTTAAGAGAGAAGATTTGTACCCGTGGACGCCAACTATTCAGAACAAAGCTTTAAAAGGTTCTGCCAAGTGAGGTGAGATGAGCGTCTTTGATTTCATGATTCGCAATCGCGTGGAAGTTTTTCAGGTGACCCTGGAGCATCTCGCACTCGTTGCGATAGCGATGTTTATCGCCACACTGGTCGGTTTTCCCCTCGGCATTGCGCTTACGCGCCACAGAAGGTTGCGTGCGCCGATCCTCGGCGTTGCCAACGTGATTCAGACGGTGCCAAGTCTCGCGCTATTCGGCTTTCTGATACCGGTGCCACTGATCGGGGGAATCGGACCGCGCACGGCCGTCGTTGCCTTGGTTTTGTATGCGCTGCTGCCGATTCTTCGCAATACGTTTACGGGTATTTCCAGCGTCGATCCTGCCGTGTTGGAAGCGGCGCGTGGGATGGGTATGACCGAAGATCAAATTTTGTGGCAGGTGGAGATACCGCTGGCACTCACCGTTATTCTAGCGGGCATTCGTGTGGCTGCGGTCATATGCATCGGCTTGGCCACAATCGCTGCGGCCATTGGCGCCGGAGGGCTGGGAACGTTTATTTATCGTGGCGTATCTATGGTCAACGACCAAGTGATTCTCGCGGGTGCCATCCCCGCGGCGGTTCTTGCGATTCTCGCCGATGTACTTTTTGGCTGGGCCGAACGGCGAATGGCGGCAATTACGTAATGCGCCCTACAACCTTGAACGCATTGCGCATGAAGCAACCGTGGCACGTTGATGGCAAGACGCTTGCGGCACACTTTGTGGTTGCCCCTGACCAACACCTGCGGCAGCTTGACCCCATGCCAGCTTTGGCCCGGCGACAAATTGTATGACTCCGCCACTAAATGATCCGGAGCACTTGATGCGCTTGCCTGTTTCGGTGTTGCGTGTCGGGATGCTGTGTATCGGGGTGATGTTCGCATACCTTGCAGGTTGTCACGGCCCCGCAAAAACGCGCATCGTCATTGGCTCAAAAAATTTCACCGAACAAATCGTGCTTGCCGAGTTGCTGGCGCAGCATATCGAACACCGTACCGGCATGCACGTGGAGCGAAAAGTAAATCTTGGCGGAACTCTGGTCTGTCACAAAGCCCTGCTTGCCGGCGATTTGGATTTATATGTCGAATATACAGGAACTGCGCTGACCGCGGTTCTAGGGGAGCCCCCGGCGAATCATTCCGCCGAGGTTTACCAGAGAGTGAAGGCAGCGTACGCGAAGCGTTTCAACCTTGACGTAACCGAACCGCTTGGCTTCAATAATACGTTCGCTATGGTCGTTCGCGGCGAGGATGCGCGCAATCATCATCTTCACGTTATCTCTGATGTTGCGGGGCTTGCAAAACAGTGGCGCGTCGCAGTGGGTTACGAATTCCTGGAGCGTCCGGACGGGTTTCGCGGATGGGCAAACACCTATCAGTTACAGTTTGCCGAGAAACCTCGGGTGATGGATCTGGGGTTACTCTATCGCGCGCTCAAAGAAAGGCAGGTGGATATCGTCGCGGGAAATTCGACCGACGGATTGATCGATGCGCTCGGACTTGTGATTCTCGAAGACGATCGACATTATTTCCCTCCCTACGACGCTGTTCCCATCGTTCGGCAGGAAACGCTTGGACGCGTTCCGCAACTTCGCGCTGCGCTCTCCGAACTGGGCGACCACATCTCCGCTGCAGACATACGCAAGATAAACTTCGCGGTGGACGGTGAGCATCGCGATGCCGGCGAGGTAGTTCGCGAATTCCGCCGTGCGAAAGGCCTGTAACTGCACCGTGACATGACCGCGCCGAAGCGGGCCACGAAGTTGATTGTAGTCAAGCGCGTCTGCTACAGTTCTGCGACAGGAGGACCAATGGCCGTACGCCAGGAATTGCTCGACATTCTCGTTTGTCCCCTTTGTAAAACCCCGGTGCGCCTGGTTTCTAACGACGCTGGACTGAAGTGCGCGACCTGCCATCGTGTGTATCCCATCAGAGATGACATTCCTGTGATGCTTCCCGACGAAGCTGCTGTTTCGCCAGAATGACGCGGAATGACTGCGAATTTCACAACATGATTCGCGAGCGCTACCGATGAGCGCATCTGCTTCGCAACTCTCGCGAATCGTGCGGCGCATGCGCGGACAGAAGGTCGGTGTGGTCGGCGATTTGATGCTTGATCGCTATTTGTGGGGTACCGCCACGCGACTTTCCCCAGAGGCCGCTGTGCCGGTGGTGGATTTCGCCGAGGAAAGCGAATGCCTTGGGGGCGCCGGCAATGTGGCTGCGAACCTCGCCGAGCTTGGCGCGCAGGTGTCGTGCTTTGGGGTGATCGGCGACGACCAGGCGGGTGGTGCGGTGATCCAGTGTTTTCGTGGGATGGGTCTCGACGAGAAACACGCGCTTGTTGACCGCTCGCGGGTGACTACGGTGAAAACGCGGATCATCGCGCGCCATCAACAAGTGGTGCGGGTGGACCGCGAGCGCCGCGCGCCACTCCAAAAGAAAATCGAAGAGACGCTGGTCCGGCAAGTCCTAAAGGCGCTCGATACCCTTGAGGCACTCGTGGTATCGGATTACGACAAAGGTGTCGTCACCGACTCGCTCGCGGAGAGGGTCCTGACCGCGTGCCACCAGCGTGGTGTTCCGGCGCTAGTCAAGCCAAAAACGTCGCGGCTTTTTTCGTATCGAGGCGCTGCGGTAATCGTATGCAACGCCAAAGAAGCGGGATTTTTTGTCACGCGCACGCTCAGCGACGAAGGGTCGATCGAAGAAGCCGGCCGCGCGATGCTCGCGCACTTTGGCTGCGCGGCAGTGGTCATCACACTCGGAGAAAAAGGATTGAGCGTTATCGAAGAGTCATCGCCCGGCCAATTCCACGTGCCGGCGACAAGCTTTGAAATTACCTACGCGCGTCTCGGCCTGCCGGGGGTCGATCGGGGCGCGACCGGCCGCCAAGTATTTGACGTAACCGGGGCCGGCGACACGGTGCTTTCGACGCTTGCCCTGGCCGCCGCCGCCGGAGCCCCGCTCGCACATGCCGCGCTGCTCGCCAACGTGGCTGCCGGAGTCGTCGTGGGCAAACTTGGAACCGCTACCGTCTCTCCCAAGGAGCTACTCGCCGCCATACGCGACCTTGCCGCACCGTAAACTCACCCTTTGCCTACAGCAAATCCGACAGATCCGTTAGGTCTTGCGGGTATTGTCCGCGTTTCGCTTTCGTGACCATGATACAGGTTGGCACTGCGTTGCCTTTACATGGATGACGCAAAATTCCTCCGCTGCGCGAGACCACCGGTGTCACGCGCAGGGAAGGAAAGAACGTACCCCCAGCAAGAACTGAGAATTGATGAGAGGTTTTGCCAAGCGAAGGCGGTTGGAATGAACAAACTAAGCAAACGACCTGCACTTTTGGCGCTGACCCTGTGCTGTGCGTCGAGCGCGGTATATGCGGCCAAGCATGTTTCGCATCCGAACAAGGAGCAGAAACGCTTGGAGAGCTGTGGCATGGTCATGAAAGAGGTCGTGAGCCTCCCTGACAACATTCCGCATCAGCTTTTGGAGAAGGCTGAGTGTGTGATCGTGTTTCCTTCGGTGTTGAAGGTGGCGCTGGGAATGGGCAAGGATTACGGTCGTGGGGCCATGGTGTGCCGGAGCGGCAGAAACTTCACGGGGCCATGGAGTGCGCCTGCAATGTACGCTCTTGAAGGCACGAGCATCGGAATGCAAATGGGCGGCGAAGCAACCGACTTGATTCTTCTGGTGATGAATCCGCGGGGGGCCGAGTCCATCCTCAGCAGCAAGATCAAGCTCGGAGGAGAGGCATCGGCTGCCGCGGGTCCAAAAGGGCGCCATGCATCAGCGGACACCGATGCGTGGATGCGCGCGGAAATCCTGAGCTATTCGCGTTCGCGGGGATTATTTGCGGGGATTTCGCTCGAAGGCTCAACATTGCGTCCGGACAATAAAGCTAACGAGCGGCTTTACGGTCGTAACCTTACGGCGAGACAAATTTTGCGCGGGAATCGAGTCGCCGTGCCCCCAGCCGGACGACGCCTGGTTCGCGTGTTGCAAAGGGCCGCGCCACGTAACCAATCCAAGCAGGTAGCGCAAAGGCGGGAGTAGTAGCGGGCCGCAAAGAGCAAACAAGAACCAGGCTTACGGCGGGAAGCTAAGGGATTTATCCTTGCTCTCAACCCAGATGCGGACTTCTTTCATGCGGCGGTTTTTTTGCACATCGCCGTCTTCGGGAAACGGAGCGAACGGGCTGAGCTCAGCAACTACGATGACCCCGCTGCCGCCTTTCTCCGGTGCTACTACGGACTCGATTCGATAGCTCTTCACCGGCCCGTAGTAGCCGGTGGGGCCCCAATCATCAAGAAAGTCCTTCATCGTGTAGCTAGGGAGCGGCTTCCAAAGCTGGTAGGCGCGCGCTGTATCACCGGCCACGAGGGCATCGAAGAAGCCTTGCGCAGCGCGCTTTTCGGGATAGAGACGAAACGTGTACCACAAGCCGAAAGTGAGAAGCAGGCCGAGGGCGACGAAGCTGAGAATATAGCGGCGCAACCTGGACTTCGGCTCTTCCGATCCCGAATTAAGAATCCCCACGCGATCCCCCGGTCAGCGGTGATACAGGCATCAGAGTATATCGCCACAAAGCTAGTATTTCTGAAGAGAACATTTTCGGCGCGTAAGGAATCCCTGACCAACCCTGCAAGGCATGGCCAATTGGCGGGGGAAGATTGATCTTCGACTGGGGAGCGGGCACAGGCGCTGTGCGCACGGAACTCTATCCCGAAGCCACAGAATACGTTCTATGCTTCCAGGGCCCCGGCGGCGCCTGGCGGGAGTTCGATGGCGTATTTGGTTCGGGCCTTTTCGCGATGCTGTTCGAGAGCGAGATCGATGAGGCGGTCAATTAATTTGGCGAAAGGAATGCCGCTGGCCTCCCAGAGTTTTGGATACATACTGATGGATGTGAAACCAGGAATGGTGTTGACCTCATTCAGATACATTTTACCGGTGCGGTTTTCGAAGAAAAAATCCACTCGCGCCATGCCCGCAAGTTCAAGGGCACGGAATCCGCGCACGGCAAATTCCTGGAAACGTTTTGCCTGCATGGGGGAGAGTTTCGCGGGAATCAGCAGCCGCGTGCCTTGTTCGAGATACTTCGCGGCGTAATCGTAATACTCGCGGTGCGGCACGATTTCGCCGGGAATGGAGGCCTGCGGCTCATCATTACCGAGCACCGAGACCTCAATTTCGCGTCCTTTAATGGCCCGCTCAACGATAATTTTTTGGGCGAATTCAGCTGCGAGATCAAGCGCCGGGCCAAGCTCCTTGCGCGAGTGCGCCTTGGTCATGCCTACCGATGAGCCAAGAGTCGCGGGCTTCACGAACACCGGGTAGTCAAACCTCCCCTCGACAGCGGTCGTAATTTCTTTGGGGCGTTTCTCCCACGCAGCACGCGCTACGGCGATCCACTCAACTACGGGGATTCGGGCCTCTTTGCACAGGCGTTTTTGCACATCCTTATCCATGCCAATCGCCGAGCCGAGGACCCCTGCGCCAACGTAAGGCAGGCCGGCCAGCTCAAGCAAACCCTGCACGGTGCCATCTTCGCCAAACGTGCCATGCAAAACGGGGAACACCACGTCCACCATCAGAGAACCGGAGTGCGTGCCATCCATCGGTATCAGCGATGCGGCATTAGGATCGGCCGGGAGCATCACCCGCTGCCCGCTCTTCAATACTTCCGAGAGTATTCTCTGCGCGCCGGCGCCGACAAACCAGTGACCATCTTTGTTTATGCCGATGGGCACGGGTTCGTATTTTTCGGGATCGAGGCCGCGAATGACGGATGCGGCGGATGCCAGAGAAACCTCATGCTCACCGGAGCGCCCGCCGAAGAGCACGCCAATGCGCAGTCGTTTTTTATTACTTCGTTTATGATCATTCGTCATTTCGCTTGCTCATGAAACGTGGTGTGGCCCTCACGGCTCGCGGGCGCGTCACAAAATTTTCTTGCCCATTCCGGAGAGAACCAGCTCCACACCAAGCAGTGCCGTCGTATTGTGCTCATCAATCACCGGATTAATTTCCACAACTTCGAGCGAGACCATCGTTTCACTGTCTGCAATCATTTCCATGGCGAGATGCGCTTCGCGGTACGTGACGCCGCCGCGCACCGGCGTGCCCACGCCCGGAGCATCGCTGGGATCCACAAAGTCCATGTCGAGGCTGACCGCGATGCCCTCAGTGTCATCGGAGGCAAAACGCAGGGCCTCACTCATGACCTCGCGCATGCCGCGCTCGTCGATGTCGCGCATCGTAAAAACGTGCACGCCAGAATCCTTCATCAGGCGCCGCTCTTTGGGATCAAGCTCGCGAACGCCCACCAGCACCACGTTGCGCGGCTCAACCTTGGGCTTGTAGCCGAGCAGCTCGACCAGCTCCGGCGCGCCATAGCCCATCACGGAAGCCAGCGGCATGCCATGAACATTGCCCGAGGGCGAACTCTCCGGGGTATTCATATCACCATGAGCATCGAGCCACACATAGCCGATTTTTCGCGACAGCTTGCGAAAATGATTGGAGAGGCCGCTCATGACGCCGATAGCGATGGAATGATCGCCTCCGAGAACCAAAGGAACAAATCCATCTTCGATTGTCTTTTGCACGATTTCCGAAAGCGAGCGGCAGATTTCCGCAATTTCGTTCAAATATTTTGCACGCTTCTCGCCGAAATGTTGCTCTTCGGGCTGCTTCACATTGATATTGCCGATGTCTTCGACGGTGTGGCCCAACTGCTTGAGCCGCGTTTGCAAACCGGCGACGCGAAGCGCGGAGGGGCCCATATCAACCCCGCGGCGGCTCTGGCCGAGATCCATGGGAACGCCGATAATGCGGATTTTGTGCGCCATAAACGAAGCGAACCTAAAGGCCAGGACCAACGCGAGTGCACGCACCCAGCCACTTTAAGGATATACGCGATAAATCATGCGAGGGAAGGGGATCACTTCGCGAATGTGCTCGGTTCCGCAAATCCATGCGACGGTGCGCTCGAGGCCGAGCCCGAAGCCTGCGTGCGGCACACTGCCGTAGCGACGAAGGTCGAGATACCACTGAAAGGCTTGCTCGGGCAGGTTGTGGTCATGGAGGCGTTTCAGAAGCAAGTCATAATCGGCGATGCGTTCGCCGCCGCCGATGATTTCGCCGTAGCCCTCGGGAGCGAGCATGTCGAAGCCCAGAGCGAGATCGGCCCGCGTGGCATCAGGCTGCATGTAAAACGCTTTGATGGCCGCGGGATAGCGATGGACCATGACCGGCCGGTCATACTCGCTCGACAAAAGGGTTTCTTCATCGCCGCCGAAATCCTCGCCCCATTTCGCGGGGTTGCCGCGTTTCTGCAAAATGGCGATCGCTTCGTCGTAGGAGATCCGCGGAAAAGGCGGCTTTACGTTCGCGAGCTTGGCGGCGTCGCGCTTGATTATTTCGAGATCGCGTGATCGGTCCCGTAGCACGGTCTGGACGACGTGGCTCACGAGTCCTTCCGCGAGCAGCATCATGTCCTCCAGGTGGGTATAGGCGGCTTCGGGCTCGAGCATCCAGAATTCAGTCAGGTGGCGGCGAGTTTTTGATTTCTCTGCGCGGAACGTGGGACCAAATGTATAGACCTTACCAAGGGCCATGGCCGTGGCTTCGACGTAGAGCTGGCCCGACTGGGTGAGATAGGCTTTCTCCTCGTCGATATACTGCACCTCGAAGAGCGTAGTGGTTCCCTCGCAGGCGGCCGGAGTGAAAATCGGCGCCTCGGTGAGGGTATAACCTTGCGAATACATGAAGCCGTGCGCGGCTCGCACGGCTTCTGCGCGGATACGCAAGATGGCCGCCTGGCGCGGAGTGCGAATCCATAAGTGGCGGCGATCGAGCAGGAAATCGACGCCATGCTCTTTGAGCTGGATGGGATATGGATCGGTATCGGCAACACGCTGAACCACTTCGAGGGCGCTTACGCCGATTTCGTAGCCACCGGGGGCGCGCTGCTCCGCGCGAATCTTGCCGGTTACAATGACGCTCGATTCCTGCGTTAATCCGCGGAGCTTCTGGAACGCTTCCGGATGCTCTTTGAGCGCGACCACACCTTGAATAATTCCGGTGCCATCACGAAAAATCGGAAACAGCAGCTTGCCGGACTCGCGCAAATTGTAGAGCCACCCGTGGATGGTGACTCCCTGGCCGGCGTGCTCGCCCGCTTTGTCGATGGTGATGGCGTTCATCGAGGTTTCTGCAGGATCTCTTCGAATTTGTCGAGCACGCCGCGCGCGCCAGCGAGTGTGTTGGTGATCGCGCCGCCATCGGGATATCCCGAAGCACTAGAGGGTAACTCTTTCAGCTCGAGGACGAGCGGCAGATTCGGGGTCGGCGCGCCGCTCAACATTGCGAGTGCCGCTGGCCACTCTATGGAACCCTCGTAGGGCAGCAAATGTTCGTCTTTATCGCCGTGATTATCATGGATGTGCGTAGTGGCGACGTGTTCACGCATCACTTCGAAGCTGCGTGCGACGCGCTCGTCGGCGGGCCCCTCTTCCACATTCGCATGGCCGATATCAAAGCAAAGACGCAAGCCGCTAAGCTTCGTCTCTTCGATAAACGAACGCAGGCTGGCAGGTGAGCCCATTTCGCTCACGGTGTTTTCGAGAGCAATCGTCACGCCGCGCTGCTTGGCGAAAATAACAAGGTGCTCGAGCGAGCTGAAAGCAGCATCTTTTTTGCGGTCGTCGATCGTATCGCGGGAAGTTCCAAAGTGCTGAATGAGAAACGAAAATGGTATTTGCTCGGCGACGTCAATGGCGCGCTTGATTTCGTCCACGGCGTCAAGGCGGCGCATGCGCTCCTGCGCGCAAATCGAAAGCGGCACGCCGCTTTCGCGCCCGGGAAGAAAATCTCTCCCCGTGGGAGAGTGCAGGGAATGCAGCCTCAAGTTGTTGCCGGACAGAGCGCTGGCCAGTTCGCGCACGTCTACAGGGGAGCGGTAATCAAAGTGGCTGTGCGAGCAGAACAGTTCGATGGCCGAGAATTTTGCGGAGGCAATTTCGGTGAGCAACGCTGGTGTGAGTTTGCGATTCAGGAAGAGATAGGTGGAGAGAACCCTTTGGGTCGGCATAATGGAAATGCGCGGAGAGTCAATATCCTTCCGCGGCCCCCTGGTCGCGCGGATCGGCCGCGCCTAACCGCTCTCCGGTGCGTGGATCGATACCGATGGCATTCACCAGGCCAATATGCGCGCGGCGCACAATTTTGTGGCCACGCGCTTCGAGCGCCTGCGCCACAGAGTCGGGAAAGCTGCGTTCGACGGCGAGCGTGTCGGGCAGCCACTGGTGATGAAAGCGTGGCGCGTTGATGGCCGCCTGCGCTTCCATTCCGAGGCGCATCCAGTTCAGCACACTGAGCAATGTCACATTGATGATGGAAGGGCCGCCTCGAGAGCCGGTAACGAAACTGAGTTTTCCGTTGCGCAAAACAATTGTCGGCGTCATGGAGCTCAGCGGACGCTTGCCCGGTGCGATAGCGTTAGCTTCGGATTGAATCAGGCCGAACAATTTATTGGGCACTCCGGGCTGCGTCGTGAAATCGTCCATTTCGTTGTTCAGAAGAAAGCCTGCCGTGCAGGTTACTCCCGAGCCGAAACCGCCATTCAGCGTGAATGTATTTGCGACAGCGTTGCCGGCCGCGTCGACCACGGAGAAGTGCGTTGTGTTGCCGCCCTCGGTTGGGCTGACGCTGACTTTCAACGGGGTCTGCTTTTGCGCGCGGCCATTTCCGCCGAGCTGCTGATCGAATGGACGCGGGTCACCCGCCCGTACGGCCTGGCTCGCTGAAGCGTGCTCAGGATCAATCTTGTTGCGCAGATCAGCGGCGTAGCGTGGATCGATTAGGCCGCGCACCGGAACATGCGCGAAATCAGGGTCGGCAAGATAAGCGGCGCGATCGGCAAACACTCGGCGCATCGTTTCGGACACCCAATGAACCGATTGCGGGTCGTCCCACGATCGCAATTCAACATCATTCAGGATGTTGAGCGCCTCGATCATGGCAACGCCGCCCGAGCTTGGCGGAGGGCTTGAGATCACTTCCCATTCATCGCTGGAAGTTTTGTACGTGGCGCGCAACGGCTCGCGGAGTTTCGGTTTATATGCGGCCAGATCGTGGCGCGTAATCAATCCGCCGTTGTGCGCCATTTCGTCGCCCAGAAGATGCGCAGTCTTTCCGCGATAGAATTCTGCGCTACCGCTATGTGCAATTCGCCGGAGAGTGGCAGCCAGTTCCGACTGGCGCAAGATCTCGCCGGGTTTGAACATCGTGCCGTCTTTAAGCAAGACGTGCCGGCTCAACGGGAAACGCTCGAGCAATTTGCTGGCTGCGGAAAGGGTTTGCGCGAGCTTTTCGCTCACTGCAAAACCTTGCTCAGCGAGGCGTATCGCCGGAGCCATAACCTGGGCGAGTTTCAAGCTCCCGTAAGTGCGCAGGGCTAGCTCGAGTCCCGCGACTGTGCCCGGAACGGCAGCGGCGCGGTAACCAATGGTAGCTGCTTCACTGTCGAGGGTGCCGTCAGGGCGGATGTACATGTTGCGCGTGGCCCGGCCGGGAGCCATCTCGCGGTAGTCAACGAATGCCGTTCGCCCATTCGCCAGCCGTACCAGCAGAAAACCGCCTCCGCCAATATTTCCTGCGACAGGCTCGACGACGGCCAACGCAAATCCGACAGCCACGGCGGCATCGACGGCGTTGCCGCCCTGCTTCAAGATTTCGACGCCTGCAGCGCTTGCCAATGGCTCGTCTGATGCCACCATTCCCTTGGCGCTGCGCACTGCTTCGGATGGCCAAGTCTGGGAGGCTGCCGACGGTCCCGGGGTATGCGCTGGCGCGCTTTGGGCGCCTTGCGCGTGAACAGCTGGCGCAAAAAAGAAAATCAGCAGAATGGAGGTTGTAATCCCTGTACGCATCGAAGCAATTGACTTTATGCGAATCGCCAGTGGGCGTCAAGGCAGGTGCAACCGGTTTCGCTGCAAAGAATCTCAGAACAAACCAGAGAACGTCATAACCAACCGGTTTTACGCGACATTCTCGCCAAGAAAATCGATCTCACCGACTGCCGGGAGTAAGCCAGCATTCGCGCCGCGCGTGAGTAACTCGCGAACCGCATGCTTGCCGCGCTCACCGTAACCGAGTGTCCATTTGTTGACATACATTCCGATAAATTTGTCGGCCAGATCCTGTTCCATGTCGCGGGCAAATTGCATGGCGTAGTTGAGAGCCTCTTCGCGATGCTCCAGAGCGTAGCCCACGCTTTGCTTGATGATGGAAGCCACACGCCGCGCAATTTCCGGGCCCAGCGCGCGCCGTACGCCGTTCCCTCCAAGTGGCAGAGGTAAACCGGTCTGCTCGAGCCACCAATGACCCAGGTCTACTACGCGATGGAGGCCAAGATGCGGAAACAGGAGCTGGCCTTCGTGAATGAGGAGTCCGGCATCGACCAAGCCGTCTCTCACGGCATCAATGATCTTGTCGAAGGCCATCGGCACAGCTTCAAAATTTGGCTGAAACAATCGCAGCGTTACATACGCCGTGGTCTTGAGCCCGGGAATGGCGATGCGCTTTCGGGCCAGATCGGCGGGCTTGAATGGATGCGAAGCTACTACGATGGGGCCATAGCCCTCGCCAAAGCTCGCGCCGCAATCGAGCAAAATGTATTTGTCCTGGAGAGAAGCATAGGCTGCAAAACTCAGCGCGGTGACGTCGTAAATTTCTTCGCTGGCGGCCTGATTCAGCGTTTCAATGTCCGCCAGAACGTGGCTGAACTTCAAACCGGGAGTGGGCAGTTTGTGCGTGGCCAAAGCGTAAAACATAAACGCATCGTCGGAGTCTGGCGAGTGCGCCAGCTTGATTTCCATAGCCTTGGTAGTTGCTTGCTTGGTCACCATGGGAGTCCAGAGCCTATCGGTAATCTCATCGCCACGCGAAGGTTAACGTCCACCCAGGAAATCGGCGCAGTGGCGCTCCTCCAGCAGACAAAAGTCATCCGACGATGGACACAACAGGTCACACCCGCGGTTGGAGAATACTACCGCGCGCGCGGAGGCCGGGCCGGTCCCGAGCGCGAACAGCGTAGCACACTCACTGTCGTCTCACAATTCAGATAGACTTGAATGTTCGCTTTGTGCCGGCAAAGTAGCCGATGGCGACGACCGACGTGCCTGTGAAATTTAGAGTGCCGAAGTCATGCGAGCAATGGCCGCGCCAAATTCGATTTTCCCATCAAGATAAGGTTGCCAGAACTTTTCCAGCAGCTTCAGGTAATCGCCCCAGCCTCTGCTATAGAGTCCTTCGCGAAACGCATAAGGAGTATATAGAGCTGCGGCCGGCTTGCTTTTGCGCTGAGGCTCGAGATTGCCGACCGTTCGCGCATCCCCGGAGGCCGCGCTCGGAGTATTTTTTTCGGGCACCTCGTGCGTGCTCAGATTGCGTTTGACGATTTCTCCTGTGGTGTAAAACAGCAAGGCATGCCAGAGATCGCGCGGGATCGGTTTTCCGCGATCGCGGCATTCGCGAACAATCGCATCTCTGACAAATTCGGCCAGGGCATGCGATGCCTCGTGAAACAGAATCTCGAAGCCGGAAAGCCCCTGATTGCGTGGATCGATGCTCGAGAGGGTAACATCGATCGGATCGAGCGTCGTATACGCCCCAGCCCAACCGGCGTACGCCGTGACGTCCACCCTGATCTTCTCGGAGGGCCAGTTCGCCTGGTAAACCACTGCCAAATCTCGTGCCATGTCTACGCCCATTCGCTGCACAAGAGGCGATACTCCCGCAATCCACGATCTGTTGGCCCGATCGTGCTCCAGCCACCAGTGCGTGCGATAAACGGGCGCAGCGGTCTCCAGCGCCCGAGCGATTTCCGCAGGAATACCGGCATCGCATTGCGGCCTGCTGTGCCCGGTGAGGTCCGCGCACGTCTCGAGCTGCGCCAACTGATTCTTGTAGTTCACCAGGTCGCCATTAAACAGCAGATCTCTGTCGGAAATATTTCGCGTGTAGTAAGCGAGGGCGGAACTCCAAACGGCTTGTTCGGTTGCGGAGAGACCAGCGGTTCCTGCGGGCTGCTCAACGCCGCTGGTTCCCCCGGGGGTTTGAAAAGCAGTCTCAGCGGCTTTTTTCAACCGCCCTTGTTGGTAGAGGAAGTGATGCAAGTTGGTCCAGAAGCCGCTATGGAATTCAAAGACCGGGAGCGGCCCGGAAAAATCTTGTGGCGTATAGATATGCGTCGCCGCGGGTGTGCCCGGTTGCGCCTGCCTCGGCGAAGCCGCAGCAGTGATGGAAATCGTCGTCACCACAAAAATGATGCCGTAACGCGAGAGGCAAAGTTTCATGATCGAGGCAATAGTAGCGTCATTCATCGCTCGGCACCAACTTCGGCCTAACCGCTCGCGCACAGGTTCTTCCACAACTACAAAAACGTACCCATAGCGAGTATGATGCGCGCGAAAGGTTAGACGGGAGACAACGATGAATCGGTTCTTAGCAGCAACCTCCGCAGTTGTCGCAACGCTGATGGTATGCGCGTTCGGGAATGCGCAACAATCTGCTCCGCTCGACAGTTGGAAGAGTGAGGCCGTCGCGGAGGTGGACCGGCTCCAAACGCTCACCCAGCAGATGGTTGACCAGATTTACAGCTTCAGCGAACTGGGCTTCCAGGAGTTCGAAACCTCGCGTTACCTCACCGGCCTGCTCGAAAAGCATGGGTTCGGTGTGCAGCGCGGTGTCGCTGGAATTCCGACAGCTTGGGTGGCCACGTGGGGCAGCGGCAAGCCCACCATCGCCTTTATTACCGACATTGACTGTATCCCGCGGGCTTCGCAAAAGCCGGGCGTGGCGTACCACGATCCGATCATTGCCGGGGCACCTGGCCATGGCGAGGGCCATAATTCCGGGATGGCGGTAAACGTTACCGCCGTGATTGTCCTCAAGAAATTGATGGAGAAACACAAGATTGCCGGAACGCTTAAGATTTTGCCCGGGGTCGCCGAAGAACTCGTCGGAACAAAGGCATTTTACATACGAGCCGGATTATTCAAGGATGTGGACGCGGTGCTTGGTGTGCATGTCGGCCACGAATTTGCCACTAGTTATGCGACTGGCGATGGCAAGTGGAGCGGCCTTGTTTCCGTGCAATATTTTTTCCATGGCAAGGCGGCGCATGCAGCTGGAGCGCCGTGGGATGGCCGCAGCGCGCTCGATGCTGTCTCGTTGATGAATGCTGGCTGGGAATTCCGTCGCGAACACTTGCGTCTGCAACAGCGGTCCCATTACGTGATTCCCAACGGCGGCGATCAACCCAACGTTGTTCCTTCCGAGGCTGAGGTTTGGTATTACTTCCGCGAGCTGGACTTCCCGCACATCAAGGATTTGTACGAGCTTGGCAACAAGATGGCGCAAGCGGCCACGATGATGACCGACACGACCGTCAATCACCGCCTGGTTGGATCGGCCTGGCCGCCGTTCTACAACAAAGTGATTGCTGAAACGCAGCAGAAAAATATTGAGAGCGTCGGAATGCCGCGCTGGAGCGACGCCGACCAAACCTTGTCGAAGGCATTGCAAAAGGAGATCGGCGCAAAAGTTGAGGGGTTAAAGGAGGAAGTGAAGCCGCTCGAGCCGCCATCTAAAGACCAAATCGGCGGGGGCTCAGACGATGTCGGCGACATTTCCTGGAATGTACCGATGGTTTACCTGCGATACCCAGCGAACATTCCCAATCTCCCGGGACATAGCTGGACCAATGGTGTGGCCATGGCCACACCAATCGCGCACAAGGGTTCAACTGCGGGCGCGAAGGTGCAAGCAATGACCGCGCTCGATCTGCTGCTTCGCCCGGAGCTCGTCCGGCAATCGTGGGAATATTTTCGGAATGTGCAAACCAAGGATGTGCACTACGAAACGTTTCTCGCGCCCGAGGATAAGCCGGCGATTGAAATGAACCAGGACAAAATGGCGCAGTTCGCGCCCCAACTAAAGAAATATTATTTTGATGCTTTGCGCTACGCGACGTATCTCCAGCAGCTTGGCATCCAGTATCCAACCGTCAAGAACGATAAGAAGGAAAAAGAAAACTAAACGACCCTGCCTGGCTGACCTCTCAGCCACTTTGGTCGGTGAGCCAGCGCTCCAGAACCGCTTGCGATGACGCTGAGAATTTTGTGAAGGTAACCCCCATCCCTAGTCCTGGCACTTGGTAAATCACGCGCGCGGCAGCCTCAAAACTATCGTTTTCCTTAACGATCCGCACAATAATCGTCGCACCTACCGGGAACGGATTCAACATGTCAATGTAGCAACCAATCCGGCTCAGGTCGGAGGTGCGCACGGAGAATTTCGCGCCCGAAGCGCCATCGATCACATCGGTGGCAGCGATGAAAGAGAATCGCTGAGCCCGGCGTCTTTCATTCGCAGAGTTATTTGGCATAGTGTGCGTCTGCGATCCGGCTACGCGAAATCAGATTTCTGTCAGACACGGAGCGATGAAATCCAGTGGCAATGAAAATATCCGAAGAATGAGGAAACCTATCGCAAGTCTCGAAGGATCGCAAGCTGTGATTTTACTTATGATTTCGCCATCAGCAGGATCTTCGGGAGATCTTGAGTGAACTTCGACCGCGGCATCACTTGCTCGCAGCCCAGCGCCCTAGCGCGTTCCGCCAATGCGGTTTGCACATGAGACAGGAACGCAATCGTCGGTTTGTGGTTGCCAGCGGTCTTCAAGTCCTCGAGCGCCTGAAGGGAACCCGAGCGTGCGTTGAGGTCCACAATGATCACTTTGACCGAATCTTCTGCAGCGGCTTGCAGGAGCGCGGGCCCGGTGCTCACCGTACGCAACTCGGCGTTTACCTGGCGCGCGGTTTCTTGCATTTTAGCGATGAAAAATAAATCATCCACGAGCGCCACGGCCTGTCCCATTCAGTCCTCCTCGCAACCCTCTTCACGAACTGGCGCGATTGCGGTATAAGTGTAACGCATATCCGGCGAGTAAACTCTTGGGGTAAGCGTTTTACGACAGACCTCAGGTCGCTCTTTGCGACGACTCCGTAGTTTCCGGCAGGAGGGTTCATGCAGCCCGCTCAAGCGCTCGATTCATTGCCCGGTGTTCGTCTGCTCGAACAAACGCCCATCATCCTCGAAAAACTGTTGCAGTCTGCCTCGCCAGAGATTCTGCAGTGGAAACCGGCGGCGGATCGCTGGTCGGCAAGCGAAGTTCTTGCGTATTTAACCGACAGCGAGCAGATGTTCTCCGGCCGCGCTCGCCGCATGGTCGAAGAAAAAGCCCCGCAATTTACCGAGTATGACCAGGAGGCTGCTTACGCGTCCGGAAAATATTCCGGAGGCACGGCAAACGAGCACCTGCAAAAATTTTGCCACGAGCGTGACCGGTCACTTTCCCTGCTGCGATATCTACCCGCGGATGCCGCCCGGCGCACCGGTCAGCGCAACGTTCTGGGAACCATCACCCTCGCAGAGCTAATGAATGAGTGGGCTTCGCACGATCTGAGCCACATCCGGCAGATCGCGGAGCTTTACCGCGCTCGCGCGTTTTATGCAAATTCAGGACCGTTCCAGCGCTACTCTAATCCCAAGCCCTAAAGGAAAAACTCATGGAAAGTTGGATGGCTACACATCCTGAAGACGAACGTTTGGCACTCGCCGGTCCGCGGGAGGTAACGTTTTATACCCGGCCCAACTGCCACCTGTGTCTCGAAGCCAAGACGGCCATCGCGCCGCTGCTTCGGGAATTTCGCGTCAGGCTAGTCGAGATTAATATTGACGAGGATCCGGTCTTAGTGGAGCGGCACGGCTACGACGTGCCGGTGATTTTTCTGGGCGGCCGAAAAGTCGCCAAGCACCGCGTGGACCTCAGGCAATTCAGGCGGCAACTCGAGCAAGCGGGCTAGGTTTTGGTTCGGAACAAAGCCTGATAGCCCCGGAAATACCTGTCGATAAGCCGGCTAGTGGCCCGGCGCCGGAGGCTTTGCGCCAACCGTCTCGTCGGGTACCGCGCCGATTCGTCCTTTGACGCGATCGTATACGCTGACCTGACTGGTCGAGCCGAGTGCGTCATTGTAGTACGTAGGCACGCCAATTACCGTGCGGAGCTCTTCATTGAATCGCCGCAAACCGGCTAGCTGCGTTGCCAGTGCTGGACATTTTCGTCCGTCGTCGGTCAACAGAAATTTCTGGTAACCCGCGTCCCATAGCCTCGTAAACTTTCCGCCGACAATGATCGACGGAGGTATGGTCATGTTACAGGTGCCCTCAGGCGTGCGACGAAATTCCGCACCGCACCCATATTTTTCTACGCGGGCCACACCGCGCGTGCTTCCGACCGCGAAACCTGCTGCGGGCAGAGCTACCTCAATCGTTTTTGCTTCAAATTGGTCGTTTATGTCCCACATATTTTGATCCGCGTATGCGTTCCTGAGCGTCTTCCGCTTGGCCAGAAAAAATAGGGGAAGCCCTTTATTTGTGTACGAAGAAGACGCCGCCGCCGATGGTCCCCGCATCGATGTTGCTCGGTGTTATAGGGTCGATCGCCAGGGGCCTCGACCCATTTGTTCTTCAGACCGGCGTTGAAGGCACTCCAGCTTCCTCCACCGCCGGTGCTCTTGAACACACCGTTATCAGTCGCCGCGTAGACGATGATAGGCGTGACCGGGTCAATCGCCAGGGCGTTGATATAGGAACTAGTTATTCCATTACTCATGAACGTCCAGTCTGTTCCACCGTTGGAGCCCTTGTATACCCAGCTGGTGGGAGTGCCATTGGAAGTCCCCACATACACCGTGGCTGGCGTGGACGGGTCAATTGCCAAGGCGGAGTAGGCGTTTTCGAGGAAGATATTCAGGGTGCTCCAGCTTTGTCCCCCGTCCGTGCTTTCGTGCGCCTCACCTTCAATCCAAAAACGCACGTTCAGGGTAGCACGCCGGTCAAGTTGCGGCTCATCTGCGGTCTTCGAACCGACTACCTGGCCCGCATCGTTAATGGCCCCGGCGATGCTCTCGAAAGCGCCGAGGTCGCGGATGAGCCCCTCGCCCCACAACGTAGCCCTGAACGTGCAAAACTCTTCGCCGCAGAGAACCGAGGCGCCCGCTACCGGACTTTGCGCTCCCAGGACACCACCTCATAGAGTCGAATCTTTACGGCTCTGCCGGCATCGAATACCTGCTTATCCCAAAGCGATTTGCTAGACTGGTTACGGCTTGAGCATCATGGCTTCAAAGCGCCCAGTTGTCTCCGACTCACCTGCGACCCCGCGGACTGCGGAACCCCAGACCGGTGTGTCCCTGCTCGAGCGTATCGGCAACACGTCTCTGCTCCGTTTGGAGCGCGTTGGCCGCGAATTTCCCGAAACTAAATTCTACGCCAAGGCGGAATGGCAGAATCCTGGCGGCTCAGTGAAAGACCGGCCAGCACTCAACATGATCCTTGAGGGCGAGCGCTCGGGACTGCTACATCGCGGCAAAATCATTCTCGATTCCACGAGCGGCAATACCGGCATTGCCTATGGGATGATCGGTGCCGCCAAGGGATACAAGGTGAAGCTGTGCTTGCCGGCGAGCGCTTCAGAAGAACGCAAGCGCATCCTGCGGGCGTATGGCGTGGAGCTTGTCATTACTCCTGGGGACGAAGGCTCCGATGGGGCGATTCGCCGCGTTCGAGAAATTTTTGCCGCCGCGCCCGAGAAATACTTTTATCCGGATCAGTACAGCAATCCCGCGAATTGGCGCGCGCACTACCAAGCAACCGCCGCCGAAATTTGGCAGCAGACCCATGGAAGCGTTACGCACTTTGTCGCCGGGCTGGGAACCAGCGGCACGTTTGTAGGCACCACGCGCCGCCTGAAAGAATTCAACCCTGCGATTCGTTGCATCAGCTTGCAGCCGGACTCCGTGTTTCATGGTCTGGAGGGCTGGAAACATATGCCCAGCGCCATCCGCCCGGCGATTTACGATTCCACACTGGCTGACGATAATCTTGCCATTGGCACGGAGGAATCTTATCGCTTGGTGAAGCGTATCGCACGCGAAGAAGGGATGCTCGTTAGTCCTAGCGCGGGTGCGGCATTGGCCGGATGCCTGCGAGTTGCGGCGCAACTTCGGAAAGATGAGCGAGCCATAATCGTCACCATATTTGCCGATTCTGGCGAAAAATATGTCAGCGAGCGTTTTTGGGAAGAATTGTAAGGGCAAAAAGGGCCGGGTTGCAGACTATGGCGCAGGACACCATGAGTGCACGGATCTATCTGCCGCCCGCGGCGGACGCCCAGATTCGGGCGCATGCTGCTGAGACTTATCCTTACGAATGCTGCGGCGCGCTGCTGGGTCGCGAGCTTGACCGTTGCCGCGAAGTGCTTGCTCCGTTTCCGCTCATCAATCGCCGCGATGATTCGCCGCGCAATCGTTTCTCAGTCACATCAGACGACGTGCGGGCCGCTGAAAAAGCCGCGCGCGCGGGCGGCTGCGAAGTGATTGGCTGGTACCATTCGCATCCCGATCATCCCTCACGCCCGAGTGAATTCGATCGCCAGCACGCGTGGCCCTGGTACAGTTACATCATCGTTAGCGTCGCCGAGGGCACACCGAAGGAGATGAATTCCTGGCGGCTCAGCGATGACCGCGTCCAATTCAGCCTCGAAGAAATTGAGGTCAAGCTGCAAGCCTCAGCATGAAAGTAAGTATCATCGCTGGCCATGATGTATCATGATGTTTCGTGGAGAGACACTTAAAATGTCAGTGAAGGTCATCATTCCTACGCCCCTCAGACCGTACGCGGACAAGCGGGAAAGCGTGCAGTTCGAGGCCAAAACTGTGGCCGAAGCCCTCGATCGCCTCACCAAACAATATGTCGAACTGCGCAAGCACCTCTATACCGACGATGGTAAAATTCGCAGCTTTGTCAATGTCTACGTGAATGACGAGGATATTCGCTATCTCTTGAAAGAAAATACGCCCACCAAAGATGGAGACACCATCAGTATCGTGCCTTCTATAGCTGGGGGGTCCGCTTCTATCGCAGTCGCGCAGCTGAGGAATTGCTTTCGGCTTAAGTGCGCGTTTAACCTGAAGCGTCTTGGCAGCATCGAAGGAATACGATGGCGACAAAGCTTCATCCTATGACCGAAGCCGTAAACGAGCCCAAGCTCTCGAAAGACGAAGTCCTGCGCTACAGCCGTCACTTGATCATGCCCGAGGTGGGCATGGAGGGACAGCTCAAGCTGAAGCAGGCCAAAGTTCTTCTCATTGGCACCGGAGGACTTGGCGCGCCGCTCGGTCTTTATCTGGCGGCCGCGGGCGTTGGCCGCCTGGGACTGGTGGATTTTGATGTCGTTGATTTCACCAATTTGCAGCGCCAGGTGACGTTTGGCAGCAGCGACGTCGGTCGCCCCAAAATCGAAGCTGCTCAGCAGCGCCTCGCCAATTTAAATCCGACCATCCGCATCGACACACACGAGGTCCGGCTAACGAGCGAAAACGCGCTGGACCTTTTCCGCGATTACGACATCATCGTGGACGGCACCGACAATTTTCCGACGCGCTACCTTGTCAATGACGCTTGTGTGCTGCTCGGAAAGCCCAACGTTTACGGCTCGATCTTTCGATTCGAGGGCCAAGCTACGGTCTTCGGTTATCCGGGCGGTCCTTGCTATCGCTGCCTGTACCCGGAACCGCCCCCGCCGGGTCTGGTACCGTCGTGCGCCGAGGGCGGCGTCCTCGGTGTGTTGCCCGGGATTGTTGGCTGCATCCAGGCGATGGAAGCAATCAAGCTCATCCTGGGACGCGGAGACGCCCTTGTCGGTCGGCTGCTCCTATTCGATGCACTGGCGATGAAGTTTCGCGAACTCAAGCTTCGCCGAAATCCCGCGTGCCCGGTTTGCGGTGATCACCGAACCATTACCAAGCTGATCGACTACAACGAATTCTGCGGTATCCGCGGCGAAGAAGCCGCTGCGCCGGTAACTCAGGTTCCTGAGTTGACTCCGCGCGAGGTGAAGAGTCGCCTGGACCGTAAGGACGATCTGTTTATTCTTGATGTGCGCGAGCCGCATGAATACCAGATCTGCAACATCAATGGTCACTTGATACCCCTTGGCGAGCTTCCGCGTCGGGTACACGAACTCGACAGCTCGCGCGAAATCGTGGTCCATTGCCGGAGCGGCAAACGCTCCGCGGAGGCCGCAGAGTTCCTCCAAAAAGCCGGCTTCCGGAAAATTTGGAATTTAAAGGGTGGCATTCTGGCCTGGTCAGACGAAGTAGATCCTTCGATCCCGAAATACTGACACACCCTGAGACTGTACCGACACCGCTCGTCACGGAGAAAATGATGGCTCCCACAAAGATCAAGGTAAACAACAATGGACCGCTTCTCGTTGAAGGCGAGGTGGAACTCATCGATCCGACCGGAAAGGCGTTCAGCTTGCCGGGCCGCGCGATGATAGCCCTTTGCCGCTGCGGCCTCTCCGCCAACAAGCCGCTCTGCGATGGCTCGCATAAAACTGGGGGTTTCACCGACCAATGTGTAGCCCGCGAGATACCACCACCCAAGCCAAAACCCACTCCCGCCCAGAGCTAGCCCCCCCTCAGAATAGCCCCCGTCAGGGTAATGAATTCAGCTCATCTGCTGTCTCAGCTCCAAGATACTGGATGTCTCAGCGGGCTTTTCCGCGTCTCAATCTGGTACACCTCAGCACACTCTGCAACTCAGGCTTCTTGGTGCAACCGCCCTAACAATTCTTTAATAATTATAAGTCGCATATATTCTTGTATTTACAGGCGATGACTTGGCGTCAAAAACGGCCCTGTTCTTGCTACCTTCGTTATTGCTATGGGTTTCGTAGGCATTTGGGGGTCTGCTGCAGTCAATCTAGGGAGCATTGCAGAGTTTCCTAGACGCAAGCCACGACTGTTTAAACTGGCCGTGGGCTTGGTGGGCAGTGCTTTGCTACTCGGACTGCTTTCCTGGTTGAAGAGCTGGGACTTTTCCGCCCAGCCTTTGGTGTATCTCTATCTCGAAATTGCCGGCAGCCTTATCAGCTTCTGTTACGCGGCAAACAGCCTGGTTCGCTTCCGCAGCACCCATGATCGCCTGTCGCTGATGCTGTCGTTCGGCTTCATTGTCTCCGGCACGATTGAGTCGCTTGCTTGCTTCCGCGTTTACGACCTGCTCGGGGGCACCTCCTTAGCGTTCTTGCACATTCCTATGGGATGGATGGTTGGGCGCACTCTTTTGGGCATTTTGCTCATTACCGCGGTCCTGGTTGAGCGTCGCGTCCCGAATGCGCGTGAGCCCGGCCGCGAAATTTTTGCCGCTTTGGTCGTGGTGGCAGGCGCGGGTTATTTGACCAGCGCCGCATTCCTGGCCGCGCCCGCCGCTCCACTAATACATCCCGGCTCGCTGATTGCGCGACCGTGGGATCTGTTGCCCGCTGGCATTTTCGCGATTGCCGCACTTTTGTTCTGGGAGCGACTGCGCACCAGCGTGTCCGGACTCGACTATGTCTTCCTGTGGGCATCGATCTTGAATGCGGGGTGTCATCTGGCCGCCAGTTTCTCAGGAAGACTGCTGGATGCCCCCTTCACCCTCGCCAGCATCCTCAAGGTTTCAAGCTATGCGCTGATGTTGGGTGGTGCGCTGTTCGATAACGCGCGGTTGTTCGATGAAGTCCGCCGCCTTGCGGTTTCCGATTCTCTCACGGGGCTGGCCAACTATCGCCGTCTGCTGAGCGTGCTGGAGAGTGAGATTGATCGCTCGCGTCGAACCGGGCGGCCCTTTGTCGTGCTGCTCTTCGACATGGACAAACTGAAGGCCATCAATGACCGCTTTGGTCATTTGGTGGGCAGCCGCGCTCTGATCCGCCTGGGCCACGTGCTTCGCCAGCATTGCCGCGCCATGGACACTGCCGCGCGCTATGGCGGCGACGAATTCGCCCTCGTTCTCCCGGAAGCTGGATCCGAAATTGCCGGTCGCATCGTCCACCGAATCTGCGAACGTCTGGTCACCGACGGAGAATTACCCGTGCTTTCGGTCAGTGCGGGCGCGGCTGTTTATCCCCAGGATGGCGACACTGCAGAGAGGCTGTTAGGGGCAGCCGACCGGGCTTTGTATCGCATGAAAGGACGCAGCAGCGGGGTCAAGGAGTTTACTCGCATCGCCGCGTGCTTGTAATCTATCGATCTAGGGGTGCCGCCGTGCGCAAGAGTTCTGCCGTTGAACAGAGACTCCCGATGGAGGTTGCCGTGGTGATTTCCGGGCATCAGCGCATCCCTGGCGTAGAAAACACCTTTACCGAAAATGTTAGCTCGCGTGGTGCCCGGGTCGTCAGCATCCGTCGCTGGGATCGCAACGATCGCCTTACCGTTGCTTCACCTGTCGGCGATTTCTCTTCGATTGCTCGCGTGGCTTACTGTCAGCCTCTGCGCGAACACGGATATGCGATCGGCCTCGAGTTCCTCGAACCAAGGGGAAAATGGGTTGTTCAATGTCCCCGGGAGGCGCTGGATAGGGAGGGCAAGTAAGCAGTCGCCATCCTACATACCGGCGATCACTTCACTGTAGACCTTGGCGGTCCCTTCCACCATTTGATCCGCCGAGAAATTCTTGGCGACGCGCTGGCGCGCTGCTTGTCCTAACCTTGCTGACAACGCTCGGTCCTTCAGCAGCCGAGCCACGGCGGCGGCTATCTCCTCAACATCCGGACCGGAGACCAGCAAACCCGACTTCTCATGCTCCACAATTTCTGGAAGCGCACCCTTGGCAAAAACAATCGCAGGTAATTCATAGCTCATCGCCGCGAGCAGCGAATTGTTAAACGCCTCAAACAAAGACGGAAGCAAAAAGACATCGAGCGCCGCGTAAACGCTTTCAACGTTTTCGATGAAACCCGCAAAAATGACTGCCGACTCCAGATGAAGATCTCGGGTCAAGTGTTCGAGCCGGCCGCGACAAGGTCCATCGCCGGCGAGAAGAAGGCGGCAGCCGGGGAATTCGATTCGCAGGCTCGCGAGGGCCCGAATCAACCATTCCTGGCCCTTGTCGGGCAGCAGTGCGCCCAGGCATCCAAGCAGCACCGTAGATTTTTCGATCTTCCAGCTCTCCCGTGCTCGCTGCATCGTTTCCGGAGATAGCTTGGCAGGCACGTTCACGCCTTCGTGAACCACTTGCACCCGCTCGCCGGTAATGCCCGCCGCCGCCAGTTGCTTGGCCACCCATTGCGAATTCGCAATAATGCGGCGCGCCGCGCGAAAGCGCCGCAGCGAAAAGGGATTGGTTTGCAATGGATATCCAACGCGCCGCGACACGACGAGAGGTCTAACTTGGTGAACGTTAGCGAGCCAAGCAGAAGTCAGACTATGTGGCTCATTGACATGGATGACGTCAACATTTTGCGTCATCACCAAGCGGCGCAGCAAGAATGCCATTCTTCCCCGCCGAAACGGGGGCCTTACGGTATGCACGGGAATACCAAGGGCGCCGGCCCGCCGTGCCAATTCGGAATTCTCCAGCGCTGCAAGCTCGACGCCATGCCCGCGTTCCCGCAATCCCGCCAGTGTAAGCAACGCCTGGTTTTGGCCGCCGCGCCATTCGCGTTCTAAGTCCGCGAAAAGGCAATTCATTTGGTCCAGCCACGCGGCGGGTTATCCATTTCCCCGCTGCCAATAAGCGCGCCCAGCTTCTTATATTTCAGATACACGGAGCGAGCCGCCATCCGGGCAATCAACCATCCGCGATACCCATCGAGAAACCCCGCCTGCAGCACGAAGGTCTGCAACCAACTCCATGACGGCGCGAGCAGCATTCCCGGCCGCCACACGCGCTTGCCGCTCTCTGCAAGCTGCTGTGCGGCGAGCGTGGTATAGCGATTGACGTTGGCCACATGCTCTTCAAACGAGCGTACCGTGTAGTGGTACAGTTCGCCGTCCAGCCGGCCTGCCACTCCATTAAATTTCAGGGCCTCGTGAACCTTCCCTTCGAAACGCGCGGCCCCGCGCTCGTAGAGGCGCTTCTTGCGATCCGGATACCAACCCGAATGCTTGATCCATGCCCCCAGATACCATGTGAGTCGATTCACTTCATACACGCGATGCAGAGGCTCACCTGATTTCCACCTTTTGATGGAATCGCGGAGCCTCTCGCTCAATTCTTCGTCCGCGTCGAGCGCAAGAATCCAGTCATGCGCCGCTTGGGACGCCGCGAAATTTCGTTGCGCAGCGTAACCGGTCCAATCACGAACGAAAACTTTGGCATCATGGTGGCGGGCGATCACACAGGTCCGATCAGTGCTGCCGGCATCCACGATTAGGATTTCGTCGACAATATCTTGCAGCGAGGTTAGGACGCGCGGGAGGTTGCGTTCCTCATTAAGCGTAATCAGGCATGCCGAAAGGCGAATCATGCGCGGCGCGCCTAGTATCGCACAATCGTCACGGCAAAACGGTGTGGCCTTGTGTATTGCTGCTGCTGTGGATTTCAGTGCTGTCCAGTCCAGGTGGGGAAATGTATTTCGGAATGACCCGGCGAACTGCTTCGGGAATTACTTTGGCTCGACCGTCACGCGTACGACACTGCTCCCGACGCGAAATTCCGCGTTGCTCAGAAGCTCGGCGGCGCGTACCCGTTCTTCTTCAAAATAGGTGCCGTTGGTGGAATCCAAATCACGCAAGCGCACGATCCTGTCCTTCACCTCGATGGCACAGTGCCAGCGCGAAACCTCCGGGTCGTTGAGGTCGAGGTCGGCGTCAGCCCGCCCAATCACCACCCGAGGCTTCTCGAGCTTGTGCACGTGTCCCCGCGAGGGCCCGGAAAGGACCGTGAGAATCACTGTGGCTCCCTCCGGAAGCGCGAGCCCCACATACTGCGCCGGTGCCGTTGGCCGAGTGCCCCCGGAACCTTCCACGCGGGCAAACGAAGGCAGCGGAGAAATCACCATGGTGCTCTCCACCTTGGACGTTACCTCGACGGTGGACGTCTCTCCGCACTTGGAGCAGCGGAACTGCACACGAGAATTCCCCGCGACTTGCGCGTCATTGAGAACGTGCTGAGTTCCGCAATTGCTGCACGATGCTTGCATGACCTTCAAAACTTAGCACGCCGGCGTGCCGACTGCAGCAATCTCCGCGCCAAAGGTTTCGTAATTGCATACCCCTCTGTGGCCATGTGGAGGAGCGGCTGGCCCCCTATAGTCCCCGCATTTCATGATACGATGACGAGTTTTAACGATTCCTCAGGAGCAAATCGTGGCCCAGCACATCTCCCGCAAAGAGTTGAAACAAGACAAGATTCGCGAATCTTTTGAGCATGGCGCGGAAGCGGTCATCTCCCATCAGAAGCTGGCGCTTGTGGTTCTGCTGACGATTGCCGTGGTGGCCGGCGCTGTTCTTGGGTCGCGCTTTTATAAGGAGCAGCAAACGTCGCAAGCGTCCAACTCGCTCGATGAAGCGATGAAGATATACTCAGCTCGCATTCGCGCGGCGAATGAGCCTGCCGAACCCGGCGAAGTTACGTACCTCGACGAACGGAACAAGTACGAAGATGCGCTTAAAAAATTCAGCGAGACGGCCGATAAATATCCGCGGACAAATCCTGGCCGCCTGGCGCGCTATTATGCAGGGCTGTGCCTGGAGCATCTGGGTCGCGACAATCAGGCCATCGAAGCCCTTCGGAAAGTGGAAAGTGGCGGCGACAAAGAGCTTGCCGGCCTAGCACGTTTTCAGATGGCGCAGATTGACGACAAGATGGGTAAGATGGACGAGGCCACCAAGCTCTATCGCCAAATGGCCGACAAGCCCACGGTGTTTGTTCCGAAGCCTCTGGTTATGCTGTATCTCGCCAACGATCTGAGCCGCACGAATCCGCAAGAAGCGGCCAAGGTTTATAACCAGATTAAAAAAGAATTTCCCGACTCGCAGATTGCCGAGGAAGCCGACCGCGGACTAGAAGCCATCGGGCCAAAGTCCTGATCCAGTTCTGATGAAGGCACCGTTTCAGATCACGATGGGAATGCTCATGCGTACTTGATCCCAGGCGGTCTCTCACTCGGCGCAAAAGGAATACGCGGCAATGTCATTGGCATCCTATGCGATGGACGCAAGCCGCTCGCGTGGCCGCCGCTTCCCGGAGGCCGTCCACGCGTATCGCACCGAGTACGCCCGCGACCGCGATCGCATCATTCACTCGCGCGCGTTTCGGCGCCTCGAAGCAAAAACACAAGTCTTCACGACTCGCTACTCAGATCATTTTCGCAATCGTTTGACGCATACCCTGGAAGTCACGCAGATTGCTCGAACCGTGGCTGGCGCGCTCGACTTGAACACCGAGCTCGTCGAAGCCCTTGCGCTGGTTCATGATATCGGGCATCCCCCCTTTGGTCATGCGGGCGAGCGCAAGCTAGATGAGTTGCTGCGCCCCCATGGAGCCCGCTTCAATCACAATCTGCATGCCTTGCGTATCGTCGAGCAATTCGAACAGCGCTATCTTGATTTTCCCGGCCTCAATCTCACTTTCGAAGTGCGCGAAGGAATCGTCAAACATTCACGTGATTATTCTGCGCAAGACTTTCCCCAGCTTGGTGAATATCTGCTCGACCAGCGGCCGCCCCTCGAAGCGCAGTTGATCGATGGGGTGGACGAGATCGCCTACAACACCGCCGACTTGGACGACGGCTTCGAGGCCCATCTGCTTGATCTGGAGGCACTGCTGGCGGAGGTTGCACTCTTTCGCGGGCCTTTTGAGGATGTCAGCTCAACCCACCCCAATGGACGCACCAAGCTAAAATTTAATGAAGCGCTCAAGCGCGTCCTCGATGCGCTGGCAACCGATTTAATCGAACAGACCCGCCAAAGTATTGCATCTGAGGGGGTAGCTTGCGTCGAAGATGTACGCTTGGCCCCGCAGCGCCTCGCCGGATTCAGCCCCACGATCAAGCAGCAAAATGCGATTTTGAAGCGGTTCCTGCACACCCGTCTTTATGACAACCCCATCATTGTGGAGGAGCGCGAGCGCTCGGTACAGGCGCTCGAGGAGCTATTCCGGTACTACCTGGAGCGGCCCGACGCCATGCCCCCTTACTATTTTGAGCAAACCCAGGATCGGCCGCGCTACATCGCGGTATGCGACTACATTGCCGGTATGACCGATCATTTTCTTTTGCGGCAGCATCGCGAATTACTGGGTGGGGTGGCTAACCTTGCGGATAATTTCTTGACTTCAAATTAGCCTTCGCTGGCAAACCCCTTCTGGCACTGGCAAATACGTGGGTGGCAAAGTCGCCACAGAATTTCGGCGCTTCCTTGACACCGGCGAACAGCGCCGTATAATGGCCGAGCGGGGAGAAAATCCGCGAAAAGCCAATGTTTATCGATATCAAAGAGCTGGCAATTCGTAAAATGCGCATCCGGAAGAGCTATGCTCCCGGCAGCGTGGACTACCATACGACCGAATTCAAGCAAGTCGAGCCGCTCGAGGTCCGGGCCACTGCCGAGTTGCTGGAAGGGCAGCTGCGAATTGTGGGGTCCCTGCAAACCAAGATTGAATTGGTATGCGCACGGTGCCTGGAGCCGGTTCTTGAGGATGTTAGCCGCGATTTCGACCTCGTGTACCGCCCCATGAGCACGATTACCAAAGAAGAGGAACTCCGGCTCAAGGACGACGATACCGACATTGCCTTCTTCGAGGGTGAGGGTCTGTTCCTGGCGGATGTACTGGCCGAACAGGTGCATTTGGCCATCCCTATGAAAGTGATTTGCCGCAGTGATTGTCGCGGCCTTTGTCCGCACTGTGGTGCGAACCTCAACAATGAAGAGTGCCGCTGTGAAACTCACTCGGCAGACCCGCGCATGGCCCCATTAGCGCGTCTCAAGCAGGACTGGTTCAAAAAGCAATAGGTTTTAGAGCCGAAAACCCATACAATGCTTTCGGTCGAATTGGGAAGTCCCATCTGGGACAGGGAACTGGAGTGTTCTTATGCCGAATCCAAAACGGCGTCATTCGAAGGCCCGCAAGAACAAACGTCGTGCGCACGACCATTTGACCGCACCGTCATTCGGCGAATGCCCAAATTGCCGTGAAATGAAGCAGCCCCACCAGGCTTGCCCACATTGCGGATACTATAAGGGGCGAGAAGTCGTGGAAACCTCGGCCTAAGGGCCGGGGATTCCTAGGGCTTTTGCGTCCTTACCCGCCGGAGTGTAAATGATCACTATCGCCATGGACGCTATGGGGGGAGACCATGCGCCTCGCACCGAAGTTGAGGGCGCAGTACTCGCGGCTCGCGAATTCGGCGTTCGAATCCTGCTGACGGGGCAGCCCGCGGCAATCCGCCAGGAGCTCTCGAAATACCCCCATCGTGGCCTCTCCATCGAGATCATTCCGGCGAGTGAAGTGATTAAGATGGAAGACGCGCCGATGCAAGCGTTCCGCCGAAAAAAAGACAGCTCGGTACATGTGGCCATGAAACTTGTACGCACCGGCCAGGCGGACGGCCTCATGAGCGCGGGCAATACCGGCGCGGTAATGGCCGTCGCGCGTTTCGGACTGGGCACGCTCGGTGCGGTAGACCGTGTGGCCCTGGCGGCCCCCTTCCCGAATGCCAAGGGCGGCGTGTCGGTGATGCTTGATGTTGGCGCAAACGTGGACTCCAAGCCAGAGCATCTCGAGCAATTCGCGGTCATGGGAGAAATTTATTATCGCGCAACCTTTGGCACGCGCCGACCCCGCGTTGCCCTGCTTTCGATTGGCGAAGAAGAATTGAAAGGCAATGAGCTGACGCGCGAGGTCTACAATCGGCTGAAACGGCGGCCGATGAATTTCGTAGGGAATGTCGAGGGCCGGGACATTTTTTCCGGCAACGTGGATGTTATCGTCTGTGATGGATTTGTCGGCAACATTGCTCTGAAAATTTGCGAGGGCCTAGCCTTGCACATCTTCGCACTGCTGAAGAAATCGCTCAATAGTTCGTTGTCCGCGCAGTTTGGGTCATTGTTTTCGCGCGCCGCCTTCCGAGGTCTCAAGAAACGGATCGATTATTCCGAGTACGGCGGCGCCCCGCTGCTTGGCGTTCGCGGAATCTGCGTAATCGGCCACGGCCGCTCCAATCCCAACGCCATCAAGAACGCCATCCGCGTAGCTGCGGCCCTGGCGCGCGCAAAAATGAACGAAAAAATCGAGCAGGAATTGGCCGCCGAGGCGCAACTGGTCTGAGCAGCAGTGGGGCGGGGGCGTAGTTGCCGGCCTAACGGGTTCGAAACTCTCACGGGGTAAGCGAAACAGGGGAACACTCTCGACACAAGAATAAGAATTCACTTGTTTCGCGTCACGCGCAAGGCGACAAGACAGGTCAACGATATGGGAAAACTGGCATTCCTTTTCCCCGGGCAAGCCTCGCAATACCCGGGCATGGGCAAACAACTCGCTGAGAAATTTCCCGTGGCGAAACAATTGTTCGCCGAGGCTGACGCGGCACTGGACTTTTCCATTTCACAACTCTGCTTTGCCGGCAGCGCTGAAGAGCTGAAACAGACCGCCAATACACAGCCGGCCATGCTGGTGGTTTCCGTAGCTGTATTCCGAATCCTAGAGGAAAAAGGTGTTACGCCGCAATATGTGGCGGGGCACAGCCTCGGTGAGTATTCGGCCCTTGTCGCGGCGGGGGCGCTTAAATTTGGCGACGCCTTGAAGCTCGTCCGCCAGCGTGGCACGTACATGCAAGAAGCCGTACCGGCAGGCGTCGGAGCGATGGCCGCCATCCTCGGGCTTTCCCCCGCGCAAGTAAGCGATATTTGCAAAAAGGCCGCCGACGGCCAGGTTGTTTCGCCCGCAAATTTAAATTCGCCGGATCAAACGGTCATTTCCGGACACGCGGCCGCAGTGAAGCGCGCGGTCGAGCTAGCCTCGGCCAGCGGTGCCAAGCGCGCCGTCATGCTTCCCGTATCGGCGCCCTTCCACTGTTCGCTGATGATGCCCGCGCAAACCCGCCTGGAAGCCGATCTGCGCAACGCCCCATTTTCGAGGCTACAATTCCCTCTCGTCACCAACGCGGACGCCGACACCATTACCGAGGGTGAAGAAGCGCGTCGAGCCCTCATCCGCCAGGTTACACTCCCGGTGCGCTGGGAAGAATCCATGCGCCTATTGACCGAAGAAGGGGTGACCACGTTTCTCGAGGTCGGCCCCGGTCGCGTCTTGAGCGGGTTGTTACGCCAGATCGAGCGCTCCGTCCATTGCTTCAACGTTGAAGACGACCAGAGTCTCCATAGCACGCTTGAAAAGCTGGCTCACGTCCAGGCCGAAACAGCTGATGCTTAACAGCGCTGGCAGCACACCGGGATTAGTGTTCTCCAAAAGAAAGCGAATGCATGTTTAGTTTGACCGATCGCGTAGCTCTGGTAACCGGCGCTTCGCAGGGCATTGGCCGGGCCATCGCCTTGACGCTGGCGCGTGCCGGGGCGAAAGTGGCTGGCGCCGCGCGCAATTCGGAAAAACTTGCGGCGGTGGTCGGTGAAATTACTGCTGCCGGTGGCGAAGCCATGGCGATACCTATGGATGTCGCCGACGCCGCACACATCAAGTCCGGTTTTGCACAGGTGATCGAGCGCTTCGGGCGACTAGACATACTGGTGAATAACGCTGCGATTACCCGCGATGGCCTCGCCGTGCGCATGAAGGTTGAAGATTGGGAGACCGTGCTGCGCACCAACTTGACCGGGGCGTATATTTGCACGCAGCACGCACTAGCGGTAATGATGCGCCAGCGCTTCGGACGAATTATCAATGTGGCGTCGGTTGTCGCGCAAATGGGCAACGCCGGTCAGGCCAATTATGTCACTGCCAAAGCCGGCTTGATCGGCCTCACCAAGGCCATCGCCGTCGAAATGGCCTCGCGCAATATAACCGTGAACGCCGTTGCGCCTGGATTCATCGCCTCGCCCATGACCGCCCCATTGCCCGACAAGATCAAGGAGGATTTGCGCTCGCGCATTCCGCTCGGGCGTTTGGGCACAGATACCGACGTAGCCGCCGCGGTCGTTTTTCTAGCGAGCAATGAGGCTGGCTACATCACCGGCCATGTGCTGGACGTGAACGGCGGTCTGTACATGTCCTAGATGCCAACACGAATGTGGCCCCTCTCGTGGGTACTGATTGCCACCGGAAGTTGACCTTCCCAGACGCACTGACTAGAATGGGCAGGTTGACTTAAAGCCTCTAAAGGCCGTGGAGAGGGAGCGCTGAAAACGGCCATGGTGGTGCCTGGGGAAATAAGGGGAAAGTTCATCGCGGAGGATGACGAATGGCAAGCACCGAAGAACGCGTCAAGCAAATCATCGTGGAGCAGCTCGGAGTTGACGAGGGCGAAGTAACCCCTACGGCTTCGTTTGTGGATGACCTGGGTGCCGACTCGCTCGACACAGTCGAGCTGGTCATGGCGTTCGAAGAGGCTTTTGGAATCGAGATTCCTGACGAAGAAGCTGAGAAAATTACCACGGTGAAGGACGCCATCGAGTACATCGAGAAGCACGCCCAGGCGAAAAAGTAATCTGCCGTCCACGAATCCGTAACAGGAGAATCGTAAACTTTGAGTCGCCGCGTAGTTGTAACGGGCGTGGGGTTGGTCTGCGCTTTGGGTATCGGCACCGAAGAAGTGTGGAGTAACCTGGTTGCCGGCAAGAGCGGTGTCGCCCGCATCACGCTGTTTGACCCCAACGGCTTCGATTGCCAGATTGCCGGTGAAGTGCGCGGCTTTGACCCCTACAGGTGGGTTGAAAAAAAAGAGTTGAAAAAGATGGGCCGCTTTATTCAGTTGGCCCTCGCTGCGGCGGATTTCGCAATAAAAATGTGCGGCTGGAGTCCTTCCCCCGAAGAAGGTGACGCGACCGGCGTTTACGTCTCTTCTGGTATCGGCGGATTCGATATCATCGAACGCGAGCATGGAAAGCTTCTCTACGGCGGCCCCGGCAAAATATCGCCGTTCTTCATACCCTCCGCGATTGTCAATTTAGCTTCCGGTCATATTTCCATTCGCTATGGCGCGCGCGGGCCGAACTCCGCAACAGCCACGGCGTGTTCGGCATCGGCACACGCCATCGGCGATTCGTTCAAAATCATTGAGCGCGACGCCGCGGATGTGATGATTTGCGGTGGTACCGAGGCCACCATCACGCCCATGGGCATCGGCGGTTTCTCCGCCATGAAGGCGCTCTCGACGCGTAACGACGATCCCGCTAAAGCAAGCCGTCCGTTTGATGCTGGTCGCGATGGCTTCGTGGTCGGCGAGGGTGCGGGAATTTTGATTCTCGAATCGCTCGAACACGCCCAGAAGCGCGGCGCAAAAATCCTCGCCGAAATTGTCGGCTACGGTATGTCCGGTGACGCCCACCATATCACCCAGCCTGCCGAAAACGGCGACGGCGCATATCGCGTGATGAAAGCGACGCTGCGCGATGCCAAGGTTGACACCAGCGTGGTCAGTTACGTGAATGCGCACGGGACCTCCACGCCAATCGGTGACGTCATCGAAACCGTTGCTCTGAAACGTTTGTTCGGTGAACGCGCAAAACATGTTCCGATTAGCTCCACGAAATCAATGACTGGCCATCTCCTTGGCGGCGCCGGCGGACTCGAGGCTGGCGTCATTGTGCTTTCTCTGCGCGACCAGATTTTGCCTCCCACGATTAACCAGGAGCAGTCCGATCCGGCATGCGACCTCGATTACGTGCCCAATGTCGCGCGGAAAGCCGTTGTGGAGTACGCGCTCTCGAATTCTTTTGGTTTTGGCGGCACCAACGCCGCGCTGTTGTTCAAACGCTGGGACGAGCACTAGAACTGTCTCGGCAAGTTTCCACCGCTCAAGAAAGCAACGGAGCAACCTTTGAAGATCATCGTCTGCGTGAAGCAGGTTCCGGCCAAAGATGCGCCCCTGCACATCGCCGGAGACTGGATTCGCGAGTCCGACATCGGCTTTGAGATGAACGAGCCGGATAGTTTTGCTCTCGAAGAAGGTCTGCGCTTGAAGGAAAAGCATGGCGGCGAAGTCATCGCCGTTTCTATGGGCCCCGATCGCGTCAAGCAAACCATCAAAGAGGCTTTGGCCAAGGGAGCCGATCGCGGCATTCATGTGGCTGATGACAAGTTCTACGCGCTCGATCCACTGGGAAGCGCGCGCTCCCTTGCAGCGGCCATCGACAAAGAAAAGTGTGATCTAATTCTCACTGGCTTGCAAAGCGACGATCATGGCTTCGGACAAACCGGAGTCCTACTTGCCGCGCTTCTCGATCGCCCGCACGCCACGCTAATCATGCAGATTGACGTGCAAGACTCGAAGATGCGGCTGAAGCGCGAGCTCGAAGCCGGCTGGTTTCAGTGGATTGAATGTCCGCTTCCGGCGGTGCTTTCGATTCAATCGGGCATCAACAAAGTTCGTTACGCCACGTTGAAAGGCATCATGGCTGCCAAAAAAAAGGAAATCACTTCGATCCCGCGCGAATCCCTTGGCGTTTCCATCCAGCCGACGCAGCGCGTCGAGAGCATCTACGTTCCGCACAAGACCAAGAAGACCGAATTCCTTACGGGAACGCCTAAAGAAGCAGCCACCAAGCTCGTCGAGAAACTCAAGTTCGAAGCCCGAGTGCTCTAACGTGAAACTTCTGCTGATCGCCGAGCAGCGTCAAGGCAAGTGGAATAACACCAGCTTTGAAACCCTGGCCGCCGCGCAGCAAATTGCCGCCGAAACCAAAGGCAGTCTTGCAGCGGTTGTCGTTGGCAGAGGTGTCGCTCCGCTTGCCGATGAACTTGCCTCCAAAAAGCTCGACGAAGTGTTGCTCGTGGAACACGATTTGCTTGAGTCGTATACGCCGGATGGATTTACGGTGGCGCTCGGTCAGGTGATTTCGTCTTCCAAGCCCGATCTCGTTCTGCTGCCGCACACCTATCAGGTGCGCGATTTCGCGCCCAAGCTCGCTGCCTCACTCAATAAAGGTATGATCGCGGACTGCATTGCGTATCGCAATGATAGTGGACGTTTAGTTTTTGTGCGGCAAATGTTTCAGGGTAAGACCGTAGCTGACGTTACGTTTCAAGGTGACGCTCCATGGTTCGCGTCATTTCAAGCTGGGGCTTTTCGCGCGGATCTTGTCGCTCCCCATCCTTCGGGCAAGGCTCCGGTGAACAAAGTTACCGTTGATCTCGCGCCCCAACAGATCCGCACCAAGCCCATGGAACTTTTTCGCGAAGCCAAGCAGGCTGTTGATCTCACGCAGGCCCCCATCATCGTTGCCATTGGCCGCGGGATCAAGGCTCCGGAAAATATTCCTCAGGCCGAAAAGCTCGCTAAGGCCATCGGCGGTGAGCTCGCCGCGTCGCGACCAATCTGTGATGAAGGCTGGCTGCCGATGGATCGTCAGATCGGAAGCTCCGGTCAAACCGTCGCCCCCAAGTTGTACCTCGCTCTGGGCATCAGCGGTGCGATCCAGCACGTCGTGGGCATGAAGGGCGCCCGTACGGTGGTGGCCATCAACAAAGATCAGAACGCGCCAATTTTTGAAGTAGCCGATTATGGCATCGTCGGCGACATCTTCGAGATCATGCCCGCCCTCACCGAAGCCCTCGAAAAAGCCTAAATCCGCGCAGCATTCTCGGGAAGGCATTTTGGCGTATGATTTCACGAGAGCTGTGAACCTTGAGGACTACAAAACGATCCTACAACGTTAGGACGACGATTCCTGGGTGGGGGATTTGGCTACAATAGAGTTGTGACCATACAGCGTGAACAGCTCGAAGCGGATGTACTGATTGTCGGCGCGGGTCCTGCCGGACTTGCCTGCGCCCTGCATCTCGCCAACCTCATCAAGAAGCACAACGAATCGGGCGCAAAGCCTGAGCTTTCGGCCGAAAACATTTACGTGCTTGAGAAGGGACGGGAGATTGGCGCTCATCAGCTTTCTGGCGCGATCATGAATCCCAAGGCGCTCGCCGAGCTTGTGCCGGATTTTGAGAAGTCCGCGCCGCTCGATACGCCAGTGACCGATGACGCCGCCTTCTTTTTCACCAAACATTCCGCCCTTCGTTTTCCCATCACCCCGCCGCCCTTCCAAAACCACGGAAACTACGTCGTCTCGTTGAACCGCATGGTGAAATGGCTCGGAGGCCTAGTCGAACAAACCGGCGTAAATCTCTTTACCCAGTTCGGCGGCGCGCAGCTTATTTACGAGCATGAGGGCATTGCCGGGGTCATCACCGAAGATAAAGGCGTCGACAAGAACGGAAAACCCAAAGATAACTACACGCCCGGCTACCAGTTGCGCGCAAAAGTCACGGTGCTGGCGGAAGGCGCGCGCGGCTCGCTCACCAAAGATTTAGTCGCCAAAAAAAATCTCGACAACATCAATCCACAAACCTACGGCATCGGCATCAAGGAATTGTGGGACGTGCAACCGGGACGCCTCCGAACCGGATTTGTGGCCCATACTCTCGGCTGGCCCGTCGATTCCAGCATGTACGGCGGCGGCTGGATTTATGGATTGAAGGATAACCGCGCGTCCATTGGGCTTGTAATCGGTTTGGAATATCACAATCCACTGTTTGACCCGCACGAAGCATTCCAAAAATATAAAACGCATCCCTTTCTCAAGCGCATCCTCGACGGCGGCAAGCTCATGCGCTACGGCGCAAAAACAATTCCCTACGGCGGCTGGTATGGCATGCCCCGCACCTATGTCGACGGTGGTTTGATCATCGGCGATTCGGCAGCCTTCCTTGATGGACAACAATTGAAGGGCATCCACATGGCTATGAAGAGCGGGATGCTCGCAGCGGAAACGATCTTGGAAGCGCTGGTTGCGCGCGATGCTTCTGTCAAAACGCTTGCCGCATTTCCTAAAAAAGTTGAAACGAGCTGGATCAAGACAGAGTTGTGGGCCGTCCGCAATTTTCATCAATCGTTTCAGCACGGTCTCATTGGCGGACTTTTCCACGCTGGACTGCAATTGGTCACCGGCGGACGGGGTCTGATCGATCCTATGCGCATCCGCCCGGGCTACCAGGCCTATCACCAATTGCACGCTGATGTTGATGGACCTAAAGCGTCTCCCGAGCGTTTCAAAGGCGATGGCCAACTCACGTTCGACAGGCTCACCGACGTTTATCATTCGGGAACGCGCCACGAAGAAGACCAGCCCTGCCACTTAGTCGTACAAGACACGACTATCTGCGTGAACCGATGCACGGTCGAGTACGGCAATCCCTGCCAATATTTTTGTCCCGCTGCGGTTTACGAAATGGCTCACGAAAAAGGCGCATTGCGTCTGAAGATTAACGCCTCCAATTGCGTCCATTGCAAAACGTGCGATATCGCCGACCCCTACCAAATTATTGACTGGGTGGTGCCGGAAGGTGGCGGCGGGCCAAACTATGAAGGCATGTAGACGGCCTCTTCCACGCCGACAAACACTTCATCATTCCTCCCTGTCCTTCCGAACGTGGTGAAGAACAAATTTCGTAAGTTAGTTTACTTACTCAGCAGCTTGTGAAAGAAAGTCCGAACCTTCGCCAGGACCGTGGATTTCGCGGCGCCATTGGAGGCCGAAGAATTCTTCGAGGTGCTTGGAGGGCTTACCGATTTTGCCGTATCGTTCTGCGCTGACAGCGTGGAGGTTTCCGCGGCCGGCGCATTCGGAGTAGACGCTACCGGCGCGGGCTCCACGCGCCCGCGAAAAACAACGGTGGGCCGGAGCCGCACGGTTCGCACGAGCAAGATCGTCGCTGGGCTTGGATCTGGAGGTGGCCCGGGCGAAGCCGCGTCAAAAGTCAGCGGCGGCATCACGACTTTATAGATGGGCTGCTCAACCGCAGGCGGCCCGTTGCTCCTGCTGCCCCTATTTCTATTTTCCATGATGACGTCATCTTTTCGTTCTGCCGCAACATACGCGGGTGGCGGTGCCGGTGGATTGGGATGAAATTCTTTCGTTGGCGAGAGGGCACTCAATCCAGTTGACCTGACGGGCAGCGCCAGGTCGTTTTTGGCGACGGCGATTTCGCAAACGCACATTCCGCTGGGGCCGAGCGTTGCGTCCAATTGCCCGCCGGTAAGGCTGACTTCGCCGCCTTGCGGTACCAGAACACTTTGCCCCGTCAATTGCTGTTCGAGCCGCGCAGCGCCGCTTGTCGGGTGTACGCACATCTCGCCGCTCGTCAGCAGGCTGATCGTCGCGTCGCGCGGAGCCCCACCAATATCCACGAGATTCGCCTGCACCAAAGGAGTGAATACGTTTAACGCTGGATTCCCCTGAAGGCGCGCGTGAACCGATCCGTAATCAAGCGCCACGGTAAGAGTTCCGCCAGCTTTCAACAGCGAGAAGTGCGCGGGACCGCAGAATCCGATCACCCCGCCTTCGACAAGATCGAGCCGCGCCGGCCCGGATTTCACGGTAACTTCGCTTCCGTTCGAGAGCACGGTGCGGCTGCGACCATTCGCAACATCAATGCTCACAGGACCTTTAACCACGATTTCGCTGCCTTCAATCGCGCCGACCGAATCGGCCGGAAGCTGATCGGATCGCAGCGAAGTCGCAAGCAGCAAGGCCACCAGCAGAACCGCCGCACTGATCTTGCTGGCTGTCGCAACAAGGTTCATCGTGGGGTGGTGACCCGAGGGTTGCCAGCGAGATTGCCGATAAGCGTTCGTCGTCATCCGAGTACACGAGGCTCCACTGCATGCATCGTCAAGGCGCTTCACCTTATACTATACGCCGATGAGCGTGATGCGGGAATCCGCGACGACCGAGCCGCAACGACAAACAGGGGTTCACTTTGACACGCGGCTCCCGAAACTTTCGCGCTGGCGGCGCTTGCAGATTCCATTGATTGCCGCAGCCGTTTTCTGCGTGGTGCGGATTCTGGGCCCAACGTTGCGCTACGAAGTTCTTGGCTGGGAACATATCGAACGCGTATACGCGACCGGAAAGAGATGCATCTGGTCCTTTTGGCACCGCGCTATTTTTGGAGTGATCTGGCGGGAAAGAAATCTCGGCATTGTAGTCATGAACAGCACAAACTTCGACGGTCAGTGGACCCGCAAAGTAATCGAGTGGTTAGGATATGGAACCGCACAAGGCAGCTCAACGCGCGGCGGATTGCGTGGACTCGCAGTGATGGCCCAGCGCTTGCAGCAAGGACTAGACGTGGCATTCACGATTGACGGTCCACGCGGTCCGCGGTTCGTCGCCAAGCCGGGTCCAGTACTGCTTGCACGGCGAACTGGCTGCCCGATTCTCACGTTTCACGTGGGGCTCCAGAGGGCCCATACCTTTCAGAAGACTTGGGATCTTTTTCAGCTTCCCTATCCTTTTTCGCGCGCGGTAATGCTGTTCGCTCCGCCGATTTACGTGCCTCAAGATGCCGATCGCGAAACAATGGCACAGAAGCATGCTGAGATGCAGAAAGAACTCGAGCGCGTGCGAGCTCTCACCGAATCGTGGTTTTCGATGTCCAAAGAAGACAGAGAGAGCGCGCGTGCGACTTTCCGTTAACGATTGCCGGTGCGCTCGCCGAGGATGGCCTTTACGTCCATCTTTTTGCCGCCGCGGTAAATTGCCACGTTCACAGTGTCGCCGGGACGCTTGCGGTTTAGCACTCGATTCATGTCCAGCTCACTCGATATTTTTTGATCGTCGATGGCGACGATGACGTCGCCGCCCACCAGAATCTTTTGCATTCCCGCAAGCACAGCACGGTCACCACCGCGAAGCCCGGCCCGCTCCGCGGGGCCGCCTCGAGGCGCCTGCTCGATCAGTAACCCTTCTTGCACCGGCAGATCCAAGGCCTGAGCCAGCCAGTCGTTTACGGGAAGGGTTCGCACTCCCAGATATGCCCGATGCACGCGGCCCTCGGCAATCAAGTCGTGCGCGATCATCTTTGCGGTGTTGATCGGAATCGCGAAACCAATCCCCGCAGTTGTACCGCTCGGCGTGTAGATAGCACTGTTGATGCCAATGGCCTCCCCATGGGAGTTGATCAGCGGACCGCCCGAATTGCCGCGGTTGATGGCGGCGTCGGTTTGGATCGCCTCATCAATAAAAGTGGTCTCGCTAGTTTGCACGGTACGCCCGAGAGCGCTGACGACACCGGTGGTCAGTGTGCTCTGAAACCGAAACGGATTGCCGATAGCGAGGACCCGCTGCCCGACTTGCAGTGTGGAGGAATCACCCAGCGGAAGAGCTACCAGGGTGCGTCCCTTGGGATCGACTTTCAGCAGAGCCACATCGTTGCGCTGATCAGCGCCTACGAATTTTGCCGGAAAGCGGGATTGATCGCCAAGCACGACTTCGATTGTTTCGGCCTGCTGCACAACATGAAAATTCGTGAGGATGTATCCGCGCGGGTCAATCACAAAACCCGAGCCTGCTCCCTCGACGGGCACGGGGTCCATGAAGAAGTCATATTCGATGGCGCGGGTTGCGATATTGGCGACCGCAGGCGAGGCCTGGCGGTAGACGCGCACGTTAATCTGCTCCTCATCGGTCAGGGCGGTATTCTGTGGACCACCAGCAGCGCCGGTCCCAGTTTTGGTTTCGAATGGAATCGCGGCAACCTTGACGGGCTGGCGCGGCCCCCATCGCGAACCAGCCCAGTAAGCAGCGAGAGTCACTAGGATAACGGCCAGCAACATTCTGAAGGGTCTTGCACTATTTCGCGGTTGGATCATGTCTGTACCTCATTGTAGCGCGGTTGGAACGCTAAGCGGCAAGTTGCTTCCATCGCGCAACGACCTGCTGTACCTGCTGCCGTGTTTCTTCCTCGGTCCCGGAATTATCGATTTCGTCAGTGGCCAAGCGCCTCTTTTCCTCAATCGGCAATTGGGCCGATATTCGCTTCTGGGCGTCTTCCGCGGACATGCCACGAGCCAGCAACCGCGCCAGTTGTTGCCCGCTATGGCACCAAACTACCGCGAGGCGATCAAGTTTTCCGGGGCCGTCGGGCCGCTCGTGGATTCCGGCTTCAATGAGCAGCGCAGCTTCAATCACCGCGATTCCGCGCGGGTAGCTGCGCGACCACTCCGCGAACTGGCGATCCTGAGCTGCGATCACGCGCGGATGAATTATCTTATTCAAGCGCGCAAGCTTGGCGGGGTCGTTGAAAACGATGGCAGCGAGCTTGGTACGATCTATTCGTCCAATCTCGTCGCAGATTCCGGCGCCAAACCCCAACAACACTTCATGATAGGCTGCTTGGCCGGGCACCAGGAGCTGGTGTGCGAGGGCATCAGCGTCCAACACGAGACAACCATGATCACGAAGCATTCCCGCCACCATGCTTTTTCCGCAGCCGATGCCGCCGGTTAATCCGACGCGCAGCATCAAAATGATTCCACGCGCGCTGATTTAACTCCCACCAATTTCATGCCCATCATCAGCTTAATGGGATGCATTGCGCACGGCAGCTCCAGCCGCAGTGGGCGTGGCGCTTGCCCGAGATGCATCCTGCGCGCGGCGCAGACGGGCAGCTTTTACGGTGTTGCTCATCAACATTGCGATAGTGAGCGGACCAACACCGCCAGGAACCGGTGTATAGGCACCGGCAACCTTGATGACGTCAGGATGCACGTCGCCAACGAGGATCGAGCCTTTCTCGCGGAATTTCGCGAGGCGCTCGGGAAAATTTGCAAAGATGCGCTCGGCCTGCGCCGCATCCTGAATGACGATTTGACCAACGTCAATCACGATAGCGCCAGGCTTGATGTATTCCGGTGTAATCATGGCAGCACGGCCTAGCGCGGCTACAACGATGTCCGCGCGGCGTACAACAGCGGGAAGATCGCGAGTCTTGGAATGACATACAGTTACCGTGGCGTTCGCATGCATCAGCAGCAGGGCCATGGGCTTGCCAACGATATCGCTGCGTCCTAGAACGACCGCGTCGGTACCCTCAAGGGCAATACCGCTGCGGCGGAAAATTTCCATAACGCCAGCGGGCGTACAAGCGACAAGAGCCGGCTTACCGGCCACCAGCCTGCCAACATTAATCGGATGAAAGCCGTCCACATCTTTAGCGGGATCGACGGCATCGAGAATTTTCTTGGCGTCAACCGGTGGGGGCAGGGGCATCTGCACCAGGATGCCATCGACATCGTCGCGGCGATTGAGATCGTCGACAATGTCCAACAATTCCGAAGTGGTGATGGAAGCCGGCGGAGTGATGAGAAAACTGCCGAGGCCGAGCTTGCCACAAGCGGCGATTTTGCTGTTGACGTAAAGTTTTGAGGCTGGATTATCCCCGACGAGAACTGCAGCCAGACCAGGCCGGATTCCGCGCGCCGAGAGTGTTTCAATTTCGGAGAAAAGCTCGGCGAAGATTTGGTCTCGAATGGCATTGCCATTCAGGATGCGTCCGGTCACTTGAAACTCCCTTGCAAATCTACACGGAAGCGGCGATCGTCTCGAGGCGCCATCATAGCACACGGGATTGCCGGGCTGGTTTGAGCGCACATCCGTCGTCGGCAAGATTGTGCGAGCGCGCCAGAGTTGGTAGGCTGCGTTCGGCGTGTTGTCTATCGTCCGGGGAGGTTAGCCATGAGAATAGTGAAGCGGTTTGAGCCACTCTCAGTTATGAAAATCGCCGCGGTCTGCTATGCGGGAGTTGGGCTGCTCGAAGGGGTGCTGTTCAGCGTTATTTTTTCGATTCTACCGATCGTGGGCCCGCCCCAGGCAAAGATGCCGCAATTTTTTGGACCGCTCTTGGGTGCGTTTTCGATTCTAGTTTTTCCCATCCTGTTCGCGATTATCGGCGGCATTTCCGCGGCACTCGGCGCGGTCATCTATAATCTGGCGGCGCGATTCGTCGGCGGAATCCAAGTGGAAGTCGAGTAAGAGGTTATTGGTCCACCCTGTCCGGAAACCCCACCGATACCCATGCGGTAAGCCATCGAGCAACCCTTCTCCACGAAATTCCTGGCTTTCAACCCACGAAACTGAAGAATCGGGTTTTGCAACAGCCTCTAGCGCTAGTAAATATCGTACTGCTCCCAGTGAAGCGTCGGATCGGACTGGATGATGATGCTCTTGCGCGTGGACTGCTCGAGTTCTTCGATGAGCGAGGACTCGCGAGTCTTGAGCGCTTTGGCGATTTCCGGATTGACGCGCAGGGTGACGCTCTGCGAGTCAAGCTCGGCGGCCATTTTGCGGGCTTCGGCCTGAATTTCATAGCAGATTGTGGGTACGGATTTGACCATGCCCGAGCCGGTGCAATACGGGCAGGGCTGGCAGAGCACGCGTTCAAGCGCTTGCTTGGTGCGCTTGCGGGTGATGGCTACGAGGCCGAACTCGTTGAAGGAAAGGGCCTTTGAAGGGGCGCGATCGGCTTGCAGCGCGGCATCGAGGGCGGCCATCACTTTTTCGCGATTGCGGCGCTCCTCCATGTCAATGAAGTCCACGACGATGATGCCGCCGAGATCGCGGAGGCGGATCTGCCGCACGATCTCCTTCACGGCTTCGAGGTTGGTTTTGACGATGGTGTCCTCGAGGCGGATTGAGCCCTTGCCCACATACTTGCCGGTGTTGACGTCAATGGCCACGAGAGCTTCCGTGTGGTTGATAACGATGTAGCCGCCTGATTTCAGCCACACCTTGGGGCGCAAGGCCTTGTCGAGTTCCTGCTGAATGCCGAACTCCTCGAAAATGGGAGCGTCTTTGGTGTAAAGCTTGACGCGGCTGACGAGCTTGGGTTGAAAGCGGCCGACGAACTCCACGATCTTGCCGTACTCCTCCTGGTTGTCGATCCAGATGGCGGTGTAATCCTCGCTCATATAATCGCGGAGGATGCGCTCGACGAGGTTAAGATCGCGATGAAGGAGCGAAGGTGCACGGCGCTGCTCGGAACGCGCGCGGATTTCATCCCACGTGCGGCCGAGAAATTCCACGTCGCTGCGAATTTCGTCGTCGGTAGCATCAGCGGCAGCGGTGCGCACGATGAAACCACCGGGGAAAGTGCCTTTCGATTCGGCGACAAGCCGTCGCAAGCGTGAGCGGTTATCGGCGGAAGCAATTTTGCGAGAGACTCCCACATGTTCGACCGTGGGCATGTAAACGAGATAGCGACCAGGCAGCGCAACGTGGCTGGTGATGCGCGCGCCTTTTTTGCCGAGCGGCTCCTTGGCGATTTGAACGATGATTTCCTCACCGGCCTTCAGCATGTCACCAATGAGCTGCGGCCGCCGGGGAGCCGGGCGACTATGTCCGCCATGCCGCTCTTGATGATGCGGCCGTGGGCCTCGGCCGCCACGATCCCCGCGCTCGCGACTGCGACCGACACGCCGGGCGGGCCGCTGAAACCGGGCTCGCGGGGAATCCTGGATGCGCGCTGAAGTGGGCTGCGACTCCGGTAGCGAATCGAGAGAGCGCGATTCTCCGGGAAGAACATCCGAGTGCTGTTCGATGGGGGGATCAACCAAAGCGTGAGCGACGGGGTCACCTTCGGTTCCTACAGGGTGGAGCACCTGAGAAGATTCCATCCCGAAAGGACGCAGATCACCGTCTCCTTCGTCTTCGGTTTCATGTGCTTCGTGTTGGCCTTCACCGGATTCCTGATCTGAATCTTGCGGCTCGCCGATTTCATCAGCATGATCTGCTGAGGCAGCCTCAGCGTGTTTCTCCGCCTCTTCCTGTTTGGCTTCGGCAAGCTGCTCGGCTAGTGTGGCCGCTTCATCGTCACTCAGAGAGCCATTGAGGTGAAGTGCAGCGGAGTTTTCCTCGCCAAGTTGATGTGGGTCCTCAGGAGCGTCGTCGGCATCGTGTTGCAGATGATGCTCGTGCTCAGCCTGTTGTCGCTGTTGGTGCTGTGAGAAAGAACCTTCCGAAGACGTGGACCGAGCGTGCATGTCGTCTTCTTCTTGAACAACCTTGTTCGAAGGCGGCGCGTAGCTGTCGCCGACATATAAAGAAGAACCAAGCGCGCCATGGGTCTCGGCGATGTGTTCTGCAGTGCTCGTCTCAGAAGACTGAGCCTGGGAGCCTGACTGTTCGGGGGCCGCGGGCTGGCTTGGCCCAGACGAAGATGCGACCTGCGAGGGGCTGGCCGAGGCTGTTTTCTCGCGATACTTGGCCAAGGACTCGCCGGGAAGCAGAATGGGTTCTTCCCCAGCGAGTGGAGCTTCCTGGGGGCGCGGTTCGTACGGTCGCCGGTCTGGGCGGTTCTCGTAAGGTCGAGGGGAAGCATATTTTGATGGAGGCAGATCTCGGCCAGGACGGCGATCGCTGCCGCGGCCCGCGCCACGTCCGCCACGCCCACGAGTTCCGCCATGTCCGCGGTCACCGCGATCGCGGCCGAAACCGCCGCGTGAATCGCGGTGGGGTCGGTCGGGTGGGCGATTGTAGCTGGTCCGATTGTTGTATTGGCTGGACGCTGGCGAATGGCTAGAAGGCTCGCCGGGCTGGCCGGCCGGGGGGGAATTGTGGGCGGCGCGTGTCTCGCCGGGAAGAATGATAGGGTCAAGAACGGGCGCGGCAGACGTCGATTCCAGTGGAACATCAGAGACCGGCGCGAGTTCTGTGGAACCGTACGGAGCCGACGACGCGGCCTGATCCAGCGAACCGGACGGATCTGAGGAAGCAGCGGCCTGATCCGATGACGAACTTTGCTCTGCCGGAGCACCCTGGCTGGCCTGAACCTCTGAAGTAGTTTGCCCCAATAAAACAGCGTGGCCGGAGGGCTCCGCTTTTTCGATTCGAACCTCGGCGGGGGATGCGACGTGGTCGTAATCCTCGAGATTTTCGAGGAAATCGCTGACGTACAGGAAGGCATCGCCGTCGAGGCCAATTTCCACGAATGCGGACTGCATGCCTGGCAGGACTCTAGTAACGCGGCCTTTGTAGATGCTTCCGACTAACGCGTACTCTTTTTCGCGCTCAATGTAAATTTCGCAAAGCTGGCCTTCCTCGAGAATGGCGACCCGTGTTTCGTGGGGGGCCGCGGAAATAACGAGTTCTTTCGACATGAAAACTCCTCACGGTGCATCGCCGCGTCGCGGGACCGGGCAAAGGGACGCGCCACGAAAGCCGCAAGTGCGGCTGTGGGGCGACCGAGGCCGGATTGGATCCACGCGTTCATTTTGTTTTAGGATGCCGCTCCCGGGTTCCTCCCGGGCCTGTGCAGGGCGATGCGAACCTCTTCATTTTGGCTATCCCGCGGGACTCGCTTCAGAGAGCTAACGGCGAGCGGCGCGGGAATCGATCTGTTTCAAGTTGCAAATAAAGCAAAACTCTAAGGATTCAGTTGACGAAGCGGCGTATGCGCACATTCATCACCAAGCCCAAAGATAAAAATACAAACAGTGTGGCCGACCCGCCGTAACTCATTAGCGGCAACGGGATACCGGTGACCGGCATGTAGCCGATTACCATCGCCACATTGACTAACACATGGAAACTCAGAGCCGCTGCCACGCCCATCACTAAAAACATCCCCGCGCGATCTTTGGCGCGCTGAGCATTTTGAACCAAGCGCAGCAGTAATGCCATGTAGAGAACCAGGGTAGTGAAAACCCCGGCAAAGCCGAACTCTTCGGCCAGCGCAGCAAGAATAAAGTCCGAATAGCGCACTGGCACGAAGCCTAACTGATTCTGACTGCCATTGCCCAAACCTTTGCCCCGGAAACCACCCGAACCGACGGCAATCTTCGATTGCAGGATTTGATAACCTGAGCCCTTCGGGTCGTCTTCTGGATGGAGAAACGTGGTGATCCGTTCTTTCTGGTAAGGCTTTAGGACGTGCCACCCGACGGGAAGCATCATCAACGCAAGCAAAACCACGGCCAAAACATGTTTCCATTCGATTCCAGCTAAGAATACTCCCACTACCAACATCGGAAGCAGAACCATTGCAGTGCCCAAGTCAGGCTGCAGCAAAATCAAGCCCAGCGGCAACCCGCATAATACACCCGCTTTTATAAGATCGGCCAGCGAAAGTCTGTCCGTGCGCACATCGCTGAAAAAGCGGGCCAGCACGATGATTATAATCAATTTGACAAGCTCTGACACCTGCAAAAACTGCCCGAGCACGGGGATCCAGCGCTTGGCGCCGAATCGAGTGTGCCCAACCATGAGAACCGAACCGAGCGCCAGCACCCCGACCAAATAGAGAATGGGAGCTTGATCTAAAATGGTGTGGTAATTGAAGCGGGAAAAGGCAAATAGAAGGATTGTGCCGACCACCACCCACCAGATCTGGCGAGTGTGCATCCCGGCGAAATGGCTGGCATGGGTAGCTGAATAAATTTCCAGGATGCCGATACCGCAGATGGTGAACACCAGCGCCAGCAACCACCAGTCGTATTCTCGAACTCCCTGCGAGTCCCTCATGTTACGCGAGCAATCTCTTTTCTGAGCTTAGCTGTCCACTGCGCCTCGGTTACTGCGACGCGCTCGCGCGTTCGGCTCGAGAAGGGCGTACATCCGCCGGCACTTCCGGCGGTTTGAGGAACGCGCGCGGTTGCAGAACATTCGCTTGCGGTAACCCGGAGCTCAAATCGTACTGCTTATTTTGCGCGGTATATTGCTGCTGTAGCTTACCGTTCTTCTTGTCGTAGTAGGCTTTGACGATGTCGCGCGCCATCGGGCCGCCCACTGCGCCGCCATGTTCGCCTTCTTCCACGAGCACGGCGACAACAATTTCAGGATCACGCCGCGGGGCATAGCCGACAAACCACGCATTGTCTTTGAATTTTTTCTTCTTGCCAACTTTGTTGCGCGTGTCATAGCCGATGACTTGCGCGCTTCCGGATTTACCGCTCATTTCGATGCCGGGAAGCTTGGCGCTGGAGGCGGTACCGCCTTCATTGACGACGCCCCACATACCCTGGGTTACTTTTTCGGTTGTGTCCTCGGAGATGGCAAAGCGCTCCTCGCCGACATTTTTTGCATCTTTCAACAGATGCGGCCGCTTGAAAATGCCGCCCATGGCCACTCCGCCGATCATGCGCGCGAGCTGCAGAGGCGTCGCGGTCACTGCGCCCTGCCCAACGGCCACAGAAATTGTTTCGCCGGGGTACCACTTGCGATGGTAGACGCGGTTAACCCATTCTTCCGAAGGGACCAGGCCGTTTTCTTCGGCTGGCAGATCAATACCCGTCCTTTTACCCAAGCCCAAGTGCGACGCGTAGTAGGAAATGCGGTCAATGCCGAGCCGCTTCCCCAGGTTGTAGAAAAAAATGTCGCAGGATTGAACGATAGCCTTGTGAAAATCCACGAGGCCATGAGTGGTTTTGCCAAAAACCCAGCATTTAAACTGACGGCCGTAAAATTCCGCATAGCCGGGACAAAACACGGTCATGCTCTCCGGCACTGCTTTGGACTCGAGCATCGCCGTGGCCATAATAATTTTGAAAACCGAACCGGGGGCGAGCTGGGCCTGAATGCTGCGATTGAGCAGCGGCACATCCGGATCGTCGTTCAAGCGCTGCCATTGATCCCGCTGGATGCGCACGGCGAATTCATTGGGGTCGGGCGCCGGACGGCTGGCCATCGCAAGAACTTCGCCGTTGCGCGGATTAAGGACGACAATCGAGCCCTTGCGGCCTTGCAAGGCCTGCTCGGCTGCAGCTTGCAAATCGTAGTCAATGGTCAACTGCACGGGCTTGCCGGGAATCGCTTCGGTTTCGGTGAGACGGCCGACTTCTCTGCCGACGCTGTTTACGATCGCGCGGCGCATGCCGTCCACACCCATCAGCGTATCGTTATATTGTTTCTCGAGCCCGGTCTTGCCTACGATGTCGCCAGGACGCAGGCGGCCGTTGCTGTTTTCCACCTGCTGTTCGCTCACCTCGCCAACGTAACCGCTGGCGTGCGCCATGAAGCCGCCGGGAATGTAACGGCGGCGGTGAACCATCAGCATTTCAAGAAGTGGAATATCGGCGCGGTGCGATTCAATGAAGGCAATGTCGGCCTTGCTGGCTTCGGGCTTGATGACTATGGGTTGAAATTTCGGCAGGGGGCGCGCGCTTTCCACTTGTTGACGGAGGTCGTCAATGGAAATGCTCAAACCTTCCGCGATTTGGGGCAGGCCGTGGTCCAGCAGAGCGGGGTCGTCACGCAGCAGAAGCACGCTAAATGACGGATAACTATCGACGAGCACGCGGCCCTCGCGGTCAAGCATATTGCCGCGTGGCGCGATAATCGGGATGGAGCGGATGCTGTTGCGCTCGGCGAGTTGGTTGTAATGCTCCGAGTCTATGATCTGGAGCTTCCAGAATCCTGAGAGCAACAGAACCATCATGACCGCGATGCTGTAGGAAACGATGGAGAGCCGCGTGTGCGGCATTTTGTGGTCGGTTTTAAACCAGTACGACACGCGAACTCCGCGCGCGAAGCGTTGACAGACCTGCCCGGGGGGCCGCTCGCGCTGCGCCCTGAATGTTTCGGGCACTTCGGAAAAAACTGATCTCGGCTACGGTTTGTCGAGAACCGCCGATGGGCCGCATCCAAGCCCCTGGTGGTGGAAGTCCTATGTAACGTAACACTTCGCAGGCAGGTGCCGCAACCGTCCTGAAGGACAGAGTAGCTCTTGTACTAACTACCAGCTTGACACACGCTTCCAACCGACACGCGCGGAGGCGGCTGTCCACGGGCTTGACCCCTTCGAGACGGGAAGCCCATTGCTGAATTGCTTGCTGACGAGATTTCAACCGAGGTTAAAGTGCGGAACCGAGCTTCGTCAGGCGGGTTCCTGGTAGCGGCCGATCACGTTTCCGGCGGGGTCCCGGAACCTCGCCGCGATCTCGATCGCCCCCACACCTTCAGGGCACGGTTATTCTAGCGCCCTGTTACGTGCAGGAGTTTCCCGAAAAGCTTCCCACCGGCGAGCCCCACAGCAAGCATGAACTCCAAAGTCTGATCGGACTTGCCGAGGTGCGAACGACACGATAGTCTAACTTGCTAACAAGGGCGCACGCACAGGGGCAGCTTACACATGCGCTCCCACAGGCTCAAGGGCAATCCGCGCGGACGAACTGGAATATTGGTATGCAAACACTCTGTCTTATTGGAATGTCGGGAAGCGGTAAGACTTTCTGGAGCAATCGCCTAGCCTATTCTGGATACCGGGTAATCTCCTGCGACGGCCGAATTGAACAGCGGCTGCGAGCCGACCTGGATTTGACCGGGCAGCGAGGAATTGGAGCAGTAGCTGCGTGGATGGGCTGGCCTGACAGCACTACGTACCGCGAGCGCGAAAGGAAATACTTACAGTGCGAGATTGCGGTCATGAAGGAAATTTTGCAGGAGATGGAAGCTGCGGGCGATGAAAAAATCGTTGTCGATTCGACGGGCAGCGTGGTTTACACGGGCGACGAAATCTGCGAGCGATTGCGGCACCGGGCTACGATAATTTACCTGGAAGCTTCACCGCTGGAAAAAAACACGCTGATTGAGCGTTACTTGCGAGATCCCAAGCCTGTTTTGTGGGGTGAACATTACCTTCCCGAGGCAGGCGAAGCGGCGCAGGATACCGCTGCGCGGTGCTATCCGCAACTTATCGAGCACCGCAGAGCGCTTTACGAAAAATACGCGCACCACATTTTGCCCATCGCCGCGCTAGCCAACCAGAAGCTCTCCAGCGATGATTTCGTCAATCTGATTCGAGAGGCGCGTACCGCGCGATGAGGTTTCGCAGCACCAACCGCAACAGCGGAGAGGCCTCGTTGCGCGATGCGGTGCTGCGCGGACTCGCCGAAGATGGCGGACTGTATGTGCCGGTAGAAATCCCGCGGCTGAGCGCCGAATCGCAGGAACGCATGCGCAGTCTGGCGCTTCCTGAATTATGCATCGAGGTTGGGCGTCATTTTCTCGTGGATGATGTTGCTGAAGAAGTGCTAAGCAAGATTGCCGTTGAAGCATTCGACTTCCCCGCGCCGCTCGTTTCGCTTACAGAAACAATCCACATACTCGAATTGTTTCACGGGCCGACTTTGGCGTTCAAAGATTTCGGCGCGCGATTCATGGCGCGGCTGATGGGCTTTTTTGTCCGCGAATTAGGCCGAGAACTAACGGTGCTGGTGGCCACCTCGGGGGACACAGGAGGCGCGGTGGCACACGGTTTTCTCGGTGTGCCGGGGATTCGCGTGGTGATTCTCTATCCCTCCGGACGCGTGACGGAAGCGCAAGAAAAACAGTTTACGACGCTCGGACAGAACGTCACTGCCGTAGAGCTCTCCGGAACCTTCGACGACTGTCAGTCCCTGGCTAAGCGGGCTTTTGCCGATAGCGAGCTACGCGAGAAAATATTTTTGACCTCGGCAAACTCCATTAATATCGCGCGGCTGATTCCCCAGATGTTTTATTTTTTCTGGGCCATCGCTCAGCTTGTGGATCGCGCCAAGCCGGTTGTTTTTGCCGTGCCTTGCGGAAATTTCGGCAACCTGACCGCCGGGTTGATGGCCGAGCGGATGGGCTTGCCGGTTGCGCAATTCATTGCGGCGACCAATGTGAATGACGTTGTGCCGGAGTATCTACGCAGCGGTCATTTTTGTCCGCGTCCCTCGCTGCACACCATTTCGAATGCGATGGATGTAGGCAATCCCAGTAACTTTGCTCGGATGCTCGATCTCTGCAACAACGATTTGCAGGCCATGCGCCGTGACCTTTGGGGCTGCGGATTTAGCGACGAAGAAACCTTGCAGGCCATGCGTGAAATCTACGACCGGCATCGTTATGTGGTCGATCCGCATACCGCAGTGGCCGTGCTCGGCTGGGAACGTTTTAGGAAAAACAGCACGGGAGAGTATCCGTGCGTGGTGTTGGCCACTGCGCATCCAGGGAAGTTCGCGAGTACGATTGAGCGCGCAATTGGCGTCCGTGTTGAGTTACCCGCGCGGCTCGCAGCCTCTCTCTCGCAGCCAAAGCAATCAGTGCCAATGGCCAATAGCCTCGCGGACCTCAAAAAGTTCCTTCTAAGCTGAATTGCCCTTCTCTTGAGGAGGACAGTAAGGCTCAGCCGCCGTCCATACCCAAATAGGAAAAACCAGCTAACCTTGACGTCGCGAAACGATCGAAAGCAGTCGGCCCCGTGTATACCGTTATTCCTTCAATTTCTCCACACCGCGATCTTCGAAGTAAGTGGCCTGTGCGCAACTGTTTTACCGGCCGGTCGGCGTTTCGATCGCCGGCCTCTTCCCGAGAAGATCCACAGCTGCCTGGTAGAGCTTGGCGCGCAACTGGTAGCGTTCGGTCGCGCGCGTGATGTAACGCACGGCAATCTCCACGCCACCGATCACCGGCTTCACGTTGATTGCAGGGGCTGCGGCCAAAGTGCCCATGTCGCGCGAATGGGCCGAACTCTTCCATTCCTGTTCGGCTTGAATAACGCTGTTTGATGTGGCGTCGAGCACTTCCTTCTGCAAGGCTTTGAGGATGGAATAAGGGTCTTGTCCGGCCGGAATGACGATCCGCAATTCGTCCCAGAGCCATTGGCCTGATGTCGAAAAATTGAAATAGTGCCCTTCAATCGCAAAACTATTCATAAACGTAACACGCCGGCCGGTTGGGTGTCCCGAATCGGTCCAATTGCCAGTCTCCAGCAGCACGGTACGGAACATTCCGAGCTCAACTACTTCTCCGGTGACGCCGTTGATCTCCACCCAGTCGCCCAGACGAACTCCATTCTTGCCCATCAGCACGAACCAGCCAATGAAGCCGACGATGAAATCCTTGAGGGCAACCGTCAGGCCCGCGCCGGCCAGCCCGAGGAATGTCCCGAGCTGACCCGGCAGCCCTAGAATTACCAGGAGGATGAGAAGAACAGCGATCACTTGTACGGCGACGTGCATCGCCGTGCGCAGCGTTTCCACTTGCCGGCGGTCCAGCGATACCTTTCCCAGAAGCCGCTCGAGCCAGCTATCGAAAAAGATTCCTACCAATGCGATCACTAAGATGATGAACACTCCTTGCAGAGCGCGGTGCGCCAGCTCTCGCTGCCGCGCGGCGACGAGAAGGCTCCAATGGTTATAAACCGCAGCCAGCTGCTTTTCGTAATCGGCGCGATGGTCAAAATTGGCCAGGTCCTTTTGATCCGAAACAATCTGCTGCAGCCCAGCAAGCGCCGCCGTCGATTCTTCGTGGCTGAGGCCTTTCGGCGCAATAGCTGCTGTTTCCGTGACCGCGTTTTGCGCACGAGCAGTCCTATCCGACGAGGCCTGCTTTGCAGCTTCTATTCGCACGGCCAGCGCGTCATGCTCGGCATTCAGCGTCGCGGCGGAGGCTTGCGCTGCTGTTTTGGCCTGAACCAGCAGTCCTCGCTTCCGCCGCAATGCGGACCATTCCTGATATTGGTTAATCAGCCCAAATCGCTCGGGCAGTGGAGCAGGATATTTTTCGACCGCGGTATCCACCTCGTGAGATGCATCCTCATGTTCCTTCTTCATCAGCTCGATACGCCCTATAGCGTCACCGCCGGCGCGGCTGAAATCCTGCATCGCGTCATCGACCTGGTCCTCGTCCGATTCCAATTCGAGCTTGATTTCGTTGAGCTTGTCATCGAGCGCTTGTTTTTTGCTGCCACTCGCGTTGGCTTGTTCCACCGTTAACTGGGCGGCCAGCGCTTGGTCAGCCTTCTGTTGCTTCTGGGCCTTCTCCAGCCTGGCATGGATTTCTTGGGCCTCTGCAGTCAGCACCGGGGGATGTTCTTTGGCATGGCGCAGGGCGCTCTGGAAGGCCAGATCTAATTCGTGATCGGCTAAACGGATGAGTTCCTTGGACAACGCCTGCTCTTCCGGCTTGTCTGCAAATTCGGCTAGTTTTTGTGCCGTTCTCAACGGCGATTGGTCGACCAGCGTGCCTGCCCCTGCCGCGCCGCGGTGGACCGCGATAGACAACGCTGCTGTAGGCTGCCCGGTTCGCCAAAATCCATACACGGCGGCCCCCAGCAAGAGCAGCAGAATCACCGTCATCGTCTTTTGCACGGGTTTCATCGTTCGAAAGGTCGGACTCAATTCTAATACGCACTGACCCTAGCTGGGCAGCTCCAGGGGACCGCATTTCACAACTCGAAAGACAGGGTCATGCACGCTTGCGGCGAATGCCAAGCTAGGATTTGCGGAGGCGGTCGAGGAGGGCGAACAGCCCTACGGCGATGGCGCCGTTGATGAGCGCGCGAATGAGCATGGGCATTGAAAAGATTGGCTCGACTTGCGCGAGGAGCAGACGCTGGGTAAGGACCAGGACGCTTTGCTGGAGCGCGAAAAATCCTATGGTTAGCGCGAAGCGGCTCAGCGGATGCTCGGTATCCAGGCGCGTGCCAATCGACGAGGCTACATAGCCGACCAGCGTTTTGGAGATTCCATAAAGGCCGAGAGGGCCCGCGCTCAGGCTATCCTGGAGCAAGCCAATCGCAGTGCCAAGCAACAGACCTGTGGAGGGATTACGACGGCTCAAGCCGAAATAAATAGTAATCAGCAGCGGAAGCTCGAGAACTTCGGCCCGGTGTATGTAAATCGGCAGAAATGCCTGCAGCACGAGCGCCAGTGCCGCGGCCGATATCACAGCCCCGTTGCGAAACTTGTGAACCTCAATGTGCTGCTCGAAAGAAGCGCGGAGTTCCATCGGTTAGTGGGGCGGCGCGGCCGGAGCGGATTTCCTAGGAGCTGGATCCGTAACCTTTGGCGCATCCTTTTGGGGTTCGAGTTCCTGCTGCGACAGGAGCACAAAAACTTCTTCGAGATGTTGCAAGTGTGCGGCGGGCTGAACGCGAATCACTTGGAACGGGTTGGCGGGCTTGGCCGCGACTACCGAGCCCACCGGCCAATCCTTCGGAAAAATACGATCCTGCCCGGAAGTAACCACCCGCTCACCAACGTAAACTTTTTCGTCGTTGCTCACGTATTTCAACGCTAAGCGAGGCTCCCCTAAGCCATCGGCGGGGGTTTGCGTGCGACTGTCAGCGAGCATGGCCCCCACTCCGCTCTCCTTGTCGGTGACGAGCAAGACCTGCGCCGCTTCCGGATAGACCTCAATAATTTTTCCGACCACGCCATCGGGAGTAATCACGGCCATGTTGCGCTTCAGGCGGCTATGTTCGCCGCGGTTGAGGTAAATCACTTTGCTTCCAGGATCGGCGCCCGCGCCAATCACTCGCGCCGCGACCATGGGGACCTCTTGATGGGATTGGCGGAAGGCCAGCAGAGACGCGAGGCGATCACTTTCTGCGGCTTTGCTCTCCAGTACGATGTTGCGAAGCTTAAGGCGATTCAGCTCCTCATGCAGATCGCGGTTTTCACGGTTGGTGGAGCGCAAGCCCGCGTAGTGTCCCCAAATGTCGCGGATGTTGTCTATGGTCCAGACACCGGCTCGCTCGATGGGAGAAATCAGTGTAACACTCCAGACGCGGATCAGTCGTCCTTGGCGCTCGCGCCGGATTTGAACAGCGAGCAACAGAACTTGGGCGGCAACGACAACCGCCAGCAAAGCGAGTGAGCGATGACGTGAAGGGATTCCGACCATGAACGATAACTGCCTGAAATGAAAATCGCTTCCCTATCTGCTACGCGGCGTTGAGACGATGCGCTCCCGGAAAGAAGCAGGTGCCGCGGACCCACTGCTGCTACTGAGAGCGCCTCCTGCCCCATCGATCCTTAATCGATACAGACCAAACGCAGCAATCGGAAATCGCTCAACATCTTTCCGGTGCCGAGTACCACCGAGGCCAGCGGGTCGTCGGCGATGGACACGGGCAATCCGGTTTCTTCCCGGATACGCTTGTCGAGATTTTTTAGCAGCGCGCCGCCCCCGGTCAGCACGATACCGCGATCACTGATGTCCGCGGAAAGCTCCGGCGGTGTGCGCTCGAGGGCCACGCGAATGGCATTCAAAATTGTGGCTACGCATTCCGAGAGGGCTTCACGGATTTCGCTGTCGTCAATGGTCACCGTGCGCGGCACACCCTCGATCAGGTTGCGGCCCTTCACCTCCATCGTGAGCGGCTTCTCGAGAGGATACGCGGAACCAATTTCCATTTTGATTTGCTCGGCAGTGCGCTCGCCGACCAGTAAGTTGTACTTGCGCTTCAGATAATGCATCACCGCTTCATCCATCTCGTTTCCGGCGACGCGCACCGAACGCGAGTAAACGATGCCGCTCATGGAAATGACCGCGATATCGGTAGTGCCCCCGCCGATGTCCACCACCATGTTGCCGGAAGGCTCCTCAATAGGCAGGCCGGCGCCAATCGCCGCGGCCATGGCCTGCTCGACCAAATAAACTTCACTGGCGCGCGCACGATAGGCGGAATCTTGCACGGCGCGCTTTTCTACCGGCGTAATCTCGCTTGGAACTCCGATTACGATGCGAGGATGAACCAGCACACGGCGATTGTGAGCTTTTTGAATGAAATAGGTGAGCATCTTCTCGGTAACTTTGAAGTCCGCGATCACTCCGTCTTTCATCGGCTTGATGGCCACAACGTTACCGGGAGTGCGCCCGAGCATGTCTTTTGCTTCGCGACCGACGGCGACAACTTCGCCGCTGTTTTTATTGATGGCCACGATCGACGGTTCATTGACGACGATACCTTTGCCTTTCGAATACACCAGCGTATTTGCGGTGCCCAAATCAATGGCCAGGTCGGATGAAAAAAGACTAAATATTGACCGCAGGTTGTACCCATTTTTCATTCTGCCCCCAGTTTCGCGAGCACGCTACGGGCCCACGTCACTAGCCCCCAAGACATTTCTCCAGGAGGGCTTCGCTGAATTTTTATTTTTGCGGACGACGCCTGAGCGTTGCCTTATTTGGGAACAACGATGGGCACGCGGGTGATCGCCGTGCCTCCCCGGCGGTTTTGTCCGGTAATCACTATCTCATGACTGCCGGGGTTCAAGGCCTCGGTAAAGTGGCGGAATCGGCCGTCGGGCTGAATACTGGCGACCGCCTGGCCGTTGATAATGAGCGCTGCGCCGGGCTCGGTGCGGCCGATGATCTCTGCTACCTTTCCGTGTAATTGCGTTCCTTCGATTTCCAGGAGCATATCTTGCGATTTGCCCTGGGTGACCAGAGTGAATTTAAAGGTTTCGCTAGCCTCGCTGGCTCGTTTTTGAGAATCAACCGCAGTCACATTCCAGAAGTAATCCCCGGCTTCCAGGCCAGTGACCACGATGCTGTTCGAGTGTGCTTGCTTTCCGGCCAGCACCTTGGAAAAGCTGGAGGTATTGCTGACGCGCAACTCATACAGCACTGCGTCAGGCACCACCTTCCATTCAAAGCGGATCGGCGTCGTCTTCGGGTTCGTGACGATCAGCGGTTGAAGGTTCATGGGCTCGGTCAATTCCGGGGGGGCCATAATGGTGCCTTTCTGTATCGGGCCACCCTTAGCGAAGTTGATTTTTTCAAAAGCCAGTAGTTCTATGTGCTCATCGCCTCGCTTCACATCCGCAGTGCCCTGGGCGACGGTAATCTCGTGCTGGTCGGTCCCCGGGTCACTCTTAGCAGATACGCGGCTGTTCTGCCTGACCATGGCGACGGTATCCTCGACCGACAGAGCCGCCTTCGAATCGGGAGACGGATAATTCGGAGTCGTCAAGTCCACGGCGCCAGTCTTGACGTTCATCGCGGTGCTGGTGGGCCGATCATGCTCCACGATATTTTGCTCGACGGTGACAAAGGAATCCGATTTTACCGTGTATGAGGTGGCGTCCGCAAACATCAGACGCGCGAACCCATCTGAGCCAGTTTGAATCTGGTCACCTTTGTCGAGCATGATGTGATAATCAGCAGTGACCCACTGCACGGAGTTAGCCTTCTTTACTTGAACTTTGCCGTCGAGGTTCATGAAACGAGCTTGTTTCTGCGAAATGGCCGCGGGAGCCGGTGTGCTCGAGTCCGACAACATTTTGGTGTAAGCGCGCGTGACCCAGTCGGGAAAAACAAGATAAACCGCGGCCATCACAATAATTAAAAGTAACATCACGTAAATCGCAACCGTTTTGTAAGTGACGGCAGTCCAATAGACTTCGACCCGGGAGATCTTGGGCCTCTGCGATCCGGGTTGTATGTCGCGGCTCATGGCAAAACCTGCTTGTTTACGTTGATTTCGAATTTAGCACAGCAACTCCAGCAGCGCCGGATGCACGCGCGTTTGCGTAGACAAAGAGCTAATACCTCCTTCAAGAGCGAGCTGGGCACACAGCCCGGCCCGCGCGTTTTCGCTCCCGGAACGACCACGCGAATCTCATTGAGTCGCTAAGTGAGCTTGACTATAATCCAAGGTTTGGCTTGTATTCGGGAGACTCCATGGCTGGTGCAACGCAAAAAAACACGTTCGTGCGGATTATGCTGGGGGCCATTCTCGGTGTTATTTCTCTCGGCATGTTGTTATACCTGGTGCCCCAAGGGAATCCCAGCGGGCCGGGACCCGAGTCGCTTGCGCAGGTGGGTGACTACACGATCAGTGTGTCCGAAGTGGCCCAGCAATTACAGCGGTTTGAAAGCCGGGGCCAGTTTCCTAAGACCCTGGAGCCTCTTTACGCGCAACAAATTCTGAATCAGCTGGTGTTCGAGCGTGAATTGGAACTCGAGGCGCAACGTTTAGGCATCCACGTTTCCGACCAAGAGCGCAGCGACCGCATCCGCATGATATTGCCTACCGCGCTCAATGGAGACACATTTGTCGGCATGGAGCGTTATTCCGCCGAGGTGCAACAGCGCTTCCAGATGAATGTTTCTGAATTTGAGGAGCAGGTCCGCCGGGCGCTGCTCGAAGAGAAATTCCGGCGGCTGATTACCGATGGGATTTCCGTCACCCCGGAAGAAATTCAGCAGGAATTCAAGCGGCGCAATGAGAAGGTCAAGCTCGAATACGTACTGATCAAGCCTGCGGAGATGGAAGCCAAAGCCACCATCAGTGACGCGGAGATAGCCGCAGCGTTTGAGAAAAACAAATCTCGTTATACTCAGCCGGAACGCCGCATCGTGCGGTACGCCCTGCTGGACATCAACCAGCTCAGGCAGCGCGTGCAAGTGACCGATGATGAGCTGAAGCTCCTGTACCAGCAACGCATCAAGTCATTTGAAGTTCCTAACCGCGTGCATGCCCAGCACATCCTGTTTAAAACCGTTGGGAAGACTGACGCCGAGGTCGAAGAGATTCGCAAGAAGGCCGAAGAGGTCCTGAAAAAAGCGCAAAAAGGCGCGAACTTCGAAGACTTAGCGAAACAATATTCGGAAGATACCACTAAGGATAAGGGTGGGGATCTTGGCTGGATCGTCGAGAAACAAACTGTCCCGGAATTCGAAAAGGCGGCGTTTAGCTTGCCCAAGGGCGGAATTTCCGGACTGGTGCGCACGCCGTACGGATTCCACATCATCAAGGTCATTAACCACGAGAACGCCCATACCCAACCCTTCGAGGAGGTTCGCGCCTCTCTACAGTCGCCGCTGATCATCGAAAAGTCAGACCGTATGGCCGAGGACGTGGAAAAACAAATTGCCGCGGCGATTCGCAAATCCAGTCGTACCTCACTCGATGACCTGGCCAAGCAGTTCAATCTGGTGGTGTCGGAGACGCACCCCCTTTCGGCCACCGAGCCATTTCTCGAGCTTGGCAATTCAAAAGAGGCACGTGATATCGCTTTTACGTTGCGAACAGGTGAGCTCAGTTCGCCCATCCGCACGCAGCGCGGCTATGTCATTTTGTCGGTGAAAGAGATGCAACCGGCCCACCCAGCAACCGTTGCGGAGGTGCGCGACCGCGTCCTGGCAGACCTGAAACATCAAAAAGGCATCGAGTTAGCCAAGGCCGCCGCCGATGAGCTCGCCAAACGAGCCCAGGGCGGGGAAAGCTTACAAGCGGCAGCGAGGGCTCTGGGCTTGGAAGCAAAAACCAGTGAGTCGATCTCCCGATCGGGCTCGATCAGCGGCGTGGGTAGCGGAAAGCAGCTGGGCGATGCCTTCCACATGCCCGTTGGCAAGACAGGCCCGCCCCTCAGTATTGGTACGAACTGGCTGGTCTATCGGGTTGCTGACCGCGAAGAAGCAAAACAGTCCGACTTCGAGAAGCAGCGCAAGGAGCTCGAAGAACAGGTACTGCAAAGCAAGCGTACCCTTGCCTATGAGGCGTTTCGTACGGCCTTGGAGCAACGCTTGCGGCAGGAAGGCAAAGTGAAGATTAACGCCGATCGCATGAAAGCCTTTGGAAAGCTGGGCGGTCAATTCACCTAGTTTCTCTGTAACTAATTGATAATACAAAACTTACAGAAGCTGTTTCCTGTTGCCTTCCCCCACCCCATTGGCTACCATATAGCGTACCGTCGCGGCCCCCTTAGATTCTAAGGGGCTTGGTTTCAAGCCATCCCCTTTCCAAAACCGGTCTTGAGCCGCGCGTCGGTCTGAGAAAGCGGAATCAGCATCCTTCGCAAACGACAAATGATAAAAAAGGTTGGTAACGGCCATGAAGAATGGTACCCAGCGAAACGACTACCGTTGCAGCATCGAGCGGAATCAGTCCGGAAAGTATTGTGTGCGTATCCGGGCGATTTTCCCGCGCCACGCCTGGACGCTTTCGGTGTATTTCCTGGCGTCTTCATTCGATCGAGCCATGAAAAAGCTCGAACAGGCGCTTCAGTTCCTGCAGCAGAAAGAAGATAAGCTATGGTTCTGGGGAGTGGATCGTTCCGACGATCCCAATTTTTCCGGCGAAATGCTCCGCGAGGCAGGCCTTAAGCTCGACCGGAGGAACGAATTCCCGCGCAAATCCGCAAGTCTGTCGCTGGCTCCGGAACGCTTGGTGCCGGCATTTATGCTTGGGCCAGTACGCCGCGGGCTAGCGGAATCGGTCGAGGCTCCCCGAGCGGTGGGCGACTGACCTTAGTTAGTTATTCTCCGCAAAACGGGGATGATACCTTGCTTCGGTCTGATTCTATTGTTCTGTCCAGACTAGGTAACCCACAAGACTGAAAACCAGCAGCAGTGCGCTCGCGCAGAGGATGTATATCGGGCTTGATTTTTCCCATACTTCCACCAGGGAGTGTTGGAGGGAATAGCTGTTCATATGCAAGCCGTTGAGCAGCAGAGCGAACCACGCACTTATCGAGCTCCATTGCCAAAGCAAGAGGCCGATGGCCGACAAGATCGAGCACGCACAGAAGACTTTTTCCACGATACTGATCGGCTGGGTGGCCCGTTCCGCTGCTGCACGCTTGGCCTTCAGCTGCGCTTTCCACCAGATCAGACCGCCATTTGGCAGCGTGACTTGGGTATTGTCCAAATCACTCAGTTCCCGCAGAAGATCGGCGGCAAGGGCGGCATCCGCGCACACCGGACACCTGGCAGCATGTGTGCGCAATGCATCGTCCCAAGTTCCGCATCGCACAGCTTCGATAACAAGAGCCTCTTTTTCGCAGCCGCACACATTCATCAGAACGCTCACTTTGTCAGCCTGACCCCCGTACTGCGAAGCAGCGAAGCAAGTTTGCGGCGTGCCCGGAACAGCAGCGGTCGAATGCTTCCTTCTTTCAAGTGCACGATTTCAGAAATTTCCCTGTGGCTGGAGCCTTCCACATAGGCGAGCCAAAGCAGTTCGCGTTCACGAGGCTTCAGGCATTCCAGGGCACGTTGCAGTTCCGATCGCTGATGGATCGAGTCTTCGGTGAGCCCGGACGGGATTCTAGCTTGCTGGTCTCTCTCGGTTTGATGCTCAAACCCATGCCCACATCCATGGGCCTTCCATACGGGGTCGTTTTTCCCGCGGCGCCAATGGTCGCGCAAAAGATTGGTAGCGATCCGAAAAAGATAGTTTTTCAGATAATCCTGACTGATTTCGGGAAGCCGTTTTCGCAGAAGCCGGTAATAACTTTCTTGCATGAGGTCGTCGGCCAAGGCGCCGTTGCCGGAAACCCGATAGAGATAAGACCACAGTGGACGAGCCGTCCGATCATAGAAGATCCGGAAGCTCTGCTCGTCGATCAGAAAAGCCTCCTCGGCTGCGTCCGCAACGCTGGCTGCGAGTTGCGCCTCCGATAGAGTGATTTCTTTCATCATGAGTTTTGACGGCTGAGTTTTCAATCCCTGCGTCTCAGGTTACGCGAAGGTCTTGTTCGCTCCGCGACAACGAGGCCTTCGACCCCTCGAACAGGCCGAGGCGCTTCGATAAAGTATAGGAAACGACCGCGGATAGCACGAATCCGATGCCGATTGCCAGCGCCATTGTGCCAAGAATCTGCAACGCCGTACCGGCGTCGGGCGACACTTTGCCCCGGCCCTGCAAGAATAGAAGGCCGGAACCAAGTAAGCCCATAACCAAGCCTATCTGAACCGACCACAGGATACGTCCATAGGGGAACCTGGCGACTTGTTTCTGTTCGATGTTGAATAGAGGCCGCTCGAGGAAGCGCCGGCCTGCCTCTGACTCCATATACGCGAGCATATCCTGGCTCGATCCGAACTTTTCGAGTAACTTGGTATGGGTTTCCGACTGTACCTGCACCATTTTGTACCAGCGCCGATTTTCCAAAATGACATGCAGTATCCAGAGAAGGGCCCCCGCAATAACGACGAAAACCAAAAATGGGATGATCTCGCGCCATATATAACTTAAATCCGGAGAACTACCCTGATGCATGCGGTTGATAGCTTGCCGAAGCAGCTCGCGTCTCGTGCGGATTAAGGCTTCGTTCAGTTCGCGATCGATGGGTGGAACGTCTTGGTCCTCCACTGAATCCGATGCAAGCGCGCGCTGCTGCCGCTCTGGCACTGCACGCTGCTTGTCTGCCAATCCCGGTGTCCCCCGCTGTGCGGGGACGGCGCCGTCGAATGCGCCACCCTCAGGGCGCGGTTTAGAGGCTTTTTGGGCCCCCGCTAGCGGCGAAATCGCGAGCAGCAATGTCACCAGCAGCGAAGCTCGGAGCCAGGGTCTCGGGTTGATGGGCATCTTGTTTCGCTCCTTGGGGTCGCCCAGCCCGTCTGATTCGCGGATACCGGCGCAGGGTCTTACGTTCCGGCGATTGCACTGCAATCCTTATTACGCGCCGGGATCTACACCTGTTAACAGCGATTGTGCGTTTGTGAGTGAGCTTTATGAAGAATCATTCGGATTAGGAAGCGGTGATATTCAGGGCATATCCGTGCCGCCCGGGCAACCCGGTTCGCCGCGGACGTGGGTTAGGTGCGCCAGCCAGCACTTTGCTTGTTGCTTGTTGGGTACATTCGAGGTTTTTAGATATTCCCGCAACTCCGCGACGGCCTGATCGTCCGCGCCCCGTTTCAGCAGTACCTGCACAAGCAGAATTCTGGCATTTGGTATTTCGGTTGCGGCCTGACGCAACAGCCCCACGGTTTCGTCAGTGTGTATCTCCCGTGCAGCCAAGATGCGGCCCAGCTGGTAGCGTATGTGGACAGAATTAGGATCGAGCTGCATCGCGCGTCGCGCGGCCACTTCAGCTTGGGGATAACTCTTGAGCAACGCCAGAGCCACGGTAAGGTTCTGGTATGGTTTCACGGCATTGGGATCGAGGGCGATTGCTCGTTCGCACTCGGCCATTGCTTTGTCGTACTGATCGAGGGCGATATAGCGGGCACCCAGATTGTTGTGGGCCTCCGCATAATCAGGATAAATCTGAAGCGCTTTTTGCAGATGCTCGATGGACGTTCGCGTATCTCCGGCGTGGAAAGCCTTCTCCGAGAGGCCGAGCTGTTTGACTGCTTGCGGTGGAATCAGCAATTGCCGAGTCGAAATCGACGCTTCCAGCCGCGCTGCCAGGCTCTGCGGCACGGTGTCGGCGGGGTCAAGTCGGGGATCGAGCCGGATGATGAGCTGCGGGCTGCCAGCACCGATCGACAGCGTCTCGCGTTGTGCGAAGTCATGCTGCTCATTGGTTATCGTGAGCTCGTACGTTTCTCCCTCGACCCCGTCAAACTCGAAGATGTCTGCAGCTATTTGCCGAATCTGCTCGGGAGGTTCGGACCGCGATTTCCGAATTTCGACGAGCAAACTCTCGGGCCAGGATGCCTTGAATTTTGCAGTTTGAATTCTGACATGGCGAACCGGATGGGGCACCTCTTGTGCCCGGAGATCCGAATGGGGATCCTGCAGACTCGCTAAGAAAATGAAACCTACGCAAACCATCAGTCTCATGTCGACCTCCCGACCGGAACTCCCCCAGATGTTTCCGAAGGAAAATCCATGTCAGATCCTGTTCGAAACCGTGTTCACAACCGCTTTCAGGTATGAACGGGCCCTTGGACGGCGTGGAAGGAAGAGGAGTTGACACGGGGAGCGCTGGCGAATAATCTCCCCCTGACACCGAGACCTTCCTGAGCGCACAGCCGGCGAAGTTTCTAGTGTCGTTCTCTAATGTCCTGGGCCTCGCGGTTGCCGCCGCGAGGCTTTTTTTTCGACTCGAGACATTCGTGCAGGCAACGATTGCGCAAGTGCCTGTCGTAGCCCAACTCTCGGCCGCTTGCTCTGGTCGTGCCAGTCATAGATGTAGACGTCGTATTCGGCCACTTGTTACCCGGTTGCGCGCGTCTTGAGAAATGTTCCGGCTACCCCTGCGGCTACATGCGACGCCCAAGGTAATACGTTTCGGTGGGACACGCGGTTAACTGGGATTACTGGAAAAGGTGCAAGCCAAGTTGGGAACATCGCATACGGGCAAAGAGCGGGGTGTTCGCACCAACCAGTCAGGCCCTCGCGAGCTAGATCCTACTTCTCGCGGAGAATTACTTCGCCCCAGCCAACCACCTGGTCGTTGAGCCAGATACGATACTTGTACGCAGCGGGTTTGGAGCCGGGACGTGGTGTGCCGCTCAGCAGGCGCATCCCGACGGGCGCCCGGAAGACATTCGATGAGAATGGGCATCGGTTGGGATCAAACTCGATCCGCAAGCTGCCGGCGTCGGAGAGCCAGCAAACCTGGTCCTCGGGCTCGATGACCATTACTTGAGGAAGCACTCCTACGAAAACTTGTTTCTCTGCCATTTTCTCTTTCGCTGCGCGACAGGTGTGCTGCATTCGGTGCGCTTGCCTGATTGGCGCTCGGACAATAGCATAGCCAACTCGAAAATTGCACGCTAGCCATGTGCGTGCAAACTCACTTCCAGATGAAGCGCGTAAGGAAGCTTGCTTAGCAAGATAACTCATTCCCTGAGTACTGCCTTGACGCGACTGCTCCCGCCGTCTACAGTGGAAGTTAGCTTTTCGTGGTGCGTGCCCGCCAGGTCCTTCTAAGCGCTCGCGGAGAGTTCAGCTTATTCCGAATACAAATCTGAGGAGACGTTTGTATGGCAACCGCGGCTATCACTCTTCGCAACGGCGCGCGAATATCGCTCGTGCGTTCACTTCCCTTTTTCGCAGTTCACGCAGCTTGCCTCGCGGCATTGTTTGTGGGCTTCCGCTGGTCTTATTTGATCGTTTGCCTCGCGCTGTTTTATGTGCGCATGTTTTTTGTGACCGCCGGGTATCACCGCTATTTTTCGCATCGCGCATTCAAAACCACGCGCGTTTTTCAATTTATCCTGGCGGTAATGGCGACCAGTTCGACACAGAAAGGCGTGCTCTGGTGGGCCGCCAATCACCGGCACCACCATCGCTATTCGGACACCGAAGAAGATCTACATTCGCCTTCGCTGTTCGGGTTCTGGTGGTCGCATGTTGGCTGGATACTCTCGGACCGTTACAACCACACCCAGGTGGATTTGATTCGCGACTTTTATAAGTATCCCGAGCTGCGCTGGCTGAATCGCTATCATCTTGTGCCCCCTGTCGTGCTCGGAGTGATTTTATTTCTGGTAGGCGGATGGGGCATGCTCGTGTGGGGATTTTTCGTCAGTACGGTGCTGCTCTGGCACGCGTCTTTCACGGTGAACTCGCTTTCGCACGTGTTTGGTTCGCGGCGCTATGCGACTACTGACACCAGCAAGAACAATCCCTATCTCGTGCTTCTGACTTTGGGTGAGGGCTGGCACAACAATCATCACCATTATATGGCGTCAGTGCGTCAGGGATTCTTCTGGTGGGAAATTGACATCACGTATTACACACTGAAAGTTTTGGCATGGCTCCATATCGTGTGGGAATTGCGCCTGCCTCCCCAGCACGTGCTGGCCGCTACCGAAGCTGGAGCGTAGGCGGAGGATCCCAGAACCACACCAACGGCGGAAGCCGACCGAAGAAGAGAATCTTGCAGAACAGACCCGGCCGATTAGGCCGGGTTTTTATTTGCGGTTCGGTGCGTGTTTTTGAAGTGGGTTATTTGAAGTTGCTCACCGCGTCGGCAATGTGCCGCGCCGAAATTCCGAACGCGTCAACCAACTCATCAGGCTTCCCGCTGTGCGGCACCCGGGTTACCGCCAATTGCCGCACCGCCGATGGGGCCGCACTGCTCAGTGCGAGGGCGCAAATGACCGCTTCCCCGAGCCCACCCTCTGCATAATGGTCCTCCACTGTGACCACCCGTCCCCCCGTAGCACCAACTTCGCGGGCCAGAGCTGCTCCGTCGAGCGGTTTTAAGCAATAAAGATCAATCACGCGAATCGCGATCCCTTTGCTCTTGAGCTGCTCATAAGCCTTCAGCGCCTCGTGCAACGTAATCCCTGCGCCAATCACCGTCGCACGGTCATTGGCACTCTGGCGAAGTACTTTGAAGCCTGGGACCGGAAACTTCTCGTTATTCCCGTAAAGCACAGGGGTCTTCGGCCGCGACGTGCGCAGGTAGCATATGGCGTTGATCCTCGCGGAAGCTTCTACCAGCCGTTCGGTTGAAACAGCGTCACACGGATAAAAAACATGCGCACTGGGTATGGCGCGAAACATCGCCAAATCCTCCAGCGCCATTTGCGAGGGCCCATCCTCGCCGATCGAGACGCCGCAGTGTGAGCCGCAGAGGTTAATATTGCTGCGCCCAATCCCGGCCATACGCACCTGATCATAGCCGCGCGCAAGGAAACATGCGAAGGTAGCCACAAAGGGCACCATGCCTTGCGCCGCCAGCCCAATGCCCAGGCTGACCATGTTTTGCTCGGCGATATATCCTTCGTAGAGGCGATCGGGATACGCTTTTTGCAAAACGTCAGCGAACGTCGAGTTTTTGACGTCGCCATCCACACCCACAACCTTAGGATTTACCGCGGCTACTTTTTTCAGCGCGGTTCCGTAAGCTTCGCGCGTGGCGACGGATTGACCCAGAGTGTACTCGGGCGCGGCAGCAGCAGGAAAATCAGGGGGACCCGGAATCGATTTTCGCGCATAAGATTTTCCGTCGTCCGCGGGCACGTCGGGAGCGGGGCCAAGCTCGGCGAGCGCCTTGGCCAGCTCATCTTTTGCTAGCGGCTTGCCGTGCCAATTATCTTTATCAGCCAGGAAGCTGACTCCATTGCCCTTGAGCGTGCGTGCCAGAATCGCTTGTGGTACATCCTTGGTCGCCCGCGCGCGATCGAGTGCCCCAACCACTGCGGCCAGATCGTGGCCGTCAATGACCTCGACCTGCCAGCCATTGGCCTCAAACTTGGCGCGATAAATCTCCATGTGATGCTCATACATGGTGCGCTGGCTCTGGCCGAGCGCGTTGACATCGGCAATCGCCGTCAAGTTGTCAATCTTCAAGTGACCCGCGAACGCTGCCGCTTCCCACACCTGACCCTCGGCCATCTCGCCATCGCCCAGCAAAACGTAAGCGCGCGCGCCCGACTTTTGCGCCCGCGCTCCCAGCGCCAGCCCTGCGCCGACGGAAAGCCCTTGCCCCAGCGACCCCGTGGCGGCATCCACTCCGGGAATGAGTGGGGTGGGGTGCCCCTCGAGCTCGCTCGCGAACTGGCGGAGGGTCATGAGCCGCGAAACCGGAAAGACCCCCGCTTCGGCCAACGCCGCATACAGAACCGGCGCAGCGTGCCCCTTCGATAAAACAAATCGATCGCTTGCGAGCGAATTGGGATTGGCGCGGTCAAACTTCATCGCATGAAAAAAAACTCCGGCCATAATTTCCGCGGCAGAAAGGCACGAGGTCGGATGGCCCGAGCCGGCAGCAGTAGTCGCTCGCAGCGAATGTATCCGCAACAGGCGAGCCTTCTCTCGGAGCTGCTCCAGATTTGCGGGGACTGGCGCTCCCTGTGTTGTGGCGGTCATCGGTTATCCTTTCTTCTGCGGCATTACTTGGTGAAATCTTCTGCTGCGTTATTCCGTCAATGGTTCGCTAGAAGATTGTACTTAACCGGCTTTCCCTTGTCATCGCATCCTTCGCCAGCGTTCTTCGCGGATGGGGCGGGGCCATCCCCCCGCGGGTCAGCTTGTCTTGAACTTTTGCTTCGAGTACTATGTACCTCTGTCTATCGGCGGAGCCTATTGACGTCCCCGGGCGACGCAGGCTTTTATTGGGGCAACTCTGATGGGAATTCGCGCAAAATCCGCCTCACACGTACTCACTTCCCTCGAAAAAGCGCCGACCGGCATTAAGGGGCTCGACCAAATTAGCAGCGGAGGTTTACCGAAGGGACGCACCACGATTGTGTGCGGCGGCCCAGGTTGCGGTAAGACCATGCTGGGCATCGAATTTCTAGTCCGCGGAGCCACCGAATTCAACGAACCTGGCGTACTGGTCGCTTTCGAAGAGACCCCCCAAGAGATGGCCCGCAACGTCGCGTCACTGGGCTTCGATCTTCAGGAGCTTGCAGACCGGAAAAAACTTTTTCTCGACTACGTGTACATCGAACCAAGCGAAATCGCCGAGACTGGGGATTACGATCTCGAGGGTCTTTTCATCCGTCTGCAGCACGCAGTCAACACCGTCGGCGCCAAGCGCGTCATGCTCGACACGCCCGAGGCGCTGTTCTCGGGCTTTTCGAACCCCGGCATCCTGCGCGCTGAAATCCGCCGCCTGTTTCGATGGCTCAAGGAGCACGAATTGACTACCGTGGTCACCGCGGAGCGCGGCGACGGCACCCTGACGCGCCACGGGCTCGAAGAATATGTTTCCGATTGCGTGATCCTTCTTGATCACCGCATCAATGAACAAAGCTCCACACGACGCATGCGTATCGTGAAATATCGCGGCACCAGCCATGGCGCCGACGAATACCCCTTCCTGATTGATAAGCAAGGCATGTCCGTGTTACCGCTCACCTCCCTCGAGTTGCAGCACGAAATTTCGAACGAGCGAGTGCCCACGGGCATCCCGGATCTTGATGAGATGCTGGAAGGGAAAGGATACTTTCGCGGTTCCAGTATCCTGTTGAGTGGCACCGCTGGCAGCGGCAAAACCACCATGGCTGCCTGCTTTGCCGATGCCACATGCCGCCGGGGCGAGCGCTGCCTATATATAGGGTTCGAAGAATCAGTCGACCAAATGAACCGAAACATGCAATCCGTAGGCCTTGATTTTGAGCACTGGATTAAGAAGGGGCTTCTGGTTCATGAGGCCTGGCGTCCCACTCAGTATGGTATTGAGATGCACCTGCTGCGTATCCATAAACTGGTCGAGAAACGTAAGCCTGATTCCCTGATTATGGATCCGGTTACAAATTTGATTACTGGCAGCACACGACAAGAAGTTCACTCCATGCTGATGCGTCTGCTGGATTTTTTGAAGAGCCTGCAGATTACCGCTGTTTTCACCAGCTTGACCTCCAGTGGACAGGCACTGGAGCAGTCTGAGGTGGGCATTTCCTCTTTGATTGACACCTGGATTCTACTCCGCGACGTGGAGCTCAACGGCGAGCGCAACCGCGTCCTGCATGTTTTGAAGTCCCGCGGCATGGCTCACTCCCAGCAAGTTCGCGAGTTTGTCTTGACCGACGAAGCAATCAAGCTCATCCCCGCCTACATCGGTCCGGGAGGCGTGCTGACGGGTTCCTCGCGCCTGGCACAGGAAGCCAAGGACAAAGCCGAGGCGTTTGCGCGACAACGCGAGATCGAGCGGGGCCAGCAAGAACTGGGTTGCAAGCGCGATGCCTTGCACGCGCAGATCCAGATGTTGCAGGCCCAATTTGCTGCCGAGGAACAAAAACTCGCGCAAGCCATCGAGCAAAGTCTGGCCCGCGAGCACCAATTGGAGCTTGACCAGAAAGCAATGGCGCGTAGCCGCGACGCAATTTCAAGGGAAGATTCGAGCACACCAATGAAAAAGGCTGCTGGGAGGTGAGCGATGAAGAAGAAATCGCAAGCCGTGCAAACGTCTGAAGAGATTGTGCAACTCCGGCTCTACGTCGCGGGCCAAACGCCGAAATCCTTGACCGCGCTTTCGAACCTCAAACGCATCTGCAATGAGCACCTAAAACACTTTCGCATCGAAGTGATCGATCTGATGAAGAACCCGCAACTGGCTCAGGGCGACCAGATCCTGGCGATACCCACTTTGGTTCGCAGCTTGCCTATCCCCATCCGTAAAATTATCGGTGACCTCTCGAACACCGAGCGAGTTCTGGTGGGCTTAGATGTACGCTCAACCTCGTCCGAATCTGGCGCTAAAGCCGCAGCGGGGAAGGCGTTATGAGGCTCAAAAGGACACGCAAGGCAGCCGCAAAGGGGGCCCCAAAAAACGCGAAACCTCGGAGAATGTATTCCTTGCGGTTGTATATTACCGGGCAAACGCCCCGTTCCGCTGATTCGGTGCACAACCTCCACGAGGTTTGCAAGGAGTACCTCTCCGGCAGGTACAAACTCGAAGTCATCGACATCTATCAGCAACCTGAATTGGCAAGCGAGGCGCAAATCATTGCGGCACCTACGCTAATCAAAATGCTGCCGCTGCCATTTCGCAAGCTGGTCGGTGATTTATCAAACCGCCGGCGCGTTTTAGTCGGACTGGATCTACTCTCCGAGAGCGCGTAATCGCATGTCTCCCGCCAAAAGAATTCGCTCTTCCAAGCGCTCGCGTTTGCCGTTGGACGAAAAACTGCGCACACGCTTGGCGGAGCTCGAGGAAACGTTGCAGGCGATTCGCTGCGGAACGGTCGACGCGCTGGTTATCAATGGACCCAAGGGCGAGCAGGTTTTCACCTTGCAGGGCGCCGAACATCCGTATCGGGTTCTGGTGGAAACCATCAACGAAGGAGCCGCCACACTTGATGCCGCCGGCACGATTCTTTACTCCAACACCCGCTTCGCTGAGATTCTGCGCGTTCCCCTCGAAAGATTCATCGGCAGCGCGCTATACAGCCACGTAGATCCATCGGAGCGCGAAAAATTGCAATCGCTCATCGAGCATGGCCGTGAGCAGACTGCCAAGGGCGAGATCAACGTAGGCACACTCGAAGGCCGCAGCCGCGTCGTTCGTTTTTCGCTGAGTCCGGTGAAAAATTCCGGTTTGCAGACTATTTGTGTGGTGGCCACCGAGTTAACTGAGCTGCTCGAAGCCAACGAGTCCCTCAAAAGCAACGAGGAGACCCTGCGACAACTTTCCTCGCGGCTGCTTCAGCTTCAAGATGACGAACGCCGCCACATTGCCCGCGATTTACACGACATCACCGGTCAGAACCTTGCAGTGCAATCTATTGCGCTGTCGCAAATCCTGAATAGCAAAACAGTGCGACTGGATACCGACACGCGAAAAACTTTGGCGGAGTGCGCGGCATTGACCCGGCAAGTTGGAGAGGAAATCCGCACCCTCTCTTACCTGCTACATCCACCCTTGCTGGACGAACTAGGCCTGGCTTCTGCCGTCAAGTGGTACGCGCAAGGATACCAGCTTCGCACCGGCATTGAAGTCGAGGTAGATATTTCCTCGGATTTCGTGCGGTTGCCACCGGAAGCCGAAGTTACCCTGTTTCGCGTAGTCCAGGAGAGTCTCACCAACGTCCATCGCTACTCCAGCAGCCCCAGGGCTTATGTCAACTTGGGTACCAACGGATCCGAAGTGAAAGTGCAGGTTGGCGATTTCGGAAAAGGCATGAGCACCGAGGTGCTCAAATCGCCTCATGGCACCGATGCGCCGCTCGGCGTAGGCATTCAAGGCATGAAAGAGCGCATGCGACAGCTTTCGGGGAGACTGGACATCACCTCTCGCCCCAAGGAAGGGACGCTGGTCACTGCCACGCTTCCGATGTCCGAGCTGCAGGCGACCTCAGGGACGTTTAGTCCCGCTGATACCTGGAATCCGAGCCTCGAAGTGGAAAGCTCGCATGTCGCACCGCTCTCCGCGCGTAAGCGAATCCTCGTCGCCGATGATCACGAAGTGCTGCGCCATGGTATTCGCACCATGCTGCAGTCAGAAACAGATCTGGAAATTTGCGGCGAAGCGGTTAACGGGCAGGACGCGATTGCCAAAGCAGGGGAGTTGAATCCCGATCTCGTTATCCTCGATATAAATATGCCCGGGCTGAATGGTCTCGCGGCCGTTCGTCAGATCCTGCGCCGCCATCCTAAGACCAAGGTCCTTGTATTTACCGTTCACGATTCCGATCAGACCGTCCAGGAAATCGTCGCCTCGGGCGCCCATGGCTATCTCTCCAAGGCCAAGGGTGGGCAAGATCTCGTAAGCGTTATCAAAGATCTGCTCGCAGGAAATTTTTCTTACCCCCATACCGCTCTCCGAGCTGCGGAGTAACGGCGATTCGCGCCATCCCCGCCCGTAACTTTTGTCTACTGCTCGGCGTGGAGAACCGAGGAGTCGCAAACGATAAATTTCTTTGCGGTTCCCACGCGGAGGACCAGCACCGTCAGGCAATTGTTTTCGATCTTGCATGAGACGGTCATCGTGCCGACGCGGAACCTCCAGAATTCCGCTAGCCGCGAACCGCCGAGGGCCTTTCCGATGCTGCGCCGATCTCCTGCTGTAAACTAAACAGTGTCAAGCTGTTAGGCGTGCTGTTAGATGGACGGTGTCCTGGTGCGATGAGTCCTTCGGTTTGCTTGGCCTAGGCGGTCATGGCAGAAGTCGCGACTAACACTGGACCTGTGAGGATGGGCCTGTTGGGGCCACGCCGTTGACCGCCTTGGGGGTCTTGAGTCTAAGGTACGTCTTGCGCATCTCGTTGGTTAGCGAGAGAGCGCGCGCATACTTGGTTTCGCTGATCGTTTTCATCCCTCGCAACAACTCGCATTCTGGTCCGTGGTCGAGCACGTCCGTGGCAATGGCGATGAGTTCCTTCTCCAAAGTATCTCGCAACATTCCTAGCGGAATATTCTCCGCGCATACCTGCCCCCAAAATGTTGACGCTATGTTGAACAGTGGCAATCCGGCAAACCCTGCGCGATCGCTGCCGCCTTGCCAACAGTCGGTAGAAAGCCGACTACCGCCCACATTATTCGTACCGCAGGATGTCCACTGGCGAAATACGCGACGCCGAGCGTGCCGGCATGAGCGTGGCCCCAATGCTGATCGCCATTGCCGCGCCGGTAACCCAAACTGCGTCGAACGCGTTGGGGCTGAACGGAACATAAGGTACCGCATATACTTGCGGGTCGAGCGGGATAAGTCGATATGTTCCCGCGATCCAGGCGATTGCGTAGCCTGCCAACAGACCCGATAGTGTGCCCACCGCCCCGATGGCGATGCCCTGCCATAGAAAAATTCTTCGGATTTGATCGCCACGAGCGCCCATGGCCATTAACACAGCAATATCGCGCGCTTTATCCGACACGGTCATCGCCAGCACCACCAGAATATTCAGGCCCGCGATAAACGTGATCAGCCCAATGAAGATTGCCGTAACCAGTTTCTCGAGTCGCAGTGCCCGGAACAGTGCTTTATTTTGATCCACCCATGTAGTTGCCGCGTAACCTTCCCCGACCTCGCGTTCTACGGCGCGTGCAACCTCGTCCACACGATCCACGTGTTGGATTCGGAATTCGAGCGTACTCACAAGCTCAGGCGCACCGGCGAGAGATTGCGCCGCCGGAAGGGTCATAAAAATCCAATTGGCGTCGTAGTCATAAAATCCCGAATCAAATATGCCTGACACTCGGAATCGCCGCGTGCGCGGGATCAGGCCGTACGGAGTTAAACGGCCCTGCGGACTCGTCAGGGTAATGTAATCGCCAGGCCTAAGTTTCATTTCCTCCGCGAGAATGCGGCCGACAAGAACGGCGCCGATTCCGTTACGATCCGGTGCAAATTCTAGCGCCCCAGCGACAATTCGGCGCAATGCCTCGTCGGAGCGAATCTCGCGTTCAGGATCAATTCCCTTCGCCACTACGCCGCGAGCCTGACCACCGTAAGAAAGCAGCACCGTCTGGTAAATGGCCGGGGTTACCGAGAGCACGCCGCGAATTGCCTCCAGCCTTCTCGCCAGCTCTTCGCTATTGCGGATTCCGCCAGAACCGGGCCGTGACAAACTGATATGTGCCGTGACGCCGAGAAGCCGCTCTTGAATGGTTTTTCGGAAGCCTGTGTTCATCGCCAGCGCAATTACCAGTGTAGCGACGCCTGCACCGACTCCGATCACCGAAAGCAGCGTAACCAGGCGCAACACCGCCGGACGGTAGGGCGAGCGCAAATATCTGCGCGCTACAAACCATTCAACGCGCATAACCTGGCAAACTCATTTGGTTTCGCCAACGCTGTTGGCGTGCTCTTCCGCAACTGCCTCGGGACGCAGCAACGGAAAAAGAATAACTTCGCGGATCGAATGTGAGTCCGTGAGCAGCATGGTGAGCCGGTCAATTCCGATCCCCATTCCTGCGGCCGGCGGCATACCGTGGGTAAGCGCGCGAATATAGTCGACGTCCAGCTGTTTCGGCACCTCCTCGCCTCCTTGCTCGATCTGCTGGCGGAAGCGCCGCTCTTGCTCAACCGGATCATTCAATTCCGAAAAGGCGTTGCCAATTTCCATCCCCGCGACGAACACTTCAAATCGCTCAACCAGTGACGGGTCATCCGGCCTCTGTTTCGAAAGCGGGGAAATTTCAATGGGGAAGTCGTACAGAATCGTCGGCTGGATCAGTTTTTCCTCGGCCACAGCCTCGAACAGCAGGCCAATCAGGTCTCCGTTGCTCAACTTAGCGGCACCGCTTCCGCTCGCACTGGTCGCGTGACCTTTGCCCGCAGCCCAGTTGTCGTAGCGAGTTGCCGCACTTCGCGGCCCGCCAGGCGTTTTCAGTTCTTCAACAGCGGGTGCCGCACCCGCCTCTTCTGGCCAATATTTCGAAATTGCCTCATGCATCGAGAGACGCTGCCACTGTCCAAAATCGATCTCATGCTCGCCGTAACGAATGACGCTTGATCCGTGGATCTTTTTTGCCAGCCCGCGCACCAGTTCCTCGGTCAAGTCCATCAAGTCGCGGTAATTGCTGTACGCCTCATAAAATTCAAGCATTGTGAATTCCGGATTGTGCTGGGTCGAGATCCCCTCATTGCGGAAGTTACGATTGATTTCATACACGCGGTCGAGCCCCCCGACGACCAGCCTCTTTAGATACAGCTCCGGGGCAATTCGCAGGTACAGATCGACGTCGAGCGTATTGTGGTGGGTAACAAATGGGCGCGCGGTCGCTCCGCCGGCCAGCGGCTGCATCATCGGAGTCTCCACCTCGATGTATCCGCGCGCGTTGAAAAAACTTCGCAGCTCACTCACAATTTGCGCGCGCTTGACGAACACCTCGCGCGCCTTTTCATTGGCAATCAGATCGAGATAACGCTGCCGATAACGCCGCTCCACATCCGCCAAACCATGCCATTTCTCCGGCAGCGGCAGCAGCGCTTTGGCCAGTAGAGTCAGCTGCTCTACCCAAATGGTCAACTCATTGGTTTTCGTGCGGAAAACATGGCCGGCGACACCGATGCTGTCACCCATATCCAGCAACTGAAACAACCGGAACGTTTTCTCGCCAACCACGTCTAACTTCACATAAATCTGAAGGCGCTTTCCGCCCCCCTGAATATGCGCGAACCCAGCCTTACCGTGCAGCCTGAGGGTAACAATTCTCCCGGCGGCGCGCGTTTCAATCCGTTGCGCCTCCAACTCCTCCTTTGAAGCTTTGCCGTACCGTTCGACCAGCTCCGCCACTGTCGCCGTCCAGCGAAACTCATGCGGATAGCCCTCATATCCCAGCGCTTTAATTTCTTCGAGGTTTTTTTTTCGTTGCAGGAACTGGTCGAGGGGTTCAAATTCCAAGGCGCGAGTCCTTCCTGTCCGAGCCGCCACAGCCTCAATGCCACACAATAGCCGCCGGCCCCGTTTCAGAGGGATTGTCTGTGCGGTAACGGTCGGATGAATCGCTCCGAAGTATAGGGGGGCTTTTAGCGAGCGTCAAGAAACGGCTGGGGTTCTCTACGTACCCCCCCAAACGACCACACACCGCGGCGAACGCAGGGCGAAACCCACGGCGCGCAGATTTCCTCGCGTTCGCGCGCGTGATCCTGGCGCGGAATCCCTGGTAGCTCTCGAGAGAGATTTCACTTGTCGATAGCGCGTTTCTCAGGGGCCAATGAACATATTGAGCGGCCCGACCTGTAGGCGTCGGGATCTCGGCAAAAAAGGGTTCGCCCAGATCCCCGCAGCCCTCTGCCATCCACGCCAAACACAGCACAAGACACACAGGGGCAAACTTGATCCGCCGGTCCAGCATGCCATTTGAACGTCGTTCGAGCAGTTCGGAGTGAAACCTAACATGAGTTCTAGCAGCTGTCGACATTTTGCACACTAACAACTGGACTCTGCGGGATTCTGCGATTGGCTCAACCTCTAGGTCGCGGATTGCTGGTACCGTCCTAAATTGAACGGAAGGACCCCGTGCGCCATGTCATCATTGGTGCGTGCCTAAGAAGAAAGCCAAAAAAGATGGGGGCCAAGCAACGCTTGTGGCTGTAAAAAAGGAAATGGCGAAGCCGCGTATGGCGAAATCTGCACGCACCAACGAAGTGAATCCTATTGCCGCGCGAACG
>Ga0209117_1000012_pt1 | contig 194748 bp, 180 predicted proteins | sample BlaSpr_A8_OM2_M2_FD_187978 | JGI IMG/M metagenome (GOLD analysis project Ga0209117, IMG submission 187978) | Forest soil microbial communities from Thunder Bay, Ontario, Canada - Black Spruce, Ontario site 2_A8_OM2_M2 (SPAdes) (version 2) | ecosystem: Environmental > Terrestrial > Soil >... | reverse complement strand
TCTCGAGGCCGGCATTCAGGTGCTCAACGACGTCATCGGCGCCCGCGCGATTAACCGCGGCAACCACCGCAGGCTCGTCGTCGAGCCTCGGGACGTCGCCCAAACCCACCGTGTGACGCGCGCGAAACTCGAAGCGGAAAAAATCCTGGAACGCGCCCGCGAGACGCGCCCGCCACTCGCCGGCCGGCACGCGCGCCAGCGGTGTGTCGTCCACGAGAATCGAACCAGATGACGGCTCGTACATCTTCGCGAGCAGCTTGACCAGCGTCGTCTTGCCGGCGCCGTTCTCGCCGACGATCGCGACGACCGCGCCCGCGGGCAGTGTCACCGACACATCGTCCAGCACAACGCGTGAAGTGCCGGGGTATGCGAACGACACGTGGTCGAGTCGGATGCCGCGGTGCAACACGGTGGGGACCGGCAGATCGGCCGACGCCGCGACGGAGGCGACGTAGTCCTCAAGCCACGCGAGCCGCCGCGAGCCATCCATCCAGAATCCGCGCAGGAATCCAATCTCGCCGACGGTGGCGCCGATGTACGCCGACAGCCGTGCACCTGCGGCGAGCACCAGCAGCACGTTGCTGGCCGGCGCGCCGAGGCCAGACGACACAAACACGACCGCGCCAACATACGCGAAGCCGAATATCGCCCAGGCCAGCGCGTGCCACAACGCCGAGCCCCACCGAGCGGTCGCCACCGGTCCATACCAGCGCTCCCACGCCGCTCGACGCTCTGTAATGAGGCGCTCTCCGATGCCGGTAACTCGCACTTCCTTCCCGGGCGGTGCGGTCGTGGCAATGGTGAACAGGTGACGCGCCAGCCGATTGGTTTGTGCCCCACGCTCCTGCGCGGCTCTCTCGACCTCGGGCCGCCACGTCGACGTCAACACGGTCGGGACCGCGAACACCACGAGCAGGATGAGCGCGGGGTGAATCGACGCCAGCAGCGCCATCGTCACGCCCAGCCGCAGGATCCATCCGAGCGTGGAAAACAGCGACATGTACATGTGGTCGAGCACGAACACCTGATTGCGGAGCATCGACAGCCGATCGAGATACTCCGGGCGTTCCTGATGCGCGACGGTCGCGACTGATGCCTGCAGTCGCGCGACGTGCGACTCGAGCGCGATCGTCACCTTGTCGCGGAAGCGGCGCTGCACGCGCGTGCTGACCGTACGGAGGAACCACGTCGCGGCAGTCGACACGCCGAGGCCAATCGCCGCGCCTTGCACCATGCTGGGTCTGTGCTCGAGGACGCCCTTGCCGAGCAGCATCAGCCACAAGGCGAGGAGTGCATCGGGCAGCGCGGCGAGCTGCGACAACCCGAACGCCGCGACCATCAAGCGCGGCTCGTGGCGATACCCCAGCTTGCACAACCGCCACATCGACGACAGCGCGGGAGGCAGCGGCTCGATCGCGCGATCTCGATCAGGAAAGGACGTCATACGTCGTGCCCTCCTCGTCGTCCGGGACGTTGAAGCGCTGCGCCTGCAGATCGAACATCGTTCGATAGCGCCCGGCGAGCGCCATCAGCTCGTCGTGCGTGCCGAGCTCGATGACCCGACCGTGCTCAAGCACGCAGATACGATCGGCATGGCGGACCGTGGAGAAGCGATGCGAGATCAGGATGGTCGTGCAATGTCGCGTCGCCACGAGCAGGCGATCGAAGATCTCCGCCTCCCCGCGCACGTCGAGCTGGGCGGTCGGCTCATCGAGCAGCACGACGCCGGCGCCGAGCGTGACGGCTGCTAGCGCTCGGGCCAGCGCGATGCGCTGCCACTGGCCGCCCGACAGGTCCGTGCCGCCGTCGTAACCGCGGGCAAGCACCGTGTCCAGTGCGGCTAGGTTCGTTGCTCCTGCCGACTCGAGCGCGGCGCGCACGACACCGTCTGGCGCACCTGCGGGTGCCACGTTATCGCGCAGCGGCAGCTCGAGGCGGATGAAGTCCTGGAACACGGCCGCGACGCGCGAGCGCCACGACACGAGATCGAGTTCGCGAATGTCGACGCCGTCGATCTCGATCGCACCTGACTGCGGATCGTACAACCGGCACAGCAGTTTTGCGATCGTCGTCTTGCCGGCGCCGTTCTGTCCAACAATGGCGAGCGACGAGCCGGCCGGAATCGTGAGATCGAAGTGCTCCAGCACGGGCGCGCCAGCGCTGAGAGGAGCCGACATGCCCGCAGGGTAAGCGAACGTGACATCGCGGAGACGAATCTCGCGCGCAGGTGTCGCATCCGCGGGGCGATCGCCAGAGCGCAGTCCGCCGGCGGGACGCATAGCCGCCTCGAGTCGCAGCACCGCGGCGACGGGGGCGGCTGCTCCGTCGAGCGCCCAACTGAATCCGCCGAACGCGATCATCGACACGCCGACGGCACTTTGCACGTAGACGACCACTTCCCCGAGACTGATGCGGCCATCGGCGGCTGCGCTCGCCAGTGACCAGAACACCACGACGTTCGCAGACACGATGAGGAGTATGCTCCAGATGATAGGACGCTCGCGCAGACGTGTGGCTGCGTACTGAAGGTCGTGCAAGCGAGTGCGCCTGGCGATGAAACGGTCGATCGTCCAGCCGGCGAGGCCGAACAGTCGCAGCTCCTTGCTCGCGGGCGGGTCCACCGCCAGCCGGTAGGCGTAGTCGGCATCCCTCTGCGCGCCGCGCACCTCCTCGGTATTGCGGTCGCGCCAGATCGCGCTCTCGCGTAGAAGCCAGTGCGTCGCCAACCACGCGCCCGCGAGCACAATCGGCGCCCACCACGCGTATCTGGCGAGGATCACGGCGGACGCGACACCGCCGATCATCTCGACCATGCCGGTCGCGATGAAATCCATGGAGATCGACAGCGGTGGACCAGTCATTCCGAGGTCGAAGTCGCGCGCGACGGTGAGGTCACCGGTGAGCGTCGAATCCTCGAGGTGCCCCATGCCCGGCGGGCGCACGCAGGCCTCGGTGAGCCGGTCGTAGAGCCATGCGGCCGTGCGGTCGCCGAGGTTGGCGCTGACCGCCAAATGAATCGGGCTGAGCACCTGAAGCAGCACGAAGATCGCGCCGGCAAACGCGAGCGGACCGGCGAGAGGATCACCGCGTTGCACGGCGCCGACGAGCACGCCCATCGCGATCGCGAACACTGCCGGCAGGATCCCTCTCAGCATGAGCGTCGTCCACCATGCGGCGGCGAGGCCAGGGTCCGCCTTCGCTAGAATGCCGAAGAACTTCCATTCCTTGCGCTCGGTCAGTGGTTGTAGCACGACCGCATTCTGCCACAGAACCGCCAAGCGCACAGGCTCCGCCGCCCAGGGGCAGCCTCTTGGTTATTCAAACGCTCTTCGGCTGGGCTTCACGTGCGACCGACTCCGGCGACACGCGAGCAAAGGCAGAGGAATTTTGGTCCGGGTGCGCAGACTGGCCGCATGTTCGGGCGTTCACTGTTTTGCAGTGCGTCTCGGGTGTAGTACCCTCATCCGCGGATGCCAGCTTCGGAAGTCTAGGAGGGCCATCGTGAAGCGCTGCTTCGTGGTAGCTGCTCTTTTGTTTTTTCCCGCCGCGTGTGTGGCGGCCGATGATTTGTTCGAGATCAAGCCGGTGGGAGACGGGGTATACGCGGCGATCGCCAAGCCCGCGTATAAGGTAAATTGCAACGCGGCGATCATCATCCTGGGCGAGAGCGTGCTCGTTGTTGACACGCATTCCAAACCTTCCGCGGCACGAGCGCTGATCGAGCAAATCAAGAAAATTACGCCGAAGCCGGTGAAGTACGTGGTGAACACGCATTTCCACTGGGACCATTACCAAGGAAACGAGGCTTATCCCAGCTCGTGGCCTGCCGGTATCGAGATCATCTCCTCACAAGCCACCCGGATGAACATTCAACGGATTGGCATACCGCGCGTGAAGCACGAAATTGTTGCGATGCCCCGCGAGATCGAACAATTGAAGAACGACTTGGAGAAGGCCTCCAGCAGCGAACAGAAGCAGACCATCCGAAAGAATCTTGCCCAAGCCGAAGCCTATCTGGCCGAGCTAAATGCGATGCGGATAACGTTGCCGACGATGACGTTTGACCGCAGCCTGATTCTCCACCGCGAGGCTCGGACGGTTCAAATTCTATGGCTGGGCCGGGGCCACACAGACGGAGACGTCTATGTCTTTCTTCCGAAGGAGAAGGTTCTGGTTACAGGAGATGCCATGCATGGCTGGACACCGTTCATGGGTGACAGCTTTCCCTATGAGTGGATCCAGACGCTCGAGGCCGCCGAGAAACTGGACTTCAATTACGTGATTGGCGGACACGGCGACGTGATGCAGGGTAAACAAAAATTCCAACTATGGAAGGAATACTTTCACGACCTGCTCGATCGCACTGCCGCTGCCTATGCGGAGGGAGCGAGCTTGGATGAAGCCAAAAAGCGCGTTTCGGATTTCCTGGTGCCGAAATATGCGGATAAGTTTGAACCTGGCTTCCCGCAAAGTGTTTTCGGCAACATCGCCAAGGCGTATCAAGTGATTGCTTTCCCGCGCTAGCAGCTGGATGACACTCTCATCTTCTGAACCTTCGTAGAGACGGCCACCAGAATCCGGATACTCACCTTCATAGTTTTCGCGGACGATGTGCAAATCAATTTCACCTGGCAGGAGACGTTCAAGAAAGGAACGGGCTCTCCGCTTCGGCGGTGGGGCCCGTTGTGCTAGGACTGAGTTGTTAGCTATGGGCAGTGTAAGCTTTTCCCGACTCCGGCCACCCCTCATGACCGTCAGTCTTGCCACTGGCAGAGCCGGCGGAACTGGCTGAACTGAGGGAGCTCGCAGAGGCCCTGCTAGCCTCACACTTGTGGTAATGTTCCTCGAAGCCGGGAACAAGCTCTTCAACGTAACCTCGGAATTTAGTCGCGGCCACCCCAAGCAAGGCGCCCTTGATATTTTCCCAAGTCTCGTTGACTTTACTTTTTTCTCGCGGTCCTACGGTATCAAAGAAACTTCCTCCGGAAGTATTTGCGAAAGTTCCAGGAATGGGTTCTGGGTATCTGTTTCGGTTCCAGCTGTCATCACCTGCACTCCTGCTGGAGTTAGAACGGGACCTGCCGCCAATGAGGGCCGAAAGAAGCATTCCTCCGCCAAACGCGATACCCATCATGGTCATCGGCCTTTGCTGGAATTGCGCCCTCCAGTCGACCGCACTCTTCACTTTTTCCTTTAGCTCGCTGATGTTTGCACCGAGCTCGTTGCGCTGTTCTACGATATGCTTCTCTATTTGATCTGATGTTTCGCCCATTGCAGATTCTCCTTCACACTTTCAATCGTTTTTTCTGGAACGGCACGGACTTCCTTTAGTTTCTTGGTTCCCGTAATAATGAACGCCCCCGAGAGCGCCAGAACCACGACACCGACAATGAGCGCTGCCAGCCAAGGGGCCAGGGCTGTTGACAAAGCGTACACAATAGCCAGCAGCAGAATGCCTACAGCATATATAGCGAGAATCAGGCCCCAGCCGATCGTTATACCTGGCCGTCGTGCCTTACCGCCCTCCTCTTTGATTTCGGTTTTGGCTAGCCGAAATTCAGAGCGAATTATTTCCTGGAGATTCCGGACGATGTCCTGCAGCACCTCTGGCACAGACCTTTCGTTTTGGGCAGCCATGTGGGCCTCCTACCCTAAGCAGACCTCAGTCATTGCTTCTAAAGAGTCGCGCAACGAGGAAGCCGACAGCGGCTGCCGCTACCAAAGACTGGCCGGGGTAGCGTTTGATCACTTCTTGCAGGTCGGTCACCATGGCCTTGACGTCGTGTTCACGGACGTAGTCTGCTGTCGCCTGAAGCTTGTCAGCTGTTGTGTGGGCAACCGAGGCTGCTCGATCACCGCGGGCGTGTAGGGCTGAAGCAGTCCTATCGAGCGTGCTGGCTGCGGGTTCGCGTGATGCGTCAATCTTACTTACCGCCTGACGCCCGTAATCGGCAACCTTATCCTTGGCCTCACGGGCTTTTTCCGCGATGGTATCCTTCACCTTGGTGGCAGTGCCCGCCGCCGAGCCCGGGCCTTGTCCGAAGCCTTGCCCCCCCGAAGAGCCGGACCCCGTTCCATATCCACTACCAGAAGAGCCTATACCCTGCTTGTCAAATTGGTCTTCCATTTGCTATCCCTCCCGTGGTTGGTGTCAAATTTCGGTTCAGATTCGTTTCAGAAATATCTGCCCTGCGTTACAGTAAGGTGCAGATTCGACAATGTGTATCCTGTGGAAGCTGTAGATGCCAGCAGGAGGCAAGGTAGGAATGAAACGAGCACATAGGCCGTGCAGGACGGACGCACCGGCAAGAGTATCAGCTAACTTATTTTATCAAAATATCTGGCTTTGATTCAAAGAGATAGGGGTAACTCATGACGCTTTGATTCCCTCACACAAGAGGATCACGCGCCGCACATAGCAGGTAGCTTTGCGGGCGCGAATCATCGTTTGAGTCTCCCTTCTTCCTGGTCTTCTTTCGTGTCCGATATTCGCGACCAGCTGCGCGCCGTCTTCTCAAAATGATCGGTAAGCGACGCAACAAATGAACCTCGTTTTTCATTCCAGGTCATGCGTTTGATCGAAATACGTGGATGATCAACTTGAATGACATTAAAAGCATTTAGTTCACCGCGGCCTCGCGAAGAAGTGGCGGTCCCCGCCTGGATAAGCAGAGCCGAGTGGCCTGGGATTTTGTAACGTGTTGCGCTTTCCCCGGTGTGGCTGACATGCAAATGCCCGGAGAGAATGAGGTCAACCCCACATTTGGCGAAGCTCTCCATGGCCATGCTAGCGCGTCCAACCAAGTCTTTGCCCTTGTGGGCGATCGGTAAATCGAAGGGATGATGCGTGACGATAATTCGCGTGACGTTAGTGGCGCAAGCGTTCATCCGCGCCGATGTTTGATCCACCTGTTTACGATTCAGGCGACCATTCTTGAACGTGAGCGACCGCGTGGTGTTGATCCCTAACACCGCGATTTCATCGTCGGAATAGAATGGCTCAAGATCCTCGCTGATGTAGCGGCGGTAGTTCGATAGCGGCTTCAGAGTGCGAGCAAAAATATTATACAAAGGGACGTCGTGATTGCCGGGCACGACGATTTGTGGACAGGGAAGAGCATCAAGAAAGCGTCGGGCCTGTTCAAACTCCGCCCGTTTGGCACGCTGCGTGAGATCGCCGGAGACGACAACCAGATCCGGTTTGGCGGAGGCGACCCAGCTGATCAATGCTTCGAGGGTTGTATGCCGCAAGCGTCCGAAGTGAGGATCGGAAAGATGAGCTATTGTGCGCACAGAAGTCTTTATTCAAACTAGATTTTCCCTACCAAACTGCGTTCTTCCCCCTGGTACAGGCGAAGGGGGAACGATTACCTGCAAGGCATGCGGCAGGATGCGGTATTCGAGCGGGGTTTTCACGAGCCTAACTTCGCCGTCTGTGGCCACACTCATTCTCCGTCTTCTAGTCCGCACCACAAGTTGTTTTAAGGTCATTGCGTCGAGCTCGCTCGCTTCTCGCAAGCGTCCCAGGAGGGCCTGGAGCGCTAGACGGACAAGACATGCGCGCGCGCAGCGGTTCGCAACATACACGCAGAGGTTGCCACCGTCGAGTTGGAGGCGTTCCCCGATATGGAAGCTTTGCACTTGGTATTCATTATTTCCCACGAAAACGAATGGCGAGTCGCGCACGAGTTCCTGTTGGTCCACTTGGATGTGCACGCGAAGAAGAGAGTACCGCGATAACACGGATACAATCGCGCGCGCAAAAGCCCACCATTTGTTCCGGCCTGCTTTTTGCTCCTCTTCGCGTTGGCGAACGATGAGCGGATAGATCCCCAGGCTGGAATTGTTCAGGAAAATGTGCCCATTGACCTGCCCTACGTCTACCTTTTTGATATGACCGTTGACAATGCATCGAACCGCGCCTTGGAGGTCCATGGGGATGCGCGCATCTCTGGCGAAATGATTGAGTGTACCAAGCGGAATAATGCCAAACGCGCTCGGGGTTCCCACCACCTGGCTAGCGACGGCATTCACGGTTCCGTCTCCGCCGCCAGCAACAATCGTCTCAGTTTTTTGTTTGACGGCCCGGCGGGCTAATTCCGGAATTTCAGCCCCGCGTGAAGCCAAAACGATGTGGGCCGGGGTCCGGTGTTCGGCGAAGAGGCGAGCCAGAGTGTCACGGGTCTGAGCTCCCGGTCTCGAACCGGCGGCTTCATTGAGGATACACGTTACCTTAGAGACATTCACAGAGCTAGTTCACAATTGGATTAGGACCTGACTAAAACTTGAGATTCTAACATAGGAACTAAAGACCTAAGTATTTACTCAGCTTGGTTTTGACTTGCTGGGCCTGTAGCGTTCCGGGACCTCGATTCACAGGAGATCCTAGCAAGAAACCATACCAAGTAGACAGTTTTGCTGCTGCTGTGGTGCGGCCGTAATCTTATAAATGAACCTATCGCAAAACCGAACTGGCCCGTTGTCCGCGACAGGAATTGAAGGAGTCCTATCGAAAGATGAGGGACTTGAAATTCTGGCGGGCCAGGGTGAAGCAGGTTTCCTTCATCACTTAGTCTCTCGTTGCAAAACGCGAAGTCCATTTAGGGCGTCGTTGAGAGCTACCCGTTCCGGAGTGTTTTTGGAAGGCGTCTCGCCAATCTCCCGCAGTTGCCTGTGAATCGCCAGCAGCGCCACTTCAATGCGACCTTTGAGCTTACCCGGATCAAGCTCCAGCATTGCCGCGCGATACAATTCTTTCCAATCACTTACTGGTTCCCAGACCGCTGCGAGGCAACTGTCGGGAAAGCTCCAGGAGTGGAAGCGTATCAAAAGCGGACGCCCGTTTCTGTGCTTCAGTATGAACTCGCCATCCAGTATCCCGTCTTTCTTATGGTCTTCGAGCAATGCGGGCATTGCCACGGGTTTATAGCTGATGTCGTCGAGCGTTTTTTCGAGTAAATCCGCGCGGCTATAACCAAGAAGCTTGCAAACTGGGTCGGAGCAATCCAGACAGCGGCGGGAAGCGTCTGCAAAGATCACATATTCTGCATTTAATTCCGGATGAGAATGGCTCCGCAGCCTCGTAAGGGATTCAACTTTGCGCACCAGGAGGGTAGGGTCTACGCCCTTTTCCACGAAGGCGTCGACGATTTCGTCCACGATTTCACGAGCGCCAGGATAGGCGGACAACATAATGACTGGTACGCGCGGTTTTTGTTGTTTTATGAGCGTGGCAACGGTTACGCCGTCCATTCCCGGCATGGAGTAATCGACGATAACTGCGTCTATGGGCTGCGACGCAAAGACTTGCAAGCCCTCTTTGCCGTTGGTTGCCGTTCGTACTTCAAACCCCGCTTTCTCGAGAAGCAGTTTACGGACCAATAGGTTTGGAGGCTCATCGTCAATGTACAAAACCAAGTATTTCTGGTGGGAAGTCGGTTCAGTCATCGTCGAATCGAACGTGGCCGAACAATGGTCCAAGGTATTCAAACAAAAAGGATGTTCGGTATCAGCCAAACCAGCATAGCAAGCGGCTAAATCCGAGTCAACGAATGCGCAAGGTTGCAATGCGAATGGTACTACGCTACAGCGAACGGCTGCCGTGCTTCCGATGTCGCTGGCTGCGTTCCTTCCAATATCTCACGCACGTTTTGCAGCAGTGCATCGCGGGAAAAGGGCTTAGAGAGAAACGGAGCACGCGTATTTAACATGCCTTGCGGCACAGCGTCTGCCGTATAACCCGATACGTACAACACTTTGATTTCTGGATGCAAGGAGAAAAGTTGCTGAGCGAGCTCGGGACCGCTCATTCCGGGCATGATCACATCGCTGACCAGCAGGTCGATGGGATGGGCGTGAGTTGCCGCGATTTGGAGGGCTTCTGCGCCATTCCGCGCCTCTACCACCGTGTATCCACGGGTCTCCAAGAACTCGCGCGTCAGTTCTCGTACAGCATCCTCGTCTTCCACGACCAGCACGGTCTCTTCGCCTCGCCATGACGGGCGGACATCGTTCACTAAGCTCAACCCCTCGAGTGCTTGCTCGACCCTGGGCAAATAAATCTTAAACGTGGAGCCCTTGCCAACTTCGCTATAAACCCAGACGAACCCACCGCTTTGCTTGACAACTCCGTAGACGGTTGCCAGTCCCAACCCGGTGCCCTTGCCCAGCTCTTTGGTGGTAAAAAACGGATCGAAGATCTGCTTCTGAGTTTCCGCATCCATCCCGCAGCCGGTATCGCTTACCGCCAGCAAGACGTATCGTCCGGCCTCAACGCCCGCGTGCTGTTTCACATAGTGCTCATCTATTTGCGCGTTAGATAACTCGATGGTCAGCTGCCCCCCGCGCGGCATGGCATCGCGCGCATTCACGGCCAGATTCAGAATGACCTGCTCGAGCTGCCCAGGATCGGCTTTCACTTGCGCCGCCAGTGCGCTAGGCACCATCACCAGTTCAATGTCTTCTCCGATAAGCCTCGGCAGCATCTTGGCCATCTCGATGACCACGGTGTTCAGATCAAGCACTCTCGGCTTCAGCACCTGCTGGCGGCTGAACGCCAGCAATTGCTGCGTCAGGGACGCCGCGCGATCCGCGCCCTGTTGAATCTGCTGGATGTCTTTTCGCGCCGCATGTGATGGTCCGATGCGATCCGCCAGCATTTCCGCATGGCCTTTAATAACCGTCAGCAAATTGTTGAAGTCATGGGCCACGCCGCCGGCTAACCTTCCGATGGCCTCCATCTTCTGAGACTGCCGCAATTGTTCTTCGAGTTCTCTCCTGTTGGTAATATCGCGTGCTATCCCCTGCACGGCGACAGACTTTCCATTCTCGTAGATTAGGCGGCTGCTGACCTCTAAAGCCACCTCACGCCCATCCTTGCTGATAATTTCGGTTTCGTACTCCCTGCGCGGCTCTCCGGCCAACTCTCCAAAAAGCATCTGCCGCGTTCGGCCCAACAGTTCGGGCTTTAGACACCCGGTCACGCTCTTGTTCTGAGCTTCCTCGCGCGAATAACCTGTAATTCGCTCACCCGATTTATTGAGTGACACGAGGTTGCCCTCGAGGTCAAGGGTGAACACCATGTCGTTAGCGTTTTCAAATAATTCGCGGTAGCGTTCTTCGCTCTTCCGCAAAGCCGATTCCGACTCCCTTAGACTTTCCGACAATTTTGACATTTCTCGCGCGCGCCGTTCAGCGCTGCGCCGCCGCGTCAGCAGGTAGAACAACGCACCGAACAACAGCACCAAAGCGACACTCACAGAAATTGCTTGATAGGGCGGTACAGGCGCAAATGACAAATCATCGGGGTCGCGCGGTATCAGCCGGTAACCGCAATGGAAGGGCGGATTTTCGCAAGATTGGCCGGCAATTCCAGTAATGACCACTGGACCGCCTTGGAGCAGTCGATCAATAAACCTTGAGTTGGCGAAAAACTTGCTGGAAATCACCACAGTTATTTGGCCGGAGCGGTCGCGAAGCACTGCGCCCCGATTTGCATTTGTGAAATCGCCGGGAACTATCAAGTCACCAGCCATTCGAACCAGTTGACCCTTGTACCGGTTGCCACTCAAATCTACCGCCAGCGCCTCACGCGGAGCTGGCAAAGGCCGAGTGCCCAAGTGGCGTATTGTCCCCAGGTGGATTTCGCCCATACCTTTAAACTGTGCCAACTTCCCCTGCGCCTCAACCAGATCGCCGCGCTTGAAGTGTCCGGAGAGCTGTAGAGTATCCTCGGTGAACAACGTGAGCCCGCCGGTCTCGTCCTGAAAACTGACCAGGCTCGCGGCCTCGCCGACAATCAGCGGGTCCGATATCAAGACACCCACGAGCGTCATGTTTTTTCCAAGATGTTCGAGCCCAGAAGGTTGTTCATCGCCTTTCAGGGCGTCTCTCACAGTGGTGATCTTGGTTTCTTGATCTGAGGCTAGCTTGCCGATCGCGCTGCTCGCACCTGTTGCGTGGCCCCCGGCAGCGGTGACGATGCAAGCCACGAGGCTGACACAGAACATGCGACGTCTTGTAGGTCCGACTAGCGGCATGACGAATCTCTGCAGTCTTTATCCAAGCCACACTTCCTACGAATGGCCAGATTAGGTGATACCTGAGGGGTTAGAAATGGAGCGTCGGTACCATCAGCGATTACCGAATGGACACAATTTAGGTAGCCACCTGTGCTTCATCTTCATTAGCCCAGGATTGCTCGATTCCGAAAAGGGGTGGCGTTGCACCACAGATTCAGTGCAGATTGTTACTTGGGAGGTTCCCGGTCAGCCTGGAGGATTTGGAATTTTTCAATCACCGCGCCAACGCCGACACGCTCGAAAACGGTTTCCGACTGGGTCACGATACGCACTGCGCTGGCTTGAAGGGTGATCAGAATCTGGGTGCCATCGGTTGATTCTAAAGGTAATGAAAATGAAAGCTCGAACTTGGTGCCCGGATCGACTGATTCATAAGTAGTGAAATAGAGGCCGCTCGTCGAGATATCTCGAGTCTTGCCGTATAGCAGATCACCCTCCCTACGCAAGGGAATACGATGAACCACGATGGGCAGCGCCAACATGAAGCGCGCGGCGCCGCGTCTCTCTTTCTGTTGCACTGCTTCCATAGATAAGGTCGCATGTTTCGCGATTGCTAACATGACTTTGGCCGCGCAATTGTGCCGCGCCGCGTGACTCCAGACCTCAGTAAAACATCTCGGAAGCGATCCTTCTTGTTCGCAGCGCCACGCGTGCCATAGGGGTTTCGACGACACTGGCCTACGAATTCGGCCGCTTGCCGAAGGTAGCTTTCAAATTCATGAATGTCGGTGCTGACCCTCGTTGCAGGATGAAATTGAAGTGGCATGGGGGTCTCCTCAGTTGAACTTCCTCGTCTCCACCAGATAGTAGGGAGTTCCCGGCAAGCTATGCTGCTTATCTAACCCTGTCAATCCCCTACCTCATAGGGTATATTACATGTAAGTTTACAGCATGCCGAGCGTTTGGTCGGGTCAGTTTTGGCGCCCATTCCGCACTCCCCGGCGCAATGGCAAGGCCTTCCATGCAGCGAACCTCGTCGCGTTAGTGTTCAGCGGCCGCTGGCCGCGCCAACATTACGAGTGCCGCCCTAGCGCGCGGCCGATTGCGGCCAGAACGCGACGCATTTGCGCGCGAGTTCCGATGGTAATGCGTACGAATCCAGGTCGTGCAAAATCTTCGCTGCGATCCCGCACCAGGATTTCTTCGCGTTCCAGTAGCCGCGTTACCTTCGCTCCGCGCGAGCCAAAGTCGGCAATCAGAAAATTCGCCACGCTTGGAAAGGTGCGAACGCCGAGCCGCGCTAGGTCGCGTTCCAATTGTGCACGTGCCAGGGTAATCTCACGTGAGTATTTCTGGATGCTTCTAGAATCGCGAACCGCTGCTACCGCCGCCGCAAGAACCGCGGTATTTACTGGATACGGACTCGCAACGCGGAGGAACGCTGCCATGACATCACGATGGGCAAACAAACAGCCCAAACGCAGTCCGGCCAGGCCCGCAGCCTTTGAAAAAGTCCGTACCACGACGAGATTGCAATAACGATTAATCCAGCGCAGTGCGCTCCCGCCCGAAAATTCGTTGTAGGCCTCGTCAATGACAACCAGCGTCTTCGTGGCCGACTCAATAATTCTTCGCAGTGCCGCAGCATCCAGCAGCGTACCTGTCGGATTATTGGGGTTGGCGAGAAACAGTACACGAGGGCGACGCCTCCGAATCGCAGCGAGCATAGTTTCCAGCGGAAGCCGCAACAGCGAGTCGTAGCGAATCGAGTAAACTCGAGCCCCCGCGAGCGTTGCGTAAAACCGATACATTCCAAACGTAGGCTCGGCGAGGAGCACACCGTTGCCAGGATCGACGAAGGCGTCAAAAATAACCCGCAGAGCGTCGTCGGCTCCGTTGGTGAGGAGCAACTCCTGCGGGCGAACGCGAAAATATTTTGCGAGCGAGCGCGTCGGAACCTGGTATTCGGGATACATCGCCAGCTGTTGCGCCGAAAGCCGAGCCACGGCTCGTCGCACTGCCGCAGCGCAGCCGACAGTATTCTCGTTGAAATCCAGGCGCAATTTTCGAAGACGCCCTTCGGCCGGTGCGTGGTACACAGGCATCTTTTTGACCGTTCGACGCACGGGAACAGGAAGCTTCGCCATCAACACCTCGCTCGCTGCAAATTTCTCTTCTCTGCGTATCTCAACTTGGTGCGCCCACTATCCGCGCTTGCCAAAGCTCACCTGGCGCGCATGATACCCATAGCGCGGCAACGCCCGGGTAAGCCAGGGACTCCTTCGAGGGGTTCAACGCCGACAGACGGTATACTAGAAAAGGGGAATCTACCATGGCAGAGAATTTCAAAAAGAAAAGCGAATCTGAATGGCGCAAGGAATTGACTCCCAATCAATTTTACGTCACACGGCAGAAGGGAACTGAGCCGCCTTTTACCGGCAAGTACGAAGAGAGCGAAGCGCCGGGCATTTACTGCTGCGTATGTTGTGGCCAGCCGCTATTTCGTGCCGAAGAAAAATACCACTCCGGCTCAGGTTGGCCAAGCTTTTGGAACCCTGTCAGCGAAGACAGCGTAGAAACCGAGCGCGATATGAGTCACGGGAGCATTCGTACTGAGGTCAAATGCAGCCGGTGTGATGCCCATCTTGGCCACGTGTTCGAGGATGGTCCGCAACCTACCGGCCTGCGGTATTGCATTAATTCGGCGGCACTTCGTCACGATGAGGGTGCTGAAGAATAAAGAGTATTCTTCGATTCGCATTGGCAAGTAAGTTCGCTATTTCGGCTTCGGAACGCTTGCCAGTTGTTACACACATAATAGTCTCGAACGCGGAGGTGCCATGGGCTACGTCGAGCGCAACATGATTTCAGGCGAAAAAGTTGTCTATCGCGCCAGGCTGCACTGGATCGTGATGCTCTGGTCGATGCTGATCGCCATGGTTCTCGCCGTCGCGGGCCTTGCGACGATTATCGTGAACCGCCACAGCCAGGATTCCTATGCGCGCATGATTCTGGGGTTCGGAATTGGCTGCCTGGTCCTGGCAGTAGGGTCATTGGCCGTGGGAATACTGCATCGTGGCGCCTCGGAATTCGCAGTCACGAATAAACGTGTGATCTTGAAAGCTGGCCTGGTTCACACCAGGACCCAGGAGATGTTTTTGAACAAAATTGAAAGCGTCGGCGTGGACCAGACTGTTTGGGGCCGCATGCTGGGATTCGGCTCGATAGCCATACATGGCACCGGAGGCTCGTCCGAGCCCTTTCACAACATTTCGGGTCCCCTCAATTTTCGTCATCAGATTCAGGAACAAATCGGCAGTATTCCACCCTAATGATTCGATTGCCTTCCATTCTTTAAAGGAGACAGATTGCCGTGAATGCACGGTTTCGCGTCTAGTTAAGCGGCCGGACACGCGCAGGAAGCCAGCCGGGCAATAGGGTCATTTTCCCAAACGCCGATCAGCATCACCTTGGGCCCTGCCGGATAGACGAACACGTAATAGACCTGCGAACCACCCTGTACTTCATAAAAGCCGGGACGCCGCGTGTCGGGGCGCGCCGTCGCGCCTTCGTTGAGCAGTTCGCGCAATTCGGCCAGCTGTTCTGGGGAATGATTGCGCAGGTCCTCGATTGTTGCGTACGGTTGCCGGAGTAGCATAAGGCCTCTCTTGAAAACCCCCAAGGTGTTCTCTTCTAGATACGCAAAGGTGTTAAGAATGTTTCATCGAAATTGGGCTGCCGGCTACGCTCGGGCGTAAACTGCCGTGAAACGCTTCAAGCGAATTAGACGATATTTAATGCCAAAAGTTGCGTCGACAGACAAATATTTTTTGTACCTGGTGTCGGATCGGCAACCATCCAATTTGCCTCTGAGAGCGGCAGGTAAAGCGCTCACAACGATAGAATGCTGCGAAGGGGTAGACGCGCCCGGGGGAACTGGTTTGAGCTACGAGAAAGCTAGAAATCGTTATGTCACTAAGTGTTAAACTACTTGCTACCTTATGGTTAAACCTGAGATATTGAACGGCGGGAGTTGCTGACGTGAAAAAACGAAAGAAAACCGCCTTCGGACAAGATAAACGACGCAAGCACCGCCATTATTTGGTTACCGTCTACTACCACGATGGCGAAAAGTTTGGCCGCGTGTACACCGATCGCGAAAAGGCAGCGCGATTTGCGGAACGCCAGAAAAGGTCCCCCGTTGTGAAGACCGCCCGTGTTGTGCAAGTTGTCTGATGCTCAGGTGTTGTTGATAAATGGTTTCAGTCTAGCCCGTCAAGGATTCATCGAGGAATTCTGCAATGATCGAAAAACGCCGTCGCTATTGCCGTTGCGATGGGTAAACGGAAACTAGACGCGCTTGACCTTGTAGCTTACCTTCGGGCGTGCTATAAAAGTTTACTCCAAGCGGCCGTAGTATAGGGGTAGTACGACAGCTTGCCAAGCTGTAGGCGGGGGTTCGAGTCCCCTCGGCCGCTCCATTTTTTGTAGGTCCGGCGAATGCCTTCAACGCATCATCTATCGCAGATGGTGACCGCTCGTCAGAAAACGGCCGCGCAGAAAGATTGGCCGCAAAATAACAAAAATAATAAAATAATAATATAACAAATAGCAAAATTCGCTTGACACAAAGAATACGACAAGGCTAGCGTACGTCGCTCCTGTGTGTCAGGGAGCCGAGAATTTAGGCGCGGGTCCGTCATTTAGCGGGCGGATGCTTACACCCACATTTCAAGCAGATTCCGACACATTCATGCTCGCACGGTGGGATGGAGGAGGGCAAAGTGAGATCGAGGGCGATTTGTTCTTTTTTTCTGGGATTGATTGTGCTCGGGGCGGTAGTCGGCTTGAGCCGAAACCGTGTCCCCGTGAAAAACACTGTGCGGGATGCTGTCCGCCAGCAGCCGATGACGGCTGTGCTGCCGGCGCAACTCCCCGGATCGCCCGCGATACCTGATGCGGCAAAGAAACGGGCGCTGACACCCTACGGCAAGCTGCCATTGAGTTTCGAAGTGAACTGGGGCCAGACTGATGACCAGGCGAGATTCCTCTCGCGAGGAACGGGGCACACGCTCTTTCTGAACCGGCAAGCAGACCTCCTTCTGGCATTGCCCAACCCCAAAGCACGCAGGTCCCACTTTAGAGCTAGAGACCTGCCCGCGTCTTCGCGCGCCCATCGTCGCGGCCGGTCGAGTTCACCAAGAGACGCTTACCGGGACGTGTTGCGCATGCAGCTTGCCGGCGCAAATTCTGCGCCCGCGGTTGCCGGGCTTGAGGAATTGCCGGGCAAAAGCAATTACTTCATCGGAAACGATCCCCAAAAGTGGCACACCAATGTTCCGACCTACGCCAAAGTGAAATACCAGAACGTCTACCCCGGTGTGGATCTGGTTTACTACGGAAATCAGCGGCAGCTCGAATATGATTTTGTAGTTTCTCCTGGTGCCGATCCGCGCGCCATCCGAATGAGCTTCCCGAGCGCGAGCAGGATGAGGATCGATTCTCAGGGCGACCTTATTTTGCGATTGCACAACGAAGAGGTTCGCCTGCGCAAACCCCGTATTTATCAGGAGACCAGCGGGAGCAAGAAGGACATTGCGGGGGGGTACGTCCGGAGAGGCGAGCGCGAGGTTGGGCTTCAGCTGGCGGCTTACAATGCCGAAGAGTCGTTGGTAATTGATCCGGTATTAGTTTATTCCACGTACCTCGGCGGTACAGGAGATGATGAGACACACGGGATCGCCATTGACGCGACCGGAGCCGCGTACGTTACCGGGGAAACCAGTTCGGCGAACTTTCCAACAACGGCGGGAGCTTTTCGAACGACGTCCGGCGGGGGCACCGATGTCTTCGTCTCAAAGCTGAATCCAGCTGGCAATACGCTGGCCTATTCGACGTACCTCGGCGGTGCGGGAGACGAAACGGGGAACAGTATAAAGGTGGATTCCAGTGGCAACGCGTACGTGGGTGGCTCGACCAGCTCCACAGATTTTCCTACCACGCCTAGCGGGTTCCAAACAACTTTTGCTGGCGGTGATGATGCCTTTTTGACGAAGTTGAACCCCACGGGGGCGGGGCTCCTCTATTCGACTTACTTCGGCAGCACTGGCGACGATACAGCTACTGCCCTTGCCTTGGACTCCTCAGCGAACGCTTATATCATGGGCCCCACGTCGTCGATCAACTTACCCATTTCAGCGACCGCTTATCAGAAGACCTTAAAGGGCCTGGACGACATTTTTATCGCGAAACTGGATACCACTAAATCGGGAGCCGCGTCGCTTGTTTACTCTACGTATGTCGGTGGCAGTGACGACGATGAGGGTGTCGGGCTAGCCGTGGACTCCGCGGGGAATGCGTACGCGCTCGGAAGCACGCTCTCCACCGATTATCCCACGACGGCTGGCGCTTTCCAGACTACGAAGAAAGGCGTCGCCGCAGTGGACAACACCTTCATTACAAAAATGAATCCGACAGGGTCTGCGCTGGTTTATTCAACGTATCTAGGCGGTACCGGGGACGTGAGCGGAACGGGGGGCGACGAAGCCCGTGCCATCGCGCTTGATTCCGCAGGAAGTGTTTATGTGACGGGTGAGACCAATTCAATTGATTTCCCGGTGACCGCCGGCGTTTTCCAGTCGACCTTAAAAGGCATAGATGACGTATTCGTGACCAAGATGAAACCCGATGGTACGGGGCTCGTTTACTCCACGTACCTGGGAGGGACGGGCGGCGAAGGCGGAAACTCGATCGCTGTAGATGCGGCGAATAATGCGTACGTTACCGGAGATACCTCCTCGACAGATTTTCCAACCACACTCTGCACTATCCAGGCGGTGTCGGGCAGCGCACCGACGGATGATGCTTTTGTGGCTAAGTTGAACCCCACAGGTACGATGCTGCTGTTCTCCACTTACCTAGGCGGAAGCGGAGATGAGGAAGGTAACGGCATAAGTGTTGACGGGTCCAGTAACGTATTTGTCACTGGTGCCACCACCTCTCCGAATTTCCCTACGAGAAATCCATTCCAAGCAGCGCTTGGCACAGGTGCCGCATCGAATGCTTTCATATCGAAAATCGACACGAGTGGTGGTTCGATTGCGTTGGCGCCTGCAAGCCTTACCTTTGCCCCACAGGGCGTCGGGACGACCAGTGCCGCGCAGACTGTGACGGTAACCAACACGGACGTTCAAGCGGTCAACATTGCGAGCATCGCGGTAAGTGGGGACTTTGCGCAGACCAATACCTGTGGCACGAGCCTCGCGGCCGGGGCAAACTGCATGATTAGCATTACCTCTAAGCCGACCGCTGTTGGAGCCAGAAACGGGACGCTTACCGTCACGAGTAGCGGATGTGGAAGCCCCAACACGCTGGCACTCAACGGCACGGGCATCGATTTCACGATTACAGCTGCGCCGCCGGCAGTCACAGTAAGATCTGGGGAGACGGCAACATACACGGTTACGATCACCCCCGGCAGCAATGGTTTCCCGAACCCGGTGACGCTTTCCGCGTCCGGATTGCCAAACGGCGCAATCGTGACGTTCATTCCACCAGCGGTAACGCCGGGGAGCAGTCCCGCCACGAGCACTATGAAGATCGCCACACCGTCTCGGCGGGGATGGTTGCCTCGAGCGCTGCCCAAGCTGCCATGGCAACCACCGTTGCTTTTGCGCTACGCAGTCGGGCTTGCCACGCTGTTGTTTGCGCTGTCATGGGTAGTAGGGACTAGCGTCCGATTGCACAGGCGAGTGCCGCGGTGGGCTCAGTTTGCTCTGTTTATGTTGTTGCTCGGAGGGCTGGCCGGGTGGGCCAGTGGCTGCAATGGTGGCTTCCCCGGATCAACAACCTCGGTGATCACGGTGACAGGGACTTCGGGGGCGCTAAGCCACTCCACTACCGTAACGCTAATCGTACAGTGAGACGCTGAAATACGGAGAGGGACATTATGGGCAAACACTTGAAGCTGCTTGGAATTTTGATCCTCGGATTGGCCTGCACCCGTGCCGCGGCGCAAGACACACCCAAGGTAGACGTCTCGGCGGGCTATAGCTATGTTCGAGCGAACCTGGTCACGGCAGACGGCTGCTGCTTCAACATGCACGGCGGCGGCGGTTCGATTGCGTACAATGTGAATAATTGGTTGGGGTGGGCGGGAGACGTGGGGGTCTACCGCAGCTCAAACGTCAAGGATTTAAAACAGGACTTGACGCTGATTTCCTACGTATTCGGTCCGCGCTTCAGCTTTCGCCAGCATCGGCGCTACACGCCGTTCATGCACGTGCTGGTGGGCGGTGGGCACGCCGGGGGCGCGCTTTATAAGGGTAAGTTGGGTGAGCACCATTCGTTTAATATGATTACGGGCGGCGGTATAGACATCCAACTCGGGCCGCACGTTTCCTGGCGGTTAGTCCAGGCTGACTATTTCTACAGCAGGTTTCTGAATGCTGTGAACGATCATCAAAACAATTTGCGGTTGAGTACCGGCTTGGTTTTCCACTTCGGGAGCAGGTAGCGGCTTCGGACAGAGGTTCGTTTGGTCAGCGATGCATCTATCGTCGCCGCATATTCTTGTTTTTACCACTCGAAAATCGGCCACGTTTCCTTGTTCTGGCTTACATCCAGAATCAGAACAGGAAGTAGTTGCAATAATCCATAAAACAAGGCACCTTCGGCTTTGACCTCGCGATGCTTGCCTACCTTTGCGGACCGATTGAATTTGCTTCCGATGGAGGAAAGACGTGGCGCCGCAAGCTCACGCCGTTCCTGCGAATCGACCTTGGGCACGGTGTCTACGATCCCGCCGAAGACGAACAGAAGAATCTAACCGAGGAAGAGGCTGGAAAGTTTCGCGAATGGAAATCCCGCGATCTCGAGCGATTCCGCGGCGTGATTCGCAAAATTATTGAGTTCGATCTCGACTTGATCGAAAGCCGGGCGGATTATCTGATTTGTTATTGGGATGCGTCCGCGGTGGCAAGCGCCGGGACATCGGCCGAGATTACCGTAGCCTATCGAAGAGGAATTCCGGTATATCTTGTGACGCCGCAGCCGGTCGAGCAGATCAGTGGATGGATGATAGGCTGCGTCGAACGGATGTTCGCCAGCATTGAGGAGCTGAAGAACTTTCTGGCGGAGCGATACGGCGTGAAGAAACAAAAACAGCTTTCGACAGGGAATTAAGGCTGTGAGAACTAAATTGGGGAAAGGTTCTTTGCGCGATGGAGAAAGTTTACGTTGCCGTAGGGAGCACGCGGCGGCCGAAATTAAATGCAGTCTGGGAAAGCTTGAGCGTCTTCGGGCCAACGCTCGATCCCAACGTGCAATTTGAAGTGGCCGGTGTGGAAGTGGAGAGTGGTGTAAGCCACACGCCGAGCACGCGCGACGAGTTGATGCGGGGAGCAAGGCAAAGGGCTGAGACATTGGTGAGAATGTCGCGTGAAAGAAACCAGCCCTGGCGCTACTTTGTAGGTCTCGAAGGCGGTTTTGATGTGGTCCGCGAGGAAGCGGGCCGGCTGGTGCTTCTCGAAAGCTGGGCATATGTGACCGATGGATCGGGCACCGGCGCGTTCGGACGTTCCGGAGGAATTGAAGTGCCGCAAGCTCTTGCTGCGGAAGTGTTGGATCACGGAGTGGAGCTCTCGGTTGCGATTGATCGCTTCGCCGATGGCAAAGGTATCCGCGACGCGCAAGGTGCCTGGGGCATTCTGTCACGCAACCTGATTACCCGTCAGGATGCGTTTCGCGTGGCGGTGGTGAGTGCCTTCGCACCATTTTTTAACGCGGCGCTTTACAAGGGATTGTAACGCGCGATCGCGAGACCACGATCGTAGCAGCATCGTGTTGCGTACTAGGGGCGCGCTTATCCACAAACAATTGTGTTAGCGTATTCGCGGAGGATGAACAAGCGTGGACATCGTCAAGGGGAACATGGGCTGGATCGAGGTAATTGTTGGTCCAATGTTTTCGGGGAAGAGCGAGGAGCTCATTCGGCGGCTGCGACGCGCGGAAATTGCGCGGCAACGCGTGCAAATTTTCAAGCCGCTGATTGATCAGCGTTATGCAAAAAATGAAATCGTTTCGCACTCTGGACTGGAGATTCGCTCAGACAATGTGGGAACGGCGACTGAGGTGCTGCATCGGGTCGAGCCGCGTACCGAAGTTGTGGGAATCGATGAAGCGCAATTCCTCGGTGAAGAATTGATCACCGTTTGCATGAAGCTCGCGGATATGGGTAAGCGCGTGATCGTTTCGGGCCTGGACACCGATTTCATGGGAAGACCGTTTGAACCGATGCCACGCCTTCTTGCGGTGGCCGAAGAAATTACAAAGTTGCTGGCAATCTGCGTGCGCTGCGGAAATCCCGCCGTTAACACACAACGCCTGGTGGCGAGCGAAGACCTGATTGTGGTCGGGGCGCAAGGCATGTACGAGGCGCGCTGCCGGCGGTGCTTTGAGCCGCATCTCGCTCACGAAAAGATTGAAGCCGAAAAGGAAACTGAGGAAAAAGTTCGCGCAGTCTCAGGTTAATGTTTGCGCCGAGAGCCGGCGGAGCCCCGGCATACGTAGGTTTAGGCACTGTTTCAATAGCTTAGATTCTTAAATAACGGCTACCTCTTGGACGACAGCTAACTGCAGTATCCCCTTTCCCTTTCAGGCCTGGGGTCATAAAATGTAATTGCACAAGGAGTCGTGGACTATTATGTTCCGGCCAGCGCTAGTCGCTATGCAGCTGCTGTTTCTGTTCAACGCTGACTTACCGTCGGCCTTCAGGCTACGTTTTCAAAACGATACAAACGTTGAGTTCCCTGCAGGAATCTCCCTTCCGGTTTTGCCTGATCTTGCGGAGAGGCAAGATAAACCAAAGGCGAGCGTGCAAAATGAACCGCTCACAGCCGAACAGCGCCTGGTCCTGGTGCGATATGTTTCGGGAGAATTTGCCAAGGCCTTGAAACCCCTGCCAGCGGGTAAGCAGGGTTTGCGGATGAAGGTTGGTGAGCCGCTCAATCAACAGATGCTCGACCGCGCCGTGGCGACCCATGGAGCTGCTGTGAACACGGGCGATTCCGTGCAGGTAACCCATCTTGAGTTCAAGGTCCGCGAGATTCTCGTTGATGTCAACGGCGGAGGCCACATCAAAAAACGTTTGCGCGACCGTCTGCACGTCGAGGTTGGCGGTATGCCAACGGTTACAGCAACGCAACCCGATCAACCGCCTGGGATCCGAGCAGGAGTAGGAAGCACCATCGAATTGGATTTTGGCAAACCTGTTCCGGAGATGACCCCCGACGAATTGAAGCAGCTTCTGGCGCCCATACTTGATTTTTCGAAGCAGCGGTCGGCAGCGGTTCACTGGGTAGACACGCTTGCTCCGGAAATGAAAAAGGCGATTGAGGAAAAACGTGCAGTTGTGGGGATGGACCGGGAGATGGTTGTGGCCGCTGTCGGAAAGCCCGAAAGGAAAGTGCGCGAGCGCGATGACGATGGAAATGAAGTCGAAGACTGGATCTATGGCGAACCACCCGGGAAGACAATGTTCGTGCGCTTTATGGGCGAGCGAGTCACGCGAATCAAAAGTTTTCCGCAATGAGCCACGAAAGCCGGAAACACCAAGCGGCGAAAGCAGCGACTGAACTTATTTGACTTTTCAATCGCCTCACCCTAGCATTTTCGGTTCTGCCTTGCGGTAGCTCTCTTGCCTGGACGCACCGCGATATTTACAGCTCGAACGGAGGAGTCATGCCCATTAAAGTAGGCATCAACGGATTCGGCCGTATCGGCCGCAATATCTATCGCGCGGCGCTCGGTGACAAGGATATCCAGATTGTGGCGGTTAACGATATAACCGACTCGAAGACGTTGGCGCACCTGCTCAAGTACGATTCCATTCTCGGTAATCTGCCGCATCAGGTGACCCATTCAGCCGACTCGATTTCGGTTGAGGGCAATACCTTTAAGGTGTTCAAAGTGAAAGATCCGGCAGAGCTCGATTGGGCCTCGGTGGGCGCGCAGGTCGTAATCGAATCTACCGGCCTGTTTACCAAGGGTTCGGATGCGCGAAAGCATCTGCGCGGACCAGTAAAAAAAGTGATTATCTCAGCGCCGGCGACCGACCCCGATCACACCCTGGTTCTGGGCGTGAATGACAAGACTTACGATGACGCGAAGCACCACGTTGTATCGAACGCATCGTGCACCACTAATTGCCTGGCTCCGGTAGCACGCGTGCTGCACGACACTTTTGGAATCGTCGCCGGCACGATGACCACGATTCACTCCTATACTAACGACCAGCGACTGCTCGATTTGCCGCACAGCGATTTGAGGCGCGCGCGGGCCGCGGCCATCAACATGATTCCCAGCTCAACCGGCGCGGCCAAGGCGCTGCATTTGGTGATCCCCGAACTGAAAGGCAAGCTTGATGGATACGCGATGCGCGTCCCCACGCCGAACGTGAGCGTCGTTGACCTAACGGTGCAAACTGAGAAGCCAGCCACTGTGCAGTCGGTGAATGGCGCGCTATTGGCGGCTGCCAACGGAGCGATGAAAGGCATACTCGGGTACACCGAGGAAGAATTGGTGTCCGCAGACTTCAAGGGCGATCCCCGTTCCTCGATTGTCGATGCGGGTTATACAAAAGTTGTAGGCACTAATTGCGTGAAGGTTCTAGCCTGGTACGATAATGAGTGGGGATATTCCTGCCGCTGCCGCGATCTCGTCAAATTCATGGCGGCACGCATCTAGCAGACCGTCGGAGTTGATCGCGCGCCGCCCATCACCGATTGTTTGCAGTATTCGCAAATAGCAAATGCCCTCATGAGAAAAGTCACCATCAGCGATCTGAATTTGCGCGGCCAGCGCGTATTCATTCGCGTCGACTTCAATGTACCGATACGCAATGGAGCTGTAACGGACCATACGCGAATTCGTGAATCTCTTCCCACGATAAACGCAGCTATAGAAAAGGGCGCACGCGTGGTGCTGGCCTCTCATCTTGGGCGTCCCCAAGGGCGCCCCGATCCGCAATTTTCGCTTCGTCCGATAGCCGCCGTACTGTCGGAGTTGCTTCGCAAGCCGGTAGAGTTCGCAGACGACTGCGTGGGACCTGATGCCGAAAATCGCAGCAAAGCTATGTTTCAAGGGAACGTGCTGCTTCTGGAAAATTTGCGGTTTCATGCGGAAGAGGAACAAAACCAGGAGGGCTTCTCCCGAAAATTAGCGGCGTTGTGCGACGGCACTTATGTAAACGATGCGTTCGGGGCTGCGCATCGCGCGCACGCATCGGTTGTAGGGATCACCCAGTACGTCAAGCAAGCGGTCGCCGGATTGCTGATGGAGAAAGAACTGGAGTTTCTTGGCAAGGCCATCACCGATCCGGAGCGGCCATTCGTCGCAATCCTGGGCGGCGCAAAGGTGTCTGACAAAATTGAAGTAGTCGAGAATCTCATGAAGATCGCTGATGCCATGCTTATCGGCGGAGCGATGGCCTACACCTTTTGGAAATCGCAAGGTTTGCCGGTGGGAAAATCTCTTGTCGAAGATGACAAACTGGAACTTGCAGGGCGTCTTATTGAAGAGGCCAGAAAGCGCGACTTCAGGTTGCTGCTGCCAACCGACCATCTTCTGGGCCGTGAATTGAAAGCTGATACCGATGTTATTGTGACTGACATCCCGGCTACGCCCGAGGATCGCATGGGGCTGGACATTGGACCGATGACCATCGCGGCATTTTCCGCAGTGATCGCTCAGGCAAGCACGATTGTGTGGAATGGCCCGATGGGCGTATTTGAGATGCCTGCGTTCGCCAAGGGAACACTGGAGATTGCTAAAGCAGTAGCCGCTGCGACGTCAGCTGGAGCGACTTCGATCGTTGGTGGCGGCGATTCGGTAGCGGCGATCCATGAATCTGGTGTGGCCGATAAGATTTCGCACATCTCCACGGGTGGAGGTGCCTCGCTTGAATTCCTGGCGGGCTCCAAACTCCCCGGCGTGGAAGTGCTGGCCGACAGAATAGGGAGGTAGCCTGTCATGCGTCGCCACGTGATCGCAGGCAATTGGAAGATGTACAAGACCCAGGCCGAAACGCGCGCATTTTTTGTGGCGTTTGCTCCGCTCGTTGCATCGGCTTCCCATTGCGACATCGTAGTGGCGCCGCCTTTCACATCTCTTTCCTCCGCCACCCATTCGGCTCGGGGAAGCTCGATAGCTATTGCGGCACAAAATATGCATTGGGAAAGCGACGGCGCATTTACCGGCGAAGTGTCGGGTCGCATGCTGATCGATGCTGGCTGCCGCTATGTGGTCATCGGACACTCCGAGCGCCGTCAGTATTTCGGCGACAGCAATGCGTGGGTGAGCAAGAAGTTGCACGCAGCGCTCTCGGTGGGTCTCATCCCCATCGTATGCGTCGGCGAAACCCTGCAGGAACGTGAGGCTGGCGATACGCAGAAGGTGCTGAGGAAACAATTCACCGAGGGCGTGGGCGCGTTGACCGTCGAGCAGTTCTCACGTATTCTGGTTGCTTACGAGCCGGTTTGGGCGATTGGCACGGGACGCACAGCCACCCCTGAACTCGCTGCTGAGGCGCATGGGTTTTTGCGTCAGCAAGCAGCAGAGACCTTTTCCCGCGAATCGGCCTCCCTGGTGAGGATTTTGTACGGCGGAAGCGTCAAACCCGAAAACGTCAAGGGACTGATGGTTCAAGACGATATTGACGGTGCGCTGGTCGGGGGCGCGAGTCTGGATGCAAAATCCTTCGCGGCTATCGTTCATTATCTGTAGAACAGATGGTCATTCGTAAGAATTGCAGCTGTCATTTAGTTTTGAGTTGAATGGAGTTTGTGATGGAAATGCCTTCTTGGCTGAAATGGACTGTTGCGTTGGCGGTCGGGCTGGCGATCATTGGCCTGAGTTGGTGGAAAGCGCCAATCGTGCTGACGATTTTTTTTGTGATGCTGTGCTTCGTGCTGATTGTTGTCGTTCTATTACAAAGTGGTTCGGCGGCGGATCTCGCAGGTGCGTTTGGGGGAGCTGGCAGCCAGGCAGCGTTCAATCCACGAGGTGCAGCAACATTTCTTTCCAAGGCGACCACTTGGTGCGCCATCATGTTCATGATCAGTGCGATGGTCCTTGCTTTGCGGCAAGAGAGACCAGACGCGCAGGGCAGCTCGATACTGGAAAGATTCTCGAAGCCTGCGCCAAAGCCGGCACAGTCGCCAGCAACGAAAGGGTCCGCTCCAGTAACCCAGACTCCGCCGCCGCAGTCTCCGCAGCAACCGCAAGGGGCGCAGCAAACGCCGGCGCAGCAGCAGCCATTGACGTCTCAGCCGCCTCCAGCCAAAAAACCCTAGGTTGTTAGCTCGAGCCGAGCTTGTTCCGGCTGCGGCCCCGCGCTACAATCCAAAGTTCACCTTCTTGTGCGGAAGTGGCGGAACTGGCAGACGCACCATCTTGAGGGGGTGGCGCCGTAAGGCGTGAGGGTTCGAATCCCTCCTTCCGCATACCTCTTGCAAGAACCCCAGCAAATACTGTGGTTTTTGCGTTGGGGTTTAATGCGATTTCCCTTGGACAAGACCGGACACTACGGGACATCTCTGGACAGAAAAAAGGCTCCAATCGTCAACACTGTCAACAGTAGTAGAGCAGGCGAAGCCATTTGCGGCTAGGCGCGGGTCTGGTATATTTGCGCCGCAATGAATACCACACCACACAACCCACTGATTGAGAGGCGCAAAGCAGCGGCAGAAACCTTGAACCGTAGACGGCGCACGGCAGCCGACTTTGCCGCAAAACTTGCAGGTGACCGACGGGCGTATCTGGATCTACGATGTGTCGGTGCCGATGCCATCCACTTGCGGAAGTCAAGCGCTTTTCAAGTGCTCGCTCTCCCCTAGACTCCGACCCATCGGATAATGTATATGAACTGAGAAAAAGACAGGGACCGTCGGCCCGAGTGCACAAAGATTTTCGTCCTCCAATTTGAATGATTGCTAGTTGCTTGGAATGGATTGGCCGCCGGCTTCTCGGAAATTCAGCTTGTGGGAGGGAATCGAAATGCGGCAACGCTCTGATGCGTCGCTTTGGGTATGCAAGCTTCTTCTTACGGCTGTCGTTTCAATATTCCTTGTAACGGCACTCACCGCGCAGACCGATATCACTGGCTTCTGGGTATTTCGCGTGCCCACTGGCGATGGCAACTTTCGCGAGTCGTTCTTTGACTTGAAGCAGAACGGAGAAACCGTAACCGGGAAAGCTTTATTGGGTTCCCGCGAAGTGCCAATCAGCGAGGGGACCTTCGGCAACAGCGCTCTTCACTTCGTGCTTGCGTTTGGGAACCCGCCGCAATCCCGCCGGGTCGTTTACGACGGAGCTATTGAAGGCGACAAAATTTCCTTAACATCGCAAAGCCCCGGCCGTGACCCGGTGAAGGGAACTCTGGAGCGCAGCAAGCCAGAGGCGGCCTTACCCCCGGCTCGGCTGCCCTTGCCGGAATTGCATGATGTTGTCGATAACGGCTTGGCGCGCACGCCTCCGATGGGCTGGAACAGTTGGAATAAGTTCGCCGGAAAAATTGACGATGGTTCGGTCCGGGGTATGGCCGATGCCATGGCATCCAGTGGAATGAAAAAAGCCGGCTACATCTACGTCAATATCGACGACACCTGGGAGGGCCCGCGGGACTCCAATGGCAACATGACCACCAACCGCAAATTTCCTGACATGAAGGCGCTGGCCGACTACGTCCATTCAAAAGGGTTGAAGATCGGCATCTATTCCTCGCCCGGTCCTAAAACGTGCGCCGGTTACGAGGGCAGCTATGGCCATGAAGAGCAAGATGCCAAGACCTTTGCCGCATGGGGCTTTGATTATTTGAAATATGATTGGTGCAGCGCATCTCGCATCTACAAAGACGAAGAAATGCAACCGGCCTATCAGAAGATGGGCGATGCGCTGCTTCATACCGGCCGCCCGATTGTCTACAGCCTCTGTCAATACGGCAAGAATGATGTATGGAAGTGGGGCAGCAAGGTCGGCGGGAATCTTTGGCGCACCACCGGTGACATTAGTGATAATTGGAAATCGATGTCGACCATTGGATTCCGCCAATTTGACATCGCGTCGTTCATCCGGCCCGGCCACTGGAACGATCCGGACATGCTCGAGATCGGCAATGGCGGCATGACCAACGATGAGTATCGAACGCACATGAGTCTGTGGTCACTGCTCGCCGCACCGCTTCTGGCCGGCAACGATCTGCGCACCATGACAGACGAAATCAAGGCGATCCTCACCAACGACGAAGTGGTTGCCGTTGACCAGGACCCCGACGGCAAGCCGGTGAAACTCATTTCCGAGCCTAACGCAGTCGGCGTCGTGCTCGCGCGCCCCTTGCGTGGCGGATCCGTTGCCATCGGTCTCTTCAATCTATCTGATCAGCCACAACCGGTAACGATTAAGTGGAGCGCTGCCGGTTTGGGCGGCAAGAAGTTACGCGCGCGCGACTTGTGGAAGCTTACGGATGTAAAACTCTCGGGCGAAAGCTACACGGAGACAGTGCCTAGTCACGCCGTCGCCATGCTAAAGGTTTTCTCAGGTCGCTAGCGAACCCAGATACTTGTACGCAGCTCGATTCTGCCGATGCTTTCTTTCGATGCGGGCGATTGTGCTCGGACCCTTGCTGCCGTTTTTTCTTGACTGCTGTCTGGCGCCGAGAAGCAGTCACTTCGGATTGAATTCCCGCAAGACTTCAATGAATTAAGGGAGGCTTAAGTTCAAGAGATAGCCTCCAACCGGGTATTGTTGTGCGATGCTTCTTGAATTTTCACTTTGGATGTATATGATGTAGCACTTCGGGGATGTTGTTGATTGACCGGGCTATTCGAGCAGCTTCAGACCAGTTGCGGTTGTAGGCTCGGTTGTGCCGAAGCAGTTTGTGTTGTAAAAAGTTTGTGGGGAGATGATGCCAAGAGAAAGATCGGGTGCAAGCTCGACAAGTTCATCAACGACCACAGCGGCTTTACTTGCTCTGTTGCTTGTAGCGCTCGTCGTTGTCAGTGTCTTTTTTTTCGCGAAAAAAACTTGGTGGTTCCCGCCGGCGATTACCGCATTTGGCCACGAAGTGGATGCGCAGTTTATGCGTACGCTCGTGATTGTTGGTGTCGTGTTCGTGCTTTCGCAACTCGCGCTGGCATACGCCGTATTCCGGTTTCGTGATCGTGGCCAACGCGCGACTCATAATGAAGGCAATCAGACGATGGAAGTCTTGTGGACGTTGGCGACGATCGTCCTTTTCGTGGGACTCGGCGTAATGGCTCGCAACGCTTGGGCTGAGGTTCACTTCCGCCCCGCTGCACCGGACGCGATCCAGATCGAGGTAACCGGACAGCAGTTCGCTTGGAATTTTCGTTATTCCGGCGCCGATGGAAAATTTGGGCGGTTGAATCCGAAATTGGTGAATGCGTCGGGTGGAAATCCGTTAGGACTAGACCCGGCGGATCCGGATAGTAAAGATGATCTGGTGGTTCCAGTCATGGCGGTTCCGGTGAACAGGGAAGTGGAGCTACTCGTGCGCTCACAGGATGTTACCCATAGTTTCTTTGTGCGCGAACTCCGACTAAAACAGGATGCCGTGCCGGGAATGATTATTCGCGTGCACTTTACCGCTACGGAGCCTGGTTCGTATGAAATTCCATGCGCAGAACTCTGCGGGCTGGGGCACTACCGAATGCACAGTACGCTGACGGTGATGAGCGACGCGGACTATCAAAAATGGCTTAAGGAACAAGCGGCCGCGAACGCGCCGTAGCCATGTTGACAGAAGTTTCATAACGACGATCTTGAATTTGGAACGATTTAGGGGGAGCCTGAATGGTGACGCATGACAGCGAAGGCGCGCACGCACACGCCGCGCCCACCGGTTTCATCCGCAAATACATTTTCAGCCTGGATCACAAAGTCATCGGCATTCAGTACTGGCTACTGGCCTTGTTCTCGGTATTTGTGGGGATGTTTCTCTCGGTGATGATGCGGATCCATCTTGTTTGGCCCAACGCGCATATTCCCTTTGTGGAAAATAACCAGCTCACTCCGGAGCAATACTTGGCGCTCCTGACAATGCACGGCAGCATCATGGTGTTCATGGTGCTGACAACGGCGCCGCAATCAGGTTTTGGGAATTACATATTGCCTATTCAAATCGGGGCTGCGGACATGGCGTTCCCGGTGTTGAACATGCTGTCGTTCTGGACGACCTTCCTTTCACTGGTGGTAATGATTTCGGCGTTTTTTGTTACCGGTGGCGCGCCGATCTCCGGGTGGACCGCTTATCCCCCCTTAAGCGCGCTTGACGCTATTGCCGGGCCAGGGCAAGGGGCCGGACAAACACTTTGGGTGATCGGAGTAGCCATTTTCTGCGGCGCGTCGCTGATGGGTGCGCTCAACTTCATCACCACGATTATCGATTTGCGCGCCAAGGGCATGTCGTTGATGCGAATGCCGCTCACTTGCTGGGCTTGGTTCGTAACCGCCATCCTGGGCTTGCTCGCATTCGGTGTTCTTCTTGCGGCGTGCCTCTTGCTGCTGCTCGACCGGACTGCTGGAACAAGCTTTTTTATTCCAGGGGGTCTGGTGGTAAGCGATAAAATCATCGATCACAAAGGCGGCTCGCCTCTTCTGTGGCAGCACCTGTTTTGGTTCTTTGGACATCCTGAGGTTTACATCGCCATCCTGCCAGGTATGGGCGTCGCATCGCACATCCTGTCAACGTTTTCGCGAAAGCCCGTTTTTGGATATCGTGCGATGGTTCATGCCATCTGTGCGATTGGATTCCTTGGATTCTGCGTCTGGGGCCACCACATGTTTGTCAGCGGCATGAGTCCCTACTCAGCATTCGCGTTCTCACTTTTGACGATGTCCATTGGGGTTCCCTCGGCAATTAAGACGTTTAACTGGTTGGGGACAATCTGGAATGGAAAGATTCAATTCACCTGTTCGATGCTCTTCGCGCTGGGATTTGTCTCGCTATTTGTTTCCGGTGGAGTTACGGGACTGTTTCTTGCGCAGCCTTCGATTGATCTTTTCTTCCATGACACGTACTTTGTGGTCGGGCATTTCCACTTGATTATGGGAGTGGCCGCCATCTTCGGGATTTTCGCCGCTACTTATTTCTGGTTCCCGAAAATGTTTGGGCGGCACTTAAACGAAGGTGCGGGCAAGCTTCATTTTTGGCTGACATTTGTGGGCGTGTACGCGATCTTTTTGCCGACGCACTGGCTGGGAATGGTGGGGCATCCGCGACGGTACGCCGATTTAAGCGGTGCCACTTTCTTGTACCCGTTGATTCCCGTGCAGAAATTTATCTCCATCGCGGCGTTCATCACGATAGGCTCGCAGTTTATCTTCCTCTTTAACTTCCTGTGGAGTGTGAAGAAAGGGATGAAGGCTACCGATAATCCGTGGCACGCGACTACACTGGAATGGTCCATTCCATCGCCGCCTCCGCACGATAATTTCGGCGGCCACATCCCGGTCGTGTATCACGGCCCTTATGAATTCAGCGTACCCGGCTACGCGGACGATTATGTCCCGCAACATCTTGCGCCGGAACATGTAGCTAAAAACAAGTCATGATACGGACAGAGAAATAAGATAGGCAGGAAACCTGAGGAAGACCAACAGAATGAATTCAATGAGCGACAGCGCGATTCTCGATGAAATTGAAATCATCGACAGCGGTAAAGGCAGCGGCGTCCCGCCGCGCGACGGCGGTGACGACGATAGCGGCAACAGCGGCCGCCGAAGTCCGTTTTCTTCGCGTAGATATTTCACCGGAATTTCGCTAGGCCTTGTGGCTATCGTGATGTTTTTTATGGCGCTCACGAGCGCCTACATTGTGCGCAAAGGCCTTGGCGGCGATTGGCGGCCGGTCCGGCTTCCATCGCTCCTCTGGGTTAACACGGTTGTGCTTCTTGCCAGCAGCCTGACGATTGAGGTTGCGCGACGCCGTGCGGCCGCGAGGCTAGAAAGTTTTCGCCGTTGGTGGGCGTTAACAACGGTGCTGGGAGTGGCTTTTCTGGTGGGGCAGGTGATCGCCTGGCGCCAACTGGTTCTCGCCGGGTTTTATCTCAAGTCCAATCCAGCAAACAGTTTTTTTTATATGTTGACGGCGTCGCACGGCGTGCATCTGGCAGGGGGTATCATCGCGCTGCTGTATGTTGGATTCAGGGTGTGGGAGCGCGCTCGGATTACGCGTGATGCGGCCGCGGAACTGGCCTCGATTTATTGGCATTTTATGGACGGGCTGTGGGTCTTCCTGCTGATACTTCTCAACTTGGGACGGTGAAACGTGCATAAGTCAAAGCAGGACACCGCGAACTCTTCGGTATGGTCGGGTGGCGCGGCGCCCTTTGCGATGGGTTCGAAGAAGCTGGGTATGTGGCTGTTCATTATTTCAGATGCGCTCACTTTTTCCGTGCTTCTTCTGGCCTACAGCTACCTGCGGCTGGCAAACGCTGACTGGCCCAAGCCCTTTCCGTTTTCGCCGTCGATTATTTTTTCAACGGGCATGACGATTGTTCTTCTGGCCAGCAGTTTGACGATGGTGATGGCCGTGGCGGCAGCTTCGCGAGGCGACCGCGGCAGAACGGTGAAGTGGATTCTCGCAACGATGCTGGGAGGTGCGGCGTTCATCGGCCTGCATCTCACGGAATGGCTGCACTTGATTGAAGAGGGGGTGCGGCCCTTCTCGAATCCTTGGGGCTCGCCTCTATTTGGCGCCGTCTTTTTTGGTGTGACCGGACTGCACATGACGCACGTGGCCATCGGGGTGATTTATCTGGGGATTATCACTGCGGGCTTTGGGCGCGGGAAATTCTCGGCGGAAGACGTGGAAGTCAGCGGGCTCTACTGGCACTTTGTCGACTTGGTGTGGATGTTTGTTTTTCCGCTCGTGTATTTGATGTCGGTGAAATATTGATGGCTGGAGATGCTAGGCAAGCCTGGGAGACCAAGAGACGATGAGTTCACACGCAAACGCTGCTGACGCGCACGTTTCGCCGACGGCAAAACTTTTTATAATGGTCTGGGTCGGGCTCGTTGCGATCACGGGGATCGAAGTCTTGCTTGCGTACAAGCAGGTACCGCCGGGAATCATGCTCACGGTCCTTGTAGGGCTTTCACTGCTTAAGGCCGCTATGATCATGGCCTATTTTATGCACCTCAAGTATGAGAAGTTCGCTCTGGTGCTCTGGCTGGTCCCGGCCTTTATGTTTTGCGTGATGATGATTTGCATTTTCTTTTTTCCGGATAGCTTGCGGCTGGGCAATCCGTCATTTCACTGACAAGAGAAATAGACTAGAATTAAGAGGATGGGTTGGGATTAAGATGACACGACGCCTAGCTTCCATGGTAATTGCTTTGAGTATGCTGATCGCTGCTCCGTCGGTATGGGGCCAAGGGTGCGCGATGTGTTACACAGCGGCCTCGGCAGCCGGCAAAGCCGCGGCACGGGCCCTCGATTCGGGTATTCTGATTTTGTTGATTCCGACGCTGGTGATGTTTGTCGGGGTGCTCGTGTTTGCCGTGCGTCGGGCTAACTCCGCAGGGTGAGCGCATCTCCTTCGAATCAACTCGTAATTCATTCCCTAACTTCGGGGCTGAACAACCATAATAGCGGGCCATGGCACAACTTAATTACGAGAAAGTCCGGGTGAGGACTCGCATGTGCGCACCGGGTAGTTGCGTTTCGTAGTTATTTCTGCCCGTCTTTCTTTGGCATCTTGGTGCAGACCGCGATCGCCGTGGTCGGGTCGACAGCACTGTTATCGAATTCGACGTGTTGGATGCGACCTTGTCTATCCACCACAATCGTCGTGCGCCGGGCCCAATTATATGTTTCATTTTTCAGATCGTATATCTTGAGGATGCCGTACGCGGTGAGCACTTTGCGATTCATATCGCTCAGTAAAGGGAACGTCACACCGATTTGCTTGGCGAAGGCCTTATTAGCCGGGGGACTGTCAATACTAATTCCGAGGACTTCCGTGTCCGACGTGTCGATCTTTCCTTTGGCTATACCATCCTGGTACGCCTGAAGCTCTTTGGTTCAACCACCGGTGAACGCCAATACATAAAACGCGAGAATCACGTTTTTCTTTCCGCGATAATCGCTAAGCTTCACCGTTGCGTCCTGGTTGCTTGGCAACGTGAAATCAGGAGCTTCATCGCCGACCTTGAGGGTGGTCTGCGCGATTTTGCCTTGCGCACGTGCGGGCGTGAGAGGTACGGGCACTGAGGATAACAGCAAAAGAAAATTGCTTAATAGCGCGACTCGTTTCATATCTCTAATCTCCCCTTTAGGTTACCGCAGGCGAATTATACGCCACCGCTGTCAGAGGTGCTCAGAATTTAGAGAGAGCACTCATCAAATAGTGGTTCCGTCGGTTAGTTAGCAAACTGGGCCGTCGGTTGCGTACAGGGACAAAAATGGAATGCGCGACGCGACTGATTAGATTTCTCGGCAGTAAACGAAACTAGCGAAGGCGCCCTGGAGGGTCGGCGGGTTCGGGGGCATAAGGAGTTGGGGAACGGGTTCCCGATGTATTGGGAGTAACCTTGGAAGGGGACGGATTGGAAATCCCAACGCCCTTGTTCAAGTCGAAGTGCTCTTTGGCGCAACGCGGGCAGTAACCCTTGCCGGTATCTTCGTCGCGCTGATTGGCGAGTTCGTAGCAGTCACAGACGCAATCGCAGTAACCGGTTTCCGACGCTGTTTTGATTGGTACCAGGGCCATTGGTAATTCCTCGAACACTGAATATACGTTTGTGGGATTTTTTCTGCAAGGGTGCATGTTGACAGTGCGTTTGTCGGCGGCACGGACTCGAAGGGCTTGCTCGATTGGCGAGACGGGGTCACGTACAGGATCGAAAAGCGAGCAATGCTGCAGGCGCTCCCCTTGGACTGCGCGACCCGACGTGCGTTTTAGGCATACGAGCAAAGCGCCGTATCGCATTGCTCAGAATGGCCGACGGTGGCACGTTCGGAACGGCTAACGATGGAAAGCTCGAAAAGAGCAACGGTATAACAGGCGCAGCCCTCGCAGCGCTAAAGTGGGCTAAAGGTTTTTAAGTTGTGAGAGACGAAAGGGCGCGCCGAGGTGCTCACGGAGGTCGAGCCACAGTGCTTCGGGCATCCCCAGAAAGACCTTCACTACTTCAGGGTCAAACTGGGTACCAGAGCAACGGTGAATCTCTTCACGAGCATGAGAGAAAGGAAGTGCACGCCGATAAGGCCGGTCGGAGATCATGGCGTCGAGCGCATCGGCAACAGCGAAGATCCGCGCTCCCAAAGGAATGGCCTCACCTTTGAGTCCACGTGGATAGCCAGTTCCGTCAAAAAATTCCTGGTGAGAAAGAACGATTTCGGCAGCGCCTTGCAGAAAAGGAATGCGCGTGACCATGTTATAGCCAATTTCGCAGTGGCGCCGCATCACCTGCTTCTCGTCGTCAGTGAGCGGGCCAGGCTTTCGCAAGATCGAGTCAGGGATCGCCATTTTCCCAATGTCGTGGAGAAACGCGGCGCGTGCAATCGACGGCAAAACGTGAGGGTCAACACCCATCGACTTTGCAATCGAAATGGTAAACGCGGTGACGCGCTGGCAGTGCCCTTCGGTCTCAGCATCTTTCAGGTCAAGCGCGCCACCCAATGCTTCGAGCGTGTCGTCATACGACTGTTCAAGTTTAACCAATGCGCCGGTAAGCTGAGCGGTGCGATCTTCGACAAGCTGCTCAAGATTTCTTTGATAGTTGCGATTTTCAAGAACGAGGCGCCGGTGCTGCAAAGCGCGGCGTACGCCAAGAAAAAGCTGGTCCTTTTCGAACGGCTTTAAAATGTAATCGTAAGCCCCGCGGCGAATGGCCTCAAGCGCGGTCGATAAATCGTGCATTGCGGTGACCATGATCACGGGTACGTCCTGATCGTGCACGCGCATCCACTCGAGCAGCTTCAGGCCATCCATTTCCGGCATGACCATATCGCTCAATACCAAATCGAGTGAATTTTCCTGTAAATGCTCGAGCGCAACGCGGCCATTCCCAACCGCCGCACATTCGTAACCCTGCGCCTGCAACATTGTTGAAACGACCTCGCGGATCGCCTCTTCGTCATCGACAACGAGTATTCTCTCAGCCTGCACGTGCGCTCCCCTGGGAATAACCATTATATGGCAAGACACAGACTCTTGAGGGGCTCGTTGCCTAGTTGGAAAACCCCATGCTACGGTGAGAGGAGCTTCTCTGAGAATAAGCGGACTGAAGTCTCCACGATTTCAACCGACCCGCTCAAGATGTTGACGGAGGCGCATGGAGTTTCTGCCCAATCAAGGCCTGGTGGGAATCGCGTTCTTCGAAGCGAGCGCCTTCTTTATTTTGCTGGTTCTCTTTATTCTTCTCAACCGTGACCTCCCTGCACGTTTTTTCCGTTTATGGCTGGTTGGCTGGGCGCTGTTTGCCCTGTCCAGTGCGCTCGAAGTCTTTGTAATCTTGAATCTGGGGCCCAACGTGCGGCTCCTGATGCTGGGGTGTCAGGTAAGCGCTGTCGTCTTGTTTCTCGCCGCGGTCATTGAATATAGCGTCGGCGGCGGCTGGAAGCTGGCGCAATTTGTCCCACTTACTGCGGTCTGCCTTCTCGGCACCTTCTACGCGGAGCGCGGGGGACCATCGGTTCTCTTCCACGTTAGTTGGAATACTTCGATCTTGGTGAGTTCAATCCTGGTTATATCTGGATGGATTTTTTGGCGCAAGGCGCGCACGCAGAGGGGACATGGAGCCTTGCTCCTGGCCGGTGCGCTGTGGCTCAAAGGCATTCACGGAATCGATCGACCCTATTGGATTGAACATCCTCTCTTTTTGTTGCGGGTAGCGTTCGATCACTTATTGGGCGTCACGCTGGGTGTGGCGATGGTGGTGCTCGTTCTGGAAGCGGCGCGCATCCGGACTGAGGATCTAAACGATAAGCTGCGCAGACTGACCCTGATTACCACTGCAAGTACGCAGTTGCTGAAGGTCGACGACGTCTTGGAGAAGGTGCTCGAGCAGCTTGTGGAGAGTCTGGGTACGAGCCACGCGCTGGTGCGCTTGATTTCCGGCGCCGGCGAGTCAGCACAGCTCGTTTTGAGAGCTTCCGTCGGCTTTTCGGATTCGTTCAAAGAAAAACATGCCGGTGTTTCCATACAAGAGCCTTGGGCGCAGCGAGTACTTGAGGAGGAATGCTCGCTTCTCACACTGGAAGAGGAAACCGATAAGCTGGTTCGTAAAAAAATGACGGATGATGGCGTTTCGGCGATGGTCCTGGTGCCGCTCCCCGGAAAAGAAGGCCCGCTAGGAGTGCTCGCGATCGGTGAAAAAACACACAGGACTTTCCATCAAGAGGAAATAACCTTTATTGTTAACGTCGGAAACCTGCTGGGTCTCACGATTCAGAACGTCAATCTGTTTGAGCAGGCTGCTACCGTGCAGCGGCAGTGGGCTTACACCTTCGACTCCATCCAGGATCCCATTCTCGTTCATGACCAGAATGGCCAGATCCTTCGCGCCAATCAGCGACTTGCTCGCCTTCTCGGCAAAGATTCGGCGTCGCTTGTCGGGCGGGCGGTAGCCGATGTTCTTGATCACCCCGGCCAACCGTGGCAAACGTGCCCGTATTGCGAGGGAACCGCAGGAGAAGGTGATGAGCTCGATCCGTGGCTCAAGGGTTTTTTCCTGGCCTCGAATTCCAACTTTAATGATCCCTCCGGGCGTCAACTGGGCACCGTCCATGCCTTGAAGGACATCACCGAGCGCAAACGCGCGGAAGAGAAGTACCGGACCTTAATCGCCAACCTCCAGGAAGGAGTTTTTATCTCCACACCGCAGGGTCGCTATCTAGATTTCAACGATGCGTTCATGCGTATGCTTGGATATGACAATCGAGACGAGCTGATGGCCATCGATATCGGGCAGACCTTGTATATGGTTCCCCAAGATCGTGAGCGTCAGATAAAGCTTTTGCAGGAACACGGAGCCGTAGAAGATTTCGAGTTTCAGCTTCGCCGCAAGGATGGCGAAGCCCTGACGGTTCTGGAGTCCAGCATCGCTACGCGCGATGGTACAGGCGCGGTCACCGCTTTTCAGGGATTCATGCTGGACATAACCGAGCGGAAGCGCGCGGAGCAGGAAGTTCGCCGCCGCAACCGCGAGCTTATGGTGCTGAACTCGATCGGCCAAACGTTGAGCCAGGCACTCGAGTTACCTGACTTGTTAGGGCGGTCTCTGCGTCAGGTAACGGAATTATTCGGACTGGACATGGCCTCGATTTACTTGCTCGAGGAAAAAACAGGAATGGTGCGGCGCGTCGCGGGCGTAGGCCATCATTCGGATTATGTTAGGCATTTTCCCTCCGCGGTGATTCAGGCAGATCTTCTAAACCATATTCGCGCGGTGCATGCCACTGTTTTGTCTGCACAGAGTCTGCCGTTGCCTCCGGTCTTTCGCGATCTGCTGCAGAAAGAGAATGTGCTCGCGGCTCACGTCGTAGTCCTGTGGTCGAAAAATCGCATGGTTGGATGCTTGCTGGTAGGTAGCCGAACGCTGCGCGAATTTACGCCCGCAGACCTCAACTTGTTAGCAGCGGCTGGGACGCAATTCGCTGCGGCGATCGAGAAATCGCTTCTCTATGAAGAAGCGCGCCAAGCGTACGAAAATGTCCGGCGAACGCAAGAGCAGCTTCTGCAAAGCGAAAAAATGGCCGCGGTGGGCCAGCTGATCTCGGGAGTTGCGCATGAGCTCAACAATCCGCTAACGGCCATCCTGGGGTACAGTCAGTTGCTGGCGTCCAGCTGCGAAATCAGCGTTAAAGGCGCGGAATACTTGGAAAAGTTGCACAAGCAGGCCCAGCGCACACAGCGGATCGTGCAGAATCTACTGAGCTTTGCTCGGCAGCAAAAACCTGAGCGCCTGCCGGTCAATCTTAACCAGATTCTGGACGATACGATCGCGTTGCGTGACTATGACCTTCGCATCAACAATATTCAGATTCATCGCGATCTCGCCCCTGGACTTCCGTTCACTGCCGCCGATCCTCATCAATTGCAGCAAGTATTCCTGAATATCTTGAATAACGCTGTCGATGCCGTTCTGGAAAAAAGCGATCGAGGGGAAATTTGGATTCGCAGCGGGATGGAAGGACGCAACCTGGTGGTCGAATTTACCGACAGCGGGCCCGGGGTGCAGGATGCCTCCCGCGTGTTTGATCCCTTTTACACCACCAAACCCGTGGGAAAAGGAACAGGTCTTGGATTGAGCATTTGTTACGGCATCATTACCGAGCATGGCGGAACAGTTCAAGTGCGCAACTCACCCCCGCGCGGTGCGACATTCGCGCTCAAGCTGCCATTGCATTTTGCCGCATCTCCGATGCGGTCCACTGCGGCCGGAACTAGCGATATCGTTTTCAAGAGTCGCATTCTACTGGTCGATGATGAAGAAGACGTCCTGGATTTGGAGCGCGAAGTCTTGGTGACGCGCGGTTTCTCAATCCTTGTCGCGCGCAGCGGCCGCGAAGCGCAGCAGTGCCTCAAAAAGGAAAGTGTGGATTTGGTTGTCACCGACGTTAAGATGCCTGGAGAAATGTCAGGGCGAGATCTCTACGAATGGATTGTAAAGCATCGTCCGGAGTTGGCGAGCCGAGTCCTATTCACGATGTCCAGCACGCGACCCGAAGAAATGAATAATTTGCTTCAGGAAAGCGGGTGCTGTGTGCTGCAGAAACCCTTCGAAGTGGAGACTTTCGCGCAGGTAATTCAGCAAGTCTTACGACAAGCCATCGCGCCTGCCGCACAGTCCTAGATCATATCTTGGGTTTGCGCGGAAAGGTTGTCGATACCCGCAAGAAGCGCGTCTGTCTCCGAAGCCAGTCCGGCGATCATTTTGGTGAGTTGTTCGAGTGGTCGTGCATAGCTGACGCCCAGTTCCATCCGCACCCAGAGCAGCCGAGCCACGAATCGAAAGCGCAAACTTAGCCACAGTCTTTCTAATTCCATTCCGTGACTCACCTTCGGCGAGAGCGCTGCGACAGTGCGTCCCAATCGCTCCAGGCGCTCAAAGTCTTCGCGCAGTCCTTTCACATACTTTCGGATGATCTGCGCCCGCTCTTTCTGGACTCTCCTGCAGCATTCCGGCGAGGCACGCTTAGCCAGAAATCGCAAGTCCGCTTCGGAAATCATCTGGCGGATCTGTGCAAAGTGCCACGCGTGTCGCGGAAACAACTCTTCGATCGGGAGCAGGTGGGTCGCGGGCTCGGAAGTTTGGCGACGGCCGCGCGCGATCATCAGCAATATTAGAAGTAACACTACCGCCAAACTTACATAAATGATGGTATCGGTCATGGCTTCAGAAACCCTTCGAGCTGTTCATTCAAGCGGCGCAGTTTTTCATTCACCTGCAGAGAATATTTCGGATAGAACTCTGGAGGATAGAGAACCGGGCGCTCGGTCGCCGGCAGAGGCACACGCAAACCCCGCCACCAGATCACCATCGTGCATCCAAAGGAGAGAACGATCATATATCTCCACACGGGCACATAAACACTCGACCAGTGGTTGACGATGGTAGCATTCAAGCCCTGCAGGGCAGAATAAAAACAAATTCCGATGGTAATCGCTTTGAGTGCAGGCTCTAGTGAAACAGTGTAATACCGGCAGAAGAGCAGAAAGACAATCAGCGTTATGGCACTCGCAAATTCCAGGTGAGGTTTCGCAGAAAACATAAAGTTACGGAACGTGGGATGCTGCTTATACACTTGAACATAGGCTACAAGCAATCCTAACATTCCAACTGCGGCCAGCAGCCTCCACGCCAGAGCCCAGATTCCCGGGTAAGGCTTAAGTGTTTTCCTCCAGATCTCAACGCTCACCATGGTCCTCAAAAAGATGGTAACGCCCTCCAGAGCCCAAAATGTTGACCAGCTTTGCGTCGCCTGGGTTCCCCAATAAATATAAGTTGCAGCAATCAGCAGCCCATTAAAGAGATTAATTATAAAGTACCAACTAAAAACGGGGAGATCCTCCCAGATCCGATTACGGGCGATCAGATAAACTAAATAAAGCTGGCCCAGGAGGCTAGCTGTCCAAAGTCCGATTTGCCCGGTCGAAAGCTGCACGGTGGATTGAACGACAGCACGCTATTACCCTCTAGGTAAACTTATTCCGCCGTCCAGCCCCATGGCATACCGCTAAGGTATCCTCCTGCTGTTCAACGTATTCGAATCTATGCCAGGAGAACTAAATTCCCGGAGGAGGCCACGGTGGTGGGCTCCCATCAACCCGAAGATCGCTAATAGGCCGAGGCGCGGCGTTATACCCTGCGCGCTGCGCGTTGACGAATAAAGTATCTAGCGATAAGATTAGCGCGAAGAACGGCGCGACGAGCAGTACGAGGTTCTTTTTCATTTGGTACCCCTCCGGCGAACATGATGCTGGTGTCGAGGAGGAGAGAATGGCAGAGCTCGAAAACGTTCAGAAATCGGAACAGAGGATTTTGTGCAGACTTTGGAGGGCTTTCATCAGAATCGGCGCATCATTGAAGATTTCACCAGCAATACCCTCGCGGTAATCTCAGGTGATTTTGCCCGGCTTGTCTATCTCTCGTCTCTGCGGGATTTGTCAGACGGTGTCTATCACCACGATGGATTGATGGCCGTTTATCCGGCTGCAGCTGTGCAACAGGCGCTTGAGCGCTGCCACGAAGAAATCTTTATTCGGATTTTAGAGACGCCTTTGGATAAGCAGGAAGCTGACCTTCGCGCTTGCCTGGGAAAGACCAGTGCATCGCTTGGGGAGACGGCACGCCGATGGGAGGAGTTGGAATTTTACCGCGTGCTGCTTCCCAGCGGAATGCCAGTTTATTTGAAGGATCTGTTTTGTTCTAACCTGCGTGCACTGCTGGAATGGATTGGCTCAACCACTACGGGGACACCAGCCGCGTAACTACCCCGACGACCTGACCTACAACTTCAGCCTCGGCCGGCAGCCGCCACACTTCAGGAAGGCACGGCGACAGCGGATGCGGCTGAAGCATTAGCCGTTCTCCATCGGTTAAAAACCAGCAGCAGCGATAACCGGTACGCACATCCACTAAAAAGATGGGCCGTTCGAACTCATTGCCCCATCCAAAATTTCGCACCGCACGCAATGCGGGATCCACCTGTACCAGGCTTCCAGGCCGCAACAGTGGGTCCATCGAGCGGTCCTCCAGACCGACATAACCATAGCGATACTGCGATTGGCTATTGAACAAGGCTCCCTCGAGATAGCCCCACTGCTCGATCATGCGCGAGAGATATGCAGTACGACGAGGGTCAAAGCCGGGATCAAATCGCAAGGGCACGCGAAACACAGTAGGCGACGCTGCAAGATGAGTTTTTGGGGCCGAGATCGGACAGCCATCACGAAAATGATCGGCGAAGGGGACGTCGTACCATCCGCAAACCTCAATAGGATTTAAATGGTAGATGGCAGCAAGTGAATATAGTTTATGAATGCTCGGAATAACTCCGCGATTCTCAATATCGGCCAGCCGGCTAATGCGAAGAATGAATTCAGAGCGCGCGTGCTGTTTCGATACCGCGTAACTGGCACGCTCCACGTCGCGGTATGTCAACCCCAGGCGCTCGCGCGCCTGCCGCAGGCGTAACCCTGGATCCAATGTTGATTTGGGGAGCGTAAGCATGTTTAGTAATAAGATAATTTCCGTTTCATATGAACGCATTCCGGCTGTTCTGAATCCGGAACAGCGAGGTTCAGGGTATTCCCCTGTTTCAATTGTATCGTAACCCTTCCTTCACGCGCAGTGCCGCGCTCGCTTGACAGCATGGTGTCCCCATGAAAGCATGTTCGGACGGCTCAATTCCAAAGTAAATCTGTTCCTCTGGGTGCCTTAGTAATGAGCAAGGGTTATTACGTGCGCGATTTCATGAGCTCGCCAGCGGTGACAATTCCTGTCACCGCGCGTTTGCTGGATGCGGCGATGGCCCTTCGGAGTTCTGCGATCCGTCACCTACTTATCGTCGATGCGAACCGCGTAGTTGGAATCATCTCGGACCGCGATATTCAGCGTTGTGCTCCTTCTCGCCTCGTGCCAATTACCGAAGCGAAGTACAACGCAATTTTTGAGAATACTCCTTTGGCGAGCGTGATGACTCGTGAGCCAACGTCAATTTCTCCGGGCGCACTGCTCGCCGACGCGGCTGCGATTTTTCAGGAAGGTAAATTGGGTTGCTTGCCGGTGGTTGAAAACGAAACCCTTCTTGGAATCATTACTCGCTACGATCTCATGGCCGCTCTCCTTCAGGTCCTCAACGGAAAGACTACCCCGGCGGACTCCGAGGCCGGCAGCTAGCGACATATCATCTGCGAGCTTGCATCTGCGGCCGACCAACCGGCAACCATCGACCGGCGCATTGAATCTGATATTCTGTTCGCCAAATTCAGGGAGGGTGTTTTGTTCTTGCGGCGGATTGTTATCCCACTATGGATCTGTTTTTCTCTTTTAGCCGGCTCGCCGAGTTTCGCGCGGCAGAATGCCGCGCCCGCTCAGCCGAAAGTCTCACCTGCTGAATCGCGCGAAGAGTTCCTGAAGACTGCCGATGAAGTGCTCCAGGATATGAGCGAGCTTTTGTCTTTGGCAGCGATTTCACCTCTCAAGAAAACTGTCCGCTCTCGTCAAGAGATTCGCGCGTTTATCGTCCGGCAAATGAAGGAAGATAAGAATGAAGCTGAACGGTACGCCGCGCAGCGGACCATGGAAAAGCTCGGCTTGCTTCCTAAAGACTTCCCGCTTGAATCCTTCCTGGTTGAATTGCTTACCGAACAGATTGCCGGTCTTTATGATCCGAAGGCTCATGAATTCTACATTGCGGACTGGAACTCTGCGGCAGATCAGAAAATGGTGATGGCTCACGAGTTGGCGCACGCGTTGATGGATCAACATTTTCAAATCGACAAATGGGAACAGGCCGCCAAGCCCAATGACGACGGCGAATTCGCGCGCTCCGCCGTTCTGGAGGGCACCGCGCTTGCCGCCATGGTCGATTACATGCTCCGCGCCACCGGACGCGGGATTCGCGAGGCTCCGGGAATCGACCCGGAACTGTTCATCGGTGATCCGATGACCAGCCCAGTCTTTGCGAAAGCTCCGATGTTCTTGCAGGACTCCTTATTGTTTCCTTACGTTGCTGGGTTGAGCTTCACACAACAATTCCTGCGTGCCAACCTGGGTTGGGGTAATCTCCACAAACTGTTCGAGAGACCCCCTGCATCAACGCAACAAATTCTGCATTCGGAGCTGTACTTGAATTCTACGGTACCAGAGCAGGTGCGATTGCCGGACTTCAAAAACATTGTGCCGCAGGGCTGGACAAAATTAGATGAAAACGTGCTTGGTGAATTCGGTGTAAGCGAAGTCCTCAAACAATTCCTTGGAAAGGGTCGCGCTCCGAAGCTGGCGCAAGCCTGGTCCGGCGACCGCTACGCCATTTTCGAGCAAACGCGCAGCAAGACGCTTTTATTGATCGCGCTTATTCATTTTCAAAGCGCCGGAGATGCCGCGCGTTTTTTTGACGGCTATTCTGAAGCCCTGGAACTAAAGTATCCAAGCCGACGGGGATTATTTCGCGGTTCTAATTATGTTTCGTTTGATACGAACGACGGTGGCGTTTTTCTACGTTGTACAGGGAATCAGTGTGTGAGTCTTGAGGGTGCTGGGGAGGATGTTTTTGGGAAATTGACAAGGTCGCTTAGCTGGGCGCCGGTGCCTGGGAAAAAGCTCGAAGCGACACCGCCGAAGAGAACCGCTTCACAACCCGCGCGCAATCTTCACGGATCCTCCTGAGCGCCTCTATCCCTACCTACCTAGCCAAATGAATCAGCCATGTTCGTGCTTGGCACCGCACGCGCACCTATGCGCGATTTGATTCGGAGTTCTTGCGCGATCATTCAGAAACCAACGGTTTCCGTTAAAAGGCCTTGTTTCGCGCGAAATAGGCCCGTCGCCAAACGGTCAATGCGCTTAAGACGGTGCTCGAAACGCGCTTCGATTTGAGCGGACTTGATAGGATCGAGTAAATACCGGCGCGATGTCTTTGCTTGGCGCAACAGCTTTAAAGCGCGTCGACAAATGTTCGCGGCACGCTTGAAATCTTTTTCGCGATGCTCGTAGAAAATGGCAAGCTGCTCAAACGCCTGAAATGCTTCCTGCGGGCCGTTGGCCAATCCCCTGGCCAACTCCTTCCACAGCGCGTTGGCGCGAGTGAAATTCCCGCTGCGTTTCACAAGCATAGCCAGTTCGCGACGCGCAGCACGGCCTATTTCGTCAGGAAGCTCAGCGCTGAGAGCTTGTTCATAGAATTGCCGCGCGCGTTCTGATTCACCGCGCTTGTGAACCAATCTTGATAATGCTACCAAATCGAGCGCATCTTCCTCCGAATGCCGGACCGACTGGTCGGAGGGTAGGGTCGCCAAAATTTTCCCAGCGAGGGCGGCTAGCCCTCTAAGGTCCATCTGGTTGTGACGAAAAACACCTACCAACGGCTCCACCGGACCTCCACGCAAATAATCAAAATAAAATTGCGGAATAAAAGCAGAGTCGATGTCGTCATCGCGACGCCAGCCAAGTCGTGCGGCATCGAGCACATGCCGTTCCAGATCAACAAGCCTGACCGAGCGGAGACGCAATTTCCACAAAGCCCGCGCAGGATGCAGAAAGTCTAGATGGGCGAGTGGAACACAGGGCTTAAGTACGCGTGTCATGGCGTAGCGTGTTTCGAGCAATGGCCAATCGAATGATTTTCCGTTGAAGGTCACGAGCACGCGGCGGCTGGACATACGCTCGGCCAATTCCATAAGTACGGCGTGTTCCTCACCGAAGTCACGCATGAAAAATTGTTCGACCTGCAAACCAACGGTGTCCCACCACGCCAAACCAACGAGAAACACATAGGTGCCTGACCCTCCCGAAATTCCTGTCGTCTCCGTATCAAGAAACAACCACTGCATTGGATCGCAGATGGCGTCGAAATCTGCGATGCGATGGCAGCGCTGATCCATACCACTGGATTTTTTCTCGCGCTTCTCTAGAGGCAACAAGAAATGCATCACATCAGGCGCTGCCTGGCAAGGTGGGGGAGAAGAAAACCATTGGCGCACTGCGAGATGCTCACCGTAACGATTTTTTAATACCGCAGCCCCCAACCTCCGTATCAGAGGATCCTCATCGGAATGAGTGTGCGTTTCGCCAAAGCGGGGAGCTTCGGTACTCCGCGGCGCCGGCCGGAGCGCGGCCAGTCGCGAAAGGCGGTCATTGAAACTTTGCATCTATGCGACCAATCTTTCGAGGATAGCTACCGCGGCGTGTTTGGTCTGCTCGCCGCGTTCGCCGGCAGGGCCCACGCATGACGGGCATCCGAAATCGCATGGGCAGCCGGCAATAAGCTCTCGAGTCTTACGGATTAGCAAATCATGCGCGATAAAAAGCGGCTCAGAAAACCCGATTCCGCCGGGATAGGCGTCGTAGAGGTAAAGATTCGGCTCAAAAAAGTCTTTTTCTTCGCTCCTTCGTTTTTCCAGAGAGTTTTTCGCGTCGACTACATCCCATTCTGCGCTTGGGTCAGGTGACGATGGCCGTTCGCCAATGGCCGTGCCGAGATCGCGGCGGTCGCACATCAGCAGCAATGTGGCCACCGACTCGAGCGCGTGGAGCAATCCGAACATTCCGCATTGCCGGGCGCTGATGCAGAACGGAAGCGACTCGACGAGCGCGCGCTCCAGAGTCAACCAGTATGCTGTAGTGTGGAATTCATTTTCCGGGAGCTCGAGATTGCCCGCACCGACGTTTTCATTCGTAAAGAACTTAATCTTCTTGAATCCGATCACCTGCGAGCGCACCACTATATCCCCGTGAGAGCGCGCCGCCGGAATTGCTGGTTTTTGCTCGGAGCTTCGTGCCTGCTGGGTTATTTCCAGTACTCGCACCTGGGTGTACCGGATGGCATCGGTGTAATAGTCCGCATCAACTCGCTTTACGAAGGCTTTGCGTTCGAGGAAATTCAAATGTTCCACGTGGAACATTTGTGCGCCATGGAGGTAAATCGCCTTCGGATACACGGTAGTCAGGGCGCTGGGAAAGTCCACCTCTCCGATCACTTCGGATGCTTCGGTGATGTCTACAATCACAAAATTGTCGGATGAGACTGAACGCAAGCTTACCGTGTCGGCCGGATAGGCTTGCTGCGTCCAGTGCCATTGCCCACCGGTCTTGTGAAGAAAGCCCGCCTCAGCCAAGCGCGCACAAATCGCCGCTAAATCCACGCTGCCAAATTTCTCATCTGTTTTTAAAGGCAGCTCGAACGCAGCGCACTTCAAATGATTCACTAGGATCTCGAGATTATCCGGCTGAATGAAGGCGTGCTCCGGAGAATTGCCAAAGAAATAATCGGGGTTCTTGACCATAAACTGGTCAATGGGCGAGGAAGAGGCCACCAGCACGGCACAAGAGCTACCGCTGCGTCGTCCCGCGCGACCGGCGCGCTGCCAGGTAGCGGCAATCGTCCCCGGGTAGCCAGCCATAACGGTCGCGTCAAGCGATCCAATATCAATTCCTAACTCCAACGCACTCGTGGAAACGACACCATGGATGAGCCCGCTGCGCAACCCACGTTCGATTTCACGGCGCTCACCCGCAAGATAGCCGCCGCGGTAACCTCGAATTGTTTCCGGTCTGCCGGGTAGCGGCCGGTTGGCGTGCTGCAAATAGGTAAGAAGAATTTCGGTGTGCAGCCGGCTATTGGTGAAAACAATGGTTTGTAAGCTGGCTTTCAGAAATTCCTGGGCCACCCGCGATGCCTCGGTGATGTAGCTGCGGCGGATTCCTAGCGCGCGATTGACAACCGGCGGATTATAAAAAACAAACGTTTTCTCCGCGGCGGGCGCGCCATTGCCGTCAATGACTTCGGCACTGTCTTCGATCAATCGAGAGGCCAGTTCACCGGGATTCGCAATGGTCGCCGATGAGCAAATGAATTGCAGCTCACTTCCATAGAATCGCGCGATGCGCCGCAGCCTCCGAAGCACATTGCACAAGTGACTTCCAAAAACGCCACGATAGGTGTGCAGCTCATCGAGTACGACATACCGCAAAGCTTCAAATAAGCGCGTCCAGCGCGTGTGGTGCGGAAGAATGCCGGTATGCAGCATCTCCGGGTTCGACAGCACAATGTGACCCTTCTCGCGAATAGCTTTGCGCGCGTCGGAAGCAGTGTCGCCATCGTAGGTATATACGCAGAAGCGATGCGCGAGCCGTTCGTCAAGGTCGTAGAGTTCGGCGAGCTGATCCTGGGCGAGTGCCTTGGTAGGGAACAGGTAAAGCGCGCGCGTGTCCGTGTTTTCGAGCACGGCATTCAGGACCGGTAAGTTGTAGCAGAGTGTTTTGCCCGAAGCCGTGGGCGTCACAATAACCACATTACGCCCCCGACGCACGGCCTCCGCGGCGGCAGCCTGATGGGTGTACAGCTGGCGAATCCCCTTAGCCTCATAGGCTGCACGCAGGTCAGCATGCACCCAGCCGGGCACTTGAGCCCACTGTGCCTCGCGCGCTGGGATATGGTGAATCGCCGTAAGGATTTCCCCCGATGTGTCGCGGGACGCAAAACTGCTCAGTACCTCCTCGACCCGCGCCAACGGGCTCGAAGTCGCCGCGTGAGCTGCTAACCAACAAGCCATGCCAGTACCCCCGATCGGTTGTTATATTCGCTTTTTGTTCGCTCACAGTAGCACACGAGCTTCCAGCATGCAATCGAGAAACGCGTTTTTTCAATCGGATGCGCTGCGATTTAGATTGCGTTCGTGCTACGCTTGATCGGACCGTGGAAGGGGACAATGAATGCAAAGCTCATGAGAGGAGACCTATGTCGTGGCGCGCAGTCGCAGTACCAGCAATGCCCCTGAGAAAAAAAGCACACCCGCAGAGGCAAAGGCTAGCCGCACCGATACATTGGCCCATAGAAAACCCACGAATAAGCTGGAAACTAGGTCGCCCACCGCGTTTACGGCAGCAAGAGTACCAAACGCCATTCCCTGTTGTGGAGCCGGAACCAATTCCGCGGCAAGAGAATCCTCGAGTGCTTCTACGGTTCCCACAAATGTCCCAGCCATCGCGAAACTCAGCGCAAGCAACCCCGCCAGCAGTCGCATGCGATCTGCTCCGAGGCGACCCGCACTGGCACATAGCAGTATCGCGGTTGCTCCTGCCAGCGCATAGCCACCGGCAAGAACAAAATTGCGGTGGCGCGCTCGATCGCCAAGCCAACCTCCCAGGTAGGCGGATGCCGCGTAAAAAAAGTTATGTAGTGTGTACAACCCAATGGCAAGGCTTGCTGCACGAGTCATTCCTATCGAAGGAGCGAGCTGCTGCGTGGCAAACAGAATCAGCAAGGTATGCGAGAAATCGCCCATGCCGAAAATACCAACAGCGACGAGAAATTTGCGAAATGGATGGGGAAGAGCGCGCAGGCCATGCCAGAACGAAGCTTGAACGGATCGGCCGATTGGTCGCTCGCGCACCAGCAGCCAATAACTCAGGACAGCAAGTGAACCTGGCACGAGAGTCCACCAAAGAACGCCGCGATAATCATGGTGGGTGTGCTCGAGAATCCCAAGGGCCGTGAGGGGACCGCCGATGGCTCCGAGTGTATCCATCATCCGTTCGAAGCCGAACGCGCGGCCATAGGCTTCGCGCGGAACGTCCGCGGCCATTAGGGTTTTGCGGCCGGGCGTGCGGATGCCCCGGCCAAGCCACGCGCCAGCGCGAGAAACCAATATCTGCGCCGCATTCGTGACGAGGGCAAGCGCTCCTGTGCCTGCTGCAGTGAGCATGTATCCAAAAAGTACAAGCGGCTTCCGACGCGGCAGACGATCCGTATAATGCCCCGCGACGAGCTTGGTGATACTCGACAGTCCGTCGGATACACCCTCGATCGCGCCAAGCCAGCCTGGACCCGCGCCTAGTACAGCCAGAAACGCCGGCAGGATGGTGGTAGCCATCTCGTGGCTCCAGTCACTGCACAAACTCGTGAGGCCGGTGCCAAGTACGGTGCGACTGAGCCAGCGCGAACCCGATGCTTTATCGCTCATAAGGTAATGCGAGTTTGCAGGATGTAACGATCGAGCCGCAGGTTAGCTTTTGCCTTCGGGAGTTTCAGCGTGTTTTTTGGTCACGACGATTTTTTGCAGCCAGATATCCGAGCCATTAAGAATTAGGTCGCAACGAATTTCATCTCCAGGCTCGAGATCGTTCATTTCTTTTTGTTCCCGCACTTCGTACGTCATAGTCATCGCTTGCATCAAACCCGGTATTTCCTGATGCTCCACGGTTATCCGGTTTCTGGCTTTGTCCAGTGCGACTACTTTTCCCACTACCGGATATCGCTTCCTAGGCGCTTGCCGAGTCTCGGTCTTCTGGCCGCATCCGGCCATGGCCGAGGCAATTGCGAAAGTGAACAGAAGACCGCCGAGTACGCGAGATAGTTTTTGCATGATGATCCTTTTCTTTTCTTCCCCGTGAACATCCGTGTCGCACAAAGGAATCGATAGTGCATTCCCAATATTGTGGCGGGTGCTCGAGGTACGTCCCGCCGAATCATTACTGTACCAAGGAGTTGGCCCTTATTCGAGATGAGGAACCGGCAAGGCGCAGAGTCACACCACCGACACGACTCTTTTTCATGGGGATGACCAGGGGTGGCTAGTCTCGCTTCTCCTTGACTTTGCTGTTGCAGTGTCGCTATACAAGAAGATATGGCTCACACATTTCTGATTTTCGATTACGGCGCGAACGAACAAGAAGCCCAGGAAGCGCGGCACAAGCTCGAAGGGTGGAAGCAGGCCTTTCGCTTAGACAAAAAGCTGCTGGTCAAGTTTGAGCGCTCTGACCCAGACCAACAAGAAGCGGCCAATGGAACCGAACCCGTTGGTGGTAGAGATGGCGGTGATGTAAAAGAGATAGCCGTTTCGCCCAAAGCCAAGGCTAAATCGACGAAAACGAAGACTAAATCAAGCAGCGAGTCCAAGCCGCAGCAAGCCGACCGAACCGGTGAGAGCGCGGGCCATATTCGCTTGCTGGTGCGCCTGGATTTTTCCGATCACGAGAAGCTGTCGTATCAACGGTGGCTTGATCGCGTTCCTGCCGATGATCACTTCAAAAATGCGTCGCCTAAAATCGTGCGACCTGGCGAAGCGGAATTCACAAAAACCGCGGAACTTTTTGATGTGCTGGATTAACTCGTCGGGTCAGCGCGTCAGGCCTTTTTCGTATACCCGGAGGGCGATTCGTTATAATCTAAATTATGGTGCTACGGCGTAACGAATGGTCACCGAGGTTCTTGCCACATGCCGGCTCAGGCACGCCCCAAAACCACAAAAATTGATTCGAGCAAGGTCCATGGGCTTGACCGTGAAAGCCTGATCCGCCTGTATCGCACGATGTACCTCTCGCGGCGTATCGACGATCGAGAAATCCAACTCAAGCGCCAAAGCAAAATTTATTTCCAAATTTCGAGTGCCGGACACGAAGGTGTCACCGCAGCGATCGGCTTGCTGCTGCATCCGGCTTACGATTGGTTTTACATGTATTATCGCGACCGCGCGCTTGCGCTGATGCTTGGCGCGACACCCTACGAAATGCTGCTCGGAGCCGTCGGCGCCAAAGACGACCCCGCTTCTGGCGGGCGGCAAATGCCTTCGCACTGGGGCTTTCAGAAATTAAACGTTGTGAGTAAGTCTTCCGCCACTGGAACACAATTTGTTCAAGCTGTTGGTGCTGCGGAAGCGTCGTTGTATTACGATGAGCATCCACAGGCTCTCGCAGAAGCCAAGCGCGCACCGCTCGGGCACGCTGTCAATCATCACTCCGATGAGATTGTGTACGTATCAGGCGGCGACGGGGCCACGAGCGAGGGTGAGTTTTGGGAGGCGCTTAACGTTGCGTGCGTCAAGAAATTGCCTTTACTCTTCATGATTGAAGACAACGGCTATGCCATCTCCGTTCCGGTTGAGGTGCAAACGGCGGGCGGGAGTATCTCGAAATTGGTCGCCAGCTTTCCCTGCCTTCACGTCGAGGAGTGCGACGGCACCGATCCGCTGGAGAGCTACGCGGCGTGCAAGCGGGCAGTAGAATATTGCCGGGCACGAATTGGCCCGGCGTTGGTCCACGCGCACGTCACGCGACCCTACTCGCATTCGCTTTCCGACGATGAAATGCTTTACAAGACTCCCGAGGAGCGTGAAATCGAAGCGCATCGCGATCCATTGCCCAGATTCGGTTTGTTTTTGGTGCGTGAAGGAATCGTAGATGAGAAAGAGCTCGAAGCTCTCGAAGCCGAAGCTGATCGTGAAATTCAGGAGGCTACCGACAAGGCGTTAGCCGCAGAGATCCCCTCGAAAGATTCGATTGGCCTCTACGTGTATTCGCCTGATATCGATCCCACGTCCGGCGAATTTGAAGTGCCGCCGCATTTCTCAGGCCCACCGAAAACGATGGTCGAGATGGTGTCGGCAACTCTTTACGACGAAATGGCCAAGGACGAACGGGTCGTTGTTTTTGGCGAGGATGTCGCCGATTGCAGCCGTCCAGAAAGTCTCGAAAAGGTGAAAGGGAAGGGCGGTGTTTTCAAAGCGACTTCCGGCCTGCAGCGCAAGTATGGCTGCGACCGAATTTTCAATTCATCGCTTGCCGAGGCCAGCATCGTAGGGCGTGCTATTGGAATGGCCACGCGCGGCATGAAGCCGGTAGCCGAGATTCAGTTCTTTGACTACATCTGGCCGGCCATGATGCAGCTTCGCGACGAGCTGTGTGTGATGCGTTGGCGTTCGGCTGGTGCGTTTAAAGCTCCCGCGGTTATTCGCGTGGCCATCGGTGGCTACTTGACCGGCGGCGCCATTTATCACAGTCAGTGCGGCGAAGTGCTATTCACGCACTGCCCCGGTCTGCGCGTCGTAATGCCTTCGACGGCATTGGATGTTTGCGGTTTGCTGCGCACCGCGATGCGCAGCGATGACCCGGTTATGTTCCTCGAGCACAAACACCTTTACCGCCAGCCTTACAATCGCTCTGCCTATCCCGGCCCCGACTTCACAATTCCGTTCGGTAAAGCGCGTGTAGTTCGACCGGGAACCAATGTCAGCATCATCACTTACGGCGCTTTGGTGCATCGCGCTGAAGTGGCGGCGGCGAAACTTGAGCGCGAAGGTATTTCCGCCGAAATTCTCGATCTGCGCACCCTTTCTCCCTATGATTGGGATGCGATCGCAGAATCGGTGTGCAAGACCAATCGCGTTATAATTGCCTACGAAGACACCCGCTCGTGGGGTTATGGAGCGGAAATCGCCGCGCGAATTGGTGATGAATTATTTGAGGAGCTTGACGCACCTGTGCGCCGCGTCGCCGCCATGGACAGTTTCTGCGCCTATCAGCCCAAGCTCGAAGACGAAATTCTCCCGCAGACCGAAGATATTGTTGCGGCTGTGCACGAGCTCGTTGCGTTCTAAATAGCGTCGCTGTATATTCCAGTCCTCAGATTGAAACCTTTTCGGCTCGCTGTACGTATCTTGCTAGTGAAGAAAGCATGAATCTTGCCCCAGGGGGTCGAACATGATTTGCCAAAGTTGTCACAGAGAGATTGCCCCGTCCTCGAACTTCTGCTACCTGTGCGGTACCAAGCAGGTAGGCCAGCCGATCATACGTCCGCGGCTTGAGCGCTCGCCCACCGATAAAAAAATCGCTGGCGTTTGCGCCGGAATCGCACACTTTTTTGATTTGGATGTGACTTTGGTTCGCTTCTTGTGGCTTGTCGCTGTCCTGTTTGGTGGCACAGGAGTGCTCGCCTATGTGATCGCGTGGATTGTTATTCCCCTCGGTCCTCGCCCCGAAGCGATAACCGCAACATCCAACGCGACGACCGTAACCACACCCAATTAATTTATTTCTTGGATATCTTTCGTTGGGGTCCGCTGGAAAACAGGGGATGGTCAATGGAGATGATTCCCGGTCCCACGGTAGCCAGCGCCAAGCTCGCAGCACAAAGAATCAGTGGAAGCTCATATTGTTTTGTGGCCAGATAGCCTCCCAACTCTACAAGGTTCCAGACCGCCAGGCCCATATCCACGGCTAATAGCAGCGCCGCGGCTCGGGTAAATAATCCGAGCAGCATCAGCGCCCCGCCAAAAAGCTCCACTACACCTGCCAGATAAACCAGGGAGCCTGACGGTGGGACGATGACTGGCTGACCATTGGGGTTTTGCCCAAAAAGTTTTGGATAGCCGTGGGTCATAAAAATAAGTGCCAGTGCGCATCGCAGTAAAAGCAGCGAGATTGGCTTGAACTTTTCGAGAAAGGTCATTGCGCCACACTCCCCCGGCAACAGGGTTCCGAAATTACATCCGAAGGCAATAAAAAACGTTCGAATTGTAACAGAAAGGCCTTGCGCATGTTTCCGGCAGGTTCGCGCGAATAGTGTAAAATCGTGAGTTGCTTTTGAGGGAACCAAGGCGAATGTCCCTGGTGCGATCAAGAAATGCTGTCGCGGGTATTGATCCAGTTTCGGTGGCACTAAATGGATGATGTATTGAAACGCCGCTTAGCTTTAGCCATTCCACTGCTCCTGGGAGTCGTGCTGGTGGCCTGGTGGGTGCGTCCGCGCAATAAAGTTGCAGGGGAAGGCTACATTAGCGAGCGAAACGTCACGGTCTATAACAGCCTGGCTCAGGTTCGCGAGCCGCTTGCTACCCTGCACTACGGTGACCGCGTCGAAATCCTATTACGCAAGGGCGAGCAAGTAAAAGTGCGCTCGAACCCAGGGACCGTCGGTTGGCTGGAAGCGCGCTTCTTAATGGAGCCGGCGCTCTGGCAGCGCAGCGCTCAGTTGCTGGCCCAAGCACACAATATGCCGGTGCAGGCGCGGGGGCGCACAAAAGTTTCGAGCAACGTGCGCGTTGATCCCGGACGCACCGCGCCGCGCCTATACCAATTCGGTCGCGGCGTAGTTTTGGATATTCTCGGCCGATCGGTTGGGGAAGTGGTTTCGTCTCCGGAAGAAGTAGCCGCGGCGTCAAAGGACTCGCGCACCGAGTCCAGAAAAGAAGATTGGTTTCTGGTTCGCGGCGTCGCAGCGAATGGCCTCGCCGCCAAGAGCGAAGCGGGGAAAACGCATGAAGGTGTTAGCGCTGCGGGTGAGTCCGACGAATCCGTTCCCATTGCGGGCTGGATCATTGCGCGCTTCGTCGAGCTTGATTTGCCAGAGCCCGTCCGCGACTCGGCAACCGCTGCCGGTTTGCGAGTGATGGCGTGGTTCGAGCTAAATCGAGTTCCCGATCCGCCAGGCGAGAAGTCGCAATTCCTGATTGCAGGGACCCATGGTGGCGAAGGCCAGCCCTGCGATTTCACCCAGATCCGCGTTTTTACCTGGGGACGAAAGCGCTCCCGCTACGAGACTGCTTTTGTCGAGCGAAATTTTTGCGGCAAGGTGCCCATCCGCGTGGGGAAAGCTGTTGGCGGCGAGCCCGAATTTCGCTTCTTTGAGGACGGCGCAAAACAAGAGCGCGTTTATCAACTCAAACAGACCGTAGTTCGCCGCGTGCGCGAACCCGGGGAAAAAACAAAGCCGCAGCTGCGCAAACGTTCGCGCTAATTGCCCTAAGCGTTTGGCCAGTCGAGACTCGCAGGAGGTGGAGGCAGGCGATGACTTTGCGGTTGAGCGAAGCTGACGTCCGCGCTGTGCTGACCATGTCGATTGCGCTCGACGCCGTCGAAGATATCTCACGTCGCCAGGCCTCGGGTGAGGCGATTGTGCATCCCCGCCGCCGAATCGAATTGCCTAACCACGGTTTCTTCCATTACATGGCCGCCGCTGATATGGCTGCTGGTTTTCTCGGCATGAAGCTCTATACGTTTGTGAAAGGCGAGTTACGATTTCTTGTGCCGCTGTATCGCGTTGAAACCGGTGAGCTCGTCGCGCTTATCGAGGCCGACTACATGGGCCAGATGCGGACTGGCGCAGCCTCCGGTGTGGCCACAAAATACATGGCTCGTAAAGATGCGCGCACCGCGGCAATCATCGGCACCGGGCTGCAAGCTCGCTCGCAACTCGAAGCGATCGCCGCCGTGCGCAAGCTGGAATCTGCGCGAGTGTTCGGGCGCGACCAGCAGCGCCGCGAGAAATTCTCGAGCGATATGAGCGCAAAGCTTAGCCTGCCCATAACACCGGCAGAGTCAGCCGAAAAAGCCGCGACCGGCGCCGACATCATCGTGACCGCCACGACCGCAAGTCATCCGGTGCTGAGAGGCGATTTCATCAGCACTGGCGCGCACATCAATGCGATAGGTGCCAATCACGCTCACAAAAGCGAACTGGATGAAGGCGCCGTCCGCCGCGCGCACCGCATTGTCGTCGATTCCATCGAGCAGTCCAAAGTCGAGGCAGGTGATCTGATTATTGCTTTCGCCGGTGAAGGCGCGCGCTGGGCCGACATCAGTGAACTGTCCGACGTCGTGACCGGCAAAATCAATCCGCGCACCTCTGAAAGCGATATTACTCTTTTCAAATCGAATGGAATTGCCGCGTGGGACGTAGCCGTAGCTGAGCGTGTATTCACTTTAGCGAGTCAGAAGGGGTTGGGTACGGAGCTGCCGCTGTGGAAGTCGTAGCTGCCAACTCGCAGAATGCGCAGCGATTGCCCGAGAACTTCAATTGGTCGCTTTGCCTAAATGCCGTCGCAGCACAGAGTGCAACCGCGAGCGTACATCTTCGGGCAGCGGCACGGGTTCGCAACGACAGAAAATTTCAATCGTCTTGCGCGTGCTGTCAACTACGATACGGCAATCATCACAACCGATCAGATGCTGCTCCAACTCGGCCTTAATCGCGAGCGGTAGTTCGCCGTCAAGGTAATCGGTGAGTTCGCGGATGATACCCTTACAATTCAATTTGGTTCGCCTTTTCTAAAATATTTGTTCAACCTGTCGCGAAGCTTCAATCGCGCTCGCAGCAATCTTGATTTGACCGCCGGAACTGAGATTCCCAGCAAGTTTGCGGTCTCTTCAGTGGAAAGCTCCTCGATGTCTCGCAACACAAAAACCGTGCGGTAGTCCGGCTCCAGTCCCTCGATCACTTCAGAAAGAATTGTTCCTAATTCTCTTTGCGCGTAACGCTGCTCCGGGCTCGGTCCCCAGTCTTCGATCTCGCGCGGCATCAAGTCATCCCCGGTCTCCACCGGCTCGTCAAGCGACACCTGATTGGGCCGCCGTTTCCGCAGCCTCATTAACGCTTCGTTGACAGTGATACGAACGAGCCATGTGTAAAAACGCGAATCGCCTTGAAAATTCTTCAGGTGGGAATACGATTTCAAGAAAGCGTCCTGCATGGCATCTTCGGCGTCTTCGCGATTGCGGGTGATATTCATGGCCAGCCGAAAAATCTTGCTCTCATAGCGGCTGACCAGCTCCTCGAATGCTTCGATGTTTCCCGACTTCGCCGCAGCAACCAGTGCAGACTCGTCCTCGCGGACGATTGTTGATTCACGAGGCTTGGTTTCCGGTGCGCTCACAAAATGTTGCCGGGTTCGATCGACGCATCGCCTACCGTGCGTCCGATTCCATGTGATCGGCCCAAAAATACTACCACAGTCGCGGTTGACCAATGCCGGGCTCCCAATAGGATTGGACGCCAGCTCCTCCGCTAAGATTCAGGAATTATCCTGTTGGGTCATAGCCAACCGGGCGTGCCGAGTGGCTTTGTCTTAGACGGTGGTCGGGGAATAACACCACAGAAAAACGACATCTTGACAACCACTTCAGCGGGGGCTAACGTACTGAACGAACGTTCGACTGATATGCCCCGTATCACTCCCACAACGCAGCGCGATTCCCAGGAAAAGCTCCGGCACATCCTGAGTCACGCAGCTCGCGTCTTCTCCGAAAAAGGCTTTGAAGGGGCTTCCATCCGCGACCTCAGTAGGTCCAGCGGCGTTTCACTTTCGGGCCTTTATTACTATTTTGAGAGCAAGCAAAAGCTTCTCTATCTGATTCAAATTACTGCGTTTAGAAGCATCCTGTGCTCTCTCGACGAAAGGCTTCAAGGAATCGAGAACCCGGAAAGCCGTTTGCGCATCCTGATCCACAATCACGTGGATTATTTCTTGCGTCATCCGGTTGAGATGAAAGTGATGGCCCATGAGGAAGATGCTCTCGATGAGCCCTATCGCGCCGAGTCAAGAGCTATTAAGCGGCGCTATTACCAAATCGCGTGCCAGATTTTTGATGATTTGCAAGCCCAGCGTTCCGGGCGCCGGCTGAATCCGCGCGTAGCTGTTTTGAGCTTGTTCGGGATGATGAATTGGGTCTACAAATGGCATAACCCCAAGGTCGACCCACAGGCGGAGGCCCTTGGCGAGGTCATCGCTGGGATTTTTTTGAATGGTGTGGCAGATGGGCAAATTCGAACGCGCCAACGACCAACGGCGATAAAACGTGAACAGGCGCCAGCGCGCATCCGGGCGGCAGGATAAGAACTGGGTAGACTACCTGAAGAAACACTCGAGTACACGGGCTCTAGTTGCGAGGTTGGCGTAGCGGACAATCGTTTTCAGCAATAGATTCTAACACTCATGGAGGGTGGAATGGTCAGCACTCTTGCCGTAGAACAGAAAGAGCTGGTTCATTATCGCGTGGATAATGGCATCGCCATTCTCGAGATGGACGATCCTCCGGCAAACACTTATTCCTACGAAATGATGCAGCATCTTGACCGCGGTATCTTGCAAGCGCGGATGGACGAGAGTGTTCACGTCATTGTCATCCGCGGCGCTGGCAATAAATTTTTCTCCGCCGGTGCGAGCATTCCTATGCTTACCAAGGCGGACCCCACGTTTAAATATTATTTCTGCCTGCACGCCAATGAAACCCTGAGCCGCCTGGAGCAAACGCCCAAGCTGGTGATCGCTGCACTGAACGGCCATACCGTCGGCGGAGGACTCGAGATCGCCCTGGCTTGCGACATTCGTATAGCTCGTCAGGAAGCCGGAAAAATTGGCCTCCCGGAAGTGAATTTAGGCGTGCTTCCTGGGACCGGTGGCACGCAACGGCTGTCGCGCGTCATCGGACGTGCGCGTGCCCTCGAACTCATGATCACCGGGCGCACCTTCAGCTTTGAAGAGGCCCTCGAATGGGGCTTGGTCCACTATATTTACGACCGCGACTCGTTTTGGGATGACGTGATGGCTTACGCCAGGCAGTTCTGCCCTCCCAACAAAGCCGCTCGCGCCGTTGGGCGCATCAAGCGCGCAGTCGTCACCGGATCGGAGATTCCATTTGCCGAAGCGCTCGGGGTCGAACGCGAATTGCAACAGTTGCTCTTCACGAGCGAAGACGCCAAAGAAGGTTTGGCAGCATACGTAGAGAAGCGCCAGCCGCAATTCAAAGGAAAATAGGATCAAAGCTGGTAGGAACTTTAGGGGAGTTCGATGGCCACAGCGCCGCAGTTGCAAGTCAAACCCGGGAAGCTGTTCATCGACGGCAAGTGGATGGACTCGGCGTCTGGTAAGACGTTTCCAACCATCAATCCAGCCACCGGCGATGAACTTACCGTTCTTGCCGATGGTGACGAACGCGATGCCGCTGCTGCGGTAGACGCCGCGCGGAAGGCATTCTCCTGCGGCCCATGGCCGGATATGAGCGCGTCCGATCGCGGCAAGATCCTCTGGAAAATCGGCGACCTCGTCGATAAATACAACGAAGAACTGGGCACGCTTGAAACGCTCGACAACGGTAAACCCATTTTTGAATCGCGCCAGGTAGACATGCCGATGGTCGCCGAAGTCTTTCGGTACTACGCGGGATGGGCCACCAAGATTCACGGCGAAACCGTTCCCGTCAAAGGCCCGTTCTTGAATTACACCTTGCGCGAGCCCATCGGCGTGATCGCCGCAATCGTTCCCTGGAATTTTCCTCTATTGCTGGCGTCTTGGAAACTTGGTCCGGCCCTTGCCGCCGGGAACACCGTGGTCTTGAAACCAGCGCCATGGACTTCGCTGACGGCACTGCGACTGGCCGAAATTGCTCGGGAAGCGGGTCTGCCCGACGGTGTCCTGAACGTGGTTACTGGCTCGACGCGCGACCTCGGGCGTGCGCTCGTGCGTCATCCCGGAGTAAATAAAGTCGCGTTTACTGGCTCTACGGCCACCGGTCAGGAAATCGTTCGCGAGTCTGCCGCCACGCTTAAGCGGGTGACGCTCGAGCTAGGTGGTAAGTCCCCGAACATCGTTTTTGCCGACGCCGATCTCGACGCCGCGGTTCGCGGCGCAACCATGGGAATCTTTTACGGCAAGGGTGAGGTGTGCGCCGCCGGTTCGCGGCTCTTCATCGATAAAAAGATTCACGATGACTTCGTGCAGAAGCTCGTTGACCGCGCCAAGAAAACACAGCCCGGCGATCCACTTGATCCCAAGACTCGCTTCGGTTCGCTAGTCAGCGACGAGCAAATGCAAAGGGTCCTGGGTTATATTGAAAAGGGAAAATCCGAGGGCGCTACCCTTGTAGCCGGCGGCGAGCGGGCTACTATTGGCAACGGCAAGGGCTTGTTCCTGCAGCCCACGATTTTCGACGGGGTACGCGAGCACATGACTATAGCCAAGGAAGAAATCTTCGGGCCGGTCCTTGCGGTAATTGAATTCACCGATATCGACGAAGCCATTCGTGAGGCCAATAACAATCCCTATGGCCTGGCCGCCGCTGTCTGGACGCGCGATATTGCCAAGGCGCATCGCGTCGCGCGCAAGTTGCAAGCGGGCACCGTGTGGATCAACACCTATAACAATTACGATCCTGCGGCGGCTTTTGGCGGTTACAAAATGAGCGGCTACGGCCGGGAGCTCGGAATGCATGCCCTCGAGCATTACACCGAATTGAAGAGTGTTTGGGTGAATCTCTCGTAAATGCGCACCTTGCCCGATTTCCTGCGTCGCGGAATGAAGCTGATAATCGTCGGATGCAATCCCGGCGAACAATCGGTGCGCGTCGGCCATTACTACGCCGGCCGCGACAACCAGTTTTGGCCGCTGCTCTATGAATCCGGCGTGATTCCTGAGCCCCTCGAATATCGCGATGATAAGCGCGTCATCGAATTTGGCATCGGCCTAACCGATCTTGTCAAGCGCCCTACGCGCACCATCGAAGAGCTCGAACGCCAGGAGTTTGCTGAAGGACGCATTCTGCTCTCGCAAAAACTGGAAGAGTTTACGCCGGCCATTGTTGCCTTTCATGGCAAGGTGGTCTTTGAAAAGTTTGCACAGCGCCCCTGTAAATTGGGTTTGCAAAAAGACTCGCTCTACGGAGCGACAGTCTTTGTGCTGCCTGCAGCGGATGGCAAGGGTGTTAGGGCAGAGGACCAGGGCGGTAAGACCGCACGCACCAGCAGCAAGGCCGGTGGAACAAACTTGCGATATTTTCGCCAGCTGGCGCGCTTCATGAAAGGCGCGAAACGATAGTGTCACCGGTCTGGCGCTTCACCTTTTTAAGAGGAAGGAAATTGCATGGCTGATGCTGCACAAACTGCCCCTGCGAACAAACTGGTCCTGACAACTCGCCAAAACGGTGTCGCGACTCTGACATTGAACCGCCCGGAGCGCTTGAACGCACTGAACGCGGAATTAGGCGTTGCGTTGAGCGAGGCACTCGAGCAGGTCGCTGCGGATGAAGAAATTCGCGTGGTCGTGGTCACCGGTAGGGGCAGGGCGTTTTGTGCTGGCGGCGATCTTTCCACGATTCGTTCCTCGCGAGATCGTGGCGCTACGGCCGAGCTCGAACCCTTGCTGCGCGCCGGGCAGAAAATGGTGATGACCATGCGCACCATGCGCCAGCCGGTGATTGCTGCGGTGAATGGAGCGGCTGCCGGCGGAGGGATGAATGTCGCTCTGGCCGCGGATATTCGCATTGCGGCTCACGATGCTCTTTTTGCCCAGAGCTTCGTCAAGATCGGCCTGTTCCCCGACTACGGAGGCACCTTTCTTCTGCCTCGCTTAGTGGGTGAAGCGCGTGCTGCCGAAATGTTTTATACCGGAAATCTGATCGACGCACAGACTGCGCTGCGTCTGGGCATCGTAAATCGTGTGGTGCCCGCGGCACAACTTGCCGATGAAGCGCGCGCTCTCGCCGAACAAATTGCCGGAGGACCTCCGCTGGCGATCCGTGCCGTAAAACAGGTTTTGTTTGCCGCAGACCGCGAGGAGCTTTCGCGAGCGTTGGAGCGTGAAGTCCGCACGCAAATCGAGTGCTTTCACTCGGAGGATTGCAGCGAGGGTCTGCGGGCCTTCTTTGAGAAGCGCGTCCCGCAATTTCGAGGTCGCTGATCGCGATACTTTTTTGAGTTTTTTCGTGGCGCAAGCCCGGATCTTTATTTTATAAGGAGCTGCACTCATGCCCGCAACACGCATCGCAACGTTTGACGATTGGGTTGATCTATTTCGCGTTTGGCAAAAAGACATCGGCGTTGATTATCCCGAAATTACAAATTATCAATTTGAGGCGAAATTCGGACCCACGCGCTCCAATGAGATCGAGTTCGGCGCGTACAAGGGCCGTTCTAAATGGGAGAAGGTAATTCAGATACCCGACCAGCGTATGCGCGATGCGCTGATGAACCTGATCGTTTACCAAGGCGATACCGAGTTCGCTTCTGTCGAACAGCAGCGCCGTCTTTTTGAAAATTCTCCTTCCGAACACGACCGCCAATCACTCTGTCGGGTGGTCACCGAAGAGATGCGCCATGGCTGGCAAATGTGTCATCTGCTGATCAACCATTTCGGCTACACCGGTCGCGTAGAGGCGCAGAAAATGCTCGAGCGACGCGCCTTCGATCAAAAGCGTTTGCTAGGCGCGTTCAACCAGGATGTGAACAACTGGCTCGATTTTTTCACTTACACCGATTTCGTCGATCGCGACGGCAAGTTCCAGCTCACGATGCTGAGCTATTCCGGCTTCGCCCCGCTTGCGCAGTCCATGATTCCAATGCTCAAGGAAGAGTCCTTCCACCTCGGTACCGGCCAGGACGGTCTGAAGCGTATTGTCAAAGCCGCTGTGATTCCATCCAACATCATTCAAAAATTCGTCAACAAGTGGGTTCCCGTGAGTCTCGACCTTTTTGGCGTCGATCGCTCCAGCTCCGCTCACTGGTTTTATGTTTGGGGACTAAAGGGGCGCTACGATGAGCCGCAGGCCAAAGAACAAGCTAATCTCGAGCGAATGAACGAACACAGCCGCGAGCTTTACCACCTCGAGTGCAAAAAGCTCATCGCCCAGATCAATAAGAATGTTCCCGCTGGCCAGTCCCCGCTCTATTTACCCGACATTAAATTCAATCGCTATATCGGTGAGTTTGCCAGCCAGCCTTACAGCGTTGGGGGAGCGCTACTTGGCGAGCGCGAATATCAAGAGCATCTTCGCGAGATGCTGCCGCAGCCCGAAGACGTTGCGCTCGTAAATGAAATCCAGGCGGTTGAGCCAAAGTGGATAGCCCTCAAAGGATCGATTCAGTAGCCGAACGATACTGGTTGCTCGTTCGCGAAGGCTATGGTGGAAGATTTAGAAATTCATCCCGGGGACCTGAGACAGCGACTCGACCGCGGCGAGAGGATCTTGCTCATCGACGTGCGCGAACCATGGGAACATGCGCTCTGTCGCCTCCCAGGGGCAAAACTGATTCCTCTTGGCTCGCTGGCTTCTAATGTTGCGGCACTGCCCGATGCCGGTCCGGTCATCTGCTACTGCCATCACGGTATGCGCAGTCTCGATGCAGCGGCGTGGCTCCGCGGACAGGGCATTGCAGGAGCGAAGTCACTTGCTGGCGGAATCGATCGTTGGTCGCTTGAAATGGACCCGAGCATCGCACGCTATTGAGGGGCGGCGATTCGCGCGCGTCTTAGCCCTATTAGGAAACTAGCGGGTCGCGCCGACGTGACCGCCAGGAGCAAGCATCTGTGGCCAAGGTAAAAATCCGTTTCTTGCACAAGCCCACATGAACCTCGTGCCGCAATGCAAGAGGTCTCTTGCAAAAGGTAGGCGCCGAGCTAGATCTTCGCGATCTCGCCAGGGACAAACTCACAGTCGAAGAGCTAGATAATCTGATAGGAGATCGCGACTACAAATTGTTTCTCAATTCGCGCAATGAGCTCTATCGCGAGCGCAACATGAAAACGAATCCGCCCTCGCGCGCCGAAGCACTCCAACTTATGGCCACAGAACCCAATCTTATTCGACGGCCAGTCGTAATTCGCGGCACTCAGATCGTCCTCGGATACGACGAAGAAGCACTAAAGAAGATCGCCAAATAAGTTGATTGCCGCATTCGATCATCGGGTCTGAGTCCGCGGGCAAATTCTGGTTCAGGTAGAGGCGAAGTTCAAGAAGGAATGCGATCGTGAATAGCAAGGAATTTATCCAACTCCAGGTGAATGGTGAGACCCGCGATCTTGCCGTGCCTCCCGCAAAACTGCTCTTGGACGTGTTACGTGAAGACCTTGGCCTCACCGGAGCTAAGCGTGCCTGCGATGATTCGAGCTGCGGCGCGTGTGCTGTGCTTGTCGACGGCGTCCCGATACTTTCCTGCGTAGCCATTGCATCCTGCTATCAGGACAGCGAAATTTTGACCGTCGAGGGCATCGCTCCGCCTGGCGAGCTCACGCCGGTACAAGAAAGCTACGCCGCCGCTGGCGGCTCGCAATGTGGCTTCTGCACCCCTGGCTTCATGATTTCCATCAAAGCTTTGCTCGATCGTAACCCTCATCCCACCGACGAAGAAATCCGTATGGCTCTCTCGTCCAACTTCTGCCGCTGCACCGGCTACATGCAAATCTATGAATCGGTTCGGCTGGCCATCGTGCGCAGCAGCTGCCCCCCAGCGTCCGCGGTTGCCACACTCTCGCGCGTGGAACGCTAAGCCATGGCGCGATTTTCAGTCATCGGAAAATCCCTCGCCATGGTCGACTCGTCTTCCAAAGTGACCGGCCTTGGCCGGTACACCAATGACCTATCCGTTCCCGGCATGCTCGTGGGAAAAATTCTTCACTCCCCGCACGCCCACGCGCGTATTCGCTCGATTGATACTTCCCGTGCCGAGGCACTTCCCGAAGTGAAATTCGTTGTGACCGGCAAGGACGCGCCGAATCCATTCGGAATTCTTCCCATCGGCCACGATGAACGCGCACTAGCTCTCGACAAGGTGCGGTTCATTGGCGATAACGTTGCTGCCGTTGCGGCGACCACCGAAGAAGCAGCGGAACGCGCCCTCGATCTAATACACGTAGACTACGAAATTCTACCTGCCTGGTTTGATCCGGTTGAGTCAATGCAAAGCGCCTCAAACTGGCTTCACGCCGACCGCCCGTATAACATCGAAAAAGAATATCACCACGTTTTCGGCGATCCGGACCAAGCGTTTCGCCAATCCACGTTTGTTCGCGAAGAGACTTATCGCGCCGCTGAAGTCAATCACGCCGCGATGGAGCCCAACGCCACACTGGCCATTTACGAGCCCGACGGCCGCGTCACCGTTCATTCGTCAACGCAGGTTCCTTACTATCTCCAGCGCACTATCGCGGAAGTTTGCGAGCTGCCCATGAGCCAGGTTCGCGTAGTGAAGCCGCTGGTTGGCGGTGGTTTCGGAGCCAAGAGCGAGCCCATTTCGCTCGAAATTATCGCTCCGCTACTGGCCATCAAAGCAAAACGCCCGGTCAAAATTCTCTTCACTCGCGAAGAAGTGTTTCTCGCCCATCGCGGCCGCCCGATTACTATTGTCGAATTGAAGGTCGGTATAACCAAGGAAGGTAAACTTAACGCAGTCGCTGCGCGCGTCATTCAGGATGGCGGGGCTTTTTGCGGATATGGCCCGGTGACCGTTCTTTATTCCGGCGCGTTGCTCGGCGCAATCTACGATATTCCCAACGTGCGTTACGACGGCTTCCGCGTGCTCACGAATAAGCCCGCCTGCGGAGCCATGCGCGGCCATGGCACTGTGAATGTTCGTTTCGCATTTGAATCTATGCTCGACGCGCTCGCGCGTGATGCCGGCATCGATCCTGTGGAGTTACGCCGCCGCAACATGCTCGCTGCGCCCTGCACTACCGTGAATGGCCTTCGGGTAACCAGCTACGGCCTCCCGGAGTGCATCGAAAAGGTTACCGCACAATCTGGATGGAGCGAAAAAAAAGGGAAGCTGCCTTTTGGCCGCGGCATTGGCATGGCCTGCAGTCACTATGTCAGTGGTGCTGCCAACCCGATCATTCGCTCCAACATGCCGCACACAACAGTGAACATCAAAATTGACCGAGACGCCGCTGTGACCATCTACTCGGGTGCATCCGAAATCGGCCAGGGCTCAGATACCATGCACGTGCAAATCGCCGCCGAGGTTCTCGGCGTTAGTCCCGCTCGTATCCGGCTGGTCGCCGCAGACACCGAGCTGACTCCGGTGGACTTGGGCAGTTACTCCAGTCGCGTCACGTTCATGGCCGGCAATGCCTGCCTAGCCGCAGCAACAAATATGCGCCATCAAATTTTTGCTGCGGTTGCCCTTACATTTGGCTGTGACCCTGCGCGCCTCGAAGCTCGCGATGATTTTATTTTTTCACAGGACGACTCGCGCGCGCGCCTCAGCTTCGATCAAGCCATCGTTCTGGCCATCACCGCCAATCACCATGGCGGTCTCGTCGCACAGGGCTCTTACACGCCGCCCGAAGAGGCTCGCGGCGGCAAGCACAAAGGCGCCGGAGTTGGACCATCCCCCAGCTACAGCTACAGCGCGCAGGTTGCCGAAGTTTCTGTGGACACCGAAACCGGGCAGGTTCTCGTCGAGCGCATCGTTGCTGCGCACGATTGCGGCCGCGCACTGAATCCAGTCACCGTTGACGGCCAAATCATAGGCTCGGTTTACATGGGCTTGGGTCAGGCTATGCAGGAAGAGATGATCTGGAACCACGGCCGCTTGATGAATCCTTCCTTTCTCGAATATCGGATTCCCTCAACCCTGGAAACGCCGCCAATCGAATCCATCATTGTCGAGAGCGAAGACCCCGAAGGCCCGTTCGGCGCAAAAGAAGCTGGCGAGGGCTCCCTGGCCGCCACGATTCCCGCTGTCGCTAACGCGATTTTCGATGCTGTCGGTGTGCGCATCACTACACTTCCTCTTTCTGCCGAGAAGATTCTTGCGGCTATCCGCGAACAAGAAAAGATCGAGCGCGGAGTCGGACAAAAAAGCGGTGCGCGATGAGTATGTCGGCTGGATCAGTAGCGCGCCCCAAAACGGTGGAAGAAGCTGTGCGTATTTTGGCCGGCCACGGTCCTGACGCGATGGTCATTGCCGGCGGTACCGACGTGGTTCCCAATCTGCAAATGAAGCTTTTTTCGCCGGGCCTTCTCGTGGACATCAAGCGTATCGCGTCATTGCGCGGTATGCACGTAAATGCCGCGGGCGAGCTGCGCATCGGAGCTCTCACTACCTTGACCGAAGTTGCGAATTCGCCGCTGGTTCGGCAAAACTATTCTGTCGTTGCGCAAGCGGTCGCGACCGTTGCTGGACCTCTGCAGCGCAACATGGGAACCATCGGCGGCAACTTGTGTCTAGAAACGCGCTGCCGTTGGTACAACCAGTCTGCTTTCTGGCGTAAATCTCTGGGTGGGTGCCTCAAAAAGGACGGACCTATTTGCCACGTCGCCCCAGGGGGCAAGCGCTGTTGGGCCGCTTGGTCCGGCGACTCGGCCCCGGCATTTCTGACCCTCGGCGCGGAAATTGAACTTTCCGGTCCGCAAGGCGTTCGCCGGATACCTCTCCAAAGTTTCTATCGAAATGACGGTATCGATCGCATCGCGCTCGGACGGGACGAACTTCTCACGGCGATACTGGTCCCCCCAGGCAGCGCTGGGCGGCATGGGGCTTATCACAAGTTGCGTATCCGCAATTCCATTGATTATCCGCTCGCCGGTGTCGCCATCGCACTAGAGATGGACGCGAACGGAATCTGCCGTGACGCGCGTATTGCCATCACCGCAGTAAATCCCGCGCCACTTTTGCTGAGTCAGGCGAGCGAGTGGCTGGTCGGTAAGAAATATTCGCACGAGCTTGCCGAACGTGTCGCGCATGCCGCGATTCAAACTGGAAAGCCGCTCACCACTTCGGCCTCCACTCCCGTTTATCGCCGTGATATGCTGCGCCTGTTTACCCGCCGTGCCCTCGAACAAGTGTGGAAGGCTCGGACAAATTCACCATTAAACTCGCTTGCTGATTAGGACCCCTTGATGTCCAACCCGATCATCGATATCCATATCCACATTCAACCTTTGCACATGTTCAAACCCGAGGCGCTCGCGCTCATGAAGCGCGGCCGCCGCGATTATGCCGACGTCGAGCGCTTTTCCGCCGATCCCCTGGCCTTTTTGAAATTTCTCGACGTCCTGGGCGTCGAGCGCGCAGGCGTGATTAACTATGTCAGCCCCGACATCATCGGCTTTACGCCAGCCGTGAACGATTGGTGCGCAAACTATTGTTCACATGCACCCGAACGGCTGATTGCGTTTGGTTCAGTCCATCCCAACACGGTTCCCGATACCGGCGCGGAAGTGGACCGCCTGGCGAAACTGGGCATTCGGGGTCTGAAAGTTCATCCCTCGCACCAGGTTTTCTCTCCCAATGCGTATCGCGATGGTTTCGGTCCCCTCGCCGCACTCTATGAGCGCGCGCAAGGTAACGCCTTGCCGGTCATGATCCATACGGGAACGTCCATTTTCCCCGGTGCGCGCAATGTTCACGCGCAACCCATGCTGGCCGACGATGTGAGCGTTGATTTTCCGGAGTTAGTCGTAATTCTGGCGCATGGTGGGCGTCCGCTGTGGATGAACGAGGCTTTCTTTCTCGTGCGCCGCCACAAAAATATGTACATGGATATTTCAGGAATTCCGCCGCAAAGCTTACTTTCGTATTTTCCGCGTATCGAGGAAATCGCCGATAAAGTTCTCTGGGGAACAGATTGGCCCGGGCCCGGAGTTCCAGACATAAAAGAAAATATCGACAAATTTATGGCCCTGCCTCTCAAAGAAGAAACGCGGCGCAAAATTCTGTATGATAATGCCGCTCGGCTTTTTCCGGCCAAACGCTGATGTGCGCCTGCGTGTCACCTTCCCCTGGGAAGGTTGTGCGCAAGGATAGCGCCTTAAGGACAGATGTATGGACGTAAAAACGATTGCTGTGATTGGCGCGGGCGCCATGGGGCGATCCCTTGCTTACGCAGCTGCTGCGTCCGGTTTTCGCGCCATCCTTGAGGATATGTCCGCTCCACGGCTCGAGCAAGGCTCGGCCTGGATTCACCACTCATTCGACGAAGAAGTCGCGCGCGGGAAAGTTACCACGCCTCAGAAAGACGCAGCCATTGCAAGGCTTTCGGTTGCGCGCTCGGTCGAAGACGCATCGCGCCAAGCCGATCTGGTAATCGAAGCCGCTCCGGAAGAGATGGAGCTTAAGATTGAAATTTTTACGCTGCTCGATAAATTTGCTAAGCCTGGCTCCATCTTCGCGAGTACTACTTCATCGCTTTCCATTGCCGAAATGGCCGCGGTAACGTTTCGCCCCGAGAACTGCGTCGGTATGCATTTTGTTACTTCTGTCGCCCAGAAGAACTTGCTGGAAATTATTTGCGCACCCGAGACTTCGCCGGAAACGATCCAGTCCTGCCGTGAAGTAGGTCGCCGCATGGGCAGGGAAGTTGTAGTTGTGTGCGAATCGCTCGCTCGATAAACTTCCATGTGCTCCCGAGCGGATGGCGCTCGTCAAGTCTCGATGAACGCAACCGGACTCATCGCGTCCCGATGAATATAGACGAGTCCTGGTAACTGTAGATGAGCCTTGACGGAAAAATCGTCTTCATGCAGGGCGACCTCACGGAGATGGAAACCGATGCGGTCGTCAACGCCGCGAACAATGATTTGAAACTTGGCGGGGGTGTGGCGGGCGCGATTCGCCGCAAAGGCGGTGAAATGATTCAGCAGGAAAGCGATGCTATTGGCACAATTCCACTCGGTACCGCCGCGATTACTTCCGGTGGCCGTTTGAAGGCGCGGTACGTCATTCACGCCGCTAGTATGGAACTCGGTGGACAAACTACGGCCAGTGCGCTCCGCAGTTCCATCGCATATTCGCTGGCAATTGCCAACAAGAAAGAACTGAAGTCGATTGCGTTTCCGGCTGTTGGAACTGGAATCGCTGGTTTCCCTATGCAACAGTGTGCCGAGATTATGTTGGAGGAGGTCGCGAAACATGTACAAGGTGAGTCTTCTCTCGAGGTTGTCTACTTCGTTCTGTACGATAAAGAGGCGCTCGAGACGTTTGAGGAAATATGGCAGCAACTGAAGCCGCGCTTTGAGCGTAAGTACTCTCGGAACGCCTCGTGATCGAACCCACCGAAGAACTAGTCGAAGCCGTGCGAAGCGAACTGGGGCGTTACGAGCATCCGCTCTTCGAGTTTTCCGCTCGAGCCATGGCCGAGGGAGTTGAGGTCGAAATCCGCTTGCGACCCGAAGAACTCGCGGTTGGTCGTTACACGTTTCTGCTGCGCCCTCGCGAAATCCAGCAGAAACAATTTCCGTGGGGTTTGCAGAAGCAACTATACGACTGCCTGCACGACTATGTCATCGAGATGTTCACGTGCAATCCGCAGCGACAGGATTGATGGCTACGTCGCGCCAGTCCGCTTCCTCTCCACTCACCGCATTATTGATTCGCCGGATTCGCGCGCACGGACCCATTTCATTCGCCGAGTATATGCGCGAGTGCCTGTATCATCCGTTGTACGGTTATTACAGCCGCGCGCAAGCAAAACGTTTCGTCGATTATTACACCAGTGTCGACGTGCATCCTATTTTCGGCCGCTTGCTCGCGCGGCAGCTCGAGGAGATGTGGCGGATACTGGCCAAACCGCAGCCATTTTGCGTTGTTGAAGCCGGCGCAGGAACGGGACAGTTGGCTCGAAATATTCTGGATTTTGCAGCGCGCGAACTACCTAATTTCTATCACGCGTTAAACTATATTGCTGTTGAGCGCTCCGCAGCGCGCCGCGCGATCCAGGAAACTATTCTGGCGGCGCATTGGACTGCGGGGTGTTGCGAATCCGCCGCGGAAATGCCACACGAAATTCCGGTAGGTTGCGTCCTTTCCAATGAATTGGTCGACGCGCTTCCCGTTCATCGCGTTATGTTTCGCAATAATGCGCTGCAGGAAATTCTGGTCGGCGTTGAAGGCGAACATTTGTGCGAATTAAGCGGACCGCTCACGACTTGCGCGATTCGGGAATATTTTGCGACGCAAGCAATCAGCCTCGGCGATGAGCAGCAGGCCGAAGCAAGTCTCGAAGCGTGCGACTGGATTGTTGAAGTCGGCCGGAGACTTGGCTGCGGCTTCGTTTTGACCATTGATTATGGGCATGAAGCCGCTGAGCTTTATAGCCAAGGGCATTTTCGCGGTACGTTGCTTGCCTACCGAGAACATCAAGTAAGTGAAGACTTTCTCGCGGCGCCTGGCGAACAGGATTTGACGGCCCATGCGAATTTTACGGCCCTTGAAGAATGGGGCAAGCGTTCCGGGCTTGTTCGAATTGGACTGGTGCCGCAATCGCGATTCTTGATGGCGCTCGGAAAGGGAAATCAATTCGCTGATCTTTATGACCAAGGCCGCGACCGAGATGAAAGTGAAACGGAAAAGATTCGCGGGCGACTGCTGCTAAAAACTCTAATCTTTCCGGAAGGAATGGGCGAAACCTTTAAAGTGATGGTGCAGCATAAAGGAGTTGCTCAGCCTGTGCTGAGGGGGCTTAGTTCGCTCTGATCGTTTGTCGCAAACGAGCCTATTGCTGGCGCTCACCTTGCTCGCCTATTTTATCTCCAGTCATTCAACGGCCCGGGTCTCGGTCAGGCAACGATTCATCTTGAGGGTAATACGTGATAAATCTTCAGGACTTTTTTGTGGCCGGCGCTGCTCCCGGTTCTTGATAGGGATGAGCAAGGAGCTTTTCGACTTCGGATTGAGCTCCGCCCGTGTCATCTCCAGTTTGCCGGGCCTTACTGTATTCGTTCACCGCTCGTTCGCGCGATCCGCTGATGTCGAAGATCTTGCCAAGGTAAATGTGCGACCAGGTTTCGACCCACTTATCACTCAAACCGGGAACGCCATCAATCGCTTCTCGAAATGAAGTTGCGGCCGCCTGATAATTTTTCTGATAGAAGAAAGCCTCGCCCATGCGGAAGTGTGCAAGGGCATTATTCTTCTGAATCTGGAGCGCCCGCTGGTATTGAGCCACGGCATCGTAGTAACGCCCAAGTTCGGCGAGCTCTTCACCGCGCGCGATAGCGGCGCGCACACGGAGATTGATACTAGCTTTTAAGATGTTGTTGTGCGGATCGAGAGTAATGCCGCCCGGCTTGGGCCGGCCAAACGTATCAATCGTGAACGTTGATTCGGTGCCGACCACTTCAATGGTCTTATATTCGGGGTTTCCTTCGGTGTCCACCCTCACCTCGATCGGCATATGGAAGGTCTCGAGATCCTGCTTGACCTTGCCCGAAATCTGAAAACCGTTCTTGGTGCGGTAAATGATGTATTCCAGTTTTAACTCGGGGATGCCGGTGGAGTTCAACCACTGCACAAAGAATGGAGTTAAGTTAGCAGGCGGCTGCACAGTCACTGTAGGTGATGCGCTCTGTGGTGCCGGAGGGCTGGGACCTCCTAATTTAACCGATGCCGGACTCTGCACCATACTCGAGCCGCCGCTTCCCGCGGTTGCGACCGGAGTTGGACCTTGAGCCTGCTGCTGTGCAAGAGTCTCGAAGTCCGCGATTGTCGCACTCTTCCCGGCAAACTTCGTATAGAAGTTATGCAGCAGGGCATGGAACCTTTCCTCACCCAATTCGGCGCGAAGCATCTGGAAGACGATGGCCCCTTTATTAAGGACAACCGAGCGGTAAGGGCTCGAGTAAGGCTCAAGGCGTTGCGCCTGCGCAATGGGGGCGACATCTTCATACATCAAGGCCCCGACTGCAAAATCATCGATGGCCCGCGAAGCAGCCTCCTTGCCAGTGGTTGCTTCCAGATAGATAGCTTCCGAATAGCGGGCTAGACCATCGCTGATCCAGACGTCGGCTGGCGTGGCCGGCAGAACTTCGGTACCCCACCATTGCTGGGCAACCAAGCGGGCTATGGTGCGGTCGCCATACTTGGGATCCCAGCCGCGCTGGCTCACTAGAAGTAGTCCTGGGCCAGCGAAGTCGCGCAGCGTTCCATCGGGAAGCTGTGCGAGAGTGAAATGGGGATCAGGAAGCGGACCGAACACATCCGAAAATGTAGTGAGCGCACGGGCCACATCGACGGCATAGGCATTTGCGCTGCCAGCGGCTGCCGGAGGTGCATAGACGGAAACGCTCACGCCCTCAGCTTTCGCGGGAACTAATTGCAGATTTCCCATCACAAATGTTCCCGCAGGCTCTGGGCGCTCGGTTCGGAAGGTGTAGAGATTACGCGCCGGTGTGCCTGCTTTCGGTGCGGAAAGATTGGGTGCTTGTGATTTGCCGGTACCTACAACGGCGAAGTCCTGAGGAACCTCGAGATTGAATACTGCGGTATAGCGATTCGACGGATAATTTGTGACCGGGAACCAACGCGCGGGAAGCAAAAGATACGCCCCCTGGGCGCTGATGGACGCAAGTCGCACACCTTTGACAGGGCTGTTCTCCTCATTCGATAGTGGTCCGGAATAGGCGAATGTAAGCGTGACTTTGCTATTGGCGAGCGCAGTTTGCGGCAGCGTTACATGCACGAGCAAAGGATTCTGATCGTCACGGCGAGACGGAACGGCTTTGCCGTCGCTCAAAGTCAGCGAGTTGATTTGCAAGTTGGGATGCAATTCGACTTCGACGTTCCGGGAGGCTTCGCTGGCCTCAAAGTCAACCTTTGCGCGAGCGGTCAGTGACTGGCTCGCTGGGTCAACCGTGGCAGTCACATCGTAATGGATCGCGCGGAATGGAAATACCTTTGGGGCCTGTGCCGCAGCGGACGCCGCCAGGAGGAAAAGTGGCAGTAAGGGTGTAATCGCTTGGCGAAATCTCATTGTACGCAAGTTCGAATCATCCTGTCCGCAGGAAGGTAATCTGCAGGGTGTCCTGGATTCCCATAAATAGGATACCAGAGTGTGGTGCGCGAGTTGCATCGGGCGATGAGCGGCGACCGTGGAATGAGATACTCCACTGGATTCGGAGGACCAATCTCAGTGGGAAGACTAAGAGTCGCCATCAGATGCTCGCGGCCAAACCGTCCTGAGTATTGCGAGGCTCACTATTATTGAAAGGACAGGTACTTAGACGGCGGATCGCTTTCGTGAGTTGCGTTGATTCCCCTCCAGACTCGTGCTGGAGCGATTCTGCGTGGTAGCCATCCGCACCCTGGACGAGGATGCTCAATTCCGTGCTGCCGGCTTCAACCCTAGGATGCCCAGCGACTGGGGCGAGAAAGATGCCCCGGCGCGCTACAGGGCGGAGGGAATTGAAATCATAGAGAGCCCGGTCGACGAGGTGTTCGGGTAGCGACGCTTCACGGGCGGGGTCGACGGGGGCCCATTGAATATGGATAGGACTTCTGATGGAGCACGCATCGAAATTCGACCTCTTCTCTCTCCCTCGGACTCAAATCAGCGTTCAGTTTGTCCGCGCGCTTTTGACACTCGATCACAGGTCCGCTGAAGAGTGGAACTAAGTCTGCCTTTCGGATTCTCTCGTCAGTCTGTTTATTGTACTTGGCCACTTCATATATTTCCGTTACCATTCTCACTTCCTTCTCGGTGACTTGACACCGGCCGATTGGTGTACGTTTCTTAATCCCATGATACATCCGTTCAAAGAATTACTCCCCGTAGCGGCTCTCCTCTTTGGTGTTCCGACGATTCTACTGCTTGTTTTGGTGTAGGTAATCAGGCACATCTATGGAGTCAACCAATAGGGTGTCGTCCTTGTTCGCTTCGCCGGTTATTTGATGCCTGGCCGTCACCAGAGTTTGTCCCGCGTAGGGTGCCGGTGAAGGTATAGGATTCACGCAAAACCTCCCCATTGCGTTGAACACAAAACAGTTAAGCAAAGTATCCCCAGCACTTTAGGCCCTTTTTCTGGCAAGAATGCGATTGCTGGTTGGCAACCCGTAACCGCAGGCGGATGGATAACTTGGGTAGCTGCTAGACCCGGGTGCATGGTTGCTACAAAATTCTAAAAAGAGGAGAATCAAGATGAGTTTACTTTCTAGAATCTTCGCACGAGCCGAAAGTTTCGGTAGGTCCTGATCGTAAGATCTATTGGGGCACAAAAAAAATATCACTGCTGTCGATAAGGAGTCTCAATGAAGCAGCTGCTTAGGGTTTTGTTGCCTATGGTGTTCCTGGTTTCGATGCTTGGCGCACAGAGCAAGCCATCCGTTTCCACCCCTGCAACTGGGCTGCCGCCGCTGATTGATCGCGAACTAATCTTCGGGAATCCGGAGATTACGGCGCCGCAGATTTCGCCTGACGGCAAGTACCTGGCGTTCATCAAGCCGTGGAAAGAGACGCGAAACATATGGGTGAAGAAAACAGAAGAACCATTCGCGAACGCGAAGCTGCTAACCACGGAAAAGAAGCGGCCCATTCCAAACTACTTTTGGAGCCGCGATGGGAAGTACATCCTATATATCAAGGACAACGACGGAGACGAAAACTTTAATGTGTATTCTGTTGATCCTGCGTCTGCGCCCGCTGCCGGAGCTGACGCACCACCTTCGCGAGACTTGACAGGTTTGAAGGGTGTGCGGGTGGCGCTATACAGCGTACCCAAGAACGACCCGGATGTCGTTTACATTGGCCTTAATGACCGCGACAAGGCCTGGCATGATCTTTACAAGCTGAAGCTTTCCACAGGCGAGCGAACTTTGGTTCGCAAGAACACGGAACGCATCGCGGCTTGGGTTTTTGATTTGACCGGTAAACTGCGGCTGGCCGAGCGGGTGACCGATAGAGGCGACCAGGAAATGTTGCGTGTAGATGCGGATGGATTCAAAACCGTATACACGTGCGGAGTCTTCGAGAGCTGCGGACCGGTGCGCTTCCACAAAGACGGCAAGCACGTGTATATGGAGACCAACAAGGGCGACGATGTGAACCTGGTTTCGCTGGTGCTGTTTGATCCCGACAGCGGAGAAGCGGAAATCGTGGAATCGGATCCTCTCAAACGAGTGGATTTTGGTTCGGCGATGTTCTCTGAGGTCACCGACGAGCTGGTATTGACTACCTACGAAGATGAGCGCATACGGCGGTACTTCAAAGACAAAGCGCTGGAAGCCGACTACAAGTGGTTGCAGGAAAAGCTGCCCGGAAGGGAAATAGCGTTGGGCTCGCGCAGCAGAAATGAGCGGCTGTGGCTGGTCAATGCAAATGGCGACACTGAACCGGGGGAAACGTATTTGTTTGACCGGACGGTGCACAAACTAACGAAGCAGTATCGGGTTCGCGAAACATTGCCTCGCGAACCTCTGGCGCAAATGAAAACGGTCCGCTACAAATCTTCGGATGGCTTAGAAGTACCGGCCTATTTGACATTGCCTAAGGGCGTGCCGGCGAAAGGACTTCCAACGCTGGTCGTACCTCACGGCGGACCGTGGGCCCGAGACATGTGGGGCTATAATTCGATCGCGCAATTTTTTGCCAACCGTGGTTATGCCGTACTTATGCCAAACTTCCGGGGATCGACCGGATATGGCAAAAAGTATCTGAACGCGGGGAACGGCGAGTGGGGCCGGAAAATGCAAGACGACATCACGTGGGGAGTAAAGTATCTGGTGGCGGAGGGTATTGCGGATCCCCAGCACGTCGGAATTCTGGGGGGCTCCTACGGGGGATATGCGACGCTCGCAGGAGTGGCATTCACGCCCGACCTTTACAGCGCTGCCGTGGATATTGTCGGGCCATCGAACCTGATCACGCTGCTGGAGGCAATTCCCCCGTACTGGGAGTCTGGGCGAAAGATTATGTACGCGCGTATGGCCGATCTCGGAACGGCTGAAGGCAAGGCGTGGATGAAGGAGCGCTCACCATTAACTTCGGCGGACAAGATCAAGACCCCGTTGCTGGTGGTCCAGGGCGCCAATGATCCGCGCGTAAATCGAGCCGAAGCCGAGCAAATTGTGATTGCACTACGGGACCGCGGATTTGCCGTGGAGTATCTGCTGGCTCCAGATGAGGGTCACGGCTTCGCCCGGCCGGTAAACAATATGGCGATGTTTATGGCGGCGGAGAAATTTTTGGCCAAACATCTCGGCGGACGCTACCAGGAGGGCGGGACGCCGGAGGTAACCGAGCGACTGAAGGAAATAACGGTTGATCCGAAGACCGTGGTGCTAGCAAAGAAGGTAGATGCAGCGAGAGTCGGAGCTCCCAAACCGGCTGTGGATCTGCAGCCTGGAACCTATAGATATCAGGCAAAGTTAGCGTTGGGTGGCCAAGAGGTGACCCTGAATATGTCGACAAGCATCAAGGAAGAAAACGGCACCTGGACAGCGACGGATACGATGGAGACGCCGATGGGGCAGGTAACCGACACGACGACTCTGGAGAAGGGTACGCTGACTTTGCAGAAGCGTAGTGTGCATCAGGGACTAGCGGCGATAAACATCAACGTGACTGGCAACCAGGCCACGGGCTCGATGACAATGAATGGCCAGGAGCACCCAATATCAGTGGACCTGGGAGGGCCATTATTTGCGGATGGTGCTGGTGGGCAGCAGGCGATTGGGTCATTACCGCTAGCGGAAGGTTACACGACTACATTCCGTAACCTGGATGTGCGGAAGCAGAAGGTGAAACTGATGCAATTGAAGGTTGCAGGAACGGAGAAAGTGACGGTACCTGCGGGCACGTTCGATACCTACAAGGTGCAGATTACATCTGCGGAGGGCGGCCCGGACAACGCGACAGTGTGGGTGGCCAAGGATTCCCGGAAGGCGGTGAAGATGTCCGCCGTATTGCCTGACAGGGGTGGGGCGACTATGACAGCGGAGCTGGCTCCCTAACGGTCATTGTATTTCGAGCGATTTTGGGCAGAGAAAAAATCAGCGCGAGTGCGCGGCCGAAATCGCAGCCCCCCATAGCGAGCAAAAGAACCACGCCAAGCAAGAGTCTTACCGTGAAACTCTGGGAGGTTGGTTAAAAGGACCAGAGAAAATCGTACCGCAGTCTCAACCACAGATTTGTTCAGCGGCTTCTCACTGAAGTTTCTGCAACAGTTCCGCTAGCAAATTCTGTGTGGGCGCCATACTTGCCGCCGCTTGTACGACCGAATCGAGGCTCTCTTTCTGAGGAGTCTAATCCACGACCGCAAATTGAGCTTGGCCGCATTAGATCATTCGAGCAATGATCTCCGCCGCACGTTCGACCGCCCCAGGCGGACCGAGCCGCGCCCGGGCCATCGCTAAACCCCGGCGCATCTCGTCGCGCGCGGCAGCGGAATCGAGCAGATGGGATACCTCAGAGGCCAAGCGCTGAGGTGTAAAATCCTTTTGGATGAGCTCCGGAACAACTTGCCGCCCAGCCACGAGGTTAACCATGGCAAAAAAAGGCGTTCGAACCAGAGGTTTTGCCACGAAAGCTGTTACGCGCGAAAGGCGATACACAACCACCATTGGCGTGTCAAGGAGTGCGGTTTCAATGGTGGCGGTGCCGCTGGAAACGACAGCGACGTCGGCAGCGGCTAGCGCGTCATAGGTGGCTCCTGCAACGATTTCGATCGCGACTTTCTTCGACAACGACGCCCCCCATTCGATCATGTCCATACCCGGCGCCGCGGCCACGACAAATTGAATCGGTCGCTCATGGTGAAGCAAGCGACACGCCTCGGCTAAGACCGGCAAGTGATGCCTGAGCTCGCCAGGCCGGCTGCCGGGAAGCAAAGTGACCAGCGGGATAGCATGGTCAAGATGATGCGCACGGAAGAATTCTTCGCGTGAAGCCCCTGCTTTGACCTCGCCAACCAGCGGATGCCCGATGAATTGCACCCGTACACCGGCATCACGATAAAATTCTTCCTCAAACGGAAAAATACAGAGGGCTTGTGCGAAGCGGCGGCGGACCAATCGAGCGCGCCAGGGGCGCCAGGCCCAAAACTGCGGGCATACAAAATAAACGTTGCGAATCCCTCGCCGACGCAGCTTACGCGCGAGACGCAGATGGAACCCAGGAAAATCCACAAGGACTGCAAGAGGCGGTTTGCGCCGCTCGGCTTCGAAGACCAGCCGACGCATGGCCCGGCGTAAGACGGGGAGTCGCTGAAACACTTCGCTGATGCCAACGACAGCAACTTCGGAATTATCAGCAACAAGTTCGACACCGGCCTCGTGCATATGCGTCCCGCCTAAACCAAACAAAGAAACGTTGGCGCGCTGTTGCAGAGCTTTGGCAAGACGCGCGGCGTACATGTCGCCGGAAACTTCGCCGGCAGAAACCAGGATTGGTGTAGGCGTCATGGAGAGTGGAGCAAAAAGAACAGTCCGCAAAACCTTGCGGGATCAGTCATGGGCAGGCAAAGGAGTAGCTGCAGCATCGGATGCTGGGGCCGACAACGGCGCGCGGAGTTCCTGGTCCTTATACTGTAGCTGATAGAGGCGGTAATAAATTCCTCGTTGCCCCAGCAGTTGCTGATGCGTGCCATGCTCGCGCAAACGACCCTTATGGAAAACCAGAATTCGGTGAGCGTGTTGAATGGTGCTCAGACGATGGGCAATCACCAGAGACGTGCGTCCACGAAGCAGACGATCAAGGGCCTCGCGAATGAGCAATTCGGTTTTTGTGTCCACACTGGAAGTTGCCTCGTCAAGTATGAGGAATGCCGGATTATGAGCGAGGGCACGAGCGAAGCTGATGAGCTGGCGCTGACCGACGGAAAAGGTCGCGCCGCGTTCGGTTACTTGGGTCTCCACGCCGGCCGATAATGAACCGACAAAAGTGCCGAGGCCAACTTCGTCGAGCGCGCGTTGTACCGTGGCGCGGTCGATTCCTTCGGTGCCAAGGCGCACGTTTGTTTCGAGCGAACCTGTAAACAAGAATGGGTCTTGCAACACAATGCCGAAATGCCGCCGTAGGTCCTGCAAGTTGAGTTTCCGAATGTCCACGCCATCGAGGAGAATTTCGCCGCGTTGGATATCGTAAAAGCGCAGAAGAAGCTGAATGACAGTCGTCTTGCCGGCGCCGGTGTGGCCGACGATAGCAAGAGTCTGCCCGGGCGCTACGTGAAAGGAGACGTCGCGGAGCACCCAGTCGGCGTCGGTTGGATTCTGACCGCCTCCGTAGGCGAACCACACGTTGCGGAATTCGATCTCACCGCGGGGTTTTGTCAATATGAGCTGCTCTGCCGGGGAACTGATGGTTATCCGCTCATCGAGTAGCCTGAAAATTCGTTCCGAGGCGGCCATTGCAGACTGCAAGACATTGAATTTTTCGCTGAGGTCCTGGATGGGCCGGAAAAACCGCTGCGCATATTGCATGAACGCGACCAAGATGCCCAGAGTTAAAGTCCCCGCAAGAATACGCAAGCCGCCGAACCAAAAAACCAGAGCAATCGCTGCGACGCTTAATAATTCGACAGTAGGATAGAAAAGGGCGAAATAAAGGATCGCGTCCTTGTAGGCGAGCATGTGATCGCGATTTCGCCGTGCGAATTCCTCCTGGGCCTTTGGCTCACGATTGAAGAGCTGTACAACGCTCATTCCGCTGATGTATTCCTGCAGGAAAGCGTTGATGCGCGCAATGGCGGTTCGAATGAGGCGGTTGGACTCACGCACGTATTTGCGGAAAAAATAAGTAACGATCAGGATGCAAGGCAGAGAGGCGAGCGCTGCCAGCGCCAATCGCCAATCAATACGCAACAGCACAGCGATCATCACGACCAGCAGAAAAAAGTCGTTGATCATGGTAACCACGCCTGCTGCAAACAAATCGTTGAGCGCATCCACGTCCGTGGTCACGCGAGTGACGAGCCGACCAACGGGATTTTGATCAAAATAGCGCATCGGCAAGCGCTGGAGATGAGAGAAAATTTCCGCGCGCATGTCGTACATGGTCTGCTGGCCGACGCGCTGCATCAGACGGATTTGTACGTATTGAACCGCAAAGCCCGCCAGCAACACTGCGAGATATACCAGGCTTACCCAGCCGACCCCTCGCCATGCCTCGCTTTTCACGATGTCGCCATGTAGAGCGGGCATAAAAAAGCGATCAATCGCTACCTGAAAAAGTGCCGGCGGCGCAAGTTCCAGCGGAGTCACCACAAGTGTGAGCAGCAGCGCGAAAATGACCCGCCACTTGTACGGGCGGAGATAGTGCAGGAGCCTCTTCAACAAGCGCGCGTCGTACGGCTTGCCAAGGGCCTCTTCGTCGTGGGGGTTGCTCATACGCGTTCGAGCTCTTCTTCGAGTAATTGCTTTTGATGAAGATCTGCGTAATAACCGCCGGCTGCGAGAAGTTCAGCGTGCGTTCCGCGCTCGATAATGCTCCCGTCGCGAAGGACCACAATCTGATCGGCGTTCTTTACAGTGGAGACGCGATGCGAAATCAGAATCGTAGTACGCTCGCGCATAACGTCTTTCAAACTCTGGAGAATCTTCTCTTCGGTATCGGTGTCCACGCTCGCCAGAGCGTCATCGAGGATCAAGATCCTTGGTTCCCGAATGATGGCCCGAGCAAGCGCGGTGCGTTGCTTTTGTCCGCCCGACAATGTTATGCCGCGCTCGCCGACCGGTGTGTCGTACCGATCAGGGAAATCCTCGATATCGGAGTCCAGGCTGGCGATTTGCGCGGCTTCGCGGATGCGCTCAGGATCAGAATCGTTCGTGCCGAAGGCGATGTTTCCCCCGACGGTTTCGCTGAACAAGTACGTGTCTTGCGGCACGTATCCGATGGCGCGTCGCAAGCGCTCAAGCGGCCACTCGCGAATCGGACGACCGTCTAGAAACAGCGTTCCCGGCGGCGCTTCCCACAACCGCGCGACCAGAGCTGCGAGCGTGGTCTTACCGCTGCCTGTCGGGCCAACGATAGCCAAGGTTGTGCCTGCAGGGACGCGAAGATTTATATCCTGCAAGATTGCCTCGCTTCCCATACCGCTGCCGCTGCCAGCGCTATGACTCCGTGAGGAGCCGTTTCCTGAAGCAGTGGGATAAGCAAATGTCAGGCGGCGAAATTCAATATCACCCGAGAGAGGAACGTCCGGCGGGACGCGAGCCTCGCGGTCGTTGATGGCCGGCTGGGCATGCAAGATATAACTGAGGCGGCCCATCGAAGCTGCGCCCCGCTGAAAAATGTTTGTGACCCAGCCGAGAGCGATCATCGGCCAGACCAGCATGCCCAGATAGGAATAAAACGCAATTAGCGCTCCGAGCGAAAGCTTCCCATTCAGTAGCAGGTGACCGCCTCGCCACAAAACAATCAAAAACGTCACGCCGATAAGGCCTTGTAGCGAAGGCATGAACATGCTCCAGGTTCGAATCAAAAGCATGTTGCGCGAAACATACAGGCGGTTGGGCGCATCGAAACTGCGGATTTCAGCATCTTCCTGGCCATAAGCGCGGACAACGCGCACGCCCGAAAGATTTTCCTGAACGCGTGCGGAAAGTGTGGCCAGCGCTGCCTGAATTTGTTCATACAGTTGGTGAATCACTTGACCAAAATAGCGTACGACAATGGCCACGATCGGCACCGGGATCAATACCCAGAAAGTGAGAGCCGGAGAAAGCTTGACCATCAACAGGATTGCCAGCAGCATGGTGGCCAAAGTAGTCGCACTGTACATGATGCCGGGACCAAGGACCATGCGCACTGCGTTCAGGTCGTTGGTGGTTCGCGACATCAGCTCGCCGGTGCGATTGCGGACGTAGAACTCCGGCTCGAGCAACACCAGCCGCGACAGCAAATCGTTTCGGATATCGTACTCGATGTCGCGCGAAACGCCGATCAGCGTCCAGCGCGTCCAGAATGAGAATGCCCCCTTGATGGCTACGAGGCCCACCAGCACCAGGCAATAGATCGCAAGGGTATGCCTGCTGTGGGGTTGATAAAAAGGAACAAGGCGGCTAAACGAAAACCCGGAGCCGGCAACCGCCACTGCTGGGTGGCCGAGAGATCCTTGGGCGGTGAGAGGTTGAGGGCTACCGGCGAGTGAGTCCGTAATAATGCCGGTCGCAAGGGGAATGAGATTGCCAACGATACTCATCACCGCCAGAGCAGCGAGACCCAGCGCGACGCCGCCTTTATAGCGCAGCAGATATGGTCGGAGAGAAGCGAGGTTTTTCCAAGACGAGACCGGTTGGCCCGGCTTGTTTCCTTTGGTGCTGTGCGCTGCAGTGCTCATCTCAAGTGCGAGGGAAGCGTCTCCAGCGCCGGCACTTCGTTGAGAAAATGCTGATAAGTGCGGTCCAGCGACTGATACCGCTTGGTCGCAGGATTCCAGCGCACTCCGATCGGAGAAACATGCGCGCCACCGGTGGCCGGTTGCAGAGGTATGAAGTAAAGTTGTAAGCCTTTTTCGGTGTCTTGCTCATACTGCAAGCGCCAACCACTGACGGGAACGAGAGGAGTAAGTCCAAGAAAACCCTTCGGATTCTTCAAGTGCTCATCGCAGCGCAGCACTTCTTTCCATTTACCCTGGTCATTTTCAGCTACTACCAGGCGCGTAAAGAGAATTCCCGGCGCAACTCCTGGCGGAGTTTTCGGCAGACGATTGATGGTCACGAGCTGCTGCTTCCCTGTTTTCGCCAGATCGCCGAAAATCAGCACTTCCGCATCAGAGCCAAGTAACGTCTTGGCCACTTCGGTTACGTCCGCTGGAATCTCTGGCGCAGCTGATTTCGCCGGGGCTTCTACAGTCTTGGGCGGCGGTTGGGAACAGCCACATAGGCAGATTGCACAAAACACCAGCATCAACGCCACAAGTACCCGCATTGATTCTCCAGGAATCAGTCCTACTGCTCCAAGCGCGTGGACTCGGTCGCGGTTACGATATCATCCAGCCGCCGCTTAAAATCCTCTTCACCTTCGGACCACAGCAGCACACGTTCGACGGGAAGCGCTTCTTCGATCACGTTCACCCAATTCATCAACCGTTGGATGTTCTCTCGAGTCTTTTCGTGATACTGGCGCAAATTCTCTTTGCGAGACATTGCCGCGATAAACGAGGCCTCGAGCGGATGCTCGGTGGGGACGACGGCAGCAGTTTGCGAGCCGAGCAGTCCCGCGTGGCCCGTAAACAGGTGCTCGAAGCCGATGCCGACTTCGAAATGGCCCATTTCAGCGGTGACTCCGGAGTCGAATTCCAGACCGAAGCACGAAATCTGCAGCTCTTGAGGCCGCTTTTGCCAGCGGCCTAAAGCGTTGTCGTACACCCAAAGGTCCCAGAAGGCCTGCGCAAAGTATGCGGTGTCTGCGTGGCGGTGGTCGCGGGCGCGGGCCACGACTGCTGAGGCATCCAGCGGCTGGCTGCGCATGTCCCATTCCGCAAGGGGAGTCTCCGCCATGTCCACAGCTTGAATAGTAAGTGAGAGAATTCCAGGCTTTTCGGCGGCGAAGGGAATTGTGCTCAGAAGCTTTTCAAATTGCTCGAGCATTATGGCTTCGCCATAGCCGCGGGTCCATATCCGGAGGTAGGCTCGATTGGCCATGACCCATCATTATACAGGTTCTTGCCATTCACTGAACCCCAGCGTCAGGCGTGCGGGAATCAATTTTTGGGGGGAGCCGGGCTGTATTTTTCGGGGACGAATGTCTGAGACGCCAGACTCGAGGCGATTTCCTGCAGGCGGAGACGAAGGGTTTCACCCACGCCGGCAAACACCTGCGAGCAAGTATCGCGGAGGCGTTCCTCAGCCGACTTGGCAACACCTGCGACTAAGTCCTGCGACTGCCGGTCGAGCGTCGTCACGGTAGCCACAATCCAAGAGTTAGAGACGTTTTCCAGGCGCTGCTTGTAATTGTCCACAGACTCATTGCCGAGCCGCTCGTACTTCTCATGGATTCGCTGATTGTGCTGCTCAGTGATATCCCGCAAGGTTTGCATCGCAGGCTCGAGCTGCTTTTCAAGTCGCTGCCCCGCGTGGACCAGGCCATTTTCAATCGCGGCGGTCATTCGCTGTTGGAAATCATTGAAATACGCGTTTTCCTGGGCGCGAAGGCTTGCCTGAATTTGCTCGGCTTCCGCTTGTATCTGTGCTCGAGATTCGACGCTTGTCTTTTCAAGCGACTGTTGGAAGCTGTCTAGCTCGCCATGCGCTCCGCGCTGGATTTCATCCGTAAACGCAGCCAGGGTAGTGTCCGCTACTTCCGAAAATAAACCCCGTGCGTGCTCGAATGTTTCTTTTACGGACTCATCCATCTGCGTCTGGCTGTGCTCGACATAGCTGCGACTGTAGTGATCCAACTCCGCAGCGAATAATCCCGAAAGTTCGCCGGCCTTCTCACGCAGTGCAGCGCTGGCCTCTTCAATCCTCTTTTCGAATGCGGTCTGGGCCAGCGATTCCGCGCGTTTCTGGTGCCATTCCGCGGTCTTAAACAGAGAATCCGCTGCCGCGGCGTGAACTTCGCCGGCACGCTTCTCGAGCTCCGCAAGCCAGGTACCCTGCATCGTTTTCACTCTTTGCTCGAACTCGGTCTCGACTGCTGTCAATTCTTCGTTAAGCCTCGCAACGGCGCGAGTCTTGGACTGCTCGGAAATTCGCTCCAGATGCTCCTGATGAACCCGCAACAAATCTCCGGGCACCTTTTCCGCGGCCGCAAGCTTGCCAAGAATTTCCGCCGCGCGTTGCAGCTGCGAAGCAATCCGGGTGTCGAATTCTGAAGCCGCGTGTTCAACTGATTCTCTCTGGGCGGTTTCGAATACAGGCTGGATCCGCCGGCTGATGCCCGCGATTACGTCTTCGGTATGCTGGGCAAACTTTTCAGTTTCCGTGGACACAAGAGTATGGAGTCGAGATTGCGTCTGCTCCAATGCAGAATCGCTCAGCCTCTCCAGGCCTGCAGCAAATTGTTGTCCTTGGTTGATCGCCTGTTGCATTTCAGCCAGTGAAGAGAAGGCCCGTGCGGTCTCTTTCTCGAAGTCAGTTCGGAGTGCGGCCAGGTCTCGCTCGGCACTGCGCAGGGCTGACTCGCCCATCGCTTCAATGGCGCTGCGGATTTGCTCGGCGCGTGTGCTCCACTGATGTTCTAGTTGGTCGGCGGAAGCTTGCCCGCGCTGCTCAATGTGCTCAGCGGCGCGGTTCGCAGCCGCCTCCATGGAAGTCTCGATTGTTTGTTCCCAACGCGAGCCTGCCAGCGCAAGATCGGCCTCTAACCGCACGCGCCAGTTATCGGCGGCGTCCGCCGTGACCGCGCTGAGCTGTTCGTGCAAGCGTAGCTCGGCCGTGGCCAGCTCTTGCTGGCGGGTAAGGGATTTGTCGAGTTGCTCGCCTGCGGATTGTTCCGAGCGCTCGTGCGCTGCTTCCACATGCCTTTCAGATTCGGCTTCGAGGCGCTGCAAGCTGGCTTGCAATTTCTCGAGACATGCGCCGGTCTCGCGGCTAAGTTGCTCGATGGTTCGGTGAGCGGCCTGCAAAGCGGACTGCAACTTCTCGTCAAAAGCCGCGAAGCGTGCTGATCCAGCCTTGGACAATTCTTCAGAAAGCTGCTGCGCGGCCTGTTCTATTTGCGGCGCAAGGGCGTTTGGGAGCTCAGTACGCAATGCGCCGAACGCGGCAGCCCGAGCTTCGTTAACCTTTGCAGCGGCCGCTTCCGCACCGTGCTCCGCAGCCTGAGTTGCGGCTGCTCGCACGGCGTTCTCGGCTTCCTTAATCTGTACTTGTAGGTTCTCGAGCAGCGAGCTGCTCTCGGCGGCCACCGCCTGGGTGACAGCTTCGCGCGCAGCAGCCTGAAGCTTTTGGTGCGCCTCGGCCATCAAGCGGTTCATTTCCCGCGCCAATTTAACGGGGTCTTGTGACGCTTCCTGGGGCGCGGAGACTGGCGGCACTACGTGCAAGCTATCATCGGAAAATGGTTCTGCGAGCGGTGAGGTGTCCCCCGAGGCGTCGGATTCGCTGTCATGGGCAACTGCGCCTGGTGCATCTGCCTTGGCATCCGGGGGCGGAAACCAATCCTCTGGAGGAAACGCAATACCCCAGAAGTTGCCTGGGGTTTCAAGCTCGACTGCGATTTGAAAGAGCTGGCGAACTGTGCGCGGACGCTGAATCCAGGTGACTTTGCCTCGCAGGGAGCGCGGCCGGTGCCCAGGCTCGGGGTCGGGAATCTCGAGCGTCACCCACATATTCTTCAGCACGTAATGCTTGGATTGGTAGCGAGCGCCGTGACAATTAATGATTAAAGTCGAAGTGCGTTCCTGGAAGGGGCGGCCTAGTGCATCGACACCCGTCACTGCGAGCGGTACAGCCTGCACAATTCTCGTGCTCCGGCGCTTCTTCAGCTCCGGGTGCATCGTTACTGCGGTTTCCGGGCCGTTCACACGTTTCTTATGGGCAATTTTTCTGCCATCCTTCCGCCCCTATTTCCCGCTAATAAGCGGCAATTTTGGCGCTCAATTGTACGCAAATTCTAACAAACTCACTATTTCTTTCGCTAAGTAGCACTGGATTTCCTATACCAGCCGGTCAGCAAATTCCAGACCTCTTTTGCGACCCAGATCGGGCCCACCAGAAAGTAGATTGGTCCTTGGAAAAAGGCGGGGCGATTGCCTTCGATCCTATGTCCCAAAAACAGCAGAATCCACCCACCTGCGAACAGACTCATTCCAGTTCGCCACATCCCGAGCAGAGGCAGGATAGTTCCCGCAAAGATGATGGGGATCCCCAGAACGTGCAAAAACTTGTTCCAGGCACTGTTATGTTCGTGATGATATTGAACTAGAAACCGCTCGATTCCAGGCAGGTTGCACCTCCGGAGGAATCGCCGAGAGGACCACCACAATGTACACTGATTTGAGGGAAGTGGCTAGAGTTCCCGGCGGCCTTCCATGGCCTTAAACATTGTGACCTCGTCGGCGTATTCGAGATCCGAGCCGACCGGGATCCCCACACCGATACGGGTCACTCGCACACCGAGTGGCTTTAGAAGCTTCGAAAGGTACACCGCCGTCGCTTCGCCTTCGGCTGTGGGGTTGGTGGCCATGATAATTTCTTCCACTCCTCCGTTTTTGAGCCGGTCAATGAGACTCTTGATCTTGAGTTGGTCCGGTCCGATGCCCTGCAAAGGAGAGAGCGCGCCGCCCAGAACATGGTATAGCCCGCCGTATTGGCGCGTCTTTTCAATGGCCATAATGTTGTTGGCTTCTTCGACGACGCAAATCGTTTTCGGACTGCGTGTTGCGTTCGTACAGTAAAAGCAGGGGTCATCATCGGTGATGTTGTTGCACACCGAGCATTCGCGAATACCTTGCTTTGCGTTGCGGATTGCATCTGCCAGGGCCAACGCTTGTTCGGGCTTGGTTCGCAACAGGTGGAATGCCAGCCGCTGTGCCGTCTTCTGTCCGATGCCGGGCAGATGTTTCAGCTCGTCAATCAGGCGCGCAATCGGTTCCGCAAAATCAGGCATGGGAAGCCGGCAAAGACCAATGATGATTCGTACGGCAACGAATGGGACTAAATACATACGCTTCCCGGAAGGGAAGCGCCGCATGAAAAGAAATCACGAGGGATCCTGTCAGAAAAGCCCTGGAATCTTCAAACCTGCCAGACCTGGCAATCCGCTGGTGAGACTCTTCATCTGATTGGCGAGTTCTTCATCCACGCGACGCGAGGCATCATTGACTGCGGCCCGTATCAAGTCCTGTAGCATCTCTTGGTCTTTATTGGCGAAGACTTCCGGCTCGATACGCAGCTCGGTCACTTGTTTCTGACCATTCATTTTTACGGTGACCATTCCGGCTCCCGACGTAGCCTCCACATGCACGGCCTCGACCTGCTGTTGCAGGTTTTCCTGCAGTTGCCGGAACCGAGCGAGCATTTGCTGCAGTGCGTTGACTTCCATGGCTAATCCTCTTGCCGCCGCTTAATCTCTGAAAGTCTGCCTCCGAATCGCTGGAGCATTGCTCGTACGATCGGGTCTTGCTCAAACTGTGCGCGTAATTCCGCTGCACCTGCATCCACGCGTCCAGCCGCGCGAGGTGCTTGAACGGTTTCAAGTTTAACACAGACGCGCAGCGGCTGACCGACCACTTTGCTAGTGATGGTGCGCAACTTCTCCATAGGGTCACGTGCCTGCAAGAGTTCCGCCAGGGCGCGTCTCTCGGTCGGAAAATACAAACGCATCTCGCCGCCCTCAAGCTCCCACCGGCAGACGTGTTCGACAAGTTCGCCTAGAAATTTTTGCTGACCGAGAATTGCCGACTTGATTGCCTCGACCTGCGCGGCTTCGATGCCGTCAAATTGCTGGACGCATCGCGCAATTACGCTGGTCGAAGCTGAGCTGGCTGGCGCAGCGATTGGCGCGGCGGGGCGCGCAACCGGATGGTTCGCAGCGGTTGCGCGAGAGACCAATGTATCTGCCTTTGCGACTGGCATGCCGGACGCCGGCCCCCCGGCTGCTGCGCCCATCGCAGTTTTACCGCTCGCGGACGGGAATGATGCGACCCCGGGGGTGCCGTGCGTGGTGCTTTGCATGGGTGCGCGCTGCTCCGCCGCGCTGCTCGCTTTCACCGACGACGCCCTGGCATTCGCTGCGGCGGACCCACCAGATGTTAACTCCGCAAGAACTTCTTCGAGAGGTGCAAGCCTCGCTGCATTGACCAGTCGCAATAAACCCATTTCGAGATGCAGCCGCGGATCCGGTTTGCGCCTCAAGTCATCATCGGTTGTCAGCAAAATTTGGAAAAATCGAGTCAGATCTTCTTCACTAAACATTGCCGCGGCTTTGGCAAGTTTGGGGCGGTGCTCGGGAATTGCTGCTATTAACTCGGAGTCCGCGCCGCTCACGCGCGCCACCAGCAAATCCCGAAAATAGCGGATGGCCTCGCGGCAGAAGTGCTGCAGGTTCCGTCCTTCGGCCAGAAGTGCGTGCACCAGATTCAAAACACCTTCGGCTGACCCTGCTCCGACCGCAGTCACAAGCCGGTCGAGTGCCTCCTCCGGCACCACACCAAGAAGTTCGCGCACCTGCGCATCCCCAAGTGTTTCGCCGCAATACGCTCGCGCCTGTTCGAGTAACGATAGCGCGTCGCGCAGGCTCCCCTCAGCGGCACGCGACATGACGGCCAAAGCTCCAGCCTCCGCTTGCAGACCTTCCTTCCCCACGATTTCGCCGAGCCGCTCGGTGATCTCGCCAAACGACAGCGCGCGAAAGTGGAAATGCTGCGAGCGGGACCGAATTGTGTCGGCGAGGTTATCTGGCTCGGTGGTGGCCATAACGAAAACGACGTTGTCAGGAGGTTCTTCCAAGGTTTTCAGCAAGGCATTGGAGGCCTCGGAAGTGAGCATATGGGCTTCATCGAGGATTACTACTTTTTTGCGCGACGCTGCCGGTGCGTAACGCACCATTTCGCGCAGCTCGCGGATCTGGTCAATGCCGCGATTTGAGGCTGCATCAATTTCAATCACGTCGAGCGAAGTCCCTGCGCTGATCTCGCGGCAAGAGTCGCATTCGTTGCAAACGTCCGCGGTCGGACCTTTCGCGCAATTCAGCGCTTTCGCGAGAATTCTTGCCGCCGTGGTTTTCCCGACTCCACGCGCGCCCGAAAAAATATACGCATGCGCGACCCGATTCTGCCGGATGGCGTTGCTAAGCGTTTCGGTTACGTGTTGCTGGCCGACGATTTCGCGGAAACTCTGCGGTCGATACTTGCGGGCGATTACCTGATAGCTCATGTTCCCTTCAGACTGTATTCCCGTTCCGCATCTGCGGACAATGAGAGGAACTTCGGGATCTCCGCGGCACACAAGGCGTTCCCACTACCGTTGCTCCCTTCCGGGCCTGGCGGGGTTTGCGGGACCTCGTTGCACAGAGCCCGAAGTTCCACGCATTGGCAGTTGCAAGAATGTCTCTGCATTTTTGAGTTTAGCATAGCCTGCTGTGGATTTTTTCTAGATTTGCAGAGGCGCGCGGGGAGCGCAACCGTGTAAATGAAACTTTTTCGGATTACTTCTTGGGGATCGGTCCGCAGTCCCGAGAAGTTTTCGTTCGACTGGAGGCCGAAATCGCCACAATCGTCCCGCTGGGGCGATTGACGTGGACACAGGTGCTTGGTAGTTGTTGCTTGGAAGATGAATTTGTGCCCACAGTCCTCTTTTCTCTCGCAGAGGCGAAAAAATTGAGGTACTCTTTGTCCGGGTGCACTTCCTCCGCATCCAGGGTGGTGGCGCTTCGCACGCGCCCTACCCTCCGCGGCGCCAGCGGACGTTCCAAAAAAATTTTGGAGCAGCTCCACGTCACGGGGCACGCCTGCACTCCCGCAGGCAAGGAGGAACCATGAAACTCAGAAAGATAGTTGTCCTGCTAGGAATAGGTTTGTGCCTGCCCCTAGCTTCTCCGTTGGTTACCCGCGCGCAAAACACGCAGGTTTTGAAGGGCACGCCAATTCGGCTGACTCTTCTCAACAGTTTGAGTACCGCTGCTTCACGCGATGGCGATCCCTTCGCCGCCGTCGTTTCCGAGCCGGTTTACTATGGCGGACGGCTTATCCTTCCAGCGGGCACGAAAGTGAATGGTCAAGTCGGTTCGGTAGTCCATCCGCGGCGTTTCCCGGTATTTCGCGGCCAAGCCTATCTCAACCTCACCTTCCGCTCGATTGAAGTCGACAGTCGGCTCATTCCAGTCCAGATGAGCATTCTCACACTAGAGAACCCATCCGGGCGGGCCGCCAGTCGACGTAAAGATGTCAAGGTTGTGGAAGGTCAGGTGGTTGAGGCCAAGCGTGACATTAAAGGGGACGTGGTGGCAGCTACAATCGGAACCGGCGGGGGCACACTGATAGGTGCAATCTTCAGCCATGCTGCTCGCGGTTTCGGAATTGGCGCAGCCGGAAGCGCAGTTTACGTTGTCGCTCGCAAAGGCAAGGACGTCGAGCTTCCGTCTCAAACCATCATGTCGGTCCGGCTGGACAATACCTTAAGCCTGCCGATTGCTGGCAGTGCCGCCTACAACTCAGACGAAGCCCACTAACCGGCGGCGGAGTAAGCGAAGCTAGGTCGAGATGCTGGGAGAATTTGACTAGCGGACTCGCCATGATCCCGCCGTATTGTGACGGGCACGAAACAACCGTGATTATGCCGCGGTCGCTCCGGCCGTTTGCGGAGCGTCGTGTTTCAGATACCGGTACAGACTAGTGCGGCCGATGCCGAGAATTTTCGAGGCGCGGACGCGGTTCCCTTCGCACATCTGCAGTACACGCTCGATGTGCACGCGTCGCACGTCGTCAAGCGTCACCGGCCGCCAGTTTTCGCCGGCGCCCGCTGTGTGCGCGGCGGGTCTTTGCATGTGCTCCGGCAAATCGCATACATCGATAAAATCATTCATCGTGGTGATGCAGGCGCTCGAGATCACATTCTCCAGCTCGCGCACGTTGCCCGGCCAATTATGTTGCAACAGCACGGTTTGGGTCCGCCGCGTTAACCCCTTAATCATTTTTCCGTAGGCATGATTGTATTTTTTCAGCAGAAATTGCACCAGTAGCGGAATGTCCTCGAGCCGCTCGGTGAGCGACGGCACACGAATCTGAATTGAATTTAAACGATAGAACAAATCCTCGCGAAATCGCCCGGCCAAAACCTCTGCGCGCAAGTCTCGATTCGTCGCCGCGATTAAACGCACCTCAACCTTTCGTGTCTCAGGAGAGCCCACGCGCTGGATTTCGCGGTTTTGAATCACGCGCAACAGCTTCGACTGCATCGGCATGGACATCTCGGCCACTTCATCAAGAAACACCGTGCCTCCGTTGGCGTATTCAAATAGCCCGGGACGCGTATCGGTGGCGCCGGTGAAAGCTCCGCGAATGTGGCCAAAGAGCTGGCTTTCCAGCAATGTATCCACTAGCGCAGAACAGTTGCATACGGCCAGCCGGTGATGGCTTACCGGGCTCTGTTGGTGAATTGCATGGGCCACTAATTCCTTGCCAACCCCGGTCGGACCGATCAGCAGGACGTTGGAATAATGCCGCGCCACTTTCCGCGCCTGATCGAAAACCTCCAGCATTGCCGGGCTTTTGCCCACGATTCCGTGAAATTCCAGGTCCTTCAGCAGCTCTTCCTCGAGGTTGCGAATCCGCCGGCGCTGGTCGTACATCGCGGCTAATTCGTCCAGCGTGCGCTTCAGACGAGCATTCTGAAGCGGCTTTGACACACAATCATAGGCGCCGTGCTTGATCGCCTCGATGGCAATTTCGATGGAGTTGCAACTGGTTGCGAGAATGATGTGCACACCCGGATCAACTTTCAGCGCCTCAGCCAGGAATACCATGCCCTCCATGGAGGGCATCTTCATGTCACAAATGACCACGCGGCAGCGTGCGGCTCGTATCTGATCGAGAGCCTCCTGCGGGTCAGTCGTACCGAAGGCGTGGTAGCCCATGTTCTCAATCGTTTGGCTCAAGCTATCGACGACAGATCTGTCGCTATCAACGATGCAAGCGGTCAATGAATCTCGAGCTGCACCCATCGCGACGGCCTTGGTAAGCAAGGTACTCATGCCACTTGCACGGGCACGGGGTGTGCCAATCGGTAGTGGTCTTGAAAAAAAGCTTACAAACTTTGTGTGAATCGAATAACAAGCTTTGATTCATTGAATTACGCGTTTGGCGGCGAAGTTCCTAAATAAGCAGATGGGCCGACAGCGAAGGCCGTTGGTCATGAATATCAAAAACCAAAACGGGACACAGTTTCGTTTCGGGTCGTTTTTGTGGGATCGAGTTTAGGCAAGTGAGCTGAGGAGGACCACAGACCGCGGCGCCACGAACGTAAGAAAAACCTTAACGAACGAATCAGTGTCTAGTTCTGAGCACTGGAGGCGCATACCGCCATGAGCGAAACAAACTCTTCTGAAGGCAGTTCATACCACTGATAGTCCATGGAATGGACCTCTGTGGCAGGATTTCTGGGATGCTCTAGCAAGCACATTGTCTCATCGCCGGAAGTGCTAAATAGTTCTTCCGCCGTGGCTTCGCGATCGACAGAATATAGTGACGTTTTCACTAAAAACTCCCTCGTGGATGGAGTTGAATCAAGCTGTACTCATAGGGCCGAGAATCGTTTGACCCGGAAGAACCCCGCACTTGATACGCCACCGGACAAACATGCGCTTGCGTGCTGGTTTGCAAAAGCCGTACGAAAATTACAGCCGCGTCCCGCAAGAGATGCCGAAGGCGAACCCGCTTGTTTTCTCTTCCGCTCCATTCCAAATCTGTTTTCTCCACAAAAAAGGCCTCGTTTTCATCCCAGCCAGATACCTCAATGCGATACTTGGTGACGACCGGTAGCTGGGTGCTGGTTTCCACTCATGTCCCCCGACTCTTCTATTGCAGGCAGTGTTCCAGTGCGGTCGGAAAAATAAGTGTTAAAAACAAAGACCTTAGCAGCGCGAGGGACGGTTTGAAGCCAGATAGGACGAGCAGAAATAATACAGGTGTGCGTTTTTGAAACACGGTGCCGGTTTCTTGACACAGGGAAGTACTAGTGTAGGCCGTAGCTGGCCGTGGGATACAGGACGTTGATAGCCAGCAGGAAGATCGTGCTAAAAATCTTGCCGAACACAAGCCACGCGATCATGAGTCCGACAAAGGCATAACTGCCTTCACTGAGCCAGTCCAGGTACTTCAGAGCCGTTTTCTCGTCCATGAACAAAGTAATTCCGGTACTGCCATCCAAAGGAGGTACGGGCAGCAGGTTGAACGTCCCTAATAAAAGGTTCAGCACAAAGAGAATACTCAAAAATGTTGCGGCAAACTCCGCTGAGCTTCCCGGGACCGTCGCTTGAGTTACGTGATCAAACGAAACAGTTCCGGGGACCTGAAACTGTCCCATGGCCATGCCCACTCGTATGGCCAATGCGGCAAACAACATTAACGTAAAATTCGCGGCTGGCCCGGCGAAGGCCATCCATGCGGCACGCCGGTAATGCCGACGCTGCCAATAAGGGTCAAACGGTGCACTCGCCCAGCCCATCATCCAGCTTCCTTTGGTCAATATGAATGACAACAGCGGCATTCCAATCATCCCGAACGGCGAACGTTGAATGTGCGGCACAGGGTTCAGGGTCACCTGCCCGCCATGAAACGCAGTCAGGTCCCCACCCCATTTTGCCGCCAACGCGTGAGAAGCCTCATGGCAAGTCGTGGACAGCAAAAAAACGATGTACCAGATAAATCCCAAGGCGATTACGTTAGGTTCAAAGCTCGGCATCGCGGTGACAGACTATTGGGTCACGGGGGTACTTGCAAGCGTCATCTACAATCACTCGCGATTGCAGGCGCCAACTGAAGTAGGTCCTTACGCCAAAAACCGACCGCTAGCAGGATCTTAGTGTTGACGTTTGTTGACGCGCCAATGTTTCGGGAATACACTCTGCGGCACTTTGTTCCAACCCCCGAAACGAGGACAGGCCCCGAATGATTTTCAATTCACGTTCCCAACGTTATTTTCTGACGACCTTTTGGGCGTTAACCTTTCTCGTCATTTGCGTGTCTCGCGCCCAGGCTCAAGGCGCATTCAATGTTTTGACTCGAAATTATAATAATCAACGCACGGGCGCCAACCTTTCCGAAACAATCCTCAATCAATCCAATGTCAATTCGACTCAGTTTGGAAAGCTTTTCATGCTGCCCGTAGACGATCAAATCTTCGCCGGGATTCTTTACGCATCGGATGTTGCCATTGCCGGCTCCAAGCACAACGTAATCTTTGTCGCCACGGTGAACAACAGTGTGTACGCTTTCAATGCCGATACCTTGGGCAATCCACTCTGGTATCGAAATTTCAACGGTTTCGGCAGGCCGTCGCGTAACACCGAACTGGGGCAGTCCTGTCGAAACTATGCCGACTTTATCGGCAATATCGGTATCGTCGGCACGCCGGTGATTGATGGGACGAGCAGAACCATGTATTTCGTCACTCGCACGGTCGAAGGTGACGGCACGGTACAACGTTTGCGCGCAGTTGATATCGCGACAGGCGATGAGCGGGCGAACAGCCCGCAAGTGATCGAGGTGTCGGTAGCGGGCACCGGAGACGGCTCGGTTGACTCGGTTATCTCATTCAATCCGGTAACGGCTAACCAGCGCTCGGCTTTAGTTTTTTCCAAGGGAGTCGTATACATCGCCTGGGCTTCCTTTTGCGACACTCGCCCGTATCACGGGTGGATAGTGTCCTTTGATGCCACCTCGCTCGCGCAACTGGGGAGAGTCAGTACAACTCCTAACGGAACTATGGGGGGCATCTGGATGTCCGGCGCAGGAGCCGCGCTTGATCGCGACGGGAATTTATACTTCGCTACTGGGAATGGTACCTATGATGGCGTCACCGAATTCGGCGAGACCCTGATGAAGCGTGCTCCGAGGTCCCTCAGCCTGGTGGATTTTTTTGCGCCTTCGAATTTCAACACCCTAAATGAATTCGATCTCGATTTTGGCTCACAGGGACCCATGATCCTGCCCGGAACGAGTCTTCTCGTCATCGGCGGCAAGGAAGGGAAAATGTACCTTCTCGATGCCAATAATCTGGGGCGCGAGGTCACCGGCGATATTCAGATCCCTCAGGCCATTCAAGCCACAGACTCCACCATTCGTCCGAGTTCGTCTCATCACATGCACAACGCCAACGCCACCTGGAAGAGTCCCCAGGGGGTAAACGTCTATGTTTGGGGTGAGAATGATTACCTGCGCGCCTATCGCTTGAATCCTCACACTCGCAAATTAACCCTGCCTCCGTTTGCGACCGCGTCGATCTTGCCCCCTATGGGCATGCCCGGCGGCATGCTGGCGATATCCGCCAAAGGGTCTCAGCCACGAACCGGTATTATCTGGGCGACAATACCGCGGGCTGGCGATGCCAATCAGGCGCTGGTCCCCGGCAGTCTCTACGCATATAACGCGGAGACCCTCGCCCTGCTATGGTCCAGCACGGCCCCCGGAGACGATTCGCTGAACTTTGCCAAGGGCAGCCCCCCGGTTGTGGTCAATGGAAAAGTGTACGTCCCCACGATCTCGAAGTTTGTGTGTGTTTACGGCTTAAAAACCGCGCCGCCCATTCTCCAGAACCTCGCTGCAAACCGTCCGGCAACGGGCAGCGCCCCCTGTGACCCCAGCCAAACCCCAGATAAAGCGTTTAACGGGAGCGCCAGCCAGGGCCCTGATGACAAGTGGTGCTCGGCAGCCGAAAATCCCTTTCTGCAGGTAGACTTAGGTTCGAATGTCAGCATCAACCGCTTCGTGATTGAGCACGCTGCCGCAGGCGGCGACGATCTTCTTTTGAATACCCGCGGCTTTGACATCCAGGTTAGCTCCGACGGCACAAATTTTGACACCGTAGAGAACGTTGTCGGCAACATTCAAAGTATCACCACGCATGACATCCCCCCAATCACCGCGCGGTACGTCCGATTGAACATAATCGCGCCTACGCAAATCGGTCTTAACACCGCGAATATATTCGACTTTCAGGTTTTCAGAGTTCCGACCAGCCCAGTCACAGAAATTCGAGAACCAGCCAAAGCTGGTTCGCAACCGATCCGTGCGGGAGGGGGCCCCAGTGCACCGCTGAGCGTGAGCGGATTACCCTCAGTGGCTGAAAAAACCGCTACCGCGCCGGGCACGGAACGAACGCAACCAAAGCCGGGAACTGGGCCCCTGATTCCAGCGCCACCCGATGTGAACGCGCCCCCTGCCGACGCGCCATTGACAGAGTCGGGAGTCGCGACGAAAGTCCTCAAGCCCGGGACCGGCATCGAACACCCGGCCGGGAATGACTGCGCAGTTCTTGCGTTTACCGCATGGAAGAGAGATGGGACGCTATTCGCCACTTCAAAGTCCATGGGTGACTCCGCAGTTCAATGCCTTAGCACTGCGATTGTGGGAGTGGCCGAAACTCTTAAACGAATGGTGGTAGGCGAGAAACGTCGCATTTGGGTTCCGGCAGAACTCAGCTACGTCGAAGGACATCAACACACGCAAAAAAGACCGGAAGACGAGAAACCACCTGACCTCGATTTAACTTTCGATTTAGAACTTGTAAGCATCATGAAAGCTCCAGTCACGCCAACGGATCTTACAGCCGCTCCGATAGATGCCGTCAAAACGCCTTCCGGGTTAGCTTACAAAGTCTTAGTACGTGGAACCGGCACCGAACATCCATCGGTAAAGAGCCATGCCAAGCTTCACTTTTCCGGTTGGACAAGTACTGGTAAGTTGATCGAGACCACGGTCACGTCCGGGCATCCTGCAGTCGTTTTTGTCAGCACTACGCCGGTTGCATGGCGCGAAATCTTGCCCCTGATGGTCGCCGGAGGCAAAGTACGTGTGTGGATACCCTCAGAGCTTGCGTTCGGTGAGAAACCTGCCAACAGGCACAATCCGCCAGGAAGCTTAGTTTATGAATTCGAGCTGCTGGAGCTGCAGTAAATTCCTCTGTGGCTTCGTGCTCGAGTGATGCTAACTCGGAGTAAGCTTGGGCTTCGGGGGGAGTTGTGTTGCCACTCTCGGGCATTCCGAGTGGGCGACGATACGCCCGGAACCGTGTTGGCAGTCGGCAACAGGCCCACAGCAAATGGCTGTCTGGCCCTATCGACGGGATGCGCGCTCATCCGAAGTTGGGCAGTACCGAGCAGAAAGGTCCACACTGCGCTACCACCGCTCAAGCGGGCGGCGCGGGGCATGACACGGAGTCACAACTTCTGAGGTACAAAGGCGGGAACAATCCACTCGCTCATGGGATGCGCTCCGCCACAGTCCAAACACTTCGTCACGGCAAACTGGGTGGCGCAGCGCGGACAGATGCCTTGTGTTTGGAACGTGTCGAATGAGTTCCTGCAGTGCGCACACATCCAAAAGCCTCCCACAGGCGGCGCTGCTTTGCACCGCGGACAGGCAAACCCTTCGTGACGCGGCAACTTTGCTAAACGCGACAACGCTTGCGCTTGGCGCAGTCCTCCCCAGCAATTCATTAGGATGAACACGGAGAGAACGCCAAACCAGACCGACTGCATCCACAAGGCGAGGATGATGAGCCCAGCCACGCCGACGAAGCCGATGATCGTGGCCACCATCAAGCTGCGGGCGCGTCCCATGACAAACCAGAGTAAGGACCGAAGAATCTGACCACCATCCAGAGGATAAATCGGCAGCATATTGAAAATAAGCAAGCCCAGGTTCATCAACCAGACCTCCCGTAGCCACGCGTGGGCATTGGGCATTGCCTCCGCCCACCCGAGCGATCGGTTCAATATGCCGAGTACCGACAAGATCGGAACGAGCACCACATTCACCAGCGGACCCGCCGCGATGCTCCAGAGTGTGGCGCCTGGCCGAGGCGGCGGGTTCACATACGCGACCCCGCCGAGAGGCCAGAGCACGATCTGATTAGCCGTTCCTCCAACCTGCCGGCAGGCCAGCGCGTGGCCATACTCATGAAGCATCACAATAAGAAACAGCGCCAAGTACTCCAGCACGTTCCAGGTGAGTGAGGAATACCTTTTCGCGCGGTCGTTGATTTCAAACGCCGCCACTAAGAACCAAGACCAATGCAAAAACAAATCAATCCCGGCGACGCGGAACAGACGAATCGACCCTTGGCGAATGCTCAGCATGCGCCGGACTATAGCACGGCGCTACTCAGCAAGAAGATCATTGGCAGCGGCGCGCACGGAACGCCGTCGGACGCTACTATGGAACTGCTAGGGCGAGGGCCGCGCAGAAGCCCAACGCACTGTTCCGTCCAGAGTGACAATGGATCTTCGATCGCCAGTTTATCGCGAGGCGCGAACCTGCGCTCTCATGGGATCGCCAACCCGTTTGTGCGCATTTGGCATCGCTCATTGTGTTAACGTTCGCACAAGGAATGCTCGTGGTGTGGCTATACTTGGTTGTCCGCCCGCATTTTGGGTCGCGACCCAAAACCGCTGTTTGCGTCGGCCTCGTCTCCTGGTTGCTATCTTCGCTGTACGCCGCAGTGTATTCGCACTCGGGATTCCCGGGAATACTTCCCCTCGACGTCGTGTGGCCGCCTGTAGCCTGGCAGTTGTTTGAGTATCCCCTCGCTATCGTCGGTGGCGCGGCAATTTACGGGGAATAAACTTCGGCCAGCATCGTCCGGTTATCGCACAGGGCCAAACCGCGCAAGTATGTCTTGCGCGCTCCGGAGTCAAATTTCGTGCTGCTGAAATAACTCGTCTCCGCCGTGTTGGCCTGCCGCGTTGCGTTCAAATGTGCTGAAACGATGTGGTTTCGGGCAGATCATCGCCAGGTAGCTGTACCGGCCAAAGCAGCGACTTGAAAACAGCTTTTCTAGGTATGATTCAGCGCTTTGGCGAAATCAGTTTGGCTACGTCGATTGATTGCGCGTCCACAGCGATCGTTTCTGGGTGGACTATGGAACCATCAGGGCCTTGAACGGGAATCGGCGTATTGAAGAAACGGTTTCCCGCGATGATGTTTCCGGAGGAGCCGGTGTCTTTGAGGATGCCGATTGCGGCTTCGGTAATCGTGTTGTTTGTCACGACGTTGTTGTTGCCGGAGAGAAAGATGCCGGACTCGGCGCCGTTGAGAACGTGATTGTGACGTACGCGGGACTGATTGCCCTGCACACGGATGCCATCGAAAACCCTTGTGGCGAACGTTTCGTTGCGGCCGATCGCAGCATTGTTGCCGTGAACGAAGATATTGACCTGGCTGATGCCGGCGGTGTTGCCGGAGACCTCCACATCGTCGGATTGCGTGACGAGAATGTCAGTGGCGACAGCGGTGCAGGTGGCGATGGCTGTGCACGGAGCCCAGACGTTGTTGGTCACGACGTTCTCGAGAATCGATCCCGCGGCGCCAAAGGCAATCTGAACGCCATTCTGCGCCGCACCGGTGGTGGGGCCGATGCCGGTCACAACATTCCGACGAATAATGGTGACGGTGCCTTTTTCATTGGCGGTGATGCCGTTCTTCTGAAAGTCGTGAACAGTGCAGTGGTCGATTTCAACCTGCGAGACGCCGCCATCGCCGCTTTGCACGAAGATGCCGGTGCCGCTCTGGCAGCCATTGAGTGACGCAGCGAGCTTGAAATTGCGGACAGCAATGCGGCCGAGTTCGCCGGAAGCATTTTGGAATAAAATGCCGATGAGGTTCGGCGCGCACTCGGAGATGCCGTTGTCGGCGCCATCGACCGTCAGTCCAGAGATGGAGACGTCGGTTGTGCCCGCGACGAGCAGCGCGGTAGCGATGGGAGCAGCGTCGAAGAGGCTGGCAGCGTTCGCGTGCATGGCGGAGGGCATGAGGATGGCGCCATTATCGGCATTGATGTCGAGCGGCTTGTGGATCGTAACCTGCTCGACGTAAATACCTTTGCAAATATGAATCTCGTCGCCGGGAGAAGAGGCGTCGACCGCCTCCTGGATATGAGTGAACCCTGCACTGGGACACTCGACTTTGTCGTCATCCACGACTAGGGTGGCGCCGTGGGCCGGCAAGGCCGTGGCCGGGCAAATGAGGGCTGAGACGAGAATCGCTAAGTAGACAAGCTTGCTTTTCATGGTAACGTGCCTCTCTTTCTAGGGCTTAGGAACGCGGACCCATGCGAGGATGCAGCGGCTGGAGGTTGCTCCGGAGAAAAAGACCGAGCGGGCAGTCTCGGATTGGGTTAACGACCCTTTTCCACCGAGAGCATTAATATTCCTAGAGTTTATACTTGTCAAGAGAATAATATCTGGGCACCATGATCGATAACCCCCGTGGCTGGGTAGCCCGTTCACTCTATAAAAAGGGAAATCGAGGGGAAAAATTCCTCCCTCGTCCGGAGACCGAGAAGATCTTCAGGCCCCAGCTAACCGTTGCCCGCCCAATCTCCTTTTGGCGAGGACAGTTGCAGCCCAATCGCCATTGCGTTGCCGGTCAAATGCTGGCAGTAGACTACACGCGCCCGAGACCGGAAGTCGCCCTGTCGCGATGTAATAACTATATCGTGGCCTGGCTGCCACGCTCGCCTCGTCAATATGCGCGAGCCGTGGCGACTAATGTTTTCGGTGAATCCAATTTCCACCGGTGACGTGTCGTCCAAGCTAGAAAGATACACGGGCTCTACAGTGTTAATCCGTTTCTCATCTCTCCCACTCGGCGCAGTCACTGGGTATTTTCTCCGCTCGGAGACCTACGTGCTGCTGTCGTCCTCCGGAAAAGTCAGTTAAAAGCTGCACAGCCGCCCAGACCTAACGCTGAGGGTAGGCGCCGGCAGAGGACAAAACTACTGGCATGAAGGCCAGTTTCAGGACGGGGGAGGAGGGCTGGCCCATGGTACGATAGGTATCTAGCTCCGTTCCGGGCGCGAGATTGGTGACCTTGATGCTTGACGCGCGTATAGGGTCTCCCGTAGCGTGTTTCCCGCCTCCCCATAAGTGGGTTTCCGTTCGTCTTCGACTGCTCGCAACGGTCGCTCGGGAAATTTCATTTGCAAATTTCCCTTTTCTGGCTACTCTACAGCCACTCGGAGGTGTTCCGATGTCTGGACGCCCGACCCCCTTGGGGCGAAGCCGGTTTGGCAGCACTCTGCGCCGCGATGCGTGGTGGATAGAAATTCTTCCCGTCGCTGTGGTTCTCACCGCCTTCGGAATCTACGCGACGCTGCGTGCCTTGGAAGGCGCCAACTACGCTTGGGGTCCGTACCTTTCACCGTTTTATTCTCCGCTCATCGATCCGGGCCATCATTGGTGGCCTTTTTCTCCCGCGATTCTGATTCTCGGCGCTCCGCTCGGCTTCCGGATGACCTGCTACTACTATCGCAAAGCCTACTACCGCGCTTTCTTCCTACACCCTCCCGCGTGTGCCGTGAGCGAATCGCACGGCCGCGGGTATCGCGGCGAAACATCGTTTCCCTTCATCCTCCAGAATGTCCATCGCTACTTTTTCTATCTCGCCGCTGTTTTCCTAATCTTTCTGTGGCGTGACACGATCCACGGGTTCTTTTTCGACGGGCGCTTCGGAATCGGCGTCGGATCACTGGTCCTACTGATCAACGTCCTTCTTCTGACGCTGTACACGTGCTCGTGCCACTCGCTACGCCATCTCGCCGGAGGATACCTCGATTGCTTCTCCTGCGCGACATTCGGACGACCGCGTTATCAGTCCTGGTACATCCTCAGCTTTCTCAATGAGCACCACATGCTCTTTGCCTGGACCAGTCTCTTTGCCGTTGGCCTGGCGGACCTCTACATTCGCCTGGTGGCGTCCGGGGCCGTCAAGGACTGGCGGCTGCTGTGACCACTAAGTACGAAACTCACGAGCACGACGTTCTCATCATCGGCGCGGGTGGCGCCGGCCTCCGTGCCGCCATCGAAGCTCTGGCCAAAGGCGCCTCGGTCGGCGTCGTCTGTAAATCCCTGCTCGGCAAGGCGCACACGGTCATGGCCGAAGGCGGGATCGCCGCCGCGATGGCTAACGTGGACGCGGCCGACAACTGGTGTACTCACTTCCGTGACACCATGCGTGGCGGCAAAATGCTCAACAACTGGCGCATGGCTCAGCTGCACGCGCAGGAATCTCCCGACCGTGTCCGAGAGCTCGAACAGTGGGGCGCCCTGTTTGATCGCACCGACGACGGTCGCATTCTTCAGCGCGCTTTTGGGGGCCACACTTTCAAGCGTCTCTGCCACGTCGGCGACCGCACCGGCCTTGAGATGATCCGAACGCTTCAGGACCGCGGCGTTTCGCTGGGCTTCGACGTCTACATGGAATGCGCCGTTACACGACTGCTCATCGACGCCGGGCGTATCATCGGCGCGTTCGGCTACTGGCGCGAGCATGGCCGCTTCGTCGTCTTCAAGGCGAAATCCGTCGTCATCGCCACGGGCGGCATCGGCAAGGCTTGGCGCATTACTTCTAATTCTTGGGAATATACCGGCGACGGTATGTCGCTCGCCTGCGAAGCCGGCGCCGAGCTGATGGACATGGAATTTGTGCAATTCCATCCCACTGGCATGGTATGGCCACCTGGCGTGCAGGGCATTCTCGTGACCGAAGCGGTTCGCGGTGAAGGCGGTATCCTCCGCAACAAGTTGAACGAGCGCTTCATGGAAAAGTACGACCCCAAGAAAATGGAGCTCTCGACGCGCGATGTTGTCGCTCGCGCCATTTACACTGAGGTGCGCGAGGGCCGTGGCACCGAGCACGGCGGCGCCTATCTCGACATCTCCCACAAGCCGGCCGAATACGTGAAGCGTAAGCTGCCCAGCATGTACCACCAATTCCGCGAGCTCGCCGATGTGGACATTACCAAAGGTCCGATGGAAGTGGGCCCTACCTGCCATTACATGATGGGAGGTATTCGCGTGAACCCCGAAACCGCCGCCTGCACTCTGCCGGGCCTATTCGCTGCGGGCGAAGCTGCTGCTGGGCTCCACGGTTCGAATCGCCTCGGTGGAAATTCGCTTTCTGATTTGCTCGTTTTTGGGTGTCGCGCGGGCCGCGGCGCTGCCCAGTACGCCAATGATCACCCAGCCCCGTCCCTTGATTCCACGCAGATCGAGCAGGCCGAGCGCGAAATGGTGGCTCCCTTTGAAAGAACCGGTGGGGAGAGTCCCTATGCCATTCACCACGATTTGCAGGAGACGATGCAAAACCTCGTCGGCATTTACCGCAATGAAGAAGACCTGAAGGAGGCGCTCACGGAGCTCGGAAGTCTAAAGGACCGTGTGGCCCGGTGTCATGTGGCAGGCTCGCGCCTGTTCAATCCCGGGTGGCACCTCGCGCGCGACCTTTGCTCCATGCTGCTCGTTTCCGAAGCCGTAACTCGCAGCGCTTTGGCGCGCCAGGAAAGCCGCGGCGCTCACAGCCGTATTGACTTTCCCGATCTCGATGCAGCGTGGGGGAAAAAAAACAACGTCATAATCCGCGACGGGGACTCGTTAACGCTTCGCGCATCACCGGTCCCAGAAATACCTGCCGATCTAAAGCAGATTCTGGCCGAGGACAGTTAGCGGAGGTTCGCCATGACCGAAGCAATCCTGCACGTTTTCCGCGGCACTAATGAAGCGGGCGGCACCGCAGAGTACCGCGTCCCTATCGCGCCCGGCATGGTCGTCCTCGACGCTCTTCATTACGTCCAGTCGCACCTCGCGCCCGATCTGGCGGTTCGCTGGAACTGCAAGGCAGGCAGGTGCGGTTCTTGTTCCGCGGAAGTGAATGGCCGCCCGCGCCTCACTTGCAAAACCCGCATGGACACCCTAGCGCTTGAGAAACCCGTCACCATCTTGCCGATGAAGGCGTTCCCGGTTATCAAAGACCTGGTCACCGACGTCTCGTGGAACTACAGCGTGAACAAGAAAATTCCCGCTTTCGAGCCACGCGCCGGGGTGGAATGGAAAATGTCCCAGCAGGACCTGGACCGCGTCCAAGAGTTTCGCAAGTGCATCGAGTGCTTCCTCTGCCAGAACGTGTGCCACGTTCTCCGTGACCACCACAAGAAAGAACAATTCGGAGGCCCGCGCTTTTTCGTCCGCGTTGCCGCCCTCGAAATGCATCCCCTCGACGGTCGGAATCGCGCAGCGCTGCTCAAGGAGGAGCTCGGCATCGGCTTGTGCAACATCACCAAATGCTGCACCGAGGTGTGTCCCGAGGAGATTCGCATCACCGACAACGCTATCATTCCCCTTAAGGAGCGCGTCGTGGATCGCTTCTACGATCCGCTCGTCATGCTTGTCCGCAAAGTCCGCGGCGCGAAGGACTGACGCTGCGCCGCGAAGGAGGCTTTATGGATCTCCGCCTGAAATCCATCTCCAAGGCTGGCTTTGCTGAGGCCATCGCCAAAGTCGAGCTCTACCGCTACCTCAACGAGCCCGAGGAAGCGGAATCTATCTGTCTCGACATTCTGGCCGTCGATTCCGAGCACCAACTCGCGCGACGCTTGCTCGGTCTCACGATCACCGATCAGTTCACCGGCGCGCCCGGTGACCGCTACGCCGAAGTCGAGCGCATCTTCCATGTGCTGCGCGATCCTTACGAACGCCTCTACTATACGGGCCTTCTCCTCGAGCGACGGGTCAAGGCCCAGCTACGCGCTGGCCGCCCCGCCTACTCCCTCGTTCCGCTTCTCGAAGAAGCGATGAACTGTTTCGCTGAAGCCGAAAAAATCCGCCCGAAGGGCAATGACGATGCCATACTCCGATGGAACAGTTGCGTCCGGCTGTTCCAGGCCCGCGCTGACTTCACCGTCGAACGTCCAATTCTCTCTCTGGACATGGACGACACGCCGCCCCACTGAACGACTCCAACCTCTGTCGTTATGACTATTCTCTGCCCGGTGGCTGACGTTCTCGCCAAACCGCGCTCTTAAAATAACGTGAAGTCGCGAGTTTACGGATATGCCCGCCGCCCTTCAGACCGCCCAATCGAGGCACTGACCTGGTATATTCCGTCGGTCTGTCGCGACAGGCCTGAGTAAAGTGAGAAAGCCTGGGCTCACCGATGTTGTCATGGAGGGGCGGACGGTCCAGCCAGCACTCGGCATTATTCCGCACAGATAACTCTCGCTTGCTACATGCAATCAGCTGAAGAGTCCCAGCGAAGCGCAGGGGCGCGTTTCGAGAACATAATGTTCCCAAGTGTTCCCAGGTTTGAGAACAGCTCGCAGCCAAAACAATTGAAAAGATTGGCTCCGGGGCCTGGACTCGAACCAGGATAGCCAGATCCAAAGTCTGGAGTGCTACCAATTGCACTACCCCGGAGTTGTTGATGACTTTGGACTTTCATCATACCGTGACCTCTAATTGAGGGGCAAGGCGACCCACGCAAGAGTCGGGAGTCCTACCGATTGGACACCCAGATTCCGCAAGTTTCAACACGACGCGAAGGGCCAGTTGACGCAGTTCACCGATCCGCTGGCAAAATATTACGAAGCTGATCTACGCGCCTACAGGCCTGATCGTAAAATCTTCCCGATTTGTCAGACGTCGTGATGACAGTGGTGAACAGGTTTGAATCGGCCCGCGTACTCACTAAGAGGATGCCGGATCTCCTATCCCTGCCTTTCTGTTTTTGTTACCCTGGTACGGTTTGCTCCAACGCGGAGAGGTGTCCGAGCGGTTTAAGGAGCACGCTTGGAAAGCGTGTGTTGGGGAAACTCAACCGTGGGTTCGAATCCCACCCTCTCCGCCACTTCCTTTATTTTGTTGTATTTACAGACCATGGTGTCTATCATGGTGTCTGCTTTGCACCAATTCCCGCTCCTTCACAGCGAGGAAAGAGGGCTGCAGACATGTCCAAACGCGGCAACGGCTACGGCAGCGAAAATCGCGTCAATATCCTCAAAAAAGTGAAAATCGGTCGGAACTGGAATCTGTATCCAGCGGTCGTGGAGCCTAACGGTAAACTCCGCGACAAAGTCCGTGTGCGCGGCAAAGTTGAAGTTCATTCGGAAGGATACTACTACATCGAGTGGTGGCAGGACGGAAGAAAGCGCGAGCAGATCAAAAATCGAGCAGAGGTAGTTGACCTCGCGCGTCGCAAGGCGATCCAACTTCAAGCGAACCGTGCGGGGATCGAAATGGTTCAAGAGGGCGGCAATGGCAAAGGGGTCACAATCGCTGAGGCCGTCGCCTCATACCTCAAGGACGTGGAGCCGCCCCAACGCGAGCCGAAGACCTACGTGGCTTATAAGTATTGCTTGAAAGTTTTCGGCATAAGCTGCGCAAAGCACTGGATACAGGATGTGAAGCGCGAAGATCTGCTGGCATTTATTCGCAAGCTCTACGAACTTGGTTGCGGCCCGCGCACCGCATACAACCGGGCGGTGATTGTTTCGCAGCTCCTAAAAGCGAACGGGATCACCAAGTTACTCCATAACCGCGACTGGCCGGAATACGTAGAACCGATCCGTCCAATGTACGAGGACGAGGAAATCCAAGCGCTCTTCAAGGCTTGCGATGAAGGTGAGCGCGTTCTGTATCTTTCCTACCTTCTGACCGGTCTCCGAGATAAGGAAGTGCGCCATCTGACTTGGCGGGACATCGACTTCCGAACTCACGTGATCCGTGTAACGAGAAAACCTCTCTACGGGTTCAAGCCCAAGAACAAAGAGGAACGTGAAGTCCCTGTGCCCGAGACACTGATCACCGCCCTCAAGAAATATAAGTCGTCAAAGAAGCCGAACGCGGATGGCCTGGTTTTCCCGAACGAGTCGGGCCGGCCAGACAAACGCCACGAGTTCAAACTGAAGCGCATCGCTTTCCACGCAAAACTCAATTGCGGCCGTTGCGTCTCAAAGCACGGCAACAAATGCTCTGTAGGACCGTACTGTTCGAATTTCTTTCTGCACAAATTCCGGCATACGTTTGCCACGCGCAACCTGCAAGATCATGTGTGCGATATTAAGACGCTGCAGAATTGGATGGGACACAAAGACCTAGCTTCCACGATGGTTTACTTGAAAGCGGTCCGAAACAGGGACGTAATGGATCGCGTTAACTCAAGCGAGTTAGCGGCGCTTGCGATCTGAGATATTTTGACGCACTGTTAATTCCGGATTACAGTGCTTGACTTCTTACTACTTCCAACCTACATTGTCAGCCCGTCGGACACTAAGAATTAAACCCGTACGAGTGCGGAAACGTTTTGACAGATGATGCCAAGGGAGTAGGAGTGTGCGCGTGAGGAAAACCTGGCCAATACTGGGACTAGTGATCCTGTGCATTGGCACCTCTGCATGCAAGAAACGGGAGAAGCAACAGCAGCCCGAAGCTCGGAAGATCCATATCCAGGAAGGGTATTCCGAGACATTTATCCAAGCTCTCCAACAGCAGGAAAAATCGATCGAAGTCTCGACACTGGGCATGAATCTGAATCAAGTTCAGGCGGTTAGATTGGTATTACGAACATGGCCAAACAAGAGGGTTATAACGGTAGCGTTCAAAGGTGGTAGCGCGGAATTGCGTAAACAGGTCTCCCTTGCCGTCAAGCCTTGGTCGGATGTGGCGAACATCACTCTCGACTTCGGATATGACCCGAACGCCGCAAACTACAGAGAATGGTCGACGTCGGACACCCAGTACCGAGCCGATGTGCGAATATCGTTTGACTCGCAACCTGAACCCGGCTATTGGTCCGCAATCGGCAAGGACAGTATCAAACTCTCCCTTCGCCCTCCCAACATTGCGTCGATGAATTTTGAAGGGTTCGCTGATGAACTGCCTGATGATTGGCGTGCCACCACCCTGCATGAATTTGGACACGCTCTCGGATTTGCACATGAACACCAAAGTCCTAATAGCCCCTGTGACCAGGAATACCGATGGTCCGACGACCCGGGCTATATGCGCACGCAGAACATACACCACGAATTTGTTCCCGACAATCAGGGCCGAAAACCAGGGATATATACCGTCTTAGGAGGCGCACCAAATCGCTGGAGCCCGGCGACGATTGATTTCAACTTGAAACAATTTGCTGCTTCAACTGATTGGTATCTAACCTCGTTCGACCAGAGCTCGATTATGAAATATGTGTTCCAGGACTGGATGTACCGGGATATCGTGGCAAGCACAAAAAGCGGATGTTACGGCTCCCCAAATCTTGTTCTCTCAGCAGAAGATCAAAAAGCAGCAGGCGCAGCATATCCACGCGATCCTCAATTAGTTAAGCAGCTCCTCTATGAGCGGATGCAGGTCTCTCACCAGATCCTTACGCGTAAACATCTCTCTCCCCAGTTGCGGCTTGAATTCAAGTCGATTGCTGCGGACCTAGAAAAATCAAGACGGCAGATGAAATAGTGGTTTCGTATTGGGGGCGAAGAATTAACAGGACGGAATCCGCTATTACTCCCAAAAGGATGGTCAGCTATGCGAGTTAAGAGAGCGGTCTTTTTTGGGTTCATGATAATGGGCTCGGGACTTTTGACTTGTCCAGGTTACGCGCAAACGAACAGCTGTACATCGGAATCGGGAAGAATTGTCTGCGTCGTGAAGGAAAGTGATCCCAACGCCCTGGGCCCGCTTCACGTTCCGAATGAATCGAAGGTGGTTCTCAGAGTAACGGAAAAGAGCCCGTTCGATGAGTGCACTCTGGCTGAAGCCAAACTTACCGAAATAAAGTCGCAAGACCCTATCGTAACGATTCTACAGCTTCTAACGAAGGCTGCTACCGGCGGTGCTCTTCCTTCTGGTGCTGCAGCACTATCTACGACCCAAACCATACGGGACAAGAAACAGAATGGTAAGACATTGACCCCTGCGGAAGCGCTCCATGAAGATTTGCTGGATTTGCGAGCCACGCTCGACGGCGAAATTACTGAGATTACTAAGACTATTGAAAGCCCTGGGGGTCTGAGGTCTCTGGCCGAAGAGATTGACGGGATCTTTCTCGCTCCACCGAGGACAAAAGAGAAGTATCAGTCACAGATTCCACAGCTCGAGGATAAACTGACGGCCGTTCTCTCAAAGCCTGATCCCTTACTGGAAGCCGAACAGCTTCGTTATGGTATCTTGCGCGATCGCCTGAAGCCGATCATCATGAACGGACCAATGCAGAATAGTAACGACATCGCAACAATTTCCAATGACGAGGAAATACTGAATACAGTAGCCGGGCAACTTTCCGCCCTGAAAACAAATTACGACTCCATAGTTGCGGCCAAAGTGCAATTTAGAACTCTAATGACATTCATGAAACAGACTGATTCGAGCTTGCGCGGCACCACCGACCCATTCACAAAAGAACTTCCCATGGTTCCGAATCTCCAACAAACTGCAACAACATCCATAACGTGTTCGAATGCAATCACAAAAAAAGTGTCTACTCCAGCTATCCCAGTAACGGTGATGTACGAGGGCCTGCCGCGTCTCTCAGTGTCGGTTGGTCCCTTGTTGAGCACGATAGAAAAACAAAAGCTCGGAACGACGCCTGTGAGCACTGGAGTGGATAGCACGGGTAAGCCAACATTCAAATCTCTTTTTGCAGTGGTTGACCATGCTCCAGTTCAGGTCGTCCCCTTTGCCTTTCTTAACTTCCGGGTGGCAAACCTTGAGAGGAATTCGAATCCGGCCAAACAACCGAGGTACACCTTGCACGTCTCCACTGGCGTGGGAGTGAATCCGAATAGCGGATCTAACGAGGTCGAATTCTTTTTCGGTGTAGGATTCGGCGTAAAAAAACTTCTGGTGCAAGTTGGTGATCATGTCGGACGCTTTCAAAAAGGATTTACTGGCGGGTTCAATATCGGAGATACAGTGCCAGCAAATTTCCCCAGCACGTTGCCGATACACAAGGTCTACAAAAACGGCTTTGGGATTGCACTGTCCTACAAGCTGCCTCTCTGACGTTTGGTTCGATCCCTACCGCCCTTCGTCTCATCTTCGAAGTGGCAACGAACATGTCTTGGCAACGAACATGTCTGGTTTGTGATGAGGCGCTGAAACGCCAAAGTTGCCCTGTCGCCACGTGTATGATATATAACCTGCAAGATAGGCCCGGTTCTATGAGACTTCGCTCTAATTAAGTCGGTTGCATCCAGGAGAATACACATGGCCACAGCACCACGCCAGATCGTTCCTCGACGCCAGATAGTCCCTCTACATAAGCCTGCGGAGCAGGCGGACATTGCTGGTCTCGCTCCTCTGGCGCATCTCACGTATCACAATGGTTCTTTACTGACCGCCGCCCAAGTCGTCACAATTTTCTGGGGTAACTATTGGAAGGACCAGAGCGGGTTAATAAACCAACTCAACGCATTCTTTGACTTCATCCTGACGAGTTCACTGATCGACCTGTTGGCCGAGTACAATGTCCCTGGGCAAACAATCGGTCACGGAAGCCGCATCCCCATCCCCACGGCCCCGATTACGGCGACAGAGCCCGGCGGCGGGAGCGGACAGGTCAGCGATGTTCAGATTCAGCAGGCGCTTCAAGGATGGATTGCCAATGGGACTATACCGCCGAAGACCAGTAACACACTGTACTTCGTCTATCTTCCCCCTGAGGTAGTCTCTACTTTTGGTACGGTCAATTCCTGTCAGCAGATCTGTGGTTACCACAGCCATATCAATGGCATCTTCTACGCCGTAGTGCCGTTCGTCAAGTGCAACGGCTGCATGTCTGGTTCTACAAATCGTCAGCCCTTTGATTCGCTCACCAAAGTCAGCAGCCATGAGCTTTGCGAAGCGATTACTGATCCAGCCGGAGATGGATGGTACGACGACACCTCTGGGAATGAGATCGGAGACATCTGTAGTTTGGCGGTCCAACAACTGGGCCCATACATCATCCAGCGTGAATGGTCGAATCAGGCCAATTCGTGCGTATTGGCTCCTCCGAATCCAGTTCAGATCACCGCTTCCGCGACCAATTCGCAGGGTGACTTGCATATCCTTGCCATCGATCAGACCAAAGCACTCTCGCAGACGATTCTAACGGCCAATGGAACTTGGTCGTTCGCCTTTGGAGATGTCCAGTCACAGACAAGCAAGGTTGGCCCCAACATCGGCCCCACTCAGTATGTTGCGTGCGCTAATGCTGCGCCCAGCAAGTCGCCGCTGCCGACACCAGAGGACTTGCATATCCTTGCGATTGATCAGAACGGCGGACTCTGGCACACGATTCGAGTGACCATCGCTGGCATTGAAACTTGGCCGTTCGCCTTTGGAGATGTCCAGTTACAGACAAGAAAGGTCGGCCCAAACGACGGGATCGGCCCCACTCCGTATGTCGCGTGTGCCACTAATGCAAAAGGTGACTTGCATATCCTTGCCATCGATCAGAACAGCGGACTCTGGCACACGATTCGAACGGCCGATGGAGCTTGGCCGTTCGCCTTTGGAGATGTCCAGTCACAGACAAGAAAGGTCGGCCCCAACGCCGGGATCGGCCCCACTCCGAATGTTACATGTGCCGCTAATGCAAAAGGTGACTTGCATATCCTTGCCATCGATCAGAACGGCGGACTCTGGCACACGGTTCGAATGGCCGATGGAACTTGGCCCTCCGCCTTTTTAGATGTGCAGTCACAGACAAGAAAGGTCGGCCCAAACGACGGGATCGGCCCCACTCCGTATGTTGCGTGTGCCGCTAATGCAACAGGTGACTTGCATATCCTTGCCATCGATCAGAACGGCGGACTCTGGCACACGATTCGAACGGCCGATGGAACTTGGCCCTTCGCCTTTGCAGATATGCAGTCACAAACAAGAAAGGTCGGCCCAAACGACGGGATCGGCCCCACTCCGTATGTTGCATGTTCCGCTGATGCACAAGGTGACTTGCATATCCTTGCCATCGATCAGAACAGCGGACTCTGGCACACGATGCGAATGGCCGATGGAACTTGGCCGTTCGCCTTTGTACGCGTTAATCCTTCTCCATATACGCCGATTCCAATACCGACGATTGTGCCAAACGTCGTCGACTTATTTACGTCGAACGCTAAAAAACAGTTAGCCGCGGCTGGTCTCAGAGGGGCCTTTAAGCTTCCAATAAGTGGTCTACCCAAGGGACAAGATGGCGTGGTGGAAACTCAGAAGCCCCAGGGCAGCACAATAGCGGTTGTTAACAGCATAGTGGAGTGTGTGGTAAGAGGTGGGCAGCCAGTGTAAACCGCTAGCCACGGATTCGTCGTTAGCGAAATGCCAGAGCTGACGCAAGAACCTGATTAAGACCTGGGGCCGCCTAGCTTTTCGCGTATCAAGTATTGATGACGCAGACCTTCGCATCGCTCGCGGGCGTGCGTAAGTCGCGTTGGACTGGCGAAACTTAGCTCCATTTGGCTCCAATTCATTTGGTTGGCAGTGGGTAGCACCGTGAAAACGCGGGACTTAGTAAAGTTAAATAACAATTCGATCCCCACCGCCCCTACCAAATCCATCTCGTTGAAAACAGGCGCATCGTGTTGAGTACAAAAGCCGTAGAGAATTTCTGCGCGAGATTTCTGCACGCACACATGTGCTGTCTCGTGCTGTCTGTTGCGGCCTGATTTAGTATCATCTACTAAAGATCTACTAAAGGTCTGCTGCTGTACTGAGCAGGAGTTCCGTGACCGCACGACATGAGCGCCGAATCCTTCGCAACCGACCTGAACCACCAGCTGGAGCACTCAGCGGCCATCCGGAAGTTTGCCTACGAGAAGTTTATTGGGGAGCACGCAGGTGAGTTTGGGCGCGCGGACTACATCGCCGTTATCCTGTTCAACCGCTGTCTACAGACCCACGAGGCCACGGAGATCCTCGCAAGGCGGTCATTCATAGACGACGCCTGGGTGCTCGTGCGGGCGTTGGTTGAATATGCGGTGAACTGCCTCTACATGATGATGGTGGCAGACGCCCAGACTGCGGAAGACTTCGTCGACCTTCCAAAATATAAGAGGTACGACAACCTCAAGCGTCTCAAGCGCACCAATGAGAACTTGCTTCGGCAATCATACTCCGAAGAAGAAGAAGAAGAACTGCGCCAGGAGTTTGATGCCGTCAGCTCGCGGTTCCATAAGAAAGACGGCGACAAGTGGTGCGCCGATCACAACATTTCAAAGAGGGCAGCCAAGGTAGACGAAAAAGATTGGTCAGGCGATACAAGGGAAGCACAACTCCTTGCTGTGGCTCGTAGACTCAGTATGGCGACTCGCGAGCACTTACGCTCACGGAATGGCCGATGCCCTCGCTGACCAGTCGCGCAGCATCAAGGATGGGGTACTGGTCGAGCGGCACTACAAACCGGAGGAAGGTGCGGAGGTGGTCCACTCGGCCAACCTCACTCTTTGCTTCGTCATTCCTCTTATTGACCACTTGCTCGGCGGAAAGAATGCGGAAGAGATAAGTCTCGTAGTAAGGAAGTGGAGCGGACAGTCATGAATGATGCCCCGGCGCGTTCTTGGGAGCCAACCGCTGGACGGGCGGCAAGCGGCGCGCGCTGGGCGACGATTTCTGCGGGACTAGGCCGCCTTCATATGGTCAAGGAACTCTACTGCGCCCGCCGCTTTTTATCCAGACCTGGCCCACATCAACAGTCCCTACTTCATCCCGATAGAACACTCGCGGGGGAACTCATTTAGCAGCATCCACCGAGCGCAGATCCTGCAGAGGGGGAGCCACTTGTTCACCTGTTGGATATGCTCGATCTTATCCAAGACAATGGTAATTTCACCTGGCTCCAATAATCCGTGGGCGATCCCCAGCCGCAAAGGCCGCAAATGGTCGACGAGGATTGCCGTAATCTTCCTCCCCAAAATTTCTGGAGGAAAAACCTGCACAAGGGTCATTTCGTCCCAACCCTTACGCCAGGTATATAAGCAATTTAACAGCGCTATGAGCTCTTCCTTCTTCTGAGGGATTCGCTCATACGGTGTCCGCGGCTCTTGCCCCGCCGCACGCTTCTCCCCGGCCTGGCGTCCACGTCGGGCAATGACACTCTCAATGATCTTGAAGAAGCAAAGGTAGCGATAGAACGAACTGTTTGTGTTCAGTCCCTCGCGATAGATGCTCGCATATTGGCAAAAATCGTCCACGAAGAACGGAGGCGTGCCCCCGCCAAAATTCATATCGAAATGCGGCGTATGCACCCGTAGCGAGCTCACCTGCGTAGTGAGATTAGTCACTTGGATCGTCTCAACGCTAATCGGAACATCCAAGTTCACCGACCAAGCGCTCAAAAAAGGCGCAAGCGAACCGTACGCTTCGTTCTCAGCGGCCTGCGCGTTGTCCGCTTCAAGCTCCGCGACAAACTTCCCGAGAAAGCCATCCTTGTTGGCGGAGCCAAGATATTTGAAATTTTTCCCCAGCGCCTGGATAAGAATCTGTTCTGGATCTTCCATGCGCCGTTCCGCCTCGGGTTTCACGATGCGGATATGCGATTCACCGACCAGGTTATCAATGAACTGGTGCTCCCTCTCCTTGGAGATCGGATATCCCGGCCGGGAGAGGAGGAACTGCACTTTGTAACGGCCGCGCTCGCCACCGATATTTATTTTCTTGGGGTCGGACTCTCCGCCTTTGAAGATTGGGGCCACGATGACCTTGTGCTCTTCCCCCGGCATCCCCCATGGGTGAAGCTCCGCCATCGGCTTCTCCGTTACCTTTTGTAGCATCGGGCCGCTGCCAGCCGGCAATGGCCTCGAAGCTACCTCAACGGGGGCAGCGCCTCGGCGCAGACCGTGGCAATTCTTTTCTTTCTTCCCGCTCCCGCAAGGACACTTCTTCTGAATGCTAGGCCTGTGTCTCGCTCCCCCATGGGTCATTTCTTGTCCTTATAGAGAAAGGGCGGCCGAAGCCGCCCGGCACTCAGATTTGGTACACCCTAGGGAATCGAGCGAACTCGCCTTAAGCTGGCGACATAGTTCTCTTTGGGGCTGGATGCAAATCGCTGATTCCGCGCGCCAGAATTCTGCGTGCCGCACTACCCGACAATGAAGGTAGTTCTGGAATCCGCGAGTTTCGCTTAAAACCCGAACCGTTTCGGAGGCGCGGGCATTCCATAGAGCGCGGCCAGAAGCGGATTCGAACGGTTTAGCGTTTTGTTGCAAACAGGGTCGTAGTAGGCAATCAGCTCGTCTTCGACCGCGCAGCGTTGCTGTTCGGTCGAACCCGGCATCCAGTGAAACGCCACAAACAGATTCCACGCGCCGTTCCCCGCTCTTGCCCAGTCTCCGTACCGCTCATGCGAACTACCCACACGGGCACTGGCGTTCCTTGCCTGCCCAAAATAAAGCACGCGGAATTTTCGCGGCGAGCAACTTTCATCTTGGACTAGAATTGCATACAAACCAGAACTCGGCGGAGGCAAAGCACCGTTTAGTTCCCGCGGCTCGTCGAAGTGAACGAGGCCCGCCACCCGCTGATAGAACGCGATACCCTGAGGTCGGGGTGGTGCGACGTAATCTAAGATTGATGGATACCGGGGTAAGCCCATGGTCGTAAATCTCCCTGTGAGAGCTGGCAAAAAACACTCCCCCACGATCCTACGATCTCAGAAGTCGCTTGTGGTGTCAAGAAGAGGCTGTCTATACCTTGGGGTGCTGAATCTCGACTCCGCCGACTCATCGCGCAGAACTGGCCGCGCGGTAGTCCGCGGTGAATATCCGGTTGCATTCCAGCGTTGTAGATATAACAATAATTATGATAACTACAGAGTATACAACGGCACAGGTGGCCAAGGCCTGCGGGGTTGGCAAGATGTTCCTGCTCCGGCTCGTTTGGTCCAGCAAGCTGCCGGAGGTGCGGGTCGTCACGTTCGGCGCGATGAAATTCCGATTCTGGAGCGAGCAGGACCTTATGCGCGCAACGGTCCTAGTGGCAGGGTTGCGGGCCGAAAAGAGGCTGAAAGGTAAGGCCGGAATGGGAAGGACGGAGGCGGCGAGATGACTGAGAAGCGGAAGAGGAGAAGCAACAATGAGGGCTGCACATTCAAGCCCGGCGCGCGGCTGCCTGAGCCCGAGCCCGAGCGTGTGGCGACGGCGGAGCCGACTGCCCTGGTCAACTAGAAGAAGGAAATGGCCGTGCAAGCCTCGGCACTTTAACGAGTACGGGGCTTTTCTTTTGCGCTCCCTCACACGACCAGTGCTACAAACGACTTCCCATCCCGGATCAAATCTTCAACGTCGTTCCGATTCACGACTTCCTTCGGATGAGCACAGTTGTTTCCAATCCTGTAGAGCATGTCCAGCCGAGCACGTTGAACTTCTGTGATCACATCCGCTTTCTTCAACGAAAGCGTCATGTCGGTGAAGTCGGGATGCGCTTTCGTCGCCGAATTTTTGATGATGGTCACGTTGCGTTCCTGGGCCACCGTCCTGAAATGCCGTTCCAAAGCGACCCTGGCAATGACGCCACTGGCCCGGATGATCGTCTCCTCGCGCGACGACTGGAGCAAGTTGTGTGCGGTTTCAAACTCGTCAGCTGCGACGACGAAACTCAACTCACCCAAGATTGACAGTTCTCTCGACTTCACCTCGGAGACACATGATCTTAGAAGGGCAGTTCCCTTCGCGATCTTTTGGGCGAAATAAGGGAACTGAATCTGAAAGTGCTGCTGGGTTGTCAGAGGGGAGTAGATGTAAGCCCAGATGCAAGACCAGTCCACGGTCGTCTTGTTCTTATCCAATGGGTCGGGGTAGTGCGCCCTGTAGCAGAAGTCGAAGTCAGCCAAGCCCGAGAAGTTTTCTCTTTCGAGTAGCGCACGCCCTCCTCGATACCACTCCTCTGCTTTGTCCTTGAGGCCGCTCGCCTCAATCCACTTTCCGTCCGCCAGAAGTTGGCCAAGTCGAATGACTTCCACTCCTAGTCCGTCCAGTTCCACGATGCGAGCTGCTAGCTGTTTGAGATGGGATGACAACGATTCACTCCGATTTCTAAACCGCGCGGCTCATCTCTCAATTGTGGCTCATGGTCTATCAGGACTGCAAGGCGACGCCAGTAAGCTGGTAACGTTAACTACTATGAGATCTCTTATGTCGCCGACACATCTCGTTGATATTAAAGGCGCTTTGCACGGCGCGAAAATTCTTTTGAGCCGAAGGTCGTGGGTTCGATCCCCACCGCCCCTACCAACCATCCTTCTGATTGGTCGGGACTTAGCAAAAACGCGAGGGGGCAAAAGGGGGCAGATAAGCCCGATGATCCGGTTCGTGCGTGAATTCTCAGCGGCACGAGTGACAGCCGGATTCCTTGGGACGTGGGTGTCTCCATCCCACAGCCCTCAGCAAGGATCTCTCTGCGCTCACAAGACTTAGGAATTTCGCGAGGCGGCAGAAGGGGGCAATAAGAAAACGAGCCTCAGGGGTGGCACCCACGGCCTCGGCCTGAATCAGCCGCGCGCGGCATTTATGTCTGTAATCCCGCCTGAAACCATCAGGACAAGTCCGCTCAATAGGAGTCGGCTCGCGTCAGCGTTCGCTGGAAATTGGTGATCCAACTGACTCCGGAGCGCGAACTGCAATCGACCTCGCAGTCGAATCTGGAGTAGGATTCGCCACACCTACTCCGTTCAGAGACTGGAGATCGAGTTTATGCCGATCGAAATTACAGATCGTTACAAATTGATTTTCGAAGAGCATCACTATGCTTCGGATTTTAGAACGAAGATCATCCAAGGTTGGTGTCTTTTCTATGCGGCCTTTGCCGCCGGGCTCAGTTGGACCCAGGCCAACGCGGCTGCCAAACCCGTGAGCTGGATTTTGAGTGCTTTCGCCTTCGTGATTACCTGGTTCATGTGGGCAGCTGATTTTCGGCATCGAAAAGCGCTTGCGCACTCAAAGTTGATTGGGAAGGCGATCGAGGAATCCGAGGCTGCAGGAATTCCAGCGGATCAGAGATTCTTCGCATCAATCGCGTCAGGATGGCTAACTCATAGCCTAACTATTGATGTCTTGGCAGGTTTGATGCTCGGTGCGTTGTTCCGCGCTTCGACGTTTCTGAAAGGTTCTGGAGGCGATTTGAAATCGGTACCTCCTGACCTGCTTTGGTGGACGATTGGCGGAAGTGCATTAGGTGCCGGGTTCTACCTATTTGTAGCGGTTTCGCTTCGTCGTCGGAGGAGGGCGCCGCGTCGGGCGGCACCTGGCGAGACAGGGAGCGAGACAAGGGACGTTGAAGAGTCTGTCAAGAAATGACGCTGCCGTTCACGCAGAAACATTTGCGAAATAGTTGTGCATGGCCTCGATTGTACCCGCGTCGCTTGACCCGTCACAACGCGACGTAAGAATCGGCGGTTACGTGATATATTTCCTAGATACGGTCGGCGGACTGGAGTAGAACCTCGTCCGTACTCCGTCAGAGGCTTAAAGCCATGCATACATGCCAATTGTGTCCCCACCAGTCGGCGAAGCCTTGGAACGCACCTTTACTCGAATCCGCAAATTTCCGGGTTATTGTGTCGCTCGGCGCTTTAGTTGAAGGATGGGTGTTGCTTGTGCCTAATGAGCACTTTCTTTCAATGGGAGCGCTTCCCGCGTCGCAATTTGAGGAGATGCGGAGGCTGAAGGAATCAGTGTGCGACCGCTTGGAGAGAATTTATGGTCCTATTTCCGCTTTTGAGCACGGGCCTGGGACTGAGCGACGCAATGTTGGCTGTGGAGTGGACCATGCACATCTGCATATAGTTCCGATAACTTTCGATTTAGCTGCCGCTGCTGCCCCGTACCTTCCAGAGGATTCGCGGTGGGAGGTCGCCGACCTGATGGGATGCCGGTCAGCTGCCCGGGCTGGGGACGACTACATTTATCTCGAGCAGCCGATCAATTCCGGCAGGATGCTCCGCCACAAGGACCTTGGAAGTCAGACGATGCGGCGTGCAATAGCCGCTCAGATGGGGATACCGGATGATTTCAATTGGCGAACGAACCCTCAGATTGAAAATGTAAGCTGCACGATTCGGGCCCTCGAGTCGGAGATGCGCAAGGCTATTCCGGCGCAGCACAACGCTTCCGAACATGCTGCATGACTGACCGACCCAAAGTAGCCGCCTTCGGTCAAGTCGATCCAACCGACAATCGCGAACTTGGAGACTGGCGCTCGAAATACACGGACCCCGAGGCGCGGCGCGGCATCCGAGTTGAAGCCGCATACGTAGGTTTTCTCCTCGCGTTTGTGCCACTTGTGATGTTGGTGCTGTGGCTCGGCTACCCCAAGGGCTGGTTGAAGCTTGATGATGCGCGGTACGCGATTCTCCTGAGGTACGCGCTCGCATGGCTGGCAGGTGTTTTGGGCGGAACTCTTTATGATGCCAAGTGGCTGTATCATACCGTTGCCCGCCAGCTGTGGCACTTAGATCGTCGGATCTGGCGGCTTTTTACGCCGCATATTTCGGGCGGGTTGGCCTTTGTCGTAGTGTCCCTCGTTGCCTCGGGTGTTTTGAGGATCTTTGATCGCCGCGCCATTGAATCAAACGCAATGGTCGTGGGCATCAGTTTCTTGGTTGGCTACTTTTCGGACAGCGCTATCGCGAAGTTGGCCGAAGTTGCCGAAACGCTCTTCGGGACTAGTCGATCGCGGGAAAAACATGCACCAACAACCACAGCCTCGGTGCGGCGACCAGAGGATAATCCATGAGGGATGCTTCTCCTTTGCGTTACCCCGGCGGGAAGTGGCGTTTGACGAAGTGTTTTGAAAGAGTGATAGCTCTGAATTATGAAAAACCACCTGCATATGTTGAACCGTACGCAGGCGGAGCTAGCTTGGCTCTTAGCCTCTTGTTTACGGGCGTGGTGAGCGAAATTTACCTCAACGATTTGGACCCGGCGATCCACGCCTTTTGGTTCAGCGTGCTTCGCAAAAACAAGCAGTTTTGTCGGCTCGTAAAAACCGCGTCCATAACACCGTCGGAGTGGAGAAAGCAGCGAAAGATTTATCTGGAAGGACTCGCTGGCGGGCGCCTAGCTCTGGGCTTCGCCACATTTTTCCTCAATCGGACAAATCACTCCGGGATTCTGAATGGTGGCATGATCGGCGGTAAGCAGCAGAAGGGTGAATGGAAATTGGGCGCACGATTCAATCGGATTGAACTGGTACGGCGCATCCAGAGGATTTCGAAATTCAAGGATCGCATTCATTTGCGATGCCAGGACGCGACGGCTTTCTTGATGCAGAAGAAATTCGGGAAAAACACTCTCGTGTATCTCGATCCGCCATACTACCGCTCCGGAATGGATCTTTACCTCAACGCTTATGAGCCGGGCGACCATAAAGTCGTACGGGACTGTACGCTCGATTTGGAATGTGCGTGGATTGTTTCATACGACGATGTGTCCGAAATACGGCGGCTGTACCGTTCGCAGAAAAGTCGTCGAGTGCGACTGCTGCATACTGCAAGGACGACGCGAATGGGCAAGGAAATCATGTTCTTCTCGAGACGTCTCCGAATTCCACCAGTTATGCGGTAGCTAGTTCATGAGCTCCGGATTGCATTCTCGCCGAAATCCCACCAAGAAACGAAAACCGAGGCTGCCGGAGCGAAGACTGGCTCCACTCCGTGCCATTACGTACATTGATGGGACAGGAGTGCTGACGATTGGGCCTGAGACCATTACTGCGGAAGGCTCCGGTTGGAAAGCCTTCGGGCTGAGCTCCGTACCCATGGAATGGGTGCCAAGGTTCCTTGTTATTAGCTCGGAGTGCTTTCGAAGTGCGCAGGCAAAACAGAAATTGCAGGGAATGCTGAAAGATGGTCTCGCACTGGCAGGCGTGCAGGGTTCCGTTGTGATGGTTCGATCAAGTGGAATTGCGGAGACAATCGAGCATCGGGGGAGGTTGGTTTCTGGCCTCTGCTCTCCAGATGAAATCATCACGACGGTAGAGAAATGGCTTGCCACGTTGTCAGAATCGATCAGGGACAGCATACATTGGATTGTCCAAGAGCACGTTCAATGCGTCAGGCAGGGACACCTTTCAAATGAAAGACGAGTGAGTAAGGAGAAACGAGATTGGGTCGCGGAGTTGGAACTGAAGGAAGAGGCAATAGGGTACTCGATTCCTGTTGCGGTCCGCCGATGGCGTGACGGCGACAGGATTGCGGATTCCTTGCTGCATTGCACTTCGGAATTGGAAATCAGTTTTTGCTTGAAGCGCGTGGCGATGTGGGCTGAGCGCCTAACATCGCGGATGCATTTCGAGTGGGTGTGGAATGGGTCGGAGATTCGAGTCGTTCAAGCGGACATAGCAGAGCCGCCCGCCGGTGTCGATCCACACTCCTTGATCCCTTCCCAGATTCCCGGCGTAGAAATTGGAAAGCTGTCCGGATTCAAGCTAGCGGCCGCTTCGCACTGTGAACGCTATCCGAAGCTCAGAAATGCCAAGCTATACCAAACGCTTGGTTACTCGATGCCGAAGTTCTATGTGCTCGACAACGCGACGGAATTGGCCGCGATCCTCGGCGGGCAGATATCAGCGGTAGTCGATCGCGATCTGAGCGAGCTTACAAAGCGCCCTCTCATTCTTCGGACGGATGGCACCAACATTCCTCCTGAGAAACGTGAAATGTTGCCCCGCAGTGAGCACCTTCGAACGCCCGAGGACGCGAAAGCGTGGCTCTTTGGACCGTTCCGAGCCGCACTTGAAAAAGACCAACTCCAACCGTCATCTCTATGTTTGATAGGGCATCACTTCATTCCTTCGCTTGCCTCCGCTTGGGCCCGCGCCGAGCCCGGGAAGCGTTTCGTCAGAATAGAGGCGCTTTGGGGTCTTCCTGAAGGCCTCTATTGGTATTCCCATGACACTTACGAGGTGGACACGAAGGAGTCCGTCATCAAGCAGGACAAGCAAAAGGGCGCCCTCGACTACAACTGGTGGGAACGCCTGCGATACAAAGGGACTTTTATTGCTCCTGACGCACGCGGAAGTTGGGTGCCCAATCAGACGAAGGTGCCGCTGGACTGGCGCTCCAGCATAAACAAACAGGACTGGCTTTTTGAAATAGCCAACACGACCCGGCTCATTGCTGAGCGCGAAAAGTTCGCTGTGGCCGTTATGTGGTTCATTGGAAATCACACTGCAGCGACGAAGCACGCGGTGCTTCCGTGGTTTCATGATCGATCAAGACTGGAGACAGCTCCCAAGGCGGCGCCACGGCGTAAGCTGACAACGTCTCGGGACCTCACCCTGCGAAGTGTTCCGGACTGGGAGAACCTGCAACAGCAGGTAGCGGCCGGCAAGCGAGTCGAGCGAGTGATTGTTGAACCGACGGACAGCAATCTAATTCGGAATGTGGATTTTGCGCGGGATTTGGCCGACTTTGCTGCCGCCAATAAGATTGTCATCGAACTTGCTGGAGGCGTGCTCTCGCATGCCTACTACGTGCTTCAGCGGCAGGGCGCCCAAGTTGAATGCACCGATCTCTTTGGCACCGATGAGGACGTGGTTGAATACAACAAGCTGGTTCGAGACAAAATTCCAAGAACGATCGAAGCCAGGGGCGAGCGTGTCGAGCTCGTCCGGCTTCGAGGAGACGCCCTGACCTCTGAGCTTCGCCAGAAACTGGTCGAAGAGGCTCTAGAGGCGCTGGACGTCAAGTCTGGCGACGATCTCGTGGGAGAGCTGGCCGACGTGGAAGAAGTTATCGCAGGACTCCGCACTGCGCTCCGCCTGAGCAAGGAGCAGATTGAGACAGAACGTTTGGAAAAGCGGAAGCGCAGGGGAGCGTTTCGGCGCGGATATATGCTGACCAAAACTTCGACTCCGCACTCGCTCGAAAAGGAGGTCACCACCGAGCCCATGCTCGACTTGACTCCTAACAAATCAAAAGGTCGCGTGATATCAAACCCGGCGGACATTCCGTCGACGCCCATTTACCGGCGTCCTGATCTGCGTCAGCTTGAGCAGGAATTGGAAAAGCTCTTTGTCTTTGAAACAGAGATGAAGAGAACGACAAATCTGACCGAGACGGTTAACTTTACATTGCCAACGGACAGAGGTGCCACTCGCGAGTTTTCGTTGACGGTTGAGCTTCGGCGAGAGCGCTCGTCATTTCGAACGAGTGTCCGATTGCGTATGCGACCTTCGCAACTCGTCATCGACTTTCCGGAATCCTAGTTCGACATATCCCTAGCCGAACCGTCAGCTGGCATGTGGCCATTCTTACGGGCGTCACAACCGCGCTGAGCCAATTGAGCATTGCCCGGAGTGGTCTTTCCCTGTTTACTGTAGGGAATGATGTGATCGACGGTGCTGTTACCTGTGCCAGCAGCGGTCTCAATTCGCCGCGGTTGTAGCAACCTCGTAAGATTCTTGGTCCGTTTCGCTGCCGACGCGATATTTCAGATGGTAGTTCATTACGAAGTCCAATTCGCTAGATGAGAACGTGAAAGACTCAGCTAGCATGGTGTCGATCTCGTCGATTACGCTTTTAGACTGAACAGCACTGATCTCGTCGTACTCGATCTTGTGCCCCTGTTTGGTTGAAATTATCTTCCTCTTGGAATTCTCCTTCAGACTGCGCATCAACCTGGCGGACAGGGCGCTCCAGTCGTCTCGATTCCAACTAGCCGGAATCGGAAACTCTCTTACAAAGCTGTCGTTGATGTGCTCACAGTCGCACAGTGCGCTGTAAAGCCAGTAAAACAAAGACGAATTGAGTAGGCACGTCGCAAAACTAGCTGCTGAGTGCGAGATGAAGTGGATCGTTCGGCCGTGCGGCGGCTCGATCCGCTGGCCGTTACGCCTGAAGAATGGCGCACCCTCAACAGCCTTGACCCAGTAGCGGCATGCCTCTTGGTAATACATGAACCATTTCGAATCGCTACATGCCAGCGTTCCCAACACGCTTGGCTGCGCTGCAATCTTATTGTAGAGATTGACTTCGAGTTCGGAACCGAGCTTGGCTATGCGATGACGATTCCTACGAACTCCGTGTTGCTCTAAGCAGAGTCCCTCCATGACATGCGGTCTCTCCTCTGAATAGAATCGGTTCACGTTCGCCGTGATGAATCTGAGTTCAACAGCTAGAGGAGTGGAGATCAAAATCACTACTGGCATTTCCACGTCAGTGAAAACGGATTGAGGGCGACGAGGGAACGGAATAGCATGAACAATGCCTCGCCGCTCAAGCATGGTTTGTAGTGGTTCCATACGCTCCGAGGATATCGCCGTCAGTTGGACGATCAGACCTACATTGGCTGTCTTCTTTGCCAATCTCAGCGATTGCTCAAAAAAGAATGCATAAAGATTCCTTGTTGTGATCGTCTCAAAACGAGAGTCAAGGATGCGATAGCTAACGTTTTTGCTGGGATAAACTACATATGGTGGGTTGCCGATGACAGCATCGAAGCCGCCGCTCTGCATTCTTCCGTAGAACTCGACAAACCAGTGGAAAGGCTGGTGGGTTGCTTGCCAGTTCGCGAAACCCGCTTTGTCGTCGGCGCGAATGCCGTGCACACCAGAGAGATACAAATCAAGCTCCTGTCGCAATTGATCGAGACGCTTCTGCACTTCCGCCTTTGACGCCGCGAACTCCTCTGCTGGAACTCCATGTTTGACTTGCAGTTCGCGGAATCGCTCAAAGGCGACTTCAGCCTGTTGGCCACGCTCTTTGATGTCTTGGAGTTTGTTGTCGAAATCCAACGTACTTTTCAGCACACCTTTTAGTTCAGCCTCTGTTGTAAATCCGACGAGAGAGTTACCCGCGCGGATGTTGAAGTCGATGTCAGGAAGCGGCTCGATGTCCTCGTGGGCCTCCACTTGCGCTACCAGCTTGAGAAAGAGGCGTAGCTTACATATTTCTGTCGCCTCTTCCATGATGTCCACGCCATGGAGGTTGTTTAGAACAATCGATTTGAGGATGAAATACCGTGGGCTTGGGTGTCGGGCCTTATCGTTCATTTCTTCGATCGTCTGGCGAAAATCTCTGAATTTCTCCGGGCTGTGTTTCTCGCCGGAGCGGTCGAGGTCATCCACGAAAGCCTGCATCCGCACAAGGCACGCATCGTACAGACGCTCAAGAATGTTCAGTGCTGCGAACAGAAATGCGCCTGAGCCGCAGGCGGGATCAAGGACGGAGATGTCGCGGATCGCCTTGTAGAATGCGCGAACGAGCTCTGGACCTTCGGAGGCCGCAATCACTTCCTCTGCAAAACGACGCAAGTCGAGGTTGTACGTAATGAGATCATCGACTGCCCGAATCTCACCTGCCGCCAATTTTTTGCGAATCTCCACACATCGCGTCCGCCGCGCAACGACTTCTCGCCATGTTTCGGTCGCCAATGCGTGCTGAGGTTCAGCCGGCTTGTTCCACCCACCCCGACCTCCAAGTACCTTCAGACCAGCATCGATCTCCTTCGGCAACGGCTCATCGATCCCTTTCAGCATCGATGCATGAATGTAGCGGTCAGGATCGACCTGAAGGAGCCTCCAGATGGATTGCTGTCCATCGAATGCGATTCTGCAAGAATTGCGCGCCATCTCAAACAATGCCGGGACAATCGTATTTTTACCGATGTACTCGGTAATGTCTTCCTTCGTGTAGTAGGCTCCCATCTCTCTCTGATTGATGTACTTCTCAAAGACGTAGCCGAGAACATCAGGATTAATCTCGCGGCCAGTACGGGTGGGACGATCATCGAGGTGCCAGTCGTACTGCTCGAAGAAGGAAAAGATGCGCTCAAATGCTTTGTCTGGAACCTCTATATGCCTGCCGTGAACCTTCTCAATCTGATGCTCGAGAAATAGACCACCGTTTAGGTATGGCACTCGGCCCAAGATCCGATTCGTCACAGCGCTGCGCTGATCCTCCCGTTTCCCAAAGCCGTCAAAAAACAGATGGCAAAGGAATTCGCGGTAGAATCGATCTTTACCTCGGCGCTGACTCTGAGCCAGCTTGTTCGTCAGGTAATGCTGGTCGTCGTCAAGAAATCCTTTCTTCTGAATGAAGTAGATGAACATGAGTCGATTCAGCATCACTGAGGCATGCCACCGTTGCAGCTTCTCGTCCGGAATTCCCTTTGTGAACTTCAGGAAGGCGTCGTGCTCATTTTTGAACAGCTCATAGAACTTCTTAGTGACCTTCTCTACATCGAATGCACTTCCGACCTTCGCGACTGTTTCAGCGACGTTGGCTTCTTCCTCTAGTCCGAACGCAATGCCTTCAATTTTCTGAACCAGAGCGTCACCGGACTGGCTGGCATAAAAGAGCTGCTCCCGGCAGGCCGAGGGCTTTCCCGCCTCGCGCTTCACCCATTGCCAGACCTGAACTGTCTTAGCATTGTCATGAAAGATGATGATGTGCTCGCGCGCCGTCTTGGAAATGTGAGTATCGATCTTGCGTCGGCTGGCGTACTTCGGAAACTGACTATCGTTGGGCGGAACGCACTCAAATACTGCCATCCCGCGCTGAGCCACAGGTTTGAGCGTGTATGTGATTCCGTCTACAGGTACTTCCAACGGTCGGGTCGGGAAGTGATTCCACATTAGTTCCTGCGTGAAGAGCCCCGCGAAGTCAAATGCCTTTAACCGTTGTTGAATCCTTTGGTGATCGGTAGCCACGATTGTCCGTTATCCCTTCGAAGACAGCCCAAGCGAACAAATGATCTGTGGCTCTTGCGACTCGACTTGTTCTTCGACCCTACACAATCGATCCTGCGTCCATAGCGATACTACGAAATCCGCAAGTTGTTGGTCGTTTATGCCCAGCTTCATTTGCCTGTTCAGTGCATCCGCGGCACTCTGCTGCAAAGGATATCGATAGATCTGGTCAATTGCTTTCGCGAGATCCTGTGTTGCGAAAAGCGAACCTTCAATGTGAGTGGAGTAAGTCTTCAGGCGCTCGTACGCTCTGAATCGTGCTCCCGAAGGGCGCCCCAATTGACCACCGATTGACTTCTCTTCCTGGACCATCTGGCGGACGCCCTTTTCCACGAGTTCGTGATGGTTCGGAATTCGCGGTGCAGGAGTCGTGTCGACCGTGCACTCTGCGGCTTTCAAGATTGACAACTGAGATTCGGTAACGCTCTTTCCCTCGTTATTGACCCATGTCAGGGAGTCGTTTCCCTCGGCCGTCCGCATATACACCAGAACCCCTTCAGGCTGATTGGGGGTTGGCACATGCGGCTTCGTGGAATAAACGACCTTCGGAAGGTCGGCAATAACCTTTTGCAATTTCGGGTCAGCATCAATCGCGTTCTTCCAAATCTGATAAGCATATGACGCGAGATCAACCTCGCTATCTGTCTCTTCAAGGGCACTCGATTTCTCATTGTACAAATCAAGAATCGGTTTGTCGTCCATGTCATCCTCGAAGAATGTTTCGTCACTACCTACTACCTCCGCATTTTGCCTGAGACGCAGCCGGACCCGTCTCCGCAGGTTTATGATTCTCTCTACCCCGTCGGCGGGCAGAAAAGAGTGGCAATGGATCTTGTCGGAATGCTGGCCGATGCGATCGACTCGGCCGGCACGCTGAATGAGTCGAATAATCGCCCAGGGCAAATCGTAGTTGACCACGACGGCGCAATCCTGAAGATTTTGGCCCTCACTCAAAACGTCCGTCGCAACCAACACCCGGAGCTCGTCGTCAACCTTAACGCTGTCTCGCTTCTTGTTGCTTTCGGGGCTAAAGCGATATGCCATCACTGTAGGATTCTCTGTCTCACCGCTAACCCCTTCAAGCTTCGCAATTCCACGTACCTTAAGCTGTTGGGTGACGTAGTTGAGAGTGTCCGCAAATTGGGTGAAGACAAGCACCTTTGCCTTCGGGTATTTTTTGGTAAGCAACGCCTGCAATGCGTCCAACTTCGCATCTTTTGCAGCGTCCCACGATCCACATTTCTTCAGGACGTCAATCAAGGCATGCGCATCGTTCCGAAGGTCTGACTCCAGGGTGTTTACGAAAAGCGACGGGCGTAGCCATTTGAACCGCTTCTTCAGTTCCGTCGAGTAACGCTCGTAGATCTCCCCCGCGCGTCTCCGAAACGTCGATTCGTCGCGCAGGAACGCAGCGGCATTGGCGTTGACTTCGCCCTCGTCGTCGCCATCATCAGCATTCTCCGTCAGCAGATCATCGATGTCTTTATCGCCGAGCCGGGCGTCTAGGTATTCTGCGCCCTGGGTTCCAATAGGAATTGAAAGGTTGTTTTCAATGGCGTGTAGGCAGATAAAGTTTCTCAGCACATGCCTTTCCAGGGACTGAATGAATGCCGGTCCACCGCTCTCCAGACGCTTGAAGAGGTTTGTCCGGCAGAACCCCATGAGCCTCTTGCCGGCACGAGATAGCTTCTTGATTTCTTTACCTTCCGCTTCCGTGGGCGGCTCATGGGGTGTCGCCTTGATGTAGTTGCCCAAGCCGTAGCGCGGAAGTGTGAGTCCATTGACGGCGTTTACCACGTCATCGGAGTACAGGCGAGCATACTGATCGTTCAAATCGTGCTCGTCAAAGACGAACGTTTCGGTCTTGGGCATTCTGTCCGGAAAATAGAACCTATCACCGCTTTCAAACGTTAGGAATTTGCGCCCATTCTTCGGGTCAGTTTTCGCGTAGTTGTCTTTGATAAAACTTCGCGTGCGGCGAATCAAATACAAGCGCATCAAATCACGCCAATCGTCGGGATACTCACTCTTTTCAAACGCTGCGAGGGAGCGAACTGGACATTGGTGACGGCGAACGAACTCGGTCTCGCCTAATTCCTTCAGCAGCCGCTCCGGTCGTATCGCAAGGTCTTGGTCGGCCGCGACAAACAATTGCAACTGAGAGGAAAGGTCAAGGTAGGTCTTGTTGTAAGGGGTCGCGGATAGCAGAATGCACTTGCTAGTGTTCTTCTCGATGTACTCCTTGATGGCTCTGTAACGTCGTCCCTCCCGATTACGGAGATTGTGGCTTTCGTCAATCAGAACCAAGCGATACCGAGGGGTGTCGGGCAATTCGTTTATGACGGTGCTGATTGACATCACTTTCGCTGCCATCCTGTATTGATGAACGTAGTCCTGCCACATGCTGATCAGGTTCTTGGGGCAGATAATTAGCGTCTCTGTTCCGTGGTCGTCTTGGAAAATACGTGCCAGAGCAACAGCCATAAACGTCTTGCCAAGGCCCACCACGTCTCCAATCACGACGCCGTTACGTTTGTTCAGATAATGAGCAGCAATCCTGACAGCCGCGGTCTGAAAAGCCAGCAGTTGATTGCCGAAGTCTTTTGGAACCTTGAATTCTGAAAGACCCGCGCGCGCCTCCTGCGACAGGTGGTACGCAATGTTCAAATAAATGTGGTATGGAGGAATTACTTCTTCGCGCGCCCAGCTAGTGTCGATGATCTCGGCGAGGTCTTTTGAAATGTCAATGCACCAGGGGTCAGCCCATTGATCTTCGAACCACATTTGTAATTTTTTGCAGGCATCATGGTCGAGCACATCAACGTTAAGCTCACCCTGTTTTGACAGCCCTGCGAGTGTCAGATTGCTGCTTCCAACGAATCCGATACTGGGGTTGTTTGGGTCGGTTCGGTGGACGAGATACAACTTGGCATGAAGGGGATGCCTCAGAAACAGCTTTACGGCGACCTTTCTCGCTCGTAGCTGCCTGCTCAAGCGACGGAGCCCTGCTTCGTCAGCGTCGTTTGGAGCACCAATTGTCAGCTGGGCTCGGAATTCTTGTGCCGCGGTCTTTTTTAGACGCAGTGCGGCCTGCTGATCCAGACCATCGGGGCCTGCAATAAGGCTGAACCCTTCCCGCAGTTCATCTTGGGGCAGCTTCTGCATCCCGACGATAACCCGGCAACAGGCACCGTCGCCGCCGGGCCACACGTCGATCAAGTGGTCAATTTGCTTCCAACCGCGGAGGTTGAAATAGCCAACACAGAAGTCAGCCCTTTCTGAAATCTTGAGGGTGTCAGACAGGGCGGGAAGCAAAGACAGGCTTATGTTGTCGAAAATTCTCGGCATTCACGGTCCATCAATTGTGCATCTGAACGGATGCCGCGAGAGTATCACTGAAACGGGGGCTAGCCACAGCCCCCGGCAGCCCTGTTGACTTCAAACTAACGATGAATGTCCCGGGCTGTCCGTAGGCAACTAAAGTTTCAAATTGACACGGCTGTCGACGGAAAATCTCGCCCTTGTTTAAGATACATACGGGCCTCGACGCGATCCGTCGTTAACCACTGCGAAGCTGGATCACCTTCCCGGTGGGCATGGCCTCCGTCGCTAAGGGCGGAGCTTCTGCATAGCCGTCCATGAGGTCTTTGAGGTAGAAAACGGAAAGGCGGGCATCCGAACTGAATCGTCCGTAGTCCATTGGATTGCCGTAGACAATTTCTGCCATCTTTCGCAACGCCCTCGGTCGTTCTTGTTCCACTGCGAGGTTGCTGGGCTCATTCGTACGCCAGCCCTTAGCGGAGAGCTGTTCGAATAAGTATCTGTATTGGCGATTTGCGATGATGCCCAGGTCATGCGCTCTGCGGATAAGAGCCTGGACCGATGCCCCCCAACGTGGTTTCAGTGGTGCGACTCTTGAAAGAGTGACGGGCGGTTCGATTTCCTTGCGCATTGCCGCCCCAGGCATGAGCAATTCCGCCGCGAAGCGGTCTGCTTGCTGATGTTCCCCGGGTCGTAGGCGCTTAAGCTCTCCATGCAGAACCAGATGGCCGAGCTCGTGCGCTACGTTGAATCGCAGTCGATCCCCCGGCTTGTTGCGACAAGCAGCGATGATGGGTCGCTTTGCGACGGTGGTCAGCCAAGTCGAGAACGCATCAATTTTCGCCAACTCGATCGGCAGAGATAAAGCTGTCACACCAATTCGCTCCACCAAGTCTATTAGGTTGGAGATGGGCTGGTCAGCGCCGATTCCAAAGAGTTGCCGGACATGCTGCGCAGCAACCTCGGGTGTCTGGCTCGATTTTTGTAATCTGATTGGGATTTGTGTGACAGATGCTTCCAACAGTTCGATCAATTCGAGAGAGAGCTCGGCATGTCTGCAAGCGGCTATGGTCTCGCGCCGAGTTGCTGAGGCCCTGGCGCGAAACATTAGAGTTTCGGCAGGGAAATGGAATCTTGGGTGATCAGTGAAAAATGTGAGCGGGAAACGCGTTCGATTGGCGATAGACTCAGCAACCTCTGCAGACGGCTCAAGAAGTCCCGCCTCGATGTTAGCTATCGCTGCCTGTGATCTTCCTACGAGTCTGGCAAGGTCTGTTTGTGTAAAATTGAGCAGTTCACGTGCTTGTCGTAATCTTTCGCCGGAAAACATTAGTCCTTGTTCGATACTTTCTTCGCAGAATCTTTTCGACCGATCGGGAGATCCTGATAAGTCTTGAATGCCGGTTCCGCTTTGATTGCCTTAGTCGGATCAGAAATCGGTACGAACCAGTGAACTTCACTTGCGCGAGTTTCTGCATCGAAATCCTTCGGGCAGACGAGCCAAAGGGTCACACCACCAGTGTGGTTAAGATTCCAAAGAATTATGAATTTGTTGTAGGGCTCGCGATCCGAGAATTCGAGATTATATTGGTAGAAGGATTGTCTCGCCTGCGAACGGCCTGGGTCCGGGAGATTGTGATCCTCTGATTTCCAAATTCTGACGTGCGTGTCCATGTAAAGAAAATCGAGGCCACACAAAGAGTGATTTTCGAGTGTAACTTCCTTCAGTCCCGCCTTTACAAGTCGGTCCTTGACATGCAACCGAACAAGCATCGATGCGACCGAGAGATCGGTGGCGATATGCTTGACTTCAAAGTAGTCACGCGCTTCGAAAATTCCGCTCTCGAATCCGGCGTATAGCTCTGGGAAGATCGGAGCAAGCTTCTCCAGCGACTCTTCAGGACTTGGGACCTTTGGGAGTTTCATTGTAATTTCATTACCTCCTGGAGGTTATAAAATTACCAGTGATTTACCGGCATCGTCAAGCCTTTTATTTTCAGCACACTGCAGTCATCTCGGCAGCTGGCCAAGTCTGAATCACAGCGGGTGGAGAGTTAGGTCGAGCGTAGTAAGGCCTGGGAAAGAGCCACAAGCCCGTGGGGGGACCCTCCGTATGGGATTGCACCTATTTGCGGTGGCACCCGCTTCCTCGACCTCAAAGCGAAATGCGGACGTCAAGCGACAGGGCGTCGGTTGGCCGCGGCGTCGGAGGTATAAGCTTCAAGAATTGTGGTTCTTGTAGCTCTTTCGTTATTTGCCAGCCGCAGCGGAGTTCGCCCTTGAGTCTTCATCCTTGCATTGCGCCGACGTATCTCGACTTGATTCTAGGGCCTGCTCACTCCGCTTTAAAGCCTCGCTCTTCTTCCACTCGGGCCATTCCCGCACTTGTTTACTCGCTTCCTCAAGCACCTGCTTAAATCGTTCGCTCATTGTAATTAGCCTCCATACAAACTTTTTTGGGTCATAATGTTTCTAAGAATAGCAGTCTGTTCAAGCTCATTTTCCAAGTAGACCCGAGGATTCCCGTTGTACCTCGGATTGGCACGTAAAGGATCAAACATCAAGATTCTGCCATCGGACATCCTTTGGACCGTCGAGAACAACTTCATGTATTGCTTAGGTGCAACCCCCACGAAAGGCTCGAATTGAACTTTTTGAGCTGAGCTTTGTTCGATCGCAATCGAGTCTGGGTAAAGATCTGCTGTGCGGCTCTTAGCATATGGCTCGATATAGACAAGCCGCTTTATACCAGCGGCAACTATGTGACGTGCGCAGAGATGGCAAGGAAAAGTCGTGACGTACATCGTGCAGCCTGCGACAGAGACACCGCGACGAGCAGCATCAATCAATGCAGCCATTTCTGCATGGACAGCCCGACCAAACTCGATCAGATTTCGTATTTGAGCGCTCTTGGGGATTGCTGGTTGCGTCCTGTCATAAGCAAGTTCTACTAGCTGCGTCAATTCGAGAGTGCTTTTCCCAGCGTTGAGCCATTGTGCCCTCTTTAAGTAATCGAGGACCTTCTCTAGAATCTCGCGAGAAATTCCCTCTGGTGGTTTTTCTCCGGTGAGCACCAGTTCAACCAGTGCGTTAGTGGGGAGCTCCATCTTGGAAGCTTCGAGCCACCCAGCGCTCTTGAGGAGTTTTAATGTATCCGTTACGAGATTTCGAATCTGTTTATGATTCGATTCCTGATAATCGTTGCCGGATTCCTGAACGGATCTGAACTCTCGACCGTCGGGATCATCTCCACACCAGTAAAGACCTCCACCGGCCTTGGGAACTTCATTTACTCCGACGGCGACAATATCACCTTGCCCAGTGGCAACGGCAGCGCCAACTTGTCGCCCGGGTTCCGCCGACCGCAACGCGGCGGCTTGTGCATGGAACATCCCGTACTCGTCCCTTGTCGGAGTATGGAACGTATTGCCGAAAAGCAGCTCAACAAATCGAGCTAGGGATTCACGCAAGGAATCTAAGTCAGTGGTATCGACGAAAACGTCCGCACGATGAAAAAGACCACGCACGTTCTGGCCATGAGAAATATCGGGCTCCTCTTGATCGCGTTGAATCAGCGCTTCGGCTTTGGAGAGGTGTTTCTCGCTGGGGAAATCGTTTCTAGACTCACCGATCCTACGGGCCAGATGGTCTCGTCTTGCGTCGTGTTGGGAGTATGCCGCGACCAAAAAGAACCCATCGCCATAAACTTCTCTTAAAGTCGTTACCTCCTTAGGGTTCTTTAGAGATTGCAGGACATAAGCCCGGCGCGGAATGATTTCCTCGAAAGTCTTTGCTATGTCGGCCGCATCTTTTCTTTCCTCCATTATGTCAATAATCGCCATCACGGCTAAAGCGTCGTCCCGACCAACGGTCTTTCTGAAGTCGTCGCCGGCAGTCATATGTTGGTTAATGTATTCGTCGACCGGCGTGGCCGGAAGATTTTTGTACTTTGCGATTTTGTGTAACAACCTGGCCAAACGAATAGCGGTTAATGGTGGAACTGCATCTGTCGTTGATTTTGATACGCGCGCTGTTGAGTATCCGACTGCGGCGAGTGACTTCGTGAGGAACTCCGTGACTTGCCCAAGATCAGTACCGACGGCACCAACTAGGCCGATGAAAAGCTCTGGACCTAGTCGTTGCGCCTTAGGTTCAATCGTGCTCTGACCCGTCATCGATGGTAATCCTAGCACAGGGGCGAAATAATAGCGAAGATATCTAAGGAGCCCAACACCCATTCATGCAGAACCAACTGCGCAAATTGATTGAGTTTTCCCTCATATCGCTTGAGTTCTTTGCCGTTCTCTGAGGCGATCTACCTAACGCAATCTCCCTTTTGTGCTCTCAGCAACGAAAGATCACTTGGAGGTCGTAGTTGTCCGTGTCCGGATTGTAACCGCAAATTTCAGCCACCTCGGAAACAAATCGAATTCCGGGCCGACGCTCGATCTGAACAATGACATTGAGCGAATCGGCGATGTTGGTTTTGATAGCCCGATACGGAATCTCGATGCCGCTCTGCAAGACACAAGTTGTGAAGCGCGAAATGCCCTGAGCAGCAGAGTTGCCGTGAACGGTCGAGAGAGTACCGCTGTGTCCCGTGTTTAGGAGTTGAAGTAGGTCGAACGCTTCGCCACTGCGAATCTCGCCCAAGATGATGCGGTCGGGCCGGTGGCGCAGTGTTGCCTTCAGAAGGTCGCGAATTGTCACTGCAGGGAAGCCGTTCTGCTCGCGGCGGGCTTCGAATCGAAGGACATTTTCCTTCTGAATCTGTATTTCTGCTGTGTCCTCTATCAGCACAATGCGCTCATCGTTCGGAATAAACTCCGTCAATACATTGGCGAGAGTCGTCTTTCCACTTGAAGTTCCCCCACAGATGAGAATGTTCTTGCGCTGACCGACATATTCAGCCAACTGCGTAGCCAGCTCAGCCGTCAAGGTGCCCACATCAATAAGGTCCTTCATCTTGAACCTGCGTGAGTTGAACTTTCGGATCGTTAGGGTCACACCGTGGATGCTGCACGGTGGAATCACGGCAGCAACACGGCTGCCATCTGGCAGCCGCGAATCGAGGATTGGCTTTGCCTCCGAAATGTCGTCACCTAGTCTCCTGGCAATGTTTTTGACGGCCACGATGAGAGATTCGGGTGTAAGTTTCACTCCGGGTACCGCTTGAAGGTAGCCGGCTTTCTCAATGAAGATCCGCTCCGGCCCGTTGACCATGATTTCGCTGATGTCTGGGTCTAGGATCAGGTGCTGGATCGGACGAAGAAACGGGAGTATCAGCTCGAATCCATTCATCAGAGTTGTCCGTCGGCGAGTTGGCGAAAGTAGGATTTGTTGACATCGTTGAGATAGGGCTTTAGATAGCAAAACATCGGCGGTAACGGGTTGAGCCCGTCGTAAGCCAAAGTGATGGATTGCGCGTTTTTCAATTCCGTAAACGTCTTCATGTCGAATCTGTAGTCCCGTTGCTGGCTGTACGTCTTCGAAGTACTGATGTGGGCTTTGTCGGCCAAGGGCTTTCCGGTCAGATAGCTAACTCTCGAATCGTGTCCACTCTCTGAGATGTTGTAGTTGACACGCCACTTTTCCTCCTGACCACACAGTTCGCTCGCAATCTTTGCGGAGAAGTCGTCCGACAGGGACAGGAAGATTTTCGTGCGAAAGGTTTGCAGCAAAGTTCGCCAGGTTTCCCCAGGTAGGGTTGATTGCAACGAGCTGATGCTCTGTGTCGCTACGAGAGGAACGCACTTTGCTTGACGCGACAGAGAGAAGAATTTCTCGTCGCCACTCGGCTCGTTCACTCCGACTGTAGCAAGCTCTTGGTATTCATCGCAGATGAATACAATGGGACGCCACGGTTTGTTGGGGCTTTTCGCAATATGTGGGATTCGATTCAAGACGGCCCGTTGAAAATCCATCTTGAGCATCACGCCGATGGCTCGCGCCAATCCAGGGTTCATGCTGGCGGGAAAATTCAGGGCAATGACCTTGCCTTGCTCCAGTAAGGTTGCGATCTGAGGGAGGGGCTTTCGTCCAGTTGCCTGCGCTTCGGGCTGTCGATACAGTTCGAGAGGGGGACAGAACATGCGTTTGACGCGTGGATTGTCATCAAAGAGCGAGAGAAAAACCGAGATACCTTCGACAACGGAGCTTTGCAGCTTCTTATCGAGATTTTTCCAATCGTCGTTGTACCAGCGCTTGACGGCGTCCAGTTGTTCCTTCCTATCCTGATCAACGCCATTCGGACTATTTTGATGTTCGACGGTCGGCTCGATCCCAATCTTCTGCAAAACATCCCTGCCGGCGGGCGAATCCAGCACTCGGTAAAGCTGGCCGCTTTCATCGGCCTCGAAGCCAGATTCAGCAAGTTCTCGCGCGTAGGATTGGAAGGATTCGCGGGAGACGGTGAGAAAGGATTTCCCAAGGATGTTTTCCTCGGCCTGCCGCATCTTTCTTTCGAGCACTTGTGCCGAGATGGCCGACTCATAGACATCGAAGAGGGTGACGTAGCCGAAGCCGACCTGATGCAGGATGATGATGAACTTGACGAGGTTCGTGTACGCCTGCTGCCAAAACGGCTCCTTGCCCTTGCCAAATAGGTTGTTTAATAAGGAAGCGATTCCGTAGGCCAGCGCGTAGCCTTCGAGATCGTTGTAAAGCGGGTTGTAGGCCCATTCGGAATCCAAGCCGATTTCTATGTAGTCGTCGGCGCGGCCTCTCTTCAGCAGGATCTCTTTAAGCTTGCCGCAGAAATCGCCCTTAACCTCAAGCACCAGCGCACTCGCCTTGGCGTCCGCGTCTGCTGCCCGGTATCCCAACAATTGATCGGTGAACGGATACATACCGCCAGCCGTCTTGCCACTACCGGTGGCACCAATCATGATCGTGCCGGTAAACAGCCCACGCTCCGGGATGATGAGCCAACTGGGATTTTCTGCAGGAATCGGTAGGCGCGGGTTGTGAATTTCACCTATGACGACGCTGAGCTGATTCCGGGATTCCACAACCGGGTAGAGCGGCAAAGGCTGCGGCTTTGGTGACCGTCTTGGCCGCAACGTAAAGATGTAGAGCGTGGACAGCAAGAATGAATAGCCGATGTAGGGAGTTGTGAACAGCATCACATGATAGGAAGCTTTCAGCGCCGCGTAGGTCCACGGGTCTCGAAGGGCGATCAATCGAAGGAAAGATTCATTCCAGGTCTCAGGAAGGAACGAAGCAGTCACCGGCCAGGGCATCTTGAAGTACAGCGCTGTCCCGGTCACCAACGCTAACAACACTGCAAGGAAGTTTTTCGAATTGAGGACGCGTTGAATCATGCTGCCGTTGGCCCTGTCCTTGTTGTGTTCTTGGGAGTTGGGCTTGTGGGTTGAGGCGCGTCAGAGGTTGCAGCCGAACCTCTATGATTCTTTTCAAGCCACTCGTTGAACTCCTTGTCTCGGCGGAAGAGACGTTTTAAGGATTCGCCAATGATGTACTCGTGCGTCGCTCCTCCGAGGAAAGCCGCATAGCGCTGAAGCATCGTGTGCGCTTCCTCGTCAAGACGGGCCGAAACTACCTTCTTTTCATGCTTGGGTTCTACCTTTGGGATCAGGGCCATCTCTTTGTCTCCTCTGCTGTTAGTGATTCAAAGTCGTTGGGTTCTCGGCTTGGAACTCTGCCGGCGACGGAACGAGGAAGTCTGCTGGGCAAGTTGGGCGGTAGCGACCCCCGGCGCCGAAGGCGTTGGGCGGCTGAAAAGCCGCTCAAAGCGGGGTCGCTACCGCCCAAAATTCGGTTTTCTCCTCGCTCCACTCCGGTGCTCCGTCGCCGGTCATCTCCTTGTTTTCTTGCCACTTCTACTTCCGGCCAACGGAAATCTGGCCGCAAATCCATGCGAAAAGCCGCTTCGGGACCTCTTGACGTCCCCGAAACATCCTTTTGTGCCGCCTCGAAAGTTTTCACTCGTCGCTTCAATATCGTTGAATACATGGCAGTTCGCTCGTCACGTTCCGGAAATCTGCGTAGATCGGCTGCTGGAAATCTGACGCAAGCTGTCAGCACCATTGTTGTCCGCACAGTTTTCCGCGCCATTTCCTCGCGGGTCAGTAAAGACCGCAAGCGATGAGCCGCATACCAGAGCTCGAAAAATACCCTTTTCGGACGGCCGAGCTTGCACCGTAACTCGGGTCAATTCGGTGTCTGCGATAGCCCCTTTGCGCCACTTTTCGTACAACTCCTCGAACTGGCGGCCTGCGTAACGAGCCTGCGCTTCTTTCAGCAAGACTACGTCAGCGCTCGCCACGCGCTCCTTTGCCTCCCAGGCCTTGCGGACCCGGAAGTAATTCAAGACGCTTACGGATTTGGAGTGGTCGCGCACCCCGTACAACACGTGATAGAACTCCGACTCCGCCGTCTGGAACAACCGGGCAGTGGGAGCGAGGTAAATAAACTCCAGCTTGGGAAGAGCCTGGAATAATCCAAGATACGCGCGCAAGTGCGTGCCAAAGGCTTCGAGCGTCACGGCTCCCGCCTCCACATAGGTGAAGGTGGCAATATGCGGCGAGGAAAGCCGGTCCACAAACATCGGAAACCGATCCACGAAATACCGTGGCGTAATTTCGGCAGACCTTCTGGCCCGATATTGCTTCACCGGAAGAGTCTCTCTGCTCACGTTCCATTCCTTCTCAAAGAACGCGACCTTCTCCGCCTCCGTTTCCAGATAGCGGTGTTGCGGATGCCCGAGCACGAAGTCCAAGACGACCAACCGCGTCTTGACGTAGTCCAGTTCGTGCTTCTTGCGCGTGCGCAGATTCTCCCGCTCAATGGCCTGGTACACCTTCCGGGCGAAAAGATGATAGACACGCCCGCCGGAGCGGTACGCGTGATAGCTCGCGTGTTTCCGATCCAACAGCTTGCGAATAAACGCATGGGACACCGATCCCGATTCCGTTTGCGCGAACCATTTGAACTGGCGGTTCGTGAAGTAACCGGAATGCGTGGCCACAAGGAAAAGAAACTCGCTCTCGCGCTTCGTGTAGCCGAGAAGGTGAAGCCCTTCGAGTTGGAACGATGTCATTGTCATACCGCCAAAACCTCTCGGATCACGCCGGTGTTGTGCAATGCGCGACGGATGCGGTTGGTGTCCCCGGTTCTGGCATAGATCTTGAAACCTGCTGCCGCCTTGCCCCGAATGCCGTCTTCCCGGTAACTACGGGAGAGAAGTTCTAAATTCTGTCTCTCGACCCCGCCATCCCGAGTCTCGTACTCAACCTGGATATCGGGAAGGTGGATGGTCGTGTCGTCGATCGACAATCCGTGCTCTTCGGCCACTGCTGTGAGCAGTCTTCTCCGGTCGTCTCCCGAGAGGTGTCCTGCCGCTTCCTTTGCACGATTGATCGATTCTTTGAGTTCGAAATCGAGCCTCACTCGCGTCGGTTTTCCGCCTTCCTCGCGTATCTCTTCAGCAGCCTTCTGATAGACCTTATAAAGGTCGGCGTCGTGGTCGAGCTCCTTGGGCTTGACGAAGCCGTGATAAATCCTTTGGTCCTCTGGAAGACCACTCGCTTTCCTTACGACCCGCTGGCCTTCTGCCGTCAATGTGACAAGCTTCCGGGCACTTCTGTGTGTCCGGAAAAGCGTCTTTTCCTCGACCAATCCTTGCGTTCGAAGGCTTTCGAGGTCGTACTTCAGACGCGCCTCATTACCGCCATAGACGAATCGAGCCAAATCGCCAACGTCTACTGTGCGGAACGTGCCGATGTCCCTCATGGCCGCGATCTCTGAGCTGCGCAGAGAGTAGGTTCGGCCTCCATGCCGATATTGGGTTCTCCGATCTGGCGACCGCTCTGGGGAGCTTTGCGGCGGCCGCTCGGGTCTTTCGGGTGAGTTCGCGGGAGAACCATCGGTCGGCCCTCGCCCAACGGAAACACCCGTGCCGCTTGGCTGCTGTCGCCGTTCCTCACGTGGCGGCCCCACTTCGGAGTCACGCGCGTTTTCACGCTGCAGAATGTCCCAACGAGCCATCCGCTAGCGCCTCTCCGCAAAGAACCGCGGGAGACCCTCTGGGCCTTCCGCTTGTAGTTGGTTGTCAAAATGGGAGAGCTTTCTACCGGTGTCTTTCAGTAGAATTTTCCGATTGATTGCCAGTGCCGCGGCAAAAAGGTTCAGACCAAGAGTGCCGATGAAAATCGCCATGCTTGCGCCACAGTGAAGGAAGAGGACCTTCTTCGATGCGGCCAGGAAATTGAGGCGGGTCATAAGGCCAAACACCACCAGAATGAGCGCTATCGCCGAAACGAATAGAGAGTTGCGAATCACTTGATGAACGCCTCGTCTTCCCGGAAATAGGTGATGGTCAGGCCCAGAGGATTGGTAAGAATGTCTGCATTCGGAACGTGGTCCCGGAACGAAAACAGAAAGCTCGCCGTATACAATGTCCGCTTCGCGATTGAATGGTCCGCGGGCGAATATTGGATTTCGAAAAAGTCCACGGTCGCTTTGTACGGTGCTTTCTGCATCGGCTCGATCACCACCTGCTGAACGTCCACATCCCGCTCTGGGGCGAGGCTGTCCGTGAGAAAACTCTTGATGAGGTTCTTCTGTTTGAACTGCTGAATCGTGTCCCCCGCGAGCTTGCCGTCCAAAAAGTACAGCGCCTGGCTAAAGTCGTCGTTGATCGTCGAGCGATTGCGCCGATAGTAGAGCTGGCAGAACCGCGTGAGGAAGTATTTCGTCTCTTTGTATTCCGGTTTGTAGACCAAATTCTCATAGGCGACAGCTTGCGCGCGACCAATCTCGTCGATGCGAATGACCATCGGCTTGAAGCTCTCCAGCGTGCGGACGATCTTCAAATTCATCAAAACCAGTCCCAAGACGACGAGCGAGAGCAGCGCCACCGCAACCCTCAAATAGCCGCTCGTGACAATCGCGGACGCGTACTGTTCAAGGTAAAGCTGCTTGGCTTCGTTGAAGGTGTTGTCCTTCATGCCTCGGCTCCCAGCGCGCTTGCGACCTTCTCGAAAATCACCGTCGCCGAGCCGCCCGACGTCCCGCTGAAGATGTGGCTCGTCAGCATCGGGACTTTGATAATCGCGTAGATTGCGGCGAGGTACATGACGACCAACACGGGCGATATTCGTATGAGGTCGGTCGGTGAGATGAGCCCCGTGATCTGTGCGTGGATGATGCCAAAAGTGAACTGGCTGACGATATAAAGGACGCCTGCGGCAACAACTTGGTAGAACGAATACTGAATGAAAGCCTTGAGCCATCCCCAGAAAAGCCAGTCCAACTGCGGAACGATGAAGAACGGAATAAAGACTGGTCCAAGAAGGATGCAGACTGCGGTTGCAACTACCCCGAAGGCCACAACAATCAGGGCCAGGCCCTCGGTCACGACTGCTGCCAACCACAATAACGCATAGAGGAAGGTTGCAATCGGCTGGGTGATTCCCGGTGCTTCAAGGTTGCTTAGAACGTAGCTCGTATCATCCGCGATGCGCTGCGCATTGGCCTGGCCAATTTGATTCGAAAGGGTGGCCGCTTCATCGGTGATCAGATGATGGAAATCGCGGCCGAAGCCGGGGATCGGCGCGTCGTAGTAATTCACCATCGCGAAGCCAAAACTGATCATCAAGATGAGGGTTACAAAGTTGGCGAAGTGGAAGCCGCCACGGTGCTCACCCGCGGCGAGCGCCGCCTTGATGCCGTACCAGACGACCAAAATTGTTGCAAACGCCCGGAACAGGTTCTGCCCCATCCCATCGAAGATCCCAAGGTTTTGCTGCACGAGCGTGTTGACCGCCTGCAGCACTGCATCGAAGAAATTCATGGCCACTCCGCGGTTTCCCGTTCCGACCCTTACGTCTTAAGGGAGCCGGTAACTACCTAAGCTTTGCGTCAGATTGCTGTTGAAGGGAGCGAGGTTCTGCGTCACTTGCTGCCGCATCTGGATGGCGAAATTCAGGTTCGCCGCGTCAATGTCGCGTTGTTGTTTCGCCTGGAGAACTTGTTGCTCCAAGGCCGCGACCCTGAGGTTGTTTGCGTCCTGAAGTGTGCGCAACGTCAGTACGTTGCTGGCGTTGATCTTGTTTAGGACACCGACCTCGGTGTTGAGCCCAGCATCACCGGAAAGGGAGTCTTGTTCGAGGTTGGCGATCTGTTGCTGGACGGTCTGCGAGTTAGCCCGGATGTTTCCAACGGTCGTCAATGCGGACACGTTCGCGCCATCCGCAAGTTCAAGTGACGCATAAACGGATTTCAGGTTCTGTGCATCAGCTGCATTGATCGCGTTGAGGTCTGCCTGGCTGTACGTCAGCAGCGGAATTGTTGCGCGCTGGTACGCGGGGCTTACGCTCTGAGGCCCATCGCCGTTTACCGCGCCGACCCATCCCGTCGTGTTTCCGTACAAGTCTTTTGCGGTGAAAGTGCGCCATTGTGAGAACGTGGCGCGGTACCTGGCCGGCATATTCTGCAGATTCCGTGACATCTGCAGCGCGAGCTGGTAGTGGTTCCAGACCTGCTGATAGGTCTGCTTGAGCTGCAGAAGCTGGTGTTGGAGTTGAAGGTACCGGAGCAAGGCGTTTTTGTAGTTGGTGGGGTCGAAAACAACCCCGCCGAACTGGGCCTGCGAAGCGAGGGGGACTAGAAGCAGCGCTACCAGAACGAAGGCAGCGCTCTTTCTATTGAAGTATTTCATCGGAGACTCCTTTCTAGTGTTGGGACTTCTTGCCTTTGCCAAGATCGGGATGCGGGTCTTGTTGGCTGGCGGTGGGAGGGCATCCGGCCGAGTCACGCGTCACTGCCCAGTAGCCGTTCGGCGCCTTTGCGGTTTTGTACTTCCCGCAGGGTAGGTATTGTTCGTGGACGCCCTGCGAGATGAGTTTTTGACACAGCTCCTCTTGATAGGCGTTTTGCCGATCCGCCATCGGCTGGCACTCGCCTTCGGTTTTGCAGAAGCCGGGTGGAATCACTTCGTTCTCCTCTTTCTTCTCGCCGCATGCGGCTAGCGTGAGCGCAAGAACAACAACTGCTGTGTAACCGAGATGTTTCATTCGACTCCCTCCAATCACAGGTCAGGCTGCATGGTGTGCTGGGCGTAGTCCGGCAACAAAAAATCTCCCGACAGATAAACCTTCACACGGTTGCCTTCACGGATCGTCACCGTGGGCAAGATGTTTAGGAACCGGTCCAGAATTTCCGTCGATGAATTCGCAAGGCTTGCACCGAACCCGGCGCGCACGCGATCTAGCGGCGAGTTCGTGAGGACGTTCCCTGTCCCCGCCTGTGAGATCCCGCCAAGAATCCCTACGGCCAGTGACGCACCGAAGATTTGCAGATAGTGGTTGTTCACCTTGTCCCGAAGAGCTGTCTCGCCGATCTGATTCAAGCCCTTGAACTGATCGAGGCTGACGGAGTAACCGTCAGGCATGATGAGCCGATGAAAAAAAACGGCTAAGCGCTGCTGGCCGAACGCCTCGACCTTCTTGGCTTCTCCGAGCACCTTCGTCCCGGCAGGGATAAGGACTTGCTGACGGTCGTGAGAGTAAATGTCCGTCGTCACGAGACAATTGACCGGGCCGGAAAACGATCCATTCAGGCGATTGATGAGCAACGTTTCAAGGACCGTTCCTTCAAATACCACGTACCTCTTCCCCGTAAACGAGTTGAATACTCCGGGCCGGGATGCGGCCGGGTTCACGCGCTCTGTCTCAGTGGCGGATGGTCTCTGCTGCTCGCCAGGGGCGGGTGTTACACCCCTGGCTTCGCGGGCTGCTGTTTGGCCAGCCGCCGCAAACTGCGCTTCTGCTTGGCGGACTTGGGCGTCCAAGTCTGTTGCCTGGGCCGCTTGCGGAGCGTGCTCGACTGGAGGATTGATCGCTCCAGAGCGCGGGCCCACGAGTTGCTCCGCTTCCTGGCTCTTCCGATACGTGAATGCGACGTTTGGCGCGAACAGGGAAAGGTATTCCCGCTTCTTCTTGTCTTCTTTGACCGGATCGGGTAGCGGAGGCGATTGCGTTCCGGCTCCGCTGCTGCCAACGATTCCTCCCGGTTGCGGAATGGTTCCGTCCGGGGGTAGCACTGAGCCGCCTGGTGGTACGTCACCAGCAAGCCCCATTGCCTGAAGCCGAGCGAGGTTCGACGGCGAGATCGGCTGCCGCGTCGCTGCCTGTTGCTGCTGGATTGTTTGCTTGAAATCCTCGACCGTGGCGGCATTAGGAGGCTGCACGCGCGCGCCTGCTGGCGGAACCGTTGCAGAGCTTGCGGTGCGTTTCCCTCCGCCCGTCAGCCACATGATCAGCACCATCACCACAGCGACGCCCAGAATCACCATTTGCTGGGTGTTCTTCGGAAGCAGCCCAGCCGGTTTGGGCGCTTTGTTTTCCACTGTGCCGCGCAATTGCGAATTACTTTGAGCTTCGGAAGCCTTTTCCTCGGGCATCGAATTCTCCCACGCGAATTTCAAGATGCTGCGCTATGTACCACACGCTCAAAACTCAACTTCTTCTTGCCGAGAGCCAGATAGCCTTGGTCCACAATCTTCTGAATCACATACACGCCATTGGCCAGCTCGAAATTGATGAGGTTCGGCTTGCCATCCTTGAGTTCATAAATCGTTGGCTTCTCCTGGGCGTTGCATTTGATGTAGGTGAATCTGTCGTCGTGATAGATCGCAGTAACCGAAAACGGAGGCCGCACGGCTTTTGGGTTGTAGGTGTAGTCGAATTGCAACTTCCCGGCGTATTGCTCGCGATACTGGCTGATTTCCTTTTGTGCTCGTTCTTGAGCCGCCTGCACTGCCTGCGCCGACTCTGCCCGTGCCGCGTCCAGGGCGGTTTTGTACGCTTGCACTTCGGAAGCCCGAGCCAGCGGTGGGACACCAGAGACCCCATTGATCGTCGATTCTTCTTTACGCTCGACGAAGATCTTCAGATCGGGTTCCGCGTTCGGCTCATGGCTGATTTCGGTCAGCAGGAACGAATACACATGTCCCGTTGAGGTGATGAGATTCAGGTTGCTGCGAATCCCTTGCTGCGCGGGATGGAGATAGCAGAGATTGTGAGCGCCATTGATGATCCAGAACTCTTTGTCACCGGTGGTTGCATCCAGAATTTCCTCGTTCACCGGCAGCACGATGAGTGTCGAAAAACGAATCTTGGCGTGAATGGGAATGATGTCTGTCTCGTTGTACTTGACGGTCCTCGCGCCGGAATCCGCATGAATCGGCGGAGTCCAGGCAAACTTCCCGACAGAGGCGAACACGAGAGACACAGCGAGCGCAAGGCGAGGGATTCTAGAGAACATGGGTTCCTCCTGACGAAAGGCCATTCTTGTTTTTCGAATCACTTGATGGAATGTGGTGGTTGGGCTTTCTTCATCCGCTCGGGAATGAAGGAAGACGCGTACAAAGCCGATGGTGCTAGCCGCGCCGATTGCGACAGACAAGACCACGAATGTTTGGTGTGGAAATAGCTGCTGGAAGGCGTCGTGAAACACGACATCGCCTAGCTGTAGCGCGACCGCTGCCAGGATCATTCCACCTACGATTCCTGGGAGAAACAGATCGAAAACACTGGGCCTTTGGCTCATGTCTTCTCTCCCGCTAACACTTGAAGGCCCTTTTCGAAACCGTGCTTCTCGAACGCCTCGGCTCGCCTTCGGTTGTCAAACGGATCGTTCGTATAAAGCCAGTAGCTTTTCGGGTCCACTTCCAAGTTCGCGACCTTGGCGATTTCATGGTTCTTGATGAGAAACTGCCGCTTGGGAATCAACGAGGCAATCAGGTTGATTTCTGTTTCATTCAAATGAAATTGGTTCTTGTACAGCTCGCGATCCATGTCGGGGTTGGCGAGGAAAATCTTTGTGGCACAAGTTTCGATAATCACGTCCACGATGTCCGACTTCCGCAGCTCGTCGAGTGATTGGGTGGACAGAATCATCGCCGCGTTTTGCTTGCGCCAGGTCTTGAGCGCCTCGACGATGTAGCCTTTGATGCGCGGATTTCGAAAGAAAGTCCACGCCTCATCGATGAAGAAAGCTTTGAAAATATGCGTGATGTCGCGGTTGGTGATGGCCTGATTCGCGCGATGGAGGATATAGAAAAGGAGCGGCTCAAGAATCTGGGGATACTGCTCCATCCCCTGAAAATCGAAACACTGGAACCTCGAAAAACTTACCGTGTCTTCAGCATTGTCGAAAAGAAAGCCGAACTGCCCGCCCGTGGTCCACTTCTGGAGCTTCAAGGACAAACTGCGCGGAAGGGTATTCGCCAGCACTCCCAGGGTGCGCAGCTCGGGGTCAACGCAATAAAGATTCTCGATTTGCTGATAGAGCTCCTGCTCTTCTTCAAGCGAAAGCCTTTCACCGCCGTGGTTATCAGCGAGCACTTGGACGAATAGCGCTAGAAAATCGAGATTCGGCTTTGTTTTGGGGAGGCAGAAGGGGTTGATCTTGAATGCAGGCGCGTGGGGGCCGACTTTGACGTACGTCCCTTCAAACAGTCGCGTAAGGTTCTCGAAGCTTCCGCCGAAGTCAAAAATGAAGGTGTACGGATCGTATTTCTGCAGGTTGGTGATAAGGAAATTAAGGATGAAACTTTTGCCCGAGCCGGTTCGCCCGAGAACCACCGTATGGGCCGTATCCTTGCAATGCAGATTCAGGTAGTACGGCGTGCGGTGATTGGTTTCGAGCACGGCCAGATATTCCTGCTTCAGATGGCTGTTCATCTGGTGGCCTGAGTGCAAGGTAAAGAGCAGAGAGTAGTCGGCGTAATTCGTGTTGAGGATGAGCATGGAGCGGAGATTGAAGGCATAGTTGCCGGGTACTGTCGCTAGATACGCGTTGAATAGGTTGTATTTCTCTTCATACAGTTGAGCATCGTGAACGCTGAAGGCTTTGTAAAAGTCGGCGCACGCCGATTCCACCTTTGCCAGGTCTTCGTCAAAAACGACAACGGTTAGGGAATAAGTCCCAAAGTAGTTCCCCTTGATTTCGAGTTCCTTGAGCGCTTCGCCTAAATCCCGAATCTGTGCTTCCTTGGACTCATCAACGAGAACATCATCGCTGCGCTGCGGCTGGTCCGATGTGGTTACATAACTTGCCAGCGAACGCTTTGTATTGTGGAAGTGCAGCCGGCGCGAATGGATGAGGCTCCGGCTCTTCGCCGGGTCTTGCTTTTGCCACTCACTGCAAATGAAATAATTGGCCTCGACTTCGAGCAGTCGCTTGAAGATCAGGGGGAAGCTCTGCGCGGAGGGGTCTTTGAGCGACAGCACTTTGACGTAATAGTCGTCAACGCGAAGGAATCCTCTGTGGCACTCCACATGGGACTCGCAGAGGTAATAGTCCAGGAAGGTATCGCGCCGAAGACGCGCGTTTTCAATCTTCAAAGGCGAGAAATTCAGCATTTGCTTCAAAACACGGAACGCTTCGTCTTTCGAGAGAACGCGCGTGCTTACGAAGTCGCTAACCTGCCCAACAAAGCTGCGGGCTTTGGCACGCAGCGCTAGCAAGGACTGCTCTAGGCCGCTGTCAATAAGGACCACTTGGTGACGGATGGAAAGAAATGCCCACAGCTCGCGAATCGCTTCGGCGGGATCGGAAGTGAGATTGGCGAGACTCTTTAGAACGGAGGCGTTATAGCGGAAACCTTCGTAGAGAATGACATAGCAAATCTGAATCGTATAAAGCGATTCGGCTTTCGTCTTGAAATACTCGATGCGGTTCTGGATCGCCGCATTCACAATCGGATTCTGATACGTCTTGAACGGAATGCTCTCGCGATTGCGTTTGAATAGGTACTGGTAGACGCGGCATTTCTCATCGAACACTCGAAACGCCGCGGTAAGCCGCCGCGTTAGGTTGTCGATGGTATTGCTGTCCAGGCATTCGTAATCCACGCCCTCGATGCTGAGAACCATTCCCAGATCGCCACTCTTGGTAAGGAAGATTTGATCATCCACAAATCCGAAGAGATTTACTTGCGAGCACAGCGCGGCGGCTTCGCGATAATCCTTTGTGATTCGGTCCAGCTTAAACACGATTGAGTCTCCGCACCTGCAGGGGCTGGAATTTCATCGGATCGTATTGCTTGCGAATCTTCGTGGAGTTCAACAGGAACCGGAGGATTTGTGGGTCGGTACGCGTCGCCCACCGCGCGAACAAGTACAGTGCGAAAAACATCCCCACGGCCCCGGCCAGGCTACTGAACAGGTTGAAGACACACGCACCGATCACCAGCGCGAAGAAAAAGAGTTTTCGCTCTGCTCCCAGGATCGTGAGCGGGCGATTCAATGACCGGAACACTGGGTTAGGCTGCATCGTCGTTGCCTCGCAAGGACCTAAACGCCGAACAGCCAGGTGAGAAAGTTGACGGCCAACACAGCCATCCCTAAACCGAAGACAATGCCTGCAAAGGTTTTCTTTCCTCCGCCTTCGCCGAAGGCGAAGGTCAGGCCGCCAACAACGATGGCAACCAGAGCGAGGCCTTTGGCGATGGGACCGGTAAACGCGGTCTGCAAGACGTTTACGGCGTTCTCCCAAGGTGAATTTCCGGCTGCCTGAGCGAAGGCGTTGCCCGCCAAAAGGAGGGCTCCACTGACCGCGATTGCGGTATTGCGAACGAACGGTTCGAGCGATTGCCAGCGCGTTGCTCTCAGCTTCTTCATTGGTTCCTCCGCCTCTTCTGCGTCGTTCAAATGGCGCGACTGAGAGTCGCGCCGGATACGCGGCGGAGACTAGTTGTGCTCAATCAATTCGTCCAATACCTTGTCGTCTGTGTGCCATAGTCCACATCTATAAGGGTTTATCTCGGCCGCCATTCCTTCGCTACGCTAAAGACAAAGAGGGCCTCGGCGGTCAAGCCGAGGCCCTGCCGAAAATGGGGCTATGCAGCCTGCTGTTGCGGTCTGGCTTCCACCGCATCAAGAATGCGCGAAGCGGTCGCTTGCACGTACTCAAGACTCTCCAAAAGCAGCTTGGAGTCCCCTCCATAGAGCCCGACGTAATCCTGCGCGCTCGTGCCCGTTTCAAGTCCGATGGCCGAGCAAACAACGTAAGCCACGGATTCCGCTTCCGTCTCGCGGATGCGTTTATTGGTATCGGCCCGACGCTCTCCGAAGTGCATGTCGGAATGCGCCAATTCATGGACCAACGTGGCGAAAGTTTCCGCCGGAGTTTGGTCAGGTAACAGGGTGATTTTCCCTTTCTCGGCCAATCCTCTGGCTGGTGCGATGTCGGCTGAATAGTCGAGACGAATGCCATTTGCTCGAACGAAATCTTCGAGCCGCTCAAGGTAAAAGCTCGGGTCGCCGGTGACGCTACCGATTTGAGGTAGCTCCTTGCCGGCCGTCTGCCGTTCGTCCCACACGTACACGGCGCGAAAGCCAGCCACTCTCCGAGATTCCTCCGTCGTGCTTGATTCGTTGGCCGTTTCGGTCCGCTTGCGGAACATCGGAGCGAGAATCATGATGCCCTTTTCGCCCTGTTTTACTTGGCGTCCGAAAGACTGCCAAGTGCGGTAGCCAGCCACGCGACCGGCATTGGGGCACGCTTTGAGGATGAGCAATACATTCAGGAACGAATAGGTCCTGAACTTCGCCATCGCTGCGAGATACCGCGTGAGTGCCTCGCTGTGTCCAGCGTTTAGCGCTTCCACGAGTTGCTCGATGGCTTGATTTGTAACTTTCTTGATGCTTTCTGAATTCATTTTCTTTGTCCTTTCGGTGTATGAAGGTTGGTTCCTTCACCAGGAAACAGGAGCCAACCGGAATCGATTCACCGAAGGGCAAGTTCTTCTGTTGAGGCCGGAACGGATGGCAACGGCCATGACAGGAACGTCTTTCCCTGGCAGGGACGTGTGCTAGAGAAGGCCGATCTTCAGACCAACTCGATTAAAAGCCCATATAGGCGTGAGCTATCAGGCTGAGACGCAGAAGTATTAGACACCGCGAACAACCTGGGCGAGCCTTCGAGGTGATAGGAGCTCCTATCCTTTTCTAAGCCAGAAACGGGGTGTTGCGATGAAGCTCATCGAGACGTTAAAAAGCAGAACGGGAGCGCTCAAGGTAGCCGAAGTAGCGAAGTTATTTGGTGTCACCCCGCAACACATCTATAAGATGGCCGCGAGTGGGAGCATTCCGTCGTTTCGGATTTCGGGGTCGGTGCGCTTCGATCCCGACGAGGTCGCCGCGTGGCTGAAAGAAAAGCAGGCCCCGGCTGCCGCTTCGCGGCCGATGGTCTCACCAAGCGTCGCTGCGTAGTTCTCTGGAAATGCGCCGCGAACTCACCTACACCCACATAACAATGAGCTGTGACCGATGCTACGAGACGCGTGAAACGCGAAAGGTCTGGGGGCACGATTACTGCCGCGCGTGCTATCCCGCGATGCTGGGTCGCTCGAACGTAGCGATCGATGATCGCTGGCTTCCCGTGGAGCCATTTCCTCACCTGATGGCGGCGACTCGGTGGGCCGAGCCCACGGTTTGGGGCCAGTTCGCCGTGCGTTTTCTATACGAATTGCCTTTGTCGCTGTCGAACAACACCGAGGTGGTGGTGCAGTTTCTGCCGCACCTGACTTCGCTTTCGGAATTACGCGCCGTATTGACGCGTTACGTGCCTCAGTTGCGGGTTGCGTTCGAAGCGTGCGGATACGACGATCGAATCCTGACTTCGGTCGCGGCGACTCTGGAACACGCGTACGAGTTCTGGAAGGGGCATGACAACTACCTTAGGGAAACAGAAGCGCGGGCCGCGTTTTTTGCCGCGCACGGCAACCCGCAACGAGATTACCGGGCCGAGCATGCGTCGCTCCTGCGTCGGGCCGGTGTGTGCGGGGCGCGGCGGCAGAGAAAACGTGAGCGGTTCGCGGGCGAGGCCGATCATGATCGGCCTCGTTCAAGATGTACATCGCGATGGGGATTTTGAACACGCTCTGCATCGGTAATGGCTGTGAACCGTTCAGCTCGACCAGCTCATCGCGTTCTATGTGACGTACGGCTATGCCAATCGTGCCTCTGGAATCGTGTGCTATGGCTGATAAGTGGACCGGCAGGACAGCAGGACATGATTGCGCAACCAACCGACTCGCATCCGTGCTAAAAACGAACCAGCCGAAAGCGAACAGGCACACGCGCCCGAAAACTGTTCTATTCAAAGAATTTGTATCTCGTTGGTCTTTCAAGTGCATTCCCCTCATTAACAGAGCTGATGCTCGGGGCGGATCTGCGCCAGGGGTGTCCTGGAACTCCTTACAAGTCAGGGCTCTAACCTTTGCACGGGCGGCACATTGCTGCTAAGCAGTTGAAGATGGGAATCAAAATCCATCCGCATTGAAGTTCCCGAGCCGAATCTTACAGCAATTAAGCGCACCTTTCAGGACCGTGGAGCTGACGGCGATACTTGTGCGGCGTAGTTCCCACGGATCGCAGGAACGCCCGCCGCATCGAATCAGTACTGCCGAATCCGCAGGCGGCCGCGATTTGTTTGAGGCCTTGGTCCGTACTCTCTAGCTGTCGGCGCGCAGCTTCGGCTCGCATTTGCAAAACATACTGCGATGGCGTTTTTCCCAACTCGCGCGTGAACACGCGCTCGAAATTCCGAACGCTCATTGCGGTTCGGTCTGCTAGCTTCTGTACTGACAGATTGTTATGAAGGTTTTCCGCTATCCAAACCTGAAGTTCATGAATCGCCTTCATTTCCGATGCCTGCGCCGACAAGGAAGCACTCAGCTGTTTTTGTCCGCCTGGGCGGCGCAAGAACAGAACAAACTCGCGCGCTATTTCATGAGAAATCCTGCCTCCGCAATCCTCATCAACCCAACCAAGCGCAAGATCGATTCCCGCTGAGATTCCTGCCGAGGTGTAGATGTTTCCGTCTTTAACCCAGATCGGATCGAATTCCACCTTGACCTGAGGATAGCGACTTACCAATTCGCGTCCGAATCTCCAGTGCGTAGTCGCTCTCTTCCCATTCAGCAGACCTGCTTCGGCCAATAAAAATGCCCCAACGCAAACCGACCCCAATCGGCGAACCACGGGGGCCATCTTTCTCATCCACGCAAAAAGGGCTGGGTCGCGGGCATCGCGCGTTGCAAGCCCGCAGACGAGAAGAAGTGAGTCGACTTTCCCTCTGACATTCTGGAAGCGCCCTTGGGCAGCGAAAGAAAGCAGTCCTCCCTCGCCCTGAACTCTCAGATCTTTTGCATTGGTGACAATCTCGACTTCGTAGACGGTTTTGCGAACCAGGCGATTCGCGGCGCCAAAAACCTGGATTGGGCCAACGAGATCAAGCTCCTCGACTGGGGGCACTACAACAACGATGATTCGCCTCCGCTTGAGGCGCGCACTTCCGCGCTGGCCTGTGGTTGAGCTTGTTTTCGACATCTGTCAGTCAAATATGCAATGGGAACGGTTTCCGGGCAAGCAGGGGGCGATCTTTTGGCGGAAAACGTCGGACTTCTGTCGATAAGCGGCGGTTCCTTGTCAGTAGAATCCACCGCTTGAGACGGATATTCCGATCCTGAGGAAACGTCATGAAACATCGTTGGCTTTGCATCGTTGGCACAGTGCTTCCGACGCTCCTCTTCGCTCAAACCGTCGCTCAAACCGAACGGGGTCCGTACGCACGCATCGCGATCTTGCGTCCCCATGACGGGCACACCGTTGATTTCGAAGCCGGGTACATCCGTCACCTCGAGTGGCACCGACAGAATCGGGACACGTGGGTTTGGTACGGTTGGAGCGTCACGTTCGGTGAACGGCAGCGGTGGTTCGTCTACGCTTCGTTTGGGCACTCGGCCGCGAGTCTGGACAACCCTGTGTCCCCGGCTGAAGACGAGCGGGACAACGTACTTAACGTCGCGCCGCACGTCGAATATGTGGGGAACGGGCTTTACGAGTACCTGCCAGGGATCTCGCGTGGCACGGGTGAGCCACAACCGTCCGCTCGGTTCGAGTTCACAACGGTGGACCTCGTGCCCGGGGCGGCAAAGGCTTTCGAAGCGGCCCTCAGCGCGGGCCAATCCGTACTCCAGGGTGAGACCCTCTGGTATCGGATGGTGGCGGGCGGAGCCGTTCCGCGCTATGTCCGGCTGCGTCCGCGGCCCAGCCTGTCGGCGGTTCTCGATGGTAAGGGCGAAGAGGCGCTGCCTGACGGAGTCAACTCCTTGATCGCGAGGACGACTGTAGAGATCTTGACCCTGCGGCCAACCATGTGTTACGGCCTCTCGCCGGCTCGCCAGTGATGGAAGCGGTTTTCCTGGCTGCCGACTTCCTGGAGCGGCATCCGGAATACTCGTGGCAAGAGCAGCTGCCGCGCGATATGAAGGCGGGACCGTTGACTCTGTTTCAAGCGGGGCAGAAAGCGGGCCAGTAGTTTCGCTGACGGCTCACGTACCGAGCGGGACGCCGCCTAAAGAAGCGGGAGACGAACGCAATGAACGAAACACCGCAGCAGTACACGCAGCGTATTCTTGGCTATATCGAAGGCAAGCAGCCTCTTACAGTTCAGGCCGCTACAGCAAAGAAACTCGAGCGGATAATCAAGGGCTTGCCCACGGCCAAACTGCGCAAGCGTCCTGCTCCTAACAAATGGTCGATCAGTGAGATTCTCGCGCATCTTGCCGATACGGAAATCGTCGTCAGTTTTCGTATGAGACTGGTTTTGGCAGCGCCGGGGACTCCCATTGCAGCGGTCGATCAGGATTCCTGGGTGACGAGCGGGCATTATGAGAAGCGCTATCCCCGCAAATCGGTCGAGCAGTTTCGCGTGGCCCGCGAAGCCAACCTTGCCTTGCTCAAGTCGCTGACACCCCAGCAATGGAAGCACTATGGGATGCATTCCGAGCGCGGGCAGGAAACGATTGAGCTCATTGTCCGCATGTACGCCGGGCATGACATCAACCACCTGCAGCAGATCGAGCGGATCTTGTCAGCGAAAGGGATGTAGGTGGAGCCGCTCAACCGGCGGCCTTGATCAGTTTGCTCAGATCGAGACTCCGGCAGCGCACGTCGGTGGCGCCGACAGTCACATGAAGGTTATCGAAATTCGCGACAAGTTCGGAGTCGAGTTCTTGGCTGTCGCGGAGCGTCCTGAGCCGGTCCCCGGACCGGAGCAAGTAATCCTCAAAATGAAAGCCTTTTCGCTCAACTACCGTGACCTTTTGGTGGTGAACGGTGTGGGCCGATGGAAACCATCCCTCCCGCGGATTCCACTATCAGATGGCGTGGGTGTTGTCGCGGCCATGGGCAGCGGCGTATCACGAGTAAAAATGGGGGATCGAGTGGCGCCGATCTTCTACCCTAAATGGCTGGACGGGAGAGTTGCCTCCAAAAAAATGGGCTCGCCCTCGGGCGGAGCAGTTGCCGAGGGTGTGCTCGCCGAGTACACGCTTTTCGATGAGACAAGCCTTGTGCACGTGCCAGGGCATTTAACCGACGAGGAGGCCGCCACGCTCCCGTGCGCTGCCGTTACTGCATGGAACGCAGTTGTTTCGGGCGGCCAAATCGCGCCGGGTGATACGGTCGTGGTGCTTGGGACAGGCGGTGTTTCGATATTCGCTCTTCAGTTTGCAAGGCTTCTTGGCGCCCGCGTCATCATAACCTCGAGCAGTGATCAGAAGCTTGCGCGCGCAAAGCAGCTTGGCGCTGCTGCAGTCGTCAACTACAAGACCACTCCGAACTGGCCCAAGGCGGTTCTGGAACTGACGGGCGGCGACGGCGCAGATTACGTCGTGGACACTGTGGGGGAGTTGAGAGAGGCCATCGCAGCCGTGCGGTTGGGGGGCATAGTGGCGTTTGTCGGTCTCCTCAACGGGATGACCGCGGAAGTCGACCTAGTTGCCCTTATGGGTAAGAGTGCTTGGGTCGAAGCTATCGATGTGGGTTCGCGGGAGATGTTCGAAGCGATGAACAAGGCGATTGAATTTCACGCGATGCGTCCCGTGGTGGATCGGGTCTTTGGTTTCTCCGAGTTGCGAGAGGCCCTCAACTACCTGAGAGAGGCTCGCCACTTCGGCAAGGTTTGTCTGCGAGCTTAGTTCGAAGAACTTTCGTGGACGTGACGAGAGGAAAGCAACCCGCAAGTTGTGTCCTTGGCTATACAAGGAGATCGGCCGAATGAGTCAATTTTGGAAGGACATTCGCCGGAGCCTGCGCACCTTAATGAAACGGCCGGCTTTTCTGGCCGTGGCGTTGCTTACGCTGGCGTTGGGAGTTGGCGCAAATACAGCGCTATTTAGTGTGGTCAACGCGGTCCTTTTGCGGCAGCTTCCCTTCGCGCATGCGGACCGCACTGTCTGGATCACGGCGCTACGGCCAGACCGAAATGATGCTCCATTTTCGCTTCCAGATTTCCTCGATTACCGTGACCACAGTGACTCCCTCGACTCGCTCTCTGCGATAGGTAATTGGAGCGCGAACGTGACGGGCCGGGGGGACGCGGAACGACTGAATGGCGTGCGTGTTTCGGCAAACCTGTTTGAGACACTGGGCGTCAACGCGGCTGTCGGCCGCACTCTCGAACCGGAAGATGATCGCCCGGGAGCTCCACGCGTTGCGGTCATGACCTACGGGCTTTGGCAGCGGCGATTTGGCAGTGACACTAGCCTTGTCGGTCAGCCGCTCGAACTCAACGGTGCGAGCTACACCTTAGTGGGCATTCTGCCTCCGAGTTTCTTCTTCCCGATCCCGGACGCGGAACTGGCAGTGCCTCTTGTACCTGATGCTGATCCCTGGCGTCAGAACCGAAACACAGTAAATTTTCTGCTGCTGGTAGGACGTACTCGACAGGGTGCCCCATCCGAGCGCGCAGAAGCGGAGATGAATGCGTTGGCTCGCAAACTCCGCGAACAATTTCCTGATGCGAACGCGCGAAAGATGGGGGTGAAATTGACACCAATGCGCGACCAAATAACCGGTGGTTACCGCCGGGCGCTCTGGGTGCTCCTCGGAGCGGTAGGGTTTGTGCTCTTGATCGGGTGCGCCAATCTCGCGAATCTGAATCTAGTACGCGCCGCCGAGCGGCGAAGGGAAATGTCGGTTCGTTCTGCCCTTGGCGCCACACGCAGGCAGGTCGTCAAGCAACTTCTATTGGAGAGTGCCTTGCTAGCGACCGGTGGAGGGATGTTGGGTGCATTGCTAGCGCCCATTGGCATACGGGGATTGGTTGCATTGAGTCCTTCAAGCATCCCTCGCGCGGGAGAGATCGGACTAGACGCCCCGGTGCTTACGTTTACTGTCGTGGTTTCGCTTGTGGCGGCCATCGTCAGCGGCCTGGCACCTGCGCTGGCGACCTCGCACGGCGATTTGGCTCAGCAGTTGAACGAAGGAGCGCGGGGTTCGACCGAAGGGCGTCGAGGAAAGGCTCTGCGAACCGGTCTCGCAGCTGTTGAGGTGGCCCTCTCCCTCATTCTTTTGGCGGGCGCAGGAGTATTGCTCAAGAGCTTTTCCAAACTGCAGACCGTAAATACGGGGTTTGATCCACACGGGGTTCTCGCGGTTAGGCTATCACTTCCAAGAGCCCGTTATCCTCATCTGGCAGACGTAACCCAGTTCTACGATGCGCTACTTCCCCGTATCCAAACGCTCCCTGGAGTATCGGCCGCAGGTGTAATCCAAATGCTCCCACTAAGCCGCCAAGTCGCGTCGACTCCCTTTACCATCGTTGGCCGCGCATTTTCAAAGGAGGAGGTTCCCCAAGCGCAATATCGCATCGTCAACCCGATGTATTTGAAGGCCATGCGAATTTCGCTCCTGGCGGGCCGGGAATTCAACGAGGGTGATACAGATCGCACCCCGCTGGTCTGCCACATCAATGAAACTCTGGCCAAGCGCTTCTGGCCCAAGGGGGAGGCGGTCGGCGCTCACGTGATGCTCGATGACAACGACTCCAAACCGCGGGAGGCGGAGGTAGTCGGAATAATTCACGATGTCAAGGACAGGGGGCTCGAAGCCGCGCCGAGTTTCGACATTTACATACCTCTTCGCCAAACGCACGAAGACGCGGTCGTCCAGCTTCAGAACAATCAGTATTGGGTATTGCGAACAGATGGACATCCACTGGCTCTAGCCAACGCTTTTCGGGAGCAGGTCCGCAGCGTGGACAGTGATGTGGCCGCTTCGAATGTCCGTTCGATGGATCAGTATCTTTCACTCACGATCGCGCCTCGACGTTTCAATCTGCAGCTGCTGTCCGTCTTTGCGCTTGCAGCGCTCGCTCTGGCACTCGCTGGAATTTACGGCGTCATCTCCTATTCCGTAAATCAGCGGGCGCATGAGATAGGCGTCCGCATGGCGATGGGAGCTCGGCGTAGCCACGTGCTGAGGATGGTGATCGCAGATGGAATTAAGCCGGTCCTCGCAGGACTAGCGCTCGGTATCCTCAGCGTGTTCGGGCTAAGCAAGGCGTTAGCGAGCTTGGTGTATGCAGTCAGCGCGTCGGACCCAGCCACGTTAGCGATTGTCACACTGTTATTCGGCGGCGTGTCTCTCGCCGCTCTGTACCTGCCGGCTCAGCGTGCCACGAGGATCGATCCACTCGTTATCCTTCGGGGAGACTAAATGGGTCGGCCACTCGGAAGCTGGCGAGAAACAGCGTTCGAGGAGATCCGATCGCGGGCAGTGCTCCGTAACACCACATTTCCTCGAACGGGACTTCTGGCTTCAGTTCACTGGATTCACATCGACATGTGGCGTGTTATACGGTCGAGTGAACTTGGTCCGAATGACCATATCCAGCGCAGTGAGTCAGTCGTTCCCATCTAACCGCATGCGGAGTTTCTTGATCAGCCCGAGGGCGGCCTCGATCTCCTCGGTATTTACACCGGCTGCGATTTTGTCCGCCCAGTAGATCTGGCGCTGGTTCAATATCTTCATTACGCGCCGACCTTTTTTCGTCAGGCGGACGAGCTTGGCTCTCCTATGATCTGGGTTCGGAGCGTACTCGATAAACTGCCCCACCTTCATTTCGTTCGCGAGCCTTTGAACCGTTTGGCGCGTCAGTCCCATGTTTCGGGCAATCTTTGATACAGAAAGCGGACCTTGTTGGTCAATCGCTCCAACAACCTTCCAGCGAGCGCTCGAGAGGTGCAATGGCTTTGTCAGACGGTCACCCGCAGCCAGGAGACACCCGTGGAATCGAAAAACCTCAAGCACCAGGGCAGTGAAGCTGCTTCCAGCTTTCCTGTGAGGCATGGTTCGCTCCTAGGTGGAGGATAGTATATCGGCTGGCGAGCGACTCACGAACCGACGCACAAATTGGGAACGGTAAGACGCGTGAATAGATGAGGCGAAGCAACCGCGGAAGAAGGATAGTTCTCAAGGGACTTCTTGAATTCCGGGTGTTCAAATGCCGCTCGAAAGCGAGTGACGGATTCCCACACGGCGTAATTTATGAAAACGGTGCTGCCCGCGATGCCTTGGAGTAGTTGTGTGGAAATGAAGCCGGGCTGCCGCTTCATCCAGTTGGCGTCGTTCTCCCAGGCTTTCAGGAACGCCGATACATCGGCTTCACCAACTTGAAATAGATTCACCAGAATGATGGGAGCCATGTTGGCGTTGAGTTGGTGAGATATGGGGACCTTTGGATCGAGAGGCTGAAGTTGCATCATTTGCGCATCTCCTTTGAAACCTGAGGTTTCGACTTCGATACTATGACAGTACTCTGTCATAGTGACAGTAAACTGTCAAGTTAGATTTACCGAATCCAGGACGGGTGACTGGTTGCCTCGCGGTCCAGAAACGGGATTCGAGGAGACCGGATCGCGAGCAAAATCATCAGTTCATTACCTCCCCGAACCGGACTTCTGGCGCGCAGTAACTAATGGGAGGCCTCCTCCACCTCTTATAACCGCCCCGTTGACTCGGTAAAAGCGGCGGACCATCCCATTAGTTAAACTCTTGCGGTTCTGTTTTAGAGTGTGATAGCGTCCTGCGGCATTCTAGTTGCAAATCATGGCCCAACAAGAAACCGAACATTGAGGATACGGGGGGAGAGTGTGAGTGTAGGGAGGTGGCGAAGGTGGCGGCAAGTGGAAGGAAACGCAAGCGTTAGGGGTATTGCGGCGCGACGCGCGCGTGGCTGCCGTACCGGCGCTCGATGAGAGTAAATAGAAGGATGTACGTTGGATGCTCGCTCAAAACGAAGGAGTTAGAGAATCTCAACACGACATCCAATGAACATGGGCGCGCCAGCACCGCGTGGAGGCGGCGCATCCGATAGAAAACAAACGATTAATCCAACGAACATCCTCATCCGGGCCGAGAATCCAAGATGCGGTCGATCTGCCGAAGATGGTTCAAGTCGTGTGCCGCTTCCAAGCGGACGAACTCCTCGACCGTTTGCCGTCCGCGTACCTCGTGGACCCCGTAGCACTCCACCCACCGTGCGCGCGGGACCGACTCCAACAGTCGCAGGTTGCTCTCGCGCAGCGCTCGAAAGACCCCCGCCGAAAGGCTCGCCTCTTGCTGCGCGTAACCCAAGCGCTCCGCCCATACGGCCTGATCCCACCACGTCAAGGCCACGCCCGGATTCGCCAGCATGTTTCGCAATCGCCACCCCATCGCCAGCTCCGCGTCCGCCAAGTGCGCTACGATCTCGGCGATTGACCACTTTTCAGGTGCAGGACGCCGGATCAACTCCTCGGGCGCGACATCGCGCAGTCGACGCTCGAGCTGGGATGGGGTGGCTTGTTGGACACCGATGGGCTCCTCATCGCCAAGATAGCTCAGGACTCGGTTTCGGTATGCTTCGAACGTCTCTGCCATTGGTCCTCTCGGTAGACTGTGGATGCCGCCGAAGGAATAGTCGGCCCGAACCCGGTAACACGGTACGCGAGCGGCGGCTGCAGTTTAGCGCGGCGACTGGTCGGACTCAAGTGCTACCAACATCGTCACTGGTCGTTGAACGGACGAAGGAGAACTTGAAGGCCGCAGGCTTGGCCGACCGCTGCAGCGTCATCGAAGGCAGTTTTTTCGAAAGCATCCCCGCCGGAGCCGACGCCTACCTCTTCCGCCACATCATTCACGATTGGACCGACGAACAGTCCATCCAGATCCTCGGCCACTGCCGCAAAGTGATTCCCGCCAACGGCAAGCTATTGATCGTTGACTGCGTGGTTCCCGCCGACAACGCACCGTCCCTGTCCAAAGACATGGACATCACCATGCTCACCTTCCCCGGCGGCCAGGAACGTACCGAAGCCCGGTTCCGGTCACTGCTGAAAGCAGCTAGTTTCGAGCTCAAGTCCATCACGCCCACAACAACAATGATCAGTGTGGTGGAAGGAAAACCAGTCTGAGTGTCGCCGCGGACGCTTGGTGCGCGGGTCACGGCGCATCAGGAAGCTGACGCTATATTCACAATTGATCGCTCCTAACGACGTAGGGTAGAGCACGAGTCGCCCAACTCCCAGATGGTCGGCCACTCGGAACTTATCTTCGGACCCGATTTGTCCGGCGGTAAGTTGCCAACTCCTGAGTCTACGAATTGCAAAAGCGCCGGGCGGTCTCTGCAAGCACCTGCGCGCACCTGACTACTGAATCCAGATCAACCCACTCCACTGCCTCATGCGCTCCAGCCCCACCGGGGCCATAGTTCACGGTAGGGATACCAGCGGCGTGGAACAGCGCAGCGTCCATCCAGTAACCCACTCCGCCTTCCTCCGGTGTCGCTCCCGTGGCCGAAGTCGCTGCTTCCCGAAGGCAAGTTGCGATCTTGGATTCTCGATCGCAATCCAGCGGGGGGCGGTCCAACAAAGAGCAAACCTGCGCTTCCTCGCCGGTTGAGCGAATGACTTCCTCGAGCTCCTCCATCACACGATACGGCAATTCGCCTGGCAGCGTCCGCCGCTCAACCTTCAATCTGCACTCCTCCGCATACGTTGAAAGACCTGATCCTCCCTCGATTAGGGAACAGTGCTGCGACGCAGGGCCAACCAACGGATGAACTCGGCGCCGCAGTTCTACTTGGTCAAAGTTTTCGAGCGCAGAAATTATCCGCCCCATTTTGGCAATGGCGCTGACGCCCAAGTCCCATCTGCTGCCGTGCGCGGCGCGGCCCGTGGTCACGATCTCCGCCCAGACGAATCCTTTGTGTCCAAGAATTAGGCGCCCTTCGCTCGGTTCGGTCAGGACACAAGCATCTGCAATGTGGCGTTTCACAAAATCTTGGGCGCCGATGCTGGCATATTCCTCATCGGCGACCAGGGCGATAAGCACCCGACCTGAAAGGTTATCGTGCCCGAGTGCGGCGACCGCAGACATGACGGCGGCCGCGCTGCCCTTCATGTCATAGCTGCCCCGCCCGTAGACGCGATTGCCCTCAACTTTTGGTACAAAGGGCGCGATCGTCATACCTTTCGTACCCACGGTGTCGAGGTGGGCGCAAAAGACGAGCGTCGGACCACTCCCTTTTCCCACTTCAGCCACGGCGTTAGAGCGTCCCGGAGCGACTTCTTCCAGCCAGCTCTTTACTCCGTTCGCTGTCAGCCAATTTTGTGCAACTTTGGCAATCGCCTCTTCCCCGTACGCTTCGTCCGGTGAAAGGCTGGGGTTCACGGATGGAGTCCGAATCAGTTCTTGAAGAATCTCTAGGACGGCTGGGCGCGAGAGCGACTCGCTGACCATCATGAAAATCCTCGGCGTTCTGTTTGCAGTGCTGCGACGAGTAGGTCAATTTCTTCGGCTGTAGTGTAAGCATAACAGGAAGCGCGAACCGCCGCAGTTACCCCCATCCGTCTCAAGACAGGAAGCGAAGCCAGATCTCCGCCGCGAACAGCGATGCCCATCGCGTCGAGAGCCTGGACAACATCCAGCGCTTGTCTATCCTCCACCACGAACGAAAAGATCGAGACTCGATCTTTTGGATCTGTTGGACCGAGAATTCTCAGGCCCTTCACTTCCTGCAACTGAGACAAGGCGTATCGCGTGAGTTCCTGCTCACGCCTCCAGAGCGCCTGGCGATCCAAGGATTCAAGAAATTCAATGGCCGCGGCGAGCCCTACCGACCCGGGAACGTTCGGCGTCCCAGCTTCGAATTTCCATGCTCTCTCGGCAAAATGAGTTGGACCGGACTCTAACTCCACGTCGTGAGCCATATTGCCGCCCGCCTGATACGGCGGCATGTTTTCGAGAATCTCGCGGCGTGCCCACAGGACACCGGTTCCCATTGGACCCAGCATCTTGTGCGCGGAGAACGGAAAGAAATCGCAGCCGAGCTCCTGCACGTCGACGGGGACATGGGGGACAGATTGCGCGCCGTCCACAAGCACGAGTGCGCCGACGCGGTGCGCACGGGCGCAGATTTCCTTAGCTGGATTGATCAAACCCAGAACGTTCGATACATGGGTAAACGCCACGAGCTTGGTACGTTCGGAGAGAAGGGCGTCGAGCTGGTCGAGGCGCAGGCGACCGTCATCCTCCACATTCACTATCCGCACGCGCGCATTGGCACGCTGGGCGGCAATCTGCCACGGCACCAGACCGGAGCAGTGCTCCGACACGGTCAGTATGATTTCATCTCCAGGCCGGAGGTTTGCGCCGCCCCAGGATGAAGCAACGAGATTGATCGCTTCCGTCGTTCCACGGGTCCACACGATCTCCTCGGGCCCGCGTGCATTCAAGAATCTTGCAACCGTGCCTCTGGCCTTCTCATACAAGGCGGAGGATCGACGGGCGAGCGTGTGGAGTGATTTCCCTGGATTCGCATTGTCGTGCAGGTAGAAGTTCCCGAGGGCGTCAATGACCGCGCGAGGCCGCTGGGTCGTGGCTGCACTGTCGAGGTAGACCAAAGTGTGGCCATTGACCCGTTCTCCCAGCACTGGGAATTGCGCGCGCAAGGATTCCAGATACGAAGTCGCCTGCGTTCCTACCGAAACCGAATACAGGCTCGCCACCGCTCCTGCGTCGCCGCTGAGAACGGACGCCGACCCCGCGAGTGCCGCGGCACTCGACATTTTTCGCAAGAAATCCCGTCGATCCATCTCTATCGCTTCTCCAATTTGTCGCGAGACTTCCTCCCAACTCACCGACTCGCGACGATGAACAAGACCCGATAAAGGTACTCCGCGCCCCAGACAAGCGCCGCGACAGGAACCCGCTCGTTGTCGCCGTGCATGCGGAGTTCATCCTCCACTGCCATCGGCAGAGGAAGGATGCCGTAAGTGGGTATCCCCTTTGCTCGCAGGGCAGCGCCGTCGGTCCCGCCAGTGGACATTGTCGGTGTGACAACGGCCTCAGGTGCCATCACTCCAGCCGCTTCTGCCAACGCTCCGTACAGGGCCGTGGTTGTGGATGAAATGGGGGGCGATGAGTGGGACTCACCCACGAGCGAGAAAATGACTCGACTCTCTCCTGCGACGCGGTTCATCTCAGTCACAACCTCTCGGATGTCCTCGCCGGGAAGCACGCGCACATTCAAATTCGCCGTACCTTGCGAAGGAATGACGTTGCTTCGAATGCCGCCATTTAGAAGCGTCAGGGAAACGCCGGTGCGGAGCAGTGCGTTGTAGCGAGGTTCCAGGGATAGCACGTCCGCGGCTCGATCGATCGCGCTTGAGTCTCGAGAAGAAGCCAGCGTCTCCATTGCCCGCTTCATGGCCGGGTCGCGCTCCAGGCGGGCCAAGCCAGAGAAATAGGAACGTGTGGTCTCGTTTAGCCTCACCGGCGTCTTCCACTCGTGAACCTTGACAACAGCACGCGCCAGTGCAGCCAGGGCATTGTCCGGAAGCGGAATGGAAGCGTGGCCGCTAGGACCGCTAGCGGTCACGAGAATGTTACAAGGGATCTTCTCGGTCGTCTGGATGTTGACGAGTGGTATGCGCCCATTTTCTGCACGAATACGTCCACCTTCGTTTAGTGCGAACTCCGCGCCCTCAATTCGACTGAACTCGTGTTCCAAGATCCATCGAATCCCCTCGCCTCCGCTCTCTTCCGCTGCGGTAGCCAGGAGAATGATGTCACGGTCGAGAGAATCCCTTTGCTTGGCCAGGCACAAGAGTGCCGTCATGCTTGCGGCCAACATGCCCTTGTCATCGATTGCGCCGCGACCGTACAAGTAGCCGTCGCGCACAGTGGGTTCGAAAGGTGGTGTTTGCCACTTCTTCAAATCCACACCAACTACATCCAGGTGAGCCATGATGAGAACAGCCTTCTTGCTCGGGTGAGAAGCGTGGAGATGTGCGATGAAGTTGGCTCTTCCCGGAGTCATTTCGATGACCTGCATCTCTATTCCAGAAACGCCGGAGAGGACCGACTCGAGATACTTCGCGGCACGCAGCTCATTGCCTGGAGGATTTTGGGTGTCAATGCCGATGAGTTTGACGAGATACGTCTGCGTGTTGCTTTGCGCCTGCGTTCGATCAAATCCGGCTGGTGAGGGTACCGTCAATTCATAGGCGGATTGGGCAGCTAAAGGAGTCGAAGCACTTAGGCTTGCTGTGCTGAGTAATAGCCTGGCGAGGAAGGCGTTTCTACGCATCACGTCCTCCGAGCCGTTATTCAACGGCAGGGGCGAGGTGATGTCTTGGAGAATCGTTGCTTTTTTGTACGTGCTTAGTCTGGTGGCGCGCCTTGTTTCTTCACCGCGATGGGAATCTGTTTCCTTCTTAGATCCACTCTGAAGTCGCCCGGCGTGATGCCAAATCGGAGCTTGAATAGGTAGGTAAAGTGGCTCTGATCGTAGAATCCTGCCATGAGCGCAATGGTGCTGAGGCTTTTGTCGAACTGGGCCAAGAGTTTCGCCGAATAGTCTAATCGCAGCATTCGAACGTAACCCCCGATCGTGCATCCATAGTGCCTACGGAACATCTTCGCCAAATGTGCTGCATGCACTCCTACCAGTTCGGCAACGCTTGATAGGCTCGGCGCCTCCAGGAATTGTTCGTGAATAACCTCCCTTGCTTCCTGGAGCCACCGCGGCGGATTGCGGTCCCGCATAACGTCAAGCCGCGTGGCCTGAACCAACATCTCGAGCGTGAGTGCCTCAATCGAAAGTGGACCAACCGCATCCAACGTCCGAAACTCTCGCAATATCCTGAGAGCCAAACTGGAAATCAGTCCTCCTTCAACATAAGAGGCGCGGTCGAGGATTCGCGTGGCTTGGCGTATCTCCACAAGCCGTTGCGGTCCTACCTCAATGATCAAGCAACGGGCTGCTGTCTTTCCGTATCGATTTGAATGTTTCTCGCCGGCCGGTCTGAAGATAACGCTGGAGGGATTCACGTCGTAAGGCACTCTACCGACCGTCTCAGTGAAAAACCCTTCGATAGTGAGGGCAATATTTGCGTGCTCATGGAAGTGAGGCGGCAAGACGAGGCCTGGCGGTCGAAACGTTTCCGTCAGCACCAACCCGTGAACTTCCATGCGCCTGTCTTGATTACTTAGAATGATTGGACTCGGTCCGGAACTCATCAACGTCCTTCACAACTAGAGACTCGCCTTGGTGCCCTGTTATGCGCGACCTTTTTGGAACAGCCGCGGGCGTCCCGTACGCGACCGCATCCACGCCATTGTCGAGCAGGGCAGATAAGGACATGATTGACTTCATCTTCCAGCGGTACCAGATCGCCCATAACCGCGTTCGAGCGCCCGTTGTCTTGGCTACCCGAGGATACTTGGAAATTGTCCACAAAAAAAAAGAATCTGGAAAACGGCGGCCACTCAGCGCTGCCCCAACACCCCCACCACTAACTGTTGCCAGAATCGGGCGACAGTTATCCAGAAACGGGAATCTGGGAAACAGCATCGCCTCGGCGGGAACTCAGAGTGACCCACTACCGGCGCGGCGTTGATAGCGGCGAGGCACAATTGGGCGTTGTGGTGTCTGCTTTGGTGTCTCCGAAGAAGCGGTTCGTAGCCAAAATCTGTTTCAAACATTTGCGGCAATGGAAACTATTGAAGTGAGGACGGCGGTTTGCCGGTAAAGCAGTGAAAAGAATGCCGCAGGTGCGCGGGACTCGGGGAAGAGTGGGAGCATTCGATACCAGGGGCAGGGTCTGCAGAGGAGCCAGTGATCGCTGCCTAATCAAAACAGCTTCAACTGACTCGTGTGCCCGTCTCGAAATGTGCCAATACGGAGGGGCTGGAAAATCCCGCATAGGAATTTCTTCAAGGAGGTCAAAATGGGTGACTCACTTTCCCCGAAATACGCTAGCCCAATCTGAGCGGTCAGAAATTCATCAACAAAGCTGCGGAAGACGATTCTATCTCGAACTTGGAGCTGAGCTGAGGGCATGGTCAAAGCCGCAACGCAGCCGTCCGACACGAATTGCAATGCCTCAGCTTGCGTTGTGGCCTCTTGAAATGTGCATGGCTTGATCCGCGCTACTGCAAAGATCCGATTCAAGTCTTCGCCAAAACGAGGCTCGATATCGCCCCTTATGATTATGATCGGCAGTTCGTGCAAATCCGCGATTTCCACTTCACGCTTATTGGCGAGCGGGTGACGCTCGGAGAGCGCCAGAACCAGGCCCTCGCGATAGAGTCTTTCGCACGTTAACCCTGGTTGTTGTACCGGCAAAATAACCAAACCGGCCTGCAACTTTCCCCGCATGAGTCCGTCCGCTTGTTCGGAGCTGTGGGCGCTTACAAGGCGGAGGTTGGCGGTGGGATGGGCCTCCGATAGATGCTGTCTCACTTTGGATAGAATGCGAAGGTCCATAAGTGGCGAATACCCTAGACTCCAGACCCCTGCATGCTGGCCCTTTGCCGCGCGCGCTCCTTCCACTGCGCGTTCCGCATGGAAGAGCGTAAGTCGAGCTTGCGCTGCAAACGCTTCTCCTGCCGCCGTCAGCGCTACGTGCTGTCCACCCTTGGTCCGGCTGAATAGCTTGACGCCGAGATCCTGTTCGAGTTCCCGGATCTGTGTGCTGAGCGTGGGCTGTGAAACATGTAGTCGTGAAGCTGCATGAGTAAAGTTCAACACTTCCGCGAGGGCGGCAACGTAGCGGTAGAGTCGAAGCTCCACACCTGGATACATGAAACGCTTCCTCTGCCCCACACTGGGGGTTTCTACTTTCGGGTCCGGCGCGTCATCTCTCGGCCGTCCACGACGCTTGGCGGTTGACCCGGTGATTCGGGTCCGCCAAGCTCCCGGGGGAAAATTCGGCGACAACGCCCCTCACTTACTAGGGAACCTCGAAGAGGAGAAAAGTAAGAAAAAATCTTCAAGGTATAGAGAGGTGATGTCCCGTACCATTGACGTACCCCGCAACCTAATGGCAGGCTTTTTTTGAGCCAGTTCGAAGCGGCGGCTCATAAACCCAATGGACTCAATGGATAAACCCGACCCGTACGGCGAATGGGTGCTATTGGGGACCAACCAGAGGCCCGGCGGACCGCCGCTTCCTGTTGACCAAGAATTGTTGGCTGCGGCCCGAGCAGCTTGGCCGCGCGTTCTGGCGCACGTCCGCGGCGAATTGTTCGACAAAGAATTGGGCCCAGAGAGGACGGCTCTGGCAGCAGACATCTGGGACCGTGTGCTCCGGTCGGTTGCAAAGACGCGCCAACGGAACAAAGACCACCGGCCACCCATTTCCGACCTGCAATCCTACCTTATTGGAGTCTTCCACCACCGTTTCAATAAGCTGCTCAGGAAAGAACAGAGGAGGGCTGAAACAATCGAGTTGGTTTCGTCAGTCCTGGATCTTGAGCGGTTCGAGGCTGCTCTGGATACAGGATGGGCTGAACAGCTCGAACGCGCTATTGCCGTTAGACAGATAACTGACCGCATGGATACTTGGACAAACAAGGTTTGGCAAGCTCGCCAATACGGCTATTCGTGGAAACACATTTCCACGTGGCTAGGTGTCACCGAACAGCAGGCAAAAATGAAATTCCAGTACAACTTGGAAAAGATTCGGCAGAAGATTGTTCGATTGCTTAAAAGAGGAATGCTGAAGAAGTCAGGCTGAGGTCAACTAGATGTATATTCGCTGTTTAACCGACAAAGAGAGGCAAGCCTGAACGCAAAAGGATATTCCGCGAAGGACGAAAGGCGCATCCTCGATGCCTTGGGCCGTGGTCTGCTCAAGGAGTTCCCGAATCCCAGCCGTGCCGGGTGCCCGGGCTCCGACGTTCTCAAGAAAATCGCCTCTCATGAGATGCCACTTTCGGAAGCGGAGAAGTGGCTGGATCACCTCGGCTCCTGCAGTCCATGTTATAGCGATTTTACTCAATTCCAAGCTGCCTACAAACGCCGGCGCATGCGAAGTCTTCTCGCCATCGCCGCGAGCATATTGATTGTCGCCTGCCTCGCGGGTTGGGCCTTCTTTCCAAAACAAAAGAAACCGCTGGTGACTGAAACTGCCATGCTCGACCTAAGGAATCGCTCCATTCCGCGCGGGACAGAACCAAATCCCGCGGAGCCGCCGCTGGAGGTCAATCGCGCCGCCGCGCATTGGAACATCTTTCTCCCTTTTGGCAGCGACGCCGGTCGGTACGACATTCGTCTATTGGCGGTCTCAGGAGAATTACTCTTGTCGACGAAAGCGGACGCGAAATTGACAGACGGCGTTGCTGTGATTCAGATATCGGTGGATTTGTCCTCCCGTTCCCCTGGGCAGTGTGTTTTGCAACTGACAAGAAATGGGTCTCAAGAGAGTTCCTATGTAGTTGAGTTGCGATGAGGAGACCGAACCGCCGCTTTGTTAAGGAAACATCCGAAAGGGAAAAGCAAGAAAATATTTATGCGGATAGTCGATCAGGTTTGTTGGGTGTTTATGCTTGCATTTGTACCGCCATTGCGATAGTTAAAGAGCAAAAGAGGGAAAGTCATGCAAGTACAGGCACCGAAGGGTCAGTATCGGGTAATAGGGAATGGTCGAATCGACACCCTCAGCTCACCGGAAGGCCCGCTATGGAAAGACTGCGAAACTTTCGACGAAGCGAAAGATTTGGCTGACCGCAGTGGGGAGTCGTACCTCTGGATCTACGTCTACGATGACAACGGCGAGCTCTTGTACGAGGCGGGCTCGTACCAAGAACATGCTGAGAGGTCAAAGGAAGAACCTCCTGCGCAATCCAACACCTAGCTCCGAAGAAGATCACATTAGTCCGACAGTACCTGACGCTCTCTCAATCCCTCGGCGACTACCACTCTGTCCAACGCGCGATAACTCCCGGATGGTCGGCAATCCCGAAGTTGGGAAAAGGAAGTTATCCCAGACCACGGCTTTACCCGGGATTCCTCGGCTTTAGCTCACATCGACGGTTTCTCTTTTTTCGCAGGTCCGGGTTTCTTAGCTGTTTCCTTTAGTTCGGTGTGCACTTCATGAAGCTCGGTAGCGCCGACGTTTTCCACGGCGTGCGTCACGGCTTCGCTCCAGACTGCCGTACCCGCTTTGACTTCACGTTCTTCGGTTTTTCCGTCCAGGTACGTGATCTTTAGCTTGGCATCGCTCAAGTAATAGAGGACGCCAGCGGGATGCGAATGCATGGCTACCTTCTCTCCGGGTTTGACTTGGACGCCCAGCACGCGAACTTGTGCATTTTCGAGTAGGACTCTGTGCGTCTCCGGCGACACTTTCACCACGTCTTGCGCCAAAACCGTCCCAGCGGCAACGAACAAAAGTAAAGTCGTGAACAGCACTCCCATAAGCATGCGACGCCAATTTTCCATGATTTCTCTCCTATACATTTTGTGCGCTAAACCGTTCGAGACCTTTGGGGATTGATCTGGGATTTACCTCCACAATCACGTTTCAGTAGCTCGGATCACTTTTCCGGTAAACCGGAGATGTGGCCATTGCCGATGCTGGACAATTATGCCCGAGTGACGTACTCGGACACGATTCCGGTCCAGAAGTCCCGTTGGAGGAAAGGTCAGGCTACGGAGGACTGTTCGCACTTCTGATCTCCGCGAACCCCATTTCCGGATGGTTTCCGAGTTGCCGACAATGCGGGAGCTATCTCCTGGAATCGGGACGCCAAATGGATTCCGCTTGAACTGCGCAGTCGTATTGCAGAACTTGGCGCTCACTCAAAGTGGTTCGAAGTGCGCAAACATATTATGGAATTCAGCGATGTTCGACGGTGTCTCGTACGAGCACACCAACTCGAATCGTTTCCACAAATCGACAACGGCTGGGTTTTTGTGAGCACCAGCGATTGCCTCCTGAGAAACCCACTCGAAGATCTCCACGATTGTTCCGTCTGCTGTGCGCATCACGATCGGTACGCGTTCGGTGACGAGACCCTGGGCGCGCAACGGCGGAAGATGGTTCCGAACCAGTTCGAGGAGCGCTTGTTCGAAACCCGGCCGTGGCTTATAACATGCAACTGAGATTGATCCCATAGAACCTCCTCCTTGACTGGCGGTTTGTCTGCGCGCTTCGGGCATTGACTGCTGCGTCCAGGCGCAGTCCGAACCAACTGCCAGAGCAGTCAAGGCGAAAGCGGCGCCGCCGATCACTTGTCGCCTCGTGGGCGCGGCTGCCGACACTCTTAGGTTCTTATGCTCGTTCATCTCTTTCCTCCTGAATTCCGATTTTCCATTGCTACGAAACGTGTTGACTTACAGAGAGTATGTTGCCGTCCGGATCCTTGAACCAGGCAACCTTGTCGCCTGTGGGCGTTGTCCAAATGCCAAGCTCCCTGTCTTGAACGAATGGATATTTCTCCAATACAACACTTCGTCCTATGAGCCGCGTCACGACGGCCTCAATATTCTGAACTTCCCAGCCAAGGACAGTCCCCTGGACTGGAGTAAAATTCGGATTTTTTGTAATTCGGATGGAAGTTCCACCGGCCCTCATCACTAGCGCATACTGATCAACACTGACAAATTGAAACCCCAGTTTGCTCTCGAAAAAGGCTCTGGCTTGGTCGTAATCTTTGGTCAAAAGGAATCCAACGAGTTTCGCGGTTGCCAGCATCTAGCCCTCCCATAAGAGCTCTTCGGTCCTAAAGAGTATCAGTTGACTTGTCTATTTTCTTTCGCTACTGTGACAAAAAATGTCGCAAAAGTGCCAGAGCATCATTTTCAATCGAAAAGGCAAGGCATTGGCCCAAATCGCCAGCGTCTCCCATGACTTTGACAACGCGCACGTAATTCCCCAGCACTTCCATCCTGAAGATCAACTGATCTTTGCTTCGAAAGGAGTCATGACCATCCACACGAAGGAGGGCATATGGGTTGTGCCCCCTTTGCGAGCCGTTTGGATTCCGGCCGGTACGCCACACTGGGTCGCCATGTCGGGACCGGTTTCCATGAGGACGCTCTATTTCCTTCCCGGGCTTGTTCGAGCCCTTCCCGGGAAGTGTTTTGTTATGAATGTATCGTCGCTTCTCACCGAACTGATTCTCCATGCCTGCAAGTCTCCGAGATTGAACAAGAGAGTTCCGGTGCAAAGGCGCATCATTGAAATCGTCGTCGATCAATTGGAGGCGGCTCGTTCCATTCCCCTCCAGTTGCCTCATCCATCGGACTCTCGGGCCGTGAGAATCGTGCAAGCCTTGCGCGTCGATCCCGGAGAACAACGGACGCTGCAAAGGCTCTGCAAAGATTGCGGCGCAAGTAAGAGAACCATCCAGCGTCTTTTCATCGCGGAAACTAAGATGACTTTCGGCAAATGGCGTCAGCAACTCCGGCTGCTTCACGCCATGCAGCTGGTCGCTTCTGGGGAGAAAGTGACGGGAGCTGCTTTAGCTGCAGGGTATAGAAGCCCCAGTGCGTTCATATCCATGTTTAGAAAACAACTCGGCACAACGCCGACTCGTTATTTCGGAAGAGAGAGAGACCGCAGTTTAATAACCTAATTTTGACAATCTCGGCCAGTCGTCGCCTCGCACAAAGGACCGCGTGAAAGCCTCAGTGCTTGACGCCGGGGGGTTTCTTATTTATACTTGAATATATGTCGCGCGAGATCCTCGGAAACTTTGAGCTGATGGTCATGCTGGCCCTGATCCGTTTGGGCGACGCAGCGTATGGAGTTCCTATTTCTAAAGCCATTGAGGAGAGCACGCGCCGTGAAGTGTTGGTGGGCAGCGTCTACGCTGCTCTGGAGCGCCTGGAGGAAAAGGGCTTTGTGGCGTCAGAAGTGGGTGAGCCAACACCCGAGCGGGGCGGGCGTGCCAAGCGGTACTTCCGCATTACGGAAAAGGGCCTGCGTCAGGTTCGCCACACGCGAAGTGCGCTGATTAAGCTGTGGCAAGGCATTCCTGCGCTGCAAGGAGAAACGCGATGAAATCGTCACAACCACCAGTCCTGCCAACGAAGCTATTGCAATGGCTTGCTTCGGGTCCGCACGGCGACGCCGTTGCGGGTGACCTCACCGAGCAGTATCAGCAAGGACGTTCCGCAGCGTGGTACTGGCGGCAAGCGCTGTTGGCAATCGTGGTGTCCTTCGCGAAGGACCGTACGCTCGGAGGATCAGCAATCCTAGGATTTTTGCTGGTGATTCTACTCATAGTCGTCAGCGTTCTTCGTCATTCCGCGAGTCTCGGAGCCGGCTTGCTGATCACCGACCTAGCATTATTGTCTGGCTACGGCGCCTTCGCGATTTGGGTGTGGCGTCAGCGACGCCCCGAGTCGCGGGATGCCCTGACCGTAGGAGCGCAGACCGCGCTCATATTGGCCGTGGTACTCGTCACGAGCCATGCGATCGAGTGGTTCGCGCTGTTCGAAAGCAGAACTGCACAGCTTGTTCGCGGGGCCGGTTCGGTGTTGCTGATGCTGGCCTTGCTCGGCGCTGCGGGTTCGGCGGCATGGCAGCGCACGCGATCTAACATGTTGGCGGTGATCGCTGGCTTATGGTGCGGGTCGCTAGCGACGCTGATTTTGCTCAGTTTTGCTTTGACCCTGAATCTCGCCTTCCCCGCGCATGCGGCATCCTGGCTTCACGAAGCCTTTGTCGCTAGCGGCATGACTGATGCCGGCGCATTCGTCGTAAGAAACTCACTGGAGGCGGCATCTGAAATCCTAGTTCGAATGCCTGTCGCCGCGTTGCTGCTGGGTTTTTGCGGAGCCCTTTCGAACGCCTTGATCACCGGCCGGTCGCGAACCGTCGCCGTGGTGGCAGCATGGTTCACACCCTTTATCTTCATCGCCGGAGCGACCGCCCTCTGGTACGCGAACTCGCTAGAGCGCGCCGCTCGACCGCCATTTGTAATGGCTGGAATACTGGCCGCTGGTATCGCACTTTGTGGCGCTCATCCCATCTGGTCATCCCTTTCCCGTAGGCATCGGGAACTACCGCACGGAGCTTAGCAGCCTGTTGAAAATCGTGTTTTCTTTGGCGGCGGACTCCTCATTACACGTTTTAAGTCTGGCCTGGCATAATCTGCGAGAATGCGAAGGAGAGCGACATGGTGCGGACCTATGGACTGACGCATATCAACCTCGTGGTGCGGGATGCTGAACGCTCACTGCAGTTCTATAGGCAAGTTTTCGGCGTGGAGGAATACGGGCGGACCGAAGGACTGGTTCACACTAGGACTCCGGGCTGCCACGACGTGATCACTTTTGACGAGCATTCGCCGGGAGCCGGTGATTCGCGCGGTATCGTGCACTTTGGCTTCCGACTTGTTTCGCCTAGCGACATCGACGCGGCAGTCGCCGAAGTTGAGCGCGCTGGCGGCAAATTGCTACGGCGAGGCGAATTCAGTCCCGGATATCCCTACGCTTACGTCCACGACCCAGATGGCTACGAAGTTGAAATCTGGTACGAGTGAAAGGGCGGCGCTGGGGCTTCCGCGCTCACTCCGGCTGGACAGTCGTGGTGGACGTGTAGTCGGGTACTCGTCGAAGTGACGCCGCCACAGCCGCTTTACCGGAGCCTCATGGAATTGAGCCCGAGTCACGGGCAACCCGGAAGTTACGAACCTGGAGCAGCACGTCTGACACTCCTGGCCTAAATCCGACCCGAAGGCACGCGAGGCCTAGCCTGAGCTATTACAGCCTGGCTGGCAACTTGGCTTGGGTCAAACCTTACGCACAAGTTCCAATGCTTTCTGCATCTGAGGGTCTTCGCCCGCCAGGAGCTCTTCAGGGGACAATCCAACCGGGATATTCGGCGACACTCCCTTGCCTTCGATCAGCCTTCCTTCCCATGTCAGATAGGCAGCAACCGGAAGTCCCACGATGTAGCCAAAGCCCGCCTTAAACGCACTGCCGCTCAGAAGCCGCCCCGGAGTCTTCGCGCCGACAACGGTTGCGAGACTGTTCTCTTCAGCAAAGGCCGCAACCATTTCTCCGGCACTGGACGTGTGCTCATTGACCAAAATCATCACCCGTCCATGAAATCGTTGCGGACCGAGACCCTCTGTAACCACAAGGATGGATTTATCGATAAAACCGTAGCGTAGAGCAAGCCAGAGCAGTGTAGCTTTGTGCGAAGGTATCTTTCCAAACCGCGGCAACTTTTCTCTTGCATAACCCTTCTCTCTTCGCGCGCGGGTGAGGCTGTATCCAACCTCGTTCTTTCCTGGAGTCAAATAACTCATCAAGCGCAACCCACCGATGCCTCCTCCGGTGTTGCCGCGAAGATCGATAATCAGCCGCGTAGAATCGCGCAGGTGGGCAAAAGCCGCGTCGAACATTTTGGCGAGATCAATCCCGACCGCTCCGGGGAACATAGTGACCTTCACCCATCCGATCCCTTCGGGCAGCTGCGAACAAAGCACAGCTTTAGGCACGATGACGGGATGACTCTTTGATTTAGGAGACGGTACGTTCAACGTCCCCATGACGCGCTTGCCGTCTGGTTTTTGGACGACATATTGGGAATCGTCGCCCACGGGGAAAATGGGAGGTTCGGGCGGTGTTATTTCACGATTTCGGACTTGAAGAAGAATGTCCCCGGGACGCAATCCAGCCGTATGTGCCGGGCCGCCTTCGTGAACGTCCTGGAACATCCATCGCTGCGTGCCATCGAAGGTGCAGCGCATGAACGTTGCGCTGATTGCATGGCGTCCGGGGATTTTCGGACTTTTCGAGTGCCGAAACCCTGTGTGACTCGTTTTCAACTCGTTCAAGAGTTCCTGAACCTGTGTTTCGAATTCTTCATCGCTGTTGCTTCGGAGGATTTGATCCTTCCTACTCTTCGACAACTCCTCCCAATTCGCGCCATTCATTCCGGGATCGAAATGCTTCCGCGCGACCAGCTCACAGACACGCGAATAAATCTTCTCTTTGGTTTGCGAGTCGAGACTCATCGGCCCCCCAGCCGTATCGGAGAACCTCCGTCTCCGACTAAAACAAAAGCTCCCCAATAGTAGGGTGGTACCTGTCTGCCATATTTCGCGAGCAAATCAAGTTTCGCCTGCCGCAACGCCGCGGCCTTGTCCTGGCCTTCTTTCAGACGAGTATAAAGCCGCTCCATGAGAGCGAGCGTGTAGGTATCGTCAGCACTCCAGAGGCTCGCAACGACAGCCTTTGCGCCGCTCACGAGGAATGCCTCAACCAAGTTGGTGACGCCTTCCTCGCCTTGGAGCTTTCCTACGCCAGTATTGCAGGCAGAGAGGGTCACCAGGTCGGCACTAAAACGGAGGCGTATGATTTCGCGGACCTGCAACAACCCGTCGTCACGTGAATTTGGGTCTACACCTAAGACGAGCCCTGACCGCTCTGGAAATTGGGTATCTGCAAACCCGTGTGCAGCAAGATGAATGATTTTGAATTCATCCAAAGGCTCAGATTTGAACACGGTTTCAGTCGCGTCTGAGCCGAGGAGCAAGACTGCGTCATCTCCGAGAATCTTGCGTAGTTCAAGCACCTCCGCGCGGGTCTGCGGCAGGTCGTACAGAGGGGTTCCAAGAGCGTCAGAAAATCCCCGAAGTAACTTTTGGCTAACCGCGCTGGGCTTATCGATTTTCGAGGACACGTGACCCTGGTTCCGATACGGCACGTCGCCTAGCCCTAAGAATATATGCCGCGGTTCGCGTGCCTCCTTCGTTTTTCTGAGAACAGTCAGAACGGTCGAAGCAGGTGCGTAGCTGATTGTGTGCGTCTCGACCAGGAAGGCACCCGCAGAATCGTGGAGAGCGTCGAACGGTAGCAGATGCAATATTCCGTCTGCTACAACGATCAAGCGTTCACTGGTAGCCTCTACAGGCAGGGGACTCAAAAGCGTTGCGTAGAGCTGATTCGCGAGTGCGATGTCATCGTGCCTTGCTCGTGTCTGCTCTAGGTATCTGCGCGTCAACTCTTCGATCTGCTGCCGTCCAGCCGCCAGTACCGTGAGCCCCACCTTCTTCTTGGAGATCCAAACGCAATAAGAATGCGGATCGCTAAGGACATATTCCAGAACAGTCTCGTCCGGTCGTAGGGTCTCTTGGATCGCTTTCAGGGGTGCGGGCGTTTCGAGCCATCCGGGTTTCGATTCCGTTCGATCACTTCGGGTCAACTCCAGCCGACGCTCGTACTCGACCAATTGATCGAGCAGGCTAGTCCGCTCCTTCTGGCTTTCAGACCGCATTAGTCGAAGTTGGAGGTCGGAGACAGCATCTTCGAGGGCACGGACATCTTCGGATTCGTCTTTGTTAAACGACACCTTATTCTCCAGAAATGCTGCTGCGGTTCGTCCCCTAACGCGTTCCAACACGCTCAGGGCGCGCTCGACATTCCCTTGGCGCGCCTCTAATTCGAAGTGCTGTAGGTACGTGTCGCTCATCGCTCCAGCTAAGGAGCTGCTCCAATACGCCTCATGCAAATTGACCAGCATCCCGTCGATCACGTCTTCAGCGTTTTCGTAAAGGGCCTCTGCCTCGGGGGTGGCTCCGCGCTGGGCTTTAAGGTCTGCAAGAACGGTCAAATCTCGTGGAAGGTAGTATCGGTCCCCCACGCGTCTGCTAGCGTCCACTCCCGCGGAAGCGCTCATCTCAGCGGCTTTCAGGTCGCCAGCGTCTCGATAAAGGCCGGCCAGATCAATCATTGATTGACCCAGGGTTCGATAGAAATTGTACTTTTGCGCCAGCTCAACCGATTGCTCCAGATATTTCGTAGCGGCTAGCCGATCTCCCGTTCGCATTGCCAACTCGCCCAAGAGTTGAAGAATCATGCTCTCGTGTCCGAGCTTTTTGTTTTCTCTTCCAGCGGCCAATGCTCGCTCCAGCTTCTCTTTCGCTTCCGACACCTTGTCCTGAGCGACTAACGCAAAGGATTCGCCCTCATACGCCATGAAAGGAAATCCCGCATCGGGCGTCGCACTGCTCGTTTTGATCGCGCGCTCGAAAAACGCAAGGGCCTCCCCATATCGTTTCGCCTCATTGAATCCGTTGCCGAGCATTTCTAGCATTCGAACCTGGCCACCCACATCGCCACTCGCCTTTGCAGACAAAAGCGCATGACCAACCATAACTGCCGCGCGGCGGCTATCCCCTTGAAGAAAACCGATGATCCCGAGTTCTCCCTCAGCCCGCGCTTCCCATTGGTTTTCTCCTCGCGTGTGAGCAATCTGTTTTGCTTCCGTCCAAGCTAGCTTTGCAGAAGCGGGATTGATCTCAAGATCGTTGTATCCTATTGCCGCCAAGCACCAGAGCCTGAGTTGTGGGTCATTCTTGACAACAGGAATGTTCAACTGCTGCCCGAGCATTTGCGAAACATCTACCCAGGACATAGTCTCGGATTGCGCCCGAATCCGGCCGACGCGGGCGTAAATCTCGTTTCTCGTATCGTTCCTCGCCTTGAAGAGTTGCTCTGCGCGGACAAAGAGAGGTTCTGCTTTCGGCCAATTGAAAAGCCAGGAGAGTCGGTTTGCTTCCGTGAGTAGGGTTTCGGGGTCTTTCGAGGCCGCCGGGTCACGCAACAGGTCTGCGACGGCTGGCCTCGGGTCAGGTTTTCGTGAGATGTACAGGGAAATATATTTGCGGGAAACGACGAGAAGCACGAGGAGGACAAGGGACGCCGAAAGCAAGACAATGCGCCAGCGCTTCGAGACACGCCGCAAGGACCGCCCCCTTCCCGACTTGCCAAGATGTAAAGATGTGGATGCAACGAAAGTCAGGATGGTTACCCTTCCCGTAATCCTCGGGGGCGTTGCGATCTGCGTGGCCGTGGCTTTGGCGCTGGCCCAGGCACTCTCCGTCGCGATTGCAGGCATGCTCTACGGCATCCGCCCGACAGATGTTGCTCTACACAGAACCTCCCAGCGTACTGTACCCTCGGCAATCCTGCCAACTACAAGAATTCCTGTACCAGCGACATGGAGGGTAAACGATCACCACCTCACGTCTAGTGACTGCCCGCGCCATGGAAGACTCATTATGAAACTGGGGTCGAGAACCGGCGTCGATACGCGCTCGGCGTCGTTTCCAGTATCCGTTGGAAGTGGAGGCGAAGCGTAGCGGACGTCTGAAAGCCGACGACCTCCGCAATCCGCTCGACTGAGTCGTTCGTCCTTTCAAGGAGGCGCTGCGCGGCTAGGAGGCGCTGGCGTAGCAGCCACTGGTGTGGCGTTGTTCCGGCCTCCTGGCGGAAACGGCGGGCGAAGGTGCGTGGCGACATAGCCGCCTTTCGTGCCAGATCATCTACGAGAAGCGCGTTGTGCAGGCGGGACTGGGCCCATTGGAGAATGGGGGCTAGCCCTCCCGAGGTCTCCTGGCGGATCGGGTCGGGCACATATTGGGCTTGGCCGCCGTCCCGGTGCGGGGACATCACCAGCCGCCTGGCCACTGCATTGGCGATTTCCGCGCCATAGTCGCGGCGCACGATATGGAGACAAAGGTCGATACCGGCGGCGCTTCCCGCCGAGGTCAGAATATTTCCCTGATCGATGTAGAGAACGTTCGAGTCGACCTCGATGCCCGGGAAACGCGAAGTCAGTCGGTCGGCATATCGCCAATGCGTCGTGACCCGCTTGCCATCCAGTAGTCCGGCAGCGGCGAGCACGAAGACTCCCGAACAAATCGATACCAGGCGGGCTCCATTGGCGTAGGCCCGTTGCATGGCTCTGACCAGCGGTTTCGGCGGAGGCTCGTCGACATCTCTCCATCCGGGGATGATGATGGTTCCGGCTCGTTGCAACAGGCCGAGGCCTCGGGCGGTTTTCACGGTGATGCCACCCGTGGCGCGGATCGGGCCGCGCTCCAAGGAACATACCTGGAATCGGTACCAGTCGACATTGAGCTCCGGTCGCGGCAAACCGAATATCTCGACGGCAATCCCGAATTCAAAGATGCAAAGGCCATCGTAAGCCAGGGTGACTACGGATCGGGGGTTTCGAGAGGCCATGGCAGGATTTTAGCGCATATTGGCATTTCTGCCTATGGAGTAGGAGGACTGATTCGGGCGAGAGTAGAGCCGCAAAACAACCAAGCGGGGGTTCGACCATGCCGGAAACAATATCGCAGCTGTCGCCAACGTCCGAGGCCGCAGCGGATCCAAAGGACACTCTCGCTCACTTCGAACGGCTTCTCTCCTTTGAAACCGACTGTTGGGATGTGCATGCCGCGATGGGCGCCGGGAAGTGCGAATTCGTACTGCTAGATGTGCGCAGCCCGCAGGCATTCCGGACCGAGCACGTGCCCGGGGCTATCAACTTGCCGTACGGGGCCATGGATGAGCGGACTCTAGCCTCATATCCACGCGACACGTTGTTCGTGGTGTATTGCAACGGTCCGCATTGCAACGGAGCGGATCGCGCGGCTGTAAGGCTGGCGAGGCTAGGCCGGAAAGTAAAGAAGATGGTCGGCGGAGTCGAGGGCTGGCGAGACTCGGGCTTCGATTTCGCACCGGCCGAATCGGCCTTCGTGAGTGCGAAGACCCTTTGAGCGTCATGTCACAGACGAAGGTATCGCGCGACGTAACCATCAACGGTGAGAAATTTGCTTTGCTGGTCGAGACAGAACACCAAGGGATCGCCGTTTCGACCGCGGTTCACCGGCAACAGCACGAGCATCGCCAAGGGGGAGTTCGCTTTGTCCGGCAGGGGACGCGCGAAGAACTTGGCCACTTGGCGCGCGGCATGACCGAGAAGTGCGCCGCCAGCCGCGTGCCGTTGGATGGGCTGAAATGCTTAGCCATCACGCCCAATGGCGAACCGGCGGGATCAGAAGAGAAGGTCGCGCTGTTGGCGGAACACTCCCGCGTGGTGATCCAGGAGGACGCCGGAGTCATTTTTGGGCCCGATATGGGCTGGCCGGAAGAAGTCTTGAGCGAAGTCGCTACCTTCCCCGGATTGCTGGATCATTTGACGGGCCTAACCGCTCGAGTGGAGGGAGAATCTTCAGGAAGGTTCCTCTGCTGGATTCTCCGAAGATGATCCGCTCGCTGGATCGCTCGCACAAAGCGTGCATAGTATTTGTGGGCAAAGCATCTAGATTTGAGATGTGCCCGGGACTGCTATCCGTATCGCACGGGCCGAATGAATATGTCGATTTGAGAGACGTTTACCGTTGTGCTGCCATCTACGCCCTTACAGAGCTTCGATCGTTGGGCGCAGTTTAGAGCAAGGGCGCGGTCGGCAGGAGGGCAATGGCATGATTGGCCAGTCATTGTTGGTCCGATTGCAGTCTCAGCTTGACTCTCTTCCCTTTCTGATTCCTTTGAGCAACCTTGAACTCATGACACATCGTCCGACTCCAAACAAATGGTCGGTGCACGAGAATCTCGCCCACCTTGCTAGGTATCATCAGGTTTTTTTGGTAAGGCTTCAACGAATCCTCGAGGAGGATCGGCCAACGCTCCCTAGATATCGGGCAGAGGAAGATGAGAGATGGCCCGTTTGGGCGGCTAAATCGCCGACGGCGGTGCTGAGTGAGCTACAGCGCCTGAGGAAGCAGTTGATCGAGACCGTAGGGAACCTGTCACCGGAGCACTCGAGGCGAAGTGCTATTCATCCCGCGTTCGGGGAGATGTCAGTCGCGCATTGGCTCGAATTCTTCCTACTCCATGAAGCACATCATCTATACGTTGTGTGGAAACTGATCCATGAAACTGCAACGAAGGACTGTGGATTGCAATGACTAGTGGCCCCTCCGGGAGAACAGGGCTAAGCCCGCTCGAGGAATTGCGCCGAGCCGCCGGCGCAGCCGGTCCGGGTGCTGGAATTACATCTACTTCGCAGAGGAGGGAGGGTGGATCCATGAGTTGGCTCTATTTGGTTCTGGCTGGATTCTGCGAGATCGTCTGGGCGATCGCGTTGAAGTATTCGCATGGATTCGCCAGGACAGGGCCATCGGCAGTTGTGCTGACCGCTGGATTTGTAAGCTTCTATTTGCTTAGCTTGGCTGCAAAAGACCTCCCCATCGGCACAGCGTACGCTGCGTGGACGGGAATCGGTACCGTCGGAACAGCTATCCTGGGGATCGTTTTGTTCGCTGAACCTCGCACCTGGCTACGCCTCAGTTGCATCTTGCTGATTGTCATCGGAATTGCAGGGTTACACATGGCTTCGCAGAAATAGGCATCATGAATAGGGCATGAGAAATTGAGAAAGGCTCTGCCGCTACGACGGGGTTAGGACGAAAGGGCTCAGGTGAAGGACCTAGGTGGACAGCGGGCTTGGATAGGTTGGGATTGAACTTAGCCATGACTTTTCTTGATGTTGTGCGTGCACGCAAAGACACCCCCGGTTGTGAAAATGTCTTGCATTTCAACAATGCTGGCGCAGCACTAGTTCCGTTGCCTGTTTTGAACTCAATGCTGGACCACCTGAAACTGGAAGCTCAATTGGGTGGCTACGAGGCGGAAGCGAAAGCGGGCGAACGCATTGAACGAGTCTATGACGCAATTGCATCACTCCTCGGATGTTCGCGAGAAGAGATCGCAATCATGGAGAACGCCACACGAGCCTGGGACTTGCTCTTTTACTCGCTGCGCTTTCGGACCGGAGACCGGATACTGACCTCGGTCGCCGAATACGCGAGTAACTTCATCGCCTTTCTTCAGGTTTGCCGACAAACGGGCGCGCGGATCGAAGTAGTACCTAATGATGAACGCGGACAGCTGTCGATTTCCAGGCTTCGGAGCATGATCGACAAGAGGGTGAAACTGGTCGCTGTCACGCATGTGCCTACCAGCGGAGGACTAGTGAACCCGGCCGCAGAAATTGGCACACTTACCCGAGAAGCAGGAATTCCGTTTCTTTTGGATGCTTGCCAGTCGATAGGACAGATGCCCATCAATGTCCGTAGAATTGGGTGCGACGCCCTCACAGCCACAGCGCGCAAATTTCTGCGTGGTCCACGATCCATTGGTTTCCTCTATGTTGGGCGAAAGTTGCTTGAGTCACTGGAGCCTGTGTTTTTGGACCTCCACAGTGCCGAATGGGTAGGTCGAAACAAATATCGGATTCGACCGGATGCAAGGCGCTTTGAGTGCTGGGAAACCAATTGTGCAGCAAAACTTGGGCTTGCTGCAGCTGTTGACTACGCATTGGGCTGGGGGTTGCCTTCCATTTGGGAACGAGTCTCATTGCTCGCACACAAGCTGCGTAATAACCTATCTGCACTTCCCGGTGTCAGACTTCGGGATAGAGGACAAACCCTCTGCGGCATCGTGACTTTCACGATTGGTGGACATGATGCCTTTACCGTACTCGATTATTTGCGCAGTCACAGGATCAATGTATGGGTTTCGAAACCGACCTCGACTCGGCTGGATTTCGAAGAGCGAAAACTGCCCGCGATGATTCGAGCCTCGGTTCACTACTACAATACTGACGAAGAAATAGTGAGATTCTGTGAGGCCCTTTCCGGGCTTGGAGGCGGCGCCTCGTGCTAGTTGCCAAGTGTATTAACCACTTGCGTCGGAGAGTCGAATGACACACTCGGGTAGGGCTAATAGAATCTATTACGTCATCGAAGGCTCTCGGCCGTGGATCACCTTGAGTCATTCCCTCGGCCGCGACCACACGATGTGGGACTCCCGGTGACGCCGTTGGTCAACGCTCACAAAGGAGTATGCTGCGGCATTGCTCGGGACCAGACTGATTGTTATCTCAGTGAAAGGAAAAATCGCCATGGCAGCAACTCCCTCCTTCCCTTACGAGACGCGCCTAAACATTCTGCACAAATCCTTAGAGGTAATCGATGAAAAGGCTCTTGCGGACGCGTGCGAGTTTACGTGGTACAACCAGACTCTCTGCAAGGTAAATGACTCGGTGGTCCGCCTCGGGGTCGTGCAGGGAGAGTATCACTGGCATAAGCACGACGAAGACGACGAGTTTTTCTATGTTGTAGATGGTCAACTGTTGATTGATATTGAAGACCGCACGGTTGAGCTTTCGCCGCGACAGGGATTTGTCATTCCAAAGGGGGTGATGCATCGCACGCGTGCCCAGCGCCGAACCGTGATTCTAATGGTCGAAAACGCTGGGATCATACCGACAGGCAGCTGATCATTGCTCCTGGCGCCCGATTTCTAACCAGTAGGAAACTCGCGTCAATATCCTCAAGAAAGTGAAAGTCGGCGCGAACTGGAACCTCTACCCCGCCGTCGTGGAGCCTAACGGTAAACTCCGCGACAAGGTTCGCGTCCACGGCAAAGTCGAGCTTCATCCCGAGGGATACTACTACATTGAGTGGTGGCAGGACGGAAGAAAACGCGAGCAGATCAAAGATCGCGCCGAAGTCGTGGACCGCGCGCGTCGCAAAGCCCTCGAACTGGAAGCGAACCGCGCGGGCATCGAAACCGTTCAAGAAAACGGGAACGAGAGAGGTCCTATGGTTGCTGAGGGCGTCGTCGGCTACTCGGAAACTATGCGGAAACGGGGTATAGAATCAGGAGAGAGACACCGTAGTGTTGCACGGTACTGTCGCGAGCGCGGACTTCCCGCACTCCTCGGCGCTGGGCGTGAGGCCAAGTGATGCTAAACATCCCAAGATCGCTGCGATCGCTTGCTTCGCGTCCTGTTTTCCCTGCTGTCGCCGTCGCGACGCTGGCGCTGGGGCTCGGGGTCAATGCCGCGATTTTCAGTCTGACACGCGAAGTCCTGCTCCGGCCGCTCCCCTACCGCGATGCCGATCGGCTCGTGCGGGTGTTCGAGACCAGCCGGACGCTGGGGATGGCGTCCGCGCCGATCGCTCCGGTCAACTATATCGAGTGGCGTGACCTCGTGGACGCGTTCGAGCAGACCGCGGTTTTTCGCCGCGTCGCCTTCAACGTGTCGATGAGAACGAGCGCAATGCAGGTGGAGGGATTCCAGGTCGCACCCGCATTCTTTCCAATGCTCGGCATCGAACCGGCCCTCGGCCGCGGGTTCACCGACGAGGACGCCCAGCCGGGTCGCGACGCGGTCGTCTTGCTGAGCAACGGCTTCTGGCGTCGTCAATTCGCCGCCGATTCGGCCATCGTTGGCCAGTCGATCGACGTTGATGGAGCGCCGTGCACGGTGGTCGGCGTCCTGCCATCGAGCTTCAAAATCTTCCGCGTCCTCAATCGTGAAGTCGATCTTTTCCGGCCGTTCGTTCTCGACGCGACCGACCGCGAACAGTCGATAAACGTTTACGCCAAACTGAAGCCGGGCGTGGCGCTGAACAGCGCGCGTGCGCAGATGACGACGGTGTATTCGTCGCTGCCGATTCCCGATCACCTGTGGACGGCCGACGTGGCGCTGCTGTCGACGAGCTTCGCCGCCAACTCACGGCCGATTCTGCTGGCGCTCGAATGGGCAGCCGCGTTCGTGCTGCTCATCGCCTGCGCCAACATCGCCAACTTGCTCCTGGCCGTCTCCGCCGGACGACGGAAGGAGCTTGCCATCCGCCAGGCCCTCGGCGCGAGCCGCTGGCAGATCGCGCGGGACTTCGCAGGCGAGACGCTGATCCTGACGGTTGCGGGCGGCGCGCTCGCGATCCTGCTCGCAACGTGGATCGTCACAGGACTGAATGCCGCCGTGAGCTTTCAGGACATCAACCGGCTCCAGCCGTTTCGCGTCGACGCCTGGGTGGTAGCATTCACGGGCGGGCTGACGCTCGCCGTCACGCTGATCTTCGGCGTGTTGCCGGCTCACGCTGCGGCTGACGCTGATGTCGTCGACGCTCTGAAAGATTCGACCCACGGCGTGACGGCCGGCATGCCGAACCGCGGGCTGCGTCACGCGCTCATCGTCGGGGAGCTGGCGCTCTCGATCGTACTTACGGCATCGGCGCTCGCGCTCACACGGAGCGCTCTGGCCCTCCACAGTTTCGCGAGGGGCGTGACGGTTGACGGCGTGATGACCGCGCAGGTGGCATTGAACGATCCGCGGTACGCCGACACTGAACGACTTGTCCGCGTCGCCGCCTCCATGCTCGAACGGCTCAGCACATCGCCGGGCATCGACGCAGCGGCGCTCGTTAACTATCCACCTCTCTCGGTGATTCGCGTGGGCGTGCCGGTCACCATCGAGGGACAGCCCCCACCGCCAGGCCAGCTGTGGATCGCGCGGTACTGGGTTACCGCGCCGGGTTATTTTCACACAGCGGGGATTCGGCTGCTCGTCGGTCGCGATTTCACTTCGGCCGACGATCGGACGCGGGGCGGGGTCGCTATTGTCAGCGAGACCTTCGCGCAGCGCTTCTGGAACACCACGGACGTCGTCGGGAGGCGTCTGCGGCCGACATTCCCCAAGAGCAACGCGTTCTGGATTCCACGCGCCAGTGGCGAGATGCTTACGATCGTCGGGGTCGTCGGCGACGTGCGTGAGAATGGTTTGCCTGACGCTGCCGGTCTGCCGCAGCTCTATCTTCCATACGCGCAGAATCCGACGAGCACCTTGACACTGATGGCGCGCGTGAGCGGCCGTCCCGCCGAGACAGCTACGCGGGCGATTCGGGACGCTGTGCGCGCCGCCGATCCGCAGTTGGCGGTCAGCTACGAGAAAAGCTTCGACGACGTGATACAGGAGACCTTCGCGCGTCCACGCGAACTGGCGTGGTTCCTCGGCGCCTTCGCCGTGCTCGCACTCGTCCTTTCGGCCGTCGGGGTGTATGGCGTGATGGCGTACCTGACAACCGCACGGACGCGCGAGATCGGCATTCGCATCGCGCTCGGCGCCACGCGCGTTGACATCGTATCGCTCATCGTCGGCCGCGCGATGGCGCTAACGGCGGCCGGCGTCGCGATCGGTATCGTCCTTGCGCCGATGGCGCTGCGGCTAACGAGGGGCCTGCTGTTCGGCGTGGGCCCCTTCGATCCGGTGACGCTTCTGACGGTCGCTGCGCTACTGGCTGGAGTGTCGATCGTCGCGTCGACGATCCCGGCCTTTCGCGCGGCACGGCTCGCGTCAGCCTCGTTTCGCTGAAGGTGTGTGTGAGCCTCCGTGGCGCAGGGCCGCGACCAACAGCAAATCAGGCCGTTCCAGGAGGATGACGTTCGGGCAAGGCGAGAACTAGCCCCTCCCGGTAGAGTCCCTCGCACGTCAAACCGTTCTGTGGGACGGGCAGAATGACCAGTCCCGCTTGTAGCTTGCCCTGCATCAACCGATTCGCTTGTTCAGATGTGTGCGCGCTGACAAGGCGTACGTCCGCCGCACGATACGCAAGCGACAGATGCTGTCGCACCTTGGACAGGATGCGGAGATCGATCAGGGGCGAATACCCGACGCTCCACGGCCCCTTGTGTTGCCCCTTCGCCGCCCGCACTGCTTCCACCGCACGCTGGGCATGGAAGAGCGCTTGCCGAGCCTCTGCCGCAAATGCTTCTCCAGCGAGCGTCAATCGCACCTCGCGCTTGGTGCGCTCGAAAAGTTGTGCGCCGAGGTAGTTTTCTAGCTCGCAGATTTGCTTGCTGAGGGAAGGTTGGGCAACATGGAGACGCATCGCAGCACGGGTGAAATTCAACTCTTCGGCGAGGACCGTCACGTAACGATAGAGTCGAAGCTCGACACCCGGATACATGGAATCTCGCCTTTGCCCCTGTGCCTCAGTAGACTCTGTCTGTGCAACTGGCATAAAACCTCCGTCTGGTCAGCCGTCGCCTTGCATGCAAGCAAGTTGATGCTGTTCCATTCAGAGGCAAATCGTTGGAGTGACATCGGCCACAGCCCAGGGTTTTCGCGTCCCCGCGTGGGCGGCCGACGTCCTCTGCAATTATTTTGAGGACATCTAAGATGTTGACAGCCAGCCCATCTATCGGTTCCGACTCGACGACCAGAAAATCGAGCCGTTTTCGCCTGTAGCCTCGTGACCTTGATGCCCGATGGTCCGGCGGGTGCTTACCGCTATTGTCTGAGAATTGTCGGCACATGTTTGAGGGGGAAACAAACTGATCGAGCTATAAAGCAGAGCGAATGCGCCCTGGAGTGCAACGCAGCTAATTCACCCGCGCGTGATTCATCGGCAATTGTGACGACCGGGTGGAGCGTCACCGATGTAAATTCGCCGGATCCATCAGCATGTTCAATCATGTTGCCGATGATCTCCGCGAACGCCGTTTCCGGACCGAAGCGGCTTATTCTATTGACCGCATGCTTTCGATGAGTTAATTTTCTCAGCACTCATGCTCCCTCTTCGAATCGAAGTCTTCTTCTACGGGTTGTTCATGGACGCTGACCTTCTGCGTACGAAAGGTGTTGAGCCCGTGAAGATTCGTCCAGCTTGCGCTCCGGGCTTCGCACTTTGCATTGGGCAACGGGCAACTCTGCTTCGAAATCCGAATGCACGCGCTTACGGAATTCTGATGGAACTCACTCACGACGAGGTCGAGCAACTATACTCAGAAGCAAGCGTCCGAGCCTATCGCCCAGAGGCTGTGCTATGTGAACTTGGGGACGGTTCACGTGTTCCTGCGTTGTGCTTCAATCTCATCGTGCCACCAGGTCCTGAAGAGGCCAATTCAGAATACGCAGCGAAGTTGCGTGACCTGGCACGCCGACTAGGGTTCCCCGCTGATTACGTCGAGCGTATCCAATAAAATTACCGACGAAGATTGGACCGGAATTCGGCCCCGGAACGGTCCCGTTGTGGGAAGTGTGGGATGCGTCGGGCTGCCGGTGTTTTGTTTGGTGTCTTTGGTGTCTGCTTGGGGCCGAAATTGGCGCTACTTATGCGGAAGGATTGAAAGAGTTGAAACAGGCGAGATCGTAGAAATCGACAATATCCATGCGGTGTTCGTGCATATTGCTGAAAACATGGTAGGATGGCAAAAGCGGCTAGGTGAGTATCCCACCCTCTCCGCCATTTCTGTAAGTCATTGATTTCCCTTCCCTTGAATTCATGGTGTCTGTGTTGGTGGCTGCCGTGCGAGGCTGCGAGCGTAAAGGCTGAACTCGTAGCCATGTGAATCTATCTCAGAAGTCTTTGTTTATGGGGCTTTTGGAGTAGACACCGAGAAACGGCGAGCTCCCGAGCCCAGGTGGTGGAGAGGGCGGCACTCTCGCCCACAACTATGGAAAAAGGCGGAAAAAATTGGGAGGGGAAGAAAGATTGCCTCGAAACATATAGAGTTATCTCCGCTATCATTGTCACTGCTCTCCTATGAGTCCGAGTATTTACATCATTGCGGGACCGAACGGCGTTGGCAAGACGACCTTTGCGCGCGAATTCCTGCCGAATTACGCTAACTGCCGGAATTTCATCAACGCCGACCTTATCGCTCAAGGCATTGCCCCGTTTTCGCCCGAGACAGCGGCCTTTCGCGCCGGTAAACTCATGCTCACTGAAATTGATCTTTTGGCACAGCGCCGAGCCGATTTTGGTTTTGAAACGACGCTCTCAGGCAGAAGCTACTTGAGATTGATTGGTCGATTGAAAACCCAGGGTTATGCCGTGCACTTCTTCTTTCTCTGGCTGTCGAGCGTTGATCTGGCACTGTCGAGAATCAAAGGTCGGGTGTCCGAGGGAGGTCATGACGTGCCAGAGGCTGACGTCCGCCGTCGGTTTGACCGCTCAATCAAGAATTTCCTGGTCTTGTATCGTGCTTTGGCGGATTCATGGTTTCTCTTTGACAACTCACTGAGAACGCCATCTGTTATTGCATTGGAAGAGCAAGGCAGACTCCGTATAATGAAACCAGACGCATACGACACTTTGGTTGCGCAATATGGGAACTCTGACTAAGCCGCCGGCGAACATTCTCGAACTGCCCTTGGCACAACGGGCTGAAATGGCTCTCAAAGCAGCTGTTGAGAAGATAGTCGAAGAGCACGTGCGAGACGGCCGGCCGCTCTACATCTGGCGCGATGGCAAAGTGGTTGAAGTGTCGGCCCAAGAACTCCGCGAACAACCCACACGGACGCAATAGATCCTGCGCAACTTGTTCTCAGTCCATCACCATTTCGGTTTTGCGGCTGCATAGGGGCTAAGCTAAAAGCCCTTGCCGCGGTAATCTGGACTGATCTCGCAGCGGAGGTATCCCATGAAACGCGAAGACGAATTTGCCGCTGATCCTACTTTCCATTAGAACAGTAAGCGCCGCCTAGGATAAGCGAGGTCACCGGATCGTTCACGGTAACAAGGAACTCATGGAACGGTTTGGGCGCAACGACTTGTGCCCGTGCCCCCTGCTACGATAGCAACATATGTTCGGCGAATTGACGCGGACTAGCCGCTCGATGAGTGACCAACACGAACTTGAAGAACGAGTGAAAACAGCGCGGGCCGAGTGCGAACGGCTTCGCGAAGAAAACGTGCGTCTCCGTGCAATGCTTAGCATCCACGACCCAGTTCTCGAACACCCAGCCCCGTCGGCACCAGGCGCTGCGCCCACGCCTCTACCTGGCAGAAGCATCACCGAGGCCTCTACACCTGAGCAGAAGATCGCGTTATTTCGAGGCCTCTTTCGTGGGCGAGAGGATGTCTACGCTGTCCGCTGGGAAGGAAAAGGTGGTAAGGCTGGCTATTCCCCGGCTGGCCTCATGGACTGGCAGGCCATTCACGCAGCTAGACCGGATGAGCGAAAGAAAGTTGCTCGCAAGACGCGGATGCTGCTGCCCCTCACGGATGACGCCGTTCGAAACCACCTCACGGGGAAACAAACGATAGGAATTTACCCCCTATTGCCTGACGAGACGTGCTGGTTCCTCGCTCTCGATTTCGACAAGAAATCGTGGATGGCTGATGCTTGCGTGTTTCTAGCGACCTGTTGGCACTTTCAGGTTCCGGCAGCTGTCGAACGATCGCGATCAGGAAATGGCGCGCACGTTTGGACGTTCTTTGATCGCCCGGTATTGGCTACCGATGCCAGAAGACTAGGGTGTGCCCTGCTGACGAGGACCATGGAAAAGAGACACGAAATTGGACTCGACTCATATGACCGCCTTTTCCCGAGCCAGGACACCCTACCCAAGGGCGGGTTCGGAAATTTGATCGCTTTGCCTTTGCAGAAGCGCCCGAGAGAACAAGGCAACAGCGTATTCCTAAACGAACTCTTCAAACCTCATTCTGATCAATGGAGACTCTTAGAGTCGGTTCAAAGAATCTCAGCGGACATGCTCGCTCGCCTAATTCACGAAATCGCGCCCGAAGGAAACACCGTTGGGGTGCGTCTAACCATACCCGATGAAACTGGCTTTGAAGCCCCGTGGCTGTGGCGCCCGACTCGGTCACGGAAGGACGGACGAATCACCGACCCACTGCCTTCGACCGTTCGAGTGGTGATAAGCAATCTGGTCTATGTCGAAAAGAAGGGAATGCCCTCCGACATGTTAGACCGCTTGATTCGAATTGCCGCCTTTCAAAATCCAGAATTTTACAAGGCTCAGGCCATGCGACTCTCGACCTACGGCAAGCCGCGAGTCATATCCTGTGGCGAGAGTTTTCCCGAACACATCGGTCTCCCGAGGGGATGCCTCGAAGAAGTGATTAGAATCTTCAAAGACCACGGCGTAAAAATAGAGATTCAAGATGAACGAACAACAGGACAGCACATAGACGTGTCTTTTCACGCCGAGCTGCGGCCTGAACAACAAGACGCCAGTACTCAAATGCTCGCTCACGACCAAGGCGTACTGAGTGCGCCGACGGCATTTGGAAAGACCGTTGTCGGCGCATACATGATCGAGAAGAGAGCCGTCAACGCGCTGATTCTTGTGCACCGTCGTCAACTGATGGACCAATGGCGCGAGCGATTGGCAGCTTTCCTGGATCTTCCCAGTGGGAGTATCGGACAGTTCGGTGGAGGAAAGAATAATAGAACTGGCGTGATTGATGTAGCGGTCATTCAAAGCCTACAGCGGAAAGGTAACGTCGAAGACTTCGTTGCGGATTACGGTCACGTCATTGTGGACGAGTGCCATCATTTATCAGCGTTTACCTTCGAGCGAATTCTTCGCCAAGTCAAAGCAAAGTATGTTCTGGGTATGACGGCGACGCTGATTCGAAAAGATGGACACCATCCTATAATCAACATGCAATGTGGCCCGGTTCGCTTTCATCTCAGCGCGAAGAAGGCCGCAGAGGCCTCGCACGTCGAACACAAGGTCATCCCGCGATTGACTGGTTTCGCATGGAACCGCACTGAGCACGAAATGACGATCCATGATATTTATGCCGCGCTCGTCACCGACCAAAGCAGAAATGAACTAATTATTCGGGACCTTCAGCGAGTTCTGGGTATGGGACGCTCGCCACTCGTGCTGACGAGCCGGACGGAGCATCTCGATTACTTGGCTGGATGTCTGAACGAACTCTGTCCGCATATATTTGTTTTGAAAGGTGGGATGGGTGCTAAGCAAAGGAAGAAGCTTGCTGAGTCCCTCGCAGCCGTTTCTCTCAAGGAGCCTCGTGTGATCCTGGCGACGGGAAGTTATCTTGGGGAGGGCTTTGATGACGCTCGCCTCGACACGCTGCTGCTCGCGATGCCGATTTCATGGAGGGGAACGCTGCAGCAGTACGTAGGCCGGCTGCACCGCCTTCACGTGAATAAGAAGGAAGTCCGGGTCTATGACTACGCAGATGTCCAGGTTGCTATGCTGGCTCGGATGTACAAAAAAAGACTGTCAGGCTATGCGGCGCTTGGTTACACGGTAGTAGATGGTCTCGAAGACTAGGACATAACGGGCCTCTACGGGTCGGAAGCAGGGCGCCCTGCTCGTGTGTACCTACAACGTGCGAATGAGCGTCCGACTTGCTCGATCGCTGCTTTGGTGTCTTTGGTGTCTGTTTAGGGCCAGAATTAGAACCAAACAACTGAAAATCTTGATACTATTGAAGCAGTAGAAATCGGAGAAATCGCCAGCATTCATGCGCTTTTGATGCATGTTGCTGAAAAGATTGCAGGGTGCTCGAAGAGACTGGGTGAGTATCCCACCCTCTCCGCCA